>OWIH01000002.1_pt1 | contig 469842 bp, 344 predicted proteins | sample 1732891 | NCBI WGS metagenome assembly OWIH01 (sample SAMN05065765, study PRJEB22554) | human gut metagenome | biome: ENVO:2100002; feature: ENVO:00000062; material: ENVO:00002003 | host: Homo sapiens | place: USA
TATCGATTAGAGAAGGAGAGAAATGAAAACCGAGTTCTTAACGAACTTGGTTTTATTTTGATATGAAAACGAATGCCTTATTATTTTTAATTCTTAATAACAACAAAAGAATCGTTTAGAATATCATTATGGTGAAGCAAAAGTAGAATAAAATGAAATATTACGCAAGTAAATCTACTAAAATATTTTAAAACGGGATAGCTGGATTGTTGTGTTTTCTGGCAACAAAATGGGATAACAGTTTTATCAACTTGCCTTTGGTATCAAAATAAGTATTTATTATATAGCAATTTACATACAAATCGTCTCAAACTCAAAGCGGTGCGAGTGTATGGATGACTGTTTTATCTAAAATGTCCTTCCAAGTTGTGTTTCCAAGCATAGGTAAAACCAAGTTCGTTAAGAACTCTGGCAAGTATTAACCTAAGATAAAAATAGAAAAGCCTATGGAAAACTAAACACACAAATTGCCTGAAACATGGTGTCAAATAATATATGAAGGCACCATAAAACCTTAGAAATTCTAACTTACTAATGTCTAACTGAATAAATTAAAGTATGACAAGAAAAACTAACCGATGCCCGGCCTTTATGGAAGGACGGGGAACACGTTGCCTGAAAATAGCAGCAGTTGCTACTTTATTGTTATGGTGCACACAACCTATGCAAGCAGTAGCTAATACTAATGAAACACAGGAAACTACTGATATACAGCAGCAAAAAGTAAAGACTACAGGTGTTGTAGTGGATGAAAACGGAGAACCTCTTATTGGAGTCTCTGTAAAGGTGCAAGGTACTGCCACAGGTACTGTTACTGATCTCAACGGACGCTTCTCTATCGATTCCCCCAAAGGAGCAGTTCTCTCACTTTCGTTTATTGGTTATAAAACTATTACCGTGAAAGCTGATGGGACACCCCTTAATATCGTTATGAAAGAAGATTCGGAACAGCTCGACGAAGTAGTCGTTGTAGGCTACGGAACACAAAAAAAAGTAAATGTAACCGGTGCGGTAGGTATGGTCGATGCGAAAGTGTTGGCTGCACGTCCTGTAACCAATGTGGCGCAGGCCCTACAGGGTACAGTGCCAGGCTTGAACTTCACGGTAGGAAGTGAAGGTGGAGCCTTGGATGGTTCGATGAGTTTTAATATTCGTGGTGCAGGAACAATCGGTGATGGTTCCGGGTCGTCTCCACTTGTGTTGATTGACGGTATCGAAGGTAATCTTAATTCGTTGAATCCGAATGATATAGAAACGGTTTCTGTTTTGAAAGACGCTGCTTCTGCCTCTATTTATGGAGCGCGTGCTGCTTTTGGTGTTATTCTGATTCAGACCAAGAAAGGGAAAGCGGGTAAAGCCAGAGTCAGTTATAATGGAAATGTCCGTTTCAGCGACGCGGTATCAGTGCCTGAAATGATGGACTCATATACTTTTGCACAGTACTTTAATCGTGCCGCAGAGAATGCGGGCAGATCCGGTGAGGCTCCGTTCTCATCCGAGCAGTTACAGAAAATAAAAGATTATCAGGAGGGAAAGATAACATCCGTCACAACACTGAATACGAATAATAACCGTTGGAACAATTATGGCGGAGCGAATGCCAATACGGATTGGTTTAAAGAATTCTACAATGACTGGGTGCCATCTCAAGAACATAATCTAAGTATTTCGGGAGGTAATGAGAAAATCCAATTTTCATTGAGCGGTAGTTTTATGGACCAGAACGGTCTGTTGCGGCATGGTGAAGATAATTTGCAACGTTATACAATGAACAGCACCATTACAGCGCAGATCACAGATTGGTTCAGAGTGAACTATTCTACCAAATGGACACGTGAGGACTTTGACCGACCCTCTTATCTGACCGGGCTATTCTTCCATAATATCGCTCGCCGCTGGCCCACCTGTCCGGCTTACGATCCTAATGGCTATCCCATGAATGGTGTGGAAATTACAGAATTGGAGGATGGTGGCCGACAAACCAACCAGAAAGACTTGAATACTCAACAGTTGCAGTTTGTGTTTGAACCGGTCAAGAACTGGACAATTAATATCGAGGGTGCTCTAAGAACGGAAAACAAAAATGAACATTGGGAAGTATTACCTATCTTCTCTCATGACGGTGACGGTAATCCGTATTCTATACCATGGGGAAGTTATGGAGCCGGCAGTTCCGTTGTGAACGAATATAATTATAAAGAGAATTATTACAGCACGAATATCTATTCCGATTATTTTAAACAATATGAAAGCGGTCATTACTTTAAAGTGATGGCAGGTTTTAATGCGGAGTTGTATAAGACAAGAAGTTTGTCGGGGCAGAAGAATACGCTGATCTCCAATTCTGTGCCTACACTGAATACAGCAACGGAATCTCCTACTACTTCCGGTGGATATGCACACAATGGGGTAGCCGGATTCTTCGGGCGTATCAACTATAATTATAAAGAACGCTATTTGATAGAGTTGAACGGTCGTTATGACGGTTCGTCCCGTTTCATTAATGACAAGCGTTGGGGATTTTTCCCGTCATTGTCAGTCGGATGGAATATAGCACGTGAAGATTTCTTCAGGAATATAGCCGATAAAGCTCATATTGATGTATTGAAATTAAGAGGTTCATGGGGGCAGTTGGGTAATACGGATACTAAGGATGCATGGTATCCTTTCTATCAGACGATGCCACAAGGCACTGATTATAACTGGTTGGTGAATGGAAAAAGACCGAATTATGCAAGCCTACCCGGTATCGTCTCCAGCTTGAAGACTTGGGAAACGATTGAAACCTGGGATATCGGTTTGGACTGGGGGCTGTTTAATAATCGCTTGACCGGTTCGTTCGACTACTTTGTGCGTTGGACGTATGATATGATTGGCCCGGCTCCGGAATTGTCTTCCGTACTGGGTGCTACTCCTCCGAAAATCAACAATTCCGATATGAAATCCTATGGTTTTGAGCTGGAACTGGGGTGGAGAGATATGATTGGTGATTTCTCTTATGGTGCTAAATTTACGTTAGCCGATGACCAACAGAAAATCACTCGCTATCCGAATGAAAACAACAAACTTTCCGAAGCATATTATCCGGGAATGATGAAAGGAGAAATCTGGGGATATGAAACGGTAGGTATCGCACAATCACAGGAAGAGATGGACGCTCACTTGGCCAAAGTGGATCAGTCTTCTTTGGGAAGCAAGTGGGGAGCAGGTGATATCATGTATAAGGATGTAGACGGCGATGGAGTGATCTCGACAGGTGAAAATACCACAGAGAAACCCGGTGACCGTGTGATTTTGGGCAATAATACACCTCGATTTAAATATGGTATCACGTTGGATGCAGCATGGAAAGGTGTCGATTTCCGCATATTTCTGCAAGGAGTGGCCAAGCGCGATTATGTGTTGAGCGGCCCCTATTTCTGGGGAGCCAATGGAGTGGACGAATGGCAGGCTACCGGATTTAAGGAACATTGGGACTTCTGGCGTCCGGAGGGTGACCCGTTGGGTGCTAATACAAATGCCTATTATCCACGCGTATTGAAAAGTGATTCGAGAAACATGGCAGTGCAGAGCCGCTATATTCAGAATGCAGCTTACTGCCGTATTAAGAATGTTCAGATAGGCTATACATTGCCCAAGCAATGGACAAATAAAGCCGGAATGTCTTCAGTTCGAGTATACGTGTCAGGTGACAATCTGTTGACATTCTCTCATATGTCCAAGATTTTCGACCCGGAGGCTTTGGAAAGCACTTATGATGCGAATAATGGTAAACTCTATCCGTTGCAGCGCACCATCTCGGTAGGTTTAAATGTTAACTTCTAATTTTAAGGCTTATGAAACTGAAACATATTATATTACAAACAATCTTGATGGCAGGAGCTACGTGGTCGCTTACATCTTGTAATGATTTTCTGGATATGGCGCCTCTGGATCAGGTGACTCCGCAAGAGTATTTTAATACGACGGACCACTTGGCTGCATATAGTATTTCGCAGTACAACAACATCTTTTCAACGCATGGTGGATATGGAGTCGGTACAGTGAACAATGACCAGAATACAGATAATATGGTAGCCGGAGGATATTCTTCCACCTATTTTGAGAAAGGTCAGTGGCGTGTTCCTAATACTGGAGGTGGCTGGGATTTTACTCAAATTCGCTATTGCAATTATTTCTTCGAAAATGTGCTTCCTAAATTCGAGGCAGGCAAGATTGAGGGCAATTGTGAACAGATTCTTCACTATGTCGGCGAAATGTACTTTATCCGTGCATGGATTTATTACAGTAAACTGAAATCATTCGGAGATTTTCCAATTATAACCGAAGTATTGCCGGATAATCAGTCTGTTTTGACAGAGAAATCTGTTCGTCAGCCGCGTAATCTCGTAGCTCGTTTTATCATCAATCAGCTCGATTCCGCCGCCAAATATATGGTGGATGATATTTCAGGAAACAAAACGCGATTAACAAAGAATTGCGCGTTATTGATAAAGTCGCGCGTTGCTTTGTATGAGGCTACGTTTGAAAAGTATCATAAGGGAACAGGGCGTGTGCCGGGGGATGCAACCTGGCCGGGTAAGAGAATACATACCGATTTCTCCACGAACATGGATAATGAAATCAATTTCTTTCTGGATGAGGCTATGAAAGCAGCGGAACAGGTGGCTGATGATATTACTTTGACCAATAATACCGGTCTGACCAATCCGAAAAACATATCGGGGATTGTTGGCTGGAATCCATATTTCGAGATGTTTGCGGAAGAAGATATGAGTAGTTATTCCGAAGTTCTTTTCTGGAAGCAATATATGAATGGTGGTGGCGTGTCAATCACGCATGGCACACCGGCTTATATTTTTACTGGAGGTAATAATGGTATGCTGAAGAGCTTTGTAGACTGTTTTGTCATGAAAGACGGACTTCCCTATTATGCAGCAGGAGATGAATATAAAGGTGACAAAACTATCATGGATGTGAAAGAGAATCGTGATCTGCGTCTGCAAATGTTTGTTTTGGGCGAGAAGGATTTGCTTCCATCCAGTTCGACAGAAGAACCTGCACTTAAAGAATTCAAACAACCTAATATTATATCATTGGAAGCCCAAACATCTGATAATACCGGGTATCGGATTCGGAAATGCTTGACATATAATAATAAGCAGATTATTTCCGGTCAGTCGCAATCGACTACAGGGTGCATTATCTTTCGTGGTGTCGAAGCTTATCTGAATTATCTGGAAGCCTACTATTTGCGTAATAATAAGGTAGACGGTAAAGCGAAAAGCTATTGGGATGCAGTACGCAATCGGGCAGGCATTACAGGCAATTTCCAGACAACCATTGACAATACCGATATGAATAAGGAGACGGATTTGGCCGCTCATCCCGGTTCGTATGAAGTGGATGCTACCTTATATAATATCCGTCGCGAACGTCGTTGCGAGTTTATTGGCGAAGGAATGCGTTGGGATGACCTGGTGCGTTGGAGAGCTTGGGATGGCGTACTTACTAATAAGTTTATTCCTGAAGGGTATAACTTTTGGGAAGAGGCTTATAAAACTTATGAACTTCCGGAAGACGTTACTTTAAAAGATGATCCGGATGATGCTACTTCTAATATTTCCTCCAGAGCATTCAAGTATATTCGTCCTTTTAGCAAGGTGAGAATCAATAATCAGGTATATGATGGATATTCTTGGGCTAAAGCCAACTATTTGAGTCCGGTTGCTATTAATGAAATGAGACTTGCGTCTCCTGATAATAGTACAGATAATTCTGTTATTTATCAGAATCCGTATTGGCCGGAAAAAGTGGGTGGCACTGCTCTCGAATAGGTTGATATAAATATAGGTTACACGATAGAAAGAATGAAAGGCGTAGAAAGAGAGTTGATTCTCTTGTCTACGCCTTTATTATTTTATGGATTGAAGTGGTGAATTACTTCACTTCCCAAGTATCATTAGTCATTAGCAATTCCTGGAAATTATGATATTTCTTCTTGCCTTTGATTTCTTCAATCTGTCCAATTACAGCATCATTGTAAGTTGGAGCATCTACATCGCGGATCACACCGAGTGCAATCGGGAAATCAGGACCTTCCATTAACGCCAGTTTCAATTGAAGCGTATTATCTTGGCAGTGAGCATCGTGAATAAGAATATCCTTTTCTGTGATACCATTCTCACCAAGTTTCACCACTTTCAGTCCGAAACCTTCCTGCATCAATCCGAATTCCTTGTTTTCACCGAACAACATGGGTTTGCCATGTTCCAGATAGATAGCGTTCTTGGCACGTCCTTCTTTGGTGGCTACAGAAGCATGAGTTCCATCGTTGAAGATCACGCAGTTTTGCAGAACTTCTACAACAGAGGCGCCTTTGTGATTAGCGGCAGCTTTCAATACCTCTACAGAAGCGGCACCGTCTACTGCAATACAACGTGCAAAGAAATGTCCACGGGCACCAAAAGCAAGTTCTGCCGGATGGAATGGATCTTCTACGGTACCGTAAGGAGATGATTTAGTTACAAGTCCACGCTCCGAAGTCGGTGAATATTGTCCCTTTGTCAAACCGTAGATGCGGTTGTTCAGCAGGATCATATTCAAATCAATGTTACGGCGTAATGCGTGGATGAAGTGGTTACCACCAATTGCCAGACCGTCACCGTCACCGGAAATTTGCCAGATCGTCAAATCAGGGTTGGCCACTTTTGCACCTGTTGCAACAGCAGCGGCACGTCCGTGAATCGTGTGGAAGCCATACGTATTTACGTAGTAAGGCAGGCGGGAAGAACAACCGATACCGGAAATGACGGCAATATTGTGCGGAGCTACTCCCAGTTCGGCCATAGCTTTGTGCAGTGAGTTCAGGAAAGCGTGGTCACCGCATCCCGGACACCAGCGAGGTTGGCCTGATTTATAATCTTGTACGGTATATACTTTATCGCTCATCTTTTATTCCTCCAATAATTTAGTGAATGCATCTATCAATTCTCTCGTAACGAAAGGCTGTCCTTTCACTTGGTTGAACTGGCTGATGTTCAATCCGGGTATCTTCATCCGTAAGTAACCTGCGAATTGTCCCAAATTCTGTTCAGCTACTACGATCTTCTTGTATTTACGCAATACATCGGCTGTATTCTTCGGCAACGGGTTGATGTATTGGAAGTGTGCGAAAGCCACTTTCTTTCCATGATCGCGCATAAAGTCCATAGCCAGACGGAGATGCCCATACGTGCCGCCCCAGCCAACAATCAGTAAATCTGCATCTTCATCACCCAGTACTTCGAGTTCGGGGATATAGTCTGCAATTTTATCTACTTTAGTTTGGCGGAGATGAACCATCTTATTATGGTTTTCTGGTTCGGTAGAGATCGCACCTGTTTCATTGCTCTTTTCAAGACCACCGATGCGGTGCATGAATCCTTCAGTTCCCGGAATTGCCCAGTAACGTGCACCGGTTTCTTCATTGCGTTGGTATGGAGTCCAGTTACCAGCCATGTCCGGAGTCACGTATGGAGGATTGATGGCAGGATATTCATTTAAGTTAGGAAGTTTCCAAGCTGCCGAGCCGTTGGCTACGAAAGCATCCGTCAGTAATACAACCGGAGTCATGTGTTCCAGAGCAATCTTACATGCCATGTATGCGGCATCAAAACAGTTCGTTGGTGAAGTTGCGGCAATCACCGGCATCGGGCTTTCACCATTACGTCCGTAAAGAGCTTGCAATAAGTCTGTCTGTTCTGATTTAGTAGGCAAACCTGTTGACGGACCGCCACGTTGCACATTTACAATCACTAATGGAAGTTCGCCAATTACAGCAAGGTTCATGGCCTCACTCTTCAAACAAACACCGGGCCCGGAAGTAGTCGTTACAGCCAAAGCACCGGCAAAAGCGGCACCAACGGCAGAAGCACAACCTGCGATTTCATCTTCGCACTGTACGGTTTTTACTCCCAGTGATTTATGTTTAGCTAATTCGTGCAGAATATCAGTGGCCGGAGTGATAGGATAAGAACCCAGGTAGAGTTCCAGACCTGCTTTCTCGGCAGCAGCAATCAAGCCATAAGCAGTTGCTTTATTTCCGTTGATATCTGTATAAAGTCCTTTTGATTTCGGAGCTTTACTTTCAATCTTATAAGTAGAGACAGAAGCATGTGTGTTGGCACCATAGTTGAAACCATCGTTTAATACCTTAATATTAGCTTCTGCAATTTCGGGCTTCTTGGCGAATTTCTCACGCAACATTTTTTCAGCAGCGGCAAGGTTGCGGTTGAACAACCAGCAAACCAATCCGAGTGCGAACATGTTCTTACAACGGAGTGCTGATTTATTGTCTAGTCCGGAATCTTTCAGGCTCTCTTTACACATGGAAGAGATGGGAACTTCAAGTACTTCCTGTTTTACGCCTAATTCCTCAAAAGGATTGTCAGTCTTGAATTGTGCCTTTTCCAAATCTCTGGCTTCGAATGAGTCGGAGTCGGTAATGATAAGTCCTTGCGGTTTACAGAATTTGATTTGTGTTTTCAGTGCGGAAGGATTCATAGCCACTAATACGTGGCAACGGTCTCCGGGAGTGTAAACCTGTCCGGCACCGATGTGAACCTGAAAACCGGAAACACCGGTCAGTGAACCTTGCGGGGCGCGGATGTCTGCCGGGTAGTCAGGGAATGTACAGATGTCATTTCCTACTGTAGCCGACACGTTCGAGAAGATGTTGCCGGCCAGCTGCATACCGTCACCGGAGTCGCCGGAGAAACGTACTACTACTTCCTCCAATTCTTTAACCATCATTTCGTCTGCCATAACTTTAATTACTATATTTAATTTTAAAACTGATTTTACTTTCAATTTGTGAGCGCAAAGGTCGGAAAGTTAATCGAATTATCAAAATAAATCGAACTTTATTGTCCTATTGACGCCAAATATTTGAAATATCTGAAAGGAACCTGTATTTTTATTCTTGTTAAATCGACAGAAACCGTTATCTTTGCAAGCAAATTTGAAGCGGCCTTGTAGTTCAACGGATAGAATAGAAGTTTCCTAAACTTTAGATAGGGGTTCGATTCCCCTCGGGGCTACTACGAAGAATCTGTGAGAAGTTGTTTTGTTTTGCTTTCATATCGTATCTAGTTTTGAGTTTAACAATGGCTTCTTTTAAGATGAACGTCTTATAGCTTCTATTTGTTTTAATAATCAATAGAAAAAGCCTCTACCGAATGTTCGGAAGAGGCTTTTTCTATTTCTGGAATTTATTATTCTTCCGTAGTTACTGGTACGACTTTTTTGTTCTTCATCATGTTGTATGCAATCGGAGATGCAATGAACAGTGATGACAATGTACCGATAACAACACCCAAGATCATTGCGAATGCAAAGCTGCGGATTGAATCACCGCCAAGGATGAAGATACACAGCAATACGATCAATGTACTTAATGATGTATTGATAGTACGTGCAAGTGTAGTATTCAATGAATCATTGAACAACTGACGTTTGTCACGTTTTGGATACAGGCCGAAGAATTCACGTACACGGTCGAAGATTACCACCTTGTCATTGATAGAGTAACCGATAGCTGTCAGGATAGCACCGATAAACGTTTGGTCAATTTCCAGTGAGAATGGAACGATACCCCATAACAATGAGTAAGCACCGATAATCATGATGGTATCGCATGATAGAGCTACGATAGAGCCAATACTATATGCGATGTTACGGAAACGGATTAAGATATACAGACCGATAGCGATCAAAGCCAGTACTACGGAATAGATAGCACCTGTTTTGATATCGTCTGCGATACTCGGACCCACTTTTTGAGAACTTACAATACTACCACCAGTGTGATTGTCACGGTCGATAAAGGTAGCTAGAGTGATGTTTTGAGTCAGCACAGGTTTCAAAGTCTCATATAAATATGCTTCGATTTGAGAGTCAACATCGTTTCCTGCATCTTCAATACGGTAGTTGGTGCTGATACGTACAGTTTTCTTATCTGTACCGATAGCGATAACACTAACGTTAGCATCACCGAACTTGCTGGAGATCAATTCACGAATCTGTTCGGGTTCTACCGGATTCTCGAACTGTACCTTGAAGTTACGTCCACCGGTAAAGTCGATACTCTGGCTTAAACCGCGCATGGCAAATGAACCGATACAAACGAGGATGATGGCTACAGTGATGATAAGGGATTTTTTGTTTGTTCCCATAAAATCAAAACGTGTGTTGGTCATCAAGTTTCTTGAAACAGGGGTTGTGAATGTAAGGTTCAATAGTTTGTCCTTGTTCATGAAGTGTTCGTAAACTATACGGGTCATGAACACAGCGGTGAAGAAGGATACTAGAATACCGATAATCAATGTCGTAGCAAAACCACGGATCGGACCGGTACCGAAGTTAAACAGAATGACACCTGTGATGATGGATGTCAGGTTCGAGTCGAAGATAGCGGAGAATGCGTTGGAATAACCGTCAGCAAGTGCTTTCTTCACACCTTTACCGGCACGAAGTTCTTCTTTTGTACGTTCGTAGATAAGTACGTTCGCATCCACTGCCATACCTAGTGACAACACCATACCGGCAATACCGGACATAGTCAATGCTGCCTGGAAGGAGGAGAGGACACCTAATACGAAGAAGAAGTTCAGGAACAATGCACCATTGGCAATCATACCCGGTATGAAGCCGTACATCATACACATATAGATCATCAACAGAATCAGAGCCACTACGAATGAGAATACACCTGCATTGATAGATTCCTGACCCAATGACGGACCAACGATATCTTCCTGTACGATGTGAGCCGGAGCCGGCATCTTACCTGATTTCAATACGTTTGCTAAGTCTTTTGCCTGTTCAGGAGTGAAATGACCTGTAATCTGTGAACGTCCACCTGTGATTTCAGAGTTTACGTTTGGTGCAGAATATACATAGTTATCAAGAACGATAGCGATAGAACGACCGATGTTTTGTTTAGTCAACTGTGCCCAACGACGTGCACCGTCAGAGTTCATTGTCATGCTGACAGCCGGTTTGCTGTATTGGTCAAATTCATCTTTCGCGTCTGTTACTACATCACCTTCCAACGGAGCTTTACCGTTGCGTTCGGTAGACTTGATAGCATATAATTCGAACGTCTGTCCTTTCTTGTCAAATTCAGAAGGAGAAACACCCCATTTCAAACGAAGGTCTTTCGGGAGTTCTGCTTTAACTTCCGGCATAGCCAGATATTTGTTGATATCAGCAGTGTCTTTGTAGTTAGCGTAACCGATCACAGGACCTTGTCCGCTAGAGTTCAACTGCAGGATAGCCAACAGAGGGTATTGCTTTTTAATTTCTGCCAGGTTAGCTGTTGAATTATCTTCAGTAGTTGTAGCATCTCCTTTCAGGGCAGCAGCAAGACTGTCGGCAGCACTTACGTTTTTCTTGGCCGGAGTAGCTTCTGCAAGCGGAGCTTCTTTGGTGGAATCTACAGCAGTAGAGTCTGCACCTGTCTCCTGCGCTAATACAGCGCGCAATTTAGCATCAGCAGATTGCATGGCAGGAAGAACTTCTTTAGCTGTATAAGTTTCCCAGAATTCCAGGTTAGCAGAACCTTGGAGAAGTTTTCTCACACGTTCCGGCTCTTTGATACCCGGCAATTCCACCATGATACGACCCATTTTGTCTTCCAGACTCTGGATATTCGGCTGAACAACACCGAAACGGTCGATACGTGTACGAAGTACGTTATATGAGTTTTCAACAGCAGCTTTTACTTCTGCTCTCAATACTTTTTCAACTTCTGCATCCGATGATTTCTGGTTAACTTTGTCTTTCAACTGTTGTGTTGCGAAGAGTTCGGAAAGTTTTGCGTTAGGAGCAGCTTTGTGGTATTCTCTGACAAATAGCGTGATGATATCATCCTGGCTGTTTACAGCCTGTTTTGCAGCTTCTGCCAATGCATTGTTGAAAGCTTCATCCGGCTTGTTGTCAGCCAGTGCTTTGATAACATCAGGTACAGAAACTTCAAGGATAACGTTCATACCACCTTTTAGGTCCAAACCTAAACTAATCTCCATCTCACGACATTGTTTCAGCGTCCAGTTACCCAACCACACTTTCTCATTGGAGAGAGAGTCGAGGTAGTCTTGTTCCACTTTCGGGTCGCCGTTCGCAATTTCTTTCGCCTTGTTGGTATAATGGCGTGTTACGAAGGAGAAGGAGAGATAGAACACACATACCAGTGTGAGTAATACCGCAAAAACCTTTACAAATCCTTTGTTTTGCATTTTACTTTTAATTTATGATGATTACTTTTTTAATTTAATTTTCAGTTAAATTCTGTCGTACACAAGTTCTTTTTGCCGCATACAAGGCTGCAAATATAGTTTTTTTTTCACATTCATGTGTAATAAGCCCTCAAATATTTGATGTTTAAGGGCTTTTTTGCTGAATTATTTCATTCCTCTGTTTTTCAGTAGTGGTTCCAGGCTTGGTTCCGCTCCACGGAAATTCTTATAAAGCACCATCGGGTCTTCGCTGTCTCCCTTCTCCAATACGTTATGGCGGAACAGGTCGGCGGTGTTTTTATCAAAAATACCATGTTCTTTGAAAGCTTCGAAAGCATCATTGTCCAATACGTTGGCCCATAGGTAACTATAGTATCCGGCAGCGTATCCGCCAATGATATGATTAAAGTAAGTCACGCGATAACGCGGTGCTATTTCGGGAATCAAGTTAAACTTGTCCATCGCTTCTTTTTCGAATGCAAGCATATCCAGATTCTTTACATCTGTCATCGTGTGCAGGTTCATGTCGAGGATGGCGGCAGCCAGTAATTCGGTGGTCATGAAGCCCTGGTTGAAAGTTTTCTGTTGCAGTATCTTCTCGATGATTTCGTCGGGTATCACTTCTCCTGTCTGATAATGTTTGGCATACATTTTCAGCACTTCGGGTTCAGTCGCCCAATGTTCGTTGATTTGAGAAGGAAGTTCTACAAAGTCACGTACCACGTTGGTTCCCGATGTTCCTTTGTATTCACATTTTGTCAGCAGTCCGTGCAGAGCGTGACCAAATTCGTGAAACAGGGTTTCCACTTCATCCATGGTCAATAAAGAGGGGGTGTCGCCTACCGGCTTGGTAAAGCTGCAAACGTTGCATACCAACGGACGGGTTGTTCCGTGTTGCTCACGATAGTTGCTCATCCATGCACCACCGCTTTTCCCGGGACGTGGGAAATAGTCTACATAGAAGATACCGAGCTGGGAACCGTCTGCGTCTTTCACTTCAAAGACTTCTACATCAGGGTGATAAGTTGGTATGCCTTCCAGTTTGCTTAGGGTGATGCCATATAATTTGTTGGCTACGGCGAAAGCGCCATCGCGTACATTCTCCAGTTTGAAGTAAGGTTTTGTATCCTCTTCAGACAGGTTGTATTTTTCTTTCCGTAGTTTTTCGGTATAATACCACCAGTCCCATGCTTCCAGTTTTTCTCCTTTTCCTTCCTTATCCATTAATTTCTGAAGTTCGGTAGCTTCTGCTTTTGCTTTTGGCAGTGCGTAGCTCCAGAGGTTATTTAAAAGGCTCATTACGTTGTTGGCGTTCTTTGCCATGGTTTCATCCAGGACGAAGTTTGCATAACAGTCGAAACCTAATAAGTTCGCTTTTTCCAGGCGGAGAGAAACGATCTTGCGGATGTTTTCCTTGTTATCGTTTCCGTCGTTGTTGTTGCCGCGGTTGATATAAGCTTTGTATATTTGCTCCCGGAGCGGGCGATTTTCAGAATATTGCAGGAAAGGCAGACGGCTGGCATTGTGCAGGGTGAACAACCATTTTCCCGGTTGTCCGGCTGCTTTCGCTTCTTCGGCCGCACTTTGGCGGAACCATTCAGGCAATCCTGCCAGATCTTCTTCCTTGTCAACGAAAAGTTGGAAGGCATTATTCTCATTCAGCACATTGTTGCTGAAAGTGATGCCAAGTGTAGAAAGCTCCTTGTTGATTTCGCGGAGGCGAGTTTGGTCCTTTTCGCCAAGGTTCGCTCCGGAACGGATAAATCTTTTATAAGTCTTGTCCAGCAGACGTTCTTGTTCCGACGTCAGGTTCAATGAATCTTTCTTTTGGTAGACATCGTTCACCCGTTTGAATAGTTTCCCATTCAGGGAGATATTGTCATTATGTTCCGAAAGAACCGGTGCCAGTTTGATGGAAAGTGCGGTCAGCGAATCAGTAGTTTCCGCATCTGTCATATTGAAGAAAATGATGCTTACCCGGTCTAAGATGGGTGCGCTGTTATCCAAAGCCACAATCGTATTTTCGAATGTCGGAATTTCCGGGCTTTCGATGATGGCTTCGATATTTTGATTCTGTTCTTCTATACCTTTTAGAAAGGCAGGTTCATAGTGCTCTAATTTAATCTTGTCGAAAGAAGGAACACCATACTCGGTTTGAAACTCTGTAAAGAAAGGATTGCTTTCTGTTTTCGTAGCACAGGAGTACATCATACAACTTACTGCTAAAATGGTTAGTGTCTTTTTAATCATCATAAGTGTTTTTTATTAGAGTTTTCAGTTCTTATCGTTTACTGATATAGCACCAGATCGGGTAATGGTCTGATGCCTTGATAGACCGGTCTACCGTGCAATTGTAGGCTTTCAGGTTGGGGCTGATCAAGATATTGTCTATGCGGAAATAGAACTTGTTCTGATTGTAGGAAATACCCAATCCTTTACCGGACTGTGTGAATGCATCGTCTAGTTTTTGAGTCAGGATGCGATGGGTATATGAGATAGAACCGTCGTTGAAATCGCCGCATACGATAGTTGTCGGATATTTACATGCTGCAATGGCTTTAGCCACAGAATCAGCTTGTGAAGCCCGGATAGCCGATGCTTCCGCCAGTTTTCTGATTAATTGTCTAAGTCCGGTTTTTACTTTCTTGGCATTCGGGTCTTTAATCATATCCTCATACATCCCTCTGTCTTCTTTGGTGAGTTTGTTGGATTCCAAGTGGTTGTTGATTAATGTAAGAGTGTCGTTATTCACATTCAGTACATATTTCATGGAGCCGTTATAATTACTTTCATATTCGATGGGATGTATCGAGAGTATGGGGAACTTAGAGAAACAGGCAAGTTGCACATCTCCTTTCCCTTGTTGGTGGACGGATTGGTAAGGATAGGCTTTCAATGCTTTTTTAATGTCCTGTTCCGTCAGGTATTTCTTGTTGGTAGCGGTGTTATATTCTTGCAGACAGATAATATCGGCGTTACTATCTACAAGATAAGACAATACCGGGTTTTTTCCATCTTTCTTCTCCAAATTGTTGAAACTCATTACGTTGTAGGATAGGATTTTGATGCTTCCTTCCGGTATGGTTTTAGTGGTGGAGTTAAAAGGAATATAAGTCCGTATCTGCGGAATACAAATTAGAAAACCGATGGCAGGCAAGAGCGCATAGCGGTAATTGACAAATGCCCAGAAGCCGATAAAAATCAGATTAATCGTCAGGAATATCGGAAATGCAAGTCCCAAGCTGGAAGCAAGTGGATTTATTTTCGGGTTAAGGTAAGGGCTATAAGCGCTTAATATCAACGTTCCCACGAAGAGAGCGTTGACAGCAAGTATCAGATATGCGACAAATTTGCCAATATGTTCCATTCCTTTATCTTTTGCTTGCGTCGAACAAGCTTTTCTTTTCTTCAGTTGTCAGACTGTCGTAACCGGATTTCTTTAGTTTTTCCAAAATACGGTCCACTTCATCAGACTGTGCTTTTTTGTGGGCATTGTAATCATAATCCTTCTCGCGACCGGTGGCACTGTTTCCATAGTGTACCTTCATTTTCGGTTTCCGTTTCCATGTTTTCTTTTGAAACAAGGAGGTGAAACCATCCAGAATCCAGTTGATCCAGGAAGTCAAATCAGTTCCTTTACTTAGGCTGGCGGCAAACCAAAGTCCTGCAAGAGCACCGCCCAGGTGGGCGATATGTCCTCCGGCATTACTTGAGGTGATGGATAATACATCGATTCCGATAACAACCAGTGCCAGATATTTGAGACGGATAGCACCGAAAAGAAAAAGTTGCACCCTGTAATTTGGTTCACGATAAGCCGTAGCAGCTACGATGGCTAATACGGAAGCTGATGCTCCTACCAATGTTGCACCCGCCACTTGCGAACTGAATAAAGGAAATACATTGTAGGCAACCATATACAGTAAACCTCCACAGATACCTCCTAATACATATAGTCCTCTTAAATGTTTGGCCGAGAAAAAGTAGAGAAACAAACTTCCGAACCAATACAGCCAAAGCATATTGAATAGAATATGCAGGATACCGGCATGCATAAACATATAAGTAAATAACGACCACGGCTGATGAATAAATCCGATAAAGGATGCCGGCAGGGCAAATATACCGAATATATCGGGGGTACTTACTTCAAACAGTCGCAAGAAAACGTTAATCAACGTGCCGATCAGAAAGATGCCTACGTTGATATAAATCAGTTGGATGAAAATATTTCCTCTTCTGAATGTCTCCTTTAAATCAGCTATAATATGTCCCATTGTTATTGCTTTTTTTTCTCCAATACAAAATCAGGATCAATCCAAATAACATTCCTCCCAGGTGAGCAAAGTGAGCGACATTGTCTCCGGCGCTATTGGCAAGTCCTGACCATAATTCAATCGCGGCGTATCCTATAACGAAGAACTTCGCTTTGATAGGAAATGGCAGCGGGAAGATAAACAACCGGTTATTGGGAAATAACATACCGAATGCCAGCAATATGGCGTAAACGGCTCCCGAAGCACCTACGGTGGTCATCATGTTCAGATACTCTTCTATGGGGACAACGCCATAGCCTATTAGGTTAATGTGCGTATGTTGGCTAAGCTCCGTTACATATTGAATATACTGCACTCCTTCCTGGATAAGTCCCGCACCGATACCGCAGAGAATATAGTAAAAGAGGAAACGTTTGGGTCCCCAGGTTTGTTCGAGAATCGGTCCGAACATAAAAACGGCAAACATATTAAAGAAAATGTGGCTGAATCCGCCGTGCATAAACATATAAGTGATAAGCTGTGCCGGATTAAAGTCACTTGCAAGGAAAAAATGTAATCCCAGATAATTCGTTAAATCCAGGCCGTAACGTTGGGCTACGATTGTCCCGAAAAATACTAGTACATTGATAATTATCAGGTTTTTAGTTACAGTTGGCATCATTTTAATTTCTGAATATTTAGATAATAGACGCAAAAGTACGAATAAATTCTGTTTTAAAGCATGAAAAACGCTTCCTATTAGCTCTTTTTCAATAATTTGCTGCGTTTTTTTTATGTTTTTATTTGATATGTTGTTTTGTTCGGCTATATTTGTGGAATCAATCCATTGTGGGATAATCTTTTGTGTAACAAATATATTAATTAATCATTTTACGTATTATGAATAAGTCTGATCTTATTAGTGCAATGGCTGCTGAAGCTCAAATGAGCAAAGCCGATGCAAAAAAAGCACTTGATGCTTTCATCACTTCAGTTACTAATGCTATGAAAGCTGGTGACAAAGTATCTCTCGTAGGTTTTGGTACTTTCTCTGTAAGCGAAAGAGCTGAAAGAACTGGTATTAACCCTTCTACAAAGGCAACTATTACTATTCCTGCTAAGAAAGTAGCTAAATTTAAAGCTGGTGCTGAATTATCTGCAGCTGTTGAATAAGATAGATAGTTGAAAGAAATTAGGAGAGGAGACGCGATGCGTCTCCTTTTTTTGTATCTTTGCGCGCAAGAAATAACTTGATTATGAAGATAGAAGATAAACTTGTAGCGTCCGTTATCAGCGGACTGAAAGCACTCTACGGTCAGGAAGTCCCTGAAAAAATGGTGCAGATGCAAAAAACGAAGAAAGAATTTGAAGGACATTTGACACTGGTCGTGTTCCCTTTCCTGAAGATGTCAAAAAAAGGACCGGAGCAAACGGCACAGGAAATCGGTGAATATCTGAAGGCAAACGATCCGGCTGTAGCAGCGTTTAATGTGATAAAAGGGTTCTTGAACCTGACTATTGCATCGGCTACATGGATTGAGTTGCTGAACGAGATTCAGGCAGATGAACAGTATGGCTTAATGCAGGTCACTGACGCTTCTCCATTGGTAATGATTGAGTATTCTTCTCCGAATACAAATAAACCGCTTCACTTGGGACACGTGCGTAATAACCTTTTAGGCAACGCATTGGCTAACATTGTAGCGGCAAACGGCAATAAGGTAGTCAAAACAAATATTGTAAACGACCGTGGTATCCACATCTGTAAGTCCATGCTGGCATGGAAGAAATACGGAAACGGTGAAACTCCTGAAACTTCGGGTAAGAAGGGTGACCACCTGGTAGGTGATTATTATGTATCTTTCGATAAGCATTATAAAGCGGAAGTAAAGGAGCTGATGGCTAAATTTACAGCGCAGGGAATGAGTGGCGATGAAGCGAAAGCAAAGGCTGAAGCTGAATCTCCATTGATGCAGGAGGCCCGCGAAATGTTGGTGAAGTGGGAAGCCGGTGATCCGGAAGTACGCGGATTGTGGGAAATGATGAACAACTGGGTATATGCAGGATTCGACGAAACCTACAAGAAGATGGGTGTCAGCTTCGACAAGATCTATTACGAATCCAATACTTACCTCGAAGGAAAAGAAAAAGTAATGGAAGGTCTGGAAAAAGGTTTCTTTTACAAGAAAGAAGATGGTTCCGTATGGGCCGACCTGACTGCCGAAGGACTGGATCATAAGCTCCTTCTCCGTGGTGACGGTACTTCTGTCTACATGACTCAGGATATCGGTACGGCTAAACTTCGTTTTGCCGATTACCCGATTAATAAGATGATTTATGTAGTAGGTAACGAACAGAACTATCACTTCCAGGTGCTTTCTATCTTGCTCGATAAACTTGGTTTCGAATGGGGTAAGAGTCTGGTACACTTCTCTTACGGAATGGTGGAACTGCCGGAAGGTAAGATGAAATCCCGTGAGGGTACGGTAGTTGATGCTGACGACTTAATGGAGGAAATGATTGCCACTGCTAAAGAAACTTCACAAGAACTAGGCAAACTGGATGGTTTGACACAGGAAGAAGCTGATGATATTGCTCGTATTGTGGGTCTGGGAGCATTGAAATATTTCATTCTGAAAGTCGATGCCCGTAAGAATATGACATTCAATCCGAAAGAATCTATCGACTTCAATGGTAATACAGGTCCGTTTATTCAATATACTTATGCACGTATCCAGTCTGTACTTCGGAAAGCTGCCGAATCAGGTATCGTAATTCCTGAACAGATTCCGGCTGGTATTGAATTGAGTGAAAAGGAAGAAGGGCTGATTCAGATGGTTGCCGACTTTGCTGCTGTTGTAAAACAAGCCGGTGAAGATTACAGCCCGTCTATTATTGCTAATTATACTTATGACTTGGTGAAAGAATACAATCAGTTCTATCATGACTATAGTATTCTGCGCGAAGAGAATGAGGCTGTGAAAGTATTCCGTATCGCTCTGTCTGCTAATGTAGCTAAAGTTGTTCGCTTGGGAATGAATTTGCTGGGTATCGAAGTTCCTTCCAGAATGTAAGACTTTCTCTGAACAAAATAGACTTCTGCGGGGTTTCTTTTATATATATAAAAGGAACCTCGTATGTTTTACTCCCCCCATCCATTGCTTCGGAAGAGAGAAACGGAAACTGCTACTGTCTCTTATTCCGAACTGCTGTTTGACCTGATTTATGTTTTCTCGGTCACGCAACTTTCACATTATTTGCTTCATAATCTCATTTGGGAAGGATTATTGAAAGAAACAATCCTGTGGTTTGCAGTCTGGATGTTGTGGCAACATACCATCTGGGTGACTAACTGGTTCAACCCGGATACCCGGCCGATACGTATTCTTCTTTTTATCAGTATGCTGGTGGGGCTGGTGATGGCGGCTGCTATTCCTTATGCCTTTACTTACCGGGGATTGATATTTGCTGTCTGCTATGTTCTGATACAGGCAGGGAGAACACTTTATATTATCGGGGTGTTAGGAGATCATCATCTGGCTGCTAATTTTAAGCGAATTATGGGCTGGTTCTGTATATCTGCCGTCTTTTGGATTACGGGTGCCATATTGCAGGGAGAATGGCAAATTCTACTGTGGATTATAGCCGCCATCTGTGATTATACAGCCCCGATGCACGGATTTGCTTTACCTCGTCTGGGACGTTCGGACAGTAGCAAGGAATGGACTATTGAAGGGCATCATTTGGTGGAACGTTGCCAGTTGTTTGTGATTATTGCTTTTGGAGAAACTCTATTGATGACAGGAGCTTCTTTGAGTGAAGTAGAAGAATGGACGCCTCTCGTGATTATTTCTGCTGTCATATCTTTTATTGGTAGTTTGGCTATGTGGTGGGTTTACTTTGATGTGAGCAGTGAAGCCGGTAGTCGGAAAATACAGGAAGTGAAAGATCCCGGAAAGCTGGGGTTGATTTATAATGCAATTCATATTGTACTGGTGGGAGCATTGATTATTTGTGCGGTAGGAGACGAGCTGATTGTTGCCCATCCCGAACAAGAAATGAGAGCGGAAGTTGTTTTTGTTCTGATTATCGGACCAATCGTTTATATTCTGGCAAATAGTATCTATAAATATGTCACGTGCCGTATGCTTCCTTTATCACATATTATTGCTGTAATAGCTTTGGCTTTACTGCTTCCCTGGCCTTATCACATTTCTTTATTGACGATGAATATCTTGGTAACATCTGTTTTTATATTCGTGATTGTGTTTGATATGCTATTCCCTAATAAAGGTTTTAAGATAAAATGGGAGCCGAAGATTTAATGATGGAAGCCTATTCATAACGGATAATACTTACATCCTATAATGTTGTGGCTTAAAATAAAAACACAGTTCACACGAATTCTTGGTGAGTATTCGAGAAGTTGTGTGAACTGCGTAATTCGCGCCTTTCTAAACAGATGTCTATTATGTCTTTTTCATCGATGGTTCGCAATGCGAAGTCCCGATAGCGATTCCGTACAATATCCGGGCTGCTTTTATTTAAATCGTATCAATCTTTATTTGTACCAATCTTTATTTTGTTTCCCATTCGATGATACCCATCCAGAGAACTTGGGATATGATTGATCGATTCGTTTCCCTTCCTCTGGAACCGGGAGATTACTTACTGGCATATTGATAGCAAACGGCATCAAGTCTGCAGAAACATAATACATCCCTTCTTCTGGTCTGTAGATGTCTTTTCCGGTTCCCAGTAACGATAAGTCGGCTTTATCAGTCGGGGGATAATTTATCAGATGTAATTCTTTGCCTCTACCCTCGTTGGAACTGATGAAGATAAACGGGTTGTAAGGAGGTACCACCTCTTTCTCACTAGCTCCATCAAGCGTGATGGTTACAGTATATTCTTTCTTTGATTCATCAGTGATATTTTTGAATTTTGTCATGTCGTCATACAACAATATGGTTGGGTGAGACTGTCCAGGCTCTGTTTCTTTTCCTTCCATGTATATAGAACTTGATAAACCACTGGCATCAGGCCCCGTTATTTTTACACTCTTGACATTGCTGTTTGAGAGCTTGTGTAATTGATATCCAAATCCGTTTTGCAGATAACCGCCACAGTGCTGTAAGATAAACTTGTCTTCTATTTCGTAAATGCGATTGTCAAGAGCATTTCGGGTCATCGTACTGGTGTACTTTACCATTACGTCATTCATATCGTAATCACCTAACTTAGGCCATAAGTCTTCAAAAGCCAGTGTACCGGAATAAGAAATTTTATATTGCTCGGGGATTGCTTCGGGGTCCTCAGGCAGTGGAGGCAATGTCGGGTCAATAGCATTCTTTTCTGACGTATGAATATAGAAGATGGCATCTGCATAATCGAAGTCAATATTATCTTCGAATCCTACTGCTACAATCTGCCCGGACTTGGAATCACGGAGAGATACAGTTCTTTGTGTATTATTCGTGTTTAGATTCCTGGTGGAGTAGCGTGCCCCCATACCTTTTATGATATCGCCCACTTTGTCTTTATCTGTTTCTGAGGTGAGTTTACTCTTGAATCCCATACCTTGAAGGCACCAGCCAATTGTGACTCCTGCAGGAAATTTGTCTTCGTATTCCTGTGTCTCTTCATTCCAATATTTGAGTTTTATTTCTTCGCCACACACTAATGCTCCTACCCCTAAAGTCTTGTAAACAGGAGAGGTGTTTGGGAATGCAATTATTTGTTTTATATCACTCGTGCTCTGGGGCGGATTGTTGGTCGGATAGGTGTAATATCCAACTGTATTGTACCATGCAGCAGAGCTGTTTATAAATACGAGGCTCACTTCGGTCGGGTTAACAATTGGAATATCTGAAGTCATTTTAATGGAACCATCAAAAAACTCCGGATAATTCTGACTGATGTTCATAACCTTGCTTTTACCGCTCTCATCTTTGACTGTAACCTTTCTGAAAACATACTTGATGTTGTATAGTACGTCTGCCGGAGGTATGTTTATTTTAGGCTCCAGATTGGTTGGTCTTCCGTTGTTATCCCAGTCTGCATCGGGAAGAACATGCCATTCTTTTAGATAGGTATGTTGGTTCACGGTCACTCCTCTGGTTTTTGATGCCGTTTGTGAACGTAAGGCAGTGATATATGCATCTTGATTAAATGAAAGCTGACGACTGTCGTCAATCGTTAGTTTAAGAGGAGATACGGTGGCTAAATAATCCGATGATAACCATACTTCCGAGAGGTCCGCCGGAATATTCATTTCTCCACTGAATTTGCCTTTTTCGTCTGTAACTGCACGGTAGATAGGCTCTATGTCCTTTTGGAACACGCTGCCGTCAGCCGAGTATTCAATGGGATCTTGATCGTAAATGTCAAAAAGGACACGATAATTTTCGCTTTTAAAACAATAATTGATATCCAAAGCAACAGCTTGGGTCATGTTGAAGTCGAAGTATGCTTCTTTTGGCATATGCCTTCTCTCCCAAGATAAGTCACGCTCTTTGTCCATACAACTGATGGAAGCTATGGTAAGCACTCCTATCATTAAATACTTTAAATTTGTTTGCTTCATAAGTTTGTGTATTAAAAGGTAAAGAGCAAATATATACATTTAATTATATAATTTGCTCTTTTTCTAGTTTTTTTATTTCTTTTTTGCGAATCGTCCTTTTTTTGTGGTCGCTGGTCCTTTTTCATCTTGTAATTTGATGAGTTCCAAACAGCTAGCCAAACTCAAATCCTGCGGGACGATATCTTTAGGAATTTTATAATTGGAACCCTTATAGGTAATATAAGGTCCGTAACGTCCGTTCAGAATCTCAAGTTCCGGCTCCTCTTCAAACTTCTTGATGTGGCGTTCCGTTTCTTTCTGGCGTTTCTCCAGAATCAGCTGTTCTGCCTCTTCCAAAGTAATTTCCATCGGATCAAGTGTTTTCGGGAGCGATACATATACCTTATTGTGCAGGACATACGGACCGAAACGGCCTACGCCTACACTGACTGATTTTCCTTCATATTCGCCCAGTGTACGAGGTAATTTGAATAATTCCAGTGCTTCTTCCAAAGTGATGGTTTCCATGGATTGACCTTTCTTCATTTGTGCGAAGCGTGGTTTTTCTTCATCTTCTACAGTACCAATCTGTACAACAGGACCGAAGCGACCAATCTTAACAGAAACAGTCTTGCCTGTTCCCGGTTCTTCTCCCAGAATACGTTCGCCTACTTTATGTTCCGTCTTGATAGCCAATGTGTTTTCTACAGACGGATGGAACTTATCATAGAAATTCTTCATGATAGAAGTCCATTTCACTTCTCCTTCTGCAATCTCGTCAAATTCCTTTTCTACACTGGCGGTAAAGTTGAAATCCAGAATGTCTGGGAAATATTCGGTAAGGAAATCATTTACCACAGTGCCGGTATCCGTTGGGAACAACTTCGCCTTTTCTGCACCGGTAATTTCAGTATGGTTTTCATCCTTAATCTGACGATCTTTCAATGTCATGACATTAAACTGTCGTTCTTCCCCGTCTTTATTACCTTTCTCCACGTATTCGCGTTGTTGGATGGTAGAGATAGTAGGTGCATACGTAGACGGACGTCCGATACCCAGTTCTTCCAACTTGCGTACAAGACTTGCTTCCGTATAGCGTGGAGGACGTTGGGTGAAACGTTCGGTTGCGATAATAGGCCCATGTTCCAACTTTTGGCCTTTTTTCAGAGGAGGAAGCAGGTGACTCTCATCTTCTTGTTCGTTGTCATCATCATAAGATTCACGGTATACGCGCAAGAATCCGTCGAACTTAATCACTTCGCCGATGGCTGTAAATACATCGCTGCTGCCACTTATTGTTATGGTAGCAGTTGTCTTTTCCAGTTCCGCATCTGCCATTTGTGAGGCAATGGTGCGTTTCCATATCAAGTCGTACAGTTTCTTTTCCTGTGCTGTTCCTTCAACGGACTGGTTTTCCATATAGGTAGGACGGATAGCCTCATGCGCTTCTTGTGCACCCTTAGTCTTTGTTTCGAAATGACGGGGGTGTACGTAGCGGTCACCCATCATTTTGATGATAGCGTCTTTACTGCCTGCTGTCGCAAATTCCGAGAGGTTGACAGAGTCTGTACGCATATAAGTGATGAATCCCGATTCGTATAAGCGTTGCGCGAGCATCATGGTCTGCGCTACGGTATATCCCAGTTTGCGTGCGGCTTCCTGTTGCAGTGTAGATGTCGTGAATGGAGCAGGAGGCGTTTTCTTGACCGGGCGGGTAGTAATATCGTCGATGGCAAAGCTTGCTCCCTGACATGCGTTGAGGAAAGCTTTTGCTTCTTCTTTTGTTTTAATGCGGCGAGCCAGTTCAGCTTTCATCTCCACCAGTTTTCCGTCCGTGTCCGGAACGAGGAATACGGCAGTGATGCGATAAGCGGCTTCCGTTTGGAAAGCATGTATTTCACGTTCACGTTCAACGATCAGGCGGACAGCGACAGACTGAACACGTCCGGCAGAAAGTGCCGGTTTCACTTTTCTCCAAAGCACGGGAGAGAGTTCGAAACCTACGATACGGTCCAGAATCCGTCGTGCTTGCTGTGCATTTACGAGGTTGAGGTCAATGTCGCGTGGTTGCTCAATCGCTTTTAAAATAGCGCTTTTCGTAATTTCATGAAATACGATTCGTTTTGTGTTTTCCGGTTTTAGTTTTAAGACCTCATACAGATGCCAGGCAATTGCCTCTCCCTCGCGGTCCTCATCGGATGCGAGCCATACGGTTTCTGCCTCTTTAGCTTCTGTCTTTAGTGTGCTAACCAGCGCCTTTTTGTCTGCCGGGATTTCGTAGCTGGGTTTAAAATCATTATTTACGTCGATACTGAAATCTTTTTTCTTCAGATCGCGTATGTGTCCGTAACTAGAAAGGACTTTGAAATCTTTCCCCAGAAACTTTTCAATCGTTTTTGCTTTTGCCGGAGACTCGACAATGACAAGGTTTTTCTGCATAATTCTTTCTTTTATAATGGCTTGTACCACAATATTCGGGGACAAAAGTAAAAAAAAAGATTCTCCCTACCTTATATTATAAGGAGAATTTAATAAAATCTTAAGATTTACATCTGTTGATCTTAAGATTTCTCCATACACATTGTCGATACTTGATGTTTTCATCAGGTACTGTGCGATATTGCTAAAGAGATCAAGCTTGGATAATTATTGGTGAGAATCCATTTATCATTTCTAAAAGATAAACTGCATGAAATTAAATATCCGTTAGTATTGATTAGTGTATGTATATTCTGCGTACATTTGTTTCGTTAGTATACGAGTTTTCGTTCCAGTTAAGTGGAACTATCGCTCTACTTAAGTTGAACTATCGTCCCACTTAACTGGAACGAAAACTCAAATGCAGGATAAATAATTAATATATAGGAAGGCTGTTTTTACTCTTTCCTAATGAAAAACAAATAAATTATGAGTGTGAATTATGATCTTTATGAGACTCCTGATCTCGCAAAAAGCGGGGAAGAACAACCTTTACATGCACGTGTCGTATTGAAAGGCAGTTATACAGCCGAGGAATTTGTAGAACAGGTAACAATCCTTCAGCATATGCCGCATGCACAAGTGGTGGGTGTCATTGAAGCTATATCGAAAGAATTGCAGCATTTACTATTGAAGGGATTCTCCGTCGAACTGGGAGATATAGGCTATTTTACTCTTTCTTTAAGCGTGAATAAAAAGGTTTTGGAACCAAAAGATTTACGTTCGCCGTCCATATCTTTGAAAGATATTAATTTTCGTGTGAATCGACAGTTTAAAAAAGAGATTGAGAGTCGGATTGAGCTACAACGTTGTCATTCGCCATTCCGTGTAAAGAATCCATTGGAAGAAGAGAAATGTTTGCAACGTTTGAATATTTTTTTTGAAGACCATTCCTGTATCAATCGGCAGGACTATGCCCAGCTTGTTGGCAAGACGAAGAAGCAGGCATTGCAGGATATTAATGCATTTATTGAAAAAGGGATTTTAAAAAAGTATGGAGCGGGACGATCGGTAGTCTATATAAAGGTAGGATGAGTCATTTTATCGGATATATATACTTGATATTAAACATTTTCTGCTTACCTTTGTTTGCATGAAAAAAGAAAACGGGAAAGGAGACGAACCTATGGCCAGTAATTATATTCGTTTCGATTGGGCTATGAAACGCTTATTGCGTAATAAAGCCAATTTTGCAGTTCTTGAAGGCTTTTTGACTACTCTTCTCAATGAAAAGATTGTCATTCAGAAACTGTTGGAAAGTGAAGGAAATCAAGAAGATGAGTTTGATAAGTATAATCGTGTTGATATGCTTGCGGAGAACTCTAAAGGAGAACTTATTCTGATTGAAGTTCAGAATAACAATGAGTATGCGTATTTCCAACGTATGTTGTTTGGTACTTCTAAATTGGTGACCGAGTACATCAATCGTGGAGAAGGTTATGATAAAGTACGTAAAGTGTATAGCGTCAATATTGTCTATTTTTCATTAGGCAATGGAAAGGATATAGTATATCATGGTAAAACGGAGTTCAGAGGGATTCATCAGAATGATGTGCTGGAGTTGACTCCATTTCAGAAACAGACGTTTAAGGTCGATGCTGTCAGTCAGCTTTATCCTGAATATTATATATTAAAGGTGAATGACTTTAATCAGGTTGCCAAGAGTCCGTTGGAAGAATGGATTTGTTATCTGAATACAGGTGATATACCAGATAGTGCTACTGCTCCCGGTTTGACGGAGGCCCGTGAACGATTGAAACTCGATAAAATGACGAAAACTGAACTTGAAGCATATTATCGTCATTTGGATAATATTGTAATATTGAAAGATAATATATTGACAGAACGTGCAGAAGGCCGTGCGGAAGGCCGTGCGGAAGAAAAAAGAGAAACAGCACGTAATATGAAGGCTTTGAATATTCCTATTAATACTATTTCACAGATAACAGGTCTGTCGGCAGAAGAAATACAAGGTTTATAAATCTATTGATGGCGGATTTGTAGTGAAGACAACAAAATAATTGAAGTTTAAGTTTTTGAGAAGGGGCGTTATCCGGAAATGGAAACGCCCCTTTCATTAATTTAGAATCGGAAACTCAATCCTCCTAAGAAATTGAATCCTTCCGTAGGATAACCTAAATAATATTGATATTTCTTGTTCAGCAGGTTATGTACTTGCGCATAAACAGATACTCCTTTGAATACATTATAGCTGGCTCCGATATGCAAATCATTAATTGCGGTCATTTTTGCATACTCTTTCACTTCTTTCCGGTTGATGTAATCATAACCTAGATTTATGTTAAGAGCAGAGATCGGATGAATACGTACATTGAAAGACATTTCACTGACTGGTTTCACAGCCAACAGATATTCCTCTGTTTTGCTGTCCCAATTACGGTAAGTATATTTAGCTGATATTCCGAGGATATCTTTGTAATCGTAACTGATTTCACCGCCAAGGTAGAGATTTTCTGTATTATCCTGTGCAAAAGAAAGATAAGAACCTGAATGAATATTACTTGGGTCAAAACCTAAATAAGATAAGTCGTTCTTTAGATTTTGATAACCACCGAACACGTTGAACCAAAGTCCCGGATAAGGGCTTGCTTTGAATCCGATACTACCGTTGATTTGCTCGTAAGTATCATAAGGACGTTGTACGTATCCCAAAGTGGCAGTGGTATTTGCCTCCGGCAGTTCACCGTAAGGACAGATACTTTCTAATCTGCGGAAATCATTCAATTGCTTACCGCCGGTTGCTTTTGCATAAACAATGTAGCTATCAGAAAAAATATACTGTGCAGTGATATCGGGTGAGATACGGAAAGACTTGTCAAATCCGAAAGATAAATCTACATTGGCTCCGATATGCAGTTTCCAGTCATCATTATCCAGTTCGTAATATGGATTTAAAAGAAGCGTTGTGTAGTTTTTGAAGTATTCATCTCCGGTGGAAACATTCTTTGTATATCCGTTGTAGAGAAGATTGTTCATTTCCAAAGCGATAGTTATTAATTGTTGGTCGCCGATAGCTCCCGTGACATCGCCTTTGGTACGTATGATTGTTTCCTTGATACCTGTATTGGCTTCAGATTCATTGAACATGTTATGCTGACGTTCATACATCAACAGATTTGTTTCTGCGTTGAAACGCAGTGGTGCAGTCTCATCAGTGAAATGAATGCCCGCATGGAAGTCACCGGATGTGAATTTCTGCTTGCTGTTTACACTTTCCGGTTGGAAGTTGAAGTTGCTCAATCCGAAATTTCCGGCAATATTTAAATCCAACTTATCAAATTGATGCGTGTAATCCACATTAGCGCGTGTGCGATAATAAAATGCATTCCATTTTTCGGAGTCTGTGAAAGGAAGCGTTAGTTTACCATCCATTCCATCCATTTGGAAACGTACATTCAATTTGTCTTTCTGCGACAGACGGAATAGATAATTGGCAAGAACATCCAAATTGCCATAATTACCATATCCGGCACGTACATATCCCGGGGTAGTGCCGGGTTGAACTTCTTTTCCGGTATAGGGGCGCATCAGGCCTGCCGGAACGGAAGTGGCCGGAAAGAATGTTGTAGCATACTCTACTTCTTTCTTGCTCACTGTCGGTTCTTCTACTTTAGGCAGGACGTTCACTTTCGAAGCATCCATAATGTCCGGGTTATATTCTTGTTCCACAACGACCGTGCGGGTCATTGTTGTATCCTTCGGTTGGGTGGTTTGGGCTTGAAGGCAGGATGGCATTGAGATTGCCAATGCGAGTCCTCCTATTATATAATGAGATCGTTTCATACTTTTCTATTTTTTTATTCTCAATTCTCAACTTTCAATTTACTAAGTCTGCTTTCAATCATGCTTTCAATATCGTCATTCCCTTGATAATTTTGTTGCAGACTTAGCAGATATTGGCGTGCGTCCAGATCTTTACCCGTAGCATGATAGACGTCGGATAGAAGGATAAAACTGCGCGCTAGCCAATAAGCATGTGGCGTACTCTGTTCTATATAGTTGAGCAACTCTTTCTCTGCAGCGGCATATTCTTTTGCGTCGTAGAGGGATTGTGCAACCTGATATTTAGCTTCGGCACCGTAAGAGTTACGTGTGTCTTTGGCCAGTTCACGATAGTCTTCCATTGCTTTCTTGTCAGCCTTTTGCTTGGTGTAGGCTTTAGCACGGTAATAAAGAGCTTCATTTCTTAGCTCCGGACTAAGTTTGGCCTCTGCAAGCAAGTCGGTAGCTGCATGGATGGTTTCTATGTCATCTCGCAATAGGAAGGCACAACGCAGAATACCCGTTTCAGCAAGTTGGCGACGCTCTACGTTGGTTGCTTTTTCTTTCAGCATTTTGTAGCTAGCCAATGCTTCAGCCATATTTTGCTGGTTGAATTGCACTTCAGCACGCAAGATCAGTGCTTCTTCTGCAAACGGATTGTTTGGATATTCCAACAACTTACCGGAATGGAGAAGAATCATATCATAATTCTTCTGCTCGTTTCCGATCAGGCAGAGATAATAATGTGCGTTCAGGCTGAAGGCTCCTTCCGGGAAAGTTTGCAGGTATTTGTTGAGGCTTGTTTTGGCTTCTTCCATTCTGCCTCGTGCATAAATCTTTTCTGCGGCGGCATACGTAAGCGAGTCTTGTTCGTTAGCATCGAAACGGATGTGTCCCGGCATGGCATTTGCTAAAGCAGCAAATTCGTCGATACGGTTGAGGTCTACATAAATAGATTTCAAATCACGCATGGCAAGGCGTGCTTCTTCACTACCCGGATATTTTTCAATAACCTGTTTGTAGGCTTCGATTGCTTGGTTGTAATCTCCTTTTTGGTAATATAATAATCCGATTTCGGCGGCAGCTTTCCGGCTGACCGGGCTTTCAGGATATTTAGTAAGCAATTCTTTGAAAGAGGTAATGGCTTGATTGTTGTTGTCCATCAAAACATAGGAACGTCCTTTCTCGTAAATAGCGTTTACGGCATAAGGAGAAGCAGGGTACTTTCCTACCAGACGGTTCAGCAAGGTAATCTTACCGGTATAGTCTTTCTGCAGACCGGATACAAGAGCCAGCTGATAGAAAGAATAGTCTCCGGAAGAAGTATTCATCTGCTCGGCTTGTGAATAATACTGTTTGGCTTCTTCAAAGTTACGTACATGCAGGTGGCAGTCACCAATACGATTGTATGCATCGGCAAGTGCGGTTGCATTTTCACCTTTCTCCAGTTGAACGTATTTTTGGAAATAATTGCTTGCTTGCGTATAGTCTTTCCGGTGGAAAGCGATATACCCTAAGTTATAATTGGCAAGCGCATACATTTCGTTATTGGGTTGGGTGGTGAGTTGCAGATAAGCATTAAAATCACGCGCAGCTTCTACCATTCGGTTTAGACGGTAATAGGATTCTCCACACCAATAGTAAGCGTCTGCCTTGGTCTGACGATTGTATTGTCCGATGGCAATGGATTGGTTCAGATATTTCAGAGCTTGTTCGAAGTCGGCGTTAGCGAAAGATTGAGTTCCCAATTGGAACAGTATCTTCTGTTTGGCTTCCAATATTTGCGCGCTTGGTTTGGCAATCCGGTCGATTGATTTCAAAGCTGCATCGTAGCTACGTGTATTCATGTAAACTTCTACCAGGTAGCTGCTGACTTTTTCAGCATAAGGAGAAGTCGGAAATTCATTCAGGAATTTCTCGAAGGCAGTAACTGATTCACCGAAAGCGGAGAAAGAAGTCTCGTGCAGGCAAAGAGCGTAATTGTAAGCTGCCTGTTCCTTGATTTGCATATTAGCATTGGAGGCGGCTGCCTGTTCAAAAGCCATGCGTGCTTTGTTTTTCTCTGCCAGTTGCAGATAAGAGAGTCCCATGTGGAGATATGCATTTTGGGTAAGGGCATCGTTGTCAGTTGTCACCTTACCTAATGTTTCGGCTGCTTTGGAGTAGACTTTTGTTTGGTAGTAGGAGAGTCCTAGCATATAAAGGGCATCCCGGCGGGGAGCCGAGTGATCCTTATTCAAGTAATTGTTGAATGCTTCTACGGCTTGGTGATATTGTCCGAAATGGTAATAGACATCTCCCTGAATACGGTACATTTCTGCTGCGTATTCATTATTCGGATAGGCTGACAGATAGTTTTGGGCTACAATCTGTGCTTTATCGTAGTTTTTAAGCTGCACATAAATTTCGGCTATGTAATAAGGGACGAGTGCTTTGTACTTCGAGTCGTCCTGTAAGGGAAGGAAACCTTTCAATGCTTCACTATAGCGTTTTTGTGTATAGCGGATGTAGGAAAGATAGTAATCACAATCTTTGGCGTATTTGGGGCTGTTGGCACGCAAAGTTTCAAACCAGATGGCTGCTTCTCGTAGGTTATCGGTTTTCAGATAACAGGTAGCCAGTTGATAGGTGCAGTCGTCCCGTTCTTCATTACCTAACAAATCGAGGTCGGCAGAGTTGAAGAGTGCCAGTGCTTCATCATATTTTCCTTCGTAGAAATAGCAGGAGGCTAACAGCGCATAAATGCGGTTAGCGTATGGAGTATCAGGATAACGGTCGAGATATTTGCGGAGGAGTTCGATGCGGTTTTTGTCTTTTAGTTCGTAAGCCGAACTGACTAGCATATACTCTGCGTCCTGAAGAAGGCTGGCTGCAGGCTTTTGTTTTACAAATGCTTTCAATGCCGGCAGAGCAGCTGCATAATTCTTTTCCTGGAAAAGTTCTTTCCCTTCTTTATAAAGGTTGTCAGTCGAAGTGAACTTATCACCTGTCTGGGCAAATCCTATAATGGGCGTGCAGCAGATGGCGGCACAAATGAGTCTAGTAATTTCTTTTTTCATAATCGGGTGTTTATGCAAAAGTACTACATATCTTTCAATGAGAATCCTTTGAAAGTTATTTTATAATCATTTAATTCTTTATGTAAAGTTTCTCCTTTCTTTTCCAATGCCGGGATACTTATTTTTCTCGGATTTCTTTTTACTTCTCCGATAAGTGCTGTTTTGTTAAACCGGTTGAGGGCGATCAGGTCTATTTCATTTTCTCCGTTTTTGTCCCAATAGTTACCTACGTCGGTAACTTCCTCTTCTTCAGCGATAAGTTCACGGAAATATTTTTCTAACAATAGGCCGCTGTATTGTTCATAGTTCTTTTCTACATATTCTATCAGTAAATGGTTTTTCCCCATTTCTAGTACTGCGTTGTTTGAGAAAATAAAGCGAAACCAGAATCGTAGAAAATTGTCTTGCAGGCAATAACGGGTAGCACGACTATTAGGTTTAGCGAACATCGGTTTCACTTTTTTGATTAATGAATATTCATCCTCAAGGTTGGCTAAATAGGAACCGGTGTTTTTATTGATGATGGAATCAATCTCTCGTTGTGTTGTTTTTCCTTCTGCAATGAGAGATAGGATAGAAAAATAATTGGCATAGTCTTTCCCGAACTCGGAAATCAACATGTCTTTGCCTTCTGTCAGAAATGGTGAGCCTTCGGAAAGCGCATAATTTATCATGGCAGTTTTATTAAATGCTTTCGCTTCCATCAATAGGGTGATGTATTTGGCTACTCCACCTGTCAGCAAATACAAGCAAAGCAAATCTTCCGATGTGAATTGGGGGGCATGGTCTGCTAGAATCTCTTTGATAACGGTGGTGGTGAATGGATGCAGGGCAATTCGGGCGGTAAGGCGTCCGTATAGTGGCTCCTTGCGGTCTTCGAATATTCTTTTCATCATTGAATAAACGGAACCGCATACAATGAAATTGATTTTGGAAGTCGCGTGATATTGGTCCCAAATACGTTGTATGTCATTGACGATAGACGGATTGATATAGAGAAATTCTTGAAATTCGTCAATGATTAATGTGAAATTTTCCTTTTGGGAATGTTGCATCAGCAGTTCAAAGAGCTGTGCGAACTCTCTGATTTCTCCATAGATACGAATGCCAAGCGTTTCCTGAATGACAGGTTGATATTGTGCGCAAAGCAGGACTTCACTCTTTCTTGCTACAAATATATATACGAATCGGGTGTCTTTGACAGACTCTAAGAGTAGAGCTGTTTTTCCGATTCGTCGGCGTCCGGTCATTACAGTAAAGCAAGCGCTCGTTTGTGATTGCTTTTTAGCTGCATACAGTATCGCCATTTCTTTCTTTCGGTCGTAGAACTTCATATTATTGCTATCTTAATGGCAGTTAATTTAATGGCCATTAAATTAATGGTGGTTACAAAGATAACACAATATGTTGTATTTTGTTCATTTATAGTAATATAATTGTTTAAGATTATGTGATAAATTACTTTGATCTATTTGGTTGAGATGAACTTCTATTTTACAAATACATCAATTGGCTACTGAAAAATGGCCCATCTTAAGAAAAGGAATATTTAAACGAGAATAAAAGGCGTAATTACTGGGAGGATTGAGAAATATAAAAAAACGCAGAGATTTGTAGGTGCGAAATTCTTTCTTTTTGTTATAGGAGATGTTTGTCGATTAAATTGTAATGCTTTTCTTCTTTTTCACTTGTTGTGTAAACTGAAATGTGGTTAGAAACTGGCATTTTGTTGTTTGTTGCCTTTTCGATATTTGTGATGAAATAGAAGAAAAACGGTCTTAATTTTCCCTTATTTGTCTTCCTCACCGAGCAAAAGCTGCTTCGTCGGTGAGAAAGGAAGCGTTCCTCGGTGGGGAAGAACTCCTTGGTTTTAAACCAACGAATCTTTTCTTGATAGAAAAAGATGCATATTCGACTTGAATTTATACGGTATTAGCCTGTGATTTTGCATACAGTTGCATGTTTTTATGCATTTTATTCTCCAGATCATTATTTTTTTATCTGATGTTTTGGAGGAATATCTTAAAAATGGGACATAACTATAGATGAAATACTCTCAATCTATCAGGCTGATGAGATTATCTTAGCGGCATTGAGCTAGAAACAAGCTAAGTCCGCGACGGATAGAATCCAACCCAAAATCTTCCGGATGAATCTCGGAGAGAGGTAGGAAGAAAGAATCTGCTACATCATCCATGGCGGAGAAATGGCTCATGTCTTCTACGGTGCAGAGAAAAAACATATCAAGTGTGTGTACAGGAAAACCTGAATAGACATAAATATTGGGAAGTGAAAACTGGTAAATAGCTTTTTTTACCTTCAATCCGGTTTCTTCCAGCACTTCACGGGCTACGCCTTCTTCACCTGTCTCGTTCATATCGATAAATCCTCCGGGAAGGTCGAGAGTTCCCTTTGCCGGCTCTTTAGCACGCCGGCAGACAAGCAGTTCATTTTTCTCATTCAAGATGAGTGCTACTGTGGCGGCAGAAGGATTGAAATAATAGACAAAGCCGCAATCTGCACATTTTTTAGATTTCTCGTTGTTAATCTCAAAATGAGAGGAACCACATTTAGGGCAATATAAGAATTGGTCAAGAGGATGTTCCATAATCGTATATATTTTCCAGTTTTTTTGTTTATGCATGCAAAGGTATAAAATGCTTTTATTAATTTCATCTATCACCGCATAGAAATATTCGATTGGGCTTTTTTTGCAAAGGCGGGGTTTCTGCCTTTATCTTTGCATCAGAAACAAAAAACAAAACGTTGTTTCTGATGTTATAAGTCAAATCAATTAATAACAATAAAAGCAATAAAGATTATGGAACCAATTTTAAATTCTCAACTTCCTGAATTCAGCGTTCAGGCTTTTCACAACGGAGCTTTCAAGACTGTAACCAACAATGACCTGAAAGGTAAATGGGCGATTCTTTTCTTCTATCCTGCTGACTTTACTTTCGTATGTCCTACTGAATTGGTGGATATGGCTGAAAAGTACGATCAGTTCAAGGCGATGGGTGTAGAAATCTATTCGGTAAGTACTGACTCTCATTTTGTGCACAAAGCTTGGCATGATGCTTCTGAAAGCATTCGCAAGATTCAATACCCGATGTTGGCAGACCCGACTGGCGCTTTGAGCCGTGCACTGGGTGTGTATATCGAAGAAGAAGGTATGGCTTATCGCGGTACATTCGTTGTCAATCCGGAAGGAAAGATTAAAGTGGTGGAACTGAATGATAACAATATTGGTCGTGATGCAAGTGAATTGCTTCGTAAGGTGGAAGCTGCACAGTTTGTTGCTACCCATGACGGAGAAGTTTGCCCGGCTAAATGGAAAAAGGGTGAGTCTACCCTGAAACCAAGCATTGACTTGGTAGGTAAGATTTGATAGATCTTGATAATGGTGATTATGGGAGGCCGGTAACGGGAGACGCTGCCGGCCTTTCTTTTAAAAAAATGAAAGGAAAAAAGATATGTTAGAATCTGCATTAAAAGAACAACTAAAGGGTATTTTTGCTGGGCTGGAGGCAAACTTTACTTTTGATATATCCGTATCATCCAGCCACGAAAACAAAACAGAATTATTGGAGCTGCTGGGAGATGTAGCGGATTGTTCCGATCATATCACTTGTGTAGTGAATGAGGGAGACGCATTGAAGTTTACTTTACTGAAGAATGGCGACCGTATCGGAATCACATTTCGGGGTATTCCTAACGGACATGAGTTCACATCATTGCTTTTGGCTATCCTGAATCTGGACGGCAAAGGAAAGAACTTTCCCGATGAGGCTGTTTGCAATCGTGTGAAAGCACTGAAAGGACCAATACATCTGACCACTTATGTTTCGTTGACTTGTACGAACTGCCCTGACGTAGTGCAGGCTCTGAATACAATGACTACTTTGAATCCGGCTATTACGCATGAAATGGTAGACGGTGCGCTTTATCAGGATGAAGTAGATGCACTGAAGATACAAGGAGTACCCTCTGTCTTTGCAGATGGAAAATTGCTTCATGTAGGCCGTGGTGAATTTGGCGAATTGCTTGCCAAGTTGGAAGATCAATATGGTATTGACGAAACCAAAGCGAATGCAGAGGTGAAAGAATATGATGTGATTGTAGCCGGTGGAGGACCTGCAGGAGTATCAGCAGCTATTTATTCTGCCCGTAAAGGACTCCGTGTAGCTATCGTGGCCGAGCGTGTTGGCGGACAGGTAAAAGAAACGGTGGGTATTGAAAATCTAATTTCTGTTCCGGAAACGACAGGAAATGAACTTGCCGATAATCTGAAAACTCACTTGTTGCGTTATCCGGTGGATTTGCTGGAGCATCGTAAAGTAGAAAAAGTAGAAGTGGTTGGAAAACAAAAGCAGATCACTACCTCTGTTGGGGAGAAATTCCTGGCTCCGGCACTGATTATTGCAACTGGTGCAAGCTGGCGTAAACTGAATGTTCCGGGAGAAGCGGAGTATATCGGTCGTGGTGTTGCTTTCTGCCCTCATTGTGATGGGCCGTTTTATAAGGGAAAGCATGTAGCAGTAGTAGGTGGAGGAAATTCCGGCATTGAGGCAGCGATTGACTTGGCTGGTATCTGCTCCAAAGTCACTGTTTTTGAATTTATGGATGAGTTGAAAGCAGACAGTGTACTTCAAGATCGACTTAAATCATTGCCGAACGTGGAAGTGTTTGTAAGTTCACAGACTACGGAAGTGATAGGAAATGGTGATAAACTGACTGCCCTGCGCATCAAAGATCGCAAAACGGAAGAAGAACGTTTGGTTGAGTTGGATGGTGTATTTGTACAAATTGGGCTTTCTGCGAATAGCAGTGTATTCCGCGACATAGTGGAAACCAACCGTCCGGGCGAAATCATGATTGATGCACATTGCCGTACGAATGTGACGGGTATCTATGCAGCCGGAGATGTTTCTACGGTTCCTTATAAGCAAATTATTATCTCTATGGGCGAAGGAGCGAAAGCTGCGCTTTCTGCATTTGACGATAGAGTGAGAGGGATTATCTGATTGATGTATTCAGATATAAAAAGCACATAAACAAAACATTAGCAAGAGGAGAAATGACTCCTCTAAAAAATACCCCCGTTACAGATTTGTAGCGAGGGCTATTTTATATTTAGAGAGCATGACCCTCATCAACTGCTCTATCCTGCGCATTGAGACAAATGTTCATGAATATCCGAGAAAGTGAAATGAACGTTGTTCTCATGGTATGTAATTGGGGGGATTTTAAGAAATGTGTGCTAAGTTCATTTATTTAGTCATGATATGTATATCTGACGAAATCAAACAATCCGGAATTTTCCTGCTGTGCCGGTTGGTCTCCAATAAATTTAAGATTCTCTACACTGCAAAAAATATGGAATGCAATGTCTTTCCCAAATTCCAGTTGAAGTTCATGTTTGGGCTCGTTGTCTATTAACCAGGTGATGTAATAGTTCCCGTTTTTTAATGTCAGATCAATTTCGAACAGATGCCATCCGGTCTTGATTACTACAGGAACGGAAGAAAAAGGATATGCCTGCGATGTCATATAAGCAATCATTTCGTCGGGAGTTGCATTTAACTCCTTGCGAACTGTATCTTTACCATATCCGACTTCAAAATCCAATTCATGTTGGTCGTCATGGTATATCCACGAACCCACGCTACATTGATCTCCTATTCCCATTTGCGGGATATGAGTACGCCAGGTATATCTTCCTGTTGTATAAATCCGTTCTACAGTATGAACCTTTTTCCGATCCACCGAGTTAGCCCGGGTAAAGATCCGTAAGTAACCATTCTCTAATATACATTGATTATCCGGGTTGTTGTCTTGATGTCCGTATTCCCATCCATCCAGATTGTTGAAGTTCCATTCTTTGTTTGGCGGATTTTTAGTAACGGTGTCATTGGTCTGTTGCTGTGCAAAGCAAAGGCCGCAAATGCATATTAGTAACAGAGTTAAATAGTAGTTTCTCATAATAATTGAATTTAAGTGTATTCGTTTTCTATCAATTGCTTGCTGCAAAAGTAGTCGAATGCTTTATTCTACTCATCAGATTTTAGTCATTTCAAATCATGAAACGTCCAAATCTGCACTGGAAATCCTAATCGCTCTGTTCCGGGGAGTATAATTTCTATATAAATGATAAACTAAAGTGCTGAATCTACTCTGATTGTTGTTGGGTGGAACCATGTTGTGCTCTGAATTGAGAAGGAGTCATTCCTTTCATTTCTTTAAATAACGTACTGAAATATCGTTGATAAGTGAAACCTACCTGCTCTGATATTTCAGTAATGCTCATGTCAGACTGAGTTAAAAGAATGATTGCTTTGTCGATTCTTCTACGATTGATATAATCGTTTGCTCCCATGCCGGTCAGTTCCTTGATCTTATTATATAAGGATGTCCGGCTCATAGCCATTTGAGCAGTCAGGAATTTTACGTCCAGATCTGGTTGAGACAGATTCTGATCGATCATTTCATTCAATTTAATCATAAATTGTTCATCCGCATTGCTGAAAGTAGCCTCTTGCGGAGACAGAATGAATTGATTGCCCCTGTATCTGGATTTAATATATTCACGATTTCTCATCTGGTTCTGGATCACGCTAAGGAGCATTTCCATTTCAAATGGTTTGGGCAAATAGGCATCGGCTCCTAATTTGTATCCTAACATCTGGCTTTCAGAATCGGCTCTGGCGGTAAGTAGAATAACAGGGATATGGCTAATATTCAGATTCTCTTTAATTTCCTTGCATAGCTGATAGCCATTCATTTGTGGCATCATTACATCACTTACTATAATGTCCGGTTGCTGTTGCTTAATAACTTCCAGCGCTACTAATCCATTTTCTGCCTGATAGATCTTCTTGAATTTATCCTTAAGAGCATTTTTTAAGAATTCTCTTAAGTCCTGTTTATCTTCTACAATCAACAGTGAGTATCCTTGTAGAGAGAAAGCCCCGGATTCTATTTTCTCTTCTTCCTCCGGAGAACTTAAAAGTTCGTTGAGGTAGGAATGTTGAGGACATGATACTTCTTGTTCTTGTAGATTAGCCGGTATTTCATAAAAGAATGTGGCCCCTCTGTCTTTATTATTGAAAGCGCCCATCCTACCTCCATGTAAGTCAATCAACATTTTAGCATAAGATAAACCGATACCACTTCCTCCCTCATTATGTTTGCCTTGGTAGAAACGGGTAAAGAGTTTCTTTATATCTACATTATCCAATCCGATTCCCTGGTCTTGTACGTGTACTTGTATACTTTCATTTGTACGGATGGTTTTTATAACAATACGAGTCTGATTAGGACTATATTTCAAAGCATTCATAATCAGATTGGAAAGAACAACTTTGCATTTTGTGTCATCATACGCGATAGATTGTATACTGTCGTCAAAGTCGTATGTAATTTCAATTTCTTTGGCTTTAGATGCAGTTTGAAATGTTTCTGCCACTTCCTGTATCCACTTGTGCAAAGGATGCGAAGAGATGTGTAGCACTTCCTGTCCTACCTCCATTTTGCGTGTATCAAGCACAATGTTGATAATATCTTTCATCTGATTCGCCTGTTTGAATGCCCCCTGTAGATATTCCGGTAGCTCGTCTTGCTTCACCTCTTTATTGAGAATTCGTTTCAGGGAAGCATAGATGAGTGTCAAAGGGGTGCGTAGCTCATGGCTGATATTGATTAAGAAGCGTATTTTCTCTTCATATATCTTTTTCTCGTGTTCCCGCATCTCACGCTTCAGCCGATTTTCTTTTTTTCTTATCAAACTAAAGAAGACCACTCCTGCCACTAGAAATGCAAAGAAAATGCATAGTATAATAAACCAGGTAGATTTCCACCAAGGAGGTGAGACTATAATAGTTAAGATCTCTGTCGGCTGGCTCCATTCACCGTTGGAGCTGTCGCAGGATACGCTGATGGTATATTCTCCTGATGCTAATGTACCCAATTCGAGTGTCTGGAGATAACTCTCGATCACCATTTTGTCTTTTCCTGTGATGACATACCGGAAAAGGTGTTTTCGGAAGGAGTTCTTTTCGTCAGCAATCACTTTAATGTTGAACGATGAATGATTCCAAGGAATCGAAATACAGTTATTATTAACCTGTTTCAGAGTTGATTTACCATTCAGTTTTACTTCAAGTAGCTTGAGAATAGGAGACGAATTACTTTCGAAAATAATATCCGTATTAATGCGTACCAGTCCCATAGTACCTCCCATATACAGATTGGGAGTACGAAGAGCAGGAATAGGGGTAAATATCAATTCGTTGGAAGGAACTCCATCGGATTCGTCCAGGATAACAAAACGTTTTTCGTTGATAATATACGCAAAGAACATATTCTGCGCTCCTATCCAGACTTTTCCTTTTTTATCATAGGCAAGGCTGGATACACTGTTGAACAAGTTGGTATGTATTTTTTCTGTTTTTCCAGTCTGTTTATTATAGAAGAGCAGTCCGAAATTACTTCCTATCCAAAAGTTACCTTTATCATCCCGGCAGGCCGATGTGAAATCATCTCCCTCTTTCATATTGACTAATGAAGATAGTTCGTTGGTTTTGAAGTTTAGTTTAAACAGGTTATTGGTTCCCATTAGATACAGATGCGTATCGTCGGAATAAATTGCCTGCATAGCTATTTGGCGTTGAATGTCTATTTGGGGTGCGTAGAGAATAGATGTTTGCCGGGTATGCTTGTTGTAGATATAGACTTTTGCTCCTAATATGTAAATATTATCTTTTGTAGCATATAGATTTACCAAATCACCGGATGAAAATTCTCTTTTCGAAATAGAGTCATTGATAATGGGAAAAGGTTGCATCTGTGCGGTTCTCTTATTAAAGGTAAAGACCCCTTTATTAAAACATGATAATAAGAGCTCATTTTCAGAAAAATCTGTGATAGAGGTAACTTTCTCCCCGTATGTAGTAGGGTAATGATGAAATGTATTCGTTTTTTGGTCAAATGAGTTGATACCTCCTCCGTCTGTTCCAATCCAAAGCAATGTATCCTTATCTTCAAAGATGCTAACCACGGTACGTTCGCTAACTCCATTGGGATTGTTCAGTGGAACATCTTTATAGGTTTTGATGAACACTTTCTTAATGGCGAATAGTCCTCCGTGTATACTGCCTATCCATATATTGTCCATCTGATCTTTATACAGCCGGTAGATAGAGTTATTCGGCAAGGATTGTTCATCATCGGAAATATGTTTAAGATGAGAGAACTTCATAGTCTGGAAGTCAAGTATGTTGATACCTCCTCCGTCAGTAGCTATCCAAAGTTGGTTGTCTTTTTCAAGAAAATCAAAAATGATATCGTTGTTGAGCCCGGAATTCCTAGTGGATAAACAGAAAAGTCTTTTACCCTCTTTCGAGTAGCAGGCCATTCCTTTGCCATAGAATGATACCCAAAGCCGGTTTTGAGAGTCAACAAATATGGTGTTTATCTCGCGCTCTTTTACAAATGGACATCGATACATTTTCTTTTTTGTCAAGTCGTACATCCAAAGCCCGTCTTTTTTACTGCTGGTTATCAGCACATCGGGACTCCACTGAAAAATGCGATTGATACATTTTAACTTGTCTCCATCGATGTCGGGGAAGATCGTCGTAATACTTTTATCCGTCAGATTGTATTGGTATAAAGTTTCTTCTCCTCCAAACAGGAAATTGTCACCTATTTGAAGATAAGACCAAGCGTTAAATGGCTTCCCGTTATATTTCAATGGCTGAAATTGATTTTCTGCTTTATTGTAGATGGCAATTCCTTTATTGGTAGAAACGTATAAATCGCCTAAACGATCCTCTGTAATAAAACGAATGAAATTGTCGGGCAATGAGTTGGGCTGCTCCCGGTCATGAAAATAACTTTTCAGTTCAGATTGGTCATAACTATTTAATCCCCATTTGGTACCTATCCATATTACTCCTAAATGATCTCTGTAAATGCACTGCACTCTTGATTGTGACAATCCCTGTTCCAAAGAAATTTGTCTGAAGTAGTAGTCTTGTTGTTCAGCCTTGGTAGAAAGAACAAAGAATAATATCCAGATTAGAAAAGAATACCTCTTTAGTACGTGTGCTTTTGACATAGTTATGTTCTTTTGATAGAGCAAATATAAAAGAAGTTATGAAACTGTACAATAGATTTCATCTTCTTTTGTCCACAAAGCTCATTAGATAGCTAGAAAGGATATCCAGAATACTCCTTTTGAACAGTAGCGGACTAATTATGGATGTTATTTGATCTCTATTTCCACGCTTTGCACCTATATTTGCATAGTTGACACTAAATACGGAATAGTATTAAACCTTAAAAAAAAGACTATTTACTATGAATACATCCTAAAACTGTAGAATGAAGAGGTGGCGGAGTAATGTTGGGAACATTTTGAATGCCTTGACTTGTATCTAAAATTCCTAAAAATCTAATATTATTATATTCTAACTAAATGAAAAGTATATGGATAATCTAAGAAAAACGCTTGGCTGCTTGCTACTATTTCTTTTTGCAGCAGTTACATCTACTTATGCACAGGTTGCAAAGCAGTATTCGGGTACTGTTATGGATGCCGACAGCAATGAACCTATCATCGGTGTCAACGTAACTCTTAAAGATGCACAAACTGGTACCGTAACGGATATTTCCGGAAAGTTCTCGATTAGTGCTCCTGTTGGCTCTACACTATCATTCTCTTATATCGGATACGTGACTAAAGAGGTTAAACTGGGAACGAATACCAGTTTGAATATTACAATGCAGGAAGATCAGAACCAATTGAGTGAGGTAGTGGTCATCGGCTATGGTGTAGTGAAAAAATCAGATATAACAGGTGCTGTGGCTTCTGTTTCTTCCAAACAATTTAAGGATCAGCCGGTAAAGCGGGTGGAAGATATTCTGCAAGGACGTACTGCAGGTGTGGCAGTGACGAGCGTAAATGGTTTACCTGGTGGTACAGTTAAAGTTCGTGTTCGTGGTACCACTTCTCTTAATACCAGCAATGACCCCCTGTATGTCATCGATGGTATTATGTCTGGTGGACTGGATGTAAATCCAGCTGACATTCAATCTATTGAAGTTCTGAAAGATGCTTCGGCAACAGCTATTTATGGCTCACGCGGTGCTAATGGTGTGGTGTTGGTGACTACTAAAAAAGGGGTGGAAGGTAAAGTGCAGATTTATGCAGATGTGGCTATAGGTGTATCGAACATCCTTAAAAAATATGACTTACTGAATGCTTATGAATATGCGACTGCATTAAAGGAGTATAATGGTATCTCATTTGCAGATGATGAGATGGAAGCCTATAAGAATGGTTCCAAGGGCATTGACTGGCAGAATTTGATGTTGCAGACCGGTATTAGCCAGGACTATAAATTAGGTATTTCGGGTGGAACGGCTAAAAATAAGTATCTTATTTCAGCCAATGTATTGAATATGACAGCCATGACCATCACGACCAAGTATCAACGTGCACAGTTGCGGATAAATTTGGATAATGAACTCACCAAGTGGTTGACACTTTCTACCAAAATTAATGCTTCACGTACTCACAGTCACAATGGGGGTATTGACATTATGAACTTCCTGAACTATTCCCCTACAATGGAAATGAAAGATCCGGTGACGGGCGTTTATAATATGGACCCTTATAATTCAGTAAACGGAAACCCTTATGGTGCCCGTGTGGCAAATTATGGCGATTCATACGTGTATGCTTTGAATACTAATATGGATTTGACTTTCAAGATAATGAAAGGGTTGACATTGTCTGTACAGGGTGCTGCTAATTACTCTCATGTTCCGAGTTACTCTTTCACCTCGTCGTTAGCAAAACCCGGACAAATTAGTGGTATGGAAAATGCGAGCAGGATGAATCTATTCTGGCAGAATACCAATAATGTGACTTATAACACAAGTTTCGGCGATCATCATTTGACTGCAACAGCTGTATTTGAAGCAAGTGGTGCCGAAGGCAGAAATCTAAAACTGACCGGTAGTGATTTAGCCAATGAATTTGTTGGTTATTGGAATGCAAAAAATGCAAAGACACGCGATGGAGAAAATGGCTATTCCGCAGAAGCTATTGTGTCCGGGCTTGGTCGAATTATGTACAATTACAAAGGGAAGTATATGCTGACAGGTACTTTCCGTGCCGACGGTTCATCTAAGTTTCAGAAGAAGAATAAATGGGGATATTTTCCGTCAGCAGCTGTTGCTTGGGATGTTGCTAAAGAAAACTTTATGAGCAAACAAAACATTGTCCAGCAATTGAAACTAAGGGCCAGTTTTGGTGTTGTTGGTAATCAAAGTATCGGTGCTTACACAACATTAGGTATGTTGGCTCCTACGAATTATGACGGTTATGGTAGCGATGCAATCCATACCGGTTATTGGACTGGAAATCTCGCTACGCCAGATGTAACTTGGGAAAGCACCTATCAGTATAACATCGGTTTGGACGCCAGTGTTTTAGACGGTCGCTTGAGTTTTACAGCCGAATGGTTCCGGAAAGATACTAAGGACTTGTTGCTTCGCAAACCTGCTCCTCAGTATAACGGAGGTGGCTCTTTCTGGGTCAACCAAGGTGAAGTTAGAAACTCTGGTGTTGAATTCACCATTACAGCTACTCCTTTGACAGACAAAGATATATTTGGTTGGGAAACATCGCTGAATGCATCTTATTTAAAGAATAAGATAATCGATCTGGCAGGTAGTGATTTTATCGTTGGGGAGAATTATACAAGTATTGGCGGTGGTCCTATTCAAATTAAAAAAGTAGGGTATCCGATTGGTTCTTTCTATCTTTATGAATGGGCAAACTTTAATGACCAGGGCGCCAACTTGTATAAACATCAATCTAATGGAAGTTTGACAACCAATCCGGGTGCTGACGATCTGGTTACTAAAGGGCAGGCCGAGCCTAATTGGACTTTCGGATGGAATAATACATTCACTTGGAAAAACTGGACGCTCAATCTCTTTATCAATGCTGCATTAGGACAAGATAGACTGAACGTAAGCCGCTATGCGATGGGATCTATGACAGGTGTATATCGCTTCATCTCTTTATCCGATGCTTATTACAAAAGTTGGGATAAAGTAGCCAATAAAGCAGATGCTGTGTATGCAAGTCATAAAAATTCAGATAATAGAAACTATCCTGATTCCGATTTCTGGCTTGAAGATGCATCATTTGTGAAACTGAAAAATATAAGCCTTACGTATAATATTCCTAAGAAGATAACGAAAGTAGCCGATATTCAACTGTCGGTCAGTGCTCAAAACCTGTTTACATTAACGAAATACACAGGTATGGACCCAGAAGTGTACAGTGAATCCGATTATGGCTTTAATGGTGTGGATATGGGATCTTATCCTGTTCCAAGAACATTCACTTTTGGTATGAAACTTAACTTTTAATCTTTTAACTATACATGGATATGAAAACAATATATAGAATATTCAAATCTGTCGGACTAGCATTGATAGCACTTTGGATGGTGTCTTGCCAGGATTTACTGACAGAAGATCCTAAAGGGCAGTTGGCGGTAACTAATTTCTTCAATTCAAAAGGTGATCTGGACTTGGCTCTGAATGGAATGTATTCCAAAGTTGCAAGTGATATGTATGCAAATATTTGGGCAGGTTTCGAATCAGTGATGGGTGATGATATTTCTACACACCCTGCAGCTAATAAGCAGGGGCTGCGTGAGGTAGATACTTATAATGTTTCGGACAACAACACTTGGGTGACTGAATTGTGGGGTGCTCGTTGGAGATTGGTAAAAGCGGCTAATTTCATTATAGATAATGCCGGACGAACTCCGGAAGTGAGCCAGGAAGAGAAAGATGCGGCCATTGGACAAGCTTATTATTGGCGTGCCTATTCTTACTTTTATTTTGTAATGGCTTGGGGAGAGGTACCTATGGTTGTGAAAGATGAAATCAATTATAACATGCCATTGGCAACCGTTTCTGAAATTTACGAACTGATTGTTTCTGACCTGAAAAAGGCAGAGACAATGGTGCCTGCTAATTATACTAAAGAACCCTACGCAAGAAACGGGGTAAACATTGCTGTTAGTCAAGGAGCTGTAAAAGCAACATTGGCTTATGTGTATATGGCAATGGCAGGATGGCCGTTGAACAAGGGAACAGAATATTATCAACTGGCCGCTGCAAAGGCAAAGGAAGTAATCGATGCTTCGAAGAAAGGTACTTATTACTACAAATTATTACCTGATTATAAGCAAGTATATTCGATGGAGTATAATAAGAATAATCCTGAAGTGTTGCTTGGCGTTTACTATAATTTGGGAATAGATGCACTTACCAATGCCCCTTTAGCTGATTTCCTGGCAGACTATGCTTATGGTGGCGGTGGATGGGGAGATACGAACGGAGAAATTAAATTCTGGTATGATTTCCCGGAAGGCTCACGCAAAGATGCATCTTATTTCCCGAAAATCATATTGAAGAATGAAACTAAGTTGCGTGATTGGTGGGAAGACCCCAATCCGGAAGCGCCGCGTGTGGTTGTTGCTCCCTGTTTCATGAAGAAAGTAGAAACGACCACTGGAGAAGAATTCGATTATACGAATCCGAAGATTTCGATGAATCAGAATGGAGAAAAGACGCATCAGATTATTCGCTTGGCAGAAGTATATTGCTGGTATGCCGAAGCCGTAGGTCGTTCAAAAACAGGCAGTATCACGGAAGCTGTCAACTTATTGAATGAGGTACGCAATCGTGCCAATGGATCTGTTGTTGCAGACCGGGATATCTATAAGACAACCATGTCGTATGATGATCTGGCAGAAGCTGCCTATAATGAACATGGCTGGGAAATAGCCGGATATTATTGGGGAAATATTGCCACTAGAGCAAGGGATATGTTTCGCATGAATCGCATTAAAGATCATTTTGAATACAGAAAATTAAATCCGGAGATTGAAGTGGCTCCCGGAGTCTTCAGGAAAGAAGCTGTTTCCGTATCTGGTACGTGGAATGACAGTAAAATGTATCTTCCCCGTCCTTTTGTAGATTCGTCTATTAATCCGAATTTGAAGAACTGAATGAAACAATAAAAACAATCATTATGAAACTAAGATATTTATATTTAGCAATAGGTGTATTATGTAATGCCTCTTTAGTATCATGCGGTGATAGCTTCAAAGAGAAAACAGAGATTGTTGCATGCGGAATCTCCACAAATGCTTTAACATTCGGAGTCTCCTCTACTGAAGTTCAGACTGTAGATATTACGTCAGAAGCAGCTTGGGAAGTTGCAGTGGATCAGGCAGGTGGTGATTGGCTTACAGTTTCTCCTTTGGAAGGAACTGGTAATGGTACGCTAACAATTTCTGCTGATAAGAATAACGGCCCAAAACGCAGTGCAACCTTGACTATAGCGGCGAAAGGTGCTGAACTTCGAACCATCACAGTTATTCAGGATGGCTATAAAGGAACCATTTATAATTACGGTGACTTTACTGGATTGCAAAAGACGGGGCTTGTGGCAGGGATCAATCCGATCACTATCGTAGATAATGACGAATGTGAAGATGGAAAAGCGTTAAGAATCTATACCCGGGCAGGTGAAGAGTATGAAGGTACTAATGGGGACCGTTTCAAGGTGCAGACAACAACGCAATTCGGATCAGGTCGTTATGAATGGAGGATATATGTCCCTAAATTCGGAATGAATGACCGGGCCAGTATTGGAGCATTTTTATATTTTGACGATGGGCATGAATTGGATTTTGAAATTTGTTCCGGTACAGCTGCAGACCGTGCAGCACATAGTGCCGGACCAGATGATATGCTGTGCCTTGTGACTAGTCAGGCTAATCCTTTTTTCTCTGAATTCACGCCTATTAAGGGGGATGCTTGGCATACGTTTGTATTGGATTTGAAGTTAGAAAATAAGAAATATCTGGCGGAGTGGTCGGTTGATGGTAAAGTTTTAAAGAGGGCACAATTAGATTATGGTGAAGAGGCTTATTTCCGTGCTATATCTAGTGTCGAGAATCTTTATGGTATGGGCGATCATGCGGCAACTCAAGAAAATTATGCCTTATTTGATTATCTTGAATATGTTCCTTATGATTATTCAATGAAGCCGATTATCGAAGGTCAGCTTCCTCCCGAACCAGAGGGAACAACAGTGAAGTGGGACTTTGAGGAAGCTGGTTTTGTTCCTGTTGGATGGACTAACAATGGAGGAACGATTGCGGATGGAAGTTTGAATCTATCTAACGGGAATAACTTCGTTTATAGTCCGGAAGTGGGAGCTGGAAAATATACATGGGAAATAGATGTTCCTTTGGTAGGGGTAGGTGAAAAATGGTTGGCAGGTGGTAATATCGCTGCAACTAACGCTGAAGAAAGGTCATTCTCTATGTTTGTTTTCTCGGGTACTGAAAATGATCGTGCGGCTTGTACGGTTCCTCCTGTTCCAGGCCAGATGCTGGTACGTTGTTATACAGAGGCTATGGGAGTTTACGGTGTACCTATTGATCCGGGTAAACACACTTTGACTATTGACCTTAGACTTAATGCAGATGGTGCATATTGGGCGGCATGGATTATAGATGGTGAAGTGGCGAAAACATTTACTACCTGGTATACTCCGGCACAGTTTAAATTTGGATTCTCAATGATGACCTTTGCTGATGGAGGTGGCTGGCAAGGAGATAAGCCTACTGCAAAGACATATACAGTCAAATATGACTATATAGAATATAAGAAGTATAATTATGATGAAGAATAACAGTTTACTTTACATTCAATGAGGTATTTAAGCATAATTGGAACAGCTATATGCTGTGTAATGTTGGTAATGACGAGTGTTTCCTGCAAGCAGGAAACACTCTCTTCCACCACCCAGGAGAAGAAAGTAGCTCCTTGGTATGTCTATATAGATGGAAGCTCTTTTAAGGATATAGAGCCAGTGAAAGAGATTATTAGTTCCATTAGCGTTTTCGGGAATCCTCCGAAATCATTTATCGATGAATGTCATCAGAATCATATCGAAGTATATCAGGCTGTAGGTGGGAATGAAGAAACGATTGATACGCCACAGAAAAGAAAGGCACTTGTTGAGAAGTATGTAAGCGATTGCAATGCAAATGGATATGATGGAATAGATCTTGATCTCGAACATTTGATCCCTGATATTCAGGATGCATATACCGAATTCCTGAAACTTGCTTCAAAAGAACTCCATGCTGTTGGAAAGAAATTAAGCCATTGCGTTAGTTTTTATCCGGCTTTGTATCAGGATAACGAAACTAAGATGTTTCACGATCCGGCAGTTTTGAATACTACTTGCGACTTAGTTAGAGTGATGTGTTACGATATGTATTTTGCACCGGGAATAAATAAGCCCGAGCTCAAACATAGGGATGATTGTATGGGCATTGGACCTACGTCTAATTATCTATGGACTAAAGAGGCGATGCTTTTCTGGATGAAACACATTCCGAATGATAAATTAGTGATGGCTCTGCCTGCTTATGCAAATGATTATGCTGTAACTGGTGACATCAAAGGAAGGCAGGTTTACCAATCTGTGCCTGACAGTATAAATGGAATTTTGCCTTCTCCTACCTGGTTATGTTATGAAAAGGTAAACATGTATCTGTATGATGGTACTGATGGTAATCGGCATCTGTTTTATGCAAGTGATGCCAGAAGTACGGAAGCGCTACTTGAACTAGCTGATGAACTGGGAATCTCTCAAATCGGTTTTTGGCACTTTAATAGCGTAGATCCGCAAATGTGGGATACTGCCGCAAAGTGGCAAAAGAAATAATAAGATAATAAATCGACCTTGTAAATAATATAGCTTTATTCTCATCCCCCCATTTAGAGAAAAGTTATTCTTAACAATAAGAGGCCGCAAAGGTATGAATCCGTATCTTTGTGGCTTTTTATTTTTTTCTTACCTTTGGGGGAACTTAACATAACCCCCAAAAATGAAGAACATGAAAAAGATCTTTTTACTCATTTCCGTCATCTTATTTATTTTTCCGGTACAGGCTCAACATACATTGAGACTGATGACTTATAATATTAAAAATGCGAACGGCATGGATGATATTTGCAGTTTTCAACGGGTAGCCAATGTGATAAATAATGCTTCTCCTGATGTTGTGGCTATACAAGAGGTAGACAGTATGACCCGTCGGAGCGGACAGAAATATGTGCTGGGTGAGATAGCTGAACGTACACAAATGCATGCCTGTTTTGCACCTGCTATAGAGTTTGAAGGAGGTAAATATGGAATCGGACTGTTGACAAAGCAAGTTCCGCTACGTTTACAAACTATCCCTTTACCTGGTAGAGAAGAGGCCCGCACCTTGATTCTGGCAGAATTTGAGGATTATATTTATTGTTGTACTCATCTGTCATTAACGGAAGAAGACCGTATGAAATCTTTGGAAATAGTGAAGTCATTGATTGCTTCCTATAAAAAGCCTCTTTTTCTAGCCGGGGATATGAATGCTGAACCTGAATCCGATTTCATCAAAGAATTGCAAAAGGATTTTCAAATACTCTCCAATCCGGAAAAGCATACTTATCTTGCTCCCGATCCAAAAGAGACCATTGATTATATTGCCGCGTCAAAGCAAAACGCTACCGGATTTGCTGTCATATCTGCGAGAGTAGTTAATGAGCCAATGGCTTCCGACCATCGTCCCATACTTGTGGAATTGCGTACCGCTGAAAAGGCAGACAAGATATTCCGTACTAAACCTTATTTGCAGAATCCTGTGGGTAATGGCATTACTGTGATGTGGGAAACAACCGTTCCTTCTTATTGCTGGGTGGAATATGGCACAGATACTACCCGGCTGGAACGTGCGCGTATGATTGTTGACGGTCAGGTGGTCTGTAATAACAAGCTGCATAAAATACGTATAGATGGTTTGCAGTCCGGACAGAAATATTATTATCGTGTGTGTTCGCAAGAGATGTTGCTTTATCAGGCATATAAAAAGGTATTTGGAAATACAGCACAATCGACCTTCAGTGAATTTACTCTTCCTGTTGCTGATACAGAGTCTTTTACCGCTATTGTTTTTAATGATTTGCATCAACATACCAATACTTTCCGTACTCTATGTAAACAAATACAGGATGTTAAATATGATTTTGTTGTTTTCAATGGTGACTGTGTGGATGATCCTGTGGATCACGAGCAGGCAACCACATTTATCAGTGAACTGACCGAAGGAGTGTGTGGCGATCGCATACCGACTTTCTTTATGCGTGGCAACCATGAAATCCGCAATGCCTATTCTATCGGCTTGCGTGACCATTTTGATTATGTGGGAGATAAAACTTATGCCTCTTTTAACTGGGGAGACACCCGTATCGTCATGTTGGATTGTGGAGAAGATAAACCGGACGACCATTGGGTATATTATGGCTTGAACGATTTTACCCAATTGCGTAATGAACAGGTTGATTTTCTGAAAAAAGAACTGTCTGCCAAAGAATTCAAGAAAGCAAAGAAACGTGTCCTTATTCATCATATTCCGCTTTACGGTAATTATGAAAAGAATCTCTGTGCGAATCTTTGGACTAAATTATTAGAAAAAGCACCTTTCAATATCAGCCTGAACGCACATACTCATAAATACGCTTACCATCCGAAAGGGGAACTGGGTAATAATTATCCGGTTATTATTGGTGGAGGATATAAGATGGACAGTGCTACGGTGATGATTCTGGAAAAGAAGAACGATGAATTGAGGATTAAGGTGCTGAATGTAAGAGGAGAGGTTTTACTGGATATAACTGTTTAAAGTCTCTAATAACTTTATAAAAAATGGAGGTGCGCCAGACTTTTAGACACACCTCCATGAATTAGTTATTTCATAAAGTGCTATTCGGAGAAATATGTATAATAGAAATTCTCTATATATCCGTCATAGTTTTTGCTTTCCTCTTTGATACAACTGTTCTCGTCATATTCAAATGTGTAAGTAGCTGTACTGGATGAATGTTGCCAACCACTGCTCGTATGGCAATTAGCCGAAGCTTTTCCAAAGAGACCAGTTTCAACCAGCCAACGACTAGCTCCACTGCTTTCCGCATAGATACAATGTGCTCCGCTCACATTAGGCACGGCAGAATAGGTCTGAACTTTAAACTGCTCTACTCCATCTGAAAATCTGGTCCATTGCATAATATTTCCATCTTCTATGGTGATGTTAGATGCAATATTGCCATTCTTTTCAACTTTGGTCATGTAGCCATTCTCATCATAAGTATATTCGTAAGTGTTGGAACCATCTACAAAAGTTGCAACATAACCTTGGTCATTTAAAGTCATGTTATATGCGTTCTTACCTGTCACTGTGATATTATTTCCGTCATAAGCAAAGAGCCATTCTCTATCCAATTCTCCTTCATATAACCTGTATACACGTTTTACAGTACCATTATCATTATATTCGTAATACCATTTATCCCAGTCGTCCGCAAAAGTGGCTATCCGATAAACTGTTACTTCAGAGGTTGTTGTAAAAGTGATTTCTGCATAGTCTGAATCTTCAAAATAGATTGATCCGGTTTTTTGAGCTTTTACTTTGAATGTATAACTTTTTTCCGGCTCTAAACCTGTCAGTTGAATTGTATTTTGGTCAGTACTTTGTTCACTACCGTTGTTCAAGCTATAAATATAAGCTGTTGCGTTTCCTATGGCTTTCCATGTAATAACAGCAGAACTCTCTTTTACATCAGGAACAGTAACTTCCGGTTTATCCAGAATGTTTGTACTGGGATGATTGTCGTCATCACTGCAAGCAGTCGTACCTAGTACTACTGCCAGCATGGCTAATAAGTAAAAATACTTTTTCATGTTGTTCTATTTAAGGTTAATAATTAGTTTCCGGCAACTACTATCATTCCCAAACCAACCAGGAAGAAGATAAACATCAAGGCCAGTAGTTGATTAACAGATTTCGTTGAACCTTTAAATTCTTTCCAGATAAATACTCCCCAAATAGCGGCAATAAGTGGTGCGCCTTGTCCTAGTGCATAAGATACCGCCGGACCAGCTTCTCCTGATGCGATATAGCTGAACGCGGAACCAAGTCCCCATATCGCTCCACCAAGCATTCCGCATATATGAGTTTTCGTGTTTCCTTTAAAGTATTCGGAGTAGCTGACTTTTTCTCCGACAAAAGGATATTTCATTACTAATGTGTTGAAAACAAAATTGCTTAATAATACGCCTATTGAAAAAACAAAGATGGCAGAATAAGGAGTCATCATTCCTATAGCAGGAGAATTGAAGTTTTCTACGTCCATACCTTTCACTACGAACCGGTAGAACAAAGACATCAGTACACCGGCAATTAATGCAATGATAATTCCCTTTTTGTTGTTTTTCCTGCTTTCTTCTCCCTTTTGCATTTTTCCGGAAGCCACTCCATTGCAAATGATAGCAATAACAATGAGAGCTACACCGCCAAATAAAAGCAAAGGATTGCCAGTCGGAATCCCCAGATAATTGACGATTACCCCTAATACCAATGCAATGCCAACTCCTAAAGGAAAAGCTACAGACATACCGGCCAAGGAAATAGACGCTGAAAGAAGAATGTTTGAAGCATTAAATATTACGCCCCCCAAGATAACCCAACCAATGCTGTCTCCTGATGCTTGTCCCAGATCTTCCAGAAATGAACGTCCGGTATCTCCATGGCTACCCATAGTGAAGCCTAGTAAGATGGTGAACAATACCATTCCAATCACATAATCCCAATAAAAAAGTTCATAACGCCAATTTTTGGAAACTAGTTTTTGGGTATTACCCCAGGAACCCCAACAAATCATGGTTACGATGCAGAATATAACTGCCAATAAATAACTGTTTACTGTGAACATACTATTAGTATTTAATTGTTAAACATGAATTCTGTTATTTAAATATAGTATCCAATCTTCCCAATAAGTGAAAACATTGGCTTCCTTACATTTTCTTGACCGGAACTCATGTTCCAGGTCCGATTCTTTCAAAAGGATATGTATATTACTACTAAAACCATATTCTTTTGATTCGGGTAGTATCTCTATCCAGCATCTGGGATATCTTTTGTGAGAGTTGACTGTTTTTATAAGATTTTGAGCATCATTCTCGTTGCCGATGGCATTAACACAGACTATGCCGGTAAACAAATTTTCTCTCTGAATGGCTTCTATACCTTCTTTGATATTATCTCCCAAAGTGATTAAAGCCCGCATACGTTGGGAACCTCTGATGCCGGAGAGTTGCTTTTCTATATCAGAAATTGTTTCTGACAGGTCTGTGTTAGCCTTTACGAAACTAAGAACTGCAGGCCATGTTTTATTCTCATCTACCATTTGATGAAACTGACTGACGAGAACCTTTTGCTGTTGTTCGTTGATTTCTCCCTGTACATAGATAATAGGATATTTTCTTGTGCTTCCTTGAGCCTGTTCCGGATAATAGACCGTTGCATTGGCTGTTTGGATAAACGGAGTCTCATTCGGAAGACTACTCTCACTATTTCCTGACTGCTTCCCATTGAAATATTCGTTTATGAATCTGAATGCTTTGGGCAGTGCAGTATTCCAGCAGGCGAAATCATGTCCTCCTGAACGTACTTCCCATTCATGAGGTATTTGTCTTTCCAGTAATAATCGGTGCAGTTCTTCATTACTTTCGCAAAGAGTACCTTCTTTATCTCCAATATCCAGCATGATGCCAAATCCTTTTAAATCGGAATTGCGGAGGGTGGAAAGAATGTGGTAGGGTGAATGTTGTTTATAGTAACTGGTTAGGCGCTGCTTACCATTCTTTCCCACTCCTCCGAAAATCCGTCCCCATTGATTGTCCCATCCTTTTTGTGGCCCTTCTTCCATGTATTGTTTTTCTGTACGGATGGATGGCGATAACGCAACGACAGAGCCGAATAAGTGGCGGTTGCGCAGACTAACGGATAATGCTCCGAATCCTCCCATAGAGAAACCAATGATCGAGCGTCCATTAATATCCTTGCGAGTACGATAGTTGTTATCTATATATGGAACCAGTTCTTTGATAAAGAAAGTTTCATAAAGGGAGCTGCCATCATAAGTGTCACTGTAATAAGACAGGTAACCGTCAGGAATAACCATAATGAAAGGTTGAATCTTTCCTTCTTTTATCATTTTGTCCATTACACGGGCAACGTTGCCGTATTCGAGCCAACTGGTATAATCACCTCCTATTCCATGAAACATGTATAAGACTGGATATTCTGTATCTGAATGTTCATAACCTTCCGGTAAGATAATGGAGTAGGAGACTTCTTGCTTTAGGGACGGACTGTAAATACTCATCCCTTCTTTTTCTATGGGAAGTGCCCAAGCTCCATCTATACCTGATAGAAATAGGATAATATATAACAGTATCTTCTTCATATTATTTCTTTATTAACTGTTCACCAATATAATAACTCATTGAATAAATACCTGTTTGGGCGGACTGTTCACTATCCTGTCCGTTTCTGACACGATATTGCACCGGAGCTTCTGCACCTCGCAATCCATTGAACAGAGTAAAGATGCTATTGTAGTTGCTGCCTTCGTCTGTTATGTCCAAATAATAGATTTTGGCACGATTCTCGGCAGAAAGGTTGATAATATCCGCGTCTTCTGCAAAGAAAAAGTTGATAGCAGGGGCATTGCCTGTTGACTGATTGTATAAGTAATCAGCTTCTGAACCGTATGTTAATCCTAATCTGAAATCTGCATTGCTTTCCGTATGAACCGTCTTTTCCACAGCATCGGTAATAGCTGAAAAATTTGTTTCATTTAGAATCATTTCTTTCACATTAAAACCTGCGATTATCATACGTTTGATTTGCATAAGAGAATCTAATGCCACTGCCACTTTCTTTGTTGTAAGATCAACATTACCTTCTCCTTTGCTGTAATAAAGAATTTTGTAAGTTAGTTCGGAATTGTAGTCATCCGGTAACCATAGTTCGATATTGGAATTACCTACTTTTATGTTTTTATTAGTAGCATGTAATTCCTCTGTGAATTTTTTCAGAGTTTCCTGCGGATAGTTTTCTCCTTTGAATGAACGTTCGATAAAAGGCAGTGCCTCTTTCATGGATTCACGCCAATAACTGTCAGTGTGGGCACCGTTCCGTACACGATATTCGTGCTTGATATTTTTGTCCCGTAATAGAGAATGTAATTCACCGTTTCCTGCATATAGTCTTTCTTCATCATCACCGCAGTCTATGTAATACCGTACTGTTTGAAATGTGGAACTTGGTTTATCCTTGAAAAAGTGTAGCGGACATTGGCTTTTATAATAGCTTGTCAGCCTGCCTGTTCCTGTCTGGCCGTTTCCTCCGAAGTTGTTTCCCCATTGAAGATTCCAACCGTCTTGTGACAAAGAGATGTATTGTTCATCTGTATTTAGAGAGGGACTTAATCCTATTGAAACCGAGAATGTTTCAGGATGTTGCGATGCTATACTTAATGCCCCGAAACCTCCCATAGAGAATCCGGCAACAGCTCTTTCCGTCTTACTGGCTGTTGTTCGGAACCGCTTATCAATCAGGGGTACGAGTTCATTAATGAACATATCCATATAGTTGAACTTTCCGTCATAGCGGTTGCAAAAATAAGAGTTGAAACCTTCCGGCATGATGTAGATCAATGGGCGAATACTACCATTGCTGGTTTGCGCATCAGCTATGCTTTGAATATTCAGACCTGAAGGTCCCCATGAACTTTGGTTCCCTCCCCAGCCATGTAGAAGGAAAACTACTCCATATTTACCCGTACTTTCCGATAGATACTCTTGAGGCAGTAATACGGAATATTTGATTTCTTGTCCTAATATTTTGCTGTAAAAACTTTGATCGGGATTATAGCGTTTGGTAAACAGTTCCGGTGTATCGGTCTGTTCGCCTTCGGACGGACTGTTATCATCAGACGAACATGATAACAATCCGTAGGAAAATAATAATAAGGCTAATAATAGGAGTAGTTTTCTATTCATGGCTTCTCTCTTTTATTTATAAGGATTGATTGGCTCTGCCGGTGTGGATGAATAAACCACCATGTCTTTACATTGAACGGCATATTTTTCATTTGGATTAATCCATTTAATAACCAGTTTGTGAGGTCCTTCCTCTAAATCATAATTATAGAAAATGTCATACTTTCTTTTTATGTAGTCATAAGGCATTTCTATGGTTTCTACTTTCTTGCCGTCAATGTAGGCCTCCAAGATGGCGATGTAATTGTCATTACTATCTTTAACATCTTGTCTGATCATCCCCATTAAAACAACTCCCTTGCCATTGAACTCAAATGTTTTTTCTGTACCGAGATCATATTTGATAACTCTTCTTTCAGAAGGATATAAGCCTTCAAAAGAGACTTCCCATGCTACGGTTTTTGGCTTCTGAATCGTGGTATAGTATTTATCTCCTTTTATTTTTCCTCCGTTTGCTTTTAATACATCACTCAATAGTTTGAGATTAATGTCGTATACAGAACTTAAAGAGATATCTGTGTAGGGGAACTTAATATTTTCACATCTTTCGAGTGCCGGTTTCCAGTATTCGGGGATAGCCTTGTAGCCTTGTATGACTCCAAGAATTCCTGCGGCAGTTGCCGGGTTACAGTCGGAATCTTGTCCGCAACGAGTGGCTATATCCATTGTTTTGAAAAAGTCGCCGTTGCCATATAAAAGCCCCATCACACAGTAAGCCGCATTGATAGTGGCGTCAATGTTAAATGCATTGAATACCCCTTCCGGGCAGCCAATCTCAAAAGCATGGCGGTTTTCTATTTCCAGCCAGCATTTACGCCAGTCATCGGGATATTGTTTCCAATATTTAATAACGTCTGTGATGCAACGGTGAAATTTACTTTGTTCGGGTATTGTTTTAAGAGCTTCCGTGACAATTGTATAAATGTCGTTATTTACGTAAGCCAATGCATACATTGCTCCCATGTATACACCTCCATACCAACCGTCGCCGTAGTTCATGATATGCCCTATCTTGTCCGAAAAATCGGAGGCGGTATTTACCATCCCCGGACATATCATTCCAATGAAGTCTGCTTCAATCTGGAAATCAATATCGTCAGCGTGCGGATTATTTTTCCAATGTCCCGATGCCGGTGGCATAATACCGTGTAATATGTTATATCTGGCTGCCTGGTTGGCATGCCATAATTTGTAATCTGCATTTGCAAAGGCTTTGGCAAATGATTCGGCAGGGGCATTTATCCCTTCTTTTTGCATTACTTCCAGAAAGGTAAGATCCATATATACATCATCATACAATCCCGGATCTTCTGCAAAGATGTCCTTGCAATAGTCATCATACCAGATTATTGGAGTTTTCTCATGAATGATCGCTCCTCTGTATTTAAATTCTGTAGGACCGCCATAGGTGCATCCTAGGGTTTGTCCGGCCCAGCCTCCTTTAATTTTGTCGAGCAGTACCTCTTTACTTATTTCAACTGTTTTTCCATATTCTATTTGTGCCATTCCCGATATGGAAAAGGTAAATAGTAGAATGATGTTAGTCAGGACTTTTTTCATCTTAACTTATTTATTAAAGTAAAATCTATCATGTTCTTTTTTCTCTGAATAATACATTATGTCGTTGATGCGAATAATGTAGTCTTTTTTGCGGTTCAACCATTTCATTTTAACGTGGTGTCTTCCTTCCTTCATGAGGTATTTCCAGGCTGGTTCTACTTTGCGGTCTGTGTTTCTCATGGGTAAAGCTGCTACATGGTCCAGTTCTCCGTCAATCCATATTTCCACTTTAGCAACGTAAGGGTCATTGGGCTCTGCCAATCCGAACACCTCGGAACCGATGTGGCGTGTAGATACACGATTGATATAATCGGGAGTAATACTTCTTGTGCAGCAAATGTTGCCCCAGATAACAAATCCGTTACCATTGAAATCAAATTCAAATGTATCTGTCAGGAAGCAGTCTTTGCGTTCTCTATAAAGTGGATAGGTGTTTTCGAAATTTTGTTCTAAAGGAAGTACATCCGCCTTTTTGATTGGAATTTCTATCTCCCCACCAGATACTTTTCCACCTGTTTTGACTATGAGTTGTTTAGCTTGATCGAAACTCATTTGGTATGCTTTTGCCAACGACATATTCGTTCCTTCAAATGTAAAGTCTTCTACTTCTTTCAAAGGGTTTAACCAGAATGAAGGGATTTTATCATACCCATACATGACGCCGAGTACACCGCCGACTGTAGACGGATTACAGTCAGAATCTTGTCCGCAGCGTGTTGCAATATCGACAGAGTTGGTGAAGTCTCCTTTACCGTAGAGCATAGCTAATGCTACGAAAGCGGAATTGAGCTTGGCGTCAATATTAAAGTTTAGAAATACGCCTTTGGGACATCCTACATCACAGTTCCATTTTTCTTGCAGGAAGTACCAGCAATCTTTCCAGTTGTCCGGGTGCAAAGAATGGAAATTGATTACATCCTGAATACATTGATGGAATGTACTCTCTTCAGGTATGACAGAGATTGCGGTTTTTAGAATCGCTTCAGGACTTTTTTCATAGAAAGCGGAGCTATAAAGAGCTGCTACGAAAGCACCGCCATAAAAACCGTCACCACTGTTCATAATGTGGCCTACTCTGGAGGCGATATCCAATGCTTCCGGCAGCATTGCCGGAGCCATCAGACCAATGAAGTCTGCTTCGATCTGGAAATCCAGATCGTCTGCATGTGGGTTATTCAACCAATGACCGGAAGCCGGTGGCATGATACCTTGGCGGATATTATATCTGCCTGCTTGGTTAGCATGGGCCAAATGATAATCAGCGAATGCAAATCTTTTGGCAAGTTCTTCTTGTGAACAATCCAGGCCAAGTTCATCAAATGCCTCAACAAACGTGCAATCGTTATAAATATCATCGAATAATCCGGGTTTCTTTTCCCACCAATATTTTACGTAACCTTCCGCCCAGGGGATTGGCTGGTAATCTTGAATATAAGTTCCCGTGAACTTAAACTCTGTAGGTGCTCCGAAAACAACACCAATGGTTTGTCCGGCCCATCCTCCTTTAATCTTATCTAAAAGTTCTTTATCAGATAACTTTAAAGTTTTTACAGGCTGGGCTTGTACGTTGAGAGCAAAAAGCCCTATAATACATATCGTAATTATTTTCCTCATTTTTCTCCTCCTTTATTTCTCATAAACTCCCAACTCGGTGATAGAGATGAATGATGATACATTCTTTGTGTATTTATGCCAGTGTTCCTGCACTTTTGCATCCATTAGTACGCGTATTCCCTTGGTTTTTACTGCCGGGAATTCCAAAACATATTGTGCAAACGGAGGTTGGAAAAATACAATATCGGTTTCGGGAAGTGCCGGAGTTGATTTGAATTTACCTACGTCATACCAATGTCCGTCATTTCCAAGATATTGAATGTTTAGAGAAGTAAACCATCCTCCGAACTCTTCCAGACAGCCCATATCTAAAACAAGCATATTGATGTTATGCTCTTCTTTCCAACCGTATCCGAAATAGTCTATTTTAGGCAGATTACTTTTGGCCGCTAATGAATAAAATACAGATCCTACGCCATCTTTGACTCCGTCATTAATTACTTCTACATTTGTTGCGTACATCGGTTTTCCAAAGGTAATCCAGCAAGAATCGAGTACTTCTTCGTTTAGTTTGCGGATATTGGCGTAGATAGTGTCAGCCTTTGGGGCTATATTCTTGGTTTTAACCAATAACTCAAAATCTTTAGTAATTGAGTTCTTGTTATTTGCGCTTAACTGTAGGGTGATCGGATATTTTCCGGCTTCTGTAGGAGTTCCTGCCAGTTTACCGTTTTGGAATGTAATTCCTGCCGGAAGTTTACCTTTTACCAGTTCCCATTTGAGATCAGCATTTGTTTTGCAGGCAAATGAGTAATCGGTAGGATGTCCGATTTCCAAGTCCGGATTCGGACCGATACAGAATTCCATAGGGGGGATGAATTGTGCTTTGGGGTTAACATATACCATATCACCCTTTACTTTTCCTCCTTTGGCACAAACCAGTTCGATTGCTTTGTTGTAAGTACGTTCAATCATGTCTTCAATGGAAGCATCAGGCATATCAAACCTGGTGATATTGATATATCGGTCATTGAAGGGCTTTTCCCAGCCTTCGATAGGTTTGGTCAAACTTTCGGGAAGAGACTTTGCACCATACATTACTCCTAGAAGTCCGGAGATAGTGGCTGCCTGATTGTCGCAGTCAAATCCCATTGCACAGCTTAAATCCAATGTCCGTTGGAAATCTCCTTCGCCATACAACATAGCCAAAATCCCGCATAATCCGTTCAGATTAGCATTCCAGATTGTTTTTGTCATGGCTGGTTCATCTATGTAATATTTTTTAGCCATGATTTGACGTGCTTTTACCCAATCTTTAGGATATTTGTCATATAAAGCAATCATCTCTTTTACAGCTATCGCATATCTGTCATCAGCAGGCAGTTCTTTCAAGGCTCGTGTAATCAGTTTGCGGATATCCTTGCAGAAAAAAGCGTCAGCGTACATTGCACCATATAGGACAGTGGGAGATACTGCCCACGAATCGCTTGTGATACGGGCCGCCCAATCACTTTTTCCTGCAGCATACGAAATCATTCCCGGTGCTGTATACGCCCATATCTCATTGATTAATTGAGGGTCGATCTGATACCAGTGCGGATTCAGATTTTCGTCACCTGTGAACGGAGGGGTGAATCCAAGATGCATTAATCCGAGTGCAGCCCTATTGGCTAGCCATACACGGTCACGGATATGATACATCCATCCTTCACGCATATTGGCATAAGTAGGTTCTACGCCATATTTCTCCATTAATAGTAAGTAGATATACTCAACATCAGTATCGTCATCAGAGAATGCACCGTTATACTTCTGCAATTTATCTATGTTTTTAGTGTAACCGAATGGAAATCTGGATTCCGGGGCAGGTTCATCTACAAACTTGTTCTCAAAAGGAAGTCCATATATGTTTCCTACCATTTGCCCGATCCAAGCTCCGGCTATTTTGTCTTTTAACTCTGTCTTTGAAATCTTCTGTGCAGAGATAAATAAGATGTTAGTAATTAAAACAAGTAAAAAGATGATTGGTTTTTTCATACTTATCAGGGTTGATTTGTTGGAAGGTACACTTTTCTATGTGAACCTTCCAATTGTGGTTAATAATCTTTGTTTTGAGATAATTTTGGATTTGCATTTAAAATATCCGTAGGAATTGGAAATACATTTCTAAAAGTTTCTGAACTTTGGTCAGGGTGTGCCCAATATTTTTTCAGATATTTTCCGAAACGTATCATATCTTCATGGCGCCATCCTTCCCATGCCAGTTCTCTGCCTCGTTCTGCATAAAGTTCATCAATCGTCAATTGGCTTGTAGTATATGCATCAAGCCCTGCTCTTGTACGAATCTTCTTGAAGTCTGCCAGTTGGATGGCCTCACTTGTTCTGTTTTGTCGTACCAAAGCCTCTACATACATTAATACAACATCGGCATAACGGAAGATGGCAAAGTCGTTGTCCATACTAACTGTATATTCTTTTAAAGAACCATCAGTTTGGTAATGCCATTTCCAGCAGCGTGCACCGTCGTATGTGCCACGTCCTCCGTTGCTATTGTAATATTTTTCTTCGGGGAAGACAGGAGTATATTCGAAACCAAGATCCTTTCCGCTTAGGTCTACTTGAGGACCGTATAACCAGCTCTGACTTCTGCGAAGATCTTGTTCTGCGTATGTTTGGAAAAAGTCCGGTTGGCAGAGAAAACCCGACCATGGAGCTGACGGAATATTAAATGTTGCTTGTGATGCAGCTTCCAGTGTCAGCGTATGCAGATAAAATGAGTTACTGTCACCGCTAGTATATACTCTGTCATACAGGATTACAAAGATGTTCTCCTTAGAATCTTCATTTTTAATATCAAAATTAGTGGAATAAGAGTCTTCAATGCTGTAAGCACCTATATCCATAATGTCTTTACAGGCTTTCTCTGCTTTGTCATGCATTGGAGTACCGAACCATGCTTCTGCATTCAGATACATTTTCGCAAGAATACAATAAGCGGCAGCTTGTGTGACCCGTCCATAATTAGTATCTGAAGGCTCCCTGTCTAGGAACTCGATATTGTCATTAATTTCTTTTTCCAGATAGTTGAAAATATATTCACGACTTTTTTGTTCCGGGTATCCGGTTTCCGTGTAGTCAGTTGTGAAAGGTACGTTTCCCCAACAAGAAATGGCCTGATAATAGTAGAAAGCACGCAGTATTTTCATTTCAGCTATAATCTTCTCTTTTCCTTCAAACTGGATAGGTGATAATTCCGTTTCGTAAATAATTTCATTACATGCAGCAATACCATTAAATATCCAGTTCCATCCCCTTGTCAATAATTTATTTGCAGGTGGAATTTTATTCGTCTGGATTTCTTCATAACGTCCATTACTGTACCAGGAACCACCACAAGCGGGAACAGCACATTCATCAGAAGCTTGTAAAAGCAGTGTCCATAAACTTTGTTCGGAATTGTATCCTTGTAATTTCGTATATGCTCTACCTGCATTGGCTACCAGTTCCTTCTCATTTTTAAAGAAGTCATTCATCGCTACTCCTGTGTATACGGTTTCGCTAAGATCGGTACATCCGTATGATAATATACAGATAACGAAACTTAATATTATATTTGTCTTTTTCATGGTAATCTTATTTTTTTAGAATACTATATTAACTCCAAAAGTAAATTCTGTTGTACGCGGATAATAGCTCAAACTTTCCATACCGGGTTCCAGTCCGGAAAGGGCAACTTCTGGGTCGACACCAGAATAACCGGTGATACAGAATACATTCTGTGCAGTAAGAGACAATCTTAGTCTTTTTATCATTTTAGATGTGAAATCCCAAGTATATCCAAAGGTAACATTATCTAGTTTTAAATAAGAAGCATCCTCTATATATTTGGAGGAATATTTATAGGTCGTACTTGTGAAATTCGTTTGAGATAACCAGTTTGATGAGATATTTCTAAGTCCGATGCTGCTTAGATTTTCATATTCCATCGCATAGTTGTTCAGAATTTCTCCGCCGATAGATGCACGCAGTGAGAAACTCAAGTCGAATTTCTTATATCTGAAGGTATTACTCCAGCTAAGAGTGGCATCCGGATAAGCACAGCCAATTTTTTCCCATTGTTCTTCCGGTACGGAACCGTCTGCATTTTGTCCTAGCAATACATCTTTTCCATCTGTATCAGTTCCTAACCATATAGGGCCGTAGAAAGTACCCAATGACTGCCCTTCTATCAGACGTTGAGTGTAGCAGGCAGCACTTGTAGACCATCCCACCTTGTACGTTCCGTTAGTAAACTCGTCATTAGTGAATTTCACCAATTTGTTTTTATTGTGTGAAACGGTCAGTGAGGTATTCCATGTAAAGTCTCTAGTGTTAAAAGGTGTACCGGATATTGTTAATTCAACTCCTTCGTTAGTTACTTTTCCAACATTCGTAAACAGGGTATTATACACATAAGGAGGAGTCGGTACGATATAGTCATACAACAAGTTAGAAGTAGTCCGTTTGTAATAATCGAAAGTGAATGAAAGGCGGTTATCAAACATTGTCATATCAACACCAACGTTGAACTCTGCTTTTTTCTCCCATTTTAGATCTGGATTTGCATTACTTGCAGGTTGATAAGTATTAATCCATTGGCCATTGTAATAGAATTTACCGGCTGTAGTCATCATCATCAAAGATTTGTAGTTTGAGAAATCTTGGTTACCGGTAACTCCGTATCCGGCTCTCAATTTTAAATCATCGATCCATTTGACATTCGAGAGGAATTTCTCTTTATTTATACGCCAACCTACGCTGACAGCCGGGAACCATCCCCACTTATTATTGTCACCGAAACGGCTGGAACCATCACGACGTAGTGAAGCTGACAAAAGATATTTATCATCGTAGTTGTACATAAAACGTCCGAAGAATCCGATATATGTATTATCTTCTTTATTGGATGACATACTGGCTTTGCCTTCAGTAAGATTTGTTCCTGTCCCGATGTTATGAGTCTGGTTGTCATCGAAGTCGAAACCGGAATTTGTCATGGATGCAGATGTGCTGTAAGTATACTGGTATGTATATCCGAGTAATGCCTGAATGGAATGTTTTCCGAAAATATTCGAGTAATTTAAAGTAGACTCATATTGTGTATCGTTTTCCTGATAGTTTTCAATATAGGCTTGCCCGTTTGTTCCTATTAAACTAGGATAATAATGTGTGTAATATTCACGTGTTTCATATTGTTCTTTGTCGTATGAAACAAAATTCTCCCATTTTAATCCTTTTATAGGCAATATGTTTAGAGTAGCACGGATATTTGCACCATAATTATCATTCTTACTTTCCATGTTCCTTTCGTTAATGATCGCTACCGGATTATAATATTCCATTGCTTTGATACGGCTATATCCTCCGGCATCCGGATCGCTGTCGTCATAAACAGGCTCTGTTGGATTATGGGTAAATGCCTGCATAAAAGCACTTGTAGAGGAAGGACTGTATTTGCGATGAATGATATTCAGGTTATAATCCAAATCGACCCATTTATCTAATAATGACTGGCGAATATTGGTACGTGCCATTAGTTTTTCGGAGCTATTATGCTTTTGCAAGCCATCGCTCTTTTCATAATTGAAAGATGTGTGATGTGAGAACTTCTCGGAACCTCCGGATATAGACAAGTTGTGCTTATGGCTGAACGGAGTTTGCGTAATTTCTTTAAACCAATCGGTATCACTGTCAAAGATATAACTTTCCAATTCTGGGCGATACTCCTTGATAACAGATTTGTATTCGCTTGCCGATAAAGGTTTTGCTCTGCGTGAAACGACTCCCACGGTGAGTTGTCCATCATAAGAAACTTCCGTTTTGCCACTTCTTGCACGTTTAGTTGTGACGATGATTACTCCATTCGTACCTCTTGTTCCATAAATAGCAGCTGCCGAACCATCTTTTAATACGTCTATAGATTCCACTTCCTGGAAGTTGATATTTCTGATATCTGCACCTGCCACCCCATCAATAATAATTAATGGACCTTGGCCTGCGGAAAGTGTGTTTGTTCCGCGAAGTAATACTTCATATTTGGCTGTCGGATCAGCACCGTTCGGGTTGATAATTTGTAATCCTGCCACTTTTCCTTGCAACATTCCCATAGCATTGGTGAATGTTCCGGGATTGAGGTCATCTTTCTTCATGCTGGTAACCGATCCTGTAAGCTCTTTCTTTGTGGTAGAGCCGTAGCCGATTACTACAACGTCATTAAGCACTTTCGAGTCTTCGCGCAGGTGTATTACAAGCTGTGTCTGATTTCCTACTTGTTGTTCAACAGTTGCATAACCTACATAAGATATAACCAATACATCAGAAGGATTCGCTTTTACATTGAAGGATCCATCAACTCCTGTAATAGAACCATTTGTTGTACCTTTAACAAGGACACTGGCACCGATAATGGGTTCATTTGCTTCATCGAGGACTGTACCTCTTATTGCCTTCTGGGCAATAGCATCATTGCTCATCAAAGAAAATACTATTAACAACATACTTGTCAATAGACCGTGGATTGAACATTGTTTTATCATAATAACAGAATTAAGGATGATTATTGTATTTCTTTTCTCAAAGGTATAGATACTTGTGCTCCCATTCTGGTAACAGAAATAGAAGAGGCTTTACTTGCAAATATAATTGCATCTTTTAGATTTTTGCCCTCAGACAGAGCTACGCACAATCCGCCGCAGAATGTATCTCCGGCAGCGGTTGTGTCTACTGCTTCTACCTTGAAGGCTGGAATGTGGATAAACTCATTGTTTTCATAGGCGAGAGCTCCTTTGGCTCCCATCGTAATAATGACAGTTTTTATGCCTTTCGAACTAATATAACGAATCGCTTCTTTTGCCGATTCATCATCTGTAATGTGCATTCCCGAGATGATTTCAGCCTCTGTGACATTAGGAATAAGAATGTCGACATTGGCTAATAAATCGTCAGGCAGTTGTTGGGTAGGGGCAGGGGCGGGATTTAATATAACGGTAATTCCATCTTTTTTCGCCATTTTGGCTGCATAAGTGACACTCTCGATTGGAGTTTCCAACTGCATGATGACGATGGATGCCTGTTTGATGGCAGGTTCTGCATGCTGTATGTCATCAATAGATAAAGTCCCGTTGGCTCCGGAAGCAACAACAATACAGTTTTCCCCTTTTTTGTCGACATTGATAAGAGCTACTCCTGACGGTTCCTGCGGGGTAATTCCTACATAAGTAGTGTCGATCTTTTCTTTGTGAAACATTTCCAAGGTTTCATTTCCAAAAATGTCATTCCCTATTTTACATATGAAAGTGACATCTCCTCCTAGTCTTGCAGCAGCTACGGCTTGGTTAGCTCCTTTGCCGCCATGATTCATTAAGAAGTTTCCTCCCAGAATTGTTTCTCCTGGTTTTGGTAGACGGTCTGATTTGATAACCATGTCCGTATTACTACTACCTATCACTACGATTTTCTTCTTTGTGTCCATATAATGAGTATTAAGTATTAAGGCGAATTGAATCATAAACGATGCGCAATCGTTTGCGCAAATATAGAAATTTTTTTCAAAACAAAATATTTTTCTTGCTTTTTTCTCAAATAAAATGTTATTTTTGCAAAAAACGACCAGTAATGAAGAAAACTCTGATTGATGTATCAAAGAAAACTGGGTACTCTATCTCTACGATTTCTAGGGTCTTAAATGGGAAATCGGAGAAATATAGAATAAGCCAGTCTGCTAAGGAGGTTATTTTGCAGTCCGTTAAAGAATTGGACTATCAGCCTGATATAGTTGCGCAAAGTTTGCGCAACAACACGACATATACTATAGGCCTTCTTGTACCACACATAGATAATCCTTTTTTTGCCAATATAGCAAGTGTTGTCATCCGTGAAGCACAACGTTATAATTATACTGTCATGCTTATCGATACCCTCGAAGATCCTGTTCAGGAAAATAAAGCTATTGATTCGCTTCTATCGCGTAAAATAGATGGGATTATTTTGGTTCCAACCGGTGAAAACCCTTCTAAACTCGAGGAGATTAGTACTAAAACTCCGATTGTGCTAATTGACCGCTATTTTGAGAAGCATAATTTGCCATACGTAGCTACTGATAATTATGTAGGAGCTTATCAGGCAACGAAATTATTATTAGAATCGGGGCATAGTAAGATTCTCTGTATTCAGGGGCCGGATATTTCTATAACGACTAAGGAACGTGTGCGCGGGTATCTTGATGCGCTTCGCGAAGCTGGTTATCAAGATAACGCAATGATAAGAGGAAATGAGTTCTCGATTCAGAATGGTTATATTGAGACTAAGTTGGCTCTGAACTCTACTACAAAACCTACTGCTATATTTGCGTTAAGTAGTACAATTCTTTTGGGAGCCGTCAAAGCATTAAATGAGCATAAAGTGAGAATTCCTCAAGATATGTCTATCATTTCGTTTGATGATAACTTATATCTGGACTATCTAAATCCTCCTATAACTCGTATTGCACAATCACTGGAGAATATTGGCATTATTGCGGTAAAAATGTTGATGCAGAAGATTTTGGAAGAAACTGAACTACATTCGGAGATTCTTTTGAAACCTAATATTATAAAACGGGATTCGATAAAGGTGTTAACTGATAGAAAGTAGTATTTTAGATAATAGAAAAAATCGGGCTTGAACAATGTCAAGCCCGATTTTTTACATATTAATACCGTTTCTTATGCTGCCGGATCCGGTGCTTCACCACCACCTTCGTTTCCACCTTCTCCGTTGCTTCCATTTCCATTGTCAGGCGTACTTGACACCATTGCCTTTTGACACCAACTATATGAATTTATAAGTATCAAGAGTTCTGGGCTTAGTTGTAATTCTTGGGGATTGGGGGGATTTGATTCAGGGCAATCACATCCCTAAAAATTGATTCATTCCTGCACGGTTTTGAATCAATTGCCACTAATGATTTCATTAGTTACTTTTAGGTAATTACTTCCCTATTAATATGTATTTCATAGCCTAATGAGTTTTCGTTTGACTTAAGTCAAACGAAAACTCATTAGGCAATCAAAAAAATAATATAGGCAAGAAGAAAAAATAAAAGTAGCATAGTGGCGAGGTATAATTAACGATAGCATAGTTCATTCATTTCCGTACCGGGAATGAATCTATTTTTAAGGGTGTGATTGCCCTGAATCAAATCCCCCCAATTTTCAGACTGAGCCGAGTTCTGGTGGAATCACTCATATGTGAGGTGGATGTTGCTCATTCTTTTTCAGGTAAAGACACTAATTTATGTATTAAATGAGAAAATACTATCTACCCCTTTATATTTTCTTTTAAAAACGATACCTTTGAAGTGTTTTCTTTCTTTTTTATCAAGTATGGATTGATTTCCGGTAAATTTTCTCATATATTTCAAATTAATATTCATTAACTTATTTGCCGTAATACTTTTTAATATCTCTTGTGTATTAGCTAATAGATATTGAACTATTAACTTTAAAGACTAATATTATGGAAAAAGATTCTCCTTTTTCATCCACCGGCAGAAGGTGTATTGTAACCCTAATGTGCATATTTGTCACTGCTTTTGTTTATGCACAACAGCAAAAAATATCGGTTAGTATCAAAGAGCTTCCTCTTAAAGAGGCTATCAGTCAGATAGCAGAGAAGGCATCGATGAATGTAGCCTATAGCAAAGAATTTGTGGATACGAGTAGGAAAGTGTCATTGGAGGTAAAAGACACAGAGGTAAACAAAGCGCTAACTCTTTTGCTAAAAGGGACTAACATTGGGTTCCGTTTCCTGGATGACAGTATTTTATTTTATAATAAAGAATATCAAAATAAAACTGAACCTGTTGATTCGCAAGGAGAGAAAAAGGAACTGTATGTGAAAGGTAAAGTTACTGACGAGAATGCGGAACCGATCATCGGGGCTACCGTATCGGTAAAAGGATCGGCCACAGGTACAATCACCGATATCAATGGTCAGTATTCCATCAAGGTACCCTATGGGAGTACACTTCGGTACTCATACGTCGGCTACCGTGAAGAAAGCGTCATAGCGAAAGCAACGACAGTAAACGTAGTGATGAAAGAGAATGCTGTCAGTCTGGAAGATGTAGTAGTTGTAGGTTATGGCGTGCAAAAGAAAGTGAATGTAACAGGTGCCGTATCTATGGTTAAAGCGGAGGCTATTGAGAACAGGCCTATTACTAACGTAACTACAGGGCTACAAGGATTGTTGCCTGGAGTTAGTATTGTTTCCTCTTCGGGGCAGCCGGGTGCTGTGCCCAGCATCAACATTCGTGGTACGGGAACCATCAACAGTAGTACAGCACCTTTGATTTTGATTGACGGAGTAGCCGGGGGAGACATCAACTTATTGAATCCTTCGGACATCGAAAGCGTATCAGTACTGAAAGATGCCGCCTCATCGGCCATTTATGGAGCACGTGCCGCTAACGGTGTTATTCTTGTAACGACTAAAAAGGGAGAAAAGAAAGAGCGCGTAGTATTTCAATATAACGGATATGCCGGATTCCAGACTCCCACAGCATTGCCCGAACTTGTTAATGGAAGGGAATACATGGAGCTCTCCAATGAAGCCATGAGTGCTGCCGGATTTTCCAAGCCCTATACACAAGAGGCTTTCGATAAATATGATTCGGGACTGTATCCCAACGAATATTCCAATACTGACTGGATTGACAAAATATACAAAAGCCGGGCTTTTCAAACGGGGCATAATGTGAGCGCACGGGGGGGAAGCGAGAAAACCGGATTTTTTATGTCGTATGGTTTTCTGGATCAGGATGGACTGGTTGTAGGTGACGGATATAGTTCCAAAAGACATAATGCGCGTATCAGTGTAAACACGGAGGTATATGATCGTTTGAAACTGACCGGACAGATGAGCTATGTTGATTTCTATAAAAAGGACTTGGGTTATAGCGGCACGTCAGGAGTATTCCGCCTGTCACAGCGTATGTCTCCGTTACTTCCCGTCATGTGGCAAATTCCTGACGAGAATGGCCGGATGGTGGATAGTGAGAACTGGTCGTACGGTTCGGTACGTAACCCCTTGCAGGTGGCCTATGAGTCGGGAATGGAAGAACGGAAAACACGTGTGCTCAATGGTATTTTCAATGCAGATCTCAAAATTATAGATGGACTAAACGTAGGTATGCAGTACTCTGCAAATATATATACCCGCCAGGTGGATGAGTTTAACCCGAAGATGTTGTCTTATTACTCGGACGGTAGCCCGTTGAAAGCAAATGAAGATGCCAAGGACTATATCTCACAAAGCCATCTCGATGTTATGACCCAAACGTTGCAATTCACCCTGAACTTTAATAAAACCATAGGACGCCACGAGTTGGGAGCATTGATGGGATTTTCGCAAGAGTGGGAAAACAGAAGCACACTGGGTGCTACACGTGATAATGTGATGGTTGAGGATATTCACGTTATTAGTGCCGGAATGATTAATTTTATGAATAGCGGAACAAAAGACGAGTGGGCTTTGCGTTCTTACTTTGGTCGTGTCAACTATGCTTTTGACGGTAAATACCTGTTTGAAGCTAACCTGCGTGCCGACGGAACTTCAAGATTTGCCAAGGGCAATCGTTGGGGATATTTTCCATCATTCTCGGCAGGATGGAACTTTTCACGTGAAAAATTCATGGAGTTCGCTACTTCGGTATTGAGCTCGGGTAAGCTGCGTGCTTCCTGGGGTGAGTTGGGGAATCAAAACATTCCCGGTAATTACTACCCCTACTTGTCACCTATCATAACCGAAGAGTCTTATCCTATCGGAGCTTCTAATACACCTGTTATGGGACTTTGGCAAAACAAAATCGGTAATCCCGACATCAAGTGGGAAACCATCCGCATGCTTAATTTCGGGGTAGACCTTAGTTTTTTGAACAATAGACTGAATGTGGACTTTGATTGGTATAAGAAAGAAAATATTGATGCATTGGTTCGTCCCGATGTTCCGGCTATTGTCGGGGTTTCCAGTAGTAACGTAGGTTATGTCAATCTTGGTAAGATTGATGTCAAAGGATGGGAACTTAATCTGTCATGGCGTGATAAGATCGGAAGTGTAAATTACAATCTCGGGTTCAATCTGTCGGACGCCCGTAATAAGATTACCGATTTGGGTGGAACTCCGGAGTCGCTGACCAGTACGGCTTCCGGTTCGTATCGTCGGGTAGGTGATCCGATAGGTGCTTTCTATGGTTATCTGACTGATGGACTGGCGCAAGTGTATGACTTCGAATCGGTGAATACAACTACAGGTAAGTACCAGAAACCAAAATTTCCTCTTGTTGCATCACAAAACGGCATTGTACAGCCCGGAGATATTAAGTATCGGGACATCAGTGGTCCTGACGGCGCTCCCGACGGGGTAATTGATGACTACGACAAAGTGGTGTTTGGCGAGAAAGAGCCCCATTACACTTATGCAATCAAGGGTGGCTTGGAATGGAAAGGCATTGATTTCAGTTTCTATTTGCAAGGCGTAGGCAAAGTTGCCGGTTACCTTGAGGATGAGGCTCGGCATGCGTTTATCAATGACTACTCAATCCCTAAAAAAGAGCATCTTGACAGATGGACGCCTATGAATCCAAATGCTTCTTATCCCAGACTTTATCAGTCACAGGAGCACAACAGGCTCTTCAGTGACTACTGGAAAGAGGATGCATCGTACTTGCGTCTGAAGAATATTCAGATAGGTTATCGTTTTCCTGCCCGGATGGTGGCACCTCTTGGCATTAATAGTCTTAGAGTATATGCTTCGGCAGATAACTTGTTTACTAAAACCGATTACTTCGGGGCTTATGATCCTGAAGTGAGGACCACCAGCGGAGATGTCTATCCGCAAGTAAAAACCTATGTTTTTGGATTATCAATAACATTCTAACCTATTAAACGACTATAAAGATGAAATACTCAAAATACTTTTTAATCATTGCTTTCTTTGGTATAGTTACCTCATGTAGCGATTTCCTGGATAGAACGAACCCTAACGAGCCGGACAATGTAACATTCTGGGTGAATGAAGATCAGCTTAAAAATGCCTTGCCTCCCTGTTACGAAGCTTTACAAAAAGACTATCTCGTGAATTGGAGTGAATCGACGGCCGAAACTGTTATGTGGGGGAATATTACTAGTGGACTAAGTAAGGTTTCGGGAGGCAAGCACTCTTATACTGACGGCTTCCCCTTCACTACCTATTGGACAGGAGCGTATAGCTATATTTATCGCTGCAATAATTTTCTGGACAACTATAATAAAGCGCAGGTAGCTCAAAATAAGAAGGACGTTTATGCCGCGGAAGTAAAAACCATCCGGGCGCTTATGTACTTTTACCTCACGACATTTTGGGGTGATGTACCTTGGGTAGGAGAAGTCATCCAGCCCGAAGATGCATATATCGAACGTACTCCCAGAGAGAAAGTCATCGACCAGCTCGTCGAGGATTTGAAATGGGCGGCAGAGCGTATGCCTGAAGAAAGGTATACGGGCGATAAACTGGGAAGACTCGACCGCTGGGGCGCTTTAGCTATATTGGCACGTATTGCCTTGCAAAACGAAAGATGGGAACTGGCTGCAAAAACGAGTGAATATATCATCGAAAACAGTCCCTATGGCCTGTATGAATACGAAAAACTATTTCATCACGAAGGGGATGTCGAGAATGATCCGAAAAATATCGAAGCCATCGTATATAGCCTTTTTGTACCTGAAATCCGTACACAAAGTCTACCCAATGAAACTTGCAGTCCGACAGACTATATACGCCTCAATCCAACGAAGTCATTAGTGGATGCTTATCTGTGTACAGACGGTAAACCGGCAAAAACCGGATTGGAATATTATAAAAAGACCGGTGTGCAGACCTCATCGTTATACAAGTCGCCTGAAGAGCATTATGTGGATTACTTCCAGAACAGAGATCCTAGAATGAAGATGACTTTATATGCTCCGGGTGACAAATGGCCGGGAGGAGATGACGGTGACCCTGATACAGATAAGGCCAACGAGATATTTAATCTGCCTCGTTTTGCTTCATTGCAAGATAATAATCGTGTGGGGGCAAATAGCCGTACAGGTTTCTATCTGAAAAAGTATAACGATATTGATTTGGCCGGCTCAAGTGTGGGTGGGCATGGGAATCTCAATGTCATCCGCTTTGCCGAAATCTTGCTGATTTATGCCGAAGCCACTTTCGAACTACAAGGCAAGAAACTGACACAAACACAGATTGATTACTCCATCAACAGGCTTAGAGATCGTGTGAATATGCATCGTATGAACCTTGACGAACTTAGCGCATGGGGGATGGATCTCGAAACCGAATTGAGAAGAGAACGTCGCATTGAGTTGGCAGGTGAAGGAACAAGATACGCCGATGTGATGCGTTGGCGTGAAGGCGAACTTCGCTTTGGACGTGCCATCACCGGTCCCAGCCTGAAAGTTTGTATGAACGATTTGGGCGCCAACCCATATCCCGATACCGGAGTAGATGAGTTTGGTGATGTTATCTACGAAAAGTCTACCGCGGAAGGCGGAGCACGCTACTTCGACGCAACGAAACATTATTTGTGGCCCGTGCCTAATCCCGAGCGTCAGAAGAATCCTCTGTTAGGACAAAATCCGGGCTGGGAAAAGTAATCATTAAAAAATAGAAACCATGTATTCAATGAAGAAATACTTATTATTGTTTTTATGCCTGACTTTGGGTGTTGCCTATGCGCAAGATACTCTACGGGTGCGGGTAATGACCTATAATTTAAGATTTGGCGAACTGGCATCTTTAGAGGAACTTGCTCATCACATCAAATCCTTCAAGCCTGATTTTGTGGCGCTTCAGGAAGTGGATAGCAAAACAGACCGTAAGCGTACCCCGCATCAGAAGGGGAAGGATTTTATATCCGAACTTGCCTATCATACAGGGATGTTTGGGCTTTACGGAAAAACGATTGACTATTCTACCGGTTATTACGGTATTGGGATGTTAAGTAAATATCCATATATTTCTGTCCAAAAGATAATGCTGCCCCATCCGGTCAAAGAGCATGAGAGACGGGCCATGCTGGAGGGATTATTCGAAATGGGTAATGATACCATTGTTTTTACCTCTACGCATCTGGACGTCAACTCTCAAGAAACACGGGCGGAGCAAATAAAATTTATTACCGGGCATTTCAAAAATTATAAATATCCTGTAATTTTGGGAGGTGATTTCAACGCGCGTCATTACTCGGAGGTAATACGTGGTATGGATAGTTGGTTTGCTGCAAGCAACGATGATTTTGGAATGCCGGCATGGAAGCCTGTGATTAAGATCGATTACTTGTTTGCTTACCCGCAAAAAGGATGGCGTGTGATTAGTACACAAACTGTTCAGTCGCTTTTGTCAGACCATTTACCGATTATTACGGAACTGGAATATGTGAAAGAAGCATCGAAGAAAAAATATTGATACTCACTTATAACATTTATGATTTTCTATGATACATACAATAATCAAGTATTTACTGATTTCAGCAACGCTTTTTTTCTGCTCATGCCACAAGCCTAAGACGGATATTATCACCCCCGCCAAACAGTTAATAGAACGTCAGATTGGGGAAAGAGCACAGTCTATCCACTTTGAATATATCGAACCATCCGAAGGTAAAGATATATTCGAAGTGATAGCAAGCGACGGCCGGCTTACCCTAAGGGGAAGTAGCTCCGTTGCTATCTGTTACGCTTTTCATACGTACATGAAAGAGGCCTGCAAGAGTATGAAAACATGGAGCGGTGAACACATAACGTCGGTGATGCCGTGGCCCGATTATGAATTGTATGAACAGGTGTCCCCTTATGAGTTGCGCTATTTCCTTAATGTTTGTACATTCGGCTACACTACCCCTTACTGGGACTGGGAGCGTTGGGAAAAGAAAATTGACAGGATGGCTCTTTATGGTGTAAATATGCCCTTGGCTACCGTGGCCAGCGAAGCCATTGCGGAACGGGTATGGCTGCGTATGGGATTGAACAAAGAAGAAATCCGTGAGTTTTTCACTGCCCCCGCACACCTTCCCTGGCATCGCATGGGCAATCTGAACAAGTGGGACGGTCCCTTATCTGATGCATGGCAACAGAACCAAATCGCTTTGCAGCATCAAATCCTGACCCGTATGCGCGAGTTGGGTATGCAGCCCATAGCGCCTGCGTTTGCAGGTTTCGTGCCGGAAGGATTCGTGCAGAAACATCCCGACACACAATTCCGGCACATGCGGTGGGGTGGTTTTGATGAAGAGTACAACGCCTATGTATTGCCACCGGATTCACCTTTTTTCGAAGAGATAGGCAAACTGTTTGTCGAAGAGTGGGAAAAAGAGTTTGGAGAAAATACGTATTATCTCTCGGATAGTTTTAATGAGATGGAACTGCCTATCGATAAAGAAGATAAAGAAGCGAAATATAAGTTATTGGCCGAGTATGGAGAAACGATCTATAAATCAATTACAGCCGGAAACCCGGATGCCGTTTGGGTTACACAGGGATGGACATTCGGATATCAACATTCATTCTGGGATAAAGAATCGCTTAAAGCCTTGTTAAGCAATGTACCTGATGATAAAATGATTATCATTGATTTGGGCAATGATTATCCGAAATGGGTGTGGAACACCGAGCAAACATGGAAAGTACATGATGGGTTTTACGGAAAGAAATGGATATTCAGCTATGTACCCAACTTTGGTGGGAAAAACACCATGACAGGAGACTTGGACATGTATGCTAGTTCCTCGGTCAAAGCGTTACGTGCCGCAAATAAAGGTAACTTGATTGGGTTCGGTTCTGCCCCTGAAGGACTCGAAAACAATGAGGTTGTTTACGAACTGTTAGCCGATATGGGATGGTCATCAGATAGTATCGACCTGGACGATTGGATGAAGATATACTGCGAGGCCCGTTATGGAGGATATCCCGATGCTATGGAGGAAGCTTGGAAACTTTTTCGGAAAACAGCATATAGTTCTTTATATTCATACCCCCGTTTTACCTGGCAAACTGTAATTCCTGATCAACGGCGGATCAGTAAAATCGACCTTAGTGATGATTACTTGCAGGCTATACGTTTGTATGCTAGTTGCGCTGACGAACTGAAAAGCTCTGAATTATACAGAAACGACCTCATAGAGTTTGTTTCGTATTATGTAGCAGCTAAAGCTGAAAATTTTTATAAGCAGGCCCTGAAAGATGATTCGGAGAATCGTGTTCTCGCAGCGCAACGTAATCTGCAACAAACTGTTGATTTGTTGATGGACGTTGACAAGCTATTGGCTTCTCATCCTTTATATCGATTAGAAGAATGGGTGGAACTTGCGCGCAATAGCGGAACAACTCTTCAGGAAAAAGATGCTTATGAAGCAAATGCCAAACGCTTGATTACAAGTTGGGGTGGTATTCAGGAAGATTATGCTGCCCGTTTCTGGAGCGGGCTGATTAAAGACTACTATATCCCTCGTATACAGCTCTATTTCACAAAAGGCCGGAATAAAATCCGAGAATGGGAGGAGCAATGGATCACATCTCCCTGGAGCAACAGTACGACTCCGTTTGATGATCCGGTCGAGGCTGCATTGAGTTTAATAGAGAAAACAAATAAGTGATAGCTTTTATGAAAAAGATTGTATTGGCATTCGACTCGTTTAAAGGTTCGGTCGGTTCTTTTGAGATAGCAAAAGCTGCCGAAAAAGCGATTCAGGAGGAATTACCCGACTGTCAGATTATACGTTTCCCCATAGCTGATGGCGGCGAAGGGACTACAGAAGCTCTATGCTCCGCCCTTCATGCCCAAACGGTGTCATGTCGGGTGCATGATCCATTCATGAAGCCAATTGAAGTATCGTATGGCATCGTAAACAATGGTGCGATGGCTATTATCGAAATGGCCTCGGCCTGCGGTCTGCCATTGATTGATTCAAATCGAAGAAATCCCATGAAGACTACGACTTATGGAGTTGGAGAAATGGTTGCTGACGCATTAAAACGCGGGTGTCGGGAATTCATTATCGGGATCGGCGGAAGTGCTACGAATGATGCGGGAATAGGTATGCTGAAGGCTTTAGGTGCACGCTTTTTAGATAGCGGAAACGGTGAGTTGGAGCCTGTCGGCGAAAATCTGATAAAAGTTCATCAAATAGATATTTCCCAATTAAATCCGGCATTGAAGGAAAGTCATTTTACGATCGCCTGTGATGTTAGTAATCCATTTTTTGGAGAAGAGGGTGCGGCCTATGTATATGCTCCCCAAAAAGGGGCAAATAGTTTGCAAGTGATAGAGTTGGACAATGGGTTGCGGCATTATGCACAGGTGATAAAGGAATATACAAATATGGATATATCGCAGCTTCCCGGTGCCGGAGCAGCCGGAGGAATGGGAGGCGGCTTGCTTCCGTTTTTGAATGCAGAATTGCAATCCGGAATAGAAGTTATATTGAAAACGCTTCGTTTCGAAGAGGTCGTCCGACAGGCAGACCTGATACTGACCGGAGAGGGGAAACTGGATCGCCAGACTGGTATGGGAAAGGCGCTGGACGGAATTTTACGTGTCGGTGAGAGATGTCAGGTTCCGGTGATAGCGTTGGGGGGAGCGGTCGAAGCCACCGAAGCGCTTAATAGGATGGGGTTTACTGCCGTACTGCCTATTCAACCTTTTCCGGTAACACTTGAAGAGGCGATGCAACCGGAGTTTACGAAAGAAAATATAGAGAGAACGGTGCGACAGGTGGTGAGAATCATAAAACAATTTACTAAATAATACTCAATGACAGCGATAGGCGCATTAATCGGGCTTTCATTATCCATACTGTTAATCATAAGAAAGCTTTCTCCGACATACAGTCTGATTATCGGAGCGATAGTCGGAGGGTTGTTGGGAGGACTATCTTTAAATGAGACTGTTACGGTGATGACCGAAGGGGTGAAAGAGGTCACCCCGGCGGTATTGCGGATTCTGACAGCCGGAGTCTTGTCAGGCATATTAATACAAACCGGAGCTACCACGGTCATCTCCAATGCGATTATAAACAAAATGGGTGAAAAACGGGTATTTATGGCATTGGCACTCGCAACGATGTTGCTTTGTACGGTAGGTGTCTTTATTGATGTGGCTGTGATAACCGTTGCGCCGGTGGCTCTTTCGATAGGCAAGCGTCTAAACCTGTCTCCATCTGTGTTACTTATTGCTATGATCGGAGGAGGTAAGTGTGGAAATATCATATCACCTAACCCGAACACCATTATAGCAGCCGGAAATTTTAATGCAGATCTATCGGCTGTAATGTTTGCCAATATTTTACCGGCAGTGATCGGTTTGTTTTTCACTGTTTTTGTTATTGTCCGTCTGATGCCTCAAACAGTGAAAAACAAAAAAACGATGATGCAAACAGAGGATAAAGAGAAAGAGAGAAATCTGCCTTCGTTAAGAACCAGTCTGATTGCTCCTGTTGTTACGATTGTTTTATTGGCATTACGTCCTGCGGCAGGAATTAATATCGATCCTTTGGTAGCTTTGCCGGTAGGTGGCTTATGTGGTGCTATCTGTATGAAACAATGGAAAAAGATTCTTCCGAGTATAGAGTATGGACTGCAAAAGATGTCTGTGGTAGCTATTCTGTTGATAGGAACCGGAACTATTGCCGGCATCATAAAGAACTCTTCTTTGAAAGACTGGATTCTTACAGGATTGGATCATGCTCATATGAGTGATGCATTGATTGCTCCTATATCAGGCGCGTTGATGTCGGCGGCTACCGCATCGACAACAGCCGGAGCAACACTGGCTTCTTCTTCGTTTGCTGAAACGATATTGGCTATAGGCATTTCTGCGGTTTGGGGAGCGGCTATGATTAATTCCGGAGCTACAGTTCTTGACCATTTGCCACATGGTTCGTTCTTTCATGCGACAGGAGGCGTATGCGAACTCAATTTTAAGGAACGTCTGAAGCTGATACCTTATGAGTCGCTTATAGGGATAGTGTTAGCTGCCGGAACGACTATTTTATATATAATAAGTAATTAAAAGAATCAAATATTATGAATCCGAACAAACGGTTACTTTCGCTTGATGTACTTCGGGGTATTACTGTTGCCGGGATGATCTTGGTCAACAATACAGGAAAGTGCGGGTATAACTTTGCCGCTTTTGCACACGCCAAGTGGGATGGCTTTTCGCCGGCCGATCTGGTATTCCCGATGTTTATGTTCCTGATGGGTATTTCGACCTACATCTCTTTGTGTAAGTATAACTTTCAGTGTCGACCGGCCATTGCGAAAATCATAAAAAGAAGTCTCTTATTAATATTTATTGGTCTGGTTATGGAGTGGTTCATAACAGCAATAGATAGTGGTAACTATTTTGATTTGAGTCAGCTCCGGTTGATGGGAGTTATGCAACGGCTTGGGATTTGTTATGGTATTACAGCCTTATTGGCCGTAACAATACCACATAAGCGTTTTATGCCATTAGCTATTATCTTGCTGGTTGTCTACTTTATTTTTCAGTTATTTGGAAACGGATTTGAGAAAAGTGCGGATAATATCGTCGGCATGATTGATTCGGCTATTTTAGGATCTAACCACATGTATCTTCAGGGCCGCCAGTTTGTCGATCCCGAGGGGATACTTAGTACGATTCCCGCTGTGTCTCAAGTGATGATCGGTTTTGTTTGCGGAAAGATAATCATCGACATTAAAGATAATGAACGTCGGATGCTGAATCTATTTCTTATAGGTACCACGCTGTTGTTTGTCGGCTATTTGTTAAGCTATGCCTGTCCTTTGAATAAGCGTTTGTGGTCTCCTTCGTTCGTTTTGCTCACTTGTGGGATTGCGGCATTGTCATTGGCATTGCTGCTCTATATCATTGATGTGAAGCAGAATAAAAAGTGGTTTTCGTTTTTCGAAGCATTTGGAGCGAATCCGCTTGTAATTTATGTGTTTAGTTGTATAGCCGGAGGATTGCTTGTGCATTGGCATATTCATACAACAGTGTTCAATAATTTGCTTAACCCGTTATTCGGAAATTATTTCGGTTCATTTATGTACGGTGTATTTTTCCTGTTGTTCAATGGGCTGTTGGGATATATTTTGTTAAAAAGAAAAATCTATATAAAATTATAAATCAGAATGAAAAGAAAAAGTGTATACACGTGTCTGGTTATGCTGCTTATGTCGTTGGCTCTTCAGGCTAAAGACAAAGACGTAGCTGTTGCGGAAGCATTATTGAAACGTTTGCTGCCGTCATACATCGAGAGTTTTCAGTTTCAAAAGTTAAAAGGAGAGAAAGACTGCTTTACGATAGAGTCCGTAAAAGATAAAATTGTAATCGGTGGAAACAACGCCAATTCAATGGCGATGGGACTGAACCATTACTTGAAATATTACTGTCTCACTACAGTGTCATGGTATGCGGATATAGCCGTTGAAATTCCTGAAGAATTGCCGATGGTTGGTGAGAAGGTCGTTTCGGAAGCGAGAGTGGATACTCGCTTTTTCCTGAATTACTGCACGTATGGTTACACGATGCCTTGGTGGCAATGGAAAGAATGGGAACGTTTTATTGACTGGATGGCCCTTAATGGTATAAATATGCCTTTGGCAATTACCGGACAGGAAGCTGTGTGGTATAAAGTTTGGTCGAAAATGGGAATGTCGGACATCGAAATACGCTCTTACTTCACGGGACCGCCGTATCTGCCCTGGCATCGGATGGCTAACATAGATCGCTGGAACGGTCCGTTGCCGATGGAATGGCTGGAACACCAGGTAAGCTTGCAGAAAAAAATACTCGCACGTGAGCGTGAATTGAATATGAAGCCCGTATTACCGGCCTTCGCCGGACATGTACCTGCCGATTTAAAACGGATCTATCCCGAGGCCGATATTCAACATTTGGGCAAATGGGCTGGCTTTGCTGATGCATACCGTTGTAACTTTCTGAACCCTAACGATGCTTTGTTTGCGAAAATTCAGAAGTTATTTCTTGATGAACAAAAAAAACTTTTCGGAACCGATCATATTTATGGTTTAGATCCTTTCAACGAGGTTGACCCGCCCAGTTTCGAACCCGAATATTTGCGGAAGATAGCATCGGATATGTACGCTACATTGACGGCTGCCGATCCCAAAGCCCAATGGATGCAAATGACGTGGATGTTTTATTTTGATAAAGATAAATGGACTTCCGAGCGAATGAAGGCTTTGCTGACAGGAGTGCCACAGAATAAAATGATATTACTGGATTATCATTGTGAAAATGTTGAATTATGGAAAAGAACAGAGCATTTTCATGATCAGCCCTATATTTGGTGTTATCTGGGCAATTTCGGGGGAAACACAACTTTGACAGGTAACGTCAAAGAAAGTGGCGCACGACTTGAGAATGCTCTCATTAACGGTGGAGGCAACCTTAAGGGAATCGGCTCTACGCTGGAAGGATTGGATGTGATGCAATTTCCCTACGAATACATTCTTGAGAAAGCATGGAACCTGAATGTAGATGATAATAAATGGATTGAATGTCTGGCTGACAGACATGTGGGATGTGTGTCGCAGTCTGTGCGCGATGCTTGGAAACGATTATTCAATGACATTTATGTACAGGTGCCGCGCACATTGGGTACTTTACCCGGGTATCGCCCTGCATTGAATAAGAACAGTGAAAAACGGACAAGTAATGTGTATAGCAATGTTGAACTACTAGAGGTCTGGAGAAAACTGAATGAGGCACCTTCTGACCGGAGAGATGCTTTTCGCCTGGATTTGATTACTGTAGGCAGACAGGTGCTTGGAAACTACTTTCTTGATGTGAAAGTGGAGTTTGACAGGATGGTTGAAGCTAAAGATTATCAGGCTTTGAAAGCTTGCGGCGAAAAAATGAAGGAGATATTGAATGATTTGGATAAGCTGAATGCCTTTCATCCTTACTGTTCGCTGGATAAATGGATTGATGATGCGCGGAAGATGGGAGATTCTCCCCAGTTGAAAGATTATTATGAGAAGAATGCTCGCAACTTGATTACGACTTGGGGTGGAAGCCTGAACGATTATGCCAGCCGTTCGTGGGCCGGGCTGATAAGTGATTATTATGCAAAGCGCTGGGAGGTGTATATCAATACATTCATCAAAGCGGTCGGGGAAGGTGTAGAGGTGGATCAGAAGCAACTTGAAGATGAATTAAAAGAAATAGAAGAAGGTTGGATAAATGCAACTGATCGGAAGGATACTCGAAAAGATGTTCATTCAACAACTGACGGATTATTATCATTCTCCACCTTTTTATTCAGCAAATATCAAAGACTGGTGAAATAAATAAGAGGCCTGTTTCATTTGTTGCTCGCGAATCATGCTATATCAGAAAGAATTAATATATTTGAAAGTAAGGACTTGATATAATAAGCTTTTTATTTTCATATTTAAAATGATTAAGATGTCCCAGAAATACTCACAGGATGAAGCCCAAGCTTTGGTTAAGGCTCTGAAAGAGGGGAACCAGCTGGCATTTAGTATTGTATACAAGACGTATGCGGCGCAGACCTTTTCTTTGGCATTTAAATATTTGCTGAATAAGGAATTGGCTGAAGATGCTGTGCAGAACTTATTCTTAAAACTCTGGCTGAAAAAAGAAGAGATCGACGAAACAAAACCTATAAACAGATACCTTTTTACGATGTTGAAGAACGATCTGCTCAATACGTTGAGAGATTCAAAGAAAAATATCTATTTGCTTGAGGATTGTCTTTCAATGGTTTTGGAATTGGAAGACAATTCTCAAAACGAAAACCTTAAACAAGAACAAATGAACATCATACAGCAAGCTCTTGAGCAACTTTCGCCGCAACGCCGCAAGGTTTTTGAAATGAAAGTTTCGGGAAAATACTCCAATCAGGAAATAGCCGATAAACTTAATCTTTCGATCAATACAATTAAATTTCAATATAGCCAATCTTTGAAGCAGATTCGCGCGACAGTGGGAGAGCTTAGCCTATTGTTGCTTTATTGTATGATGTAGTTTTATCACTTTTTGCTGATATGGAACGTTCTTTTGAATTAACACGGTTTAACGTAGTCTGTATAATACTTTTTTGTAACAGTGTGTATTACTAATAGATATTGAAATATGAAATCAAAAAAGAAACATACAAATCAGGACTTTGAAGTAGTTGACGGCATCGGGAAATATATGGATGACGACATTCAGAGGATAATAGAAGGCAAACAGCTCGAATTGGGCGACAGAGAATTGCCTCCTTTTGATGAATATCGCATTTATAAGAATATTCAGGCAGCCGTGATGCGGGAAGAAAAACGAAAGAACAGGAGAATAAGGATGCCATTGTTCTTTAAGTGGACGGTAGCTTGTGCAATTGTTTTGCTTGTGATAGGTGTAGGATATAATTTCTATCAAAGTCATAGTGAGGCAAACCTTGTTTATCGGGAGGTCTGTGCTGTAAGGGGTGAAAAGCTACTCGTATTACTTCCTGATGGTAGCCGGGTGTGGTTAAATGCCGATTCTAAATTGACCTATCCGGAACAGTTTGCAAAATACAACAGGAATGTTACATTGGAGGGAGAGGCTTATTTTGAAATAGCAGAAAACAAGAAATCCCCTTTTCAGGTGCTTGCCGAGAATGTGAAAATACAAGTGACGGGAACGTGTTTCAATGTAAAAGCATACGCTTCGGATAAGGTAATCAAAACTACACTCGACGAAGGAAGTATAAATATCGGGCATGTGCAAAGCCGCAGGCCTATGCAGCAAATGCTTCCCGGACAAACTGCAGTTTATGAGAAAAGGAGTAATGTAATAAAAATAAAAACTGATAGATATCACGATGATGCTTCGAGTTGGAAGAGTAACCGGCTTATTTTCAGAAATGCATCATTGAAAGAGGTGCTTACAACACTCTCGCGTCATTTTGATATAGAGATTACAGTTAAAAACGAAAAGATTGCTTCGTTTACGTACGACTTCGTTTGTAAAGGGAACGACCTGAACTATGTGTTGGAGGTGATGCAATCCATAACACCGGTTAGCTTTAAAAAAATATCAGAATATACATATACCGTTGAATAAGTAAACTTAATCTAATAACAAAAACAAATTTATGAAAGCACTTTTAAAGCCCATTGTATGGGTATGCCTTTTCTTTTTTGCGTATCAAAGTACGTATGCGCAGGCTCTTAAAATAATGAGCTATAATTGCCGGATGTCCGGGGAAATGACCGGTTACTCGGTGAAGGAGTATGCTGTATTTATCAGGAAATACAATCCGGATGTTGTAATGTTGCAAGAGATAGATTACAACACAAAAAGGAACAAAAATCAGGATTTCACCACTCAACTGGCTGCGGAGTTGGGATTGTTTTCCGTATTCGGGAAAGCGATGGATACTGGGGGTGGAGAATATGGAGTGGCTATCCTTTCAAAATATCCTTTTGTTTATATCAATAACAAAACTTTTGAAGGGATAGACGGAGCCAAAGAACCCCGGACGCTATTATATGTAGATATTCAGGAACCGGGAACTTCAGACGTAATCAGGATAGGAACGACTCACCTGGATCATTCGACAGACCTGATAAGGAGCGCAATGGCCGAACAGATTAATGAGCGGATTGGTACGGGAGATACCCCGACACTGCTGGGGGGAGATTTTAATGCCCGGACCGACTCTAATGTGATTTGTGAGGTAATGAAGAACTGGCAGAGAATCTGTGATGATACATTCACCTATCCCGCAGATCAGCCGACAATCAAGATTGATTATATATTCGGACTTCCACAGAATAAGTGGAAAGTGAAGTCGTTTAAAGTTCTATCTAATCCGGAAGTATCTGACCACAGAGCTTTGTTTGCTGAAGTTGAATTTGTAAAATGAATGAAATATGAAATCAAACTATCTATATCTGCTATTTATATGTATCATCTCTTGCCTGTTCGTTTCGTGTAGTGATGAGGATAACAAGGGAGAAGAAATTCCGGAATGGAACCGGTTCAGAACAACTAACGTATTGGTTTATGCGCACTTGTCAGAGCAAAATTTATTTAGCTCTTGTAGTTATAAAGAGGTGGCGTCATCTATCAGAAACACTGTTCATTCAGTGGCATTGCTGGACAGGACGAACGCTGTCTATGGGCAAACAGCAATCATAAATACGGGTACGGAGACTGCTAGAGAAAGTAAGAAAGTGCCGGTGTTTGTACCTGTCAGCTATAGTAACGGAGAGAAAAAGATAATCGGCAGTACTGTGCTTTTTCCTTCTACTATTTCCGAAATGACACAATATGTAGTAAAAAACGATTGCAGATATCTTGAAACAAAAACAGAAGCAGTGAACGGAATAGATATGCTCTTCTGTTCTGTATCATTAAATAGTGAAGACCTGATAGCTCCGGCTGTCGACGTTTTCAAGAAAAAGGTAAATGAACAGACGGTTCTGGTAGGCACTGTTAAACGTGCGTTATTGCCTAATCTTGAGTCGGCAATTACTTCTAACTTAACTTCTGATACCTATTCTTTCGTAGAAGTGGAAAATAGAAATAGAGACTCCGAGTATTGTATATTTGTCCTGACTTCACACAAATGGGCTTTTAGGGGGGTAACCGAAACAAGTGTAAGCGGAGATTTACATTGTTTTCAATTACAAATCGAATCTTTAAAATAAAAAATGAACGGTCATGAAGCAATATATCAAAAATATAATGATCCTGATACTTGCCCTTCCATGGGGTTTGTTGTTGACAAATTGTAGTGATAGTGAGTCCGATTATTCGGACGACAACGCGTATCCGCCACCTACTGTAGAACTAACTTCTCCTTCCGAGATAGATGTGGTGGAGTATAACTCGACGGTGACTGTATCTGCCAGAAGTTTCTCTGCTGTGGGTATACACAGTATATATGCTACCTTGTTGAAGATGGATGAGAATGGAGAATATGAAGAGATAAACGCGACTGAACGTCAACGTTTAAAGATAGATACTCTGCAAACTGATATGACACTTGAATTTGACTTGAATGTCAAGGTCAACACGCGTGAAGCAGCCGGGATACTGGTAACATCAACGGACGTTTTGACAAAAACGGCACAAAAGGTAATACCTATTAAAAAGATAACCAAACTTCCATCCCAGATATTCACCGAACCATCAGATTTCCCTGTTTTAGTACCCGATGAAGAGGTTTCTCTGTCTGTAGTGATTCGTTCAGCTGTGGGCATTAAGTCTATAAAACATACGTTGTGTAATAAAGTACTGGGTGACCTGAAGGAATATACGACTATTCCGGTATCAGGCAATCCGTTGGAAATGGAATTTATCCTAAAAACTGTCGTAGACAATAAAGAGACCAATGGAATCAAGATTGTGGTAGAAGATATAGAGGGGTTGAAAGAGGAAAAGATTATCAATATCGAAGGTCTTGAGGGTGTTGACAATAATGTTGCGCTTGTTTTCAGCGATATCGAAATGGCACCCGAATGGGAACATTCAACAGAACCGGATCAACCTTATATTTTCTCCATAGAGGGAATAATGATACGGGGTGTGCAGAAACATGTATTAAGCTTGAAGGAAATTAAAGGATATGGCTCAAAGGCAAATAGCGTAGACTTTGCTTTCATCAATATATGGAGAAATCCGAGCTTTGTTGCCGTTAAAAACAGAGGTTTCTCTTATGTCAGTGCGTCAAGAATTAATGGAGGGCCGATAGGGAGAGCTTATGATGTGAATGACTGGATCAAACCGGCAGGTGTTGCTACCAACAAAACGTTGTTTACTCTTATACCTGATGATAAGGTTACTGATCTTGGTATTGATGTGATGATGGCGAACGCGGCTTCGGACGTCAAGACTTTTGAGGCGTTGAATGTATTGGAAAGTATAGCTAAAGGAGGTGCCGATATGTTAATGCAAAGAGTCAATGCGTCTGATGGATATCCGAATGATCCTTGTAGTTTGCAGATAAAAGACGGTTCTTATATTGCCTTTGTTACTGCGGCGGGCAAATACGGTGTCATTCATGTTATTGAAGCCGCAAACGATATGGATGCATTAGTTGCCGGAGGATGTAAAATAGCTACTCCTACAGGAGTGGTAGGAAGCCAGGGGCCAGCCTATTCGGGAGCTGGCATAACCGGACTCACTTATGACGGTGTGGCATTACTCTATGGACGTACCTGTAAGTTGAAAATTGTGGTTCAGAAGTAAGGTTATTATAATGGAAGAATGAAAAAATATGTATTTTATATAAGAATCAAGAGGGTTGGCTCTGAATTTGAGATGCTTCCTTAATAATTGGCTATAGTTAAAGTAGTCCGAAAAGCCTTGAGCTTACTAAAATCACCTTTACTACAAATATATCGTAGTAAGGGTGATTTTTCTTTTTAGGGTAAAGTCATTGACTTATGCATTAAATGAGAAAAAATAGAGTTGTTTAGTGAGTGTTATGAAAAAAATGTCGAATGCTTTCAGGGTAATTCAAAAGTTACGGGTCTATTTAATAAAAGAGCTTATAAAACACATTTAAATATGGAAGACATTTATATTATCATATCTAAATATCTATTGGGAACTGCTTCTCCGCAGGAGGAGAAAGAAATCATGGAATGGCGGAATGCTGATGCCGGGCACGAACAGGAATTTCAGGAACTGTGCGAGAGCTGGCAGATAGCTCATGCGGGAATACATCCGGTAATTCCTGATAAAGAACGTGTGTGGGGAAAGATAATGAGTAATCTGAATCTGGTGAAACCTGTGAAGATGTACACGCGGCGGTTGTTGTATCGGGCAGTGGGAATTGCTGCTATGCTGGCACTGGTGTTGGGCTTCTCACTCTCTCTGCTGGTTTCGGAAGAGGAAGAAGTAGGATTAGTCTCATTTACAGCTCCTGTTGGCCAGAAAGCTGAAGTCAGTTTGCCGGATGGCACTAAAGTTTGGTTGAATTCCGGTTCTACTTTGACCTATTCTACGGATTATGCCAAAGACCGCCGTTCTGTAAAATTGAACGGACAGGCCTTTTTTGATGTGGTGCGAGACAGTAAGAGACAGTTTGATGTATCAGTGGGTGATGTGAAAGTGTTGGTTCATGGTACGGCATTCGATGTCAATGGATATGGAGACCATTCAGAATTGGAAGTTGTACTGCTTAGAGGGCACGTGACGGTTGTCTCGGCTTTAACGGACAAGCTGCTGGCAGATATGAAACCCAATCAGAAAGCCATTATTCCTTTGCGTGAAATGGAGAAGTGTAAATTGGCGGCTTGCGATGCTGAAGTAGAATCCGTATGGCGATTGGGCAAGCTGAAAATTGAAAATGAGAATCTGCAGGAAATAGTTCAAAAAATGGAACGATGGTATGGCATCAAAATTCAATTGCATGATGTACCGGAAAATAAACGTTATTGGATGACAATTAAAACAGAATCTTTGCGAGAGATGCTTGAGATCATTAATCGGGTGACTCCGATTACATACACTATTAACGGAGAGGAGGTGAGCATAACCGGAAGAAAGTAATCGAAGAATAAAAAAGGACGCAGAAGAGTGCCATCTTCCACGTCCGAAGAGCAAAACCTGCGTATGTATGCTATCCGTCAGACGGATGGCACAGGTATCGCCTTGCTTTATGCAGACAAAGGTAATAATTAATTCCTTTATTTAACCTTAAATGAGTTTACAATGTTGAAGCTAAAACAAATATTATGTAGCATTCTTGTTTTGGGCAGCCTGCTTTCCAGCCCTTCGCTATGGGCGCAGAAAGAGACTAAAGTCAATATCGCTGCCAGGCAGATTTCTTTAAAAAATCTGATACAAGCTGTTGAAAAACAGACAGATTATACTTTTGTGTTCGATAATTCTATCCCTCTGTCACGTATTGTTTCCCTGAAAGGAGGTTCTCAATATCTTTCGGATGTGCTGAAACAGGCCTTTGATAAAAGTGACATTGCGTATGAAATAGTAGGCAAACAGATTGTTTTACAAAAGGTGCAGACGAAGACCAACCGGACGATTTCGGGTGTGGTGAAAGATGAGCAGGGAGAAGCGGTCATCGGAGCGAGCGTATTGGTAAAAGGTACCACCAACGGTACGGTTACCGATTTTAACGGAAAGTTTGAGTTGCAGAATGTACCAGAAAGTGCCACTATTGATGTGACGTTTATAGGTTACGCCCCACAGAGCAAAAAGGTGGTGGCCGGAGTACGTTCAATGAATTTCGTTCTTGAAGAAGATACAGAGACGTTGGATGAAGTAGTAGTGGTAGGTTACGGCGTACAACGTAAACGGGACCTTTCCGGTTCGATAGCTTCCGTCAAAGGCGATATCATTACTGAATATGCAAATACTTCTGTTGCGTCAGCATTACAGGGACGCGTGTCAGGCGTACAGATTCAGCAAACTAATGGCCAGCCGGGAGCCGGAATACAAGTGAGGGTACGTGGTTCCAATTCTATTCGGGGTGACAATGAACCGCTTTGGATTATCAACGGATTTCCGGGTGACATTAATATGATTAATACGGCTGATATCGAATCTGTTGAAGTGATGAAAGATGCTTCCGCAACTGCTATCTATGGCTCGCGCGGTGCCAATGGTGTCATCTTGATTACGACGAAGCAAGCTAAAGAGGGGAAGATTAGGGTGGAATACAATGCCAGCTTCGGTGTGCAGAGTCTGGCTAAAGAACTTGAGCTACTCGATGCTTGGGAATATATGAGCTATCTGAATGAAAAAGCAGCGATTAATAATCAGCCGACGATATATACCGATGAAGAGATTAAATCTACTCGGCATAGTACCAACTGGCAGCGTGAACTGTTTCGTAATGCACTTGTTACCGACCACTCTGTGAATGTCTCTGGTGGTACGGAAAAAGTTCAGGGAACGTTAGGCGCCAGCTATTTCGATCAGCAAGGTATCGTGAAGGAAAGTGGCTATAAACGTATGTCTATCCGTTCGAGCCTGAATTATCATATATCAAAATATGTCACCGTGTCGAGCAACTTGATTTTCAGCCGCTCCAATCATAATCAGATGAATTCGCAGGGAGGTAGCCGGGGAACGTCTGTTATCGGTTCTACACTGATTCTGCCGCCAACAGCGACACCTCATTATGACGACGGAACCTGGAATGACTTCCAAACACAACCGATTGCACCGGTAAATCCGTTGGCTTATGTGAAAGAAGTGGATAATAAATGGTACGCCAACCGGATTATGGCAAATGCTTCATTGACAATAAAACCGATAGACGGACTTTCAATTCAGTTATCTGCCAACGTTAACAATAACCAGAATCGCAAAGATTATTACAAGTCATTGCAATACCCTAATTCACAAGGGGCTGCCTCTATTACATTTGGAGAGACAGTCGGTATCACAAGTAATAATATCATAACCTATAATAAGAGTTTTCTAAAAAAACACCATTTGAGTGTGATGGGCGGTTTTACTTACGAACAGAGTACATCGAAAACTGCGGGAACGGGTACGGCCGAAGGCTTCTTGAGTGATGTGACCGAAACCTATGACATGGATGCAGCTACCGTTAAGGGGCTGCCGACATCTTCTTATTCAGATTGGCGCTTGTTCTCATTTCTGGGACGTGTCAACTATAATTATGCTGATCGCTATCTGTTGACTGCCAGTCTTCGTGCTGACGGTTCCTCACGTTATAGTAAAGGAAACAAATGGGGATACTTCCCTTCAGCAGCAGCGGCCTGGCGTCTTTCGCAAGAGTCTTTTCTGCGTGATGTAGAGTGGCTTTCGGATCTAAAGTTCCGTTTGAGTTACGGAGTGACCGGTAGCACTGCCATCTCACCGTATTCTACGCAGAACACATTGAGGACGGAAAATGTAGTATTCGATAAGAATACAACAGTGGCGTATGTTCCGTCAGATACCTACACCGGTGATTTGAAGTGGGAAACAACTTCACAGTTTAATGTGGGGGTTGATCTGTCCCTGTTTAATAATCGCCTCCGCATGACTGCGGATTACTATCGGAAGAAAACGACTGATTTGCTGAACAATGTAGAGATGCCTCGTTCAAGTGGATACACCACTGCCCTGCGTAACATCGGTTCCATCCGTAACTCGGGTTTTGAGTTGCAACTCGACGGGCGGATTATTGATCGTGCTGTGAAATGGGATTTGGGTGTCAACTTTTCGCTCAATCGCAGCAAAGTGTTAGTTCTTTCGGAAGATAAGGATATTTTCGGTGGCGAATTGGATAACACCATTCTGAAAGACCAGCTCAATCTGATGCGTGTGGGTGAGCCAATGTATGTTTTCTACGGATATGTTGAAGATGGATATGATGAGAACGGTCATATTGTATATAAGAATATGGATGACGATCCTGCCATCACAGCAGCAGACAAGACCATCATCGGTGATCCTAATCCTGATTTTCTGGTCAATCTGACTACAGCAGTCAGTTATAAAGGGTTTACGCTAAGCGCTTTCTTCCAGAGTTCAATAGGTAATGATATATATTCGCTTAGTATGGCTGCACAAGCTTATGATTATGGATATAACGGGAATACGTTGCGCGAGGTGTACTACAATCACTGGACCCTCGAGAATCCTACCGCAAAATATCCCAATCTCGACCAGACTTCCTATAAAATGTCCGATCGGTTTGTCTATGACGGCAGCTTCGTCAGACTGAAAAACCTCGAATTGGCCTACGATGTACCTTGTGCCCGTAACAAATTCATCAAGCGCGCCCGTGTCTATGTGAGTGCCCAAAACCTGTTTACTATTACGAGCTACCCTTTCTGGGATCCGGATATAAATGCCAATGGTGGCGGAAGCTCGATGATTCAGGGGGTAGATTCGTATTGTTATCCTAGTGCCCGTATTTATACGATTGGATGCCGACTCACTTTCTAACATATAAAAATTGATGTCTTATGAAAAAATTATTGATATATATTGCCGCTTTTGCTATGATACTGGCAATGAACACATCCTGTGAAGATATGGGCTCTTTGGAAGAACATCCGAAGAAAGTGGATGCAACGACTTTTATGGCGAATGCCAAAGAAGTGGAGAGTGTTATCAATTCCATCTATTTCCAACTCCGTCGTGATCCGGGATTCAGTCGTTATCTGATTGTTCTGGAAGAAGGACTGGCGGATTATTGTATTGGAAGAGGTAACTATGCCACAGCTTATGATACCGGGCTTACCAGTGGTGGGGTGGGCTTCTCCAAAGATAGCTGGGCGGTGTTGTATCGTGCCATTCGTTTTGCCAATAATATTCTTGACGGTATAGGTAATACTCCACTCTCGCAACAGGAGTATAACAACCTCACCGGGGAAACACGTTTTCTACGTGCATTCGCCTATTCATGGCTGGCACGAAATTGGGGCGCCGTTCCTTTTTTCGATGAACAGAACATGAATGACTTTAATAAACCCCGTACTCCGGAAGCTGATATCTGGAAGTTTGTGATTGATGAGGCCGATTATGCTGCATCCAATCTCCCGGAAGTGGCTAAATCTGCCGGACGTCCTTCGCGTTATGCCGCATTGGCATTGAAAACAGAAGCTTGTCTTTATGCCGGTCGCTATGAAGAGGCAGCTGAAGCAGCCGGTTTAATTATTTCATCCAAACGATATTCTCTGGTTGAGGTTGGCAAAGCGGATGATTTCCTCGACCTTTACGGTCATACGGCTAATGCCACTTCTGAAGAAATTTTCTATATAAAGTTCAACCGCGATAGTGGATCGACCATCGCCTATATGTATCTCTGCAAGCCCAATCCTTTCGTGAATATGGGAGCTGTAGGAATTTATACCGATTATCAGAAGAATAAATTTATTCAGAATTGGGACCAGAATGATTTACGTTATCAGTTCGGATTGTATAAACAAACGCAGAATGGAACACTTAATGCACTGACTAAAACGGGTATGATTTGCTCGAAATTCAGAGACTCGGAATGGACAGGGAGCAGTACAACCCCCAATGACAATCCGGTATATCGTTATGCTGATATTCTGCTTTATTATGCAGAAGCTGTTTGTCGCTGGAAAGGAGCTCCTACCGATGATGCCATGGAAAAATTGAATATGGTGCGGCGACGTGCTTACGGACAGAAACCGACACAAGCATCTTCTTCAGACTATAAACTGGCCGATTATGCAAGTAAAGATGCTTTCCTTGCACTGGTGTTGCAGGAGCGTGGCTACGAAACGATTTTTGAAGGTAAACGCTACAATGACCTGAAGCGTTGTGGAAAGCTTGCAGAAGCAGCTTTGGCTGCCGGACGTATTTCGGCTTTATCCGAAGTGGGAGATGCAGCCTACTGGTGGCCTATCCCTACCGATGAATTTAATTATAATATGGCATTGGATCAGACAAAAGACCAGAATCCTGGGTATTAACAACTTAATTAATTTGATTTCTTATGAATAGATTGAATATACTGATTGTAGCAATTCTCTTTTTATTGACAACAGCCGGCTGCGCCCAACAGGCTGAAAGATGGTCGACGGAAAAAGCAAACGCATGGTACGCATCTCAAAAATGGCCGGTGGGTATCAACTACGTTACTGCTACGGCAATCAATCAGTTTGAGATGTGGCAAGAGGAGACTTTTGATCCGAAAACCATGGAGTTGGAGTTGGGACGTGCCGGGGAACTCGGATTCAATACGGTACGTATATTCCTGCATGATATGGTGTGGGAAGCGGATCCGGCAGGGTTTAAACAACGACTGGATACATTTCTGGGTATTTGTCAGAAACATGGCATGCGTGCCATCGTCACTTTCTTTACGAATGGCGGGCGTTTTGAGAGTCCGAAACTCGGAGTACAACCGGCTTCTGTACAGGGTGTTCATAACTCTCAATGGATACAGAGTCCCGGAGCGCCATCCGTCAATGATCCGTCAACGTATCCGCGTCTGGAACGTTACGTGAAAGATGTGATGACTACCTTTAAGGCAGATGATCGTATTTTATTGTGGTGTTTATATAACGAACCGGAAAACTTCAAGCAGAAAGCACACAGTATGCCATTGTTGCGCGAAGTGTTCCGTTGGGCGCGTGAGGTGAATCCCTCGCAACCGCTGTCGTCTCCGATATGGATTTATCCCGGAGGACATGGCACACGCAGTAATTTGCCGATTATCAGTTTTCTGGGTGAGAATTGTGACGTTATGACCTTTCACTGTTATTACGGACCTGAAGAAATGGAAAAATTCATCGCTTTCATGAAGCAGTTTGATCGTCCGGTTATCTGCCAGGAGTATATGGGACGCCCCCGTTCAACTTTTGAAGAAATAATGCCGATTCTTAAGCGTGAAAAGGCAGGTGCCATCAGTTGGGGATTGACAGCAGGAAAGTGTAATTTCCATTTACAGTGGTCGAGCAAGGCCGGAGATCCGGAACCTGAAATCTGGTTTCATGATATATTCCGTCTGGATGGTACACCTTATAGTCAACAAGAAATTGATTTTATAAAAAGTATGACTTCAAACTGATTGATAACGGATTGAACAAATAAAAGAATGAATATGATGAAAAAGTTAAAAACTCATAGATACCTTTTGGTAACAGTAATGGGGCTTCTTGTTGCTTGTACATCTTATACCTCAACGGATGAGTGGCCCAATCCGCGTCCTAATTCAAATCCTGACCCTGAACCGGTCATCGGAGAGATTACCTCTATTCAGTCGCTCAATAAAAGTGAAAATGTAGCAGTGAACTCTCATGCGGACGAATGGGGGAATAGTTCTCTCGAATTAGACTATCGCCGGTTGCTGACTTTGGAAAGTCCGGCACTGTCGGCTGTGAATGCTCTTTATCCCCGTATCAAGAAATTAGGTGATGGGACCTATTTGCTGCTATACCAGCAGGGACCACAGGCTTGGAATGTCTATTATGCTTTAAGTACTAATCTGATTACATGGCAGAATGCATCCAGTCCTCTGTTTCAGAGCGAAAGTGCCCAGCAAACTTCCGGTGCCAGTGATACACGCTGTTTCTCATCATGTGATGCAGTTGTTCTGGCAAATAAGGATATTTTGGCATTCGCTTCCTTTCGCTTGAATCAGGGATACAGGGTCGATCCGCAGAGTAATGGCATTATGATGAGGCGTTCTTCCGATAATGGACGTACTTGGTCGACTGCCCAGATTATTTATCAGGGAACGACTTGGGAACCTTATGCATTACAACTTCGTTCGGGTGAAATACAGGTCTATTTTACGGATAGCGAGCCTCTCACAGCCGATTCGGGGACTGCCATGCTGCGCTCTATGGATAATGGGCGGACATGGACGGTCGTTGGAAAGGTGATCCGTCAAAAGACCGGACTGGCTATAGATGGTTCGGGCAAACAAATTTATTCGGATCAGATGCCTTCTGCCCGCGAATTAAATAATTCGACGAAGATTGCAGTAGCTACAGAAACACGTTTCAGAGATGAAGGCGACGTTTATCATATTTCAATGGCGTGGAGCTCCGACAACTGGGCTTCGGCTCCATTGACCGGAGATGAAGTAGGGCCTTCGGACCGTAAACTCAATTTTGTGCAGAAGGCTGCAGCACCTTATCTGGCACAATTCCCCTCGGGAGAGACTGTCTTGTCGTACAATGCTTCTTCTCTCTTTACCATGCAGGTGGGTAACGCAGAGGCTTCCCAATGGGGAGAAACGTATCAGCCATTCAGTGGAAAAGGATATTGGGGAGCAACGGAAATTATTGATCCGCATACTCTTGTAGCTGCCATGCCTGCTATTTTTGTCAATAGCGAGAATAAAGATGCTGCCCGTATTCAGATTGGACAGTTTGTTTTGAATCATCGGATTAATGCTTCCGGAATGACACCGGTGATAGACGCCGACAATTCGGATTGGAGTGCAGTCAGTGATGCACTATTTATCGGAAGTGTGTCCACTACACAAGCCGTGTTCCGCTTTGCTTATGATGCAGAAAATGTATATTGTCTGGTGGAACGTCTTGATAAAGACTTGACTACAGACGACAGCATGGAATTGATTTTTCAGGGTGGAGATGCTACCGGAACTCCTCTTAAAATCTCTCTTATTCCGGATGCAGTTCAATATACCATTAAATGCAGTCATTCTTCAGTAACTTGTAAGGGTGCGGTTCACGGAACTTTTGGTGATACGGCAGCCGATAAGGGATATGTAGTCGAAATGGCTATTCCACGGACTTTACTTCGGGTGGTGGCCGATCGTTTGATGTTTAATGCTACCTTATACGATCAGAATGGTAGTGATACCTTTACTGGACTGACTGCTACGAATTATGAGAAATGGTTGCCAATCGTTTTAAAAGCCGCTACGGACCCTGAACCTCTACCGGGGGAAGGAGATACCGGTACTGGACCTTCCTGGAATAATGGCGATACGGAAGGTACATGGAAATAATGATAACATTTTAAATTTGCGAGACCATGAAAAAAAATAAAATTCTGATTCTTCTGGTAATTGGTTTATCATTGGGTAGTTGTGTGCAAACTGATGACGAGGTGCTTTCTCCGGAACCGGCTGTAAAAGGAGGAGAAAAATCCATTACGGCCATTTGTGCTGTTACTGCTACAACACGCACGTCTCTTAATGCATCCATGAATGTGGTTTGGACCCAAAATGATGAGATACGGCTGTTTGGCACTTCAACACCGAATGGAGCTGTTTATACTACTGCTGCCAATAGTGTTCGTACCGCTGTTTTTGATCCGGTGGACGCTTCTGTAGATGATGCCATCCGATATGCTATTTATCCGGCGTCGGCTGCGTCAGGCAGCCAACTTGAAGGTACGACACTTGCTGTTGACTTTTCGGCACTTGCCGGACAGAAATGGATGGGTGCATTTAATGCCGATAGTGAAATATCATCTTTGCCGATGGCGGCAGCCTCTGATGGTGAAGCCTTTTCTTTTAAGAATCTGTGTGGTGGAGTACGGATACAACTGACTGATTATCAATTAATGGGAATTAGTGTTAAATCTGTAGCTGTACGCGGTAATGACGGAGAACTGGTGTCGGATATAGCTGATGTCAATGCAGCGGATGGAATCGTATCACTTCGGAAGTCTTCTACTCCTTCTGCTGCGGCTACTACATTGGTTACTTGTGATACAAGCGTACCTCTTTCTGCAGATAATAATCCCTCGGCTCATACAGACTTTGTTTTATTTCTTCCTGCGGTAAATTATACCAAAGGGTTGACTTTCGTCATAACGGATGCTGCCGGACGGATTTACGAACAAGCAACTCCGGGTGCTTTCACTATTGAAGCCGGAGTTGTCAAACCGATGGAATTATTACCGATAACGTTGTATTATGGTAAGGTAAACTGTTATCGTACGGCATCTGCAGGAACACTTGAAATAGATGTTACACCTTATTTATTCATTGGCAGGAGATTATACTTATGAAAATCGTCCGAGAGTGAATGTCAATGGGGAATTAGCAGATAAGGCTGTGTCTGCAACTGTTTTGTGGACACAAACGAATTCGTCTTCATCAGGAGATGTTCTTTCTGCTGTTCCTGCATTGGAGGGAACTACTTTAAAAGTTCCTGTAAGTGGCGTGAAAGGAAATGCCCTTGTGGCTGTTCGAGATGCATCGGGCAAGAACGTATGGTCTTTTCATATTTGGGTGACTGAAGCATCGGATCTTACCTATATTAATGAGGAACGGGGAACATTCAAAATGATGGATCGTAATTTGGGTGCAACTTCTGTTACTCCTAAAGATCAGAATGCTTATGGTGTGTGGTATCAGTGGGGGCGCAAAGATCCGTTCCCGCGTCCGCTTGATATTGTCCGTTCGAGTGCGACAACTGTGGATAACAAGGAGCTGACCGCAAATGCAACCACTTCTGCTGAAGTGGGAACAGTAAGTTATACTATATCCAATCCTGATATAAGAATTTTTTCTGCGAATGACTGGCATAATGAATGGCGGAATAACGGACTATGGGGAAATTCTGATGGTCTCACCAAGAATGTAAAAACTGTGTATGATCCTTGTCCGGAAGGCTATTGTGTGCCCGATCAGAATTGCTATCAGGGATTCACTTTTACTTCAAAAACGGAATGTGATAACAATTACGGGCATCTGTTTGTGATTGATGGTTCGCAAACTTCTTACTTCCCGACAGGAGGCTATCTAGATAAGGGAGCTAATAAGATTGCTTATCAGGAATATCGGGGATATCAATGGACTAGTAATCCAGGAACAACAGGAGCTTATTACTTCTATTATAATAATGCAAATCTTAATTTTACAGGTATGGATCGTGCTTCGGCAGCATCTGTCCGTTGCGTCAGGATGGAGTAAAATGAAAGATATTTTTTAATCATAATAATACATGCACTCATGAAATATTTCAATATTTTGTTTCTGATTTTGTTTCTTACTACAAGCGCAAAAGCGCAATCGGTCAAGGTGTCTGTAAGCAAAGTCAGTATTCCGACATACACAGAACCTGAACGTGAAGAATTGCCGATGTTTGCCGAAAACAGGGTACACCAGCGTTCGAGTGGCAATCCTTATCCTAATAAAATCGTTCTGAAAGTGAATCGGGAACAAAAAGTGGATAAAGAATATACGCTTATCAAATTAGAGAATGAATATTTGGAACTACAAATATTGCCGGAAATTGGAGGTAAGATATATGCTGCCAAAGATAAAACGAATGGATATGATTTTTTCTATAAGAACCATGTCATAAAACCTGCTCTTATCGGTGCTTTGGGCTCGTGGATTTCCGGTGGACTGGAGTTTAACTGGCCTTTTCATCATCGGGCTTCGTCTTTTATGCCCACTGATTATGAGATAGAAAAACTGCCGGGGGGTGGAGTGATCGTTTGGGTTTCGGAACATGATCCGACAGACCGGATGAAAGGTATGGTTGGCATTGTGCTTAACCCCGGTGAGTCTATCTTTGAAACGAGAGTCAAATTGTCGAATATCACCCCGTTAAGACATTCGTTTTTATGGTGGGAGAATGTGGCGGTACCTTCGAATAAGAATTATGAGATATTCTTTCCGCACGATGTAAGCCATGTGTTTTTCCATTACAAACGTTCGGTTACTACTTATCCGGTTGCAACAAATGCGGCAGGAATATTTAACGGTATTCGTTATGACGGTGCAGTTGATATAAGCAAGCATAGGAATACGATTCAGCCTACCTCTTATTTTAGTGCGGCATCACAGTATGATTTCTTTGGCGGTTATGATACGGGCAGGAAATGCGGGGTTGTACACATCGGAGATCATCACGTATCACCCGGTAAGAAGATGTTTACATGGGCTTACAATCAGTTGTCCCAGTCTTGGGAAAATGCTCTCACAGATACAGATGGAGCCTATTGTGAATTGATGGCAGGCAGTTATTCTGACAATCAGCCGGATTTTACATGGCTTGAACCGATGGAGACTAAAACCTTCTCGCAATATTGGTTCCCGATCGGAGAAATCGGGGTTCCGGATTTTGCGAACACGACAGGAGCTATATACGTCAAGGATACGATTAAAGTGCAACTGAACAAGACTCGTAATGTGAAGATTACGGTCAAAGGTGATAATCAGATTTTGTATTCAGGAAAAGCTACGGTCAAAGCCAGAGAAGAATATATGCTACCTGCGGATGTAAGAATGAAGTTGGGATATTCAATAGATGTCACCGCTAATGACGGAACTGTTTTAATGTCTTATACAGTGAAGAAACACGATACTTTTAATATTCCTCATACAACACAGGATATGCCGAATATCAAAAAGGTTGAAAGTCCGCATTTGTTGTATCTTGAAGGTTTGCATGTGGACCAATACCGTGATCCTGCCACTAAAGGAGAGAGCTATTATAAAGAAGCTCTTGAACGTGATCCGAATTTTGCTCCTGCATTGATCGCTTTAGGAGAAGCAAAATTACGCAATGCTTTTTACAGTGAGGCTTTGGAATATCTTTTGAGGGCGGAAAAAGTGTTGACACGGTTCAATACGCGTCTTGAAAATGGGAAACTGTACTATTTGTTAGGGCATGTTTATTTAGCGCTCGATGAGCAGGAGAAATCCTATGATTATTTCCGGAAAGCGGCATGGAGCAGTGCTTATGTTTCTTCAGCCATGACTTATGCGGCTATGCTTGACATACGTAAGCTGGAGTATGACAAGGCTGTTCAACATCTTACTACTGCCATTACTTATCATAAAGATAATGCTGTAGCCAATGCGTTGATGATATATGCTTCTTATTTGCAGGGAGATAAAAAAGCATCGGAACGTCAATATTTGTCTGTAGAAGCGAATGATAAACTTAATCATTTGGCACGTTATTTCGGTGTGTTGACCGGTAAAGTTAGTGCCCGGGATTTTATGGAAAAGATACGGACGGATAAGAATCAGGTATGTCTCGATCTTATAGAAACTTTGCTTGTCGCTAATCTGCAGAAAGAGACTGTTTCCCTGATAGAGATGTTGCAAACACACGAACCTCTGATTTTTAGTCTGTCTGCCATATATGCAGATATAAAAGGCGGTTCTCCGAATGATTCGGCAACGGAAGGGATTGCTTTCCCAAGTCGGCGAATTGAAATGAACAGTTTGTCTCATTGGGCAAAACAGGGAAGTCGGAAGGCGCAGTTGCTGTTGGGATGTGCCCTTTACGCCAAAGGACATTATGAGAAGGCAGTCGCTCTTTGGGAAGGCTTGTCCGGTACTGATTATCGTGCTGCACGAAATCTGGCTGTCGCTTACTATTCACACATGGATCGTAAAAATGAAGTGTTACCCTTATTGAAGCAGGCATTATCCTTGAAGCCGAATGACGAACAGTTGATTTTTGAAACGGTCTATGTAATGGGTAAGTTAGGAGTTGCTCCTATTGAACGTATTTCTTTCTTGAACAATCATAAGTCTGCAATTAGCCGCGATGATATTATGCTTGAATGGGCACGAGCTTATAATATGGCAGGACAGGAGGATAAGGCAATAGAACTTCTTAGGGGGCGTAACTTTGTCCCGGCTGAAGGTGGAGAACATGCCGTAGCAGAACAGTATATGTTTGCTTATTTCCTGAAAGGTCGTAGATTAATGAAAGAAAATAAGATGCAAGAAGCGGCTGATTGTTTTAAGGCTGCGCAAACTTTACCTCAAAATCTGGGAGCAGGTTTGTGGAATATCGTTAGATTGGTTCCATTTAAATATTATGAAGCAATCTGCTTGAAATCTTTGGGGCAGGAAGACAAGGCCAATGAGAATTTTGATTTTATAACGGGTATTGAGGTAGATTATTTTAGTAATATGAACTTACCGGAATTGCCATTTTATCAGGCACTTTGTTATCGTGAAACGGGTATGCCTTTCAAGGGGGATATGCTCATCAATTATAAACTGCAAGATTGGAAAGAAGGCATGAAGACTGTTGATGCGGGTTATTTTGCCACTACTCCTTTCTTTATAAGTTTCTGCGATCGTGCCGTACAGCAAAGGAGTGCTTATTATAGTTATTTACTAGCGCTGGCTTATCGCTACACCGGTGATACGAAGCTGGCACAGAAATATATTGAGCAGGCAGCGGTGAGTGATCCTTATGCTCTGAATATTTTTGCAGAAAGACAATTCTGAACGATCTTGTAAAGCTCATTTGGACGCGGATTCATACAGATTTATATTTAGAAAGAATCTGTATGATCCGCTTCATTATCAGCATCTTTGTTTAGTGCAATTAATGTAATTTCGGTTTTAGTATTAGAAAGTGTTTTGAAGGTATGGTTCTCTTTACGAAAATATATTCCGAAAGAAGATTATTTTTTGTAGATTTGTGAGACTGATAAACACAATTCCGGGAACGATGGATATTCAAGCCTTTCGAAATTATTACGATACATACTATGAACAACTTTGTTGTTTTCTCAACTTCTATACGCATGATGTAGCAGTCATAGAAGATGTTATTCAGGAGGTGTTTCTCAAACTATGGGAGAATAAAGATTGTATTGAAATAACCTATATAAAAACCTATCTTTTCCGGGCTGCCAAAAATCGGGTATTAAACTATCTTCGTGATGAGGAAAACAGGCATCAGTTGTTAGAGAATTGGTTTAACCAGCAACTGGAAGAAAGGAAATATAAAGATTGTTTTGACATTGATGCCTTGACAAAAGTGGTGAATCGGGCAATTGAACAGCTTCCGGAGAGATGTAGGGAGATATTTTCCTTGAGCCGGAAGGAGGGACTTTCTTATAGGCAGATTGCCGAACGTCTCGGGATTTCTGTAAAAACAGTAGAGACACAAATAAGCATTGCGCTCAAACGAATAAGAGAGATCTTATCTTCTTCTGCATTTGCATTTTTGTGGCTGTTTATTCGATAAAATATTTATTCTTTACTATTGAATGTCAGATGAATAGATTTTTTGCTTGTTTGTATTTAGCCGTACTTGTTAGTGCTTGTGCGGAATGTGAGGTCATTCCTGGAGTGAAAACAGCATTTTATGGTGTTACTCAAGGTGGTGATACCGTTACTCAATATATCCTGACTAATGCTTCAGGAGCTCAATTCAAGGTCATTGACTATGGGTGTCGTGTGACAAATATTATGGTGCCGGACCGGGAAGGAAAAATGGCAGATGTAGTGCTTGGATATGAAAACCTAAAGGATTATGAGACTGGAGCCGAGCGGTTTTTCGGGGCTTTATTAGGACGTTATGCTAACCGTATTGCCGGTGGGGATTTTATGATTGATTCTGTTCGGTATCAACTTTCGTGCAATGAATCTCCAAACGGACATCCCGGGCATTTGCACGGCGGTGTGAAGGGATTTGATCGTGTTATATGGAAAGCGATGCCGGTCAATTGTTCTGATACGCTTGGCATTGTTTTTACTCGTTGCAGTCCTGACGGAGAGGAGGGATATCCTGGTAATTTGGACTGTAAAGTCACTTATTACTGGACTCCGGACAATACTTGGCGTATAGAATATGAGGCAGTTACCGATCAGCCGACTATCGTTAATATGTCGCAACATTGCTATTTTAACCTTCAGGGTTATGACGGAGGTTCGGTTTTAAATCATATCGTACAAATTAATGCGGATTCAGTTACGGTAAATACTCCGTGGTATGTGCCGGTTTCGGTTGAGTCAGTAGTAGGAGGACCTTTAGATTTTCGCACTCCTCATAGCTTTGCAGAACGTGTCACCTCTCCTAATGAGCACATGAAACTTATGGGTGGTTATTCGGCTAACTGGATACTTCGTGATTATAACGGAGATTTGCGTTATGCTGCAACTGTCACGGAACCTCAAAGTGGCCGTCAATTAGAAACTTACACTACAGAGCCCGGCTTGTTGATCTATACCGGTATCGGGCTTTCAGAAAAGATTGTGGCTAAAGGTGGCCCACAACAGAAATATGGTGGTCTGATATTGGAAACCATTCATCATCCGGACACGCCACATCATCCTGAATTTCCATCCTGTGTGTTGCGTCCTCATGAGAAATATTATTCCGTTACGGAATATAGATTTACTGTGCAAAAGTAATTCAATAGAGTATACCTTGGAATTACTTATCTTTTTCCGGGAAAACTCTTATTTCTATCAAAAAAAGTAATAATTTTGGCATTGATTTGCGGATTGCCTAAATTATGAAAGATAGAATGTTAGATTTAAAACAACTTACAGCTGATGTATGCCGGATTGCTACAGAAGTTGGATATTTTTTGAAAGAAGAACGAAAGAACTTCCGTCGTGAGCGTGTGGTGGAAAAACATGCACACGATTATGTGTCTTATGTGGATAAAGAATCTGAAGTGCGAGTGGTGAAAGCCCTTACTGCTTTATTGCCTGAAGCGGGATTCATTACAGAAGAAGGCTCTGCCACTTATCAGGATGAACCCTACTGTTGGGTGATTGACCCCTTGGATGGAACCACGAATTATATTCATGATGAGGCTCCTTATTGTGTGTCCATCGCTTTACGTAGCCGTACCGAACTTCTTTTAGGCGTCGTTTATGAGGTTTGCCGGGATGAATGTTTCTATGCTTGGAAAGGCGGAAAAGCGTTTATGAATGGTGAAGAAATTCATGTGTCGAACGTTGAGGACATCAAAGATGCATTTGTCATTACAGAATTACCTTATAATCATCTGCAATATAAACAGACTGCTCTTCATCTCATCGATCAGCTTTATGGGGTAGTGGGCGGTATTCGAATGAATGGCTCGGCTGCTGCCGCAATCTGCTATGTGGCTATTGGGCGTTTTGATGCTTGGATGGAAGCATTTCTCGGAAAATGGGATTATTCTGCGGCAGCACTGATTGTTCAGGAGGCGGGAGGAAAGGTGACTGATTTTTATGGTGAGGATCATTTCATAGAAGGACATCATATTATCGCAACGAACGGGAATCTTCATCCTTTCTTTCAGAAGCTCCTGGCAGAAGTCCCTCCATTGAATATGTAGGTGCTATTGCAACTTCAAATTTCTATTATTATGAAACACACACTTCTTATCAAAGACTGGCTTAGTTCCTTCTTATCTTTGCTATTTCCCCGTTGCTGCGTTGTTTGCGACCGACCGTTAGCAAAGGGTGAAGAATGTATCTGTACAGTATGTAATATCAATCTACCCCGTACTAATTATCATCTTCGAAAAGATAATCCGGTAGAACGGCTCTTCTGGGGACAAATCCCTTTGGAACGGGCTACTTCTTTTTTCTTTTATGAGAAAGGAAGCGACTTCCGGTTGATTCTTCATCGGTTGAAATATGGTGGACAAAAGGAAATTGGTGCAATTATGGGGCGGTATATGGCTGCCGAACTTTTGTCTTCCCATTTTTTTCAAGGAATTGATGTGATAATCCCTATACCGCTTCACAAGAAGAAACAGCAAATCCGAGGTTATAACCAGAGCGAATGGATTGCCCGTGGAATCACTGCTGTAACAGGAATTCCCATAGATACAGAATCCATATTGCGTAAGAAAAATACGGAAACGCAAACACACAAATCCATACTTGAACGTCGGGATAATGTGGAAGGCATCTTTGAACTTCAACGCCCAGAAGTACTTGCCGGGAAACATATACTGATCGTTGACGATGTGTTGACCACTGGTTCTACTACGCTGGCATGTGCTTCTTGTCTGGTGAATGTGGAAGGAATACAGATTAGTATATTGACGTTGGCAACGGTGGAGTAATTATTTTTTTATAGACGATTCTCTAATATTTAGTTTAGCGTCTAGGATAATTGTTTTTGAAGGTCTTGTTTCATCTGAATTATTCTTTATTTGCTCCAATAATAATTCAGCAGTAACTTTTCCCATTTCAAAAGTGGGTTGTTCAACACTTGTAAGATTGGGCTCGATGATTAACGCCTTTTGTGATTCGGAGAAACCTACAAACGCAATATCATGGGGAATAACCATACCTTTTTTTTGTAATGTCTTCATGGCACCAATGGCTGCCGGATCATTAACGGCAAAAATGGCATCCGGTTTGTTCGGCATTTCTAATATGGAATATGCTGCAGTAATACCGCTTTCCATAAGTATTCCGGCAGGAATTATCAACTCTTCTTCTATCGGATAGCCATATTTTTTTAGTGCATCGATATAGCCACGTTTGCGCTCTTTAGATAGGAATAGATTCTCTGGACCCGCTAAATGTGCTATTCGTTTATATCCTTCCTTAATTAGATGTTCCACTGCTGTAAAAGCCCATTTATAATCATCGATGATGACATTGTAAGCGCTGACTTCAGGAGCTATCCGATTAAAAAATACAATCGGTAGATTCTTCTCGCGTAGTGTTTTAAAGTATTCCGTAGCTCTGGTATCTTGTGTGACGGATATGATGATGCCGTCCACCATTTTCTCCTCCATTGCTTTTAAATTGGCAAACTCAATATCTGCGGATTCATTCGATTGACTTATTAATATATGGTAGCCTTTCGGATTCATAACACTTTGTATTCCCATGATGACTTCTGCAAAAAATGAGTTTATGAATTCCGGAACAATTACGCCGATTGACATCGTTTGATTTTGTTTCAAACTAAGAGAGATGGGATTGGGGTGGTAATTCATTTTTTCTGCTAATTCCAGTACAGCTTTTCGTGTTTCCGGATTAACATCCCATTTATCAGCTAAAGCCCGTGATACTGTTGATGTTGAAATATTAAGTTCACGTGCGAGATCTTTGATTGTAATACGTGATTTGGACATGGTATATAGTTTTAGGATGCGAACAAAGATAATCAAAAATCTTTTTTTACCTCATTTTAGGATGACGAATTATAGCGGATTTTTTCGGGAACGTTACCGGGAACGTTGCCGGTGATTTTTCCTTCAAAACACTTGTTTTTAACTGTCTGCCCCACTACATTTGTTTCCTGTTAGAGGGGGAAATCTCTTAAAAATTAATCTTAAAAACTCAAGCTATGCAATTACTCGACCTTATTACTATCTTTATATTTGCACTTGGAATTGTTATAATGGGCTTGTCCTTTTCTGGTAAAGGGCGGAATATGAAATCCTTCTTCGCAGCAGGAGGAGCAGTCCCGTGGCTAATGAGTGGATTATCTCTTTTTATGGGATTTTTCTCCGCAGGAACTTTCGTGGTATGGGGATCTATTGCTTATTCACTAGGATGGATCGCTATTTCGATTCAATGGACAATGGCGATAGCCGGATTTGTTGTTGGTTTCTTCATTGCTCCACGATGGCATAAGACTAGTGCTCTGACAGTGGCAGAGTATATCACCCGGAGACTTGGAGTAAACACACAAAAGACGTATACTTATCTTTTCCTTTTCATTTCTCTCTTTACTACAGGCTCTTTTTTATATCCGGTAGCTAAAATTGTAGAGGTTTCTACGGGGATGCCTTTAGATCTCTGTATTCTGTTGTTAGGTGGATTCTGTATTGTATATGTCGCGGCTGGCGGACTTTGGGCTGTAGTGTCAACGGATGTACTTCAGTTTATTATACTGACGGCGGCTGTACTTATTGTCGTTCCGCTTTCTTTTGGACGTGTTGGTGGCGTTGTGAATTTTATAGAGTCTATTCCTGCTACTTATTTTAATCTTGTGAATGGAGAATATACAATAGGTTTTATTGTTGCTTTTGGTGTATACAATACTATATTTCTGGGTGGAAATTGGGCGTACGTTCAACGTTATGCTAGTGTCAATTCACAGAGTAGCGCACGTAAGGTTGGCTTTTTATTTGGGGGATTGTATGTCGTAAGTGCCGTTCTGTGGATGCTTCCACCAATGATTTACCGTATTGTTAACCCTTCGCTTAGTACGATTGATGCTGAAGGAGCCTATCTTATGATGTGTAAAGAAGTACTTCCAGCCGGTTTGCTAGGGCTTATGCTTAGTGGGATGGTATTTGCTACTGCAAGTTCTCTTAATGCAACTCTTAATATTTCTTCCGGAGTGGTCACTAATGATATATTTAAACGTCTTTTTCCACAGAGTTCAGATAAAACTTTAATGAGAGTTGCGCGTATTTCAACCATTATATTTGGCTTGCTTGCAATTATTGTAGCATTATTAATTCCCCTTATGGGAGGCATTGTAAATGTAGTGATCAGTGTTGCCGCTTTAACCGGAGTTCCTTTATATCTGCCTATTATATGGACCTTGTTCTCAAAACGACAAACAGAGTATTCCGTAATAACGACGACATTAGTCAGTTTAGGAGCAAATGCTTTCTTTAAATTTATTACTCCGTTGTGGGGATTTGGATTTAATCGCGCAGAAGAAATGATTGTAGGAGTTGCTTTTCCTGTACTCTGTTTAATCGCTTTTGAACTCTATTATAAATTAAATCATAAAATATCCCATCGTTATGTAGAATATCAAGAATGGGAAAAAGAAAATAACTGTATAAAAGAGACTGAAAGGAAAGAAGATAAAGTGGTGACTGAAGCTGATAATAAATTTAGTAAAAGAGTAATTAGCTATGGGATTTTCTTAACGGGTGCTGCGATTGCTCTGCTTGGTGGGTTAGCAGAAAAAGGAAAGATACTGGTAATGGCTGTGGGCATAGCGTTAGTATTGCTTGCTCTCTGGCTTTATCCTAAAAAAGAAAGAAAATAAATAATACAAAAATAGAATGTTGCAAGAATCATTTTCAAAAGATAAGCGCAACCTGAGAAGTATTTTGCTTTCTGCCGATTTTGTTGTTGTCGGTGGAGGTATTTCGGGGATATGTGCTGCAGTTTCAGCTGCTCGTGCAGGGGTAAAAACCATTCTTGTGCAGGATCGTCCTGTGCTTGGTGGAAATGCGTCGAGCGAGGTGCGACTTTGGATATTGGGTGCTACGTCACATATGGGCAACAATAACCGTTGGTCACGTGAGGGAGGGCTGATTGATGAAATACTGGTAGATAATCTTTATCGTAATAAAGAGGGAAATCCTGTTCTTCTGGATACCTTATTATTAGAAAAAGTTCGTAATGAGCCTAATATTACATTATTGCTCAATACAGCGGTTTATGACGTTGAAAAGCGGTCTCCTGATGAAATATCCAAAATATACGGTTTCTGTTCACAGAATTATACTTTCTATGAAATCAGTGGCAGACTCTTTTGCGACGCTTCGGGCGATGGTATTATTGCGTATCGGGCTGGGGCTGCTTACCGCATGGGGGCTGAAGAAAAACAAGTATATGGTGAATTATTCGCTCCGGATAAAGGAGAATATGGTGAATTGCTTGGACACTCTATCTACTTCTATAGTAAAGATACAGGAAAACCTGTGAAATTTGTTCCTCCAGCTTATGCGCTGGAAGATATCAAAGAAATTCCTCGATGGAATCGTATTAATGCAAGTGAACATGGATGTAAATTTTGGTGGCTTGAATATGGTGGGCGGTTAGATACCATACATGATACTGAAGAGATTAAATGGGAAATATGGAAGGTCGTTTATGGCGTCTGGAATTATATAAAAAATTCGGGAAACTTTCCTGAAGCAGAAACGATGACTCTTGAATGGGTTGGTTTAGTACCAGGTAAAAGGGAAAGTCGAAGATTTGTAGGTGAATATACTCTTGATCAAAAAGATATTATAGAACAGCGACATCACGATGATACAGTGGCTTTTGGAGGATGGGCTATTGATCTCCATCCGGCAGAAGGCGTTTATAGTACGCATAATGGCTGTATGCAATATCATTCCAAAGGTATTTATGAGATTCCTTATCGGTGCTTTGTGAGTAAGGATATAAAGAATCTGTTTTTTGCTGGACGATGTATCAGTGCTTCTCATGTTGCTCATGGTTCATCTCGGGTGATGGCTACGTCCGGGCTGGGAGGACAGGCAGTTGGAATGGCGGCAGCACAGTGCCTTTCGGATGGATTATTACCTGTTGAACTCATTGCTGCTACTCATATGCATAAACTACAACAGAAACTGAATCTTGCTGGACAGAGTATTCCTTTGGTGCCGATTGATGTTAATGGAAATCTGGCTGCTAAAGCTAAAGTATCCGCTTCAAGTGAGCTAAGTTTGTCAGAAATACCTTTTGATGGTCCTTGGTATACATTAGATTACTCTACAGCTCAATTATTACCTTTAGAACCGGGTATTCTGTATAAATTTGAGGTAGAAATTGATGCGAGTGAGGAAACAAATCTCACAGTAGAATTACGTTATGCGGAGAAGGCTAAAAACTATACGCCGGATATAATTGCAGAAACAGTGAAGTTTAATTTGCGGAAAGGTACTCAAAAGGTAAATATAGATTTGACAAAAAACTTACCATGTCAACAATATGCCTTTGTGACGTTCATGCGAAATGATAAGATACGTCTGCGTATGAGCGAAATGCGTTGTACGGGGCTTTTGTCTGTGTTTAATAAGTTTAATTATGCTGTCAACAACCACGGTTTTCAAACTCCTCCAAAGGGTACAGGACTTGAGTCTTTTGAGTTCTGGTGTCCGGACCGCCGTCCGGCAGGGCATAACATTGCAATGAAAATAACGCCTGCTATCGAGTCTTTCGGTGGTGAAAATATAACTAACGGATATGTGCGTCCTACTACGGAACCTAATGCATGGGTAGCTTCTTTAGAAGATGTCTATCCGGAGATAACTTTCAAATGGGATATGCCTCAAAAGATAAGCAGAATATTACTTTTTATGGATACGGATTATGATCATTCTTTAGAATCTGTGCAAATGGGACATCCTGAAAATGTGATGCCTTTCTGTTTGCGGAGATATAAACTGTCAGATGATAAAGGAACTGTTTTTTTCGAATGTGTAGGGAATTATCATACAATAAATGAAATAAAATTAGATGCTCCTATAATAACCAACTTTATTAAACTGGAAGTGGAACGGCCTATGCAAAATGTTCCTGCTGCAATCTTTCAGATTAATATAGAATAAGAATAAAGTGATAAATAAAAGTTTGCATTAACCATTATTTTAATAACATGAAAAAGAATTACTATCTATGGATCTTGCTGATTATCGTTCAGGTATTTGTGATACAGAACACTTATGCTCAGCAAGGGATGATTACAGGAATTGTGAAGGATGTAAATGGAGAACCTATAATTGGTGCCAGTGTAAAGGTACAGGGCACAACAGTAGGTACAATTACGGATTTGGACGGAAAGTTTTCTGTGAAAGCATCTTCTGGTGCGGTTCTGCAGGTATCTTACATTGGCTATGTGACGGAAAAGATTCAGGTGGGTAACCGTACTGGACTGACTATTACATTGAAAGAAGACTCGCATTTGGTGGATGAGGTGGTAGTGGTAGGTTATGGTACTCAAAAGAAAGTCAATCTGACAGGTTCCGTTGAAGCGGTTAGCGGTAAGGATTTAGCAAAACGCCCTGTTATGAATACGATGTCTGCACTTCAAGGAATGGCATCCGGAGTAACGGTGACTTCAACCTCCGGCCAGCCGGGTAAGGAGGATGAATCTATTATGATTCGTGGTATCGGAACACTCAATAATAGCAATCCTCTGGTGCTTATTGATGGTGTTGCCAGTTCTGTAAATGCCGTCAACCCGCAAGATATTGAGAGTATTTCAATTTTGAAAGATGCATCTTCTGCCGCAATTTACGGCTCACGTGCTGCAAACGGTGTGGTATTAATAACTACCAAACGTGCGGAGGAGGGTAAACTCAGAATTAGTTTTAATAGTAATGTCGGGTTGCAAAAGATGACAGAACAGCCTAAATTTCTGGGAGCTATTGATTATATGGAACTGTACGACCTAGCTAATTCTAATGATACCCGTAATATGAATACGGGTGCGGCAGGTGGAGTAATATATGGTGAAGATTATATTGCGAATTATAAGGCGAAGATGAATCAGGATCCTTATAATTATCCGAATACCGATTGGCAGGCTATTACTTATAAAGAACCGGCTATCCAGCACATGCACAATTTAACTTTGAGTGGAGGAACGGAGAAACTTAGAGCATTGGCTTCTTTAAATTACACAGACCAGGAAGGGGTTTTCCCGGATACTTATATGAAACGTTACAGTGTGCGTGTCAATACTGACTACAAGTTTAATGATAAACTTTCTGCCGGAATTGATATTTCGGGTCGTCATTCTGTTGTTTCGGAACCAGGTTCGGATGTAGCGTCGATTATTGGTGCTGTTCGTCGTACTGCACCTATTTACCCATGGGTGACTCCGAACGGTAATCCTGCTTATGTACAAATTGGAGCGAATACATGGGCTTTATCGCAAGAGAAATTAAAAGGATATAATAGAAACTGGTATCAGGAAGCGGTAGTGAATATGAAAGTAGCTTACTCTCCGATAAAAGAGATCCGTTTGGATGTTTCGTATTCTCCAAAGTTCAATTTTGATTCTAATAAGGTTTACAATAATATTGTGCCGTTTTATGATGTTGATGATAATCTAGTGACAACGGTGCAAAAAAGAGCCTTGGTTCAAAGAAGGAACTATACTTTTAACGATGACTTTAAATTCTTGATTAATTTCGATAAAGACTTTCATAAGCATAGCATTCAGCTTTTGGCGGGTTTTCAGCAGATTACATATTATGGAGAAAATTTGTATGGTCGTAGAGAAGGGAGTGAGTTTAACTATGATCAAATAGCTTCTTTCCCGGTGGTTAATCAGTCTACTGACGGTAATGCTTCAGAAATGGCATTGCAGTCTTTCTTCGGACGGTTAAACTATGACTATGCAGGCAAATATCTATTTGAGGCTAATGTTCGTTATGATGGTTCTTCCCGTTTTGCCAAAGGGAATAGATGGGGATTGTTTCCTTCTTTCTCCGCCGGTTGGCGTATTAGCGAAGAGAACTTTATGAAAAATATCAAGTGGCTAAGCAATGCCAAATTGAGAGCTTCATGGGGACAGCTGGGTAATCAGGAAGTTGGAAGTTACTATCCGTTCTCTATGGATATAAATCTGGCAGAGCCTGTCGTGTTTAATGGTGAGGTTGTTCAAGGATATGCCGCAAGAGACTATGCTTTCAGAGACATTTCCTGGGAAACAACAACAATGACGAATGTAGGTATCGATCTTGGTTTCTTTAATAATAAATTGAATTTTACTTTTGATTATTATGTCAGGAAAACCCGCGATATATTGATGAATCTGGATATTCCTTCTTTCATGGGGTATAATAACTCCCCATTGAGAAATGCCGGAGTAGTTGAAAATAAAGGATGGGAGCTTAGTCTTGCTTTCAATGATCGTATTGGCGATTTCTCTTATCGTATTTCAGCCAATCTTTCGGACGTGAAGAATGAAATCAAGGATATGAAAGGCATCGTGAACAACTTTGATGACTTGTATACCAATCGTGCGGGATATTCCATTAATTCAATTTGGGGATTGGAAGCAGATGGCTTATTTGCTTCATTCGATGATGCCCAGTCTTATCCGGTAACACAGTTCGGAAATCTGCAGGGAGGAGATATTAAATACAAAGATCAACCGACAATTGATACGGATGGCGATGGTATGCCTGATACTGGCGACGGTCAGATTACATCGGAAGATTATGTCGTGATTGGTAATACAATACCGAGATATACATATAGCTTTAATCTGGCAGCTGAATATAAGAACTTTGACATTGAATTGTTCTTCCAGGGGGTAGGTAAACGGGATGGCTATTTGCGCGATGATCTTGCCTGGGCCTTTAATAATGGTGCAAAAGTGCAACAATGGCAAAAAGATAATATGTGGAAAGAAGGAGAAACGAATTCTAAATATCCCCGTATGTTTATTTCCAGTGCAAATAATATAAAGCCTTCTACTTACTGGCTGCAGGATGCTTCTTATCTTAGATTGAAAAATCTTCAGATCGGCTACACTATTCCACGGAAAATTCTTAGTCATACATTCCTTGACGGAGTACGTGTTTACTTTTCTGCCCAGAACTTATTCACATTCGATAAAATGACAGAGGGGTATGATCCGGAACAACATCCTACAAAAGCACAAAATTCAGTGCCTTTGTTGAAAACTTATTCTTTTGGAATTAATGTCAATTTCTAACTTAAGTACATATTCATATGAAAAAATATATAGTCTATATTGTTTATACGTCACTACTTTTCATATTTGGAGGTTGTGATGTGTTGGATAAATATCCTTTGGATAAACCAAATCAAGATACTTTTTGGAATAATGCCAGTGAAATTAATGGAGGGGTAGTAGGATGTTATCGTTTTTTGATTGCACAGCCTAATGTAGAATATTTGTTTCCGATAGCTCCCGATCTGATGACTGATATAGGCTTTCCTCGTCAGGAAAGTGACTGGAAAAAGGTGGCACAAGGTCAACATGACAGTAATCTTCATTCAATAAGAGAGGTTTGGCATTATGCTTATCAGGGAGTTGGACGGTGTAATTTAATGCTGGAGATTATAGAAAAGAAATCAGCAGTATTGAGTCCGGAACAATATAAGCAATATAAAGGCGAATGTCTTTTCCTTAGAGGTTTTTATTATTCTCGGTTGATTTCTTTTTTTGGAGATGTGCCTCTAATTCTAAAACCGATTGAATCGGAGTCTGAAGCCTCTAAATTTGTACGCGAATCTAAGGATATCGTGCTTCAACAGATTTTGAAAGATTTTACAGATGCTGCTACCCTGTTGGAAGAGCAGTATGTTGATCCGCTTTGCCTTGGGCGTGCTACAAGGGGGACGGCAAATGCGTATAAGGCACGTATTGCCCTTTATAATAAAAAATGGGAAGTTGCTGCCGAGGCTGCTGAAGCGGTTATTTCTTCTGAAATATATAAGCTCTATCCTAAATATGGAGATTTGTTTCTGGTGTCCGGATTGACGGATACGAATAATAAGGAAATTATTTTGAAAGCGGAATTTAGTGCGGAGATTCCTTTGTATCATAAGTTACCTCTTCATATGCAGTCTCGTAATTTGAATGGATATTCCACTATGGTACCAACACAAAATTTGATAGACTCATATCATTGTATTGATGGAAAGAATATTGCAGAGTCTCCATTATTTAATAAGAAGAAACCATTTGAAAATCGTGATCCGCGTTTGCGTTTAGGATTTGTAGTCCCTGGGGATAGATATGGAGATTTTATATTCGAGTCACACGTTGATAGCACTTCATGTTGGAGTTATGCAGAAAATGGTAAGGTGACCAATAAGGATTGTTATTCCTTTAGTCCATATACCTCTTATACGGGATATTGTACGAGAAAATTTAGTGATCCTTCTTATGCAGACAAAAATGAAAAAGGGGATTATCCTCTTATTCTCTGTCGCTATGCTGAAGTGCTTTTGACTTATGCAGAGGCAAAAATAGAAGCGAATGATATTGATAAAAGTGTAGTTGATGCTTTGAATGAAGTTCGCAATGGACGTGATGATGTAAAAATGCCGGCTTTGTCGTTATCGGCTTTGTCGGATCAGTCAAAAGCACGGGTGATTGTTCGTCATGAGCGTAAGGTAGAATTAGCCTTTGAAGGATTCCGCTATTTTGATATCCGTCGTTGGGATGGCTTTTGGAAATATGCCAATCGTCCGGTGATGGGACGTCCTTTTAAAGGTAAATTTGAGGACTGGCCGAATGTGACATTTGATGAGAACGATGAGCCTGTGTACGATTATGATGCTTATATGCCACATCCTTCTTCTGATTATCGTTTGGTTGAAAACCGGACATTCGTTCAGCAAAAGCATGAGCTATGGCCAATACCACAGCGAGAAAGAAATGTGAGCCCGCAGTTAACGCAGAATCCAGGATTCTAACGGTATCTTTCGGGAAACTGAATGTGTGTGGAAAATAAATATATCTTTTAAATTTAGTAGTATGATGAAAATGAAATATATATATCGCCGATGGCTATTTTTAATGGCTGGTGCATTATTGGTTGCTAACTTTGCATCTTGTAATGATAATGATGAGAATTCTCCCATTTTACCTCCGGCTTATAGTGTTGACAGAAGTAATATGTTCGGTATTCATGAGCAGCCCAAAGTGGGCGAGAACATTGGCGGACAGTCTGATAATGGGGTAACTCCACAGTTGGTTGCTGATATGTGCGGGGCCTTGGGAGTTAAGTCTTTCCGAATGTTGCTCCATCTTTCATGGGTATTTGATCACGATGCTGAAGGAAACTTGATATTTAAAGAGGATAATCTTCAGAATTTTAAGGATTATGCTGCTCTGTTGACAGAAAAAGGAGTGCGTAATATAATGCTCACCAATGCAGCTTATATGTATCCTTATGGATATACACGTTCACATTGGAAAGCTGTCCCGGAACCGGGAACCGAACTTTATATAAAGTTTATGCAGCAGATAGAAGATAGCTATAAAATGTTAGCAGCTGCTTTCCCTGATGTGACTCAGTTTGAAGTGGGAAATGAATTGAACGCCCCGAAGGGTCACAATTTATGTAAGGATGGATTTAGAGATGGGGCAACAGCAGAAGAAAATGCGCCTTTTATATTCACTACTAGTGAGCAGGCATTGGTGACAGCGGATATTTGTTATTATGCCAATAGGGGAGTGAAAGCGGCAAATCCGAAAGCAAAAGTCGTGGCTCCTGGTCTTTATATGGTCGATATTCCCGAAACGAAAGCATATTTGAGTGCTATATATGATCATGTTGTATCGGGAAAATTACCTTCGACCAGTATGGAGGGAGGCAAACGGAAACTGGCCGTTGATACTGATCCAAGCCATTACTTTGAATATTTGAACTGGCATCCTTATATTCATGAAGGACATACCTTATCATGGCTGGCAATGAATGAGTCATTGTATCAGATTGCTGTTGATCATGGTGATGCAGGAAGAAAGATTATAATCTCCGAGTTTGGCTATTTTGACAGTTATCTTGAACGGAGGGAAGAATTGATAGCAGATGTGTGTGTACCTGCTATTGTAGCCCTGACAGAACGTCTTCAAACGATAGAGTCCGTATATATGTTCAGAATGTTCAACTGGACATCTGCAGGAAGCGCTGTTGTAGAGACAGAGCAGACATATGGGATTTTTGACTCACCGATGCAGCCGTTGGGAGTTCGTCCCAAGCCTGTTGCCTTAAGTTTATTTTTCCATTTCAATGGGGTGGAGTCAGATCCGGATCCATTGTATAAGTATATGAAATAAAATAATGTATTAATCTTGAATAACAAAGTATCATGAAACAATATATTTCATTTCTATTATTAGTATTTACAGGATTGGCATGTTGGTCTTGTAAAGATGATGTTGAACGTCCAGCACTTGTGACGTCGGAAATTGAATTGGCTGTTCCTAAAAATGATGTCTCAATTGATTTGGATAAAGTACGCCAGATCACTTTTGCCTGGCAGGAAGCTTTTTTAGTGGACAAATATAATTTGCTTTTAAGTAATAGCGAGGATATGTCGAGTCCGGTAGTTGTTGAAGCAAGAAGAACTCCTCATTTGATATCTTCTTCTGATATGAATGATATTGCGGCTAAATTGGGAATTGCTTCCGGTTATACGGGTAAGATTTATTGGACAGTACAATCCGGGAAATCGTCTCAGCCTTCATCTGCGGGAATTCGTTCTTTGGTGGTGACAAGGTTAATGGCACAGCCGTTAACGCCAACTAAGGATACTACTTTAGAACTAGACTATGAAGCAATGGATACAGAGGTGAAGTTTTCATGGGAACCTATGCCGGATACAGAATCTTATCAGCTCTTAATTAGTGCTAATGCAGATTTGTCTGACCCATTAATTGATATGGAAGTGGAAAAAACATCCACAGCTCTAACATATAGCCAGCTACAGGAAATGGTGGATAATAAGGCAGCCGGACTGAAACGTTATAAAGCTAATACCCTTTATTGGAATGTGAAAGTGGGAGACCGCCTGATGGCGAATTCAGCCTGGAGATTTAAATTGTATGGAACGAAGATCTTTACGGATGTTCGTGGTGATGAATCGATTACATATAAAGTGGCTGTAATTTCGAATGGTGATTCTGAAGTTGTATGGTTGGCTGAAAACCTTCGAACTACTAAATTGAATACAGGTGAATCGCTTATTTGTGAAGGACAGGAAAATGACAAATCTCAATGTTTCCCTGCCGAAGAAGCTAAGAAGAGTGCAACTACTCTTGTTCCGGATGCAATCCGTAAAGTTGCCGGAATGTATTATCGTATCGGATTGATAGGTGATAATTCATCATCAGTAACTTGGCCGAGTTTGTTAGCTCCTGAAGGGTGGCGGGTTCCTGAATTACAGGATTTTGTAAATCTGGCCAAAGCTTCTTTGGATGTTTGTGATTATCTGGAGGTCTTGAGATGTCCGGAAGTCTATCCTTCCCTACAGATAGGTGATAAAAAGCTTAAGAAAGATCTGATGAATTCTTGGGGGATGAATATGGCCCCATGTGGTACAAATAGAGATGGAAGTCTGTATATCAAAGAATTTGGAGATCTGGATGGATTGCATATGGTTTTTGCCATAAATAGTGTTTCTCAATTTGCTACGTTGGAGATTGCCGCTGCAACAGCTAAAGGAGGAGCAAGAGCCATTGCTTTAGGAAAGAATGCTCCGATAGTAGTTCGTCTGATATATACCGGTGATGATAAATAATCAATGATAGAAAAAGAGATAAAATGATTGAGTGCTTTAAGAAAATATTTAGTAAAGTTTTGTTTGTGGTGCTTTGCAGTGTGACTTCTATGTCGATATGTGCACAAGAGAGCTTATCACTGTCAAACGGGAAAATAAATATTTTATGGGAAAAGCATGAAGGTAAATGGGTAATGACATTGTTTGAAGGAAAAACCCCCGAAGGATATAAGGCGTTTGGTCGTCCTTCGGGGAAATATAACCTCATTTATGACAATGTAAAGCCGACCATAAAACCTTTAGCTATCGTAGAGAATGGAGATACATTAGACTTTCCTGAACAAACATTCAGGTATGTAAAGCCTGATTTCTTGAGAGCCATCTCTGCGGTTCCTATGAATAGAGCTGGTAGATACTCCACCTTCTTCCCTGATAGGGGATGGAAGGAAGGAGGAACAGTTGTGTTTGAGCATCCGACGGAATATGGAGTCTATAAGGCAAAATGGGAGTTTGATGACAAATATCATTCTGATATTAATGTAGAAATATCATTGACTGTGAATCAAGAAGGATATTATTCCCTACCTACTCCTACCATAAGTACTTTGGTTGAAGATGATCTTGGATGGGGAATCGTACCAGGATTTTATCAGGGGAATCAACTGCAAGAATCATTCCCTTTATCCTATGTTTATGCACAAGGGCTGCCTAAATATCCGGTGTTATGCCGTGAAAGTACCATTACTACAATGGCTTCTATCATGAGTAATAAGGCAGGTATGACAATGGCCATAATTCCGGAGCCTGGTCAGGATAGGAATCCTTATGAGAAAGATGAGGTGACTCATGTGAAGTCATGGAATATTGCTTTGTCGCATATGAATCGTGAGTTGCAATTGACTCCGATGGCATATCGTCCGGTGTTAGGTGAGAAAGGCTCTTATCTGAAGAAGGGAGAAACGGCTAAGTTCAGAATCCGTATAACTCTTCAGGATTCGGACTGGTATACGGTATATAAACATGCTGTGTATGATATTTATCATTTGGACTATTCTTTCAAGTTAAAAGAAAACAAGCAATCGTTGACAGATCGTTTGATGAAGTTGTATGATTATGTTATGGATGATAAGACAGCTTTATGGAATGAAGAAATGTATAAAGGGAAAAAGGTTATTGCCCAGTCTTATATGTCGGGAGTTTCCGGAGCTGATAAAGATGCTATGAAAAATTCGGATATAGGAGCCGTATGGATGCTGGCTAAGTTGACTCAGGATTCATTGATGAAAGAAACACGTATTCCTGGTATCAGGAATTTCAAGATATTGCAGCAGGTTCGTGAAGGATTTTTCAAGGGAGCTGTAGAAGGGCAATATTATCTGGCTAAATCAAAAAGATTCACGGAAGAATGGGGAAGCCATTTTGAACCGGTGGCTATCACTTATTATACTATGGCGGATTTGGGAAATATCTTACTGTTTGAGCCGGATAATAAGGAAATTCTAGAGCTTTTGAAAAATGGGGCAGAAAGACTATTAGACTGGCAACGGCCAGAAGGTAATTGGGTGGTTGCATACGATCATACAACGCATAAACCTATTTATACAGATTTGACAGATCTGCGTCCTACTTTTTACGGATTAATCATCGCATATAAGATTTTGGGGGATAAAAAATATCTTGTTGCAGCGAAGAAAGCTGCTGACTGGTTGATAGACCATTCCATCCAAAAAGGACATTTCTTAGGTGTCTGCGGAGATGCGAGGTTTGTGAACGATTTTGCTACGATACAAATTGCCGGTGCTATGCTTGAATTGTACGAGTTGACCTCTGTGCAGAGATATTTGGATGCTGCAATTAAAACGGGCAAGATGTATACTACTTCTATCTACACTCATCCGATACCAAGCCGGGATATTAAATATTTGAATGGGAAAAAAGTGGAAGATTGGCAATTGAGCCAGGTGGGGTTAAACTTTGAACACGGTGGTTCAATGGGCTCTGCAGTAAATGCCGGACCTATTTTGCTAACTAGCCATTGTGCCTTTTTCCTTAAATTATATTCACTCACAAAAGATGAAATCTTTCGTGATATGGCTCGTTTGGGAGCCTTGGGGAGAGATGCTTTTGTGAATGAAGAAACCGGAGTAGCCTCTTATTACTGGAATCGTTTTGACCATGGAGCAGGACTTTTCCCACATCATGCCTGGTGGCAGATCGGATGGATTTATGATTATCTACTTGCAGAAGCGGAGTTACGTTCAAATGGCAAGATCTCTTTTCCGCGAGGGTTTATGACACCTAAGGTCGGAACTCATAGAACAGCCGGATTTGCGTCAGGAATAGTGGACGGAAAAAAAGCAAGTCTGATTCTTCGCAAAGATTTGGTCAGCGTGGATAATCCTAATGTGGATTATATTACAGCGGAAAGTGAAGACGGGAGTGTGTTATTTGTAGTGTTACTTAATAATCAGGCAAAAGAAAACAATTTAAATATGATTGTTATGTCTTCACAGCTTGCATCTGATAAGGAAATGAAAGATTATACTAAACAGGTAAAACTGAATGCTTTTGGATATAAAATAATAAAAATAAAATTGTAGGATGGGAAAGAAAAAACTATTATTGATATATCTGGCTTTATTACCGATAATCAGTTATGCGAAGATCGTGTTGCCTAATATCCTGAATGATAACATGGTGTTGCAACAACAGACGAGCGTTAAGTTATGGGGAAAGGCAAATCCCAATAAGAAGGTTAAAGTACTTCCTTCATGGAATGAGATAGAATATTCTACCATAGCAGACGCTGATGGCAAATGGATGGTAACCGTTTCTACTCCTAAAGCGGGAGGGCCGTATGAGATAAGATTTACTGATGGAGAAGAGTTGACCTTGAAAAATGTATTGATAGGGGAAGTGTGGTTTTGTTCCGGTCAGTCAAATATGGAAATGCCTGTGCGGGGATTTGAGTTTGAATTTGTAGAAGGAGCTAATGATATGATAGCGACAGCTAATGAGTCGACCCCTATTAGGATGTTTTCTTCAGATTTTAATGAGAAAGGTTGGTTTAGACAATATAGTAAAGTGCCGCTTGATAATTGTAAAGGAGAATGGTTTACGAATACGTCTAAAAATGTAGCTCCGATGAGTGCAGTCTCATACTGTTTTGCGAGATATTTGCAACGGGCTTTGAATGTGCCTGTAGGGATTGTAGTCTCTTCATGGGGAGGCTCTACTGTTGAGGCTTGGATGAGCGAAGAAACGGTCCGTCCTTTTGGAGTGGATTTATCTCATCTGAACGATGACAAAGAAGTCGCTAAACCGGTTCAACAGAAGCCATGTGTACTATTTAATGCGAAGGTGGCTCCCTTGACTAACTTTATGATTAAAGGAATGATTTGGTATCAGGGAGAAAGTAACAGACATAATATAGAACAGTATGCGAGAATGCTTCCTGTTATGGTAGATGACTATCGCAAGCGTTGGAGTTTGGAGAAACTTCCTTTCTATTATGTGGAAATAGCTCCTCATGCTTATGGAGATGTAAATGGCACGTCGGCTGCTTATTTTCGTGAGATGCAGCAACAGCTGATGCAAGTGATTCCTAACTCGGGAATGGTATCTACGATGGATATCGGGAGTCGTGACTTTATTCATCCTCCTAAGAAAGAAGAGGTAGGCAAGAGGCTTGCTTATTGGGCATTGGCAAAAGAATATGGGGTGGATAATCTTGGATATAAGACGCCGGTTTATAAATCAATGGAGGTAAAAGAAGGGAAAGTTTACATTGCATTTGATAATGCTCAAGGTAAAGTGCATCCAATTAACCGGCCTCTTTCCTCATTTGAGATCGCAGGTAAAGACCGGAAATTTTATCCGGCAGAAGCAATCGTAGATTTGGCAACGAAACAACTTCAGGTTTGGAATAAAGAGGTTTCCGAACCGGTGGCAGTGCGTTATGCCTTTCATAATTATGCGGAAGCTTCCCTTTTCGATTATTATGGTTTGCCGGTGGCACCATTCAGAACTGATAAATGGTAGAAATATATGATAACATCAGCACGAATTTTAATTATAATATTCATCTTGTGCTTTTCTATACAGGCAAAGGCGCAAGATAAGACAATAGAGCAGAAAGTAGACTCTATATTAAATTTGATGACTTTGGAAGAGAAGATCGGGCAATTGAATCTTTATGCCGGAAGGATGAATCCTACTGGTCCGATAACAATGCGCGATGATGATGATGAAGCAATCCGGAGAGGAGATGTAGGGATGGTCTTTAATATTGTAGGTGCTAAACGTACCCGTGAGATACAACGTATAGCGGTGGAGGAATCACGTCTTAAGATACCTCTTTTAATCGGATTCGATGTGGTACATGGGTATCGTACAATCTTCCCGATACCTTTGGGCGAGTCGGCAAGTTGGGATTTAGACCTGATGAGACGTACAGCACGCGCTTCTGCCGATGAGGCTTCGGCTATGGGAATTCATTGGACCTTTTCGCCAATGGTGGATGTTTGCCGTGATGCCCGCTGGGGGCGTATTATGGAGGGAGGCGGTGAAGATCCCTACCTAAATTCACTGATTGCTAAAGCCAAAGTTGAAGGCTACCAAGGGAAGAACCTGAAAGAGATGGGTGCATTAATTGCATGTGCAAAACATTTTGCAGCGTATGGAGCAACGATTGACGGAAGAGACTATAATACGGCTGACATTAGTGATGTGACCTTGCGCAATGTTTATTTACCACCCTTTAAAGCTGCGGTGGAAAGCGGGGTACATTCATTGATGGCGGGTTATCATGAATTAAACGGCACACCGACCTCTGCTTCTTCTTATCTTATGACGGATATATTGAGAAGGGAGTGGAATTTTGACGGTTTTGTTGTTTCAGATTGGGGATCGATTCGTGAGGTTGCTATGCATGGATTCGCAGAAGACAGGAAAGATGCGGCTATGAAGTCTTTCAATGCAGGATTGGATGTGGATATGGAGTCATCTGCTTATTTGAAGCACATGAAGGAGCTGGTTCAGGAAGGTAAAGTCAGCGTGAAACAGATCGAAAATTCAGTCCGGCATGTCTTACGGATGAAGTATGCTACGGGGGTGATGGACGATCCTTATCGTTATTGTAGTCAGGAACGGGAAGATACTGTCATTCTGAAGAAAGAATATCTGGAGTTGGCTCGTGAGGCTGCCTGTAAGTCAATGGTATTACTCAAAAATGAGAACCAATTATTACCGTTGTCGGAGAAACTGAAATCTGTCGCTATCATAGGTCCTTTGGCTGATTCGAAAAAAGATATGCCGGGTAGTTGGTCGAAGAGTTGTGATCCTAATGATATGCAGACCTTTCTGGAGGCGATAACGGAACGTTATGGCAATAAGATGAAGATTAATTATGTGAAAGGCTGTGAGGTAGAAGGAGATGAACGCTCCGGTTTTGCGGATGCGTTGAAAGTGGCGGCTAAAAGTGATGTGATTGTAGCAACAATGGGGGAAGCAAAAGAATTGAGTGGGGAGGCGTCGTCCAGAAGTAATCTCTCTTTGCCAGGAGTGCAGGAAGAGCTATTAAAAGAGTTGAAGAAGTTAGGAAAACCGATTGTCTTGGTTCTTTTTAATGGGCGTCCGCTAACTATACCATGGGCATCCGGAAATATGGATGCTATCTTAGAGGCTTGGTTCCCGGGAAATCAGGCTGGAAATGCGATTGTCGATGTTCTGTTCGGACAATTCAATCCGCAGGGAAAATTGACCGTTTCATTTCCGCGAACGGTGGGGCAGGTTCCTATTTTCTATAATCATAAAAATACGGGGCGTCCGGAAGGATTTTATGAATCTGTTTTTATCACGAAATATCTGGATAGTCCCAATCAGCCTTTGTTTCCTTTTGGCTATGGTTTATCTTATACCACATTTGAATATTCTGAAATACAGATGGAAGATAAGCAGTTGACAAGAGATGGAAAGCTGAATGTATCTGTAAAGGTGAAAAACACCGGGAAATATAAAGGAACTGAAACGGTGCAACTTTACATAAGAGATTTGGTAGCTTCTGTAACCCGCCCGGTGAAAGAACTGAAAAGCTTCCGGAAAGTAGAGTTAAAACCGGGTGAAGAAAAGAAGGTAGAGTTTGTAATAACGGAGAAAGACCTTCGATTTTGGAATGATAAAAAGCAGTTCATATCTGAACCGGGTAAGTTTCATTTGTTTATAGGCACCGATTCAGAGAATGTGAAAAAAGCCGAGTTTGTGCTTTTATAGTTAGGATAATAAAAAATGACGGATGATGAATTCAAGAATAGTGTGGTTGTTGGTTTGTATGGTATGGGGAATATTCTCTTCATGTAATACAGATAGAGAACGAAAAATAGATTATACGCGATATGTGAATCCCTTTGTTGGAAATGCTGATAATGGTCATACTTTTCCTGGAGCTTGTACTCCTTTTGGCTTGATACAAGTAAGTCCTGAAAGTGGCAATGGTTCATGGCGTTATTGTTCCGGATTTAATTACGATGATGATTCTATTGCAGGATTCTCGCAAACTCACCTAAACGGTACAGGAGTTCCGGATTTAGGTGATATTCGAATGTTGCCTTTTAATCAGAATCTTCAGGGTGAGCGATTTTTTTGCCGTTATGAGCGTGAGACACAAGTAGCTATGCCTGGATATTACTCGGTGAAGCTGGCCGATATGAATATTGATGTTGAGTTAACTGCTACTGAACGTACCGCTATGCATAGGTATACCTTCAATCAGCCGGGGGAAGCGAATTTATTGCTTGATCTGCAGAATGGATTAGTGTTTGATTCGAAGAACGTACGGTATCGTGTATTGGAGGGTGAGGTTGAAATGCTTGATAATAAAACGATTGCAGGGTATAACCGCGTTAGGGGATGGGTAGCCCGGTATTTTTATTATATGATAGTGTTTGATAGGCCTTATACTGTGAAAAAAGAATTGCCTCAAGAAGAAGGCGAGAAAGCCAAACGATTTATTTTGGAGTTTGATCTGAAAGAAGGTGAATCTGTTCAAGTGAAGGTGGCGTTGTCTACTGTTGGCATAGAAGGTGCGAAGGTGGCTCTGGATAAAGAAAACCCGGGATGGAATTTTGAATCAATAAAAGCCGAGACAAACGGAAAATGGAATGATATGCTCTCTTTGGCTGAAGTAGAGGGTACGGAAGAGGAAAAAATGAACTTTTATACTTCGATGTATCATTTGTTTATACAACCTACTAATATTGCCGATATAGATGGAAAGTATAGAGGGGCTAATGACAGTATTTTTGTTTCTTCTACAGGTTATTACTATTCAACTTTCTCTTTGTGGGATACATATAGGGCTGCACACCCTTTGTATACGTTCCTCGTGCCGGAGAGAGCCGGTGATATGGTTGAAAGTATGATTGCACATAAAGAAGCAAAAGGTTTTCTGCCGATCTGGACATTATGGGGGAAAGAAAATTATTGCATGATAGGAAACCATGCGGTTCCGGTTATTGTAGATGCTTATTTGAAAGGACTTATCACGTCAGACCCGGAGAGAGCGTATGCTGCAATCAAGGAATCATTGACTTTATCACATTTGAATTCAGATTGGGAGGTATATGATAAGTATGGGTATTATCCGTTTGATATTATTGAAAAAGAATCTGTGTCCAGAACACTGGAAAGCGCTTACGACGACTATTGCGCAGCTTTAATGGCTCAAGCTCTTGGAAAGGAAGAGGATTATCGGTTTTTCATGAAACGTGCGGGTTATTATCAGAATCTATTTGATAAACAAACTGGGATGATGCGTGGCAAGGATTCGACAGGAAGTTGGAGAGTTCCATTTAATATGTTTTCACTGTCACATGCAAGTTCACATGGCGGTGACTATACGGAAGGAAATGCCTGGCAATATACTTGGCATGTACAACATGATGTTGAGGGACTGATTTCCCTTATGGGAGGAAAACAAGCATTCAGTACTAAATTGGATTCATTATTTTATCTCCGTTCTGAAAATGCAGTGAATGTGCTCGATGTGACAGGATTGATCGGGCAATATGCTCATGGTAATGAACCCAGTCATCATGTCGCATATCTATATACTTATGTTGATAAAGCCTATAAAACACAGGAGCTTATCAGAGAGATTTTTGATCGTTTCTACCTTCCTGAACCTAGCGGATTGTGTGGAAATGACGATTGTGGACAAATGTCGGCATGGTATATTTTTTCCGCAATGGGATTCTATCCGGTCAATCCGGTGGGTGGGGAATATATAATAGGAGCTCCTCAATTAAAACGTATAGTGTTGCATTTACCGGAGAATAAAACTTTTACGGTAGAAGCAGTCAACCTCTCCAAACAGAATAAATATGTGAAGGCAGTGGCCTTGAATGGACAGGAGATTACCGATTTTCGAATTCAACATAAAGATATTCTGGCTGGCGGACATTTGATTTTCACAATGAGCGACAAACCGGGAAATTAAAAATAGTATATATGAAAAAGATTTGTTTATTAGTTCTATTGACAGTCTCTGCATTAACCATTTGTGCGCAGAAAAAGTTTGTGTTGACTTCGCCGGATGGTGTACTGAAGGCGTATATTAGTATAGGAAAGGAAATAACTTACTCTGTGACTCATGGCACTGATACTGTTCTTTTCCAGTCTGCTATTGCCATGCAGTTGGATAAGGGGCGTACGTTTGGCATAGCATCCCGTTTATCCGGTCATAATGAGAAAGCTGTACGGCAATATCTAAAATCTCCATTTTATAAAAAGAAGGAGATAGAAGATCATTATAATCTTATCCATTTAAAATTTAAGAACGGTTTTAATCTTGAGTTCAGAGCGTATAATGAGGGGATAGCTTATCGATTTATTTCTACATTGGGAGAGGCTTTTACAGTAGAAAATGAAATTGCTACTTTTAACTTGGGTAAAGACAGAAAGGCATTTATTCCTTATGTTCGCAAGAATGTTAAAACGATTGAAGAACAGTTCTATAATACTTTCGAAAATGTGTATACCTATCAGGCTATTAGTGAATGGAAGCATGGGCAATTATCGTTGATGCCATTGGCTATTGAACTGGATCATGGAAAAAAAGTATGTATTACAGAGGCTGATCTGGAAAACTATCCGGGTATGTATCTTTTCTGCTCCAATCCTGGTATAAAAGCGGAGTTGAAGGGTGTTTATGCTCCTTATCCTAAGGTGGAAAAACAAGGCGGACATATTAATTCACAAATGGTGGTGTTAGAAAGAGAACCCTACATTGCCAAATGTGAGGGTAAGAAAGATTTTCCATGGAGGGTGCTAGTCGTTTCGTCAGAAGACCGGCAACTGGCCAATAATGATATGGTTTATAAATTGGCTTCGTCCTCCAGAGTGAATGATATATCATGGATAAAGCCTGGCAAGGTTGCCTGGGAGTGGTGGAATGATTCAAATCTGTATGGAGTAGATTTTAAGACGGGGATCAATAATGACACTTATAAGTATTATATTGATTTTGCCTCCCGTTTTGGAATTGAATATGTAATTCTGGATGAGGGATGGTCGAAGAGCAGACAGGCGGATTTGTTTCAAGTTGTTCCTGATATTGATCTGGAAGAGCTAGTAAAATATGCCGGAGAAAGAAATGTAGGCATTATTCTGTGGGCTGGATATTATGCTTTTGCACGTGATATGGAAAAAGTCTGCAAACATTATTCTGCTATGGGAATAAAGGGATTTAAAATAGATTTTATGGATCGCGATGACCAGAAAATGGTTGACTTTCATTATAAGGCTGCTGAAATGACTGCCAAGTATCATTTATTGGTTGATTTTCATGGTTCATATAAACCTACAGGTTTGAATAGGACCTATCCTAATGTGATAAACTTTGAAGGGGTACATGGGCTGGAACAACAAAAATTCGCAGATAGCTCAATAGATCAGGTGACCTATGATGTAACAATTCCTTTTATACGGCAGCTTGCAGGGCCTATGGACTATACACAAGGGGCAATGCGTAATGCGACGAAAGAGAATTTCTCTCCTGTATATTCGGAACCTATGAGTCAGGGAACACGTTGCCGTCAATTGGCGCAGTATGTTGTATTTGAATCTCCACTGAATATGCTTTGTGATAGTCCTTCTAATTATATGAAGGAAGAAGAGTGCACAAAATATATAGCAACTGTTCCAACTGTATGGGACACGACAATCTCTCTAGCCGGTGAAATCGGTAAATATGTGGCGATAGCTCGTAAGTCGGGTGAAGATTGGTATATTGGAGCAATGACCAACTGGGATAGCCGTACAATTGAAATCGATTTTTCTTTCTTGGAAGAGGGCGTTTATGAGGTTGATATATTTGAAGATGGTATGAATGCCCATCGGGTTGCAAAAGACTATAAAAGGAAAATAGTGGATATCAGGTCAGGTGAAAAGAGGACGTTTAGGCTGGCTCCCGGAGGAGGATGCGCAATGCATATACGAGGTAAATGATATTAAACAAGAAAGCCACCCATTCAGGTGGCTTCTTTTTTTGCTCTTCCTCTTGGACTTGAACCAAGGACCCTCTGATTAACAGTCAGATGCTCTAACCGACTGAGCTAAGGAAGAATGTTTTTCTCAATTGCGATGCAAAAGTACTAGGTTTTTTTGAAATATGCAATATCTTTGCAAAAAAAATATTAGGAATGGACAAAATAATAGGATTGGGCAACGCCCTGGTAGACGTACTCGCAACCCTGAAGGATGATACTCTTTTGGATGAAATGGGTTTACCCAAAGGAAGCATGCAGCTCATCGATGACGCTAAGTTACAGCAGATTAACACAAAGTTTTCACAGATGAAAACTCACTTGGCAACAGGCGGATCGGCAGGAAATGCCATCCTCGGACTGGCTTGTTTGGGTGCTGGAACAGGGTTTATCGGAAAAGTGGGAAATGATAATTATGGAGAATTTTTTCGTGAAAATCTGCAGAAAAATAAGATTGAAGACAAATTATTGACCTCGGACCGACTGCCTTCCGGTGTGGCATCCACTTTTATTTCACCGGATGGAGAGCGCACTTTCGGAACCTATCTGGGAGCAGCGGCTTCTTTGAGAGCAGAGGAACTGACCTTGGATATGTTTAAAGGTTACGCGTACCTATTTATAGAAGGCTATCTTGTTCAGGACCACGAAATGATTCTTCACGCCATTGAACTGGCTAAAGAAGCCGGTTTGCAGATTTGTCTCGATATGGCTAGTTATAACATTGTGGCTAATGATCTGGAATTCTTCACCTTGTTGATAAACAAATATGTCGACATTGTCTTTGCAAACGAAGAGGAAGCGAAAGCCTTTACCGGCAAGGAGCCGGAGGAAGCTTTGAGAGTGATTGCCAAGAAATGCAGTATTGCTATTGTAAAAGTCGGGGCAAAGGGTTCTTATATCCGCAAAGGGACAGAAGAAATAAAGGTTTCGGCCATTTCGGTTCAAAAAGTGGTAGATACTACCGGTGCCGGTGATTATTTTGCTTCCGGATTCTTATACGGATTGACTTGCGGATATTCGTTGGATAAATGTGCAAAAATAGGTTCTATTCTCTCGGGAAATGTTATTCAGGTAATCGGAACAACGATACCACAGGAACGTTGGGATGAAATTAAGTTAAATATTAACAGGATTCTGGCGGAATAACAAAGGATTGAGCTACTTTTACGACTCATTTAGATTGAAAGAGGTATGAAAAAATTGCTGAACAGGCAGATAGCTATTGTTGCAGTAGCGGTGATAGCCACAGTTGCTTTCTTTAGTTTCAAGAGTGGAGACGACCGTAATTTCCAGATTGCAAAGAATCTGGATATATTTAATGCGATTGTGAAAGAACTGGATATGTTCTATGTAGATACCATTGATCCGAATAAAACGATTCGGGAAGGAATCGATAATATGCTTTATACGCTGGATCCTTATACGGAATATTTCCCGGAAGAAGATCAGAGTGAACTGGAGCAGATGATTAAAGGATCATTTGGTGGAATGGGTTCTTACATTGCTTATAATACGAAACTAAAGCGTTCGATGATTTCTGAACCTTTCGAGGGAACGCCTGCTGCAAAAGCCGGTCTGAAAGCGGGAGATATCCTGATGGAGATTGACGGACAGGATCTTGCCGGTAAGAATAACGCGGAAGTCAGCCAGATGTTACGCGGACAGGCAGGTACCAGCTTTAAGCTAAAGATTGAGCGCCCGAATGAGAAAGGTGGACGTACACCGATGGAATTCACGATTGTACGTGAGTCTATTCAGAATCCGGCGATTCCTTATACTGCCGTATTGGATAATAAGGTGGGTTACATCAGCCTTAGCACTTTCTCCGGCAACCCTTCCAAAGAGTTTAAGAAAGCATTTCTGGATTTGAAGAAACAGGGCGCTACTTCGTTGGTGATAGACCTTCGTAGTAATGGCGGCGGATTGCTGGATGAAGCAGTAGAAATTGCGAATTATTTCTTACCGCGTGGAAAGGTGATTGTGACGACAAAAGGAAAAATCAAACAGGCTAGTAACACTTATAAGACATTGCGCGAACCGTTGGACTTGGATATTCCGATTGCGGTATTGGTAAATAGTGGAACCGCTTCTGCTTCCGAAATCTTATCAGGTTCTCTGCAGGATCTCGACCGTGCCGTTATCGTTGGTAACCGTACCTTCGGAAAAGGACTGGTACAGGTTCCCCGCTCTTTGCCTTATGGCGGAACGATGAAAGTGACTACCTCTAAATATTATATTCCAAGTGGCCGTTGTGTACAGGCTATTGATTACAAGCATCGTAATGAAGATGGAAGTGTAGGAATCATTCCTGATAGTTTGACTAAGGTATTCCATACGGCTGCCGGACGTGAAGTACGCGACGGAGGTGGTGTAATGCCGGATATTGTTATCAAACAGGAGAAATTACCGAATATCCTCTTCTATCTGGTACGCGATAATCTGATTTTCGATTATGCAACGCAGTATTGTTTGAAACATCCTACCATCGTTGCTCCGGAGGAGTTTGAGGTGACAGATGCCGATTATAATGATTTTAAAGCGTTGGTGAAGAAAGCCGACTTCAAATATGACCAGCAAAGCGAGAAAATTCTGAAAACGTTGAAAGAAGCTGCCGAGTTTGAAGGGTATATGGATGATGCTTCAGAGGAGTTCAAAGCACTTGAAAAGAAGTTGAACCATGATCTTGATCGCGACTTGGATTATTTCTCATCTGATATAAAGAAGATGATTGCTACTGAAATTATCAAGCGTTACTATTACCAACGTGGTAATATCATCCAGCAGTTGAAGGATGATGACGGTTTGAAGGAAGCAATGAAAATTCTGAATGATCCGGTGAAATACAAAGAAATGCTTAGTGCTCCGGCTGCTAAGGAATAAATGAATATATTTCGAACATAGATATATGCGGAAAACGCGGTTTTGTTACCAACAAGCCGCGTTTTCTGTATATCTATATTTAATTGCAAATAGTCATGTAAGGTCATGCCCGGACACAGATATTTGTGTCCTTAATCGATCTTTATTGACGAATCAAAGGCAGGGTAAAATAGAATCTGCTTCCCTGTCCTTCCTGGGAGCGCAACCAGATACGTCCACCCATCTTCTCTACCAACATTCTGCAAAGAGTTAATCCCAACCCTGTTCCCTGAACAAAATCGTTAACTTTTCCAAAGCGCCGGAAAATTGTGGCAATTCTTGCTGCCGGAATGCCGATGCCGCTATCTTTAACGTAGAACTCTACAAAATCCTCCTTTTCCCGATAGCCGAAATGAATTTCTCCTTTCGGGGTAAACTTCGTAGCGTTACTAAGCAAGTTACTTATAATTTGTATGATGCGATTCCAATCTCCCGAAGTATACATGTCCGTATCTACGTCGTCCAAAATAAGTTTGACACCGTTTTGCGTCTTATGCCAGAATTGTTGTTCCAGCTGCAGGCAGATATCTATTAATTTGATCGGGCGGATATTGAATTTTAGAGAATCAGCTTCAAGCGATGCCAGATCCAGAATATCATTAAATAGATTCAGCAGCATTTCCGAATTTCGTTCGATGATTTCCGAATATTGATTCTTCTCTTCCGCAGATGTTGCGTAAGTGATTAGTTTGGAGAATCCTACAATGGCATTGAGCGGGGTACGTATTTCATGACTCATGTTTGCCAGAAAAGCAGATTTCAATCGGTCCGACTCTTCCGCTTTGATTCTGGCAGCCTTTAGTTCTTTCTGTTGTTGGGCATTCGTCTGTTCCGCCTCCCATTGTTGGGATATATCACGGCACATACACAACAGATACTTTTTATCCAAAGGAAAGATACGGTTTTCGTAGTGATGTAAAACACCGTCTAGCATTAATTCATGCCTGGCTGTGGAGCTTTCTCCTGTGAGAATCACCTTATCCATATTCTTGCGGACACTTTCATAAGCCTCTTTGGGCAGAATGTCTTTTACGTTAGTGGTAGTGATATTGTTGGGGCTGATACCTTCTACGTGATTAGTTGCCGGAGAAGAAGCAAGCTCTATAATATTGGCGTCATGGTCGAAGACGGTGAGCATGTCAGGAAGAGCATCCAGTATCCGGGTACTATATTTATCACGAAAACGTCCTTTGGAGGGAGAGGAAGAATCTGAAGAATGAGAGGAAAGGAAATCTATTTTCTTCTCTAATTGTTCGATTATTTCTAAAAGATCCTCCTTTGTTTTGTTTTCGTAATTTCTCATAGAAGATTCATTATTATTCATTAGAATGTTGTAGAAGTTGTTTTATCTGTTGCAAATATAAAACAATATTCCGAGATGCTGACAGCCTCCCTAGTTATTATAATATAAAAAAAACGGATAGCTTTTGCCCTACTAATCAGAATGTTCTATCTTTGCATCCATTATATATAAATGATTTACAATATGTCTACAGAATTATTCTCTACTCTGCCCTATAAGGTGGCAGATATTACACTTGCTGATTTCGGACGCAAGGAAATCGATTTGGCAGAAAAAGAAATGCCCGGCCTGATGGCTCTTCGCGAAAAGTATGGAGAATCCAAACCGTTAAAAGGTGCCCGCATTATGGGGTCGTTGCACATGACCATTCAAACGGCTGTGCTGATTGAAACATTAGTGGCTTTAGGAGCTGAAGTACGTTGGTGCTCTTGTAATATATATTCAACGCAGGATCATGCTGCTGCTGCGATAGCTGCTGCCGGTGTACCGGTATTTGCATGGAAGGGCGAGACTCTTGCCGATTATTGGTGGTGCACGTTGCAGGCATTGAGCTTTGACGGCGGCAAGGGACCGAATGTGATTGTAGATGATGGCGGTGACGCAACAATGATGATCCACGTGGGTTATGATGCTGAAAATAATGCTGCCGTATTGGATAAGGAAGTACACGCGGAGGATGAAATAGAACTGAATGCTATCTTGAAGAAAGTGTTGGCAGAAGACAGTACTCGCTGGCATCGTGTGGCGGAAGAAGTGCGTGGCGTATCTGAAGAGACTACGACAGGCGTACACCGTTTGTATCAGATGCAGGAAGAAGGCAAATTGCTGTTCCCGGCATTCAATGTAAACGACTCGGTAACGAAATCTAAGTTTGATAATCTGTACGGTTGCCGCGAATCGTTGGCCGACGGAATCAAGCGTGCAACAGATGTGATGATTGCCGGAAAAGTAGTAGTGGTATGCGGTTATGGTGATGTGGGTAAAGGCTGTTCTCACTCCATGCGTTCTTATGGAGCGCGGGTGCTCGTGACGGAGGTAGACCCGATCTGTGCACTGCAGGCTGCAATGGAAGGTTTCGAAGTAGTGACGATGGAAGAGGCTTGTCTGGAAGGTAACATCTTTGTGACTACGACAGGTAATATCGATATTATCCGTATCGACCACATGGAGAAAATGAAAGACCAGGCTATCGTTTGCAACATCGGCCATTTCGATAATGAAATTCAGGTAGATGCTTTGAAACATTATCCGGGCATCAAATGTGTGAACATCAAACCACAAGTAGACCGTTATTATTTCCCGGATGGACATAGCATTATCTTGTTGGCCGACGGTCGTCTGGTAAATCTGGGATGTGCAACAGGACACCCGTCATTCGTGATGAGTAATTCATTTACCAATCAGACATTGGCGCAGATAGAACTGTTCAACAAGAAATATGATATCAATGTATATCGCTTGCCGAAGCATCTGGACGAGGAAGTGGCTCGCCTGCATCTTGAAAAGATCGGTGTGAAACTGACTAAGCTGACTCCCGAACAGGCCGCTTATATTGGTGTATCGGTGGACGGACCTTATAAAGCAGATCATTATAGATACTAATTTGATTTACGATTAGACGATTTACCATTTACGATTGATAAATAAGGGAGATCGATATTCCACTGTTATCAATTGTAAATGTTAGATTGTCCGGTCGTATTTATTTTTATATTCAAACTTCAATCGTAAATAGTAAATCGTGTCATCGTAAATGAAAAAGTTTCTTCCTGACTTAATAGCCATTCTGGCTTTTATCATTCTTTCTTTCGCCTATTTTTTTCCGGCTGATATCGAAGGTCGTATCTTGTTTCAGCATGACACGGCTGCCGGAGTCGGTGCAGGACAAGAATCGAAAGAGTATCTCGAGCGTACCGGAGAACGTACGCGCTGGACAAACTCGATTTTTGGAGGTATGCCTACTTATCAGATGTCTCCGAGTTACGACTCGACAACGTCCCTGAAAGGGGTGGAGAAGGTTTATCGCCTCTTTCTCCCGGATTATGTAGTGCTGACTTTTATCATGATGCTGGGATTCTATATCCTCTTGCGGGCGTTTGGAATATCGGCCTGGCTGGCAGGATTAGGCGGAGTGATATGGGCATTCTCTTCCTATTTCTTCATTCTGATACCGGCAGGGCATATTTGGAAGTTTGTGACATTGGCTTATATACCACCTACGATTGCAGGTGTCGTTCTGGCTTACCGGAAGAAATACCTGTTGGGCGGAATCGTTACGGCCCTGTTCATCGCCCTTCAGATTCAGTCGAATCACATTCAGATGAGCTATTATTTCATGTTTGTGATTCTGTTTTTTGTAGGAGCTTACTTTGAAGATGCTTACAAAAAGAAAGAATTGCCTCATTTCTTCAAGGCTAGCGGGGTTTTAGCACTGGCTGCCGTGGTAGGAGTCTGCATCAATATTTCCAATCTGTATCATACGTATGAATATAGTAAGGAGACGATGCGCGGCAAGAGCGAATTGAAGCAGGAGGGAGCTGCTGCCAGTCAGACTAGTAGCGGATTGGATCGTGATTATATAACCAACTGGAGTTATGGTATCGGTGAAACGTTGACGTTGCTGGTTCCGAATGTAAAGGGGGGAGGATCAGGATCTACGATGTCACAGAGCGAAGCTGCTATGGCAAAGGCCAATCCAATGTATAACGGTATTTACTCACAGTTACCTCAATATTTCGGTGAGCAGCCGTGGACAGCCGGTCCGGTATATGTGGGGGCATTTGTGATGTTCCTCTTTGTATTGGGGTGCTTTATAGTGAAAGGTCCTCTTAAATGGGCGCTGCTGGGAGCTACTATCTTCTCGATTCTGCTTTCATGGGGAAAGAATTTCATGGGGCTGACGGACTTCTTTATCGATTATGTCCCGATGTATAATAAGTTCCGCGCTGTATCTTCTATTCTGGTAATAGCTGAATTTACAATACCTTTGTTGGCGATTTTTGCCTTGAAAGAGATTTTGAGTAAACCGGATATGCTGAAACAGGAAAAGAACTGCAGAGGAGTGATTGCTGCGTTGGTACTAACTGCCGGTGTGGCACTCATTTTAGCTGTCGCCCCGGGCACTTTCTTCTCCAGCTTTATAACGACACAGGAGATGACTGCTTTGAAACAAGCACTTCCTGCCGAACATTTGGCTCCGTTTGTGGCCAATCTGACTGAAATGCGCGAAGCCATTATTGCTTCGGATGCATGGCGCAGCTTCTTTATTATAGTGATCGGTTGCCTGTTCTTATTCTTGTATCAACTGCGGAAGTTGAAAGCCTCTTTCACACTGGCGGGTATTGCACTTTTGTGTCTGATAGATATGTGGAGTGTCAATAAACGCTATTTGAATGACGAACAGTTCGTGCCGAAGTCGAAGCGGTCAGAAGCATTCGTGAAAACACAGGCGGATGAGATTATTCTTCAGGATACGACTCCGAATTATCGTGTACTGAACTTCATCGGTTTCCCCGGTAATACATTTAATGAAAACAATACAGCATATTGGCATAAGAGTGTCGGTGGCTATCATGCAGCGAAACTTCGCCGCTATCAGGAAATGATAGACCATCACATCGTGCCCGAAATGAAAGAAACTTATCAGGCTGTGGCTACTGCCGGTGGACAGATGGACAGTGTGGATGCTTCTAAATTCCGTGTACTGAATATGCTGAATACCAAATACTTCATTTTCCCTGCCGGAGAGCAAGGGCAGGCTGTTCCTGTCATGAATCCTTATGCATACGGTAATGCATGGTTCGTAGATAAGGTGCAGTATGTAAATAATGCAAATGAAGAAATAGATGCTTTGAACGATATTCTTCCAACGGAAACAGCCGTAGTGGATGTGAAGTTTAAAGAACAGCTGAAAGGTGTGACAGAAGGATATAAAGATTCACTATCTACCATCCAGTTAACCAGTTACGAGCCAAATCGTTTGGTTTATAAGGCCTCCACTCCTAAAGACGGAGTTGTTGTTTTCTCTGAAATATATTATCCGGGATGGCAGGTGACTATCGATGGCCAGCCGGTGGATATTGCCCGTGCAGACTATATCTTGCGTGCGATAAATATGCCGGCAGGGGAACATACCATCGAGATGTGGTTTGATCCGCAAAGCATACACGTCACGGAAAGTATTGCTTATGCAGCATTGGCTTTATTGTTAATCGGAGTTATGCTTCTTGCGTGGACGCAGCGGAGCAAGATAGCGAAGAAGTCCTAAGCGAAATGAAATAGTACGTAAACCTGTTGTGTATCATAAGGTTATTAAATAAGGGCGGCTCTCTTCCTCACGAAGAGAGCCGCTACTTTACATTCACTAAAAAATTATGAAAAACAAACGCTGTTCATAGAAACATATTAAGTGTGATGTTTTAGAGATTTTTTTGTTCAAAGTCCGGACCCTTGTCAGGATGATTATCTTTGTGCATTCTTCTTTGAGAAGCTTTTTTACGTGCGGAATTTTGTTCGGCCTGCCATTTCTCATACTGTTCTTTTGTCAGAATCTTTTTTATTTTCTTTTCTTTGGTTTCTGCGGCTTTCTTTTGTGAGTCGGCAGAATTGGTATCTCTGCTCATCATCGGACCACCTCCCATTCTGCCCGGGAAACCATCTTCTCCCATCATTGGCGGTTGTCCTCCACCCATTGGCGGACGTCCTCCCCGCATACCGGGACCTTCTCCCATTGGTGGGCGATAGTCATCCGAATTTTGCATAGCCTTGAAAAATGCTTTTTGCTCTTTCAGGTTCAGCTTATATATTTTCTTATATTGTTTATCTGTCAGTTGGAGCAACTTATTCATTTGCTCTGTCATCTGGGTTGCTACCTTCTCTGGATTCAGAACTTCGCGTGGAAGATGCTTTTCTTGTTGCTGCCTTTCTTGCGGCTCATAGGCTTCTTGTGCATATATAAAACCTGCACAGCATGTTAAGCAGACTGCCAATCCTATCAATTTCATGTTTTTTCTCATTTCTCTTACTGCTTTTATTTGTTTTAATATCTCAAAGCTAAGTAGATACTGGAGCAGATAAAAATAAAATCGACTAAGGGTGGAGATTTGTCTATCAAATGCCTGACTTTTCTTCGTCCGATGGGTTTATGCTATTATGCTTTGGGGTGGAGGAAGGTTCCCCGCCTTGAAACTACAACAGTAACCTATTACCATTCTGAAAATATGATGAATAAAGGGTTTGATAATATAGGTGATAGGTTGAAAGAGGATTCTTGTTTTTATCTATGAGAGTGACTGTCCATTCATTTACCCATTGAAAAAGGAAAATATGAATATAAACAAATAGTTTGTGGATAGTCTCATTATGCTATAAGCTGCTAAATTTGTAGCCAATAATAGAGCATATATTATGAAAAGACTACTATTCATTTTTTCCTTTTTTTTCTTGTTCGTGTTAAACGGAAAAACACAGGAGGTAGAGATTCTGACATTAGAGGATTGCCTCCGCATTGGTATTGACAATAACTTGTCGCTAGAAGGAAAACGTAAAGAAATACAAAGAAGTAAGTATGGCGTATCTGAAAACCGTTCGAAGCTGTTGCCGCAAATAAATGCGATAGCCGGTTATAGTAACAATTTTGATCCTCCGGTGTCCGTCACAGACGGATCATCTTACGGTGTTCCTTATAATATAACGCAGACGCTGCAACATTCTGCTAATGCAGGACTGGAAATGCAGATGCCGCTTTTCAATCAGACTCTTTATACTTCTATGTCCATAGCTAAAGTGATGGAAGAAATCAGTCGTCTGTCTTATGGAAAAGCTAGGGAAGATGTTATTCTTCAAATCAGTAAGATGTATTATCTCGGACAGGTCACGGCCGAACAAATCATGCTGATAAAAGCAAATATCACCCGTCTGGAAGAATTGAGAGATATTACACAGGCTTTCTTCGATAACGGAATGTCTATGGAAGTCGATCTGAAAAGAGTCAATATCAATTTGGAAAATCTGAAGGTGCAATATGACAATGCACAAGCAATGATGAAACAGCAATTGAATATGCTGAAATACATTATGGATTATCCGGCTGAAAAGGAAATCGCGCTGACACCGGTAAATACCGATAGCATTACTACGGTAGCCCTGACCGGCTTGTCGGAAAATATCTATGAACTTCAACTCTCACAATCGCAAGTGCAACTGGCGGAACGGCAAAAGAAGATCATTACTAATGGATATATCCCTTCTCTTAGTCTGACAGGTAGCTGGCGATATGCTGCATATACGGATAAAGGTTATCATTGGTTTCACTCCGGTCCGTCCAATCAATGGTTTCGTTCCTATGGAGTGGGGCTAACCTTGCGTATTCCGATTTTCGACGGACTGGATAAAACCTATAAAATAAAGAAGGCGATGATCGATATAGAGAACAAAAGACTGGCATGGGAAGATGCCCGGAAGAATCTGCAAACTCAATATCTGAATGCTGTGAACGACCTGATGAACAATCAGCGTAACTTTAAGAAACAGAAGGATAACTACTTGCTTGCCGAAGATGTGTACGCAGTCACTTCCGACCGTTACCGGGAAGGCATTGCTTCTATGACGGAAGTGCTGCAAGATGAAATGCAGATGAGCGAAGCTCAAAACAACTATATCAGCGCACATTATAACTATCGGGTGACTAACCTGATGCTGCTTAAACTGACCGGACAAATAGAATCATTAGTCAAATAATACACAAATAACAATCATAAATATGGAAACAATGGAAAATAACCTTCCTTCCGCTACTCATCAGGAGAAAGCAAAAAAAATGAAGAAACTTCGTCGCTGGCAGATTGCTATCAGCCTTTTCGGAGTGGCTATTATTGTTTGGGGAGTGATTGAAGTGATCTGCCTTTTTTTGAATTATAGCCAGACGGAGACTAGTAACGATGCACAAATAGAACAATATGTGTCTCCTATCAATCTACGTGCTTCAGGTTACATTGACAAAATCTACTTTACAGAACATCAGGAGGTACATAAAGGAGATACTTTGCTGGTACTGGATGATCGTGAATATAAAATTCGCGTGATGGAGGCTGAAGCTGCCTTGAAAGATGCGCAAGCCGGTGCGACCGTCATCAATGCTACACTCAATACCACGCAGACAACAGCATCTGTTTACGATGCGTCTATTGCCGAGATTGAAGTACGGTTGGCGAAACTGGAAAAAGACCGGAAACGATATGAGAACCTCGTGAAACGAAATGCGGCTACTCCTATCCAACTTGAACAGATTGTCACTGATTATGAAGCTACGCGTAAGAAGCTGGAAGCTACGAAAAGGCAGAAAAAAGCAGCTCTTTCCGGTGTAGATGAAGTGTCCTACCGTCGCATGAATACCGAAGCGGCTATTCAAAGAGCAACAGCTGCGCTCGAAATGGCCCGGTTGAATCTTTCCTATACGGTTGTAATAGCTCCTTGTGACGGAAAACTCGGCCGTCGCTCATTAGAGGAAGGACAGTTTATTTCGGCAGGGCAGACCATCACCTATATTCTTCCTGATACCCAGAAATGGATCGTTGCCAATTATAAGGAGACACAAATCGAGAACCTGCATATCGGACAGGAAGTATTTGTCACAGTAGATGCCATTAGCGATAAAGAGTTTAAAGGCAAAGTCACCTCTATATCAGGAGCTACCGGCTCCAAATATTCATTAGTGCCGACCGATAACTCTGCAGGCAACTTTGTAAAGATCCAACAGCGCATCCCCGTACGCATCGACTTCACCGATTTATCGAAAGAAGACAACGAACGATTAGCAGCAGGCATGATGGTAGTAGTGAAAGCCAAACTCTAACCACCGTGCACCTATAATTTATAAATCATAATTCATAAATCAAAAATTAATGCCCTCTTATCCTAAAAATTATCCTTTCTATAGCTGGATGCCCAAACCGTTGGGTATTATCATTCTGTTATTTTTCTTTCTGCCGATTCTTACGGTAGGCGGGGTTTATTCGGTGAATAGCACTGAAATGATGAGCGGGCTTGGCATTATATCCGAGCATATCCAGTTTGCCAACTTTGTTACTTCTATTGGTATGGCAGCCTTTGCTCCTTTCTTATATCAGTTGGTGTGTGTGCGGCGGGAGAAGATGATGTGTATTGTCGGGTTTGCGTTCATGTATATATTCAGTTATATCTGTGCAAAGACAGACAGCGTTTTTCTGTTGGCGCTTTGTAGTCTTCTGACGGGTTTCTTGCGTATGGTACTGATGATGGTCAATCTGTTCACACTCATTTGGTATGCGGGTGGAATGGAAGCTACCCGCAATATTACTCCGGGGTTGGAGCCGAAAGATACTGCCGGTTGGAATAAATTGGACATTGAAAGATGTGTGAGTCAGCCGGCTGTTTATCTGTTTTTTATGATTCTAGGACAGTCGGGCACAGCATTGACGGCTTGGCTGTCCTTTGAATATGAGTGGAAATATGTGTATTACTTTATGATGGGGATTCTCCTGATCTCTATTTTGCTCTTGTTTATTACCATGCCGAATTATAAGTTTCCCGGAAGGTTTCCTATTAATTTCCGTAAGTTCGGCAATGTCACTGCATTTTGCATCTCGCTGACTTGTCTCACGTATGTGCTGGTTTATGGAAAAGTACTCGACTGGTATGATGACGAATCTATCCGTTGGGCGACAGCTGTAAGTATTCTTTTTGCAGGAATTTTTCTATATATGGACGTAACGCGCCGATCGCCTTATGTTTTGCTGGATGCGTTCAAACTGCGTACTATACGTATGGGAGCATTACTTTACTTATTATTGATGGTGATAAACTCCAGTGCTATGTTTGTCAATGTGTTTGCAGGAGTGGGGATGCATCTCGATAATCTGCAAAATGCTTCATTAGGTAATTGGTGTATGGTAGGTTATGCTATTGGTGCCGTGATTGCTATGGTGTTGGGAGGTAAAGGGTTACATTTTAAGTATCTGTTTGCGATGGGATTCTTCTTCCTGTCTTTATCAGCTGTTTTCATGTATTTCGAGGTACAGACAGCAGGAGTTTACGAGCGTCTGAAATATGCAGTTATCATCCGTGCCACAGGCATGATGATTCTGTATGCGCTGACGGCTGCTTATGCCAATCAACGTATGCCTTTTAAATATCTTTCTACCTGGATCTGTATTATGCTTACTGTGCGTATGGTTGTGGGACCGAGTATTGGCGGAGCAATTTATACAAATGTTTTGCAGGAGCGGCAACAACACTATATAACCCGTTATGCGCAAAATGTGGATCTGCTTAATCCGGATGCTTCCACTTCCTTCCTTGGTACGGTACAGGGTATGAAATATCAGGGAAAGAGTGAGACGGAAGCCCGTAACATGGCTGCTATATCTACCAAAGGGCGTATTCAGGTGCAGGCCACGCTCTCTGCACTCAAAGAGATGGCGGGATGGACAATTTATGGTGGGTTAATTTGTATGATATTTGTGCTCGTTGTTCCTTATCCTAAACGAAAATTGCTAACTTAGCGTCGTTTTTGATAATGATCTGTTAATATATTAGTATGATGGATAGCGGACAAGATCGTTTATTGCAGTTTGATCGCGATTTGTTAAGTGGGAAAAATATATGTAGTTCCGAAGGGATATTTGTAAATTTTCCACCCTCACTGAAGAAACCTTTTCAAATGAAAGGACTGGGGCTGATTATTTGCCGCCAGGGTAATTTCCAGTTTTCGCTTAATCAGAAAAAGCATTTCGCAGGAGCAGGCGAAAGTTTGTTTATTCCCGAAGACGGTGAGTTTCAGGTTTTGCAAGAGTCGGAAGACATGGAGGTGCGGATTTTGATTTATCAGATAGAACCGATCCGGGATATTATGGGGAATCTGGTTGTTTCCATGTATATGTATTCCCGCCTTACTCCCGAAGAACCTTCTTGTGTCTGGTCTACTGGTGAGGAAGAAGAAATCGTAAAGTATATGTCCTTGTTGGACAATGTGTTACAGTCGGAAGAAAATTCATTTAAACTTTATGAGCAGAAATTACTTCTACTTGCATTGACGTACAGGATTTGCTCTATTTATAATCGCAAACTCGTCAATGACGGGCGGGAAGTGGGAGGACGCAAAAATGAAGTCTTTATTCACTTGATCCAGTTAATCGAAAAATATTATATGCAGGAACGGGGTGTTGAGTTTTATGCGGATAAATTGTGTTTGTCTCCTAAATATCTTTCTGCCGTTTCTAAGAGTATCTGCGGATATACCGTGCAGGAACTTGTATTCAAAGCTATCATTCGCAAGAGCATCTCATTACTTAAAAATACGCAGAAGGATATTCAGGAGATTTCAAATGCCTTCGGCTTCCCCAATGCTTCTTATTTCGGTACGTTCTTTAAGAAGCAGGTTGGGGTTTCACCGCAGCAATATCGGAAGAATCTTTAAACGTTTATTCTTTTTCACCATAGGCAAGGTCGCCTGCGTCACCCAAGCCCGGAACAATATAAGAATGTTCGTTGATTTCCGGATCAATGGCAGCGCACCAGATAGTTGTCTTGTCTTCAGGAAATACATTCTTTATATGGTCAATGGCCTTTTGGCTGGCAATAATGGAAGCAACGTGAATTTCAGCGGGATGACCTTTCGTCAGCATTGCCTGGTAACTTAGTTCCATACTGCCTCCTGTTGCTAACATAGGATCGGTGATAATCAATGTTTTGTCATCAATACGGGGAGATGCGATATATTCTATATGTATATCGAATTTCAGCGTATCTTTATATTTGCGGTAAGCAGAAACAAATGCATTTTCCGCCCCGTCGAAATAACTAAGGAAACCTTGGTGGAAAGGCAGACCTGCACGTAGAATAGTACTGATTACTAAATTGTTGTCCGGTGTACTGACCGGAGCAATTCCCAGTGGTGTCTGGATATTCTTTACCGAGTATTTAAACTCTTTACTCATTTCATAAGCCATGATTTCTCCGATCCGTTCAATGTTACGGCGGAAACGCAGGCGGTCGTTCTGAACTTCTACATTTCTAATTTCGGATATGTACTGGTTTAGAATCGAATTAGTTTGGCCAAAATCAATTACTCTCATATTATATTTTAATCAAATTTTAATCTCATTTTCATAGTATTGATAACATACTGGCTTGCAAAGTAAACGATAATCTTTCAAATTGCAATATTCAGTTTGCAGATATTGTTAGGAATTTATAAAAGAGTTTCAATTAGGGAAAAATTTCTCTAATACCTTCTTCCTTTCCAAAGAAAGTATTACTTTTGTAGCCGGATTTACAAGGGGGTATCCAAAGCTCCCCATGTTAAGGTGAAAAGAGATAGAAAACAAAATACCAATTTTAATTAATTCAAAAGAAAATGGCAAATTTAGATTTAAGCAAGTACGGTATCACAGGTGTGACCGAGATTGTGCACAATCCGTCTTACGACGTTTTGTTCGCTGAAGAAACAAAACCAGGTTTGGAAGGTTTCGAAAAAGGCCAGGTAACTAACATGGGCGCTGTAAACGTAATGACTGGCGTTTATACAGGACGTTCTCCTAAAGATAAATTCTTCGTAAAAGATGAAACCAGCGAAAATACAGTATGGTGGACTTCTGAAGAATACAAAAACGACAACAAACCAGTTGACGCAAAATGTTGGAAAGCAGTTAAAGAATTGGCAACTAAAGAATTGTCTAACAAGAGACTGTTCGTTGTTGATGCTTTCTGTGGTGCTAACGAAAACTCTCGCTTGAAATTGCGCTTCATCATGGAAGTTGCATGGCAAGCTCACTTCGTAACAAACATGTTCATCCGTCCGACAGCTGAAGAATTGGCTAACTTCGGTGAACCTGATTTCGTTATCATGAACGCTTCTAAAGCTAAGGTTGAAAACTACAAAGAACTGGGTTTGAACTCAGAAACTGCAGTTGTATTCAACTTGACTGAAAAGATTCAGGTTATCCTGAATACTTGGTACGGTGGTGAAATGAAGAAAGGTATGTTCTCTTACATGAACTACTTGTTGCCTTTGAACGGTATGGCTTCTATGCACTGCTCTGCTAACACTGACAAAGAAGGTAAGAGCTCTGCTATTTTCTTCGGTCTGTCTGGTACAGGTAAGACTACTTTGTCTACTGACCCGAAACGTCTGTTGATCGGTGATGACGAACACGGATGGGATGACGAAGGTGTATTCAACTTCGAAGGTGGTTGCTACGCTAAGGTTATCAACTTGGATAAAGAAAGCGAACCAGACATCTGGAATGCTATCAAACGCGATGCACTGTTGGAAAACTGTACAGTTAACGCTGAAGGCGAAATCAACTTCGCTGACAAGTCAGTAACTGAAAACACTCGTGTTTCTTATCCTATCTATCACATCGAAAACATCGTTAAACCGGTGTCTAAAGGTCCTCACGCTAAACAAGTTATCTTCTTGTCAGCTGACGCATTCGGTGTATTGCCTCCAGTATCTATCTTGAACCCGGAACAAACTCAGTACTACTTCCTTTCTGGCTTTACAGCTAAATTGGCTGGTACAGAACGTGGTATCACTGAACCGACTCCGACATTCTCTGCTTGTTTCGGTGCTGCTTTCTTGTCATTGCACCCAACTAAATATGGTGAAGAATTGGTTAAGAAGATGAAGAAAGCTGGTGCTAAAGCATACTTGGTGAACACAGGTTGGAACGGCTCTGGCAAACGTATCTCTATCAAAGATACTCGTGGTATCATCGACGCTATCCTTGACGGTTCTATCGACAAAGCTCCTACTAAGGTTATGCCTTACTTCGACTTCGTTGTTCCTACAGAACTTCCGGGTGTTGATCCGAAGATCCTTGACCCGCGCGACACTTACGAATGTGCTTGCCAATGGGAAGAAAAAGCAAAAGATTTGGCTGGACGTTTCATCAAGAACTTCGCTAAATTTACTGGTAACGAAGCTGGTAAGGCTTTGGTTGCTGCTGGTCCGAAACTCTAATTGGAGAATCAGATATAATATGGAAGGCGGTTCGATTTCGAACCGCCTTTTTTTTGTTTATGCTTGTGCCTTTCTATGAGAATAAATGCTGTCTGTTTAAAACTTTTCCCTATATTTGCCAAAACAGGAGTACTAACCTTTAAAAAGCGGTCATGGTATATCTAGCTACTGACAAACAGACCTATGCGGATCTAAGCATTACAGAGACTGCTAGTAATGAGCAATTTCTTTTCTCTTTGTTTTCCAAAACAGAGACAAAAGAAGGAAAAGCGCTGATGTTGAACTGGATTATGTATCCGCTAAGTGATTTGGAGGAAATCCGTAAAAGACAGGAGGCTATTGTCTGGGATGCTTTGCCCGAACTTCTTTTGAATGAAGAAGAGCTGGATTTTATTGAGTATTACCTGGCTTATCGTGACCAGATACGGGAAGCTCATATTCTGCTTTCATGTGCTACTGTTATCGACCGTCTGGTGCGATATGATTCGACTCGTTATGTGATCTGCAGGGGGGTGAAATTAGTGGTTCATCTATTGCATTGTCTGAAGGAATGGGCGACAGAACTACCACAGGACGCCCCACAACTCATGAAAGAATCTGCTGCTATGATTGATAATATTCTCCATGGAAGTGAATTGGAGGAAGTATTGGAGCAGACCTCTGATGAGGAAAAACGACTATCTAACTTTGTCATAGACAAATTCGATTATCTATTCCGGTGTACTCGGTTGTTATCTTTGAAGGAACTTCTGTCTGTTATATATCTACTTGATGTTTGCCGTACAGCTCACCGGGTGGCAAAAGAGAAGAACTTCTGTTGTATGCCGGTAATGGTACCGACAATGGACTTCTCGGTGGAGGGAGTCGTTCATCCTTTTGTGAAAGATGCGCAGCCAAACAGTTGGCAGATGTCCCGGGGAAATATATGCATTTTTACAGGCTCTAATATGGCGGGAAAGTCAACAACTTTAAAGGCATTGACCTTGGCTGTCTGGTTGGCACATTGCGGTTTGCCTGTTCCTGTGAAATCAATGATTTGTCCTCTTTACGAGGGGATTTATACCTCTATTAATCTGCCGGATTCTTTGCGGGACGGACGAAGTCATTTTATGGCGGAAGTACTCCGTATTAAAGAAGTGATGCAAAAAGCTGTGACCGGAAAACGCTGTTTGGTGGTATTAGATGAGATGTTTCGCGGGACGAATGCTAAAGATGCGTTTGAAGCCTCCGTTGCCGTCAATGAATTACTGAAAAGCTTCTCTCATTGTCATTTCTTGATATCGACACATATTTTGGAATATGCGAAAGCCTTTGAAAAGGATTCTTCCTGTTGCTTTTATTATATGGAAGCAGAAATTATTGATGATGCGTTTGTCTGTCCTCATCGGTTGTTGTCAGGGATTTCAGAGGCCAGAGTCGGGTATTGGGTCGTGAAAAAAATACTGTCGGATGGTTTGATGTAATTTTACCTCATTATAGAGGTTGTTGAGATTCTGTTTTATTTTTATTAGATATATATTTTGACTACTTTTGTACAGACTATAAATAGGTTATTAATCTTAAATAGCGACGCGACGACCATGAAGAATTTTTATTTCCTTCTTATTAGTTCCCTATTCCTTACCTCCGGGCTTTATGCGGGAAAAACAGATTATACTCAAGGACTTTCCATCTGGTTTGACACTCCTAATACTTTGCAGGGATATGCTGCCTGGTATGGCGGAAGACCGGATTTGTGGAAAGGTGAAAATAAACCGGTAACAGCGGGAAGCGGACATAATCTGGATGTCAGTTGGGAGTCACAGTCATTGCCTATTGGTAACGGTAGCCTCGGTGCAAATATTATGGGGTCAGTGGAAGCCGAACGTATCACTTTCAATGAAAAAACGCTTTGGCGCGGTGGTCCGAACACAGAGAAAGGTGCGGACTATTATTGGAATGTCAATAAACAATCGGCCCATCTTTTAGATGAAATACGCAAAGCATTTACAGAGGGAGATCAGAAAAAGGCTGAAATGTTGACGCGACAGAACTTCAATAGTGAAGTGTCGTATGAAGCTGACAGAGAAAATCCTTTCCGTTTCGGTAGCTTTACTACAATGGGAGAATTTTATGTAGAAACCGGACTGAATATGATAGGAATGAGCGATTATAAGCGCATTCTTTCTTTGGATTCGGCTATGGCAGTCGTACAATTCAAAAAGGATCGTGTGGCTTATCAACGCAATTTTTTTATCTCTTACCCCGCCAATGTAATGGTGGTACGTTTCAGCGCGGATCAATCGGGGAAACAAAATCTGGTTTTCAGTTATGCGCCCAATCCCCTGTCTACCGGCAGCATGGTTTCTGATGGAAATAAAGGACTGGTTTACACAGCTTCTTTGGATAATAATGGAATGAAGTATGTTGTGCGCATCCAGGCAGAAACAAAAGGAGGAACACTGTCTAATGCAGATGGAAAGTTGACGGTGAAGGATGCAGACGAAGTTGTATTTTATATCACAGCGGACACTGACTATAAGATTAACTTTGATCCGGATTTCAAAGATCCGAAAACATATATAGGTGTTAATCCCGAAGAAACTACAAAGCAGTGGATGAATAATGCAGTGGCGCAGGGATATACAGCTTTATTCAATCAACATTATAATGATTATGCTGCTCTGTTCAACCGGGTTCGGCTGAATCTGAACCCAGCGGTGAAAGGAGTGAACCTGCCTACTTCCCAACGTCTGAAAAATTATCGGAAAGGACAGCCGGATTATTATCTGGAAGAGTTGTATTATCAATTTGGACGTTATCTTCTGATTGCCAGTTCCCGTCCGGGCAATATGCCTGCTAATCTGCAGGGGATTTGGCACAATAATGTCGATGGACCGTGGCGTGTGGATTATCATAATAACATCAATATCCAGATGAATTATTGGCCTGCTTGTTCTACCAACTTGAATGAGTGCGTGCTTCCGTTGATAGACTTTATCCGTACACTCGTGAAACCGGGGGAGAAGACTGCGCAAGCTTATTTCGGAGCAAGAGGATGGACGGCATCTATCTCCGGTAATATTTTCGGCTTTACCACTCCGTTGGAAAGTCAGGATATGTCGTGGAACTTCAATCCGATGGCAGGGCCCTGGTTGGCTACCCATATATGGGAGTATTACGACTATACAAGAGACTTGAAATTTCTGAAAGAAACCGGCTATGAACTAATAAAGAGTAGTGCGGATTTTGCAGTCGATTACCTGTGGCATAAGCCGGATGGAACCTATACGGCTGCTCCGTCCACTTCGCCCGAGCATGGTCCTATCGATCAGGGAGCTACTTTTGTGCATGCCGTAGTGCGTGAAATTCTGATGGATGCGATTGAAGCAAGCAAAGTGTTGGGTGTAGATAAGAAAGAACGTAAGCAATGGGAGCATGTGCTTGCCAATCTCGTTCCCTATCAAATAGGTCGTTATGGTCAGTTGATGGAATGGTCGGTGGATATTGATGATCCGAAAGATGAACATCGTCATGTGAATCATCTGTTCGGCCTGCATCCGGGACATACTGTTTCTCCGGTCACTACTCCCGAACTGGCGAAAGCTGCTAAAGTGGTATTGGTGCATCGTGGTGATGGTGCTACCGGTTGGAGTATGGGTTGGAAGTTGAATCAGTGGGCGCGTTTGCAGGATGGTAATCATGCTTATACTTTATTCGGCAATTTATTGAAGAACGGAACCATGGATAATTTGTGGGATACGCATCCGCCTTTCCAAATTGATGGGAACTTTGGTGGGACAGCGGGAATCACCGAAATGCTGCTCCAAAGTCACATGGGCTTTATTCAATTATTACCGGCTTTGCCGGATGCATGGAAAGACGGTTCTATCAGTGGTATCTGTGCAAAAGGAAATTTTGAGGTGGATGTGATCTGGGAGAATCATCAATTGAAAGAAGCTGTTGTACGCTCTAATGCAGGAGGCGACTGTGTCATAAAGTATTCGGATCAGACTATCTCCTTTAAAACAGTGAAAGGACGCAGTTATCAGATTGGATATGATGCAGCCAAAGGGCTCATTAAAAATTAAACACAAAATATTGGAAAATTAGAAAGAAAGGATGGTACTGGAGTATTTAAAATTATTCGTGACATTTGCGAAGATTGGAATGTTTACTATTGGTGGCGGTTATGCCATGATTCCGTTGATTGAACGGGAGATTGTTAACAAGCAATGGATGAATAAGGAAGAATTTATGGAGATGTTTGCTTTGACGCAGTCGCTTCCGGGTGTGTTTGCAGTGAATATTTCTATTTTTGTAGGATATAAGTTGTATAAGGTGGGTGGTAGCCTGGTGTGTGCATTGGCTACGATTCTTCCCTCTTTCGTTATCATGATGCTGATAGCCATGTTTTTTGCACAGTTTCAGGATAATGAAGTGATGATTCGTATCTTTAATGGAATACGTCCTGCCGTGGTAGCATTGATTCTGTTTCCTTGCATTTCTGCTGTTAGAGCTTTGAAACTGAAGTATTTTCAGTTGGTTGCTCCTGCCATAGCTACCGTGTTGATCTGGCAGTTCGGCTTATCACCTATTTATATTGTGGTGGCCGGAATTATAGGGGGATTGGTATATACATTATGGTTGAAAGAAAAAATAGCGAATAAACAGGTATGATATATTGGCAATTACTTTGGGTGTATCTTAAAATAGGTATGTTCGGTTTTGGGGGTGGATATGCGATGCTTTCCCTGATTCAACATGAAATAGTGGATCTCCATCATTGGCTGACTCCTCAACAGTTTACGGATGTGGTCGCAATTTCGCAGATGACTCCGGGACCGATTGGCATAAATAGTGCTACTTACGTAGGTTATGCGGTAACACAAAGTGTTTGGGGAGCTGTGTTGGCCACTGTAGCCGTTTGCTTGCCTTCTTTTATTTTGGTGTTGCTCATTTCTTATTTCTTTGCGAAGTGTAAGGATAATAAGTATATTAAAGCGGCTATGTCTGGACTGCTTCCTATGTCGGTCGCGCTGATTGCTTCGGCTGCATTACTTATGATGAATAGAGAGAATTTTATAGACTATAAAAGTATCGGTATTTTCGCAGCCGCCTTTTTGGTTACATGGAAATGGAATCTTCATCCTATTCTGTTGATTTGTCTGGCGGGTGTGGTAGGATTACTGTTGTATTAGTAATACTTATGGGAAAAAGAGCCCCCCGGTTAAACACTGCGTTTAACCGGGGGGCTCTTTTATAATATTATGAAAGAATGGTTAGTTCTTGTTTGCACGTTTACGTTCGATTTCGTCCAAAATCACTTTACGCATACGCATTGCTTTAGGAGTAACTTCTACATATTCATCTTCCTTAATATATTCCAGTGCTTCTTCAAGTGAGAACTGGATAGGTGGAATCAGGCGTACTTTATCATCCGAACCGGAAGCACGCATATTCGTCAATTTCTTCGATTTGGTTACGTTGATAACCAGGTCGTTGTCATGAGAGTGTTCGCCTACTACTTGTCCTGCATAAACTTCGTCCTGCGGGAAGATAAAGAATTTACCGCGATCCTGCAATTTGTCGATGGCATAAGCAAAAGCTGTTCCGCTTTCCATAGCAATCATAGAACCGTTCGTACGACGTTCGATTTCTCCTTTGTGCGGTTGATATTCTTTGAAGCGGTGTGCCATGATGGCTTCGCCGGCAGAGGCAGTCAGTACATTGGTACGCAAACCGATGATACCGCGTGAAGGCATATTGAACTCAAGATTGATACGTTCACCTGTATTTTCCATCTTGACCATTTCACCTTTACGGCGAGTAACCATATCTATAATTTTGCTGGAATATTCTTCCGGTACGTTGATGGTCAGTTCTTCAATCGGCTCGCATTTCACACCGTCGATTTCTCTGAAGATAACCTGCGGCTGACCTACCTGCAATTCATATCCCTCTCGGCGCATTGTTTCAATTAATACAGAAAGGTGGAGTACGCCACGGCCGGAAACAATCCATTTACCGTCTTCTTCACTTTTTCTTACGCGGAGAGCCAGATTCTTGTCGAGCTCCTTCATCAGACGGTCGTGGATATGACGTGAAGTCACAAACTTGCCATCTTTACCAAAGAAAGGAGAATCGTTGATAGCAAACAGCATACTCATGGTCGGTTCGTCGATTGCGATTGGCGGCAATGCTTCCGGATTCTCGAAATCACAAACAGTATCTCCAATTTCGAAACCGTCGATACCTACCAGTGCGCAGATGTCACCGGAAGAAACTTCGTTTGTTTTCACGCGGCCTAAACCTTCGAAAACATGGAGCTCTTTGATTTTGCTCTTGAGCATATCACCGTTACGTTTCGCAAGCGTTATATTCATACCTTCTTTTAATGTACCGCGATGTACGCGGCCTACAGCGATACGACCGGTATAAGAAGAATAATCCAGAGAAGTAATCAACATCTGGGGAGTACCTTCCAATTGTTTGGGTGCCGGAATATTTTCGATGATACAATCCAGTAGCGGAGTAATACTGTCAGTCTGTTGTTTCCAGTCGGTGCTCATCCAGTTGTTCTTGGCGGAACCGTAGATTACGGGGAAGTCCAGTTGGTCCTCCGTTGCATTCAGGCTGAACATCAAATCGAAAACCATTTCGTAAACTTCTTCCGGACGGCAGTTAGGCTTATCTACCTTATTAACTACCACGATAGGTTTCAAACCGATTTCCAGTGCCTTTTGCAGTACGAAACGAGTCTGGGGCATCGGACCTTCAAAGGCGTCTACCAACAGAATACAACCGTCGGCCATATTCAATACACGTTCTACCTCACCACCGAAGTCGCTGTGTCCCGGAGTATCAATAATATTAATCTTTGTACCGTTGTAATTGATGGATACATTTTTGGAGAGAATCGTTATACCACGTTCACGTTCCAAATCGTTGTTATCCAGGATAAGTTCACCACTATTTTGGTTGCTGCGGAATAAATTTCCGGCCAATAGCATCTTGTCAACCAGCGTTGTTTTCCCATGGTCAACATGGGCAATGATTGCAATGTTTCGAATATTTTGCATATAATACCTATTATTTGGCTGCAAAGGTACGAAAATAGGATTAGAAATATGCGCAATGATAGCAATTTTTTCTTGTAAATCGTTGTGTGATATAAAGATAATGCCTATCTTTGCACGCTCAAAAGAATAATTTATCAATTAAAATTCTAAGAATTATGTATTTAGACGCTGCTAAAAAGCAAGAAATCTTCGGAAAGTACGGAAAGTCTAACACTGACACCGGCTCAGCTGAGGCCCAAGTGGCATTGTTTTCCTACCGTATTTCTCACCTGACTGAGCACATGAAGCTCAACAGAAAAGATTATAGTACTGAAAGAGCGTTAACAATGTTGGTAGGTAAGCGTCGTCGCTTACTTGATTACCTGAAAGCAAGAGATATCGAAAGATATCGTGCTATTGTTAAAGAGCTCGGTTTGCGTAAGTAATCTACTTGTCGCGAAAAGATTTAAAGCCGTTCCTCATTTATAGAGGAGCGGCTTTTTTTAGTTTCTTCTTTTTCTTCCTGATAGTCGTATTTTCTTCGGTTATAATTGTGTTCATCTAAAGATTTTGCTATTTTTGCAGCTTAATTATTATAATTTATCACCTTTGATAACTAAAATGCTTTCAAAATGGATACAAGTAAGATTGTTGGCGAAAAAATTAAAGCCCTCCGCGAAGATAAATCAATAAGCATAGAAGAGTTGGCACAATGTTCGGGTTTGGCTATCGAACAGGTTGAACGTATTGAGAATAACATTGATATACCTTCTCTTGCACCGCTAATTAAAATTGCGCGTGTATTGGGAGTACGTCTGGGGACTTTCCTTGACGATCAGGATGAAGTAGGACCGGTGGTTTGTCGTAAGAAAGAAGCCAAAGATGCGATTAGTTTCTCCAATAACGCGATTCATTCTCGCAAACACATGGAATATCACTCGTTGTCCAAGTCAAAGGCGGATCGTCACATGGAGCCGTTTATTATTGATGTGATGCCAACGGAAGATACCGACTTCGTGCTTTCTTCTCATGAAGGGGAAGAATTTATCATGGTTATGGAAGGTATCATGGAAATTAGCTACGGCAAGAATACCTATTTGCTGGAAGAGGGGGATAGCATTTATTATGATTCCATTGTTCCTCATCATGTACATGCTTACGAGGGGCAGGCTGCAAAAATCCTGGCAGTAGTTTACACGCCAATTTAATGAAATAATAGGAACCAAGACTTAAGTATAATTACATGCAATTATTTGATCGTACTTTGGGGCAGTGGCTCGAGCACTGGGCTGAAGAGACTCCCGATAAGGAATATATCGTTTATTCCGACCGCAATCTCCGTTTTACCTGGAGTCAGTTGAACCGTCGTGTGGATGATATGGCGAAAGGGCTTATCGCCATTGGGGTGGAACGTGGTACCCATGTGGGTATCTGGGCGGCTAATGTTCCCGATTGGTTGACATTGTTGTATGCTTGTGCGAAGATCGGTGCGGTATATGTTACTGTAAATACGAACTATAAACAATCGGAGTTGGAGTATCTTTGCCAGAACTCGGATATGCATACGCTTTGTATCGTGAATGGCGAGAAGGACAGTGACTTTGTGCAGATGACCTATACAATGCTTCCCGAATTGAAAACCTGTGAACGCGGACATTTGAAGAGTGAACGTTTTCCGTACATGAGAAATGTAGTGTATGTAGGACAGGAGAAACATCGTGGTATGTATAATACAGCGGAGATTCTGTTATTGGGAAATAATGTGGAAGACGACTGTTTGAGCGAACTCAAAAGCAAGGTGGATTGTCACGATGTGGTGAATATGCAATATACATCGGGAACTACCGGTTTTCCGAAGGGAGTAATGCTGACACATTATAATATTGCCAATAATGGATTTCTGACTGGTGAACACATGAAGTTCACGGCGGATGATAAACTTTGCTGCTGTGTTCCGTTATTCCATTGTTTCGGAGTGGTGTTGGCCACCATGAACTGTCTGACTCATGGTTGTACGCAAGTAATGGTGGAACGTTTCGATCCGCTGATTGTATTGGCTTCCATTCATAAAGAACGTTGCACGGCTCTTTATGGCGTACCGACTATGTTTATTGCCGAGTTGCATCATCCGATGTTTGATCTCTTTGATATGTCTTGTCTTCGTACAGGTATTATGGCAGGTTCTCTATGTCCTGTTGAACTGATGAAGCAAGTGGAGGAGAAAATGTATATGAAGGTGACCAGTGTGTATGGACTGACAGAGACTGCACCGGGTATGACAGCTTCTCGTATTGATGATCCGTTTGATGTACGTTGTAATACGGTAGGACGTGATTTTGAATTTACGGAAGTAAAAGTGATCGACCCGGAAACTGGTGAAGAATGTCCGGTTGGCGTACAAGGTGAGATGTGCAACCGTGGATATAACACCATGAAAGGATATTATAAAAATCCGGAAGCAACAGCAGAAGTGCTTGATGAAAACAATTTCTTGCATTCCGGTGATTTGGGTATCAAGGATGAAGATGGAAATTACCGGATTACCGGACGTATCAAGGATATGATAATCCGGGGTGGCGAGAATATTTATCCGCGCGAAATAGAGGAGTTTCTTTATAAACTTGATGGAGTGAAAGATGTTCAGGTGGCAGGTATTCCTTCTAAGAAATACGGTGAGGCGGTCGGAGCATTTATTATCTTGCAGGAAGGTGTGAAAATGCAGGAAGCTGATGTTCGTGATTTTTGTAGAAATAAGATATCCCGTTATAAGATTCCGAAATATATCTTCTTTGTGAATGAATTCCCGATGACAGGTAGTGGAAAGATTCAGAAGTTCAGATTGAAGGATCTGGGATTACAGCTTTGTAAAGAGCAGGGAATAGAAATTATCTAAGGCCTGTGATTGTTTAAGGACACACAAAGTTTTTCGATAATATAAACGATGAACGGTGAACGAACTGCATGATTGTTTGCAGAGAGTTCACCGTTCATTATTTATATTATTGTCTTATCCGGCTTTTGTTGTAGCAGCTAAGTATTATACGCTGCTAAATGAAATCGTCACCCAGTTGCATTTGGGCATCATTCACATATTTACGGATGGCATGTTCTTCATCTTTGCGGCAGATTAAAAGAACATTGTCGGATTCTGCTATTAGAAATCCTTCCAATCCATCAATTACGGCCAGTTTTCCTTTGGGAAGTACTACCATATTATCTTTACTATTATAAATAAGCGAATGGCATTTCAGAGTAACATTGCCTTCCGGGTCTCTTTCCGATAAGTCATAAAGTGATCCCCAGGTTCCAAGGTCAGACCAGCCAAAATCTCCTAACGATACATACACGTTATCCGCTTTTTCCATAATACCGAAGTCGATGGATACATTAGGACATGCGGGGAAATTTTCTTCAATAAATGCTTTTTCCTTATCGGTGGCATAAATATCTTTTCCCGGTGCCAGTTTGGAAGCTAATTCAGGCAACAAGTCTTCACTTGCTTTGATGATTGTATTTACATTCCACATAAACAGGCCGGAATTCCAGTAAAATTCTCCGCTTTCTACGAATACTTTAGCTAATTCCAATTCAGGTTTTTCAGTGAATGTTTTTACTTTGTAGAAGTTTCCTCCTGCGGGTTCATCTATTTGTATATATCCATATCCTGTTTCCGGACGATTGGGTTTAATACCTAATGTTAGTAGTTTTTCAGAGCGTGAAACAAAATCAAGTCCTTTTTCGATAGCGGCAAGAAATTCATCCTCTTTTAATATTAAATGGTCTGAAGGTGCAACTACGATATTGGCATTTGGATTCAGTGCCCGGATATGGTAAGAAGCCCATGCTATACATGGAGCAGTATTTCGTCTTGCAGGTTCCAGCAGAATTTGGTTTTCGCTCACTTCAGGTAATTGTTCCTTCACTAAGTCTGCATACATTGCATTGGTAACGATGAAAATGTTTTCTGTTGGAATGACCTTTTGGAACCGGTCAAAAGTCTGCTGTAAAAGTGAACGACCCGTTCCGAAGAAATCTAAGAATTGTTTGGGCAATGTTTTGCGGCTAAACGGCCAGAAGCGGCTTCCAATGCCGCCACCCATAATCACGCAATAATTATCCTGGTTTGTCATGATAGTGACTCTATTTTAAAGTTTCTGCTAATGTACGGTTTATTCTCTGAATAGAGAAGTGTTTAAGATATGTTTTATTATTTTTTTCTCCTTTTTTTTGCCAAACTATTGTGGATTCAAAATAATGTCGTATCTTTGCACCGCAATTGAGAAATCAAGTATGCGCCCAGATGGCGGAATCGGTAGACGCGCTGGTCTCAAACACCAGTGGATTCACTTCCATCCCGGTTCGACCCCGGGTCTGGGTACTGAGGCGGAGAAAGTTGAAAAACTCTCTCCGTTTTTCTTTTCTACTCCTCGTAACTCGTTGGTTTGCTGATAGATTAAATCAAGAACTTTATTGTAAGAATTGGTTCGATATGTTTTTCCGTCAAATTCGATTTTAACCAGTTAACTTTTCTGGGGCAGTCCGACTTTTCTTTATTAGCTATATAGCACATGAATCTTGTTCAAGATAATTCGAATTTATTCTATATTGTTTATGAATATGGATTTATACTCTCATATTTGTTGATGTAATCTATCAATGACAATAAATCATGTTTTTTTTTCATAAGCTTTTTTAAGAAGTGGGAGACTTTTTTTTCCTATGTAACAAGCTAGAATAATACTCGCGTTTTTGATGATATCGGCTGAGGTACTATCTTCAGTAATAATATCTGCTAAATATGAATTTATGTTTTTGACTTTTGATAGAATGGCTTCAATCGATTGCCCAATACTTCCTCGACATATCATATTGTCGCCAATAATAGATAATAATTTAATTACGGTTGCTTTGTTATAGTTATATATCTTATTTAAAACTAGGACTTTGATATTATTGGAAATATTATTACCAGAATACCATATATCTGGATGCCAAGGGATGTGTGCCAAGTAATAAATTAGTTTATGAGGAATTTCGTGTGCCTCCTTTTCTTGTATATAGTCTAAAAATGTATTCCAAGTCTTTTCTTCATTTATATATTTTTCAAACATAATAGTCATTCCCAAATTAAATTCAGAAATATCGTCTGAATTGAAATATGATAAGGCTTCGTTGAAAGAAACTAATGGTATTGTGTCTAATATTAAAGGTTGAAATAATCGTTTGAAATCTATTGTATTAAATTGATTTATTCGAGTCACTGGAAATTTTATGAGTGAAGAATTACATATAGTTTCTATGTATGTTTTGATATTAACCCAAAAAGCATTCTTTAAGTTAGGAATATATACAATTCCGAAAACTGGTAATGGATAATTTAGCCAATAATTATAATGGCTATCTATTGGAATAGAAAGTTCTTGATTCCTACTGTTAAAGTAGGAATCTCCTGATTTTATTTGTATAGCTATGCTTTTATTTGTAGGAGTACCATCTTGGATAAATTCAATAATTCCGTCTATCCCTAAATCATTTTCTTGTTCAATTTTATGGAATAAAGACCCAGATTCTTCAACTATAGTTCTAACGTAATTTATTCCGATTTTAGCTGTTATGCTTGAATTTGAATATTTGGGCATCTTGTTTTTTATTTTATTATTCTTATAATCTTATATGGTAAAACATCGTGTTGCAAATATAAGAAATCAGAAGTTCAATACATTCAAAATTTTGTTTTAACTGGCATTTTATAATATTATGGATGAGGTATCCATTCTCTTAATTCCCAAATCAAGTTCAAATCATGCAAGAATTGGTTCGAGAACAGAACGGTTAAGGGTACTTAAAATAGCTGTTAATCATGTGATTTTCAGCTATTTTTTATGGGTAGTCCAAAAAAAATCTCAAGCGGAAGCCAATTCAGGCGAATGAAGTCTTGGGTAGGACACTGCAGCAAATCATTGATGTCATCAATAAATTTAGAGCAAGCCAGTCGCTATTTGTCCAGCCATTTCTTGAATGTAGCAGCTTTCTCCCGACTTATCAAAATTTCCTCCTGCGGATACCCATTCATTTCTACCTTTAATTTATAGTTGAACCAGTTGCTGACTTTCTTAATATGTCTCACTTGTATCATATGCTGACGGTTTGCACGGAAGAAAGAAGCAGGGTTCATTTCCTTTTCCAGTTGGTCCAATGTGTAAGGAATGGTAGCAGAAGTGCCATCCGTCAGATAAAGGCGGGTTATGTTCTGTTGAGAGTGGATGAAACAGACGTTCTGGACTTCGATAGTGATATATTCATCTTTGCGAGACACCAAAAATCTTTCCCGATAATGAGGGGTAGGGACAGCCCCACCCAGGTATTCCAATAGCTGTTCCAGCTTTGGAGCAGTGGTCACAGGAGATGAGCGGGATATTCTTTCTGTCGCTTTTTGTATAGCCGCTTCCAATTCATCCGAGTCGATGGGTTTCAGCAAATAGTCGATACTATTGAATTTAAATGCCTGTATAGCATACTGGTCATAGGCAGTGGTGAAAATGATGGGCGAGACTATCTTTATTTGGCGGAAAATGTCGAAACTTAATCCATCCTGTAGGCGGATGTCGGAGAATATCAGATCCGGCTGCTCCCGTTGGAGGAAATCTATACTTTGGACAATACTCTTGGTGATGCCGGAAATTTCGTAATCAGGGTGCAGTGTGCGGATGTAGCGTTGCAGGCGTTCGGCACTGTGGTTTTCGTCTTCTATTATTAGAACTTTCATGGAATTTATCATTTCGTTTAAAGCGTTGAAAGGGTGACACGATAGATGTGTTCATCCTGATAGATTTCAGGGGCGGGAGCACCAGTGAGCTGATACCGCTCTTTGATATTTCGCAACCCGATGTGGTGGGTGGAAGAGTTCGGAGTAAGAGGTTTACAGTTGTTTTCCACTACCAATTTATCCCCGTCGGAATATACACGGATGAATAGCAGTGCTTCTTCCGACACTTGATTGTGCTTGATGGCATTTTCCAGTAACATCTGCAATACAATGGGAGGGATCTGTCTCTCGCGGATAGCGTCCTGTACTTGTACTTCTACCTGTATGGCATCCTCAAAACGTATTTTGAGTAGGAAGATATAAGCCTCCAAACTGGATAATTCATCAGCAACGGATGAAAGGTTTTTATCGACATTAGCTACGATATGCCGGTAAACTTTGGAGAGACATTTGATGTAGATGGGAGCTGTGGCATCTCCCGTCTCTACTAGGTCGAGCAGGATGCTAAGATTATTGAATATAAAATGCGGGTCTATCTGCATCTTCAGTGCATCAAGACGTGATTGCTGACGTTTCAGTTGCAGATTTTTTTTCTTCTTTTGCAGAACAATGGAGATAGACATTAGAATGAGGATGACGGTAAAAGCAATGACAATAATCCAGCAATAGAAGACCCAGTACCGGTAGTATTCTGCCTCTGCGACTTCGGAGTCACGGATCGTTTTTCGAAGTTTGTCCACATTCTCAATTTGAGCGAGGTCCTTGTTATAAGCGATGCTGTCTATCTGTGCTTGATAGTGCGTCAGCCTTTCCAAGCAGTCTGATACACCATTGAGAGAACCGGTACGTATATTCAGATCAGTCAACTGGCGATAGGCTTTCAGACAGATGAAGGGGTTGTTGCTCTGACTGCTTCGGTTTAGGTAAAAACGAGCGGAATCGATTTGTTGAAGATCGGAATGTATCTTGCCGAGCAGATAGTCGACTGAGTCCTGATATAAATGCGGGATTTGCAGCGCATAGATACGAGCGGAGTCAGGCATGTGCTTGTCGGCATATTTTTCACTGAGGAGGAATAGCAACCGGGCTTGCAAGGAGCCAGAGTAACCTTTCATAGAGGCAGTTTTGAACAGAGGGATACTCTCATCACCATCATTTGTCCGGGCGTAATAGTGGGTGAGTTCAGAGTAGGCTTCGGCAATGAGAGAGGGGTTGTTTAGCTCCTTGGCCAGAGAGAGGGCGGCGAGTTTGGCCTCTTTCTCTTCTTTCATCATGTGTTTAGTGTGGTAAACCTGCCCTTTGAAGTTGTTGAGGTAGAAGTTCAGTTCGCGAAGATCGTACACATCGTTGTTGTATTGTGTACAGAGGGTGAAATATTCTACGGCTTCAAGCAGGAAATTAGAGTGACGGGCTATCTCGCCCCGGTAGTAATATATTTCAGTCAGGTGTAGTGAGTCCGCTTTATATTTGAAGTAAGGGCTGACGATGTTAAGTAGCGAATCCGGCACAAGATATTCCTGCATGCCGATGAGAGCACCGGCTTTTACTAAATCGCACATCATGTAATTCCTTTCGCTCAAGAAAGTACGGTTTATCTGTTCCACATCTGCCAGTGCTTTTCGCGGATTCACTTCAATGAGACCGTTGGCATACTCCAGGCGGCTGCGTGCAGAGCGGTTTACACGATAGAGGTAGTAAGCGGAAAAGCTTACCACAAGCAGGAATATTGCGGCTGTGAGATAAATACGTTTTCTTATCATAACTGCGTAATCAAGTCTGAAATGCAAGTCTATTTATTAGGATGGACTCTTATCTTTGTTTGGGCAAAAGTAGTAAATAATACCAAATAGCATTACATCTTCATCACAACTTTATATGGAGGGGATAGGTATTTGGTTTCATTCATTCCGTTTCACCACTTATCTCTGCGGTTTCGTCCCCCAAAAATCCGGCTTTGACCAGAATTGCATTGCGGGAGCGGGCGCTGACACCTACTTTTGCACCGCTCTTGTGAGAACTAATCAATCACTATAATACATTGAATTTTATGAAAATGGAAATAAACAAAATGTGGCAAATCTTCATGCTGACAACACTCCTTGCTCTTGCCGGATGCAAGAACGGAGGAGGAGAATATTCGCAGTCTGTATCGGAATATGCGACGATGCAGGTGGCACCAGTCAATAAAACTCTTTCTACCCAATACCCGGCAGCTATCCAGGGTAAGCAGGATATTGCTATCTTTCCGCAGGTGACGGGAACCATCACCCGATTGTGTGTAAACGAGGGACAGGCGGTGAAACGTGGACAAGTGCTTTTCATCATCGACCAGGTTCCTTATCAGGCAGCTTTGGCCACAGCCCGGGCGAATATGGAAGCAGCCGATGCTACATTGGCTACGGCACAACTAACCTACGATAGCAAGAAAGAACTCTTCGCTCAAAACGTCATTTCGGCTTATGAATTGAAAACGGCCGAGAATAATCTGTTGATGGCAAAATCCGGACGCGCACAAGCCAAGGCGCAGGAGTTGAGTGCTGCCAATGATCTTTCCTACACCGAAGTGAAAAGTCCCTCGGATGGAGTGATCGGCACATTGCCCTATCGCGTTGGTACGCTTGTCAGTGCCGGAATGGCACAACCACTGACTACCGTATCAGACAACTCGGATATGTATGTTTACTTCTCAATGACGGAAAACCAACTCTTAGGGCTTATTCGCCAATATGGTTCTAAAGACAAGGCTTTGCAGTCGATGCCTGCCATCGAGCTAGTGCTGAATGACCGGACTACTTACGAAGAAAAAGGTACCATAGCAACTATTAGCGGAGTAGTGGATGCTTCGACAGGAACCGTCAGTGTACGGGCTGCATTTCCCAACAAGAACGGACTGCTACATAGTGGAAGTTCGGGAAATGTGGTGGTTCCATCGGTCTACAAGGACGGTATCATCATTCCTCGTGCGGCAACTTACGAAGTGCAGGACAAGGTCTTTGTCTATAAGGTAGTGGATGGTAAAACGCATTCTACCCAAGTAAGTGTGGAACGTGTGGACGGTGGACAGGATTACATCGTGACGACCGGACTTGCCATAGGGGATGAAATCGTGACAGAAGGTGTCGGATTGCTACAGGATGGAATGCCGATAACAAAGAAGAAGTAACTAACTCAAAATTGAAGAAACAATGAACTTACGAATATTTATAGAACGTCCCGTGCTCTCCGCCGTCCTTTCCATTGTGATTGTAGTGGTGGGGATTATCGGGTTATTCACCCTACCCGTGGAGCAATATCCCGATATTGCTCCTCCTACCGTTCAGGTGTACACTGCATACGACGGTGCCAGTGCTGAAACGGTGCAGAAGAGTGTCATCGCTCCGTTGGAGGAAGCCATCAATGGTGTGGAAGATATGACTTATATGACTTCCAGTGCTTCCAATGCCGGTTCAGCCGAAATAACCATTTACTTTAAACAAGGTACCAATCCGGACATGGCCGCTGTCAATGTACAGAACCGTGTGTCGAAAGCTGCCGGACAACTTCCTGCGGAAGTGACCCGTGTGGGTGTCAGTGTCAACAAGCGACAGAACGGTATGCTCCAGATATTTACCTTGCATAGTCCTGATAGCTCATTAGACGAGAACTTTCTCTCGAACTATATCAATATTAATTTGAAACCTGCTATCTTGCGTATTTCCGGAGTGGGAGATGTGCAGGTGATGGGTGGTGTCTATTCCATGCGTGTATGGCTTAAACCTGACGTCATGGCACAGTACAAGCTGATTCCTTCCGACGTGACTGCTGCACTGGCCTCACAAAACATTGAAGCTGCAACAGGCTCTATTGGTGAGAATTCCAAGGAAGCTAAAGCGTATACCATGAAATACCGCGGTCGATTGATGACTCCCGAAGAATTTGGAGAGATCGTGATCCGCAGCACTAAGAATGGTGAGGTACTTCGTTTAAAAGAGATTGCCAACATCAGTCTCGGACAAGAATCGTATTCTTATCAAGGTAGTTTCAATGGTAAACCCGGTGTGTCATGTATGGTTTATCAGACTGCCGGTTCTAATGCCACAGAGATTAATCGTGAGATTGACGCTTTTCTGGCAGACGCTTCCAAACGTCTCCCCAAAGGGGCGGAAATAACCCAGCTGATGAGTACTAACGAATTTCTCTTCGCCTCTATCCATGAGGTATTGAAGACACTGATTGAAGCGATTCTGCTGGTAATCCTTGTGGTATATGTTTTCTTACAGGATATTCGTTCTACACTTATTCCGCTGGTGGGTATTTTTGTTTCTCTTATCGGAACTTTCGCTTTCATGGCGTTGGTAGGATTCAGTATCAATTTGATTACGCTTTTCGCATTAGTGCTGGTCATCGGTACAGTGGTGGATGATGCCATTATTGTGGTCGAGGCAGTGCAATCCAAGTTCGATTCCGGCTACCGTTCGCCCTATATGGCCAGTGTGGATGCAATGAAAGGACTGTCGGGTGCTATCGTTACCACTTCACTGGTGTTTATGGCGGTATTTATTCCGGTGTCTTTCATGAGTGGGACTTCGGGTACATTCTATACGCAGTTCGGTCTGACAATGGCTGTGGCGGTAGGTATTTCTACCATCAATGCATTGACACTAAGTCCTGCCCTCTGCGCCTTGATTCTGCGACCCTATACCAATGAGGACGGCACACAGAAGCAAAACTTCGCAGCCCGTTTCCGCCGTGCGTTCAACACTGCGTTCGAATCATTGTCAGAGCGGTATAAAAAAGGAGTTCTCTTCTTTATCCGTCGCAAATGGTTGACAGGCGCCTTTGTTGCCGGGACAGTCGTAATCCTTGCCTTGTTGATGAACAGCACCAAAACAGGCCTTGTGCCCGATGAAGATCAGGGACTGGTGTTTGTTGCCGTATCCACTGCGCCGGGTAACTCACTCTATGCTACCGATGGCATTATGAACCGTGTAGAAGAACGTATTCAGCAAATCCCACAGGTGAAACAGGTACTTAAAGTGACCGGTTGGTCAATGGGTGGTGCGGGTAATTCTTCCGGTATTTTCTTTGTTCGCCTTACACCGTGGGATGAACGACCGGAGGAAGAAGATCACGTGCAGGCAGTAATCGGACAGATTTATGCCCGTACCGGAGATATCAAGGATGCTACAATTTTTGCTATGGCTCCGGGTATGATACCTGGCTATGATATGGGTAATGCACTCGATATCCAGATGCAGGACAAGGCTGGAGGTGATCTCACAGAGTTTTTTAGTATCACCCGTCAGTTTATCGACTCGTTGAATCAGCGCCCCGAACTGGCAATGGCTTTTTCGTCTTTCGAAATCAACTATCCCCAGTGGCAGGTCGATGTGGATGCCGCTAAGTGTCTGCGTGCCGGAATCATGCCTGATGAGGTACTCTCTACCTTGGGGGGATATTATGGAGGTAGCTATGTCAGCAACTTTAACCGCTTTTCGCGCGTCTATCGTGTGATGGTACAAGCTGATCCAAATTATCGTCTGGATGAGGCTTCGCTCAACCGTCATTTTGTTCGCTTGAGCAATGGAGAGATGGCACCGTTGAGTCAGTTCGTCACACTGACCAAAGTATATGGAGCCGAGAGTTTGAACCGTTTTAATATGTACAACTCTATTGCACTCAATGCTATGCCTGCTGAAGGATATAGCTCGGGTGAAGCCATCCGTGCCGTACAGGAAACTGCTGCCCGTGTGCTTCCCGCCAACTATGATTTCGACTTTGGCGGACTGGCGCGCGAGGAGAGTAACCAGAGTAATACCACCATCGTGATCTTTGCTATCTGCCTATTGATGGTTTATCTGCTATTGAGCGCGCTTTATGAGAGCTTCTTCGTTCCGTTTGCCGTCTTGCTTAGTGTTCCGGCCGGATTGATGGGTAGCTTCCTCTTTGCTAAGTTGCTTGGATTGGAGAATAATATCTATCTGCAAACGGGACTTATCATGCTTATCGGTTTGTTGGCAAAAACAGCTATTCTTCTCACCGAATATGCTACCGAGCGCCGTCATGCCGGTATGAGTCTGACGTCTGCTGCACTTATTGCTGCTAAAGACCGTTTGCGTCCTATTCTTATGACAGCGCTGACGATGATTTTCGGTATGGTGCCTCTGATGTTAGCATCTGGCGTAGGAGCCAACGGAAACAGTTCGCTCGGTACGGGTGTGGTAGGCGGTATGCTGGTGGGGACATTGGCACTGTTATTCATTGTGCCGGCTATGTTTATTGTCTTCCAGGCAATACAGGAGAAAGTGCGACCGATTCAGTTTGATGCCACTGTTGCTGACTGGCAGATAAAAGAAGAGGTGGAGAAAGCCGATGAAGAAAGAAAACAATATTTGGAGAATAAGAAGAAATGAAAAGAAATATCATCATCCTTGCCATAACGACGCTCATACTGAGCAGTTGCGGCATCTATACAAAATATCAACCGGAAACGACCATTCCCGAAGATCTTTTTGGAGCGGCGGAAACGGTTCCCGATACAGTTCATAATATTGCCAATTTGAATTGGCGCCAATTGTTCGTTGATCCTCATCTGCAATCCCTCATTGAGCAGGGGTTGCGGAATAATACCGATCTACAGTCCGCTCATTGGCGAGTGGAAGAAGCCCGTGCTTCGCTTAGTGCGGCCCGCTTGGCTTATCTGCCCTCATTCGCTTTTTCACCGCAGAGCACTGTGAGTAGTTTCGATAAGGGGAAAGCTGGACAGAGCTATTCCCTGCCTATTACTTCCTCTTGGGAAATTGATATCTTCGGTCGGCTGACGAATGCCAATCGTCGTGCTAAAGCTCTTTATATTCAAAGTCAGGAGTATGAACTTGCTGTTAAGACGCAGTTGATAGCCAATCTGGCGAATACCTATTACACACTTTTAATGTTGGATGCTCAATTGACCATTTCCGAGGAGACAGAAGTGAAATGGAAAGAAAGCGTGCGCGTTATGCAAGCTTTGAAGAATGCCGGTCAAGGTAACGAAGCGGGTTTGGCACAAACTGAAGCCACCTACTATTCCATCTGTACTACTGTTCTTGATTTAAAGGAACAAATCAGGCAGACGGAAAACAGTCTTTGTCTGATGCTGGGAGAAACTCCGCAATTTATTCGTCGTGGCACACTGGACGGACAGATTCTGCCGCAGGATTTATCTGTAGGTATCCCTTTACAACTTCTTGCTAATCGTCCTGATGTCAGATCATCAGAATTGGCTTTGGCACAAGCCTTTTACACAACTAATGAGGCACGCTCTGCTTTTTATCCATCCATCACCCTCAGTGGGTCTGCCGGATGGACAAATGGGGTAGGTGAGGTGGTTATGAATCCGGGTAAGTTGTTACTGTCAGCTGTTGGCTCCCTTACGCAGCCCTTATTTAATAAAGGGCAGAATATAGCCCGTCTTAGAATAGCTAAAGCACAACAGGAAGAAGCGAAGTTGTCTTTCACGCAGATCCTACTCAATGCTGGTGCTGAAGTGAACAACGCTTTGAAGCAAAATCAAACAGCCCGGGATAAGTCCGGTCTTTACCAGCGTCAGATCTCTTCCCTACAAACGGCTGTTGCCAGCACACAGCTGCTCATGCAACATGGAAATTCCACTTATCTTGAAGTTCTCACCGCCCAGCAAACTCTACTGACCGCCCAGTTGACACAGGTGAGTAACCGGTTTCAGGAGATACAGGGAATAATCAATCTGTATCAGGCACTAGGAGGAGGTAGGGAAGAATAGTGGAAATAATTGAATGCCACTCATATCCGGCTGAATATTTATAATGTAGAGAAACAATAAATAATGTAAAAAAGAAGATTTTCTTTTCATCGTAGAATTAACTTTTAAACTTTAGTGAGGTCTAACATACATTACTCACTTAATATGATATTTAGAATTATGAGAAAGCTAATTTTAAGTTTGACAGTTGCACTATTGATTGGCTCAACTGTATGTATGGCTCAAAATCGTCAGAAAGGAAAAGCTGATAGAGAGAAACGCATAGAAAAGATGGTTACCGATTTGGGACTGAATGAAAAGCAGGCCAAAGATTTTAAAGCTGCAATGGAAGAGATGAAACCTGCAAAAAATAAATCGGATGAAAAACCTTCACGAGAAGAAATGCAAAAGAAAAAGAAAGAAGTCGATGCTAAAATAAAAAGCATTCTGACCGAAGAACAATATAAGAAGTACCAGGATATGCGTAAGAAGGATAACGCGAAGAAAAAGAAAAAAGCAAAATAAGTACTGTGAATTTAAGCTAAACTTATCATATGGATGATTATAAAAGATCGTCTATTATGAGGCTATGTTTATTCCCTGTTCTTTCATAAATATTTATTTAATCTACATTTTAGTTTTCGTTCTACTAAAGTTGGATGTATGTTCTCTATTTAAGGTGAAAACATATATTCAACTTAGGTGGAGCGATTTTTTTATGAGATAATGAAGAATATGAAGTTAAAGAGAAACTACAAGCAAAAAAGTAACGGTAGTTATATCTATCTAATAGTGGACAGTATCAAATAAGCTCTAAAGAGGTGTCCTTATCCTTCTTTAGAGCATTCATATATAGGGATAGGGTGGCATCTATTTAATTAGCTCAGGAACCTGATCGGAAAATAACGTAATAAAACGCCCTTCCTTATTAAAAAGTGCGTATAGGGTCACTTGATTGTCATCTGTCATCCCATAGCCACCTTCATCCGCCCAGTATCTTCCGTCAGGCTGTACTGTCCAACTGAATACGGCTCTATCATCAACAAATGGATAGATAAAACTAGCGAATCTGTTTTCTTTAATGATATGCTCCATCGTGATATCTTTTTCCCATTTCCCATGGGCCAGTCCTGGGAAATTCACGAATTGTTGATTGCGAAGTATTTCTGCGCAAAAAGATGGATCGTCGTGTTTACGGAGTTCAACATTATGGCAGCAAAAACCGCCCATTCCGTTGCTTCCCTCTTCTGTCACGATATAGAAGCCGTCTCCCATTTCTTTTATATTCTTATTCATAACCATCTAAAATGATGAGATTAATAATTCTTGTTTTCATGTTTTCTTGTTTTTAGCTGTTTTCTAATATAGATGAAGTATCAGTCTGTAATCTATCAATAGAAAAGTTTTTTATCTGCAGTGTTAGATTTACTTCTTACTCTTCATCTATATCAATATAAATGGTGAAGAGGCAAAGATTGATATTTCATAAAGAGATAAATATCTTTTAAGGGTAATGAAAATAATACATGAAACAATGAAAACATTAAAGAAAATTACATTTGGGCGAGTTCTTGGTCTTATTGCAGTGTTATGTTTATGCTGGGTAAGTATTCTTGTGAGTGTTGAATTTTACGCAGCGCGTAAGAGTTCCGAATATCAGGGTGATGTCTATAGTAGCATGTACGATATGTCGGGTAAATGCGGAGTAATAGACAAGAAGGGAACTGTTATTCATAATGAAGCGGTTGATTTGTATTGAGTGTAGTTGTTTGGGAGTAGAAAATATAAAAAATAGAAGTATATTATGGAAACGAATAATCGTAGTCAACGGGAAAAAATATTGAGAAATTTTATTTCAGGCAGTGAATTTGCTGCTATACGGATTTCTTCTGTAGTCGGGGATCAGAACGATATCTTTTTATGTACGACTGCAACAGGAAATTTGCAATTAATTCGTTTAGGAGAGATCGGGTATTTTCGCTATAATTCAAAAGGAAGACAATGGGAAGCCATGTTGTATGATGGGCATGTTTTAAAACTGAAAAGGAGTGTAAACTCACAAATGATATTAAACTATCATCCTTTTTTGACACAAATCAGTCAATCTTTTATTTTGAATATAAGTTATTTGGTGCTGATAAAGGAGAATAATTGTGTCTTGCTTCCTCCCTTTAACGCTGTGGAAAATTTACAGATTACTCCTCCTTTTTTGAGGAAGCTCAAAGAAAAATATCCGAGTTTCTGAGTATAAATAGTAGTTCTAAATAAAAAAATGCAGGATAAACACTTTTTTGAGAAGTATAATCATACTTTTTGTCCATTTGAATATGTTTGTTCATTTGGACGCTTTCTGTGCGTTTTTTAATAACGTATATTTGTATCGTATGCAATGAATGTGGTAATTTGAAATATGAGACAGGTCTTAAATAAAAAAATATGAACTATGGCTGCGATAAAGCCGAAAAGCACTCACAACAATAAAGTAATAAAACTTAGATATTAATAACCATGATTAAAGCAACAGATTTTATTCATCCTGAGGATGCAGCTGCATTGAGGCAGTTGGAAAGTATTCCCGGATTCCCGACCCTAGTGAAAAAGTTAATGTCAATGGGATTGGAACAACTGCAATATGGCGTTAATATGGCATCTGCAATTCGTTTATCACCGAGTCAATTGCCGAAACTGTATAATCGTCTGCCACCGATTTGTAAAAAGTTGGGTATTGAGCAACCGGAGTTCTATCTCTCTATGGATCCTAATCCTAACGCATGGACCTTTGGCGATACAAAGATTTTTATAACGATCACTTCCGGTTTGGTTGATATGATGACCGAAGAGGAGTTGGATGCAGTGATTGCCCATGAATGCGGGCATATCCTTTGTCATCATGTCTTGTATCATTCTATAGCTCATTATGTGATGGATGGTCTGGATTCGCTGGGCGTTTTGGGGAGTTTGGGAGCTCCTCTTCAATATGCGATTTTGTATTGGGAACGTAAAAGTGAGTTGTCCTGTGACAGAGCTGCCAGTATTGTGACTACTCCGGCTATAGTGGCAAGCACGATGGCTCGTCTATCCGGAGGTCCGACTTCTATAACAAAGAATATCGATATGGAGGAGTGGGCTAAACAGGCAGACCAATATGAGGCTATCCGTAATGACGGATTATGGAATAAGACATTGCAGGTAGCGGCAATAATGAATCAGAATCATCCGTTCTCGGCTGTGCGGGTTAAGGAAATCTTGAAATGGGGAAAAAGTTCTCAATATAAGACTATAGTAGATCATCTTTCGGCAGAAAAATCAGGCAAGGTATGCTCGAATTGCAAACAACCGATAGTGGATGGCTGGACCTATTGCAAACATTGTGGAAATAAACTTTAAATATAATAGCTTATGTTTTTTAATGAACAAGGAATGTTGAATTTAGACGAGGCGGTCATGAACCAGCCCACATTCAAGAAGATTATGGAAGATGGTATAGTTACTGAACAGGAGATCAAGGAACAGTCTGAAAGAATTGTTTCTATATTGAAGTCTATGGAAAAGAACTATACGGAAGAGCAACAGCGTGAAATTAAAGAATTGCTTGTTGAAGCCGGTGTGTTATTTACAACGAGCCAATATCATGCATTACAGTCATTACACTTTTAAAAATAGAATTATGGGAACATTTGCAACAAAAAAGATACTTCAGGGCAATCCTTCTTTGATTCCTGTTATTGCTGAACAAATAAAAACAGAATTTGCGGCCGAGCAGTTTGAGGTACAAATAGATAATTTATTAAGTGGTGGTGTTGATATTTCTATATCAAAGGGCGGTTTATTTAAAGCTGTACTTGGTTTGAAGTCTGCATTGAAAGTCAGCTTGATACCTAAAGATAATGCAATAGCGTTTGAGGCTGGGATAGGGATCTTTGGTCAACAAGCTATTCCTACTATCATTTCTATGCTATTCTTCTGGCCGGTACTTATCACGCAAATTTGGGGGATAGTACAACAGTCCAAACTTGATGATAAGGCGCTCGAAATAGCTGAAGAGGTGCTAAAAAATCGGGATTCTTTTACAACTCTGAATTTGGATATTAACGGTATGGTATTCTGTACGAACTGCGGATATCGGAATATCAAAGGTGCAAAATTTTGTTCGGAATGTGGACAGGCATTGTAAGGAGTTAAAAGCGATGGTTTTATTAAACCATCGCTTTTAATGAATAAAATAGTAAAGGCAAGTAGCAAGGACTATAAGAATAATAAAGGTAAGATTCTAGATAATTCTATAGTTATAATGAAAATGACATGAGTAAATTACGTTTGATAACAGCATTCCTTTTTGCCATCTTCATGGTATTGGGAGTTACAGCACAGGTTCATACCCAGAAGGGGATAGTCCGCAAGGTTACCCGTTCGGCTTCCGATCCTTTCATTCCGGTGCAGGGTGTACAAGTTATTGTGTCGGGGGAAGCTAATAAAGCAAGCGATAAGGACGGACGATTTTCGTTGAAGGTGAAGGTCACGGATAAGGCGGGTAGTTATACACTGACAGCCGTGCGTGTGCCACAAGGTTCCAAGTATATGTTGGCTTCGCCATCGAAAGGTAAACGACTATTTATATCTGCCAATGACTTGGAAGTCTCGTTGATAACACCAGAAGAAAAGGAGATGGAGTATAAGAAGCGGTATGAGTTACTGAAAGAAAAGTATGAAGAGCAGTCGTTATCTTTACGTAAACTACGCAATGAACTGAATAAGCGTCTTGGAGAATTGAGCGAATCGGATGTACATTATGCACGTCTGAAAGCGGAGTGTGACAGCATCCGCAAACTTTATCTTGATTACATCAACAATGAGGATAAGATAGATGAGGTTATCAAGGAATTAGCTGAAGAGCTGGCATTGACCGATTATCAGAGCTTGGACTCTTTGGAACTGAAAATTTATGAACTGAAAAAAAACGGAGAATGGAAGGCACTTAACGACTTGATACGCGAGTCTATGCTTGGTGGAGCCGAGGAAGCCTGGAAAGTGATTGAACAACAGCAACGGAATGCGGATGCAAAAGTAGAACAAGCCAAGCTTGAATTAGCTAGAGGACTGTCAGAACAACAACGGTTGATACAACAACGCAGTCAATGGTTTGGGAAAATGGAGACTGCTATCGAATCATTCAAGATGCAGCATTTGAATGATTCGGTTTCGCATTATTATGAGATTCTCACGAAAGCTGCTCCAACAAATTGGGATTATTTGATTGCAGCGGGAAGGTTTGAAGAAGATTATATGGCTGATTACAATCGGGCTATGAATTATCAGTTGTCTGCATTGAATACAACAGACAATGATACATACAAAGCAACTAGTTACATTATAATAGGGGGAATATATGAGAAGCTAGATGACTATTCTAAAGCTTTGGAATGTTATGAAAAGTCTTTGAAGATTCGGCTATCTGTTTATGGCGAAAATGATGAAATTGTGGCTAATGATTATGAACGTATGGGACAGATATATTTCGCTCAAGATGACTGTTCTAAAGCTTTGGAATATTATGAAAAGTCTTTGAATATCTATTTGATGATTTACGGTGAGAACGCTTCATGGGGAATAGCCAATGTATCTATTGGTATGGGACGTGTATATTCAAATCAAGGAGATTACTCCAAAGCCTTGGTCTGTTTTGAAGGGGCCTTGAAAATATTTTTGTTGCTTAATGGAGATAACCACCCTGCTGTAGCTACAAGTTACAGTTATATAGGACAGATATATTTTGCTCAAAATGACTATTCTAAAGCTTTGGATTATTTTAAAAAGTCTTTGAATTTGGATTTGTCGTTTTTTGGTGAGAACCATCCTGAGGTAGCTTCCGGATATTATAATATTGGGTATGTGTATTTTGCTCAAGGGGATTACTCTAAGGCTTTGGAATATTTTGAGGAGGTTTTAAAGATTCGTTTGTCAGTTTATGGTGAAAATCATTCCCGAGTAGCTTCTGTTTACAATGATATAGGAGAAATATATTCCGTTCAAGGAGATGATTTCAAAGCTTTGGATTATTTTAAAAAGTCTTTGAAAATAGTTTTGTCAGTTTATGGTGAAAATCATTCTCAAGTATCTTCTATTTATGATCATATAGGAGAAGTATATTTTGCTCAAAAAGATTATTCTAAAGCCTTATATTATTTTGAAGAGTCTTTGAAAATCCGTTTGTCTCTTTTTGGTGAGAACCATCCTGAGGTAGCTTTGAGTTATTATAGCATAGGGAGTTTGTATATAATTCAAGGTGACAAATCCAAAGCTCTGAACTATTATGAGAAGTCCTTGAAAATCCGTTTGTCTGTTTATGGTGAAAATCATCCTTTGACAAAGGAAATTATGGATTTGATTAATGTTGCTGCTAATAGTAAGGTATTACAATCCCCTGAAACAACAAAATAATTTATGAAAACTCATATTATATTAGGAACCATCACCGAAAAGATCTTTCGCTTTTGAGCGAGGAATGTCAGAAAACTATATTGTTCTTGAGTGTGCTGATGGAGGATAGAAACAAATATATTAATGTTTTTGATTTGAACAATAATATGATAGGCATGCAATTGCAGATATATCCCATGAATGTGTAGGAAAAAGAAAAAATAGTGGAATGTTATCAAATGTGGTTAACTTTAAATAGAAATCAGACGAAATGGCACACAATTTTTTTGCTTTTATTAGCTATCGTCATACGGACATTAAGGCGGCGAAGCGATTACAGTTTTTATTAGAATCGTACAATTTGCCGACAATGATTCAGAAAATGAAGCCGGAGGCACCTAAACGGTTTAAAGTCTTTCGTGATGCTGATGAATTGACGAGTGGTGTACTTAATGACGAACTGCATCATAAATTGGACGAATCGAAATATCTGATTGTCATTTGTTCGCCGAATTCGGCACAATCGAAATATGTAGGAGAGGAGATTGCCTACTTCCGCTCGAAGGGACGCGAAGGAGAGATTATACCTTTTATCATTGACGGTGTTCCTCATTCTAAGGATCGGGAATGTTTTCATGCTCAATTGACGTTAGGCGGATTAGAACTTCTGGGGATTGATGTGCAGGTGGAAAACTCAAGATTCCATGTGATACGTTTCCATAAAGCATTTATCCGTCTTGTGGCAAGGATGCTTGATGTAGACTTTGGCGTATTATGGAATCGTCGAAAGCATTTTCTCATTAAGCTGACCACTTTGATGATTGTTGTCTTTTCCATTATCATTGGACTGGCAGTGAACGCAATTCATTCACGTCCTTTTGATTTAGCAGTGCAATTATCACAAGTACCTTACAAGGCTCTCCCACTTAGTGCCGATGAAACAGACAGTCTGTATCTGTTTCTAAGTGAAAATGATCTACGTACAGTGGCTCTAAAGGATTTAGATGATGTTGTTTTGTTTCCCAACATTCCGGGAAAGTATAAAAGAAAGAGTATGAGAATCGTTGCAAAGGCTTATGGTTGCCATATGATTGATACAATCGTATCTATTGCTTCAAAGATGGTATTACCTATTCATCGGAATCCTGAAACGTTTGGTCATATTCGATACCGTATTGTAGATAATGAGACAGAAGAGCAACTCATAGGAGTAACATTCGACTTCGGCTTTCTGAAAGTAAAAACGGACGATGAAGGTATACTCAATGTACTCATTCCAATAGACCAGCAACTGGTATCTTATCCGGTGAAAATTGATTATAACGGAATCTCTATGCATCTGACTTATTCTGGAGATTCATTGCAGGCGTCCGGTCATACTGGGCTTAATACAATTTATGTTCAATATTGATATATGAAAAATAGCGGTATAGAAACGTTTACTTATACTAAATTTACAATAACTGAATAATAGGATGGATATATCGTTCAAAGTTTGCTGTGTATATAACGCCACTAATATTCAATAAAGTACTTGATTGGTTTTATAGCCAGCAAGATTATAAGTTAATGCTTCTTTTTGTAAGGAGTTTTGATTGTAATGACAAGGGAATTGTAAAGGAAGTAGTAGATAATGTTCGAAGAATTAGCAAACTAGCATGTAGAGAAGTCTACTTTTTCTACTTTATTAAGGAAAGGTATGAATGGGGGATTATAAATGATGTGACAAATGGTCTTGTGCATTGGATTATGAATATGAAAGACAGATTCCCGATGTATGGATCTGGTATTAGTGTTACTATGGAGACTGCGGATGATATTTGTAGAAAAATGATATTCGATTTTCTGACCTTCCTACATTTGTTTTGCTTAACCGACAGATTTTAAAAAGTTGCAGTCTTTTCTCTGTTCGAGAATATTCTGATACATTATCATGTGTAAGTCGTTACTATGTCAAAGAAAGACTGGAATCAATTGATACGGCTGACTGGTGTTGGCTAGGTAGCTGACTTTAGTCGGCTACCTAGCCAACTATAGTTGACCATACGGACAACTTTAGTCGACTATCCATCGATACGCCAAATGCCCGATGAAAAGGTAGCTTCAAGCAACATCGAATGCCGGGAAATGTGTATTCTGTGAAGGGTGTGAAACTGTAGAATAGCACGATTGTTCACAGGAAGTCTTTATAAATAAACTGTTTAGCATTCTGTGAAGAATGTGAATAGAAGAATTGAATAATAAAACAATAGAATGGTAAATTTCCATTTAGTCCCTTTCCGTGTAATTTTATTCTAATTCGATTATAGATTCGCATATCTAATAATTAAATTGAGATATTGATAGATTCTTGATCCTTATGTACTCTTTTATATAAAACGAATAAGAACCGACTAAATAACTAAGGATATGAGTGCATTAAATGTAGGACAACAGATTCATGATTTTCGAGTAGATGCATTCTTGAAATCAATGTACGGATATGAGCAAACTTATCTGGCTACCAGTGTACAGGAAGAGCATAAGAAAGTTTTGTTGAAATTGTATGATGTGATGGAATTTCCATCTAGGCAATTGTCAGAAGGCGGTACTTTAATGGAGGGGAATATCCGAAACGAAATGTATCATTGGTTTGCCCCTATACATTTGTATGATACTGTATTATTGGATGGGAAAGAATACCATTGCTTGGTTCGTGAATATATAGAAAGCAAGCGTCTTTCCGATTTATTGGCTGAAGGAAAACGTTACTCTTGGGATGAGGCAATGCCCATTATTCACCAAGTGTTGAATGGATTGTCTTGTCTGCATCGGCAAGAACGGGCAATTATCCATAATGATATGACGCCTCGTAACACATTGCTTTATGAAAGTAGAGAACACGAGACCAAAGTATATATCATTGGTACCGGACATTTATCTTATCGAAGAAGTGGAGTAGCCTCTTTCCCTACCGATGACTTGAATCCATGGTATCGTGCACCGGAAACTTATACGGGGATGTATGATGAACAGTCTGATTTATTTTCCGTAGGTGCCTTGTTGTATGAAATGCTGACAGGAAAAGCTCCTTGGCAGACAGAACTGCCGGATTGTTCCTGCGATACCAGGCTTTATAAGAAAATAGTCAAAAAAGCCCGTGAAGCAGAACTTCTGTTCCCGGAAGAATTGATGCTAACCGATGAACAGCAAAACACGCTGAAAAAAGTACTGGCATTGGATTATGAAAAAAGATATTATAATGTGGAAGCCTTTAAAAAAGGGCTTGACGGAGAGATAGCGGTCGTTGAAAAGACGTCCCCGATACCAGTAGAGCAGGAAAACGCCTCTTCTTGGGATGAAAAGATAAAAAAGCAGACAGGAAACGGATTTGCAGATGTAGCTGGAATGGAGGAGGTGAAACAGATATTCTATAAGGATATATTGTTCTTGCTCAAGAATAAAGAGAAAGTAGAAAGATACAAACTGAAAATACCGAATGGTGCATTACTGTATGGTCCTCCGGGATGCGGAAAGACATATATTGCAGAGAAATTCGCTCAAGAGTCCGGTTTGAATTTCATGATGGTAAAAGCGTCCGATCTTGGTTCTATCTATATTCATGGCACGCAAGGTAAGATAGCCGAATTATTTGATGAAGCTGAAAAGAAGGCACCAACTGTGATTTGTTTCGATGAATTTGATGCAATGGTACCAGACCGTTCGAGGATGGATAATGTAGGGCAATCCGGAGAAGTAAATGAATTTTTAAGCCAACTCAACAACTGTGCGGAAAGAGGAATATTTGTGATAGGAACTTCCAACCGTCCCGACAGGATTGACCCGGCTGTGCTTCGTACCGGTAGAATAGATAAGCTAATCTATATTCCATTGCCCGATAAGGAAGCTAGAAAATTGTTGTTTGTCTTTCAACTGAGAGATAGATGGTGTGAGGAAACTATCGATTGCGAAATATTAGCAGATAAGACTGCGGGGTATGTAGCCAGTGATATCACGTTTATAGTTAATGAAACGGCGTTGACAGCAGCCATGAAAGATATTCCAATTTCACAGGAACTCTTGATGGATGAAATAGGAAAGGCCAGACAATCTGTGAATAAGGAGCAGATCGAAGTTTATGAGTCTATGTATGCCAGACTGGAATCGGGCAGGATAGAGGAACGGAGGAGAATTGGTTTTGCCACCTATAAATAAAATGTTCAACTTAAATAATTAGAATGATGAAAACAGTAGAAAAAGTTTTTGAAGCGCTGAAAAATGAAGGTTTAGTTCCTGTAATGGAAAACTTTGGCATCTCGTTTAAATTCCAGATGACAAACTATGTTTATATGGAGGACGAAAATGATGAAAGTTTCTTCAATCTGTTGATTCCGAATATCTATGATGTGAGTGAAGAAAATGAACTGGAAGTGTTGCGTGCTATCAACAATGTCAACAATTCGATGAAAGTTGCCAAACTCGTTATCAGTAACGATAGTGTGTGGGTATGTTTTGAGAATTTGTTGGATAAAGAACACAAGATGGAAGATCTGGTTCCGGTCGCCGTTTCAACATTGTACCAGGCCCGGCAACGCTTCTATGCTGCTTTGAAAGAAGAATAGAAATGCTATGAAACGAAATGATAGCCCGGATTTTGTAGGTTTGGAAGAATTGAAGCGTAAACAACGGGAACAACTTTATAACTTTGAATGCTGGGCTGCATCAGGTAAATGGAACGAATTTCACCGTCATCATTATGATTGGTGGATGTTTCCATATAACCAGCCAAGTTCGTATGGGGAAGCCTATACGGTCTATGATTATGAAGTCAATCTATTGAAAAAGGATTCGATTTTTGTACGCCGTTATCTGCGCGGAGTGGAATTACTTCTGTTATCGTGGGGATGGAAATTGAAAGATCACAAGATGGTGGATAATCCGGATCTTTTTCAGGATTGGGCGGACTGGCCTATTCGTTTGTATAAATGCGCTTCTTCTTTGTTATTATTTGGTTTTGAAAAAGAATTTGAATCGGTACGTATGTATGCTTTGCACCTGATATCCGAAGAAAAGAATTTTTGGTATGATGGAAAAGATTGTTCGGAACTTTTTCGTATGGAGATCCTGAATATGAGTGAGCTTTCTGAATTCTAGTTTTAAACTCAATTACTTGGATAGCTCACTTAGATTTTTTACTTTTGCTTTTATAATTGAACTCCTGATTTCTTCTAAAACCAAGAGACTCTTTTAAAAGATTGGTAATAACCTTTGTAAAGTATGAGTGAACATGAATGATGAAAAAGCCTACCAGTTTGGTAAGTCAAGATTGATAATCAAATTCGGAGATCTTACTTCGGCAGTGACGGATGTTATTGTTAGTTCTGATGATGCTTATCTTTCAATGGGTGGAGGAGTTTCTGCATCTATCCTTAGAGCAGGTGGAGATGTGATAGCGAGAGATGCCCGGAAAAACGTTCCTTGCCAGATGGGGGATGTGGTAGTTACGTCAGCAGGGAAGTTGGAAGCAAAATATGTGTTCCATGCGATAACGATAGACTGGTCTCAAAAAGACGAATTTACAGTAGAGAAATCCATTAACAGTATTATTAAAAAGAGCTTGAATGTATTGTCCGTTCTGGGATTGAAGAGCATTGCTTTTCCTGCAATAGGTACTGGAGCTGCGCGATATAGCCTGGAAGACGTTGCTCACTTTATGTCAATGGCTATTTCAGAGTTCCTGTCCAACTCCGATGAAGAATTAGAAATTTATATCTATCTGATGGATCGTTATGGCAGGAGAACAGCGATTGATTATATTGTTTTCTTCGAGCAATTTTATCGTAGAATGTTCACTTCGGGGGTTGATATAGCCGAAGTGAATCCGGCTGAAACAGAAGCCCATGCCAAACAATGGGATATGAAATCAATGCGGTTGAATCATTTGAATAGTTATTTGATAAAACTCGAAGAGCAGCGAATGAACTTCGAGATGAAACTTATCGAGGCCATTGAGAAAAATGATAATGAACAGATCAAGACATTGCACTATCAACTCGATGAGAACAATAAAATTAGATACTCGTGCATGCGAGAGATAAAAGAGGTGGAATGTACAGATGCGCTTAATAGCAGTTTTAAATCGGTTTTCCTGAGTTCAACATTTGAAGACATGAAAGAATATCGTAAGGCAATCATTGATCGGATTATAAAGCGCAGGATGGTTCCGATTTGCATGGAAAATTGGGGCGCTAATGCCAATAAAGTCACTTCTGTGATAACAGATGAAGTGAAAAAAGCAGATATTTATCTTGGTATATTCGGAACACGATATGGATATGTCGATGAGAATACTAATATGTCGATGACCGAGATAGAGTATAGGGAAGCATTGGCCTCCAATAAACCCATATTGGTCTACATTGCCAAAAATGCGAAAGACGATATAACAACAGGAGACAACAGTCAGAAAATGTTGGAGCTGTTGACTGAAATTGAGAAAGAGCGAATAGTCTACTATTTTAATTCTATCGATCAGCTGGGAGAACAGGTCTTTGCAGACTTGGAACGATATATTAAATAGTAGCGACAAACCCCGTTTCATCGGATACATTTGCTTCAGAATACTATAAAAGCAACCCTACTGGACTTCAATGTATTTGTCCGAACCCTGATAACCTCAAACGAATTATTCATAAATTTTATCCAAAAGAAGAGAAAAGAATAAAATAAACAAGAGACGTTGTAACAACCTATCCATAAAAAGATTATATTTATTGCAGCGAGAGAGCACTTTAAGTAATGCTTAAGAGGAAAAACGAAAAGTAGTATATATACTATATATTTTCTATTATTAATTACTTAAACACATTTTTTATGGAAGCCAAGAAATCAAAAAAGGCTGCAATTGAGAATCAACGGGGTTCTTGGTTGTTGATGGGTTTGGTTGTTGCGCTAGCCTTCATGTTCGTTTCGTTCGAATGGACACAACATGATGTCAGAGTTGCAGCACTATCACCAGATGATGAATCCATCTTTGTAACAGAGCTAGTTCCAATCACATTCCCTGAAGAGAAACTGGAACCGCCTCCTCCTCCCGAAACTAAGGTAACAGAATTGTTCGAAATAGTGGAAAACAATATGGAGGTGACGGATAACGTTTCTACAGTGTCAGAGGATATGAATGCAGTTCATGATGTTATTTGGATACCCCCAGTGGTAGAAACAGAAACGGTAGTTGAAGACGTTATTCACGTAAGTGTTGAAGTCATGCCGGAGTTTATTGGAGGTACAGCTGCTTTAATGAAATATTTAAGTAGTAATATCAAATATCCAACGATTTCGCAGGAAACTGGTTCACAAGGAAAAGTCATTGTTCAGTTTGTTGTAGACAAAGACGGAACGATTTCCAATCCTGAAGTTGTGCGAGGGGTTGATCCTTATTTGGATAAAGAAGCTATCCGCGTGATAAGTTCTATGCCGAAATGGACTCCCGGAGTGCAAAATGGTAAGAAAGTACGAGTGAAATTTACTGTACCGGTATCATTCAGACTACAGTAGTAACTTGGAATAAATGAGTATGAGGGTCGGTTCTTTATGGGAACCGACCCTTTTTCAATAAAAAAATATATCTTTGTCGGGAGAATAAAAATACGAATGATTGTTTTATGAATCTTCTACTCTGTATAAAAAGACCTTTTATCTGGCTTTCCCGCTTTCGTTATCGTTGCGGATATGGCGTACATTCCCCTTTTGCTTTTAGTCTGATTACCGATGTGATTTATGAGAAGATGCCTTACTATGCCTATTCTTCTTTGAAAAAAGAACAGAAAAAGATGATAAGAGAGCGTGGGTGGACTAAAGGTTCTCAAAAGGTAAACCGTTTCCTGTTCCGGTTGGTGAACAGAGTACAGCCTGATACGATTATAGAAGTTGGGCGTCCTTCCTCCACAACCCTCTACTTACAGTCTGCTAAACCATCGGCTTCCTACCTTTTTGCTTCCGACTTGTCGGAACTGTTTCTGGATGCAGACACTTCAGTCGACTTTTTGTATCTGAATGACTACCGGAATCCCGACTTACTGGAAGAAGTCTTCCGGGTTTGTGCACATCGTGCCACTCCTAAAAGTGTATTTGTAGTCCATGGCATCTGCTATTCCAAAGAGATGAAAGCACTTTGGAAAAAGCTGCAGGCTGATGAAAGAGTAGGCATCACCTTTGACCTCTACGACGTCGGTTTACTATTTTTTGATAAAACGAAGATAAAACAGCAGTATATTGTCAACTTCTAAGAACCTTTGTACGTTTACCTTATAATAAGTAAAAAAGAAGATTATGAAAAAGAGCCTTGTATATACAAAGACCGGAGATAAAGGAACTACCAGTCTTGTCGGCGGAAGTCGCGTTCCAAAGACCCATATCCGTCTGGAAGCTTACGGAACTGTGGATGAACTAAATTCTCATCTAGGATGGTTGAATACCTATCTGCAAGATGAATCAGACCGTGATTTCATTTTGAGTATTCAGCATAAGCTATTTGCCATCGGTTCACATCTGGCCACCGACCAGGAAAAAACGCAACTGAAGGCTGCCAGCATCATAACTCCCGAAAACGTGGAGAATATTGAGCGGGAGATTGATAAGCTGGACGAACAACTGCCCGAACTTTGCGCTTTCATCATTCCCGGCGGGAGTCGTGGAGCAGCCGTTTGTCATGTTTGCCGTACTATTTGCAGGAGAGCCGAGAGACGTATTCTGGCTTTATCCGAAACTTGTACAATTTCTCCCGAAGTATTAGCATTTGTCAACAGATTATCAGATTATTTGTTTGTATTATCCCGAAAAATTAATTTTGATGAGCAAAATAATGAAATATTTTGGGATAATAGTTGGAAATGATAGATTTTATTATACTTTTGCCGAAAAATAGAAAACGAGACAAATTTAGTATTCATTTTAAATACTCAAGATTATGTATTGGACATTGGAACTAGCATCAAAACTTGAAGATGCTCCCTGGCCGGCAACCAAGGACGAATTGATTGATTATGCCATGCGTTCGGGTGCTCCTCTTGAAGTTATTGAGAATCTCCAAGAGATGGAAGATGAGGGCGAAATCTATGAGAGTATCGAAGATATTTGGCCGGATTATCCTAGTAAGGAGGATTTCTTCTTTAACGAGGAAGAGTATTGATTTAAAAAGACCGAACATATAAGAATACCCGATAACTGTTGTAAGAAGCTATCGGGTATTTTTTATTGTCATCTCGGTTTCTTGCTTTAGAATTAGAATACAGGCATCTGCCAGATAAATCCTACAGAAATACGGTTAGTACTGTAATTCTCCTGTCCCAGCACCTTGGCGCGGGAAGTGAAATCATACGAACGTCCTACGTAGGTAACAAAGAAGTGCAGATTGGTTTCCATCGGGTAATATTCGATACCGCCCAGATATCCCCAGGAGGTACGGTAATTTCCCTTTTCTATACCTTCGGACGCCTTGCCTACGGAAGCCGTCTCGTACATACCCTTCACAAAAACATTCCATTTCGGAAGAAAGCGGTAATTACACTTGGCAACAACCGAAAGATAGTTCGCATCAAAAGCATTATGACCGCCCGGACGACCTACGATACTGGTAATGATTCCCTTCCGGTCAATATCCTCTTTTGAATACATGAAATCGACAAAAGCATTCCATTTTCCAAGATTCAACTCGTTACCTAAAGCATAATAATACATATTGTGACTTTTGGCCTCGTTCATAACAGAAGCCGACCAACGGGTTTTAAATACATTATTGAAATTACCGTTCCAGTTTAATGTATAAACTAGTGGCATTTTGCCCGATTTCAGATCGGGGAGATTACCTTCGGCATCTTCTGTGATTCCGTAAGTATTATCGAAAGAACTGTTACGGCTGTTCAATATCTGCAGGTTAAGCTGCTGTTCGGGAGTAATGTTATAACCCACATTCAATCCGGTCATGAAATTACTCATGTAATCAATCATATCACTGTATTGATAGATGTCAATCGGATTCAGGTCGAACTCGATACCACCGTATGCGGCACATTGCTTTCCTGCAAAAAGACTAAACTGGTCATTCAGCTTGATACCGATTCCGGCATAGTCGATAGAAGTCGGGAGGTTATCAATCATGCCGTTTGCATCGTTCGAGCGGTTGAGGCGCTGACGATAGCGGTAAGACAGCCAGTTGTTGATATTTCCTTTGGCTTCGATACGAAGCTGGTGCATATTAAAGTCACCCTCCTGAAAACCATTCTGGAAATGAGCGTCAAAGCTCCCTTGCATATTCAGATAAAGATTGAATTTATCTGTTTTCTTTTTCACGTCTGTCAGCTCTTCAAACAGGGGAGTGTTCGGATTGAATTTCTCCTTTTTCTCTGTTTTTTGAGCATATATTCCCTGTATGCTACCCGCGAGGAGCAGCATGAATATCCATTTTTTCATAAGTAAGTCAGGTTTTTAGTATTCGTTGAAATATTGCTGAATCTGTTTCCAGTCTGTAGTTTTTGTTAGTGCAAGCATTAACAAAACACGAGATTTCTGCGGGTTCAGTTCCTGCGAAGCCACAAACTGATATTTGGCGTCGTCCACCTCTGCATCCAGTGTGGTGGGTCCGGTCGGGACACGGGAAGAACGAACGACAAGAATACCTTTTTGGCGGGCATCCGTCAGTACCGGGAAGATGTTCTGGTGAATATTTCCGTTTCCTACTCCTGCGTGGATGATGCCTTTGTACCCGTTGCTAAGCATCGGAGTTACCATATCGGCCTCAATGTTGGAATAGCTGTACACGATACCTACTTTAGGAAGCGCGTTCAGATGAGTGACATCAAAAACGGACTGGGTAGTATGTTTCTTTAGCGTTACTTGGTTGTAGAACACTTTTCCGTTCAGTACATAACCCAGTGCGCCGGAGTTGGGAGCCTGGAAAGTTTGTACATCGACCGTATTCATTTTAACCGTGCTCTGCGCTCCGAGGATCAGGCCGTTCATGGCAACCAATACCCCTTTGTCTTTCGATTCTTTTGCGGCTGCGGTAACAACGGCATTGTAAAGGTTCAACGGGCCGTCGGCACTTAGAGCGGTAGACGGACGCATGGCGCCTACTAATACCACCGGTTTGTCACTCTTGACAGTCAGATTCAGGAAGTAAGCAGTTTCCTCCATGGTGTCTGTTCCGTGAGTAATCACGATGCCGTCAATGTCCGGGCGTTTCAGTAGTTCATTGATTTTCTTGGCAAGCGTCAACCAAACCTGGTCGTTCATGTCCTGCGAACCGATTTTGACAATCTGTTCTCCGGTTACGTTGGCGATGTCTTTAATTTCGGGTACAGCATCGAGCAGTGCGCCGATGGCAACTTGTCCTGCCGTATAACTGGTTCCGGTAGCCGAGCTTCCCGTACCTGCGATGGTTCCTCCCGTAGCAAGAATATGAATATTCGGTTTTGCGGCGAATGCCATAGTTACGGAAAACAGTAGTGTGACTACTACCAGTCCAAAGCTTTTGAATTGTTTCATAACTGAATGATGTTTAGGTTAATAATATGATCTATTAGAATATTTGTATAAAAAGCAAACCTAGTGCAATAGCCACAACGGTCGATACCAGACCGGGCATCATGAACGAATGATTCAACACATATTTGCCGATTTTTGTTGTCCCGGTACGGTCGAAATTAATCGCAGCCACCACGGTAGGATAATTCGGAATAAAGAAATATCCGTTCACGGCCGGGAATAAAGCGATCAGCATATAAGGAGAAATCCCTAACGCAATGCCCAGAGGGACGAGTGCCCGTACAGTGGCAGCCTGGCTATATAGCAGGATAGACATCACAAACAGGGCGACACCGAACAACCACGGCATTTGTTGCACAATTCCCTGGATAGAGAGAGTCAGCTGTCCCATATTTCCCTGAAGAAAGGTATCTCCCATCCAGGCAATACCGAAGATAGCAATCACCGCCTGCATACCTGCCGGAAATACAGAACCTTGCGTTGCTTTGATCCCGTCTGTCTTCGTTACTAGCAGGATAATTGCGGCAGCCGACAACATCACGATTTCGATGATAGAAGACATTCCCAAGGTGACAATTTCCCCATCAATCAGGAAACTGGGGCGCATTCCTTCAAAAGAACCGAAAAGCACGATAAAAGCAGTTGCCAATATAAAGATGATAACGGAAATCATTGCCGAACGTTTGTTCTTGACACTTTTAATCTCCACCTTTTTATTGTTGAATAAACCTTCTTTCAATCTTTTCTGATACTCGGGATCTTCCACCAGTTCCTTACCGATTCTCATGGAAAACAAGGCGCCTACCAACACTCCAATGATGGTGGCGGGAATCGTAATTTTGAGAATGTCGAACAGGGTAATGTCGAATCCGGCTAAAAGTCCGAGAAGTGCCACGGTAGCGGCAGAGATCGGACTTGCCGTAATGGCCTGCTGGGAAGCGATGACGGCAATACCTAACGGACGTTCCGGACGGATTTTTGTTTCGGTGGCAACCTCTGCAATTACCGGCAGTACGGAATAAGCCACGTGTCCGGTTCCGGCTACAAAAGTAAAGAGGTAAGTCACCAGCGGACTAAGCAGAGTGACGTGTGAAGGATTTTTACGAAGCAAATGTTCTGCCAGTTTCACCATATAGTCCAAACCTCCGGCCGCCTGCATACAGGAAGCGGCAGAGATTACGGCGGCAATCATTAACATAACGTCGATGGGAGGCGCAGTGGGTTGTAAACCAAAAACGAACGTGAGTATTGCCAACCCTACGCCTCCCATTACGCCAAGTCCGATACCTCCCAGGCGTGCGCCAATAATAATGGCTGTCAGAACAAATGCTAATTGTAATATCATAGATTGCTGTTTTAAATTCAAAAACAAAGATAAGCGATTCTTCTCTTTGTATTTTCTTTTTCTTCTATTTACAACAAAAAAGTCTTTGAATAGTTTTTGCATATTTATTAAAACAATAACATCGTTGGTTGGTTATTATAAGAACTAACGAAAACGTTATTACTATAAAACAACCGATATGGAACAAAATTTATCAAAAAAAACTCGTACAGAGAGTGACCTGATAGGTAGTCGTGAAGTGCCGGAAAGTGCACTTTATGGAGTACAGACACTCCGTGGCATTGAAAACTTTCGCATCAGCAAGTTTCATTTGAATGAATATCCTTTGTTCATTCAGGCATTGGCTATTACGAAGATGGGAGCCACCGTTGCCAACCGTGAACTGGACTTATTAACTGAAGAACAAGCGGATGCTATCTTGAGAGCCTGTAAAGAAATACTCGAAGGAAAGCATCACGAGCAGTTCCCGGTAGATATGATTCAGGGAGGAGCCGGTACGACCACCAACATGAATGCCAATGAAGTGATTGCCAACCGGGCATTGGAACTGATGGGGCATCAGCGGGGAGAGTATCAATTCTGTTCGCCTAACGATCACGTCAACCGTTCGCAATCCACCAACGATGCTTATCCTACAGCCATTCACATTGGACTGTATTATACTCATTTGAAATTGGTTAAGCATTTGGAGGTTCTGATCGAGTCTTTCCGGAAGAAAGCGAATGAGTTTGCACATGTCATCAAAATGGGGCGTACCCAATTGGAAGATGCCGTACCGATGACTCTTGGGCAAACCTTTAATGGCTTTGCAAGTATTTTGTCACATGAAGTAAAGAACCTTGATTTTGCTGCACAAGATTTTCTGGCAGTCAATATGGGAGCAACAGCCATTGGAACAGGAATCACTGCCGAACCGGAATATGCGGAGAAGTGCATTGCCGCTTTGCGCAAGATTACGGGATTGGATATCAAACTAGCAGACGATTTGGTGGGAGCTACTTCGGACACTTCCTGCATGGTAGGTTATTCGGGAGTGATGAGGCGTATTGCTGTTAAAATGAATAAGATATGTAACGACTTGCGGTTGCTGGCTTCCGGTCCGCGTTGTGGATTGGGAGAAATCAATCTGCCGGCAATGCAGCCGGGCTCATCCATCATGCCCGGAAAAGTGAATCCGGTGATTCCTGAAGTGATGAACCAGGTGGCTTACAAGGTAATAGGAAATGACCTTTGTGTGGCCATGAGCGGTGAAGCAGCTCAAATGGAACTGAATGCAATGGAGCCGGTGATGGCACAATGCTGTTTCGAGTCTGCCGATTTGTTGATGAATGGTTTTGACACTTTGCGCACCTTATGCATCGACGGCATTACGGCTAATGAAGAAAAATGCCGGAGAGATGTGCATAACAGCATTGGAGTAGTGACAGCCCTGAATCCGGTGATCGGATATAAGAACTCTACTAAAATAGCCAAAGAAGCATTGGAAACAGGGAAGGGAGTTTATGAACTAGTTTTGGAACATAACATTCTTTCTAAGGAAGACCTAGATACTATCTTAAAACCGGGAAATATGATTAAACCGGTGAAGTTGGACATTCACCCGAATCGTTGATTGATATATAGTAAGTGGAGATTGGTTTAAGATGAGATGGAGGTGTGTCATAATGAATAATAAAACGCAGATTAACGCGAATTATCGCAGATATAATTTTACAATTAGTTGATTAATGTATCAATATAATTGAAATAATCTGCGATAATTTGCGTTAATCTGCGTTTTGACACACTCCGATACTATTGATTATTGGTAGGAAATATACTTTTAATGGTTATTCCGGAACATAAATAATCTCACCGTTATCCAGTTCGTAGGCTATCCCTACTTTTCTTCCTCTTTTCCCTGAATCCTCCTCTTTCTGACCGGAAGGCTTGTAAGTGTTGATTTTCTTTCCTTCCTTGGAGATGATTTCCATATTTTCTTTACCAGGATTCTTCACGATGGTGAAATCTTCCTGTCCGAAAACTTCCGTCATATTCATGTGCATCACCATTGCTACCATCAATGCCACGGCAAATACCATCGCTACGTCGAACAAGTTTACTACTACACTTAGCGGGTCGGTATCCTCTTCTTTGAGGAATTTGCTGACTCTTCTATTTCTTTTCATTATTGGACTCTCCGGTTGTTTCGTTTAATACTCTTGATACATAATCGAGGTTGTTGACATCTTTGGCATACCAACGTTGTTTGAACTGCATGGATATCAGTCCCACAGCACTAATAACCAAACCTACAACAGTCGTTGCAAATACTACCTGCATATTATATGCCATTCCGGAGATATCTCCTGTAGAAAGTCCCACAAGTGCCGGACTCATGGAAATCAATGTTCCTATCAATCCGAGAACCGGACCTATCTTAGCCAGCATTTTAGAAAGAGACACATCTTTCTCTGCTTCATTCTCGAATTTTGTTATCAGGAAGTCAGAGTAATCTGCACTGGCCGGATGGTAGAGCAGATCGCGGAGATAACCCATATATAGTGAATTGTCTTTGTCGGGTAAAGTTGCTTTCAGATCGTCTATCCGTGCATCTTTAATGAGTTGGTCCAGTGCTTTGTCATTTTTACGTTTGGTCATGTACATGTTGTAGGTGCCTCCGATCAAAATAAGTGAACGAACGAATAGGCACAGCAAAATAATGATATCGGGTATAAGTAAACTGTTCGCTACCCAGAATAAAAGTTTAGAGATGAGTTCCATATAATATTTATTGATTGATTTTACTTCTTTTTTTTAATTCTTTACGTTGTAATAAAGGCCATTTCAGCTTGTTCCAGGCAAATCCAATGAGAAACAGGACAACGAACAGACCGATGGACAAGATAATCGCTTTCCAGTTGAGTGCCTCCTCGGTGGCAGCATAGGTCGTTTTCCCATTGACAGTGGTCAGTAGTCCGAGGATACAGATGAATAAGCTGACAAGGAAATGAACTTCCAACCGGAGATCGTCTTCGGGTACAAGATACTTCATCAGCCGGCTTAATAATGGGATGGCGATAACCACTATCCCTGCAAGTGACCAGGCTGTCACTGAAAAGTCTACGCCAGGTAACCGGAAGATAGCTTCTGTGAGATAGTAGAATAATACGGGGAAGAGCAACAGGCTGGGATACCAGCGAAGTAATTCCGCCCACCATAAATTCTTCTTACCATAAAGTCCGCGCAGGAAAGCCACGCAATAGCCGAAGCAGAGTGCTGACTCAAGCGTTATGATAATAGCCATGTTTTGCAATGCTTCCGTGTTCTGCAGATAATCAGCAATCTGTGTCTTTGACTGGAGAATAGCATACTGCCAGGTGCCGGCTACAAAAAGACCGGCTATCAGGCTGTATATTACGGTTTGCCAAAGTTTCCAGAAACTGAGTTTGAAACTGCAGTTAATCACGATAAACAGCATTAATATGTGAATGATTAACTCCATATTACATTACTTTTTCCGTTTCTTTTTAAGTATTAGCAACATGACAACAAATGCTACCAGAACAATACCTGCGATAAGGCCTCCATTCAAAGAATTTTGTTCTTCCTGTGCCCCTTGTACGGCATCGCTCGATTGTTTCTTCAATACCATGCCTCCTTTGGTCGCTTCTCCGTCCAGGGTGGCTTGTTTCATTTGTTTCAGTTCCTTGTTGTAGTTGGCTGCGGTTTGCGCATCTACTTGAGAGGCGATGAACTGCTGTAATTTGGCATTGTCTCCGGTAAATCCGCTGCCCGAAGGACCGAATTGTCTGACAAGGTCTGTATGCAGTTTGGCAATATTGGAGAGTTGTTCCGGAGAAGCTTTCCAATATCCTTTGCGGGCAGTTTCCATCATAACGGCAGTCACTTCCTGTAAAGCTGCGGGATTCTGTTTTTCAAAGAAGTCTTTTACATTCAGTTTGTATTCGTCTTTGACATATACATCATATATATTATCCCAAAGTTCCTTGTCGATAGCGGCAGGTTTCATCACGTTCCAGCCATACGTATTGGTTACAGTCTGGGCAACTTCGCTTGCTGCAGAAGCACCGCCTTTCATTTTCTCTTTGATATAGGTAGGATTCAGAATCGTTGTACGGCTTTCTACACCGACTGCTTCTTTAAGTTCCTGCATTTTCATGTTGTTGCGGTTCCGGTAGTCGCTAAGATAAGCGTCCGGGTCTTTACCGGTAACATTGCGTACGGCAAGATTCATACCTCCCATGAATTCATATACGTGGTCGAGGCTCAATGCTCCCCAAGTGTTACTTTGGCGGGGCTGAACGACAACATCAGTACTGTTCAATGCTGCTTCAAAGGCAAATTTCTGAAAGACTTCCCAGTGTTTTTCGTCACCGTAGAAGGCTCCCATATTGTTGAGGTAAGTATCTGCAATTTCCGATTCACTTTCCCAGCGGTCGCCGGATTCCACCATTCCTTGAATTCCTGTACCATACATGCCATTAGCACCTCCGAATACTCGGAAAGAAGCCATTTCGCGGGCATCTTTCGGACTGACACCTTTTTCGGTCAACACTCTTTCAGCTTCTACCACACTGGCGGCTACCTGATTTTCAAACTTGTCGTCTTTCGCTGCCGCAGCCATTTCTACTGCACGGTTAATCAGGAAGAGGCGGGAAGCGGCGATATCACGGAGTTGTCCGGAAGTCTGAACTACTACGTCGATACGTGGACGTCCCAGTTCGGCTGAAGGAATCAGTTTTAGATCACTGACACGACCGAATGCGTCACGAACAGGTTCTACTCCCAGCATATACAGTACTTGAGCAATAGTAGCCCCACCGGTTTCTATAAATTCGGAAGACCAGAGAGTATAACTCACTTTACGTGGGATTGAATCATTGTGACGTTGCTTGTAAGTATCAATCGTTTGTTTGGCTAAAGCGATACCTTTTTCCCAAGCGGATTCTGTAGGAGTTGCTTCGGCATTGATAGCATACATATTACGTCCGGTTGGTAAAGCATTCGGATTAGCAATCGGATCACCTCCGGGAGTAGGAGCGGTGTATCCACCTTTCAATGCATTCATCAGACTGCTTAACTCTTCTTCGGGACTTTTCAGAAGTGCGTTCTTGTAGTTGCCTACATTCTTGATTGTACGCTCTACTTCAGCGATGGCAAGTGCCAGTTCGATTTCTTCTTTACTGTATTCTTTCGGAGCTTTTCCCATAGCGGCCATCATGGCAGCCATACCTTGAGGCTTTTCTTGCTTTCCACTGTTTCCCTGTTTGTCAGAAGATCCGGCAGCTTTTTCTTTATTAGCTTTCATTCCGGCTTCCATTTTCTTCAATGCTTCCGGACTTGCTCCCATAGACTTAGCCATTTCCATTGCTTTTTCAGGATCCATGTTGGCGCCCATTTTCTTCATGGCCTCTTTCATGCTTTCGGGCATTTGACCATGAGGAGAACCCTCTTTGGAGACAGATGCCGGATGTCCTTTACCTGCTTTCTTTTCGTCGGATTGTTCACTCTTTGCCGATGCAGCCATCATCATTGCCATCATACCTTTCGGAGCATTGCGGTCTGCCTCTATTTGACGAGCCTTGTCTAGTTCCTGTGCGGTGATACCGGCTGTACGACAAATCAGTTCATCTGTGGCCAGTGCAGGATTAGCGAGCAACTTTTCTACCAGATGGCGAGCAGGAGTCAAGTACTGTTGTGTAAAGAGGCTGCGGTGCTTGCTAACGGCATCTGTCGCTTTACCACGTTGCTTGTCAAGAGCCAGCAGGCTGTATGCGATAGGTTCTGTAGCCATTGCATAGACGGAAGAAGTAATCCGTTCCGCTTCATAAGGAACTCCCATTGTGTAGAGTTGTCCGGTGATTTTCTCGGTAGCCAGTTCTTCTGCGAAGTTTTCTACACGGGCGATTTCATCTTCCGTATATGGTTTGTTGGCAATGCTGTCCAAACCTAAATCACGGTGAATTCCCATTTTCACAGTCAGCGTTTTGACAGCTAATGATTCCTGATCTTTATTCTCTTTGTGAGAGTTATTGTAAATCTTGATTTTTTCCATCAGCTCCCGATAAATACCACGCACACTGCTTTCAAGGAAAGGAGGAGTGAGGTACGACTGTATGGTGGCATACGAACGGCGTTTAGCCATCATTCCTTCACCAACATTACCAATAGAGTAGATATAGAAGTGCGGAACTGCTCCAACCAGGCGATCCGGCCAGTCGTTGCTGCACAATGCCACTTGTTTTCTGGGAGTAAATTCAAGACTTCCATGTGTACCGAAATGGATCAGTGCGTCAGCCTTGAAACCATGTTGCATCCATAGATAGGAAGCAATATAAGTATGAGGAGGAGCCATATTAGTGCCATGAATCACTTGGAAGGAGTTGTCCCCGCTTCCGGCAGCATTTTGTGGCATTAAGACTACATTCCCGAATTGCAGACGGGCAATACCCAATTTACCGTCGTTAGTCGCCATATAGTTGCCGGGGAATTCGCCGAAAGCATCCACCACTTCCTGATATTTTTCAGGGCGGAGTGACTCTTTCACCCAACTTTCATATTGATCTTTGGTGATAAGTTCGGGATGTCCTTTTTGCATAAAGTCATTAAAGGCTCCCTCTGCGTAAGAGTTGAACACAGCGCCTTGAGCCTGTATCATTTTACCCAGTTCTTCAGCATTTGCAGGCAGACCGGATATGTTGTATCCTTCCTGTTTCATGCGGACCAGAAGATTGTATAGGGAAGGAACCACCTCCATACCGGCAGCGGTCAATGCATTTTGTCCCGGACCTTTATAATAGTAGATAGCTACCTTCTTCTCGCTGTTCGGCTTAGTATTCAGATTCAAATAATTATTGATTGTGGATACGAAAGTCTTCAAGCGTTCAGGTACTGCATACGAATGGCGCAATCCTTCTTCATCCTCATATTGTGCAAAGAGAGCGAAAGGACGGATGGCACCGTCAATTTCTGGAGTCACGATACTTTGTGACATAAATCCTCCTGCCATTCCCATCGGATCTTTCTCCCATTCGTCTACCAGGCTGTTGATGGTGAGCGGAGCAAACAAGAGGATATTCTTAGCTTTCAGATAATCCACCATTTTGTCTCCCATGCGTCCGTGTGCCATGTTGATGATTGCGTTTGGCTGCACTTCGTCAATAAATGACATGAATTTCGTCATTGACTGAACCGGATAAACATTGTAACCTTCTTTTTCAAGAGCCTCAATAAGTCCGGTGGCATCAGCCATTTGTCCGGTTATCATGATTTTACGTGCTCCTTCTTTATAAAGACGGTTGTCCTTCATGAATTTCTCATAATCTGCCACGGTGAGGAACTCCAGTTCATCATCCGGGTTGGTGAGTCCGGCGTGATAGAGCATGTCGCTGGGTCTTTCTGCCGGGTCTTCCACTTCCGGTATGGAAGAGATTTTACCGTCAATGGCTTTACGGATATAATTCAGCATATTCCGGTAGTTGGTCTTTCCTCCATTAGTCAGATAACCTCGTATCAGATTCTGTTGTACACTGTCCAGATTACAAATGTTGTTGGCCGGGTTGGTAGCCATGGAAGTATATACAGGAATACCTTTGTCGGCAGCCTGTTGTATCTGTTGACGTTGTTCCTCGACGATACGCAGACCCATTCCGTTGATGAATACCATGTCGTAACCGGTCAGGCGGTCGAGGTTGTCGAGCGATACTTCACTGAGTTTGATGGATGAATTGTCGTTGGCTTTCGATATACTTCCCTGCTGTATGGTCTGGAAGTTGATGAAAGCAATCTTTGTAGGACTGAACCAGGTATTCCATACGGACATCCCTATCAGAGCTGCAGCAACGATGCATACACCTAAGATGATTTTACTTTTCTTTTTCATTTCTCTTATTTTTAGCTTTGTATGTAGTTTTATCTTTTCTATTTTCTGAAGAACCTGTCTACGTCTAATGCAAGTCCGATGGAGAAGTTGGTTCCCCGGGTATAAGGAGAGTTTGCGTCATAATAGCTTGGAACATAATTAAATATGTTGTTGACGGCCATATTCAGGCTGACTCCTTTCCAGATCCCTTGTGTCAACGTCAGGTTCCACATCGTATATCCCGGATAAGTCACTCCGGTAGTCCCTTCATCCGGATTATTGCCCACATATTTATTGGTTTCTACTTTGGATAACGCACGTCCGTTCAGGGAAAGATTGAATTGATAATTATCCCATGATTTGCCGTATTCGATACGTGCGGTCGCTGAATGTGGGCGGGTACTGGAGAATTTCATTTGTCCGTCGCGCATAAACTCGTGGAGGTATCCGTAAGAAACACGTATTCCCAGACCACAAGGATATTTGGCGGAGGCGTTGATATCCACACCGGCGATGTCTACTTTCTCTGTATTGATATATAGCTGTGCCCATCTTCCGTCAGTGTCGCGGAATGAAGTCAGGTCGATCCGGTCATTGACAAGGTTGTAATATCCTGAAACGGTAAAATTGTAACGGTTCTTGGTATATTCCGCCGAGAGCGAGAAGTTGTGGCTCGTCTCCGATTTCAGGTCGGGATTACCATAAATCATCATGGCATTTGCCATGTCGAAGTTCATATACATTTCTTTGAGGGTAGGAGAGCGGAATCCCTGTGAGTATGAGCCACGGAGGGAGCAGTTGGCTATTTTGTACATCAGTCCGATGTGCGGAGATATATGACGTACGTTAGATTGTGAGAAATAGTCGAAACGTACCCCGCTGATTACGTTGAAATGTTCGGTCGGGTTCCAGTCGAACTGTCCGAATGCATCTGCCGAGTGCATGGTATAACTTCCATTGTTGGTAAATTGATAAGACAATAGATAGTCACGCATATAATCTCCTCCTACGGTCAGAATGTTTTTATCGTTGAAGGTGTAATTGTAGAGTGTGCGTACGCTATGTTGCACATTGCTGTAATCGCGGACATCGTATTTGTATGAGGTCAGATAATCACTTTTATCATATTGGTCGAATGTATAAGCAACTTCCAGATTACTCATGATGTTGAAATCATAGTTGGCTTTCAGACCTCCGCTGAAATCACGATAACGGTCTTTGCTGTCTCCGGTCTTATCCCGTTCGCGGAAATAATAACCTCCGCGTGCAGTCAGTTTCAACTGTTCAATCGGTCTGTAAACAAGACGTTCTTTCACATTCCATGTGCGGTTTCCGAAGATGGTTGTCACATCTCCTTCCGGTACGTCGTAAGAATCGGACATTGTGTGTTGCACATTCGTCTGGCTGTTGAATTTACCGGCTTTGAAACTGAAAGTTCCGCCATATCGTTGGTCGTTATGTTCACCGAAGCGGCTGTTTACATTTAAATTCCATGGGTCCTCGGAATCACGGGTGATGATGTTGATTACGCCACCTACTGCACTGGAACCATAGAGAGTAGAGGCAGCCCCTTTTACAATTTCTACCCGTTCCACGTTATCGAGGTTCAATCGGTTGTAGTCGACGTTGTTTAAAGTTTCTCCTGCCAGACGTTCGCCATCTACCAGGAAGAGTACAGAGTTTCCTCCGAATCCCTGCATATTGATAGAAACCTGCTGATCCATTGAATAGGAAAATTCAATGCCCGGCAGTTCCGATTGTAATAATTGTCCTACGTTGGTTGCATCTACCTTCTTAATATCGTCTGCTGTGATTACACGAGTGATGATAGGAGCATCTTTCAGTAATTTGGGAGTACGTGTACCTGTGACAACCACTGTTCCCAGGTCAAACTGATCTTCCGATAAGCGGAAACTTAGTCTTTTCTCTTTCCCTACAGTCAGTCTTTTTTCTTGTGGCTGATAGCCTACATACGAGGCGGTGATGAGGTATGTACCGGTTCCGGGGAGTTGTAATGTATATGTGCCGTCGACGGATGTGACGGCTCCGGTTCCTTTACCTTTGATGGAAATCGTTGCACCGGGGAGAGGTTCCCCTTCTGTATCAGTTACACGTCCGCTGATGTGATAAGTTGAGTGTTGTGCTAATGTGGTGCAAGTTGCTATAAATGAAAAAAGCAATAATGATATTATAAATGTAGGTTTCATTCTTGTTGATTGGTTTCATTGTTGTTGTCCTCGAACTCAAGCGGATACTGGAAATCGAAGTCAATATATCCTTTTATACCTCTGGCATTCATGTAGTTGGTAAAACGGATCGCGGCGTATGTATTGTCTTTCAAACGTATCAAAAAAACTTGGTTTGACATGGTGTATACCGGAGGCATCGTTGCGGTATTAACGTCCAGCCAGCTGGAAAGAACAGCATTACGGTAAGACTCTGTGTAGATAATGTTTCCGTCCATCATGCCCGACATGTCAATGGCTATTTTATCGGTTGTCCATTCATCTTCTACAAAATCTTCCGCTTTAGGCAGTTTACCTGTTGCTTTAAACTCGTCGATACTTGTGTAAGTTGTTTTGTAGGTAGCACCCTCGTTGGTTTTTATATCATAACGATGAATAGCGAAATCCCACTTATCAGGAATTTGACTCTCATATTCCTCTCCGATTTTAACGGTGGTAACCGTACGTTCCGAAAGGTTAATGTAGGCCCATTCTGTATATTCAACAGTCTTGACTTGTGAAAAGCTATTCTCCTTGATTTCCATCTCCGTTTCGATGGGGGCATCATAAATATTTTCAAATATTCCATTACAAGCAGAGAGCGACATTGCCGCTCCCAGTACTATAGTATATTTGAAAATAGCGTTCCTGCTTCTTTTCATTGCTTATTTAATCGTTTATTGTGCGCTGTTAGTATTGCTTCCAGTAAAATCTGCTGTAATGTCCCATGGCATACTTCCTGGTTTAAAAACTACAGTAATAGTAGTTGTTCCGTCTGACTTAACTGTACCACTTAAACTCGTACCGGTGATTGCCAGAATTTCTCCTGTAGTCTTTTGGGTGTCTGCTTCAAAGCTACCGATATTGAGTGAGTAACTACCGTCGTTTGCTTTAGTAACATTTACTCCCTTTACAGTGAACTTTTCAAAATAATTCATAGAACCGCTTGTGTTATTGAAGCCGCTAATGGTAACATCTACTGTACTGCCTGTTGGGTTTTCGATGATAACTTTGCAATCTTCAGTAGATTCAGTAGTGGTATTTCCTCCTGGAGTAGTGACTGAAAGAGATAAATTAGTTTGGTATTTATAAGTATCTTTTATATAATAACCAACAGGAGTTTCTCCTTGTATGAAATCAATCTCCATTTTTCCCATAGGTACAGGAATATCAACATTGGCTTTCAAACTTAACACTTTAGAACCATCTACACTACCTTCTGATGTGTAGTCGTAGCTACCGCCTGTGCTGCCGCCCATAGACATGGCAACTTCACCGGAACCGCTGAAAGACTTATTAGAAGAAAGTTTTAAATTATTCAGAGTGAAATCTCCAGATCCGGATTTATATACCAAATTGATGGTACCATCTTCGTTGGCAGTGATTGTTGCTGTGGATTCATCACCCAACAAATAATCAGAGAACATATTGCATGCGCCGACTGAATAACCTTTATAAGCTCCTGCTATTTCTTTGGCAAAGTTAGGTTCATCGTCGTCGTTGTCGCTACAAGAAACGAAAGTAGAAGAAAGAGATAGTGCCATAAGGGCAACCATCCAAAAGTTTAAGATTTTCATACTTAATTTTGATAGATAATGATTAATTAAATTTCCAGCTGCAAAGTTACGGGGATATATATACGGGGGAAATACCTAAAAGAAATGAAAAAATGAGAGGCTTTAATTATATGTAGGTATTGGGAGGAGTGGATTAACTCGTTATTTTTGCAGTCTTTTACTAAATTGATGATTAAAAAATTAAAATGAGAAGAAAATGAAAGGCGGCTACAGTAGAAAAAGTGTATTGACAGGGATTACTTCTTTCCTGATTGTATTGTTTACTATGCCGTTGGGGCATGCATTAATGATTTTTATGGAGTATGTGCTCTCATCCACAGCTCTTCACTATGCGGCTTTCACGATGGGAGCAGTAGGTCTGGTGATGGTGATTATTGGAGTGTTTGCAAAAGGAGATACACGACAGACATTATGGGGATTATTCGGAGGACTACTTTTCTGGACCGGATGGGTAGAGTTTATCTACGTATATTATGCACATCGTTATGAAGTGCAACCATTGCTGAACGCTGCCGGTGAAGTCGTGACAAAACCGGAATATTTAATCATGCCTTCCTCCTTCGGCTTTTGGGTGATGTTTATGCTGATTTACATTTTCAGTATAAAAAGCGGATGCGACTTCTTTACCTATCTTCAAAAAGTCTTTTTCCGTAAGAGTACCACCACGATTGTAGTACGGCCGATGACACGTCATACCTCGATTGTTACTTTTATGGAGTTAAATCTCATCATGTGGACGAGCTATCTCGTGCTACTCTTCTGTTATGATGAGAATTTTGTCGGCGAGCATAGCCCTGTTACTGCTATAGTTGCTTTCGGCTGTCTGGCAGGTTCATTTTTTATGTTTAAACGCCTGTTGAAAATCACTCAATGGGGATATGCCATGCGCTTTTCTATTGCTACGGTAGTAGTGTTCTGGACTTTTGTAGAAGTATTGGGACGCTGGAATATCTTTCATGAAATATGGGTAGAACCAATGGCATATACAACAGAGATGATTACGATACTTTTGGCTTTTTTAGCTCTGTTGGCATTTCTGTTCTACCAGTCTGCTAAAAAGAAGAATAGTCATAACTAAAATATAGAATCAGAAATTATGTTAGAAAAAGGATTGCAATTTATAAAGGAAGTAGTGGTCAAACCGGAAAATCTGGCAGTGGCAATGGGATCGGGTGATCTCCCTGTTCTTGCTACTCCCGCTATGGTAGCATTCATGGAAAATGCAGCTTTGTCTGCTGTTGAAGATCAACTGCCGGAAGGCAATACAACGGTAGGAGCAATGATTCAGACTACACATCTTAAACCCACTGCATTGGGAGACACGGTTCTTGTAACAGCCACACTTCTTGAGGTAGAGGGACGAAAGTTAACATTTTCCGTAGTAGCCTCTGATTCACAGGGTAAAATTGGTGAAGGAACACATATACGTTATGTGGTAGACCGGAATAAGTTTATGGAAAAACTAACCAGTCGTTAATACTGCCAAAAGTGGAAAAGGATGAACTAATCTCCGGGTAAGATGTTTTTTGTATATTAGATATAATAACAATATATAATATGGAACCTCATCATCACCACGAACATAGTCATCGGTTGACATCGCTCAATAAAGCTTTTATCATAGGCATTGCTCTGAATATAACTTTTGTCATAGTAGAATTCGGAGTAGGGTTTTATTATAATTCTTTGGGGTTACTTTCCGATGCCGGGCATAATTTGGGTGATGTAGCCAGTCTGGTACTTGCCATGTTGGCCTTCCGGTTGGAGAAAGTTCACCCTAATAGTCGTTACACGTATGGATATAAGAAGAGTACGATACTTGTTTCTTTATTAAATGCAGTTATACTGTTGATTGCTGTTGGCATTATTATTGCCGAGAGCATAGACAAATTATTTCATCCGGTTTCGGTCGATGGTTCCGCTATCGCATGGACAGCTGGGGTGGGAGTGGTCATCAATGCGCTTACTGCATGGCTTTTCATGAAAGATAAAGATAAGGATCTGAATGTGAAGGGGGCCTACTTGCACATGGCAGCAGATACACTGGTATCTGTCGGTGTAGTTGCTTCCGGTATTATTATTACGTATACAGGATGGAGCATCATTGACCCGATTATCGGACTTGGCATTGCTGTTATTATTATTGTCTCTACCTGGGGATTGCTTCATGACAGTCTCCGGTTGTCTTTGGATGGAGTACCAGTGGGGATAGACGCTCAAAAGATACAGCAACTTATCGTGGAACAACCCGGTGTGGAGAATTGCCATCACTTGCATATTTGGGCGTTAAGCACAACGGAAACCGCTCTGACTGCCCACGTTGTCATTGATAATATCACACAGTTGGAGGAAGTGAAACATCATATAAAGGAAGCACTCGAAGAGGCAGGCATTCATCATGCCACTTTGGAGTTTGAAGACGAAAGAGCTACTTGCAGCAACGAATGTTGTGAGGATTAAATAAAATCCGTACCTTCGCGCCCTTAAACTAACTAACCTTTATTTTTATGTTTACTGACTTATTGCATTCCTCTTATTTTTCCCTTTTCCTGATTGTCGCATTAGGGTTTATGCTGGGAAGAATAAAAATCAGAGGATTATCTCTCGATGTGTCGGCAGTTATTTTCATTGCCCTTCTTTTCGGGCATTTTGGTGTTATCATTCCTAAAGAATTAGGAAACTTCGGTTTGGTGCTCTTCATTTTTACCATCGGTATTCAGGCAGGGCCCGGATTCTTCGATTCTTTCCGCAGTAAAGGAAAGACGCTTATTCTCATTACTATGCTTATAATTTGTTCCGCCTGCCTGACCGCAGTCGGGTTGAAGTACGCATTTGATATTGATACACCGAGTATTGTCGGTCTGATTGCCGGTGCGTTGACCAGTACGCCGGGTCTGGCGGTTGCTATTGACAGTACCAATTCTCCTTTGGCATCCATTGCTTACGGTATCGCATATCCGTTTGGAGTAATCGGCGTGATTCTGTTTGTCAAACTGTTACCTAAAATTATGCGGGTAGATTTGGATAAAGAAGCCCGTCGCCTGGAGATAGAACGTCGCGGACAATTTCCAGAACTGACTACTTGCATCTACCGTGTCACCAATTCGCATGTGTTCAACCGTAACCTGATGCAAATTAATGCACGCGGTATGACGGGCGCTGTTATTTCCCGTCTGAAGCACAATGATGAAATATCTATTCCTACAGCCCATACAGTGCTGCGTGAAGGAGACTACATACAAGCCGTAGGTAGCGAAGAATCATTGAATCAGCTTGCTGTGTTAATCGGTAAGAGAGAAGAAGGCGAACTGCCTTTGGATAAAACGCAGGAAATAGAATCTTTACTGTTGACCAAAAAGGACATGATAAATAAACAACTGGGTGATTTGAACTTACAGAAAAATTTTGGTTGTACAGTGACTCGTGTCCGTCGAAGCGGTATTGATTTGTCTCCATCTCCAGATCTCGCTTTGAAGTTTGGTGATAAATTGATGGTTGTCGGTGAGAAAGAAGGACTTAAAGGAGTAGCCCGCCTGCTGGGTAACAATGCGAAGAAACTGTCTGATACGGATTTCTTCCCCATTGCGATGGGTATTGTACTGGGAGTGCTGTTCGGCAAAATAAATATATCTTTCTCTGATAGTCTGTCATTCTCTCCGGGACTGACCGGCGGAGTGCTGATGGTAGCCCTTGTGTTGAGTGCGATTGGTAAGACAGGCCCCATCATCTGGTCTATGTCCGGACCTGCCAATCAGTTGTTGCGCCAGTTAGGTCTGCTTCTTTTTCTAGCCGAAGTAGGAACTTCTGCCGGTAAGAATCTGGTAGCCACTTTCCAGGAAAGCGGATTGCTGATGTTCGGAGTAGGAGCCGCCATCACATTGGTACCGATGCTTGTTGCAGCTATTGTCGGACGTCTGGTATTTAAAATCAGTCTGCTTGATTTGCTGGGAACGATAACGGGAGGTATGACGAGTACTCCGGGACTTGCTGCTGCCGATTCAATGGTGGACAGTAACATACCGAGCGTAGCTTACGCAACTGTTTATCCGATTGCCATGGTATTTCTGATTCTGTTTATTCAAATCATAGCTTCGGCAGTATATTAACAGAATTTTGTATAATCATTGATTGTTAAATAAATAGTTCGTATCTTTGCCGCCTCAAAGAAAAAATGAGGTGAAACGATTGTTATTGAATATTACACGCTACTTCTTACCGATACTGTTTGTGTCGTATCTGGTAAGCTTCACATTCTTTGCCCACGTGCATGTGGTCAATGGCGTGACAATCGTCCATTCACACCCATTTAAGAAAGGGGCGGCACATAAACACTCTACAGTCGAACTGCTACTGATTCATTTTCTGTCTCATTTAACGGCAGACGGTGCAGCCATAGTTTTTGCTCTTTCCCTTTTTATTCCTTTCTTATTGTATTTGTTGCTCGGCCGTTCGCCGTATGCTCACTATCACTGTCCGTATCATGGGGTAGTGGGACTTAGAGCACCTCCGGCTATTCGTTTCTCCATTCTTTGAATGATGATACCGTACCTTGCATGAGGTAGGGCATTATCTGTCTATCCATGTGAATACTTATCGAAAACGAATAACAAACGAAAAATGAAGAAATACATCTTTTCGCTTGTCTGCTTGTGCTGCGCATTGTTGCCTGCCCTTGAAGGACAAGCTCATGAATATCCTAATCATCCTGAATTACGTAAGTCAGACGCCAATATCGTTGGCCATATTCTTGATAAAAACACTAAAGAACACTTGCCCTATATAACAGTCGCCTTGAAAGGTACGACTATCGGAACGGTAACCGATGCTACCGGGCATTATTTCTTGAAGAATCTTCCCGAAGGCAATTTTGTGCTCGAAGTTAGTTCGGTGGGGTATAAAACCGTCAGACGGAATGTGACGCTGAAGAAAGGGCGCACATTGGAAGAAGATTTCGAGATAGAAGAAGATGCAGTTGCTTTGGATGGCGTAGTAGTATCTGCCAATCGTAACGAGACTACCCGTCGCCTGGCTCCGACACTGGTGAATGTGGTGGATCTGAAAATCTTTGAGAATACCAATTCTACGACTTTGGCACAAGGATTGAGCTTTCAGCCGGGTGTCCGTGTAGAGTCTAATTGTCAGAATTGCGGCTTCCAGCAAGTGCGTATCAATGGACTGGATGGTCCTTATACGCAAATCCTGCTCGATTCCCGTCCCATTTTTAGTGCACTTTCCGGTGTGTATGGCATCGAGCAGATTCCTGCCAGCATGATAGAACGTGTGGAAGTGATGCGTGGAGGCGGATCTGCTTTGTTCGGCTCGTCTGCTATTGCCGGAACAATCAATATCATTACCAAAGAACCGATGCGCAATTCCGGTATGTTATCGCATACTATTACAGGTATTGGTGATGGCGATGCTTTTGATAACAGTACGGCGCTGAATGCATCACTTGTGACGGACGACCAGCGTGCCGGTTTGTATATCTTCGGTCAGAATCGCCATCGTTCCGCGTATGACCATGATGGTGACGGATATTCTGAAATTCCCAAGATACACGGCCAGACCATCGGTTTCCGTTCATTCCTGAAAACAACGACATATTCGAAACTAACTTTTGAATATCACCACATGGAAGAATTCCGTAGGGGAGGAGACTTGTTGAACCGTCCACCTCACGAAGCGAATGTAGCGGAACAGACCGAACACTCGATCAATGGTGGAGGACTGAAATTTGATTATTTCTCACCTAACGAGAAACATCGTTTCAATGTGTTTGCATCAGCGCAGCATATCAATCGTGACAGCTATTATGGTGGCGGCCAAGATCCGAATGCTTACGGAAACACCACCGACTTAAACTGGATGGCAGGATCGCAATATGTCTATAGTTTCGGAAAATGTATTTTCATGCCTGCTGACCTGACTGCCGGAATAGAATTCAATCAGGATAAACTGGAAGACAATATGTGGGGATACCACCGTACAGTAGACCAAAAAGTGAATATCGGTAGTGCTTTCTTTCAGAATGAATGGAAGAATGAGCATTGGGGATTTCTGATTGGCGGTCGTTTGGATAAACATAACCTGATTGACCATGTGATATTCAGTCCGCGTGCCAATCTGCGTTATAATCCGACGGAAAATATCAATCTTCGTTTCAGCTACTCATCCGGTTTCCGTGCTCCGCAGGCTTTCGACGAGGATTTGCATGTGGAGAATGTAGGCGGTAATGTGGCGATGGTTGAACTGGCCGATAATCTGAAAGAAGAAAGATCACAGAGCTTGAGTGCTTCGGCAGATATTTATCATCGTTTTGGTGCGTTTCAGGTTAACTTTTTGGTAGAAGGATTTTATACAAAGTTATCAGATGTATTTGCCCTTACCGACGGAGAGGTAGTGGATGGAATCCTGACACGTACACGCTACAATGCACCGGGAGCCCGTGTGATGGGACTGACACTGGAAGGAAAGATGGCTTATCTGACTAAAATTCAGGTTCAGGCGGGAGTCACCCTGCAACAGAGCCATTATAGCGAACCGCATGTATGGAACAAAGAAGCTCCGGCTGTAAAGAAAATGATGCGTACACCGAATACTTACGGTTATTTTACAGCAACCTATACCCCGATAAAACCATTATCTATCGCTCTTTCCGGTACATATACCGGTTCGATGCTGGTTCCCCACGAACCTGTTCCGGGATTCCTTGAAAAACCGATAACGGTGAATACGAAGGACTTCTTCGATATCGGTTTGAAGGCTGCCTATGATTTCAAACTTTACAAGTCGATGAACTTGCAGGTGAATGCCGGTGTACAGAATATTTTCAATGCCTACCAGAATGACTTCGACAAAGGGGCTGACCGTGACTCCGGTTATATCTATGGTCCGTCATTGCCGAGAAGTTTCTTTGCTGGAGTGAAGATAAGTTATTAAAATTCGATTAAGATTTAAAATCGTTATAAATAGGGATTGTTTTGCATGGAGACAATCCTTATCTTTGCAAAAAAACAAACTAAACCCTGACTTAGGTGCACAGAATAAATGTGTAAGATGACCGAATGAAACAATTGTACCTACATATAATGAAGTGGTTTCTGCCTGTACTGTTTATCTCGTACATGGCAGGAATCACTTTGTTTACTCACTCCCATGTGGTCAACGGAGTTACAATTGTCCATTCACATCCATTTAAAAAAGGCAGCGAACATAGCCATACGACGGTTGAATTCCAACTAATTCATCTCTTGAGTCATGTGTTGGTGACCGACAGCGGTTTGATACCAACATTCTCTGTTGCTGCTTTATCTCTATTATGCATCCTGTTTGTCCGCCCGCAAATTGAGCAATTTCACCGTTCTTGTCCGGGCGTAATATCTCTTAGAGCACCTCCTGTCGCTTAGTCTATCTTTTTGGGGGAACAGTATTAATGTATTAGGATCAACGATTAACGATCGCTGCTTCCCTTTCCCTTTATTATTATTTTTCGAATTAAAACATTAAAAGACTAACGACAATGAAGAAATATCTTTTAGTCCTGGTCGGCCTGTGCTGTGTCTTGTCATACGCATTGGCTGAACGTCCGGACTACCCTGAACTGAAGAAATCCGATGCGAATATAATAGGTCATGTACTGGATAAAAAAACGAAAGACCATCTTCCGTACATCACTATCGCACTGAAAGGAACGACCATAGGAACCGTGACCGATGCTACCGGGCATTATTTTTTGAAGAATTTGCCGGAAGGAAATTTTATACTGGAAGTTAGTTCAGTAGGTTACAAGACAGTGACCCGCAACGTAACTTTGAAAAAAGGAAAGACACTGGAAGAAGATTTTGAAATAGAAGAGGATGCGATTGCTCTCGACGGAGTAGTAGTTTCCGCCAACCGGAGTGAAACGACACGTCGTATGGCTCCTACTTTGGTGAATGTTGTCGACCTGAAACTTTTTGAAACCACCAACTCTTCCACTTTATCACAAGGACTGAACTTCCAGCCTGGAGTGCGTGTGGAGACAAATTGCCAGAATTGTGGCTTCCAGCAAGTCCGCATCAATGGTCTGGACGGACCATATACACAAATTCTGATAGATTCGCGTCCCGTATTCAGCGCCCTTTCCGGAGTGTATGGACTGGAACAGATTCCTGCCAGTATGATTGAGCGTGTAGAAGTGATGCGTGGGGGAGGCTCCGCCTTGTTCGGTTCTTCAGCTATTGCAGGAACGATTAATATAATCACCAAAGAGCCTTTACGTAATTCGGGTCAGCTGTCGCACACCATAACTTCTTTAGGAGGAAGCTCCTCATTCGATAACAACACCTCACTGAATGCTTCATTGGTGACGGACGATCATCGTGCCGGATTGTATATCTTTGGTCAGAACCGTTATCGGTCGGGATATGATTATGACGGAGACGGATTTACCGAACTGCCCAAATTGAAGAATCAGACAGTGGGTTTCCGCTCTTATCTGAAAACAAGTACTTATTCCAAACTGACCTTTGAATATCACCACATGCAGGAATTCCGTCGTGGAGGGGATATGTTGAACCGTCCTCCTCACGAAGCGCATATTGCGGAGCAGTTGCAACATTCTATTGATGGTGGAAGTTTGAAATTCGATTATTTCTCTCCGGATGAAAAGAACCGTCTAAGTGTCTTTGCATCGGCTGCCAATACAGACCGGGACAGCTATTACGGACCGGGTAACGATCCTCTGAAAGCCTATGGAAAGACAACGGATTTAACCGCTATGGGTGGTGCACAATACGTACATACGTTTGACAAGTGCTTTTTTATGCCTTCTGATCTCACGGCAGGGCTTGAATATAACCGTGACCGCCTAAAAGATAACATGTGGGGATATAACCGTCACACGGATCAGACGGTGAATATTTACAGTGCTTTTCTGCAGAACGAATGGAAGAACGACCGTTGGGGGATTCTGATTGGTGGTCGTCTGGATAAGCATAATATGGTGGATAATGTGATCTTTAGTCCCCGTGCCAACTTGCGTTTTAATCCTACCCAGAATATTAACCTGCGTTTAAGCTATTCTTCCGGATTTCGTGCTCCGCAGGCTTTTGATGAGGATATGCATATTGAAAATGTGGGCGGAACGGTGGCTATGATCGAGCGTGCAAAGGATTTGAAAGAAGAGAAATCCCAAAGTTTCAGTGCTTCTGCAGATATGTATCATCGTTTCGGAGCATTCCAGACGAATTTGTTGATTGAGGGTTTTTATACAAGACTGACCGATGTTTTTGTATTGGGCGAACCTTACGACCGTGGTGATGGTATATTAGTGAAAACACGTAGCAATGGCCCCGGTGCTAAAGTGATGGGATTGACACTGGAAGGTAAAGTGGCTTATCTTTCTATCCTGCAAATACAAGCGGGATTAACTTTACAACGTAGCCGGTACGATGAACCGCATAAGTGGCATGACGATGCACCGGCAGAAAAGAAGATTTTCCGTACTCCCGATACATACGGTTATTTCACTGCTACTTGTACCCCCATCAAACCTTTATCTATTGCTTTGTCAGGAACCTATACCGGCAGGATGTTGGTGCAACGTATGGATATCACCGCCGAGAATGCCGAACTGGGTGAAATGCCTGAAAGAAAAGCGGAAGCAATCAGAACACCTCGTTTCTTTGATTTGGGAGTGAAACTGGCTTATGACTTCAAGTTATACAAAACGGTTGATTTGCAATTAAACGGCGGAGTTCAGAATATTTTTGAGTCTTATCAGAAGGACTTTGACAGAGGAGCTAACCGGGATTCCGGTTATATTTACGGTCCTTCTTTGCCGAGAAGTTTTTTTGCCGGAGTAAAGATCAGCTATTAATCGGTCATAAAAATAGTTTCCCGGCACGGTACTTTTTGTTTCCTGCGTTGAAACACTTTGTTTCAAACGGTGAAACGATTTGTTTCACACCGGGAAACACTTTGTTCCAAGCCTTGAAACTAAAAGTTTCAAGCGGCTGAAACTAATATGTCGTATAGAACCTGTTCTTTTCTCCTTGTTAATCATTGATTGATCGGGCGGTGATAGGTGATAGATGCGGTGATAGGTTGCAAACAACCTGTCACCACCCCTGAAATCCCCATGAATAAGAGCTTTTGGAAGTGTCGGTGATAGGTGATAGAGGAAAGTGAAAAAAACTCTGTGTAGAGATGGATCAAACCATATCTTTATCGACCCCGAATTTTTCTCCTGTCTGACATTTACCGGCAGGTTCCACATGTACCAGAATGTCGTATACATTATCTACCGAATTAATGATGCTCTTCTCCACTGCATCGGCAATCTCATGGGCTTGCGTGATCGTGATTTGTGGATTCACTTCTATATCAAGGGTAATCATATAGAGATTCCCTATCATTCGTGACCGGACGCGATGCGGATTACTGGCACCGGGCACTTTCTCTACAGCCTCGAATATCTTATTATATACATTGACATCTTTCACCCCGTCCATTAGCTCCACATTGGAATCAATGAAGATGCTGATGGAAGATTTGATGATAAAGAGACTGATTATCAATCCTGTTATCGAATCGAGTATCGGCAATTTGAAGATAAAAGTAAATATCAATCCTAACAAAACACTGGTTGAAATGACAACATCATTACGCATATTGATAGCGTTTGCCGTGAGCATGGAACTGTTGATCTTCTTTCCCTGTTTGTACTGGTATGAAGCCAGTAAGAGTTTACCGATAATAGAAAATATAGTGACATAGATGGCGATAGCCGATGGTATCTCTTTCACTTCATCTGAAAAGATGTTTTTAGTGGATGATAGCAACATTTGTACACCGGCATAAAATATCACGAGTGATAGAATCTTTGTTGCGATCCCTTCCGCTTTCTCATATCCGAATACATATTTCTTTGAAGGAGGGCGGTTGATGAGGCGTGCCGTAAAAATCATAACGATAGAGATAACGACGTCGGTTGCCGAGTCGATACCGTCGCCGACTACGGCTAAACTACCGGCAAATAAACCGATTATGATTTTGGATACGGACAAGATTGCATTGCCAATTGTGCTGATCCACGAGGTTGTGATTAGTATTTTCTCTCTTGACATTGAAGTGACTCTTTATAATTGTTTGTAATGGGATTGGGGAGCAAAGATAAACATTAATAGGAGTCTGTGATATGAAGTCGCAAAAAACTTTTTCTGCCTTTTTAGTAGTTTATACGTTTTAGTTGTATTATATATAGATGGTCAATTAAAAACAGGACAATTAATTTATTAAATAGTTAACCGCATGTTCAAAAAACTAAGTAGCTCTTTTCTCATTGTGTCAGCTTGTATTTTTTCTTCTTGCACGCCTACCGTCAAGCAAGAGATTGCAATCTTACCTACCCCCGTTAGTCTGACCGAGCAGTCTGGCTCGTTTGTTTTAAAAGATGGAATGAAGATTGGGGTTTCCGATCAGTCCTTGTTTCCGGCTGTCGGGTATCTGCAGGAGATTCTTCGGAATGTCATATCGTCTTCTGTTGAAGTCACTACCGATAAGAGTCAGGTAGATATGTATTTTCAGTTGAAGGATATTGTTGGAAAGCCCGGCTCTTATAAACTTGAGTCTACGCCGGAGTATATTCGGGTAGAGGCAACTGACTATTCGGGTATTATTTCTGCTATTACTACTATTCGCCAGTTGCTTCCTGCAACGATAGAAGTGCAGGGAGAGAAACAGAATTATTCTATCCCTGTCGTGCAAATAGAAGATGCGCCACGGTTTGAATGGCGTGGATTTATGTTGGATGCTTCCCGCCATTTCTGGAATAAAAAAGAAGTGAAGCATGTATTAGATCTGATGTCTTTGTATAAACTTAATAAGTTCCACTGGCATCTGTCCGACGATCAGGGTTGGCGTATAGAGATCGAGAAATACCCGTTGCTTACAGAAAAAGGGGCCTGGCGTAAATTCAATACGCAGGATCGTACCTGTATGGCACGTGCGAAAGAAGAAGATAATACCGATTTCCTGATTCCGGAAGATAAGATACGCATTGTGGAAGGAGATACGCTGTATGGAGGTTATTACACTCATGATGATATAAAAGAAATAGTAGCCTATGCTACGCAAAGAGGTATCGATGTCATTCCCGAGATCGATATGCCGGGACATTTCCTGGCAGCTATCGGTCAATATCCGGAATTGGCGTGCGACGGATTAATCGGGTGGGGGGAAACTTTCTCTTCTCCTATCTGTCCGGGCAAAGATACAACGCTGGAGTTCTGTCAGAATGTGTTCAAAGAAGTTTTTGAACTTTTCCCTTATGAATATGTGCACATGGGTGGTGATGAAGTGGAAAAAGCCAACTGGAAGAAATGTCCTCTTTGTCAGAAACGGATTCGTACGGAGAAACTGGGTTCGGTAGAAGAACTTCAGGCATGGTTTGTACGTGACATGGAGAAATTCTTCCTTGCCAACGGAAAGAAACTCATAGGCTGGGATGAAGTGGTATCCGACGGATTATCTTCCGATGCTGCCATTACCTGGTGGAGAAGTTGGGCGAAAGATGCATTGCCTACGGCAACTGCACAAAAGCAGAAAGTGATTGCTTGTCCGAATGAATATTTCTATTTCGATTATGCGCAGGATCAGAATTCAGTAAAGAAAATACTTGCGTATGATCCGTGTGCAGACGAGCGGTTATCGCCGGAACAGAAGAAATATATCTGGGGTGTGCAGGCGAATCTCTGGGCTGAATGGATTCCGACAATGAAGCGCATTGAATATTTGATTGTTCCCCGTATGATAGCGTTGAGTGAAATAGCTTGGGCGGAGCCGACAGCTAAACCGGGTCTCGAAGAATTTTATCGTCAGTTTGTTCCGCAATTTAAGCGGATGGATGTGATGAGGGTAAATTATAGGGTGCCTGATTTGCAGGGATTCTATAAAGTGAATGCATTTATTGATGAAACAACTGTGGAATTGACTTGCCCGTTACCCGGTACTGAAATACGTTATACGACAGACGGCAGTATGCCTACCAAAGAATCAGCTCTTTATAACGGTGCTTTGGAAGTTGGGAAGACTACGGATTTCGCTTTCCGCACTTTTCGTCCGGATGGTTCTCCTTCGGATGTGGTGCGTACCAAGTATGTAAAGGCTCCTTATGCGGAGGCGGTGACTGCTCCGGCTGCTTTGCAGCCCGGCTTGAAAGCAGTATGGCACGATTTCCGTGGTAATCTTTGTGCGGATATTGATGTAGCTCCTGTCAAAGGGGAGTATGTGGTGGAATCGGTATCCATTCCCGAAGAGGTGAAAGGAAATATCGGTCTGGTATTGACCGGCTATCTGGAAGTTCCTGCCGATGGTATCTATACATTTGCCCTTCTCTCGGACGACGGTAGCACATTAATGCTTGACGGTGAATTGTTGGGAGATAATGATGGAGCACATTCGCCGGTAGAGATTATTGTGCAGAAGGCTTTGAAAGCCGGGCTTCATCCGATAGAGGTACGTTACTTCGATTGTAACGGAGGCGTATTGCAGATGGAACTGGTGAATGAAAAAGGTGAAAAAGAAGTATTGCCAAGTGCATGGCTGAAACATGAATAGCAAATTTCATTATTTTTAGGTATTGTCCGTCTTGCCGGCGAGCTGTACCTTTGCAGAAAATATTTGAAAACTTATGCGAATCAGTGAGAGACGAGTCGAGATTAATCATATATCAAAGGTGCACATGCACCGGATTGAATGGGATGAAGAGAGCTTATAGAAATATAAGCTCTCTTTTTTTTGAACGATTTCGAATATTGTTCTTTTTTGAAAACAAGCGATAAGTTAAATGATTGTCGAACTTAATATAGATTGAACGTACGTTATGAGTACATTGAAAAAACTTCAGAACTACATGGGTAAACGGAAAGTGCTTTTGCCTGCGGCAATGCTGCTGTCTGCCCTAAGTGCCCTGGCGGGCATGTTGCCTTATATCCTTATTTGGCTGATTGTGAGAGAACTGCTTGAACACGGAGAGATAACCTCTTCCGGTAATGTGGTGACGTATGCCTGGTGGGCGGCAGGCATGGCCGTGGCGAGCATCGTCCTTTATTTTGCCGCATTGATGTCTTCGCATCTTGCAGCTTTTCGGGTTGAATCGAATTTGCGTAAAGAAGCCATGCGCCAGATAGTGCGTATGCCTCTCGGCTTCTTTGACATTAATACGAGCGGACGTATTCGCAAGATTATAGATGACAATGCAGGGGTTACCCATAGTTTTCTGGCACATCAGTTGCCCGACCTTGCGGCTACTTTTCTAGTGCCGTTGGTAGCTGCCATACTGATTTTTGTGTTCGATTGGATACTCGGTCTGGCATGTATCGTCCCTGTAATTATTGCCATGCTGGTTATGGGTTTTATGATGAATGCGGAGGGACGGCAGTTTATGAAAAGCTACATGACCTCTCTGGAGGAAATGAATACCGAAGCTGTAGAGTATGTGAGAGGAATTCCCGTAGTGAAGGTTTTCCAGCAGACTATTTACTCTTTCAAAAACTTTCACCGCTGTATCATGAATTATAATAAAATGGTATTCGGCTATACACGAATGTGGGAGAAGCCGATGTCGCTCTATACCGTAATAATCAATGGTTTTGTGTTTTTCCTTGCTCCGTTGGCTATTTTGCTGATTGGTTATTCAGGTAATTATGCATCGGTATTACTTAATTTCTTCCTGTTTGTTCTCATTACTCCTGTATTCTCCCAAAGTATCATGAAGAGTATGTATCTCAATCAGGCTTTGGGGCAGGCGAGTGAAGCTATCGGACGTCTTGAGAATCTGGTTGCTTATGAGCACCTGACTGTTGTAGAGCATCCACAACCGGTAAAGGAATTCAGTATTCAGTTCGAAAAAGTTTCCTTCAGCTATCCGGGAGCTAATCAAAAGGCGGTGGATGATGTTAGTTTCACTATTCCGCAAGGAAACACAGTAGCTCTTGTCGGAGCTTCGGGCGGAGGGAAAACAACGATTGCCCGTCTAGTTCCCCGTTTCTGGGAGGCAACGGAAGGGAAAGTTTTAATAGGTGGCATCAATGTAAGAGAAATCGCTCCCAAAGAACTGATGAAATATATTTCTTTCGTGTTCCAGAATACAAAGCTGTTCAAGACTTCTCTGCTCGAAAATATCAAATATGGCAATCCCGACGCGACAATGGAGGAAGTGGAACGGGCAGTAGATATGGCACAATGCCGGGAAATTATCAATAAACTTCCGCTCGGACTGAATACGAAGATTGGTACGGAGGGAACATATCTCTCCGGCGGGGAACAGCAACGGATCGTACTGGCACGTGCAATCCTGAAAAATGCTCCCATCATTGTACTGGATGAGGCGACTGCTTTTGCCGACCCCGAAAATGAGCATCTCATCCAGCAAGCCTTGAAAGAACTGACAAAAGGAAAAACCGTATTGATGATTGCTCATCGTCTTTCAAGCATCACTGATGCCGACAATATCCTCGTCATTGACAAGAGGAAGATTGCGGAACAAGGTACACATGCCAACCTGCTTGGAAAACAAGGCATCTATTATCATATGTGGAATGAATACCAGCAATCTGTTCGCTGGACAATAGGAAAGGAGGTTTCTAATGATTGAAGTAATAAAAAGACGTTTTGCCCTTTCAACTAAAGGAGCGAAAGATTTCTGTAAAGGTGTGTTTTTCACTACACTGCTCGATATTGTATTGATGTTGCCGGCGGTATTTGTTTTTCTCTTTCTTGAGGAATATCTTCGTCCTGTGTTTCAGCCTTCGGCTTCGGTGACGCATGGTATTCTCTATTATAGCATACTCGGTATTGTCTTTATGATAGTCATGTATATATTTGCGGTATTGCAATATTGTAGTACCTATACCACCGTTTATGATGAGAGTGCAAATCGGCGTATCTCATTGGCGGAAAAACTTCGCAAGTTGCCTCTGGCTTTCTTTGGCGAAAAGAATCTTTCCGACCTCACTGCCACGATTATGGATGACTGCACTGATCTCGAACATACTTTCTCGCATGCGGTTCCCCAGTTGTTTGCTTCCATTATCAGTATTCTGCTTATTACCGTCGGCATGGCATTTTATAACTGGCAGTTGACGATTGCTTTGTTCTGGGTAGTGCCGCTTGCTGCCGCAATCCTTCTTTTCTCGAAGAAGGAAATACAGAAAAGCAATGAAAGTAATTATCTGAACAAGCGGATGGTGACCGAGCATATCCAGGAAGGACTCGATACCATTCAGGAGATAAAATCCTACAATCAGGAGAGAGACTATCTGGAAAAACTGGATGCGAGCATTGATACCTATGAAAAGGTATTGACTCGTAATGAACTGGTGCTCGGCATGTTGGTAAACGGTTCCCAGAGTGTATTGAAACTCGGACTGGCAAGCGTTATTATCGTTGGTGCCAATCTCTTGGCTTCGGGTACGGTTGATTTGTTTACCTATCTTATATTTATGGTTATCGGGTCGCGTGTGTATGCTCCGGTCAGTGAGGTGATGAATAATATTGCCGCTTTGTTCTATTTGGATGTGCGTATCAATAGAATGAATGAGATGGAAGCATTGCCGGTACAAAACGGGACTACCGAATTCACTCCTCAAGGTTATGATATCGAATTCAGACAGGTAGACTTTGCTTATGAGCAGGGAAAACAAATTCTGAATAACTTGTCTTTTATTGCCCGGCAAGGTGAAAAAACGGCTTTGGTTGGTCCTTCAGGTAGTGGCAAGAGTACGGCGGCCAGGTTGGCGGCACGTTTCTGGGATATCCAGTCGGGAAAGATTACCCTCGGCGGGCAGGATATCAGTCGGATTGATCCTGAAACTTTGTTGAAAAACTATTCCGTTGTCTTTCAGGATGTAGTTCTTTTCAATGCTTCCATTATGGATAATATCCGTATTGGCAAACGGGATGCTACGGATGAGGAAGTCCGGAGAGTTGCCCGCTTGGCACAATGTGATGAGTTTGTCACTAAAATGCCGCAGGGATACCAGACGATTATCGGTGAGAATGGAGAAACATTATCCGGCGGTGAGCGTCAGCGTATTTCCATTGCCCGCGCTTTGTTGAAGGATGCTCCGATTGTTCTGTTGGATGAGGCTACGGCTTCGCTTGATGTTGAGAATGAAACCAAGATACAGGCAGGTATATCTGAATTGGTACGTAACAAAACGGTGCTGATTATTGCGCACCGTATGCGCACCGTTGCCAATGCCGACAAAATTGTAGTATTGGAGAATGGAAGTGTTGCTGAAATGGGAACACCGGAGGAATTGAAAAAGAAAAATGGTATATTTGCCCGGATGGTGAACAGACAGGTTACAAATATGAATTGATAAGTAGCAACGATACTATGCAATTTTTGAAAGGAGATATACAAGAGGGAATCTTGAAGGCAGCCGAAGAAGTGTTTCTGGAAAAGGGATACAAGGATGCCTCTATGCGTGAAATAGCTTCGAGGGCAGGGGTGACGGTGAGTAATATCTATCATTATTTCACCAATAAGGATGAGATATTCCGTACGATTCTGAAACCGGTATTGAATGATCTGTATGCTATGATTTATAATCACGATGCAGATCAGATGACGATAGACGTCTTTATGGATTCGGATTATCAGAAAATGTCTGTACGGGAATATATCAGATTGGTCTCTGAACATCGTGACCGTTTGCGGTTGCTGCTTTTTCAGGCACAAGGTTCTGTTTTGGAGAACTTCCGTTCTGAATATACAGATTTGATGACGCGTACGATTTCTGTTTTTTTTCAAGGAATGAAGCAGAAATATCCGCATATCAATATAGCAATAACTAACTTCTTTATTCACCTGAATACGGTATGGTTGTTTGCCCTACTCGAAGAGCTGGTGTTGCATCCTGTGAAGAAAGAAGAGATGGAGAAGTTTATAGCGGAGTATATCGCTTTTGAAACGGCTGGTTGGAAAGAGCTCATGAATGCATGAGCTCTTTCACTTTATTCTCTTACTGATATAAAAAAACGTCCGGCTTTCACAAGCCGGACGTCCTTGCCTCTTTTAGAATATGTCATCTATTCATATTCCAAAATGAATACATTATATGGTTTTTTCAACTTAACAACCAAATAAAAGAAATGCGGGTGAATCACTTCGGCCGATTTCTATGTATTTTTAATGTGGCTACGTAATATAATTATGACTAATTAATTTAATTCTGATACTGCAAAGATAGGGGCTTTCCGCTTTTCCCGCAATCCCCTAAAATGGGTATTCTTCTATCAATTACTAGCTATATATAGTGGTTCAGGCGTTTGCATAACTATGCATCCCTCCAAGAACATAATTTACCCCGAAATAGGTCATTAAGACGGTCAGGAAAGCAAGAATCATATAGATATGGAAGAATAGAGGCTTGCGGAAAATGCGCAGACTTTGTGAATGGAAGGCTACTCCATATACCAGAAAAGTAATCAGTGCCCATACTTCTTTCGGGTCCCACGCCCAGTATCGTCCCCAGGAAACGTTTGCCCAAACTGCTCCCAGAAAGATGCCTGCTCCTAAAAAGAAGGTGGCAGGGTAGAGTAGCAAGCGGCTGACTAGCGTCAACTGTTCTATCCGGTTGTCTTGTATAGCGTCGTTTCCGGAGACATTGTTTTCCGATTCTTTTTTCCGGAGGCATAATGCCAGTATTCCGTTTAGCATGATGAATGCCAATAGGGCATAAGACATCATAATCAATGAAACATGAATACTTAGCCACGGAGAGACGAGCACCGGCATTAATGGGGTTATCTGGGGATTCATTTGTCCCAGATAGGAAACCAACAAAGCAAAGCCGGAGAGGAGGAATCCGAATGGAAGTATAAATGGGAATCTTCGATGGAGCAGACAGGCTATCAAGAGGATGCAGAGTGCCATAAACTGCATGGTTTCGTAACCGTTGCTAAGTGGAATACGACCGCCGATGTACCAGCGCAGGCAATATCCTGCTAAATGGAATATGAAAGCAAGATAGAGTGCAACAGAAAAGAAAGTTTCTGCTGTGCGGGAAATCGTTTTGGCTTTGGGCGAGAGGGTATTTCTTTGCAGGCTGTTATGAAGTAGAAGCAGGAAAGACAACACTCCCAATGACAGATTTATCATAAAAAGAATCTTGCTGAACGGAATCCGGTTGTAGAGTAATTCTGCTTTCACTTCCAGTTCGGAGAGAGGTTGCACGCTGCCATCAGTGGGTAATGGATGGATGAATGTTCCTTTTTCCAACATCAGGATCAGGCCTACTTTTTCATCTGTTTCCTGGATTGCTTTGGCGAGTTTGTTTTGTTGTCCTTGTTCACGTTGCCAATGTTCACGGAGACGGTAAACAGAACCGTCAAATAAATCAGTTAATCGAGCATAAGGTGTTTGTAAGTTTAATAAATGCTGTAATTCTGTATTTTTGATGTATATCAATGGCTCATTTCTCCATACTTCCGGATAAAGTAACCAGCCACCTATCACTTGTTCAGGTGTCAATCCTTTATATGAAGCTTCTCCTGTCAGTTTCTGAATGAAATCACGGGCTAATGTGTTGAAAGGTACTACCCGGTCGTGATAAATAACCTGTTCCTGTGCTAAACTGTCCGCTTGTGTTCGTTTCAATGCAGGAAGGAGTTTTTTTTGTGCTTGCATGTTACCTGCAAGGCAGAAAATAAGCAGTATAAATACACCTCCTTTTTTAAGTAGCGGGTGGTTTAGCAGGCGTCGGAAATCACTACTGCGGGAAAATAGTAGCCAAATCATGGAGAGACCGAGCAGGATATATCCTGCATAAGTCACTCCTGTTCCCCATGGATCATAATTGACAGTCAGCCAGCTCCCTTTTCCGTCATCATCGAAAGATGACTGATAGAAACGGAAACCTTGTGATGTAAATATACGATTCATTGAAATCTGTTCGTGTAATAGAACATTTTTCTGTCCGGGAAGAGAGTAGGTGATATAGCTGATGTAGTCTGCCGGTGCTTCTGTTCCGGGATAGTATGCTATACGGAAACTATCTAGTTGTATTGTGAATGGCAGATCAGCTTTTCTGCCGCTTTCCGATTCCTGGAAACTGTCTATCGTTGCCCCTGGAAGCAAGTGTACGTATCCTTTTTTGCTTCCGATAAACGTAATCATGGCCCCCACCAAGATAACGAGGAGGGAGCCATGAAACAACAATATGGGGAACCGTCGCCATAAAGCGCGTCGGATGAGAGCAACAAGTGCAATGGTGGCAATTGTTCCCCACAAACAACAAAACCAACATGTATGATATATATTTCTTTCTACAAAATCTGTCCCATACGCTTGTTCTACGAAAGTAGTCACAGCGAGTAGTCCCACCAGACAGATATATAAGATAATAAGTAACCTTTTCAACTGTATAATCTTTTATGATATTAAAATGGAGCGTATTCCTTGTTCTTACATTCTTTCACTCCCATACATTCCATCTCAATCAACCATCCGGGACGGCATACCGGAGCATGAACAAATACTTTAGGAGTATGTGGGAAACGTTTGTCATACATTGCTTTAACAACTGTATAGTCGGCTATGTCACGCAGATATACAATCATTTGTCCCAAATCTTCAAACGTGCAGTCCGCTTCTTTCAACAGGGTTTCCACATTCTCCCACATTCGTTCTGTCTGTTTGCGGATGTTGCCGGGATATACCACATCGCCTTTGTTGTTGATACTTGCCGTTCCTGAAATAAATACCTGTCGGCGGTCTCCATAATCTACATACGTGCCACGTTCAAAGCTTACTCCATATTCATAAGTTGGGTTCAGATGGGTAGGAGCATAGAGGAAATGAATCTGTTCCGGTTGCAGTCCTGCTACGGCGTAAGTATCCATTTGTACCAGTACTTTCGGGTCGGCATGCCGGCCGTCGATGCCTGTGCTGGAAATATAATGTGTTTTTTCTGTCAGGTTTTGGGTGACGAAAACTTCATTACGTGCTTTCACTACTCCGGCATAATTCACATCTACATTTTGCACGAAAAACCATGTACGGATACAATTGTCTGCCAGTTTACAACCTTGTTCCATGAGTTGCATCACATAGTCGTTCAATAATAGACGGGTCTGGTATTCCGAATTGGCGGCACGATTGAATGCACTACCGCCCCAGAAGTGGCGATAGGCACTGTGTTTCACCTCAAAAAGCCCGTTATGTAAGACTTGTGTCTGTACATCTGTCAACAGGTAAACCCATAAGGCTATTTTTGTTCCGTCCAGCGGGGGCTGTTCCACAATGGAAAGTGCGCAGTCCGAACCTTCGGTTGTCAATGCCAGTAGTGTATCTGCCTGATTGGCAGCGTCACTAAGGAAATAACGTTTGAGGATGGCAACTGCTCCTTTCAATTCTTGGGTAAGTAAATAATCGTAGGTGTTTAATACTGCATTCAGCTGTTCTTCGTATGTATCTTCCGGTTTAGTAGAATGAATGATAATATGATACTCTGAAGCTTCTCCTCCTGCATTATATTTAAAAATCTCTGTTAGCGTCTTTTCAGACTGAATATTCTGTTGTTTTTTGTTGTTCATATCAGTTGGGTAAATAACTATTTATTCTTGCGCACCGTTATTGATCCAGTCGTCAATAAGGGTCAAAATCGGAGATGATACTATTTCTTTTGAGTGATCGTATCCCCAGGTTGAACTAATAGTGGTATTCAATAATGTGTGCAATACGCTTTCTTGCGCACTGCCCGGCTTGACGAGTAACATGCCATCTACTTTCTTCGACGGGCGGTTGACCAGTGCCTCGTAACTTTTGCCTTCTGTCAGATACAGGTTGGCTGCTGCCGAACTACTTCCACCATGACAGTGTGCGCATGTCGTATTAAATACTTTTTCTTGAATGCCATGGTACATACCTACATTTACAGTTCCCACATCCATAAGGATGGTGTCGTCAACTGCTGTAAGGTCGTCCATTGACTGAAAACTGATAACTCGTTTTCTCAATTTATTAATAACGCACAATTCAATAGTGGTTACTTTATCACTGACTCCTGTCATCGTAACCTGGATCTCATCATCTTCGACCGCCGGAATTGTTTTGGTGACAACGGCATACTCGCTCTCATCACTGAAGCCTGCCACTACAACACTATAACCATCGGGCCATTTACTGATACCATTGATCTTACCGCTCATCTTCAGCGTGCGTCCTTCTTCTGATAGGGTCTCTGTCTTTTCGTAAATACGTCCGTCATCGCATGATGTGATGTATGCCAATAACAGTAGATAACCTCCGAAAAGAATATATTTTTTCATAAACAAATCCTTTCTTGTGCTATTTAGAATGTATACTGAAGTAGAATACTGGCCGAATGTACTGCCAAACCTAAATCGTCGTTATCCCGATCAAGTTGGGTATCATGACCTTTACGGGCAATATACTGGTACATCGCTTGTAACTTCAGATTACAGTTCTTGAAAAAATAGTTCATACCCACGGCTGGCATATTTAGAAAACCATTGGTGTCCATTCCGTTACGGTTGAAGAAATCATAGCGTGCAGCTGCTTGCAGACGGGGGGCAACGAAGTAACCACCTTGTACATAGCCGCCCAGGTAATTATATGACTCGGAAATCTTTTGTCTTTTTGTGAAGCCAACATTCATATAATAGACTTCAGCACCCAGGTAAAGTTTGTTCTTTAGCATTGCAAACTCCAATCCGGCACGATAATCATTGGTACTTTCATTTTCACTTTCTACATTGATAGAGGTAGAAATACCAAACATGATTTTGTCTTCATTCAGCCTGTTCGGATTTCCCTGTGTAGCGGGCATCACTCCTTTAGGCATATAGGTGAAACGTCCGGCGTACAGTAAAGACGGAATGTGCCAGTCATCACTAAATGTTTTTGTTGCTGTATTTACCGCTGCACCCGTACCGTTGAATAAACCGATTTCATACCCGAATTTATCAGCTACCAAACCGTGAATCTCTACACCTAAATCGAATCCGGTGCCAATATTGGGTGTTACCGCATTCAAAGAATAGGGGAGGATAACGGGAGCAGTCAGTGATACTGGCAAACTAGGTAACAATGTTTCTCCCAGTGTTGTCAGGTAGGCATGTGAAAACGGAGTTTTGAATTTACCGACCCGGATGGCAAACTGCTTTTTCAGTTGAACATCAAACCAGGCTTGTTGAAGTAATGCGCCTCCACTGGCTGCCGCATTTATGGAAAGGTTGAAAGATACTTTATCGAAAGCCTTTCCGGTGAATCCGAGTACGGCGTAAGGAACTGAAAATCCGGAGTTGGCTATGTTATCTTGATTGTATGCTTTATCCAGTCCTTCATCGTCGTACCAATTGAAGTTTGCACTGGTCTGTACGAGCAAATAGGGTTTGAATACAAAATCTCCTTTCTTGGTTTCGATAGTGAATCCTTCTCTTCCAGCTAATGATACTACACCATTTTCTGTATCTTCTTCATGTTGTGCCATAGCGGCCAAAGGCATTATGGCAGTCAGCATGGCAATGATTATAAATCTCTTCATAATTACTTTATATATACTACTTTTAGTTTAAAGTGAATTTAAAAATGCAATCAGCGCATCCCGGTCTTCCTTACTCATATTCTTAAATAAGTTCTTTGATGCTTCTCCTTCTCCGCCATGCCACATGATGGCTTCTGTCAGATTGCGGGCACGTCCGTCATGCAAGAAATAAGTATGTCCGTTGACCTTTTCTTGTAAGCCGATTCCCCAAAGAGGGGTAGTACGCCATTCGTTTCCACGTGCCAGCCCGCTTACATAGTTGTCGTTCAGTCCGACTCCCATAATTTCAGAACCCATATCATGTAATAGATAATCAGAATAAGGGTGAATCGTTTGACCGCCTAACCACGGGAGTTGAGTATTATTTAATAAAACACTACCACGTGTCTTAGTGTGTAAAGTGGTCACATGACAGAGATGGCATTTGGCTTTATAGAAGTTCTGTTCCCCTTTGATTACTTGCGGATCGTTTACATTACGCCGGGCGGGAACACCAAGACTTTGCATATAGAGATCTACGTTTTCCATCTCTTCTGTGCTGACATCCAGTTGGTCGTAAGAAAGCCCCATCATGCTACCTTGGTTTACTTGTATTTGTCCTTCACAGATTTCTTCCGGATAGCGGCTGTTGGTAACGCCCATATCACTGGAGAATCCCAATTCTACAGTTAAATCGGCATGTTGAGCTTTGTTGCCGGACAATCCCAGACTTCTCACTCCGCGTTCGGTGATGTAATTACATCGTCCGCTGATTCCATATTCGGGATAATTACTTTTTGCTGCAAGTGCTTCAATTTCAACAGGATCTAGTGCCATCATTTGCCCCATGCCTACATGGCGTAATGGAATACGTACGGTACAAAACAAATCTTCCGGTTTGATTTCTTCGGCATACCATTCAGATATAGTATAATTGGGTTTGCAAAGTGTGTAGGCTTCTCCATCAGGGAAAGAAAATGTCTCGTAAGTGTATTCCACAGACAGTTTGCCTTCCGGTTGCACTCCATAGATTGCCTGGTCATGAAGCACACGTCCATAATCTTGAAAGAAAGCTCCGTTTTTACGGGATATGTAGACTAGCATGGAAGAGAATCCATAGCTGCCCGATCCACCCTCTGTCCATAAAGAGGGTTTGGTACGTCCCGCATTCCGGTGGCAACTGCCGCACGAATAACCGGCATAAACGGGACCAAGTCCGCCGCCATGACCGTTGTTACTTGTACGTACATCGTCATATAGTCTGTCACCTCGGGTGAAACGTACATCGTATGCTCCTGTTATCCAATCTGCAGGCGTGTCATAAGCAACAGACGAATTCAAGAAAATAGTTGATGTTCCGGCTGATAGAGCATAGCCCTCCGGAATCTCGATATCCAATATGTCAATTCCGTCATCATCACAGGCAGAGCATGCCAACAGGCAAAAGAAAGAGAATGAATATTTTAGAAAGTGATTCATTGTTTATTGACTTTGTTTCAATAATATGTTTTAAACATACCAAAGAAGTAAAGGTGGATCATTGAATTCCAACCTTTACTTCTCAATAATATCTTAGCTAAGATAAAGCTTTATTGTACTTTACGTGGTTCACCGTTTTTGTAGAGAAGGAATTCCAATGTGTGGAAACCGCGTACATTTTGTGCCGATTCGACAGCAGCTTCATCATCACCTTCACTCCATTCGAGATCACTCCAACTTTGAGAATTCAGTATTTGTACAATAGCATTCTGATCCAAAGGCCAGCTGTCCATGTTAGGATCAAGTCCCATTTCGTCTACCGGACCGAATAAGAAAGCTTCGCTCTTTTCCCATGGTTCACGGGCAGTGATCCAAGCATCACAAGCTGTTTCAAAAGCACTATTTGACGGATTGTCTGCAAGGACTATTACTGCATTGTAGAGAGCGTCATTTTTTTCTTTCAAACTTTTGTAGGTAGGCACTACTACTGCATCTACATATTGTGTTACTACAGGATTAAGTACTGCGTCCGTATTGATATTGTTGCTATTATTTGCAATATAGGATTTTAAGTCATTCTTCAGTATACTTTCCAGCTCTGCACAAGCATCCATAGCTGCTACCGTTTCGTTACTGGGAATATGATTACGGAAAGGTTGCGGAATATCCTGAATGGCTTTTGCCGCTTTTTGGATAGCATTCTTTATCTTGGTATCTAATGATGAATTAGCACCGGCGATAACAGTAGATAAAGAATTAGCATTTATATTACCGTCTAAAGAACCGTAATATGCATTCCGGATGGAATAAATGTTATTGGTATAGTCATCACGAGAATGCCAGCTGTACCAGGATTCCACAGCATATAATGCTTCTTCAGTATTTCCGGCTTTATACAAGTTGTATGGGTCACCAATTTTGGCAGTACCGACTTCATTGGCAATTTCCGCGCATTTATCCACGATTTCTTCCACACAGCTCAAGGCGCTTGCGTAAGGAGAGCCACTATGAGCCTTGAACAGGGAAGCATAGCTTTCACCTCCTTTATAGCTTGAATTCCATGCGTTGTAGAGATTGGTTGCATCTGTTTTTAGAAGTGCTGCTACATTTCTCATGTAGTTATGCCAGCTTGATGCGTTTTCAGGAGTGTAATCAATATTGGCAGGATCTACTGTTGGGTTGTCATCATCACTGCTGCAAGAAGTTGTTGTGAATGCTAATCCCAATATTAGGGCTGCGACATAAAAGAATTTTGTTTTCATCATATAAAAATTAAATAATTGATTATTTGTTATTTCTTAATAAACCATCCTATATAGGCAATTCCAATAGAAAATTCGTTTTCACTGTTGTATGACTTTGATACGCCAAAAACTTTATTTGTACCAATCTGGCGGGTTGCATAGTCTGCTTTTATCACTAAGTTTGGCAAAGCGTACCAATTTAATCCCGCTGTCCACATACTTACTTGGCAACGTTTTTCCATCGTTTGCCCTTTTTCCCCTTTCTCTTGTGGGTTGTAGTATTCATAGCGGGCAAATGGATAGATTACCGGAATCTTTTTATTGCCTCCGAAGACCGAGCGGATATTAATGCCGGCTTCTGCTGCATAACTTACGGCATTCTTCGCTACCGGAGCCAGACGGCTGTAAGGCGATTTATTGGATAATTTGACATTTGCCTGACTTACTCCTAATGAATTTCCTAAATTTCCATATAAGATATTACCGCGTGCCGTTACATATTTATTGCGATACTGTGCATCTGCGGTGAAGATTCTTATCGGAATTTTTCCATGGTTTGCATAAGTCTGTTCTTTATCAGAGTTGGCTCCTGCATCTGCACAATAATAAAATGATGCACCTACACGTAAACCGGGAACTCCTTTATAATCTAAACGAAATACATACGCGGGAGAAGTGAAGTTGTCTTCCTCAAAGATTCCCTGTTTGCCACTACCTACCCATGTGTTACGATCGAATCCATTAGGGTTCAGGCCTGCTACCACCATAGCTTGGTAATCGAAGCTTGCATACCCTTTTCCGAAAGAACCAAAGATTTCCAGACCATTTTCATGCCAGGTAGAAGGCAAAAGGCTTGTTTCACCTTCCGGGCGTGAAGTTCCGAAGAAATTGATCGGTTCATGGTGTGCGTTAGTCAATCCTACCGGAACAATAATATGTCCGGCACGTACATTGAGGGAGCGGTGAATTAAACGTGTGATGTGAAATTGTTCGATAGCTACTTCACCTCCTTTTTCAACTTCTGTTTCGTATTCACCGTTTTCGGTGTTTTCTAATTCGAAAGCTGTACCTGTTCCACCAGATTCGAACTCAATCTCTGCACCGAGTATCCATTTGGAATTGAACTTATAATCAAAAGCTAAAACGAAACGGGGAATTGAAATGGTATTCCTGTTTTTCTTTGGATTACCATCGTTTCCTCCATAGAAACGGTTGATGCCATAATCTTTAAAATTAGCGACCATTTCACCGTATCCTCCAAAACGGAATTTTGTATATTCTTCTGTAGAAGAAGAATTACTACTTTTGGAAATTTCTTTTGTCTCCTGTGCTGGAATTGTAAGAGAAGGTAGGAGACAAAGAATAACAATTGCTGTTATTTTTCTCATCTTTTTAATAATTTTATCGGCTGCAAAGTTAGATGAGGTTAAAAAATGTGGCAATACCTAATATTAGGCATAGTTGTTTCTTAAATTCAGTATATGTAGGTAATTTTAATCTAAAGAGTAAAAAAAATATAGTAGTAAATAAAATAAAACAGACAAAGGTGTATTTCAGTATGATAATTTTTACTGATATACACCTTTGTCTGTTGTTAGTGTGTAGAGTTGTCTTTATTATTTCATAGTGTCACCGATTTTGTTTGTAATTGAGCGAATCGTTTCTTCTACAACCAGTTTCCTTGAGTATATCTACCATCAGGAAACTACCTTTTCAGAAACGATTCAACTCAGACAAACTACATACAAACAAAGCTAAACTTATGCTAAGGTTATCGCTTAAACTGCCATCTTTATACCTTCTTTTTTACTGCAATATCGTTTGCATTGCTGGCAAAGGTCATATCCCAGCATGGCTCCTAAAATAAAATCTTCTTCGGCAGTCAGTTGGTTTAAAGGACGGATGATGATGTGCCGCATGGCTTCCATACATTCTGCCTTTCCAAAAAACAGGTTGATTTTATTGGTACCTACTTCCTGTATCATATAACTGATCTTTTGATTTTTCAATCGGCGGATGGCAAATTCTTCGTGCTCTTTACTCATTGTGTAAAGTACCATGTTGCGTACGCCTTTCTTAAACTCATAAATATGATTAAGAAAAATTCGGATTTCGCCGGGGATGATTCTTTCAGTTGCCATGATGCAAAGTATTCTTTTTATGTTAAGGTAAAATTAGCTAATTTCTTGTTTCACTTGTTCAGCCCATGCGCTGATACGTTCGTCTGTTTTGCTATCTTCGTTGACTTCGTCAAGTGGAAGACCTACAAACTTACCGTCTACGACGGCAATGGAAGAATCGAAGGTATAGCCTGCAGTATCTGTTGCTCCACAGAATTTGCAGTGGGTATCTTTCAGATCTTCATAAAGAATACCTATTGCGTCACAGAATGTGTCGCTATACGAGTCAGAGTCGCCGCAACCGAACAGGGCTACAGATTTGTGGGATAAATCACACTTCTTTAAAACTTTTACTCCATCGTACCAGTCATCTTGAAGTTCGCCTGCTCCCCATGTGGAAGAGCCGAGCACCAATACATCATATTCATTGACTAATGCCTCTGTTAGCTTGGATACATCAAATACATCTGCCGATGGTACATCTAATTTCTCTGCAATTCGACGGGCAAGGTCTTCTGTTGTTCCTGTTGTGGAACCATAAAATACACCAAATTTATTCATCTTTGATTCGTTTTTAAATGTAACGCTGCAAAGATAGAGGGTCTTAAAGAAATAGGAAATCCCCATTTATAATGGAAAATTTGTCTCCTTCTCATTATAAATGGGGATATATGGAATAAAAAATGGTCGATCTTTTTAATGGTGGAACAAGCGGATGCCTGTAAATGCCATTGCCATATTGTATTTGTCGCAAGTTCCAATCACATGATCGTCACGTACTGATCCGCCCGGTTGTGCAATATAGCTGACGCCACTCTTGTGTGCGCGTTCTATATTATCTCCGAATGGGAAGAATGCATCTGATCCTAAAGCTACGCCTGTCATCGTATCCAACCATGCCCGTTTTTCTTCGCGTGTCAGTATTTCAGGCTTTTCAGTGAAGAACTGTTGCCAGATACCGTCTGCCAGTACGTCGTCATAATCTTCCGAAATGTAAACGTCAATCGTATTGTCACGGTCTGCACGACGGATTTTTTCAATCCATGGCAAGTTCATCACTTTCGGGTGTTGGCGTAAATACCAGATATCTGCTTTATTTCCTGCCAGGCGCGTACAGTGAATACGTGACTGTTGGCCTGCGCCAATACCGATTGCCTGTCCGTCTTTGGCATAACATACAGAATTGGATTGTGTATATTTTAAAGTGATTAAGGCAATGATTAAGTCGCGTTTGCATCAGCCGGGATTTCCTTGTTCTGCGTAGGCATCTCTTTCAAAAGACTTTCATCGATCTTCAATTCGTTTCTTCCTTGTTCGAAAGTTACTCCGAATACATCTTTATGTTCGATAGGAGCCGGGCGGTATGCAGGATCTATCTTTATTACATTATAGGTTCCTTTTCTTTTATTCTTTAGAATCTCCAGTGCTTCGGGAGTATAGTCAGGAGCAATGACGCCGTCGGATACTTCACGGTTGATGATGCGTGCTGTTTCTTCGTCACAAGTGTCGGACAATGCGATAAAGTCTCCGTAAGACGACATACGGTCTGCTCCACGTGCACGGGCGTATGCTGTAGCCAATGGAGATAGTTTCATGTCATCGACAAAATAAATCTTCTTCAGCGTGTCGCTCATTTCTACCGCAACAGCAGCACCTGCAGGGCTGACATGTTTAAAAGAAGCGGCAGCCGGCAGTCCGGTAGCTTCTTTCAGTTCTTTCACTAGTTGCCAACTGTTGAATGCATCCAATAGATTGATATAACCGGGACGTCCATTCAATACTTCGATGGGGAGTTCGCCTTCTTTCATGAAGATACGGGCAGGCTTTTGATTAGGGTTGCAGCCGTATTTCAGTTCGAGTTCGTTTGCCATTTTATTAATTACAAATTACGAGTTACTAATTACAAATTGATAGCGACAAAATTACTAAAAAAAGACTAGCTTGCCTAAAGTTACGCTACAAAATAGTAGCATATAATTAGTATTTGGCTATTTCCGGTGAATTAAAATACCTATAAATGATGATTGTATTTCAGCAAAATATTCCGTTCCTTTGCAGTCTCTAATATAAATAGGTATGATGGATAATTTACAAAAATATAAGCCAACTGATAAGATGATTGATCTCATCAGCGATAATTATTCTTTGTTGCAAGTGATGAGTCGTTTTGGGCTTTCGTTGGGGTTCGGTGACAAGACAGTCAAGGAGGTGTGTGAACTGAATGGAGTAGACTGCCGGACCTTTCTGATTGTAGTCAACTTTATGGCTGAAGGCTTTTCCCGGCTCGATGGAGATAAAGATGATATTTCCATACCTGCATTGATTGATTATCTGCGGCAGGCACATATTTATTTTCTGGATTTTTCTCTTCCCGCTATTCGTCGTAAATTGATCGAGGCAATCGACTGTTCGCAAGACGATGTTGCTTTTCTCATCCTTAAGTTTTTCGATGAATATACACGAGAGGTGCGTAAGCACATGGATTATGAAGAGAAAACCGTATTTAAGTATGTCGATTCATTGATTAAAGGAGTTGCTCCCAAAAACTATCAGATCAGTACATTTTCCAAGCATCACGATCAGGTAGGGGAGAAATTGACAGAACTGAAAAATATCATTATTAAATATTGCCCTGCCAAAACAAATGAAAATCTTTTGAACGCGGCTCTTTTCGACATATATGCTTGCGAAGCCGGACTGGAATCTCATTGCAAGGTTGAGGACTATATTTTTGTTCCTGCTATTCTGAATTTGGAAAGGAGGATTAGGGAAAATGAAAAATAACGAAGTAGTTCGAATAGCTATTGCAGAGACCTCTGTAATTATTCGTGGTGGGTTGACTGCTGCATTGAAGCGTCTTTCTAACGTAAAAGTACAACCAATAGAATTACTGTCTGTTGAAGCTTTGCACGATTGCGTCCGAACGCAATGTCCCGAGATGTTGATTGTCAATCCTACTTTTGGTGATTACTTTGATGTAGCTAAGTTTCGAGAAGAAATATCCGGTAAAAGAATACGTTTAATAGCGTTGGTTACTTCTTTTGTAGATGCTTCATTATTGGGTAAGTATGACGAGTCTATTTCGATATTCGATGATTTGGAAACTCTTTCTAAGAAAATTGCAGGTTTATTGAATGTGGTTTCCGAAGAAGAAGAGATGGATAATCAGGATACGCTTAGCCAGCGGGAAAAGGAAATCGTCATCTGTGTGGTGAAGGGAATGACAAATAAGGAAATAGCGGAAAAGCTTTTTTTGTCGATTCATACAGTGATTACACACCGAAGAAATATTAGCAAAAAATTGCAAATACATAGTGCTGCCGGTTTGACTATCTATGCTATTGTAAATAAGCTGGTTGCATTGAGCGATGTGAAAGATTTATAGCCTGCGGAAGTGTTATAAAATATAAAACCGTTTGCGTACACGAAAAATATTCGTACTTTTGCAAAGCAGTTGAGAAATTGCTGTTAGTTTATAAGGTAAAAGAAAATATTAAATAAGGTATTAGATTAGACAGTTTAAGGTATTAAAAGTTTTTTAGTTTAGTTCAATAGGATAAGTTTTTAGTAGAAGGTAAAAGGATAACAATAGGTAAGACGTTTTTAGGTAAAAAGAAGATTAGTTTTCAGGAAATTTGAGGTACTATGGAAAAGCCTTTAGGCTTTTCTGATACAGTGGCGAGTGGTTCTATAAAAAGAATTAGCTCGTTTTTTATTTATATGGGATTTAAGTCTGTGGATTGGATTAAGGTAATAAAAAACAAAATCCCGACGAAATCGCTTCGGCGGGACTCTATTTCATTTTTTACTTAAATGTGGCTACGTAATAAAATTATGACTAATTAATTCAATTCTGATACTGCAAAGATAATGCGTTTCAGAATGTGTCACAATCACCTTTATGAGGTATATTCTGTAGCTATTCTCACTATTTATGGTTAGTAGCAGGTGTTTTCTCTACTTTTTTCCACTCTTTAGTCTCGAAATCGTATGTTTTTATGATTCTTGCAGGGCAGCCGGCACATATTGAATAGGGTGGGACGGAATGACTGACTACACTTCCGGCGGCCACTACACAATGTTTCCCTAAAGTTACTCCCGGTAGAATGACCGAATTGGCACCTACCCATACATCATCTTCGATGACAACAGGCAGTGTGCTGACACCTTGTTCGTCAATCATCTTTTCTGCATCCTGATAATTATGGTTGAGTCCTGTGACCGTTACATTCTGTGCCAGGTTGACATGATTGCCAATATTAACCGGACCTATGATTGTGTTTCTCAATCCGATGCGTGTATAATCTCCGATTGTCAAGTCGCCAACTGCATTATTCAGACAAGAGAAGTCTTCGACAACAGAATATTTACCCAAAGAGAATCGGTTGAAAGGAGGGAGGTCTTTGCGTACACTCCGATAGATGACAGAACCCTTTCCGCGTTTCAGGTATATGAAATCGAAGAGCCGTATCCACCAATTAGGGCGAGTTTTAACGGGGTGCATGATAAAACGATGTACAGCCTGTTTTAAGCCGGGGTTTTCTTTAATTCGCTGTTTAAGTGTTTTCTTCTCCATATTGAATGTTTTTTCTTCTTTTTGTCCTCTACCAGATAATCAGGAATTGCCAGGCTATAAGTGATTAATAGACCGAAAAGTGCAATCCACCATCCGAATGATAAGGTCCAATTATATACGGTAATCAACGAAGTCCAAATACTTACGAAGATACATAATTTAAGTGGAGAAGGCGTTAATTGTTGTACGATCCGGTTGCAGAAACTCCAGTTTCCTTCAAATATGGAAGGGAGTAAGTAGGAAGTTGTTTTCCGGATACGTTTACGGTAAGGACAGGCGGGTGCGGACTGGCAATAAACAATCACATCCGGCAAGTAGTCAATGTATATATTCTGTCGGAATAATTTTCGTTCGATATTAGTCTTAGAACTTTTCATGTTCTTTTGCAGCCATTTTAGGTCGATTGCCATATTAGTTCCCAATAAATTGGATGACAGTCCGAATTGTGTATTGCCGGCTCTACAGAGGCTGTTTTTTATTTCCTCACGTATAGCCCGGAAGCGATTACGGATGCCTTTGCGGTTTTCTACTATCGTATGTAGTTGGATGGCTTGTACACCGGCATCATAGGCATTATATATCTTATTCAGGAATTGCGGAGATAAAGCGCATGCTGTATTGGACAGGAAGAGAACCAGATCATATCGTTCCTGATCTAAACTGTTGATTGCCTGATATAGATCGCTGTATGTGATAAACTCGTACTCTTCTTCTTTATACACATCCGGAAGAATACTTCCCTCCGGAACGAGAATGGCGCAACCATATTCCTTTTGAGCCTTCGGGTAGGTGATATGTTTGAAATGTGAGGCTATGGCCATCACAAAGAAGTATAGGAGCAAAAGCCCTGTACAGAAGAATACCAGATCATCTATTATGTAGATATAAGAGTCTATCATCTGGAAGGAGATTATACGTTCTCTTTTTGAATGAATGCAGTAACTGTTTTCAGAATAATCTTTATATCCAACCAGAAAGAGAATGTCTTTGCATAGGTGATATCCAATTGCTTGCGTTCTTCAGCAGAAAGTTTACCGGCTTCGCCTCTTTTCTCTACCTGCCATAAACCGGTCAATCCGGCCGGACCCATGAAACGGTCGATGTGTTCATCGCTTGTCAGCAACTCGGCTTCATAGAGTGGGAGAGGGCGGTTGCCTACTATTGACATATCCCCTTTTAAAATATTAATAAGCTGGGGTAACTCGTCAATACTATATTTACGTATAATACGTCCAATCTTAGTTATTCGAGGGTCATTTTCCAGCTTAACGAAAGCATTGCTTTTTTCCTTGGACTTCTTGTTTATGTAGTCTTCTTCGGAGATTACGAAATCGTCAGATATCAAGAGGATTTCTTCTTCATCGATTTCTTCATTCACTTCCGCTTCCGGTTCTTCTCCCCAAATATCCTCATCTTCCTGCTGATATTGGTTAAGGGCATTGAAATCCTTTAAATGCTTGTCTGCATCAGTATACATCGAACGGAATTTAAGAAAGTCGAATATCTGATAATTACTTCCTACGCGCTTGGATTTGTAGATAATAGGACCCTTACTTTCTATCCGGATAGCTAGTGCAGTAAATATTAAGAGAGGAGAAAGACATAATATCGCCATTCCTGAAAAGAAAATATCAAAGGTTCTTTTCCATAAAGGCAGGCGGAAAGCATTTATATTTTGTGCTTTAAGTTGAAGTGCCTTTATTTTCTGATCTTTTCTTCGTTTAAGGAAAGTTGATAAATCTTTTAAAGCCTCCTGGCTTGTTTCATATTTTATCGTATTGTTGATACCGGCTTTAAGGTATTCGGATGCTTCTTCCTTAGATAAGGAGTCGATAACGAGTACCATATAAAGCCCCGGATACTTTTTACGCATGTATTGGATATCTGCAATATCTTTGGATATGTTCACTTGTTCGAAAAATAGGGCTGCGTCATATTTTTCGCGTATTTTCTCCAATACTTTGACAGCTTTGCTACAATTGGGTGCAGCATAGAATACCCCAATACTTAGTCGGGAGAGTAGTTCTATTGTTTTGCTATCTCTGCCTATATAAACAAAATATTGCATGTGTAGAAGACCCGGTATTAGTCAATAATCTTTTTGATTCGGATTTTGAGTTCCAAAGGGTTGAATGGTTTCAGGATATAGTCTTCTGCTCCTTCTTCCAATAGTCTGATTCTTTCCGTTGTACTTTCCTCACTGGATAACATAACGATAGGAATTGACTTGAATAATTCATTGTTCTTCATGTATCTTAAGAATTCATCCCCCATCATGAGAGGCATACGAATGTCTGAAATAATGAGGTCAGGTACATTGCCTTCATTAAGCCATTCTATTGCTTTGATGGGATCTTCCAAATAGGTAAAATCATACTCTTTTCCTAGATACACACCGGCCACTTTTCCGATTGTCGATTTATCGTCGACTAGTAATATTTTTTTCTTCATACGAATAGACCTTTCTATCGCTTGCTTTGTTATTTGATTTATAGATTAAGATTGTTGTCACATAATATTTGTGATACACTGCAAATATAGATATTATTTTAGAATAATCCCCAATCAGGAGAGTAAAATTCGTGATATATCTTTTTTTTCTATTAATTGCAACTTACAGCATCTTAATGAAAAAACACGGATTCCATAAAAACTGGAATCCGTGTTAAAGATTAATTGTTAGGCTTATTTATATACTCTTGATGAATCAAAAGTTTTCCACCATTCTTCATTCTTAGTACCGCCACTGGTCACCCAACTTTCGAATAACGAGTAAGCTGATTTGATATTCACATATTCCAAAGGCCATTTGAAGTCTGTCGGAACCATGATTCCCCATGCCAGGTTATCTTTGCTGATGTAATATCTCTTGCGGGAAGTAGAACTATCGTCGTTGTTGCCTCCGAACAAGTCGGTATTTGCCAACTTAGTTGGTTGATAACCGACAATATGAATCTCCTTACGCTGGTTTCTGTTTCCTTCTACGAAAATGAAAACATTCAGTTTATTGATATTAAGCTCATCCACAGAGATAGGATTGCTGAACTTTATAGTGAAACTGATATTTTTAGGACTCGTATTGGCAGAGTGACCTGCAATCGTATTGATCTGTTCGTAACGGTCTCTTCCCAATGCTTTGTGAGCATCGTCAAATAATGGAATAACCGCATAGTCCTGTCCGTTCTCAATCAGATTACTATTCACATTGAAACCTTTAAAAAGAGAGTTGTCACTGAATTCCACCGGCTGCGTAATGGCACTGGCAGGAACACCGTCCAGCATGATAGCAGCTCCAATACTCTTGGTAGCTCCGGCAGCCGATAAATCAAGACTTAACGTGAACTCTTCTGCCTTATTGCTCTTATTGATGGAGATCTTTCTTTCCTTGATAATCAGAACAAGGTCGTTCATATCGTAATCCCCATATAAAGGCCATTGGTCTTCAAACAGATAAGCATAATTGCGATTATCATCCATGATGATCGGGAACTTAGGATCTTCAGGATCTCCTCCTTCATTTCCACCATTTTTAATTCCTGTACAAACATCGATGATGACTTTAGAGTCTCCCATTTTGGTGAAGTATGCGCCATTCAGTACATGGAAGTTTTCCCACCATTGGTTCTTTTCAACGTGGCTGTCACATTCAATAACCAAATTTCCATCATATGTGAAACCTTGTCCGGTGATAACCGGTGATTTTATCATAGAAGTATTTTCGCCTTTTCCATAAAACTTGGCATAACCGGGAGGTATGCTGATACTTGTCGTAGCATCCAGCATAGAACCATCACTTAAATTTACTGTTCCATTAACAAACTCCATTTTAGGAGCTTTCAAATATCCTTGAGTAAAGTTAAACGTCGCTCCGTTGGCATAGAAAGAAGTCGTTGCTTCCATGCTACAAGCGTTGTTGACAGTCGTATTGGTGAGACTGATGGTTGTAAACTTCATGATGTTGTTGTTGGTAGCAACAGCGTCGGAATTTGCAATTAATTTCTCTCCATAAATCTCTCCGTTATTTTCCAAAGAGAAATTAGACGGCAGATTTAATTCTCCTTCCAAACTGATTTTATTGTCATTTACAATTTTCGTATTGGAATTGATTGAGATATTCTTGCTAGTTATGGTTCCTTTGTTGTAGAGTGTTGCACCGGAATGTAGTGTCATTGTGTTCGCTACAGTCAGTGCACCCCAGTTTCTTAATGCAGCAGGCGCTCCATTGGTGAATGATATATCCTCTGCATTCACTTCTCCCTTTTCCATAATGGTCAACATGGAGTTTCTAATGAACGTCATGGTTCCTGATGCTTCAATTTTAGCATTATTCATCACAATGATTTCAATACCGTTTTGGAATTGGAATGTTGCGGGAATCGTCCATTTAGCATCTACATAAACTTTGGTTGCAATTTCACCGTCATAACCGTCAAACTTGAATGTGCCGGCATAGTCAGAGGTGATTTTGTAAGAAGCATCACGCAGCAAAGTGGTTCCTGACATTTCAGTCACTTCTTTTGCATTAGCAGGTATGGAATAGTAATCCGGCTTTTCAAATGAAAGGCCTCTTGTAGCAGCGGCACGACTCATCAACGCTCTATTTTGTGCAGTAGATCCTGCATAATAGAGTTTACAGGTAATATTATCGCTGTTTTCCGGCACATCGAACTGATATACCTGTTCACGTCCTCTAGGGTCGGTTTGCTTCACATAAATACCCTTTTGAGTTGGCAGCAGACTGACAGCGGTTGTAAATTTAAAGTTGTTTTCTTTATTAGCTGTCCTTGCAGCGAGCACGGAAGCGCTTTCATTAGTCAAAGGATCTTCTGCATATATTTCAACTAAATAAGCAAATAGTCCTCCTTCTTCATCTTTCACTTCGACCGAGACATTTTTAGTGGTTATCATGTTCCAATCGATATCATCGGGAGCAGCAAAGCCATCTCCCATCGGGTTAGGTGTTTCGTAAGACGGATCATAGAGATCCTTTCCAGAGTCAACACAACTAGACATAGTACCTGCCATCGCTATTGCAATGATGGGTACAAATTGAATTGTTTTCTTCATCATAATGTATTATTGCTTGATTGTTTGTAACCAAATCCATCACAAAAATAACTGCATATCTTTTATTGGAAATGTTTTTTCTGTTATTTTATGGAGTGAAAACAACTATACTTCCGTTTTGGTTCTTCTTTGGCTCTTTTAGGTTTGATTCGGTCTTGATGATGATGAAGAGAAATCCCCTGATTTTCACTTTTATACAACTGTTTAAAATGAAAATCAGGGGGTTACAATAGATGGATTTAACTTAAGACTTGGTGATTTCTCCTATTAAGCAGGAGTTCATTTTATATCGGATATCCTTGTTGGGTAATCCATGTCCCAATAAAAACATGAGCTTTGTTATGGCACATTCGGGGGTACTGTCATATCCACTGATTACACCTGCTTCCAGAAGATGCATTCCTGTTTCGTAACGTCCCATTTCTACTGCTCCGGAGGCACATTGTGTAATGTTGACAATGATAATTCCACGATCGGTAGCTTCCTTTAGTTGGCGGATGAACCATTCTTTTTGCGGAGCATTTCCCGAACCGAAGGTTTTCATGACAACCGCTTTCAATCCCGGAACATGAAGCAGAGAAGTCACGATACTCTCTTGAATGCCCGGAAAAAGCGTTAGAATAACTACATTGGTGTCAAACAGGTAATGCGGCTTTAACGGTTTTGTCGGGTCTGGTTTTCGAATGAGATTAGGCTCATATTTAATGTGGATACCTACCCGTGCCAATGGCGGATAATTGAAAGAGCGGAAAGCATTGAAATTCTCCGCATTGATTTTGGTGGTACGGTTGCCACGCATCAAATGATTCTCAAAGAAAATACAAACCTCCGGAACAATGGCTGTACCATCCGGATTTTTAGCTGCTGCAATTTCGATGGCTGTGATGAGGTTTTCCTTTCCGTCTGTGCGCAAAGTCCCGATCGGGAGCTGGGAACCTGTGAGGATGACAGGTTTGCTTAGATTTTCGAGCATGAAACTTAGTGCAGAGGCAGTGTAAGCCATTGTGTCTGTTCCGTGAAGGATGACGAAACCATCGAAATAATCATAATTGTAATTGATGATCTTTACCAGTTTTGCCCAGTAAGCAGGTTCCATGTCCGAAGAGTCGAGAGGGGGATCGAATTGGTAGGAGGAAATGCGGTAGTTGAATCTTTTCAGTTCGGGGACGTGCTTAAGCAAATGATCGAAGTTGAAATTTTCTAAGGCACCTGTTTCCGGATTCTCTATCATTCCGATAGTCCCACCCGTGTAAATTAACAAAACGGAAGGAGTTTCTGCTCTCATAATTGTTGAATTACTGTTAAAACATTGGCAAAGATACGGATTAAATGCGAATAATGAGTGCTAAACGACGAATTATATAAAGTTGGAAGGACAAGACTATAAAAAATATCTATGTTGCATTTTTGCGATATGTAGTATGAAAAAATGTCCCCATCTTTGGGGCAGGTTGGACGAAGTGTCCGGCTTTAAATAAAAAACGAAAGAGAAAATGAAAAATGACCGGTATTTTCCGTTAGAAATCTGTTTTTGGGCAGGCGACAATTTGAGCGTCATGATGTATCAGATAGGGGGAGTGCAACTTGTAGGGATTTATGTGTTGTTGCTGTATCTGTGTGCAAAGAATGACTACAGCAAATCAGTGGTTAATAGTATGCAAAAACCAGTGGAAAAAAGTGCAGTGGAAAAAAAACTCTGAAACGCCGATGGATAAAGGGCAAAAACCGAATGAAACCCAAGAGAGTAGAGTAGAAGAGAAGAGAAATATTACTACTGTTGTAAACAACAGCAGCAATATTGGCGAGGAAAGGAAGACTGCTGCTGTTGTTGTTCGGACTTCGGATTCGGTGAATGACAGGGGCAACGAGATTGTCAGCCCACGCCTCGATCCTGTTCAGTCCACGTCTTGTTTTTGTTCAGCTCACGGCTTGTCTCTGCTCGTCCCACGGGTGAAGTACGGCCTCCCCACGGCTTGCAGAAATAGCCCCACGGTTTGCGGAAATTTTCATCCGAGGCTCTTACTTCAGGGCTTCTTTCAGTCTGGTAATCGCCTTTTCCGGGTCTTTTTCTTCTTCGAGCAGAGTGACGAACTTACTGCCGATGATAGCTCCGGAAGCGTGTTCGCAAGCTGCTTGGAATGTTGCTTTATTGGAGATACCAAATCCCACCATCAACGGATTGTTCAGATGCATACCTTCAATCTTTTTGAAGTAAGCCCGTTTTTGTTCGTTGAAATCTTGTTGCGCTCCGGTGGTTGCTGCTGATGAAACCATATAAATAAATCCGTCGGTATGTGTATCTATCTCGCGTACCCGTTCTTCGCTGGTTTCCGGTGTGATGAGCATAATCACTCTGATGTTATAGCGTTCGGCAATGATACGATAATGTTCTTGGTAATCACGGAAAGGGAGATCAGGGATAATGACGCCGTCGATACCACATTCCACACATTTACGGCAGAAATTCTCAAATCCGAATTGCATGATTGGGTTTAAATATCCCATAAGCACAAGTGGGATTTTTACGTCCTTGCGAATATCCCGTAATTGTTCAAAAAGGAGTTTTAGAGACATACCATTGCGCAATGCCTGCGTAGCGGCATTCTGAATAACAATGCCATCTGCCATCGGATCACTGAAAGGAATGCCGACTTCAATCATACTCACTCCGTGCTTTTCGAGCGTGCGGATTACATCAGCGGTACCATCCAAAGTAGGAGTACCGGCACAAAAATAAATAGAAAGTATGTCTTTCTTGTTGCTATTGAAAAGTTGATTAATTCTATTCATGACGTTGGAATTTTTAGATTATGATTTTAATTCGTTTAAAAATGTCCGGATACGCTCCGGATCCTTTTCTCCCGGTTTCAATTCAAAACGGCTGTTGAGATCGTATCCGGCAAGCCGGGGATGCTTGAACTCTTTCAGGGCATTGGCACTGTATGAGTTAATGCCTCCGCTCAAAAGGAAGGGTACATGTCCATTGTACATATCCAGAATACTCCAGTCGAATTGATTTCCCGAACCACCATACTGTTCGCATTTGGTATCGAACAGAAAAAGATCACAGACTTTTTCGTAGTCATATACCTTTCTCAAATCTTTGGGACGGTCTACTGAAAAGGCCTTGATGATTTTCAATCCAGTGGAATGTAAGGACCGGCAGTATTCCGGTGATTCATTTCCGTGGAGCTGTACATAATTCAGTCCGAAACGATCAGCATACATGCTGATTATCTGCTTGTCTTCGTTGACGAAAACTCCGACACGCCGGGCATGAATGGGCAAGTAAGCCGGAAGCTCGTAGACATATCGGGGAGATTTAGGATAGAAGATGAATCCCAGCATATCTATGCCTTCGATAGACTCTACGTCCTGTATGTTTTCAGCTTCACGCATACCGCATACTTTGATAATTTTTCCGTTAATCATAGGGCTGTCCGTTTTGAATAATTAGTTTATTGGATTGCTTGCAGGAAATTCTGTAAAGTTTCTCCCGGTTGCTGTGTTTTCATAAATGTTTCACCGATCAGGAATCCACGGAATCCGGCTGCCCGAAGTCGGTTTACTATTTCCGGATCGGAGATGCCGCTTTCGGATACCAATACAGCATCTTGGGGAAGCTGTCCGGCCAAGCGGAAAGAGTTTTCTACATCAGTGAAGAAAGTACCCAGATTACGATTGTTGATTCCTATCATATCTATTTTCTTGTCGATATATATTAATTCTTCGGAGCTATGAATCTCCAGAAGAACTTCCAGACCTAGTTCATGAGCTTTTTCTGCAAGTTCATTACATTTCTCCGGTTCTAATGCGGCTGCGATAAGAAGTACGGCATCGGCACCGACAATTTTGGCTTGATAAAGCTGGTATTCGTCAATGATGAAGTCCTTCCTAAGAATGGGGATCTCTACCAAAGGGCGTGCAGTGCGGATGTCCTTCAGGCTTCCTCCGAAAAATTTCTCGTCGGTGAGGATGGAAAGGGCAGAGGCTCCTGCTACTGCATAGGAGGGAACAATTTCTTCCGGGCATGCTTCTTCCTTTATCCATCCTTTGGATGGAGACCGACGCTTGAATTCAGCGATAATACCCGATGCAGACGAGGCTAATGCCTGCTTCATAGAACGAGAGGTCGGAACTTCGCTGATACCTTCCTGTAATTGCTCGATGGAGATAGCCTGCTTTTGCAGGTCAACTTCAAATCGTTTGTTTGCTATAATCTCTGATAATATATCTTTCATTGATGTGGGATTATTAATTGTAAATGATGGATTTGCAAAAATAAAACATTAACTGTTCAATTCAATGAATTTTTTTAGGGTAGCTAATGCGCGTCCACTTTCCAATGACTCTTTGGAGAGAGCAATACATTCTTCAATAGTCTTCTCCGGACAAATCACATGGATGGCGAAAGCTGAATTGACTACCACTACATTTTTTTGAGCTTCCGTAGCCGTGTTATTCATGATCTGGTCGAAAATCTTAGCTGCATCTTCCGGTGTTTGTCCACCATCCAGGTCAGTTTCCTTATAGCGGGAGAATCCGAGACTCTCGGGAGCGTAAATCTTTTCATGATCGCTGGTCGCCACTTTAAACTCATTTGTCAGAGAGATTTCGTCATATCCGTCGAGACTATGAACAACGGCAAATTTCGTCTTGCTTTCCTGATAAGTATAGGTATAGAGGCGAAGTAACGGGAGGTTGTAAACTCCTAAAAGCTGATAGGCCGGTAATACCGGATTAACCAACGGACCGAGCATATTAAAGAAAGTGCGCACTGCCAATCCTTTACGAACCGGAGCAACTGCCTTTAATGCCGGATTGAATAAAGGAGCATGCAGATAGGCAAGATTACATTTCTCCATGCTACGGCGCAGTTGATCGACGTTACTGGTGAACTTTACACCGTGTTGCTCCATTACATTACTGGCACCGCTGACTGATGTTGCTCCGTAATTACCATGTTTCACAACCGGGAAACCGGCTCCGGCAACAGTAAAACAGGAAGCTGTAGAAATATTAAATGTATTTTTTCCATCACCTCCGGTTCCTACGATATCTATCGGAGCAAATTCACTTAAATCAACCGGAATACGCATTTCAAGCAATGCATCGCGGAAACCGCATAATTCTTCCACAGAGATATTACGCATCAGAAAGACGGTAATTAAAGAGGCTACCTGTACATCGTTATATTTTCCTTGTGCGATGTTCTGTAAAATGGTGCGAGCCTCATCGCGTCCCAGATATTGATGTTCGAAAAGTTTGTATAGAATCTGTTTCATAAGTTTAATCGTTTAAGAAGTTTTTAATAATTTCTTTTCCTTGCGGAGTTAATACTGATTCGGGATGGAACTGAATACCATGTACATTGTAGGTCTTATGGCGGATTGCCATGATTTGTCCTTCCTGACTTTCTGCCGTTATTTCCAGGCAATCGGGAAAACCTTCCCGGCTGACTACCCAGGAATGGTATCTTCCAACAGGGATTTCTTTTCCCAACCCTTCAAAAAGCAAATCCTGGTGAAGGATGGTAATCGGAGTCTGTACCCCATGATATACTTCTTTGAGATTTTCCAGACGTGCTCCGAAAGCTTCGCCGATGGCTTGATGACCGAGGCAGACACCCAGAATGCTTTTGGTCGGAGCATATCTTTTAATAATAGGTAATAGCAGTCCGGCCTCTTCGGGTATGCCCGGTCCGGGAGACAGGATGATTTTATCAAATCGGTCTACTTCATCAAGCTCTATCTGGTCGTTGCGAACTACTTCTACATCTGTAGCCCCTAATTCTTTCACTGCGTGCAGTAGGTTATAAGTGAAAGAGTCGTAGTTATCTAAAAGTAATATTTTCATTTTTATTGTCATTGTAAAATGGTTGTTCAAATACTATCTCTGCTTTCAATTTTTTAATTTGACAGCTAAATCAATCGCCTTTTTCAGTGCTCCCAGTTTGTTGTTCACCTCTTGCAGTTCATATTCATCCTGACTGCGTGCTACAATACCTCCTCCGGCTTGGAACCAGAGTTCATTGTTGCGGCTTACAAAAGTACGGATAGTGATAGCCTGATTTAATTCGCCGTTCAATCCGATAAAACCGATACAGCCACCATAGGCTCCACGATTATGTGGTTCGATTTCGCTGATTAACTGCATAGCGCGTACTTTGGGAGCACCGCTTAATGTGCCGGCAGGAAACGTATCAATAAACGTTTTTATTTTATCTGCGCCCTCATTCAACATACCGCTGACACGGCTTACCAGGTGAATGACATGACTATAATATTGTGGTTCCTTATAGAATAGTACGCGTACATCATGACAATTACGGGAAAGGTCGTTTCTGGCAAGATCAACCAGCATGACATGCTCTGCATTTTCTTTAGGGTCAGCCAATAAAGCTTCTGTCAGTTCCCGGTCTTTTACTACATCTCCGGTACGGCGGGTAGTTCCGGCAATCGGATCGATGTAAGCACGACCATCTTCGATTTTGCAATGTGTTTCCGGTGAAGAACCGAAGATGCGGTATCCTCCGAAATCGAAGTAGAAAAGATAAGGAGAAGGATTGATGCTGCGGAGTGCGCGGTACACTTTGAAATCATCTCCGGCATAAGGTTGGATAAATCTTCTGGAAAGTACGATTTGGAAAACATCTCCACGCATACAGTGCGCGATTCCTTTGCGGACATTGGCTTTATGCTCCTCGTCGGTGATAGGGCTAGTAACGGGACCTGTTACAGAGAAGTTGTAAGAAGCATAATTCCGGTTTTCGATGGCTGCTTCCAGTTCCGGTAAGCCGCTTTCTTCTCCTTCGGACAACATTTCAACGAGTGTCAATTCATTTTTGAAATGATTGAAAACAATGACATACTTATATAATATGTATAGCAAATCCGGAGCGTCATTTTGCTCATCGTGACTTTCTTTCACCGGGATGTGCTCGAAGTATTTCACAGCGTTGAACGTCGTGTATCCGTAAAGTCCACATACATTCTTATTATCCCCGGTCACCTGGAATTGATTGATAAACCGGTTCATGGCCTTTTCTACATGGAAGGTTTTTGTCAGGGGTTCTTCCGTGCGGCTGTTATCGGGATAGTTGGAAGTGACAATGCCGCCATTTATACCGATACTTGCCAGGGGACAGAGGGCTATAAATGACAAGGAATTTTCTCCGGCATGATAGTCGGAACTTTCCATTAATGCAGATTGCGGATACATGTCGCGCACTTTCAGGTAAATGCTGACAGGAGTATGCATATCTCCGAGCACTTGTTTGCTATGAGTTGTATAATTAAATGTTTTCATTTCTATAATTGCTTGATTATTGATTACGAATGATGGTTTACTAATTACTTATTGCTGTTCATTAAACGATAAATAGGTTTCAATATCTTTGTCTCCTCGTCCTGAAACAGTCAATACAACGATATCTTCCGGTTTGAACTTCAATTTTCTCAAAGCTCCTAATGCATGGGCGGATTCCAGTGCAGGGATAATACCTTCGAGTTTAGTCAGTTCGTAAGCGGCTTCTATTGCTTCGTCGTCATTGATTGCCAAAACGTTGGCACGTCTTTGTGCGGCAAGATTGGCGTGTATCGGACCAATGCCCGGATAATCCAGTCCGGCGGAAATCGAGTAAGGCTCTTCAATCTGTCCGTCTTCGTTTTGGATGACGTAAGTACGCGCTCCGTGGATAATTCCCATTTTACCGAGTTGGATGGTGGCGGCGGTCATTCCGGTTTCTATTCCTTTACCTCCGGCTTCCGCCAGAATGATGCCTACCCGTTCATCATTGATATAATGATAAATCGTTCCGGCAGCATTACTTCCTCCTCCAACGCAGGCTATCAGATAATCCGGATAGTCACGTCCTTCTTTTTCTTGCAGTTGTTTTTTTATTTCTTCGCTGATAACAGATTGCAGGCGTGCCACCATATCAGGATAAGGATGAGGGCCTACGGTAGAGCCGATAATATAATAAGTGTCGGCAGGATGGCAACACCAGTCGCGGATCGCTTCGTTGGTTGCGTCTTTCAAGGTCATGTTTCCGGAAGTAACGGGAATAACGGTAGCTCCCAGCATTTTCATTTTCTCCACATTGATATGTTGGCGTTCTACATCCGTCTTTCCCATATAAACGATACATTCCATATCCATCAACGCACATACGGTAGCTGTTGCTACTCCATGTTGTCCGGCTCCGGTTTCGGCGATGATGCGTTTCTTTCCCATGCGGCGTGCCAGCAAGATTTGTCCGATGGTGTTGTTGATTTTGTGTGCACCGGTATGATTCAGGTCTTCCCGTTTCAGATACAACTTGCAACCATACTTTTCGGAAAGGCGTTTTGCCAGATAGAGTGGGGAAGGACGTCCTACGTAGTCGCGTAATAACTGCTCAAATTCCTTTTTAAATTCTTCGCTTTCAATCACTTCGAGGTACTTGTTCGTCAGTTCCTCAACACATTTGTGGAGGATTTCCGGTACATAAGCACCACCGAATTCTCCGTAATAGCCATCCTGGTCAACTAAAAAACTTTTCATAATCCTATCTATTTTTTATGTTATTATCTAAATCTGTTCGAAAATGGGCAAATAAAAAGAGCCCTGCCGCAAGTTGCGACAGGGCTCTTTCAAATCTGTTATATCTTTAATGAGGTATATACATACGAGCACTGCTCCCTTACGACTGTCGGAGTTGTAACGGGTGCCACCACCAATATGTATTTACTAACATTGTTCTCATTGTCTTTTGTAATTTTATGGGGGCAAATATAGACACTTTGTTTGAAACAGCAAACAAAAAATGACTTTTTTTCTCTTTTGCCTTCATTTTTCTGATATAGAACAATTTTCAACCTGAACTGTTCTTATAAATATTGAATATTTAAACAAAAACAATTATGAAACAGAGAAAAGTTTTAGTAGGTATCGCTATTGCCATTTTCATTATATTATTATTGTATTGGTTATTGGTAGCAGAGGATATGAAACCCTGGTTGTCGGCTATGGTTCCTTCCGTGGCACAACAATTCTTCGCTTGATTCTGACAGGGTTCGGATAAATCATATATCTTTGCAAGGATAGTGACTAATAACCAAAATAATAACAATAGACTAAGATATGGAAAATTTTATTTTTCAAAATCCCGTGAAACTGATAATGGGAAAAGGGATGATTGCTCGGTTGGCTAAAGAAATACCGTCCGACAAGCGTATTATGATTACTTTTGGCGGTGGAAGCGTGAAGAAAAACGGAGTGTACGATCAGGTAAAGGAAGCATTGAAGAATCATTTTACAGTAGAATTCTGGGGAATCGAACCCAATCCTGCCATTGAAACTCTCCGTAAAGCTATTGCTTTGGGAAAAGAAGAGAAAGTAGATTATCTGCTGGCTGTTGGTGGTGGTTCCGTTATTGACGGTACGAAATTGATTTCCGCAGGAATCCTGTATGATGGTGATGCCTGGGATTTAGTACTTGCCGGACGTCCAGTCACTCATACTGTACCTCTTGCCACTGTATTGACTTTGCCCGCTACCGGTTCGGAGATGAATAACGGGGCAGTTATTTCCCGTCGTGAAACAAAAGAGAAATATCCTTTTTATGCTAACTATCCAATCTTCTCTATTCTTGACCCGGAAGTAACTTTTACCTTGCCTCCTCATCAGGTGGCCTGTGGTTTGGCTGATACCTTTGTTCATGTGATGGAGCAATATATGACTACTCCCGGGCAGAGCCGCATTATGGATCGTTGGGCGGAAGGCATTTTACAAACTTTGGTAGAAATAGCTCCGAAAATCCGTGAAAACCAGCATGATTATCAACTGATGGCTGATTTTATGCTTTCGGCTACAATGGCATTGAATGGATTTATTGCTATGGGAGTGTCGCAAGACTGGGCAACTCACATGATTGGCCATGAAATTACTGCTTTGCACGGATTGACACATGGTCATACGTTAGCCATTGTTCTTCCTGCCACTTTACAGGTGCTTCATGAAGAAAAAGGAGATAAACTTTTGCAGTATGGTGAAAGAGTCTGGGGAATTACTTCCGGTACGCGAGAAGAACGGATTGATGAAGCGATTTGTCATACCGAAGAGTTCTTTCGTTCGCTTGGGCTGACTACACGTTTGCATGAAGAGAACATCGGACAGGATACTATTCTGGAAATCGAACGCCGATTCAATGAACGTGGTGCTAAATATGGAGAGAATGGAAATGTAACGGGTGCTGTTGCCCGCAGGATATTAGAGACTGCACTTTAAGTATACTCTTACATTAAAAATATAGGATAAAGAGGATATTGGAACATACTTTTCACAATATCCTCTTTTCTTTTTATTATTTCTCAATTTTCTCTGACCTTGGAATTCTGAACCAGAAGCGAGAGCCTTCTCCTTCTTTAGATTCCACTCCGATAACCCCGCCCAGTCTTTCTACTATGACACGGCAGATGGCTAGTCCGAGTCCTGTCCCTTTAATAAAGGAGTTCAGTTTGACGAAGCGTTCAAACACTTTATCTATCTTGTCAGCAGGAATTCCGATACCTGTATCTTTTACATAAAAGTATATTTCATCTTTGGCTTCTTCAATCCGGTATCCCATTTCGATAGAACCTTTAGGGGTGAATTTCAAAGCATTATTTGTAAAGTTGATGATAACCTGTGATAGACGTATGCGGTCGGTATACATCATGCATTGATCTGCTTTCTCTGTGAATAAGATTTGAATGTCTGGGGAAGAATTCTTTTCTTGCATTTGTCTGCAAATACCTTCCATCAATTCGTTGATATCAGTCTGTGCAAATGTGAATTCCATAGTACCGGCTTCAATTTTAGAAAGATCGAGGATGTCGTCTATTAGTTGCAATAATAAGATATTGTTGCTGGAGATGATTTTTACAAATTCTTTTCTCTCTTCCTCTTCCTCCGTTTGGCAAACCATTTCGGAGAATCCTACAATCGCATTTAGCGGGGTTCGTATTTCATGGCTCATATTAGCGAGAAAGGCAGATTTGAGCCGATTGGATTCTTCGGCTTTTTCCTTTGCTTCCTGCAGCATTTTGTCCATCTTTAATTTTTCAGTGATGTTTTCAAAACGAAGTAATCCTCCAATAATTTCAGTTTCCTTTTCATCGCCGAATACAGGTGTTGCGGTCACTTCAAAATCTACATTGTCTACTCTGATGGTATGCCGGATAATTTTGCCCTGTTCGATAGCTTTCTTGAAAGCACATTGTCCACACGGTTCATTACGAAGTGCACTGGTCTGATAGCAAATTTTTCCCGGTATGTATCGTCTGCCTTTTACCAGGCTGGCTATTTGTCTTGTTTCCTCCCATTGTACCCGGTAATTTTTATCAATATAGATAAGGCCGAAGTCGATACTTTTTAGAGCTAGTTTTTGCTTCTTCAATGCTTTTTCCAGTTCTTCCTTGGCGGCAACTAATTCTCTTTCATAATTCTTGAGTTGTGTGATATCCCACCGGGTTGCCAACAGCCATTTCTTTTCTCCTTCCCATGAAATAATAGATTTAACGGCAATAGTATCATGGGTGATTCCATCGGGAGTGGTGTATTTCTCTTCTTTGCGATATACTTTGCCTGCTTGTATGAGTTCTTTGTCGATATGCCGGTATTTTTCACCTCTTTCTTCTCCGTAAATTTCATAATCAGTATGTCCGATGGCCTCTTCACTGCTAATGCCGGATTGAGCGGCTGATTCTTTATTCCAGTAATAGTATCGGAAATCGTTTGTAATATCTTTTACAAAGATGGGGAAAGGAAGGTTATCGAGAATATCAAAGGAGAAACGGTAGGAATGATTGGTCTTTTTAATCGTTTTTTGCAATTTTCGGATTCTATATAGTAAGATGCTGATGACAAGGAGCAAAATAACTACTAGTAAATAATTATAACCCCAATGAACTTCGTTAATCCAATAATTTAACAAATAATTGTTTGCCATAAAATGTTTGATATAAATGAGGTGTAAAGATATGAATTGTTCTTTAACTTTCAAAAAATAATACATAAATATATTGTCTTTCAACATTATATTGTGAGACTGTAATTATATGCGATGAAGAAATAGTGGAGGTATGGTGTCTTGTAGTTCTTGTATGGTATCATATTTTGCTTGATTTCGAGTCTTTTTTTAGAGAGAAAATGTATTAAAATATTAAATGATGTCTCATGAACTAAAATCATTTCTAGTTTGTTTTAATAACGCTGGAGTATTTTCTATTTTTGTTCACCTAAATAAGTTTTGATAGAGTCAAAATAAAACAATCATTTAATTACGTATGCTAATAACCATTATTATTCTCGTTCTTTCGGCTGTCTTTTTCGTGAACGGCAAGGTTCGTTCGGATATTGTGGCACTGTGTGCACTGATAGCCTTACTTATTTTTCAGATATTAACTCCTGATGAAGCACTTTCCGGTTTTTCCAATTCGGTAGTCATTATGATGATCGGATTGTTTGTAGTGGGAGGGGCTATCTTTCAAACGGGATTGGCAAAGATGATTAGTTCCCGTATTCTTAAACTTGCGGGAACCAGTGAGATCCGGTTGTTTCTGTTGGTGATGTTGGTGACTTCGGCCATTGGTGCGTTTGTCAGTAACACAGGAACGGTGGCACTGATGCTTCCTATTGTTGTCAGTCTGGCAATGAGTGCCGGTATGAATCCGAGCAGGCTGTTGATGCCGTTGGCTTTTGCAAGTAGTATGGGAGGTATGATGACTTTAATCGGTACTCCGCCGAACCTTGTGATACAAAATACGTTGACTTCTGCCGGACTTGAACCGCTTTCCTTCTTCTCTTTCCTGCCTGTCGGCATTGTCTGTGTGATTGTCGGTACGCTGGTATTGATGCCACTTAGCAAATGGTTTCTTTCTAAAAAAGGCCAGAAAGATGATAATAAACGTTCGGGTAAGTCACTGAAACAGTTGGTAAATGAATATGGGCTTTCTAGCAATCTGTTTCGTTTGCAGGTAATAAAAGATTCCCGGCTTTTGGGCAAGACGATTATTGACTTGGATATTCGTCGCAAATATGGTTTGAATATCATGGAAGTGCGTCGTGGTGATGCATCGCAACATCGTTTTCTGAAAACGATTACCCAGAAGTTTGCTGCACCGGACACGATGTTGCAAGCCGAGGATATTTTGTATGTGACAGGAGAATTTGATAAGGTACAGCTTTTTGCAGAAGATTTCCTGCTAGAGATTTTAGGTGACCATGCAACGGAAGAAACTCAAAGCGCAACTAACTCTCTGGATTTTTATGACATCGGTATTGCTGAAATAGTGTTGATGCCAGCTTCTAATTTGATAAACCAAACAATTAAGGAAGCCGGTTTTCGTGATAAGTTTAATGTGAACGTATTAGGAATCCGTCGTAAAAAGGAATACTTGTTGCAGGATTTGGGAAATGAGCGGATTCATAGTGGTGATGTGCTTCTGGTTCAGGGAACGTGGAATAATATAGCTCGTCTTAGCAAGGAAGATTCTGATTGGGTTGTTTTGGGACAACCTTTGGCGGAAGCGGCTAAAGTTACATTAGATTATAAAGCTCCGGTAGCGGCTGCTATTATGGTATTAATGGTAGTAATGATGGTATTCGATTTTATTCCGGTTGCTCCGGTTACAGCCGTTATGATAGCGGGTATATTGATGGTATTAACCGGATGTTTCCGTAATGTAGAAGCAGCTTATAAAACGATCAACTGGGAGAGTATTGTATTGATTGCAGCTATGCTTCCTATGTCTCTGGCATTGGAGAAAACGGGAGCTTCGGAATACATTTCCAATACGCTGGTTAACGGCTTGGGATCATACGGACCTGTTGCGTTGATGGCAGGTATTTACTTTACGACTTCGTTGATGACGATGTTTATCAGCAATACAGCTACGGCTGTCTTACTCGCACCGATTGCTCTGCAAAGTGCCATACAGATCGGAGTAAGTCCGGTTCCCTTCTTGTTTGCTGTGACGGTAGGTGCAAGTATGTGTTTCGCTTCTCCATTCTCTACACCGCCTAACGCCCTGGTGATGCCTGCCGGTCAATATACTTTTATGGATTATGTAAAAGTAGGATTGCCGTTGCAGATTATTATGGGAATCGTGATGATTTTTGTATTACCATTGATTTTCCCCTTTTAGTTTTTAATTTTTATCCTTTTAATAAGGAGATGAAAGAGCTCGGTATTTTGTAGTTGTAGTGCTTTGTAACACTGGATCTTTGTCGTTTAATTGAGAGTTGCATAGAATCTGCAACTCTTTTTTTTGATTGCATATTGCATATTTGTACTTCTAAGCTTTTAATATTCAATAATGTAATAGGTCGTTTTTTATTGGGAGTAATTAAAGCCTTATCTTTTAAAAGATGTTAACCGTAGGTCGAAAAATACAACTTTATCAGTTTCTTATTTGTAAATACAACTATATTTGTACATTCATTGCTGATTGTTGATTCGTAATGATTTTTATTTTTTGTGCAAATAAAGCAAACTTAAGTATTTAAAGATTATGAAACAAAGCATTGTAAAAATCTTCACTTTTTCGTTGTTAGTATCTTCTATCAGTTTTATTAGTTGCGTTGATAATGAGAAAAATCTGTTTAATGCAGATCAACTGAAACAAATTTACGAAGAAACTTTTCCTGTAAAAAACATCGACTCTGATGGTGATTGGACAATGTCACGAAGTGTAACGGCACATGTGTCAATCAATGGGGATCAAGGAGTAGATTATAAGATACAGATATTTGATGCCGATCCATTAAGCCCGGAAAGTACAGCAAAACTCTTAGCGGAAGGAACTGTCACTCAAAGTATGACTTTGGATGTGGTGATGGATTGCGCAACATCTCTTGATAAAGTGTTTGTTGCGCGTATAGATGAACACAAACGTTATCTGGTCCAACCGACAGCGATTGAAAATGGTACAGTGACAGCGCACTTTGGAGACAAAGGTACGCCAACACGTTCTATATCACGAGCTGTGACGACTAGTATACCAGTCATGGAAGCTCCTTATACAGCCGATTTTATTAGTGCTAAAAAGGCAATTTCTACTGTCATTCAGGCTAATTGGGATCTTTCTGCAAAGTCTGGCTGGGGTGGAAGTTATGGTCAATTTCCTGTTTTTACAGAAAGTGAGCGTTGGTTTAAGATTCAGGAAGGAACTTTTAAAGCTGGATTTAGTGCAACTGGAAATAGAGATGGAGAAATAAGTGCTGTGAAAGTAATCGTTCCTCAAGGAAGCACATGGGTTATAGAGAATAGTAATCAATTTTCTGATATTACAGAAATTATCGTTGAGAATGGTGGAAAGATAGAGATTGCTAAAAATGGGAGTCTGATATTAACGCGGGCTTCTTATATAACTGTGATGCAGGGAGGAAGTATTGTTGGTGACAGAGGTATTCAGATAACAAATAGTTCGGCTGGGCGTACAAACTATAATGCGGGTACGATTGATTGTGACTTTTTGAAAATTGATGGAAGTGGAAACGGAGTTGATTTTGTGAATTATGGAACACTTAAACTGAATTCTTATAATGCTTCTACAAATGGTACGACATTGATAAATCATGGAACCATTGAAGTCGAAAATATAGATGGCAACAATAATACTAATATTAAAAACGGTTGTTATCTGAAAGCTGGAAAATTACAATTTGGTACGCTTGTTATGGGAAATACTTCCGAAGCTATTTGCAAAGAATTGACGGGTAATGGAAATGATAATAATATCGTGATGGAAGCACAATCCATGTTGACTTGTACGGGCAAAGCTAATTTATTCAGAACAGTTACCGGTCCGACACAAGGAACTGCCTTATTAAGAATTCACGAAATAGATAATACTTCCGGTCTGGCTCAATCTGCTTCTAAAGTAAGTAATAATATCATTTGTGAAATAACAGATCAAACATATAAAGGCGAAGCACATTATAACTGGTCTCCTTTTGCATGGCTAGTAAATAAGGGATTGCAGCAAGGTGCTACCTATTGTAATCCGGGCAAAGCAGAATTTATACTTCCTGCTGACGGTGACTGTGTTAAAGAAGGGTATAACTCTGATGAAAAACCGGATGATGTAGAAATTCGATATGCAGTTTATTCTTATGCTTTCGAAGATAACTATCCGAAAGCAGGAGATTACGATTTCAATGATATTGTGTTGAATGTAACTTTGCCTGCAGCCGGTAATGATGTGAAAGAACTAAAATATAAAATTGACCTTCGGGCAGTTGGTGCCGTGAAACAATTAGGTGCTGGTTTGAGAATACGAGGAATAGACAAAAATAATGTGGAAGAGATAAGTTTTGGTGCAGGCGCTGCTCAACGTACCGGCTCATTAAATTCTGGTATATTTGAAAATGCATCTTATGAAGCCAATGGCAATGAACTTGTGATTCCTTTATTTGGAGACGCACATTATGTATATGGATATACAGGAGCACAACGCCCCATGTTGAATACTGGGAATGCTAGCACTCCTCTTACAGATATATATACTCTTGAAGTGAACGTCAAACTTAAAAATGAAATATCCGTCCCTAGTGTGACAGATGGTTTAGACTTCTTCATTGCTTATCAGGGGATAGGTCAAAAGAGAACAGAAATCCATTTGACTCATTTTAATTCGGCTACGGCGAATGGACAATTGGCGGATAATGAGGTGCTTGAGGTAATCAAGGCAGTTAATAATACATGGGCTTTGTGTGTTCCTGATAAATTTGCTTATCCAACAGAAACAACAGTGATAACGAACGCATATTCTAAATTTGCAGATTGGGCACACGATCAGAGCTCAACTACTGATTGGTATAAGACAGTTAGTAGTGATAAAGTGATTCAGTACTAAAACTATTAAAGAGAAATATTGCAAACAGTTTTATTCGAAAAGAACTTGTGTGCATTGATTATGGGGAGATTGTAGGAAATAAGTGCTGCCTTAATGCTCCCCTTTTTTATGTAATTACCCATTCGATGACAAAGTAAATACATAAAGTTTTAGAATCTCTGATTATTCTGACGATTGTTCGTGTAATCAAGGGTTTTGCTATCTCTCATGTTCTATCATTCTTCTCTATTAGCAGGAAAATCCCCATGATTTATTGAAAAACAATGCCTTTATTGCGTAAAGCATCGCATATTTACATCAAAAGCGCCGCTATATTTGTAAAAAACATAAGGATAAAGTAAGTAAAAGATGCGGATAATGTCATCAAAAGCTATGGATGAAGTAAACAAACCATTGGGATAGTGTCGCTATATCGTAAATGTTGTTAGAATTTCCTACTTTCTTTCCATTGATTTTTCTATTTGGGGCTTTGATAATGGTAAAAAGAAAAAAGTAAAAGGGAACTTTATTAGTACATGTGATGCCCGTTTGATTGTAGAAATGCTGTGCGCGTATTAAAATGTATATATATCATGCTTAATTGTAGAATAGTGAATTGAATAAAGCCCTCTACAGTGGCAGAAAAATTTTACTTCAGCCAAAGGGAGGAAAGAAGCGATCCCTGATAGATTAAGAATTACAAAGTGTCAGTAGTATCTTTTTGTAAATTCAAATTTCTCATGTTGAATGTTTTGTAACTGCAAAGATACGAAGAATGGTAACTATATTGAATGATAGTTGCTTAATATCATAGCAGGACCGAGCTCCAGAGATGTACAAATCAGGCGATTTAGGTTATTCAACCTTAATTCGCTTTTTTCTGCATCACTACTATCTGATTAAACCGTTTTTGTGACGGAGTACCAACTACAATTTCTTTTGGAGGAAATCGCTTGTCGAACTCATTAGCAGCAGATTTATCAATCTGATATATTTTATCTTCTATATAACGGCCTTTTACATTGGCTAAAGCATTATCATATAATTCACAAACATGAAGAGCAGTAGCATACATATTGTCTTCAGTGCGAATCCCTAATGTTTCGGCAGGAATGAATCCTTGTCGGAGATAATAATCCGGGTCACCACAAAGTAAAATAGCACGAAATCCCATTTCGGAAGCTAATTTTTTGGTAAGTGCAATCATTCTTCCTCCGATACCTTGCTGTTGGTATTCGGGGAGGACAGAAATGGGCCCCAGGCTCAAAACCTCATATTGGTTACCGTCATCTGCCATGATAAATGATTTGAGGCAGACAACATTACCGACAATCTTGTTATTATGTTCTGCAACAATATCGAGCTCCGGCACAAACTTAGGATGGTTACGCATAATATGAAGGAGGTAATGTTCGTCACATCCCGGAGAATAATGATTCCAGAATGCTTCCCGTGTAATGTTTTCGGTTTCATGATAATCCGAAGATTGCTCAATTCTAAGTTTTATATCCATATTGTTTCAAATATATAGTTGCACAAATATAAAGAACAAAATCCGAATACCTAACTCTTTTAAAGATGAATCTATACATTATAGCAAGATGAGACAAAAACTCCCGATACTAGTATATCCAGACTTAGTATCAGGAGTTTTTTATATATTCATTCATCGAGATTGTGGAGAATCAGGTCTGTTCATGTTTTGCGTGTATAAGCTATCTATAATACCGTCGGACAGTCCGATGGTAGGTACAATAATTCCGGTAGCTTTTACATGAGTAGCTATCTCGAGAAATATTTCTGCAGCAGGAACAATAACATCGGCCCGGTCCGGTTTCAACTTATATTGCTTAATACGTTGTTCGGTAGAGAGGGCTTTTAATGTTTCATATATATCTTGCAGTGATTCGATGGGTAGGAGAGACGCTTTTTTGTCTTTCTTGTCCGCTAAACGAAATAACTTATTAATATTTCCTCCCGAACCGATGATGCTGATAGGGGTATATTCTGTGGCAAGCCCTATCAGGTCAGTGCGCAAAGCTTCCTTTTCTTCTTCCTTTACCATACCGCTAAGCATACGTACCGTACCTATATTATATGAACGGGAATTTTTCAGTTCACCGTTGCTGATGAGATTAATTTCCGTACTACCACCTCCTACATCTACATACAAGTAATTTTGTCCTGAAGCAAATAACTGTTCGATATGATTGTCGTAAACAATATGCGCCTCTTCCTGCCCGTCGATGATTTCTACACGGATACCCGTTTTTTTGACGATCTGCTGAACGATATCCTTGCCATTACGTGCATCACGCATGGCAGAGGTGGCACACGCACGATAGTCTACCACATCATATATCTTCATTAATTGTTTGTAGGCTTTCATCAGCCGAATCAGTTTCTTCTCTTTTTCTGTAGAGATAACCCCCACAGTAAAGGCGTCTTCTCCCAACCGTAACGGAATACGGATGAGCTGTACCTTACTCATTAATTCGGGCGCATTCTCCTCGTTTACACATTTTATCAGCAGCCGCACCGCATTAGAGCCTATATCTATTGCCGCATAATTAACTTTCTTCATACTTATCATAATGTATTCTTGTATTCGTTATATAATTTTTCTTGTGAGCGGAATGGGACACTGTTCTCTTCCCGTTCTTTTTCCCGGTTCTCGCCTGTACCATCCACAATTCTTCCTTTTGCCGTATCCCGGAATCCGTAGCAGACAATTCGTTTTAAATCTGCCTGGATTTCTTTATCATAGACCGGTGCCGCCACCTCAATACGATTATCCAGGTTGCGAGGCATCCAGTCGGCAGAACCAATGTAGTATTTTTCTTCTCCACCATTGGCGAAGATGAAAATGCGCGAATGTTCGAGATAACGGTCGATAATACCATTGATGTGTATATTCTCGCTGATACCCGGAACGCCTGTCACTAAAGAACAGTTACCGCGTACTACCAGTTCCACTTGAACACCCACTGTTGAGGCTTCGTATAGCTTTTCAACAAGTGCACGGTCAGTAATATGATTTACTTTAGCAAGGATATAAGCCTCTTTTCCCTGTTCCTTATTTTTTATCTCTTTGTTGATAAGCGCAATGAATCGTTTACGCATATCATTGGGAGAAACGAGCAATTCTTTGAAATCAACAGGAGTATAAGGCTTTTCGATAAAATCGAATACGGCATTGACTTCCCGGACAATGGGACGGTGAGCAGTCATAATGGTATAGTCAGTATACATACGTGCATTTCCTTCATGGAAATTTCCTGTACTGATGCAGGCGATATCTCCGTGCCGAGTGCCGATATGCAGCAATTTAGAATGAATTTTCAAACCCTCTACTCCGAAAATAACATGAATCCCCGCATCCTGCATTTTCTTGCTCCAGTTGATATTAGACGCTTCATCAAAACGTGCCAACAGTTCGATAACTACTGTGACTTTTTTTCCGTTTTTGGCTGCACTGATTAAAGCCTTTATCACTTTGGAGTCTTTAGCCAAACGATAAAGCGTCATCTTGATACTTTTTACTTCTTTACTGATAGCGGCTTCTCGCAACACACGGATGAAAGTATCGAAACTATGATAAGGATAATGTAAGGAACGATCTTTCCGACGAATCAAAGTGAGCAGACTTTCCATGCCATTCAGTTCAGGCTTGAAGATAGGTTCCCAAACAGGATATTTCAGTTCATGATGACCGCAAACCGGAAATTTCATCAAATCCTTGAAATTGTGATAGCGTCCTCCGGCTACACGCGTGTCATTCTTATCCACGTTCAGGCGGCCGGTCAACTTTTTCAGCAAGTCTTTAGGAATTTGTTCGTCATAGATGAAACGGATCGGTTCCCCTTTCTTCCGGCTTTTCACACCTTTGGAAATCTTCTGAAGTACCCCTGTCCGCAGATCACTGTCAATTTCCATTTCGGCGTCTTTAGTGAATTTGAAAGTGTACGCCTCATAATCTGTGTACTTCATGCCAACAAAAATCATCGGCAAACAATAGCGGATCACGTCATCAAGAAACATGAGATATGTTTTTCCATCCGAATCAGGTAATTGAATAAAACGGCCGAAGTCTCCGGTCGGCAGTTCAATCACTGCATAGTCTTTCTCCTTTATCTTTCCCGTTTCATCTTTGCGCAGCAGACGGATGGCAAGGTAAATATCCTCATCTGTCTGATCGTCCAGCGGGCGGGTTCCATTGAGGAAAAGCGGATTGGTAGAACCATTCAGTTTGTTGCGATAGAAAGAAGTGACGAATGCTTTCTGTTCGTCCGTCATTTCCGCATCTTTGATGACGTAGATATTCTCTTTCTTCAATTCCTCCATAATGGAAGCGAATATCTCCTCAAACTGCTTGTAGTAACGATTGTGCAGCTTTCCTATTTGTTTCAGAGTGCAGGCGGCGGTTTCTTGTTCTGCTTGTATGTTTTTATCGGCATATTCTACGATCCGGTTCAGAGTCGCTACACGGACACGGAAGAATTCATCCAGGTTATTTGAATAGATGCCAAGAAAAGTGAGTCGTTCCAGCAGTGGCACTTCTGGACGGGCGGCTTCTAGCAGAATACGTTGGTTGAAGTACATCCAACTGATGTCACGCTCTACATAAGGGTATTTCTTTTTTATTTCGCTTTGTTTCATTGTGAAAAAGGAACTGTTTAAAATTTCTGCAAAAATATCAATGTGAGATGTAATCGTCATAACGATATTATTACGAACTTATTACAATGTTTATTTGTTATTTTTATATATCAGTAGAAACACTTATATTCGCAAAAGTATTGGAACAGACTCGGTTAAAAAATATAGAATTTATGAAAACAATGAATTATTCCCTTATTCGCATTCTCTTCGCACTTGTGATTGGATTGGTACTCGTGATTTGGCCCAATGCGGCTGCCAGTTATATTGTCATTACGGTAGGTGTTGCCTTCTTGATTCCCGGTGTTATCAGCCTTTTTGGCTATTTCGGCCGGAAAAGACCGGAAGGTGAAGCAGCTCCCCGTTTTCCGATAGAAGGAATCGGTAGCTTATTATTCGGACTTTGGTTGATTGTGATGCCTGAATTCTTTGCAGATGTCCTGATGTTTTTATTGGGATTTATCCTGATTATGGGAGGAGTGCAACAGATTGCTTCTTTGTCGATGGCTCGTCGGTGGATGCCCGTTCCGGGAGCTTTTTATCTGATTCCTTCGCTGATTCTTATTGCGGGTATTATCGCTTTGTTCAATCCGACAGGAGCGCGTAATACTGCATTTATAATTATTGGTATCAGCAGTTTGGTTTATTCTCTTTCCGAATTGATAAACTGGTTCAAGTTTGCCCGTCGCCGCCCGAAGGCTCCGGTTATGCATGACGATGATGATATTGAAGACGCAAAGATTATCGAATAAAAAAAGAAGAGGACTGCTTCACAGCACCCCTCCCCGCAAACTTAAAACAACCAACAAAAGAAATAGATAATTTCAATAACAGTGAACGGCTAACGGTGAATATTCTGCAATGATAATGCAGTTTGTTCACCGTTTACTGTTTATCGTTCACCGTATTTTTTTCTATCTCACAAATAACAGTTCCCTGTATTTTGGAAGCGTCCACATCTGATTGTCAACAATCAGTTCCAACTTGTCGATGTGATAACGGATTTCTTCCAGTGCCGGGACAATCGTGTCGTGGTAGGCAATGGCTTTTTCCCGTTCGCTTTCTATCTTGTTTGCAACCTTACGAGCCTCAATCATTGCATCTACATGCTCCTTGATGAAAGCTGTACGGTCGGCAATCTCTTCAATAAGCTCCAGGTTCTTAGCAGACAATTTCGCAGCCTTTTCTGCCGGGAAAAGAGATTGCATCTTATAGACATTATTAATTAAGTCCGTCTGGTATTGAGTGGCAACCGGAATGATATGATTCATTGCCAAGTCACCCAATACACGTGCCTCAATCTGAATCTTCTTCGTATAAGTTTCCCATTTCACCTCGTTACGGGCTTCCAGTTCTTTCTTGGTCATTACACCGGTAGCTTCGAACATGGCAATTGTTTCCGGTTTCAGGTAATTGTCGAAGATAACAGGAACACTGGTTTCGCAATCCAGTCCACGACGGGCAGCTTCTTTCTTCCATTCGTCACTGTAACCGTTACCGTCGAAATGAATGGCTTTACATTCTTTGATATATCCGCGGATGATTTCAAGAATGGCGGAAACTTTGGGTTCTCCCTTTTCAATCAACGCATCCACGTCCTTCTTAAACTTCACCAATTGATTTGCTACGGCCGAGTTCAATGCAATCATGGCAGAAGCACAGTTTGCCTCGGAACCTACGGCACGGAACTCAAAGCGGTTGCCTGTGAAAGCAAATGGAGAAGTACGGTTACGGTCTGTATTATCGATCAGTAATTCAGGAATCTGCGGAATATCCAACTTCATTCCCTGTTTACCGCTAAGGCTGATTAAATCATCTTTCGTACTGTTTTCGATATGATCCAATACCTGCGACAACTGTTTTCCAAGGAAAGAGGAGATAATTGCAGGAGGTGCCTCATTCGCTCCCAGACGGTGGGCGTTGGTAGCACTGGAGATAGAAGCTTTCAGTAGTCCGTTATGATGATAAACTGCCATCAATGTATTGACAACGAATGTAACAAAACGCAGATTGTCTTCCGGAGTCTTGCCCGGTCCCATCAATAAGATACCTGTATCAGTGCCCAAAGACCAGTTGTTGTGTTTACCCGAACCATTGACACCTTTGAACGGCTTTTCATGAAGCAGTACACGGAAACCATGACGGCGGCTTACCTTACGCATTAATGACATAATCAGTAAGTTATGGTCATTAGCAAGGTTACACTCTTCAAAGATAGGAGCCAACTCGAACTGGTTCGGGGCAACCTCGTTGTGACGAGTCTTAACAGGAATACCTAATTTTAACGCTTCAATTTCAAGGTCCTTCATGAAAGCGGCTACGCGGGTGGGGATAGCACCGAAGTAGTGATCCTCCAACTGTTGGTTTTTGGCACTGTCATGTCCCATCAAAGTACGACCGGTCATTAGTAAGTCCGGACGTGCGGCATACAATCCTTCGTCTACCAGGAAGTATTCCTGTTCCCATCCTAAGTAAGCAACTACTTTTTTCACTTCCGGATTAAAATACTGACATACGGCTACGGCTGCTTTATCTACAGCACGCAATGCCTTCAGTAAGGGAGCTTTATAGTCAAGAGCTTCACCGGTATATGCGATAAATACAGTCGGGATGCAAAGTGTATCATCCACGATGAAAGCAGGTGACGAGGGGTCCCATGCGCTGTATCCGCGAGCTTCGAATGTATTACGGATACCGCCATTCGGGAAAGAAGAAGCATCCGGCTCCTGCTGTACGAGCAGTTTACCTGTAAATTCTTCCATCATACCACCTTTGCCGTCATGTTCAACGAAGGCATCGTGCTTTTCTGCCGTACCCTCGGTCAGCGGTGCAAACCAGTGCGTGTAATGAGTGACACCCATTTCGATAGCCCATTTTTTCATGCCGGCAGCTACCTCGTCGGCAATGCTGCGATCTAGCGGAGCACCGTTGTCAATTGCATCAATCAGTGCATTGTATACCTTACTGGGAAGGTATTTGAACATCTTTTCCTTGTTGAATACATACTTGCCGAAGTATTCCGAAGGACGTTCGGCAGGTGTTGCTACCTCAACAGCCTTTTTCTTGAAAGCTGTCTCTACTACTCTGAATCTAAGTTTTGACATAATACCTAATTTGATTTGTTGTTAAATATGTTAGAGCAAATAATTTTCTCTGTGTGGTTCCCGGGAAGGTGGTCAGGCCCGCCCGGGATAAATCTTTTTAATCTATATAGCCTAATTCACTTACTGATGAGTAGACTTACTTTTAATTATAAGTAACTTAGTTGTAAGCAGATTCACCGTGTTCGTAAATGTCAAGACCTTCTTCTTCGACACGTGCCGGAACGCGAAGTCCGTGAATCTTATCAAGCGTTTTGAAAATGATGAATCCCATGCCTGCTGCCCATGCACTTACTACCAATGCTCCGAATAGTTGTGCACCGAGGAATCCGAAACCGTATCCATAGAATAAACCTTCACTGGTAGAGAACAAACCTGTGAGAATTGTTCCTAAAAAACCACACACACCATGTACAGAAGATGCACCTACCGGATCGTCTATTTTTAGAAACTTGTCAATGAAGTCAACGGAGAATATCATAACGACACCACATATCGCACCTATTAAGGCTGCTCCTGCGGGAGATACTGTGTCACATCCTGCTGTGATACCTACCAGACCTGCCAAGATACCATTCAGTGTCAATGACAGGGATGGTTTTCCATATTTCATCCAGCTCACCAACAGAGCAAAGAAACCACCGGCACAAGCAGCCAGGTTCGTTGTCAGGAATACGTGGGAAATAGCGATTGCGTCGGCTTCGGTTGCTGCTGCCAATTGAGAACCGGGGTTGAATCCGAACCATCCGAACCAAAGAATGAATACCCCCAGTGCAGCAATAGTCAGGCTATGGCCTGGGATAGCTTTTGATTTGCCGTCTTTACCATATTTACCGATACGGGGACCAAGAATGGCAGCACCTACCAAAGCAATCCATCCACCTACAGAGTGAACGACTGTAGAACCGGCAAAGTCATGGAATGTAGTGCCGAAGTGACTCATCATGAAAGAACCTTCTTCACCGTTCATCAGCCAGCCTCCGCCCCATGTCCAGTGACCGGATATCGGATAAATCAGTACACTGATAAAGATGGTGTAGACGATATACATGGAGAATTTTGTTCGTTCTGCCATGGCTCCTGATACAATTGTAGCTGCTGTCGCACAGAATACGGTTTGGAATATGAGGAATCCTTCGGTTGGCAAACCATTATTAATGAAAGAAAGGTCGCAGAAGTGAGGCATTCCGATGAATCCGCCTGCGCCGAACATCAATCCGAAACCGATAAACCAGTATAGTAAAGAGCCGAACATGAAATCTACAAAGTTCTTCATCAGAATGTTGGCAGTATTTTTCACTCTGGTAAAACCTGCTTCTACTAATGCAAATCCCGGCTGCATGAAGAATACGAGCATTGCTGCAAGCAACATCCATACAGTATTCAATCCAAGAGCTAATTCACCAACCGTATCGGGAGCTGCTGATGCTTCTTCTTCGGCAGGAGCTGCAACGACTTCGGTAATTGTTTCTGTAACTGCTGCAACTGTATCGGCAGCGGCTGCGTTTTGTGCCGACATATCAGTAGTAAAACAGCACAAAATGAATATAGTAGTGGCTATCCACAGCTTTACGAAGCTATGGCTTTTATATTTTGTATCCATAATAATTATCTTATTTTATACCTATTATTTATTAGTGATGTTGTAAACCTCTTTATAAATGTTATAATCTGCAAGGAAACCTGGGAGCGGCACCTTGCCGCTGCCGATTAACGTTCTTGTTCTGCATTGTAGAGGGCTATGTCACCACGTTCGGCAGTGCGTATCCGGATAGCGTCTTCGATAGGAATGACGAAAATACGTCCGTCACCGATTTCTCCGGTCTGTGCAGCTTTGATGATAGCCTGCACTGTTTTCTCGGTATTTTTGTCGCGTACGACAATAGAGATCAAAATTCGTTCAATGGTGCTGGTGTCATATACTACGCCACGGTAGATACGTCCTTGCCGTGCTTTTCCAATACCTCTTACATCGTAATAAGAGAACCATTCGATGTCCGCTTCGAGTAGGGCGTCTTTTACGTCCTCGAATTTGGTTTTACGGATAATAGCTTCAATCTTTTTCATATACCTTAAATATTAGTGTTGACCTGTAAAAGAAAGAGGTATAGGGTGTGGCAGCCATAGTAGGTTACCATACAACAAACCGATAAAATCTAAACTCTAACTACCCGATCCCTATACGCTCTTTGATATTCTAAATTCTCTCTCTTAAAAACTTAATCCGAATGCGAAGTAGGCTCCTTCTGTCCGTGGATTGACAGATACCTTGGCAAATGCCGGAACGGAGAAGGAATCTGTGATTTTGATATCCTTGGAAGCTCCGAGACTTACGTCTGATACGCAGAACCCACTTGTATAGCCATTGTAGAAAGTTGTCTCCCAAGGAACCATACCTAAATCTACTGTCCAGTCGAGACCTCCCAATTTGAATGGTGCGCTAAGTGCGAGGTAAGAAGAATAAGCCCTTTTGCCATTTTCTTTCACGCCGTCGGCACCTGCAAAATTTGTATACCAGTTGACTGCCAGTGGTCCGAAGTCATATCCGACTTGTGCTTCAAATACATGAGCCGTTGAATGAGCTCCGTATTTAAAATACTTGTTAGTTGCAAAGATCGTTTCTCCATCATCGTCTATGCCAGTTTCTACTTGGGTATTAAACCAATAATCCGTCACTGAAACGCTAAAACCGCCTATCGAATAACCAAGAGTTAAATCGAACTCTTTTGTGTCCGTCGATTCGAATCCTACCGATCCCCATGCTCCGAGTGAGAAACCTTTGTAAGAGATTTCCAGTGAGGGTTGAACGCTCACTCCGCCTAAATCCTGGCCGCGCCAGATGTAACCACTTACCAGATCTGCTCCAACGGAAGCTTCTACCTTATCTTGTGCCATCATTGTAGACGGGACAAGCCCTGACAGTAATAATGCTACTGTTATTACCCTCATTTTTTTGTTAATCGTCGTTTTCATCGTCTTTTTACCTTTAATAGTTAGAAAAATGTGGATGTACGGTCCATGTATATATAGTAGCGCGCGAAATACTATCAAGTAAATTGAAAAATCACTGGTTATGAATAGACTAGGAGAAGTTATTCAAAATTCTTATAGCCAGTTTTTTATTCTTCTCATTGCTTCGATACAGTCGTTACGTTCGCCAAAGGCAGTCAGGCGGATATATCCTTCACCGCTTGGTCCGAAGCCTACACCGGGGGTACCGACCACATTGGCTTCATACAACATCTGTTCGAAGAATCGCCATGACGAAAGCCCGTTCGGAGTTTTCACCCACAAGTAGGGAGCGTTGACTCCTCCATACACTTTCAGTCCTGTGGCTTCCAATCCCTCTTTCATAATTTTGGCATTGGTCATATAATAGCCGATTGTTTCTTTAATCTGTGCTTTGCCTTCTGCACTATAAACGGCTTCTGCTGCCCGTTGGGTAATGTAAGAAGTACCGTTGAACTTGGTGCATTGGCGGCGGTTCCACAATCTGTTGAGTGGGATGCGGTCTCCTTCCAATGTGGCGGCAGTAAGCTCTTTCGGAACTACGGTATATCCGCAGCGTACTCCGGTAAATCCTGCCGTTTTTGAAAAACTACGGAATTCGATCGCACACTTTTTAGCTCCCTTAATCTCATAGATAGAGTGGGGGACATTTTCGTCCTGGATATATGCTTCATAAGCGGCATCGAACAGAATCAATGTATCGTTTGCCAATGCATAGTCCACCCATTTCTTCAGTTCCGGTTTGGTTAAGGTTGTTCCTGTCGGGTTGTTCGGATAGCAGAGATAAACAATGTCTATCCGTTTGTCTGGAATTTCCGGAATAAAGTTATTCTCACTTGTGCAAGGCATATAAGTAACATTACTCCATTTACCCGTTTCTTCTTCCAACACTCCGGCGCGTCCGCACATGACATTGCTGTCTATATAAACCGGATAGATGGGATCTGTAACACCTACGCTATTGTCATGGCGAAGAATATCGCCTATATTTCCGGTATCGCTTTTGGCACCGTCACTGACAAATATCTCGGATGCCGAGAAATGAATCCCACGTGGAATAAAGTCATTTTTTATAATTGCTTCAATCAGAAAATCATATCCCTGTTCAGGACCATATCCGCGGAATGTATCCTTGCTGGCCAGCTCTTCTACCGCTTTGTGCATGGCTTCGATACACGCTTTCGGAAGCGGTTGGGTGACATCACCGATACCCAACCGGATAATATCCTGTTTAGGATGTGTTATCTTGAAGGTATTTACCTTTTTCGCTATGTCCGAGAATAAATAGCTTCCCGGTAACTTCAAAAAATGTTCGTTTACTAATGCCATCTTGTTATTGTTTTAAGTTCTGCAAAATCTAATACTCAATACCTGATACTTAATACTTTTTTAATACTTATCCTCAATCTCCCCATCGAAAACTTTGGTTGCCGGTCCGGTCATTAATATATGCCCGGAGATTTCATCCCATTTAATGGTGACTGTCCCTCCATCCATGATTACATCGCTTTTTCTTCCTGTAAGTCCGTTGATGAAGGCGGCTACTGCTGTGGCGCAAGCACCTGTCCCGCAAGCTTGAGTGATTCCCGATCCTCTTTCCCACACCCTCATCCGTATGGTGTCTTTGCTGACAATCTGTGCAAACTCCACATTGGTTCTGTCGGGAAAAAGAGGATGATTCTCCAGTTCAGGACCGATTTCCGGTAAATTAATCCGGGTGATGTCCTCAACAAATGTGACGAGATGCGGATTACCCATTGATACTTTGGTTGACCGGAAAGGATACTTTCCTCCCCACTGAATCTCTTCTGTTTCCAACGGACTACCCATGTCTACGGTGACTGCACTAACTGTTTTTCCCTCTATATGCAGTTTCAGGATTTTTATTCCTGATCGTGTATCCAGCGTAATTTCTGTTTTGTCAGTCAAGCCGTATTCATATACATATTTGCCTACACAACGGCTTCCGTTACCACACATCATAGCTTCCGAACCGTCCGCATTGAAAATGCGCATGCTGAAATCCGCTTTATCAGAGACACCAATCAATATAAGTCCATCACTTCCGATTCCTGTATGAAACTTGCTCCATTCGATTGCCTTCTTTGCAGGGTCGGCTATCGGATATTGGGTTGTGTCTACATATATGTAGTCATTTCCCGCTCCATGCATTTTTGTGAACTTAATCTTTGTTGTCATTTTGATTTATATTTGTTGATTATTGTAACCTTTTGTTTTATTACGATGCAAAGATATGACTTTTTGCTTTATATTTTGCTAAAAAGTATATCTAATATCTATTTATTTTCTTCAAACTTATAATCGCTTTATATACGGCCACATTTAGTTATAATTTGAAATTATACCTGTTTATATATTAATAAACTGTTATTTGGATGAATTGTTTTGCATATTCTTCCATAATATATGAAGAATATTTAGCCTTGATAATCGGTGAAATCAGCTATAAAAACAAGAAATATATCCTTTTCCTTTTGACGATATGAAAGTGAAAATTCCTATTTATCTATCATATTGCTCACCGGATATGCTGAAGAACCTTTTTCTGTATTCATTGTTTTAGCACTATCATTAATATAAAAACGTAGAGATATGAATATAGAGAAACATTTAGAAACAGCAGTTAAGACTAACCATTTGGTGTTGGTAGTATTTTATGCCGACTGGTCACCTCATTATGAGTGGATAGGTCCTGTGCTTCGGACTTACGAAAAGAGAACTGTAGAATTGATTAGAGTGAATGCTGAAGAAAATAGAACAATAGCCGATGCGCATAATGTAGAAACAGTGCCCGCCTTTCTTTTATTGCATAAGGGACATGAATTATGGAGACAGGTAGGAGAGCTTACGGTAGGAGAGCTGAAAGTGGTATTAGATGATTTCCAGTAAATCGTTTGTAATCTTTTATTGGCATATATGAAAATGACCTTTTCTTTTTCAGATGAAAAAAATGAGTGTTCTTAATATGCTGGTATTTAGTTTGTTATAAAAGCTCATTTTTCCTTTAAAAGAAACGGGTGGTTCCTTTAAAAGGGACCACCCGTTCGACACCGAGAAACATCCTGTTTCTTTTAAAGGAACGAGCTGTTTCTTTAAAGACGGATATTAAATAGTTTACTTTGTAATGATTTTATCTTATTGATGTTTTTTCAGTTCTTCTTGTAAGATGACTGGTTCGTTGGTGGTAATGAAATCTACTTTCTGTTCGATCAGCGATTTCATATCTTCCACTTCGTCCACAGTCCACACATTTACTTTCAAGCCGAGTTCATGAGCTTCTTTGATCCATTCGGGGTGTTTCTTAATCACTCCCATGTGATAATCAAGACCGGCAGCACCGAGTTCCTTTAATTCTTTGGGAGACAGTTCCCCGTTAAGGTAAAATACCGGAGTACCGGCAGGAGCCAGGCGGATAAACTCTTTCATAGCATGCAGGGAGAACGTGATATATTCCATGCGGTTTTCCAGTCCCATTTTCTTCACCATGGCAAGGATTCCCTGTACGGCTTTGGTTTCACGTTTCTTGTTACTATGTGCTTTCAGTTCGAGAATCAGTCGGGTATTACAGTTTTTCCCGGCTTCCAGATATTGTTCCAGGCTGGGTAAGTTTTCTCCGTTGGATAATTTAAGTCCGGTCAGTGCGTCACCTTTGGAATACTCCATCGGTCTCATCTTGTATACAGGATCGTGGTTGACCACCAACTTGTTATCCTTAGCGATCCATACGTCAAATTCTGAACCGTAACAACCGATGGAATCTGCTTTTTGAAGTGATGAAATACTGTTTTGTGATGATCCCGGAGTTTTCCAGAATCCACGGTGGGCTATCACTTTTGTCTGTGCCTGCATACAGCAAGCAACCATTAGAAGGGCAGAAGCCATCATCATTTTTTTTAAATTCATTTGTTTGGTCTTTTAAAAGTTTGATAGATTTAATTTGGTTTGGCCTCAAAATTATAAAAAAGAAAACGCAAATCAGACAATAATATGCTAATCTGCGTTAATCCTTGAGATTTTAAAATAGAAATGTTACAAAAGAATAACAGAAAGAGCAGATTCTGTTATTCTTATCAGTTAAGTATAGGCCTCTTCGTGTATTCCTCTCACCGCACGTCCGCTAGGCTCATTCAGATTCCTGAAAGCAATATCCCACGCCAGCGCTTCTGCTGTGGAGCAGGCCACACTGGGAACACTGGGTACGGTGCGTGCTGCACTTTCACTGGGGAAATGCTCTTCAAAGATACTGCGATAATAGTATTCTTCTTTATTTTGTGGCGTGTTGATAGGGAAGCGTTCGGCAGCATGTTCCATTTGCTGATCGCTCACAGCAGCAGCTGTGATTTCCCTCAATGTGTCAATCCATGAATATCCTACACCGTCACTGAACTGCTCTTTTTGTCTCCACGCCACACTTTCCGGTAACATCTCGGCAAAGGCTTCGCGAACAATCCGTTTCTCAATTTCCTTTCCGGGGCACATTTTAGCTTTCGGATTCAGGTTCATGGCTACGTCGAGGAATTCTTTATCAAGGAAAGGAACACGTCCTTCTACTCCCCATGCTGACAAACTTTTATTGGCGCGGAGGCAATCGTACATGTGCAACTTTGAAAGTTTACGTACTGTTTCTTCGTGGAATGCCTGTGGAGTGGGAGCCTTGTGGAAATACAGATAACCACCGAAAATTTCATCGGCGCCTTCACCGCTCAACACCATTTTGATACCCATCGATTTGATGACACGTGCCAGTAGGTACATGGGAGTGGAAGCGCGTACCGTGGTTACATCGTATGTCTCGATGAAATAAATGACATCACGCAGGGCATCCAAACCTTCCTGAACAGTATAGTTTATTTCGTGATGGACAGTACCGATATATTCAGCCACTTCACGTGCTTTAATCAAATCGGGAGCACCTTTTAGTCCGATGGCGAAGGAGTGGAGTTGAGGCCACCACGCATCACTCGCTCCGTCTGTTTCTATACGTTTTGCCGCATATTTTTTGGCAATGGCGGAGATGACAGAACTATCCAACCCTCCCGAAAGAAGCACTCCGTACGGTACGTCACTCATTAACTGGCGGTGTACAGCCTCTTCTAATGCTATTTTCACATCAACGGTTTGTGCATCATTCTCTTTTACGGTTTCATATTCTGTCCAGTCGCGCGAATACCAACGTTTCATTTTTCCCTCTTTACTATAGAAGTAATGTCCGGGGAGAAATATTTCATATTCGTCGCAAAATCCTTCAAGGGCTTTCAACTCGCTGCCGAAGTAGATTTTTCCCTCTTTATCTTTTCCTATATATAAAGGAATAACCCCTATCGGATCACGGGCAATTAGAAATTCATCCTTTTCCTCATCATAAAGAACGAAAGCAAAGATACCGCTAATATCTTCCAGAAAATGGATGCCTTTATCTTTGTAAAGGGCAAGAATTACCTCACAGTCACTTCCGGTCTGAAAGTTATATTTTCCCGCATATTTAGCGCGAATATCACGGTGATTGTAAATCTCACCGTTGACGGCGAGCACTTGTTTACGATCGGGAGAGTATAACGGCTGTCCGCCACTTTGCGGGTCGACAATGGAAAGACGTTCGTGTGCCAGGATGGCACTTCCGCCTACATAGATTCCACTCCAGTCCGGTCCGCGATGACGGATCTTCTGGGCCATTTTCAGTGCTTTATCTCTTAGCTCTTTCGTTTGAACTTTGATGTTGAGTATACCTGCTATTCCACACATAACTTTAATTTTTAGAGGGGGTAATGTAATCTGTTGATTGTTTATTCGCTATTTCTAAGAAGCTGACTAGTTATTCTTAATTCGTTCCATAATTGTTATCGTTTAGTTCCACAACTGTTTTCCTTTAGTTCCATATCTGTTATTCTTTAGTTCTACAGATATGGAACGAACCGATAATAGCAATCGAGCTTCTTGTTGTACACTGTTGCAAACCTTATTGTATTAGATAAGCATCTATTTCCGCAGCAGCCTTTCGTCCTCCTGCCATGGCGCGTACTACTAAGCTGGCACCAGTCTCGGCATCACCGGCAAGAAATACATTCTTTGCAAATTTGGGTTGTTCCGGTTTCAGGAATCCCATCGCCAATAATACCATATCAGCCTCGATAACTTCCTTCTTCCCTGTTGGTTTCATTGTGGGACGTCCGCCATCTGCTGCCGGAATCCATTCTACTTCTTCCACTTCTACACCTGTCACTTTTCCATTCTTTCCGAGGAACTGATTGGAAGCCAGGCACCAGCGGCGTGTACAACCTTCTTCATGGCTGGAAGTCGTTTTGAAGACTGCCGGCCATTGTGGCCAAGGAGTAGCCGGATTGTAGCCGACAGGAGGTTTCGGCATGATTTCGATTTGAGTGACACTGACGGCTCCCTGTCTCACACTGGTTCCGATGCAGTCGGAACCAGTGTCTCCGCCACCTATCACGAGAACCTTTTTGCCTTTGGCATTTACCAACTTGTCTTTCGGGAAAGTCTGTCCTGCCAGAATCCTATTCTGTTGTGCCAGCATTTCGAGTGCGAAATGAATCCCTTTCAGTTCACGTCCCGGAATACTCAAGTCACGTGCAGTGGGGGTTCCGGTACAGATGCAGTAAGCATCGAATCCTTCCGGTAAATGATTAACGTCTATTTCTACTCCCATCTCAAACTGTATTCCTTCTGCAGCCAATATCTTCATCCGTCGGTCAATTACATTTTTATCCAGTTTGAAATTAGGAATACCGAATCGTAATAATCCTCCGGGCGCTTCATCCTTATCGAATAAAGTAACGCTATATCCTTTTAAATTCAGCTGATTAGCCACCACCAATCCAGCAGGACCTGCACCAATCACCGCCACTTTCTTTCCGTTTCTTTCCGGCGTCTTTACTTGTATATATCCTTCACGAAAAGCCGCTTCTACGATAGCTGCTTCATTCTCGCGAATAGTCACCGGCTGATCGCAGGAAAGTTTCAACACACACGATTTCTCGCAAAGAGCAGGACAAATACGTCCTGTAAATTCAGGAAAATCGCAAGTAGACGACAATACTTCGTATGCCTCCTTCCATTTTCCCCTGTATAATGCATCCTGCCATTCCGGTTGTTTATTTCCTATCGGGCATGCCCAATGACAGAAAGGTACACCGCAATCCATACAGCGTGACGCCTGCAATTTACGGCTGTTTGTATTCAAAGTCTGTTCTACCTGACTATAGTCAGCGATTCGCTCGTTTACAGGGCGGTATCCCGCCTCTTGTCGAGGTATATTTAGAAATGCTTTAGGATCTCCCATCTTGTTATTTACTATTTGACGATTTACTATTTACTATTTCTAGACTATCTTATCATTTGCTATTTGACTATTTACAGACTATACTATACATTCAAATAGTAAATTGTAAATAGTCAAATTGTAAATCTAATAGTCTCTTTGCATATCTGCAATTTTTTGTTGTAACTTTCTCATTTGTTCTTCCTGCAGTACTTTTTTGTATTCGATGGGCACTACTTGGATGAATTGATCTACGTAATGATTCCAGTTGTCGAGCAGGATGCGTGCCAGTTTCGAGCCTGTGTAGAGGTAATGCTGGCGGATTAGTTCGTGCAACTCTTTCCGGTAGCTGGCTTCTTCGATGAGTGACAGTTCCACCATTTCCATGTTACAGAAATAATCGAAGTTGCCGTCTTTGTTCCATACATAAGCTACACCGCCACTCATACCGGCTGCAAAGTTACGTCCGGTTTGTCCGAGGACTACCACACGACCTCCGGTCATGTATTCGCAACAATGGTCACCCACGCCTTCTACGACGGCAACTGCGCCGGAGTTACGAACAGCGAAACGTTCTCCTACACGGCCGTTGATATATACTTCACCGCTTGTTGCGCCATAAAGCAAGGTATTACCGGCGATTGTATTTTTTTCGGCTTCGAAATTGCTGCGGATAGGAGGCAATACGGAGATACGCCCGCCGCTCAATCCTTTACCCAGGTAATCATTCGCTTCACCTTCCAGTTTAAAGTTAACTCCCGGTACGAGAAAAGCTCCGAAAGATTGACCTGCCGAACCTTTGAATTTTACATTCAGCGTATGTTCCGGCAATCCTTTGGCACCATATTTCTTGGCGATTACTCCGGAAAGCATAGCACCTATTGCACGGTCTGTATTGGCAATCGTATATTCTAAAGAAATCTCTTTCTCATGTTCGATAGCTTCTTGTGCGGCATCGATGATGGTTACATCCTTTACAGCAGAAATTCCATGATCTTGGTCGATGACATGACGGATAGCCGCACTGTTGTCAACACGTGCCAGCAATTTGGTGAAGTCGATTAAAGCATGTTTCGGATTTGGGTCATTGGCATCGGACTTGCGCTCGATTAAGTCTGTACGCCCGATGATGTCATCCATCCGGGTGAATCCCATTTCAGCCAAATGCTCGCGGACTTCCTGTGCCAGGAATGTGAAAAAGTTTACTAAATATTCACTGCGTCCATGAAAGCGTTTACGTAACTCTTCATTCTGTGTGGCAACTCCCACCGGACAAGTATTCTGATGGCATTTGCGCATCATTACACACCCTAATACAATCAATGCCGAGGTGGCGAAGCCATATTCTTCGGCACCCATTAGTGCCATTAAGATGATGTCACGTCCGGTTTTCAGTTGTCCGTCGGCTTGCAGAACTACTTGGCCACGAAGTCCGTTCAGAACCAGTGTTTGCTGTGTTTCGCTCAATCCTAATTCCGGCGAGATACCCGCATAGCGGATGGAAGAAGCCGGAGAAGCACCTGTTCCCCCTTCAGCACCAGAGATGACAATTAGGTCCGCCTTTGCTTTTGCCACACCCGCAGCAATCGTACCGACGCCGCTTTCTGCTACCAGTTTCACACTGATTTTGGCCTGTGAATTTACATTTTTCAAATCGAAGATTAATTGTGCCAAATCCTCAATCGAATAAATATCATGATGAGGCGGAGGAGAAATCAGCGAAATTCCCGGAATGGAATGACGTGTTTTCGCAATCACATCGTTCACTTTAAATCCCGGTAGTTGTCCGCCTTCACCCGGTTTTGCTCCCTGTGCTATCTTAATCTGAATCTCGTCCGCATTAACCAGATATTCTGCCGTTACACCGAAACGACCGGAAGCTACCTGCTTGATTGCACTTCGTAAAGAACTGCCATCGGGCAGCGGTTGGAAACGGGCAGCGTCTTCGCCACCTTCACCGGTATTACTGCGTCCGTGAATTTTATTCATGGCAATAGCCATTGCCTCATGAGCCTCTTTGCTGATAGAACCAAAAGACATAGCCCCCGTGACGAAACGATGCAGAATGTTTTCCACCGGTTCTACCTGATCGATTGAAATCGGATTACGACGGAATCCCAGAAAGTCACGAAGGAAAATAGGCTTCTCTTTTTCGTCTACCAGATGGGTGTACTCTTTAAATTTTTTATAATTCCCCAGTCGTGTAGCCAATTGCAGAGTGCTGATTGTTTCCGGATTCCATGCGTGCTTTTCTCCATCTTTACGGAAAGCATACAAACCGTTATTTTTTAATAACTCTTCATTTTTAATACTTTCAAATCCTTCTTTATGGAAAGCAATGGCATCTCTGGCTATTTCTTCCAGACGGATACCTCCGATCGGTGAACCGAGTCCTCCAAAATAAGCCTTGCTCAATTCTTCACTCAAACCGACAGCTTCGAAAATCTTAGCACCACGATAGGAGCGGATCGTAGAGATACCCATCTTACTCATGATTTTAAACAAGCCTTTACAGATGGATTTGATATAGTTCTTTTCAGCAGTGGTATAATCCAACTGAATATCTTTGTCTTTTACCAGTCGGTCGAGGACAGCGAATGCCATGTAAGGATTCAGGGCACTTGCTCCGAAACCCAACAATAACGCGGCGTGCATCACTTCACGTATTTCACCACTTTCTACGATCAATGCCGTTTGCACCCGTTTACCAACTGAAATCAGGTGGTGATGAACAGCGCTTACTGCCAGCAATGATGGAATGGCAGCATGGGTAATATCCACCTCACGGTCGGTCAGGACAATGTAGTTTACACCTTCCGTCACGGATTCTTCCGCCATTTTACAAAGATGGGTCAGTGCTTCCTGCAGTCCGGCTTTCCCTTTTGCAACCTCAAACAACATGGGTAGTTTGACTGTTTTGAAGCCTTTATACCGGATATTACAAAGAATATCCAGTTGGGTATTGCTTAAAATCGGATGATTCAGGCGTACCATTTTGCAATGACTTTCACTGGGCGTCAGAATATTCATACCGACTGCTCCAATGTATTCCGTCAATGACATCACCAGTTCTTCACGAAGGGGATCAATGGGCGGATTGGTTACCTGTGCAAATTGCTGACGGAAATAGTTGTAAAGCAACTGTGGTTTATCTGAAAGTACGGCGAGTGGCGTATCGTTACCCATTGAATTGATCGGTTCTGCTCCGGTGCTTGCCATCGGCATAATCAGCCTTTCGATGTCCTCTTTGGAGTAGCCGAAAGTACGAAGCATCCGGTCGTAGTTTGCTACGTGATGAGGAACTTTGCGCCCGCTTTTCAGTTCATCCAGTTCGATTCGGTTGGTAGATAGCCAGGTGCGGTAAGGCTTGGCTTCAGCCAACTGTTTTTTCAGTTCGCCGTCATAGTAGATCTCGCCTTTTTCCGTATCTACCAGCAAGATTTTGCCGGGCTGTAAGCGACCTTTTTCTTTGATGTCTCCCGGTTCGAAATCCATAACACCGACTTCCGAAGCCACTACCATCATATCGTTTTTAGTAATCAGATAACGGGCAGGGCGCAGGCCATTGCGGTCGAGCATACCTCCGGCAAATCGTCCGTCGCTGAATAGTAGTGCGGCCGGTCCGTCCCACGGTTCCATCAGGATGGAGTGGTATTCGTAGAATGATTTCAGATCCTCACTGATCGGGTTCTTCTCGTTGAAAGATTCCGGCACGAGCATAGCCATGGCATGTGGCAGGCTCAATCCTGACATCACCAGGAACTCCAGTACATTGTCCAGAGAAGCACTGTCGCTCATACCCGGTTGTATAATCGGGCGGATTTCTTTTATATCACCTAAAGTGGGAGTGGAGAGTACACTTTCACGGGCTTCCATCCATCCTCGGTTACCACGGATAGTATTGATTTCACCGTTGTGTGCCAGCAGACGGAACGGCTGTGCCAATCCCCATGTAGGGAATGTATTGGTACTGAAACGAGAGTGCACCAATGCCAGTCCGCTGGTAAAATAGCTATTTGTCAGGTCCGGATAATAGTTGCGCAGCTGTAATGATGAAAGCATACCTTTATATATAATACTTTTGGTAGAGAGTGACACAACATAAAAATCGTCTTTTGCCGGAATAGATGACAATCTGACTTTATTTTCGATTCTTTTCCGGATCAGATATAACTTCCGGTCGGCAGTTTCCGTTTCCGTAAATCCGGTGATGAACACTTGTTTGATGTCCGGTTCGTTTGCCAGAGCCGATTCTCCCAGGATTTCGGGGCAGGTGGGCACATTGCGCAAATGCATCAATGTGAGTCCTTCTTTTTCAATTTCTTCAATAATAATACTTAGAATAGCTGCCTGGTCTTTTTCGTTTTTCGGTAAAAACAATAACCCTGTGCCGTACCGTCCTTTTTCGGGGACAGGAATACCTTGTAATAAAATAAACTCATGCGGAATTTGAAGCATGATACCTGCACCGTCACCGGTCTTGTTATCCGCACCCTCGGCACCGCGATGGCGCATGTTTTCTAATACCTTTAAAGCCGACTCAACAATGTCGTGTGACTTTTCTCCATGAATGTTAACCAGCATACCGACACCGCAGGCATCGTGTTCGTATGCCGCATCGTACAAGCCCATCTGTTGGGGCTGTCGTTGGTAAGGGAATCCTTCTGTTACGTTGTTAAAAAGTTCTTGTTTCTTCATTCTTACTAGCTTTATTGTATGATAATACCTGTTTGATGTATCAAATTGTTTGGCAAAGTTAATATTTTAATTTCAAAATGATAGTGAAATTTAGCTTTTGTGTGACGCGAAATGAGAATAGGAATCTTTATTCTTTTAATTTGTTATTAAAAACAGGAAATTTGCTTTTAATTTGTTAGCTTATTTATCCTTATTTGAAGCTGATTGTAATTTGTTTCTTTTTGAGCTAAAAATAATATATTATTTAACTTTTTGATGTGTTTGCAACTTTTTTATGCGTTTCTGTCAAATAAATATGCTTTTTGTTGTCTTTATGTTATTTGTAATGTGTATATTTGCAGGCGAAATAAAAATATCATAATATGTGTGGAATAGTAGGCTATATTGGTAAACGAAAAGCCTACCCTATCCTTATCAAAGGGCTGAAGCGACTGGAGTATCGTGGATATGACAGCGCGGGGGTAGCAATCATTAGTGATGACCAACAGTTAAATGTGTATAAGACGAAAGGAAAAGTCTCTGATCTTGAAAATTTCGTCACACAGAAAGATATTTCCGGTACAATCGGAATTGCCCATACCCGTTGGGCTACTCACGGGGAACCTTGTTCTGCTAACGCCCACCCTCATTACTCTTCTTCCGAAAAGCTCGCTCTCATTCATAACGGTATTATTGAAAACTACGCCGTTCTCAAAGAAAAACTTCAAGCCAAAGGCTATATTTTTAAAAGTAGTACAGATACCGAAGTCCTCGTTCAATTAATAGAATACATGAAAGTCACTAATCAGGTCAGTCTGTTGACGGCTGTTCAGTTGGCGTTAGGGGAGGTAATTGGTGCTTATGCGATTGCGATTCTTGATAAGGAGCATCCCGATGAGATTATTGCTGCCCGTAAGAGCAGTCCATTGGTAGTGGGGATTGGAGAGAATGAGTTCTTTCTTGCTTCAGATGCTACTCCGATTGTAGAATATACTGATAAAGTGGTTTATCTGGAAGACGGGGAAATAGCTGTTTTGAATCTGGGGAAGGAGTTGAAGGTAGTCAACTTGAACAATGTCGAAATGATACCTGAAATAAAGAAGGTGGAACTCAACCTCGGTCAGTTGGAAAAAGGGGGATATCCGCACTTTATGTTGAAAGAGATTTTCGAACAGCCCGATTGTATTCGTGATTGCATGCGCGGACGTATCAATGTGGAAGCTGATAATGTGGTGCTTTCTGCTGTGATAGATCACCGGGAAAAGCTGCTGAATGCCAAACGGTTTATTATTGTTGCTTGCGGAACTTCCTGGCATGCCGGACTGATCGGTAAGCATCTGATTGAGAGTTTTTGCCGCATACCGGTGGAAGTGGAGTATGCTTCCGAATTCCGCTACCGTGATCCGGTGATTGATGGGCAGGATGTGGTGATAGCAATTTCCCAGAGTGGCGAGACGGCAGATACATTGGCTGCTGTGGAATTGGCGAAAAGCCGCGGGGCATTTATATATGGTATTTGCAATGCGATCGGCTCTTCTATTCCCCGTGCCACTCATACCGGTTCATATATTCATGTGGGTCCAGAAATCGGGGTGGCTTCTACCAAAGCATTTACCGGACAGGTCACTGTATTGGCGATGTTGGCATTGACACTTGCCAAAGCGAAAGGAACCATTGACGAACAGCATTATCTTTCAATCGTACAGGAGTTAAATCATATTCCGGAAAAAATGAAAGAGGTGTTGGAATTGAATGATACTTTGGCGGAGTTATCGAAAACTTTCACTTATGCGCATAATTTTATTTACCTGGGACGCGGATATAGTTATCCCGTTGCTCTGGAAGGTGCATTGAAATTGAAAGAAATATCGTATATTCACGCCGAAGGTTATCCGGCTGCGGAGATGAAGCATGGACCGATTGCCCTGATCGATGCGGAAATGCCGGTAGTGGTGATTGCTACCCAGAATGGGTTGTATGAGAAAGTAGTAAGTAATATTCAGGAGATTAAGGCACGGAAAGGAAAAGTGATTGCATTTGTGACGAAAGGAGATACCGTTATCAGCAAAATCGCTGACTGTAGTATCGAACTTCCTGAAACAATCGAATGTCTCGATCCGTTAATTACTACGGTACCTCTGCAACTTCTTGCTTACCACATTGCGGTATGCAAAGGGATGGATGTGGATCAGCCGAGAAATCTGGCGAAGTCGGTAACAGTAGAGTAACTTTAAGTAGTAACTAGTATATAGAGAGATGGAACAATTGAAACATGAATGTGGCGTTGCCATGATACGCTTGCTCAAACCGTTAGAGTATTACGAGAAAAAGTACGGGACATGGATGTATGGTCTTAATAAACTCTACCTGTTGATGGAGAAGCAGCATAATCGTGGACAGGAAGGTGCGGGACTGGCGTGTGTGAAACTGGAAGCAAATCCGGGCGAAGAATATATGTTTCGTGAACGCGCTTTAGGTTCCGGAGCCATTACGGAAATCTTTGAAAACGTTCAAAACAATTTTAAGGATCTCACTCCCGAACAGTTGCACGATGCAGCGTATGCCAAACGAACTTTGCCTTTTGCCGGTGAAGTATATATGGGACATCTTCGTTATTCCACGACGGGAAAATCCGGAATCTCTTATGTGCATCCATTTTTAAGAAGAAATAACTGGCGCGCCAAGAATCTGGCTCTCTGCGGAAATTTCAATATGACGAATGTAGACGAGATATTTGCCCGTATCACTGCCATTGGTCAGCATCCGCGTAAATATGCCGATACATATATCATGTTGGAGCAGGTGGGACACCGTCTTGACCGTGAAGTGGAGCGTGTATTCAATCTTGCCGAAGCCGAGGGGCTTACGGGCATGGGAATCACTCATTATATAGAAGAATATATTGATTTGTCAAACGTGTTGCGTACTTCCAGCCGCGAATGGGATGGGGGATACGTGATCTGCGGATTGACCGGAAGCGGCGAGTCCTTCGCCATCCGCGACCCGTGGGGAATCCGGCCTGCATTCTGGTATCAGGATGATGAGATAGCTGTTCTTGCTTCCGAACGTCCGGTGATCCAGACTGCTTTGAATGTTCCGTTTGAGGAAATCAAAGAATTGCAACCGGGGCAAGCATTGTTAATCAGCAAAGAAGGTAAAATCCGTACTTCGCAAATTAACAAGCCGCGCGAAAATCATGCCTGTTCTTTCGAACGTATCTATTTCTCCCGTGGGAGTGATGTCGATATTTATAAGGAAAGGAAACGGTTGGGTGAAAAGTTGGTTCCGAGAATATTGAAAGCTATCAATAATGACATCGATCATACGGTTTTTTCTTTTATTCCCAATACTGCGGAGGTGGCTTTCTACGGAATGTTGCAGGGACTGGACGATTACTTGAATGAGGAGAAAGTGCAGCAAATTGCTGCATTAGGGCATCATCCGGATATGGAGGAACTGGAAGTCATTCTTTCCCGCCGTATCCGTAGCGAAAAGGTGGCGATCAAGGATATCAAACTCCGTACGTTTATTGCCGAAGGAAACAGTCGTAATGATCTGGCAGCCCATGTGTATGACATTACATACGGAAGTCTGGTACCCGGTGTTGATAATCTGGTGATTATTGACGACAGCATTGTGCGTGGTACTACGTTGAAACAAAGTATTATCGGTATTCTCGACCGTCTCGGTCCGAAGAAGATTGTGATAGTATCTTCTTCTCCGCAAGTGCGTTATCCTGACTATTACGGTATCGATATGGCAAAGATGAGTGAGTTTATCGCTTTCCGAGCTGCTGTCGAACTTTTAAAGGAGCGGGATATGAAAGATGTGATTGCGGCTGCCTACCGTAAATCGAAAGATCAGGTGGGACTGCCGAAAGAGCAGATGATAAACTATGTGAAGGATATCTATGCTCCGTTCGCCGATGAGGAAATCTCTGCCAAGATGGTGGAACTGCTGACTCCCAAAGGAACAAAGGCGAAAGTGGAAATTGTCTATCAACCGTTGGAGGGATTGCACGAGGCTTGTCCGCATCATAAAGGCGACTGGTATTTTAGCGGTAACTACCCTACACCGGGAGGTGTGAAAATGGTGAACCGGGCGTTCATCGACTATATAGAACAAATGTATCAATTCTAACAACCATACAACGATTCAATAATAAGAATGAGAAATGTGACATTAATCCTTGACGACGGGAGCCGGTTTTCCGGTAAGTCGTTTGGCTACGAGAAGCCGGTGGCAGGCGAAGTAGTTTTTAATACTGCCATGACCGGATACCCGGAGAGCCTTACTGACCCTTCATACGCCGGACAGTTGATGACGCTTACCTATCCTCTGGTAGGCAACTACGGTGTTCCTCCTTTTACCATCGAACCGAATGGACTTGCCACTTTCATGGAAAGTGAGAAAATCCATGCGGAAGCGATTATCGTAAGTGACTATTCTTATGAATACAGCCACTGGAATGCGGTGGAAAGTCTCGGTGACTGGTTGAAACGCGAGCAGATTCCCGGTATCACAGGCATTGATACGCGCGAGCTGACTAAGGTTCTTCGTGAACATGGAGTAATGATGGGAAAAATCGTTTTCGATGATGAACCGGATAATGTGCCTGAAGCAGTATACGCAGGCGTCAATTATGTAGATCGTGTATCTTGCAAAGAGATTATTTGCTATCTTCCTGCCGGAACTTCACAAACTTTCTCCGTAAATAGTTCCTATGCGCAGCTTAATTCTCAATTCTCAACTTTCAATTCTCAATTTAAGAAGGTTATCCTGGTAGATTGCGGTGTAAAGACAAATATTATTCGTTGTCTGCTGAAACGTAATGTAGAAGTGATCCGTGTACCTTGGGATTATGATTATAGCGGACTCGAATTTGACGGGTTGTTTATCTCCAACGGACCGGGTGACCCGGATACTTGTGATGCTGCGGTACAGAATATACGGAAGGCGATGGTAAATGAGAAACTGCCTATCTTCGGCATCTGTATGGGTAACCAGTTGCTTTCAAAAGCGGGCGGAGCCAAGATTTATAAATTGAAATACGGACATCGTAGCCACAATCAGCCGGTGCGTATGGTAGGTACGGAACGTTGTTTCATTACTTCACAAAATCATGGTTATGCCGTAGACAATAATACGTTGAGTGCAGAGTGGGAACCGTTGTTTATCAATATGAACGATGGGTCCAACGAGGGAATCAAACATAAAAAGAATCCCTGGTTCTCTGCGCAATTCCACCCGGAAGCTGCGAGTGGACCTACGGATACGGAATTCCTGTTCGACGAATTTGTAAAACTATTGTAACAATGAAAGAAAATATAAAGAAAGTATTGCTATTAGGTTCAGGTGCCCTGAAAATCGGTGAGGCTGGTGAATTTGACTATTCCGGTTCACAGGCACTTAAAGCCTTGAAAGAAGAGGGGATTGAAACCATTCTTATCAATCCGAATATTGCTACGGTGCAGACTTCCGAAGGAGTGGCAGATCAAATTTACTTTCTTCCGGTGACTCCGTACTTCGTAGAGAAAGTGATCCAGAAAGAAAAACCGGAAGGTATTATGCTGGCGTTCGGTGGTCAGACGGCTCTGAACTGTGGAGTAGCATTGTATAAAGAAGGTATTCTTGAAAAATATAATGTAAAAGTGCTGGGTACTCCGGTACAGGCCATTATGGATACCGAGGACCGTGAACTTTTTGTTCAGAAATTGAATGAGATCAATGTAAAAACCATCAAGAGTGAAGCCGTAGAAAATGCGGAAGATGCACGTCGCGCAGCAAAAGAACTGGGCTATCCGGTGATTGTTCGTGCTGCTTATGCGTTAGGAGGCTTGGGGTCCGGTTTCTGTGATAATGAACAACAACTGGATGTGCTGGTAGAAAAAGCATTCTCTTTCTCCCCACAGGTATTGGTGGAGAAATCACTACGCGGCTGGAAAGAAGTGGAATATGAAGTGGTACGTGACCGCTTCGATAACTGTATCACCGTTTGTAATATGGAAAACTTCGATCCGCTGGGTATCCATACCGGTGAGTCTATCGTTATTGCTCCTTCACAGACGCTTACCAATAAAGAGTATCATAAACTTCGGGAATTGGCAATACGTATCATCCGCCATATCGGTATCGTGGGTGAATGTAACGTACAATATGCCTTCGATCCCGAATCCGAAGATTACCGGGTGATCGAAGTAAATGCCCGCCTTTCCCGTTCATCGGCTTTAGCATCTAAGGCAACCGGTTATCCGCTGGCTTTCGTTGCTGCCAAATTGGGATTGGGTTATGGACTCTTCGACCTGAAGAATTCTGTAACCAAGACTACTTCCGCTTTCTTTGAACCGGCACTGGATTATGTCGTATGTAAGATTCCTCGTTGGGATTTAGGTAAATTCCACGGTGTAGATAGAGAGTTGGGTTCTTCTATGAAATCTGTGGGTGAAGTGATGGCTATCGGACGCACTTTTGAAGAAGCTATCCAGAAAGGTCTTCGTATGATCGGACAGGGAATGCATGGTTTTGTGGAGAACAAAGAATTGGTTATTTCCGACATTGATAAAGCCTTGCGCGAACCGACCGATAAACGTATTTTCGTGATCTCGAAAGCGTTTCGCGCCGGCTACACCATCGATCAGGTGCACGAATTGACTAAGATTGATAAATGGTTCTTGCAGAAGTTAATGAATATTATGAAGACTTCCGAAGAACTGCATAGTTGGGGAAACAATCACAAACAGATTGCCGATCTGCCGAACGAATTGCTCCGTAAAGCTAAGGTTCAAGGTTTCTCCGATTTCCAGATTGCCCGTGCCATCGGTTACGAAGGTGATATGGAAGATGGAATTCTTTATATCCGCAAACACCGTAAAGAGGCAGGCATTCTTCCGGTAGTGAAACAGATCGATACGTTGGCAGCCGAATACCCGGCACAAACCAATTATCTGTATCTTACTTATAGCGGTGTAGCAAATGATGTGCGTTATCTGGGCGACCATAAATCCATCGTCGTATTGGGTTCCGGTGCTTATCGTATCGGTTCTTCCGTAGAATTCGACTGGTGTGGCGTACAGGCTTTGAATACCATTCGAAAAGAGGGATGGCGCAGTGTCATGATTAACTATAATCCTGAAACCGTATCTACGGATTACGATATGTGCGACCGTTTGTACTTTGATGAATTGACTTTTGAACGTGTGATGGATATTCTGGAACTGGAGAATCCGCATGGGGTAATTGTATCTACCGGCGGCCAGATTCCAAATAACCTTGCTTTGCGTCTGGATGCACAGAAGATCAATATTCTAGGTACGAGTGCCAAGAGTATTGACAATGCCGAAGATCGTGAGAAATTCTCTGCCATGCTTGACCGTATCGGTGTGGATCAGCCTCGTTGGCGTGAGTTGACTTCTATGGATGACATTCAGGAGTTCGTTGAAGAGGTAGGTTTCCCCGTACTTGTTCGTCCGTCCTATGTGCTTTCGGGAGCTGCGATGAATGTTTGTTCCAACCAGGAAGAATTGGAACGTTTCTTGAAACTGGCAGCTAATGTATCGAAGAAACATCCGGTGGTAGTAAGCCAGTTTATCGAACACGCCAAGGAAGTGGAAATGGATGCGGTGGCGCAGAATGGAGAAATTGTAGCATACGCTATAAGTGAGCATATCGAATTTGCGGGAGTACATTCCGGCGACGCAACGATTCAGTTCCCGCCGCAAAAGCTGTATGTAGAAACTGTTCGCCGTATTAAGCGTATCAGCCGTGAGATTGCTAAGGCTTTGAATATCTCCGGTCCGTTTAATATTCAGTATCTGGCGAAAGACAACGATATCAAGGTGATTGAATGTAATCTGCGTGCCAGTCGTTCTTTCCCGTTTGTCAGCAAAGTGTTGAAGATCAACTTTATCGAGCTGGCAACGAAAGTGATGCTCGGTCTGCCTGTGGAGAAACCGGAAAAGAATCTCTTCGAACTGGATTATGTCGGAATCAAGGCCTCCCAATTTTCCTTCAACCGCTTGCAGAAGGCCGATCCGGTGTTGGGAGTAGATATGGCTTCTACCGGTGAAGTAGGTTGTATCGGTATGGATACTTCATGTGCTGTATTGAAGGCTATGCTTTCTGTAGGCTATCGTATTCCGCAGAAGAATATCCTGCTTTCTACAGGTACCATGAAGCAAAAAGCGGATATGATGGATGCGGCCCGTATGTTGGTGAATAAGGGATACAAACTCTTTGCAACGGGTGGTACACACAAAACGCTTGCAGAGAATGGAATTGAAAGTACTCATGTCTATTGGCCGAGTGAGGAGGGGCATCCGCAAGCATTGGAGATGCTTCATCGCAAGGAAATCGATATGGTAGTCAATATCCCGAAGAATCTGACAGCCGGAGAATTAAGTAATGGGTATAAAATCCGTCGTGCTGCCATTGACTTGAATATACCGTTGATTACGAATGCCCGTCTGGCTAGTGCATTTATCAATGCCTTCTGTACGATGAGTGTGGATGATATAGCTATCAAGAGCTGGGCAGAGTATAAATAAGCAGAATGTCATCTTTTTGAAAAGAGGCTGACATCACATTGAAATGAAAATGGTAAGGCCGTTCCTGTTATTCGGGAGCGGCCTTTGTTGTTGTAGAAATGTAATAACTCTGTCATTCATTTGTATTTCTATGTCGTTTACTTTGCACCTGCAAAACGATAGAGATACGATATGAGAAAAAGAAACATGATTCTGGTTGCCGGTCTGTTGGCATTTACTTCAGTGTGGGGACAAAACACGACTTCCGGTTGGAAAGATGAATCGGGTAAGATACCTGTAAAGGCTTATTTTGAGAGTGGAAAACTTCACTTTGCTTCTAAAAATGAAAACTTTCATTTATGGTTTGATAATCGAATTTATTTGGATGCAGCGGTTTATTCGCCCACATCGAATGTGGATGATCTGACATCCAAAACGAACAAGGATCTGGAGGACGATGACAATCAATTCCGTTTTAGCAACGGGGTGAGTATTCGTCGTGCACGTTTCGGTGTGAAAGCCACTTTATACAAAAAATGGTTTGCAGAACTGGATCTGGATTTCGCTTACAATGAAGTGGAAATAAAAGATATGTATCTGGGCTATAAATTTAATAATCATTTCTTTGTAAAGGCGGGAAATTTTAAAGTTCCGATGAGTATGGAACGTACAACAAGTTCTAAATATCTGATGGCTTCGGAACGTCCGATGGCAGTGGAAGCTTTTGCTGACGGGCGCCGTCTGGGACTTGCCGGAACTGGTTGGGGAAAACATTGGTGGGCTTCCGCTGGAGTATTTGGTAGGGAAGTGGATATCATTCAGAAAGAGCGTAATAGAGGGAATGACGGTTATGCTCTGGCTACCCGTGTAGCAGTGTCGCCTATTTACAATGAAGATATGACGATTCATGTCGGCGGATACTTTAACTATCAGACACCTTCCGGTTCAGGGCTGGAGGATAAGACGGTTCTTTTCCGGACTTTCCCGGAGAGCAGGGTAGACCGTCGCCGATTTGTGCAAGCCGAGATTTCGAATGTCAATCATTATTATACTACAGGCTTCGAACTGGGATTCCGTTATCGTAAGTTGCTGACTTATGGAGAATATATTTATAACAACATATCCCGCTATACCTATGGTGCTAATAATCAAAAGACTGATTTGAAAAATGCAGTATTTAATGGTTGGTATGCTACGGCATCTTATATGATATTGGGAGAAAACCGTCAATACTCCCCGGATGAGGCGGAATTTGGTCCAATGAAAATGCGTCGTAAAGGGGGGAATTTGGAAGTTGCGGCTCGTATCAGTAATATAAATATGAATGATTTCCATGATCCGGCTGCGTATATTACAGGAGGTAAGGCAACCAGCTATTCTGCTTCGTTGAACTGGTATCCTGTACGTAATGTGGTGATTGGACTGAATTACATTTATATGAATAATGATAAATATGCCGACTCTAAAGGACAAATTACCAAGGGAGGTAAACCTTTAAGTGAAGTAATGCCTTCAGGAATCGATTTTAATGTATTTCAGTTGCGTACAATGATTTCTTTTTAAACGCGAATAACGATATAAATTAAAAAAAGATGATTATGAAAAAGTTTTTGCTGATGAGCACACTTTGTGCTTTGGCTTTGGTTGGGTGTAAAGATGACTCGGAACCGGAAATTCCTACTGATATTGATTATTCAGGATTGGTATTGAATGAAATTTGTGGAAACGATGGGAATGCAAGTGAAGAAGATTGGATTGAGATTTATAATACTTCCAATACAACAATTAATCTCAATGGCGTTAAACTGGTGAAAACTGATGAAGAAGGTGTTTCGGAGATTATTTATACATTTGGGGAAGGGGCAGCCATTGCCGGTAAAGCATATTTGCTGAAAGTCAAAGGCGTTGATTTTACTCAAGGAATCTCAAATACTAAATCTGTTTCTATCACTTTGCAAATGCCCTCTGGTAAAGATATAGACAAATTTGATAAGGATGCGGAATTTGGTGATGGAGGTAAACATGAAGTGGGAGGAAGTTATTCACGTATTCCCGACGGTACGGGAGAATGGACTGTTGTATTGAAAGCTACTAAAGGAACAGCTAATAAAATTACGGAACCTGAAGGACCTTCCGGTATTGATTATACTGGATTGGTGCTGAATGAGTTGAACGGTAATAAACCCAAATATATTGAGTTGTATAATAGTACAGGTCGTGAACTGGATATAACCGGAGTAAAGATTAAAAAAGATGATGGGGATATTGTTTATATAGCTCCCGAAGGGACTAAAATACAGTCTCATGGTTTTTTAGTGCTTCTTTCGGATCAAGCAGATTATTCTACAGGCTTTACAAGTGGACTCTCCGCTAAAAAATCTGTGAAGATTGAGCTTCTTTCACCGGAAGAAACTGCCATAGACGTATTCAAGAATCTAACGGATGCCGGTGAAGAGGTTTGGGGAGAAACACCTAAATACAATGGAGAAACAGAGGGAATGGCGTATGCCCGTAAGGATAACGGTGCTGAATGGTATATGATGAAAGCCACTCAAGGTGAGAGTAATAGCACCACTGCCGGACTAAGTACAAAAATAGAATGGTAAGATTATAATTGTAAGGAATGAGAAAGCTAATCCTTTTATTATTTACGGGAATTCTTCTTTTTAGCTGCACCGCTGCCGGAGCAGACGAAGGAAGAATTCTTCGTTTTATATATTGTTCAGACGTACATTATGGTCTTGAACGTGAATTTCGGGGAAAAGAAATGGGAAGTGATGAGGTAAGTCGTGCTATGTTGGCAACCTTCAAATTGCTTTCTGAAACTCGGCTGCCGGAAGATAGTGGGGTGGGCGCAGGAATAAAATTCGGTTCTCCTGATTTTGTTGTTTGTACGGGTGATATTGCCAATCGGATGGAAGAAGGAGTTCAATCTGCTACTATATCATGGAGTCAATTTTGCAGTGATTGGGATTCATCGATAAGTTCTCCTTTGTATCTGGTACCGGGTAATCACGATATTTCTAATGCGATAGGTTATTCCAAGGTTTTATCTCCAGAAAAAGATGCATCCAGTGCTGCCGGTATTTTCAACCGGATGATGCGCCCTGCGGTGGAACGTACGGCGGAGACTTTTAATTATCAAACGGATAAGGTGCATTATTCCTTTGTAAAGGACGGGGTACGGTTTGTTTTTATGGGAATGTGGCCTGATGCATATATGCGTCAATGGTTCGATCAGGAAATAGGAACCGATACGATTATTCCTGTTATTTTATTTACCCACGATCCTCCCATTGCCGATACCAAGCATTTTACGAATCCGAACGGTAAGCATACGATCAATTCAGTAGATAAGTTTCAGAATTTGTTGGCAGATACCTGTCTGGTGACTGATGTCAAAAAGAAAGCCACAAAGAATTGGGAAAAGCTGGAGCAGTTTATCCATTCTCATTCTATGATTAAGGCTTACTTTCATGGAGATAAGAATTACAATGAATTTTATACCTGGAATGGGGTAAATGGAACAATTGATTTACCTGTTTTCCGGGTGGACTCCCCTATGAAAGGTGAGTATTCTTCTGCTGACGAACGTCTACTTTCCTTTATTGTAGTTACCATGGATGTGAATCAACGCTTGTTAACGGCTCGTGAATGTTTGTGGAATACGGAAAACAAAACCAGTATCCAATGGGGAAGTTCTTGCACTATCACTTTCTGATAAATAGCCAAATTTAGTATTAAATCGTATAGGTTACTAAAAACTTTATAAGAAAACGACCGTAAATCACCTTCTTTGTTGTAAATTCGTTCTATTTCTCGTAATATCAAACTTATTTTAATCAATTAATATAGAAAGTAAATTATGAGAAAAGACGGATTTACCGTATGTGCAAATAATTATATAAATTGTTTGCGTCAGGAAGGGCGTTATGCCACAGCACATGTTTATGAGAATGCACTTCGCTCTTTCACCATATTTTGTGGAACAGAGTGTGTGTCATTCAGTTTGATTACTCGTGAGAACTTGAAGCGGTATAGCAGTTATCTGATGTCCTGCCGCTTGAAGTTGAACACGATTTCCACCTATATGCGAATGTTACGTTGCATATACAATAAGGGAGTAGATACTCATCAGGCTCCTTATATTCATCGCTTGTTTCGTGATGTCTTTACCGGAGTAGATACTCGTCAGAAAAAAGCAATCCCTATAAACGAATTACACACGCTGCTTTATAAAGATCCGCAGTCCGAAAAACTTCGCCGGACGCAAGCCATCGCTAATTTGTTATTTTTATTTTGCGGAATGCCTTTCGCCGATCTTGCTCATCTGGAAAAGTCGAATTTGGAGGGGAATATATTGAAGTACAACCGTATCAAGACTGGAACCCCAATGAGTATAGAAATCTTAGAATCGGCTTCATGTATTGTTTCCCGACTTCGTAATACGCATTCTGCTGTTCTCCCCGAGCATCCGGATTATCTTTTTTATATATTAAGTGGAAAAAATAAACGGGATGAGGAAGCGGCATATAGAGAATATCAATCCACACTGCGTCGTTTTAATAATGATTTGAAGAGTTTAGCTAAAAAATTACGTATCCATTCATCCGTGACTTCTTATACATTTCGTCATTCCTGGGCAACTACCGCTAAATACAGGGGAGTACCTATCGAAATGATTAGCGAATCATTGGGGCATAAATCTATTAAGACAACACAAATTTACTTGAAAGGCTTTGAATTGAATGAGCGTACCAAAGTAAATCGACTGAATTATTCTTACGTCAGGAATTATAGGGGAATTCTTTGAAAAGTATATTAAGTCTTTGATAACCAGTCTAAATACGCAGTTGTTACTTCTTAGGTAACGGAAATTATTCGGTGCAAATATAGACAAATTTGTTAATAACATACAAGCAAAATTCCTTTTTTTTCTCTTTTTATTTAAATATACAGTAAAAATGTATCGGGACATGAAACATTCCTATTTCATGTTCTATGAATTCGACTGCCTATACTTTTCAAATATCTCTGTATATCAGGCAAAATGTATCTAAACTCCCTTGTTCGTACGTATTTCTTCTTCTTTTTGTGGTAGGTGTCCAGTACTCTATAATTTCCGTTACCTAAGAAGTAACGGAAACTTAAGGGGTAAAAAAGTATGATTCTAACGAAAGAAACTTTAAGTGCTGGGCCTAAAATTGGGACAGGGGAAGGCGTAGCACACTCTAAACGCTGGTATGTCGCTCTGGTTCGTATGCATCATGAGAAGAAGGTAGCCGAACGTTTAGACAAAATGGGGATTGAAAATTTTGTACCGGTCCAGCAAGAAGTACATCAATGGAGCGACCGCCGTAAAGTGGTTGAATCCGTGTTGCTTCCCATGATGGTTTTTGTACATGCTGATCCTAAAGAACGTAAAGAGGTTCTTTCCTTTTCTACCGTTAGTCGGTATATGGTAATGCGCGGTGAGAGCAGTCCGACTATCATTCCTGATGAACAAATGGCCCGTTTCCGTTTTATGCTCGATTATTCCGAAGAGGCAATCTGTATGAATAGCGCTCCTTTATCACGTGGTGAAAAAGTACGTGTTGTCAAAGGTCCTTTGACTGGTCTTGTAGGAGAGCTTGTTATGGTGGATGGCAGGAGTAAGATTGCTGTCCGGTTAAATATGTTGGGGTGTGCTTGTGCGGATATGCCGGTTGGGTATGTGGAACTTTTTAAATAAACACAGAATAAAAGCTACTTTGTGTCCATCTCAAAACAGCTTACTTATTTTCTAAAATTGAAATAAGCTTTTATGAAAGGAATCGTTTTAGCCGGTGGTTCAGGCACTCGTCTGTATCCTATCACCAAAGGAGTGAGTAAGCAGTTGCTTCCTGTCTTTGACAAACCCATGATTTATTATCCGATTTCAGTCCTTATGTTGGCTGGAATCCGTGAGATCCTGATTATTTCCACTCCTTATGATCTTCCGGGCTTCAAGCGTCTCTTGGGTGATGGCTCCGACTATGGAGTACGGTTTGAATATGCCGAACAACCCTCTCCGGACGGTCTGGCACAAGCCTTTATTATCGGTGAAGACTTCATCGGCAATGATTCCGTCTGCCTGGTATTAGGTGATAATATCTTCTATGGCCAAAGTTTTACCCGCATGTTGCAGGAGGCTGTCCGTACAGTCGAGGAAGAGCAGAAAGCAACCGTGTTCGGTTATTGGGTTGCCGATCCCGAACGTTATGGAGTTGCTGACTTTGACAAGGATGGGAATGTTTTGAGTATTGAAGAAAAACCAGAAAATCCAAAATCTAACTATGCTGTAGTGGGACTCTATTTCTACCCCAATAGAGTGGTGGATGTAGCCAAACATATACAACCCTCTCCCCGTGGAGAGTTAGAAATCACTACCGTTAATCAGGAATTTCTCAATGACCACCAATTAAAGGTCCAACTATTAGGTCGTGGTTTTGCCTGGCTTGATACCGGCACGCACGATTCTCTTTCCGAAGCCAGTACTTTTATTGAAGTGATTGAAAAGCGTCAGGGATTGAAAGTAGCGTGTCTTGAAGGTATTGCCTTGCGTCATGGCTGGATAACAGCGGATAAAATGCGTGAACTGGCCAAGCCCATGCTAAAGAATCAATATGGCCAGTACCTTTTAAAAGTAATAAATGAACTGGGACTGGAATAATACCATATTCCTTTCCGGTAATCTAAATAACTAATAAACACTAATCACAGTGGAAATAATCAAAACTGCTATAGAAGGCGTTGTTATCATTGAACCCCGCCTTTTTAAAGATGACCGTGGTTACTTTTTCGAATCTTTCTCTCAACGTGAATTTACAGAAAAGGTTCGTAAGGTAGATTTTGTCCAGGATAATGAAAGTAAATCCAGCTATGGTGTTTTACGTGGTCTTCATTTTCAGAAACCACCTTATGCCCAGAGTAAACTGGTACGTGTCATTAAAGGCTCTGTCCTTGATGTGGCTGTCGATATTCGTAAAGGCTCACCAACATTTGGAGAGCATGTATCAGTGGAATTGACTGAAGAAAACCACCGTCAGTTCTTTATTCCGCGTGGATTTGCCCATGGCTTTGTTGTCCTGACGGAAGAGGTTATCTTTCAATATAAATGTGACAACTTTTATGCTCCCCAATGTGAAGGTGCCCTGGCTTGGGATGATCCTGCATTGAAAATCGACTGGAAGGTTCCTGCTGATAAAATAATCCTTTCTGGGAAAGACCAACATCACGAATGTCTGGAAGAAGCCGGCTGGTTATTTGATTATAACGAAAATCTGTATTAAGCTCAATGAATATTCTAGTGACAGGAGCTAACGGTCAGCTTGGTAATGAGATGCGCCGTGTGTCGTCAACCAGCTCCAACCAATATATTTTTACCGATGTGGCAGAGTTGGATATAACCAGCCGTGATTCTATCCGTAAAATGGTCAATGACAACCAAATTCATGTCATCGTTAATTGTGCTGCCTATACCAATGTAGACAAGGCGGAAGACGATTTCGCGACTGCTGATTTATTGAATAATAAGGCTGTGGAGAATCTGGCTGTTGTAGCTAAAGAAACTGATGCTACCTTAATACATGTCTCTACTGATTATGTTTTTCAGGGAGACAGAAATGTCCCTTGTCGGGAAGATTGGGAAACTAATCCTTTGGGTGTGTATGGTAAAACAAAGCTGGCCGGTGAGCATAGCATACAGGAAATCGGCTGTCATTATCTTATCTTTCGTACCGCCTGGCTTTATTCCCCTTATGGGAAGAATTTCGTAAAAACGATGCGACAGCTCACATCTGATAAAGATACCCTGAAAGTAGTCTTTGATCAGGTTGGTACTCCCACTTATGCCGGAGACTTGGCATCTGTTATCTATCAAGTGATTGAGGAGAATCAACTTTATAAAGAAGGTATCTACCATTTTAGTAATGAAGGCGTGTGTTCATGGTATGACTTTGCGAAGGAAATCTGTGACTTGAGTGGCAATGTGTGTGATATTCAACCTTGTCACAGCGATGAATTTCCCAGTAAGGTAAAGCGTCCTCATTTCTCTGTACTGGATAAAACAAAGGTGAAATCTACTTTTGGAATCACTGTTCCTTATTGGAAAGACTCTCTGCAGAAATGTATAAATGAATTGAAACAACAATCTGATTATTAAAATAGACATGAATTTTGCACGAAATATACTGATTACAGGTGGAGCAGGCTTCATCGGATCACACGTTGTACGTTTGTTCGTCAATAAATATCCTGAATATCATATTATCAATCTGGATAAACTGACTTATGCCGGTAATCTGGCTAACCTGAAAGATATCGAGAATCAGCCTAATTATACCTTTGTAAAGGCTGATATTTGTGACTTTGATAAAATGTTGGAACTCTTCAAACAGTATCGTATTGATGGAGTTATTCACTTGGCTGCTGAAAGTCATGTAGACCGTAGTATAAAAGATCCGTTTACATTTGCTCAAACGAATGTGATGGGGACTCTCTCTCTGCTCCAAGCTGCAAAACTGACTTGGGAGATGCTTCCTGAATGTTATGAAGGTAAGCGTTTTTATCATATTTCTACAGATGAGGTTTATGGTGCTTTGGAATTCAATGGTACATTCTTTACGGAGGAGACTAAATACCAGCCCCATAGTCCTTATTCAGCTAGCAAGGCAGGTAGTGATCATTTTGTGAGGGCTTTTCATGATACTTATGGTATGCCTACCATTGTAACAAACTGCTCCAATAATTATGGTCCTTATCAATTTCCAGAGAAACTGATCCCATTGTTTATAAATAATATCCGTCAGGGCAAACCCTTGCCTGTGTATGGTAAGGGAGAAAATGTAAGAGATTGGTTGTATGTTGTGGACCATGCTAGGGCGATAGATTTGATTTTCCACAACGGAAACACGGCTGATACCTATAATATTGGTGGTTTTAATGAATGGACGAATATTGATCTGATAAAAGTTATTATAAAGACAGTTGATCGTTTGTTAGGTAATCCGGAGGGTACTTCAGATCATTTGATTACTTATGTAACAGACCGTAAAGGACATGATTTGCGTTATGCAATTGATTCGAATAAATTAAAGAATGAATTAGGTTGGGAGCCAAGTTTGCAGTTTGAAGAGGGGATAGAGAAAACTGTTAGATGGTATTTGGATAATCAGAACTGGATGGATAATGTGACAAGTGGTGATTATCAAAAAGACAATGATAGAGATGATAAATCTCTTTAATAAGAGCATTTTTATATTGGTAAAATGAATTATTAAAGTTTTCTATAAACATTAATAATTAACGGATAATTTTTTATTTTGACTGAAAATATTACACAAAATAATTCTAAACGTATAGCGAAGAATACATTACTTCTTTATATTCGGACATTCATTACAATGGCCATAAGTTTGTATACTTCACGTGTGATTTTAGAAGTTCTAGGTATAAATGATTTTGGAATTTATAATGTTGTAGGTGGATTTGTTGGAATGTTCGCTTTAATTAGTGCTACATTAACATCGTCTACACAACGCTTCATTACATATGAATTAGGAAAAAAAGATGAAAATCATAGTCAGGAGATTTTCTCGACAGCTGTATTAATACATATAATTATAGCACTCGTAATAATCGTACTTGCAGAGAGCGTAGGTGTATATTTTTTGAATAATCAAATGAATATCCCTATATCAAGATTAACGGCTGCTAACTGGGTGTTTCAGTTTTCATTAATAACATTTGTTGTTAATATTATTAGCATCCCATATAATTCAACTATAATTGCACATGAACGGATGGCTGCTTTTGCTTATATCACTTTAATAGAGTCTATTCTGAAATTACTCATCGTTTATCTATTGATATTATCCACTTTTGATAAGTTGATAATATATGGAGCTTTAATGTTGCTGGTTTCTTTAGCTATTCGTATAATTTATGGGGTGTATTGTTCGAAAAATTTTATTGAATGTAAATTCAAATTAGTAAAAGAACGTTTTTATTATAAACAAATTTTAGGATTCTCTGGCTGGAATATAATTGGGTCCTCATCGGTCGTTTTGACTAACTATGGAATTAATATTCTTTTAAATATATTCTTTGGTGTAGCAGTTAATGCGGCTAGAGGAATTACGACACAAGTTGATAATGCTTTAAATCAGTTTGTAAGCAATTTTGTCATGGCACTTAATCCGCAAATAACAAAATCTTATGCATCTGGAAATAGAGAATATATGATGAAACTTGTAATGACTGGTTCGCGTTATTCTTTTTATCTTTTGTTGATTATGGTAATACCCATTCTTTTCGAAACAGAATATATTCTTGCATGTTGGCTGAAAAATACACCAAAATATACAGTTATTTTTGTACAGTTATCTTTGATATATATGTTATGTCAATCTCTCTCAAATACTTTATTTACTGCAATGTTAGCCACTGGCAACATACGGAATTACCAAATAATTGTGGGAGGATTAGCTTTGATGGCATTTCCGCTTTCATATGGTCTTTTTAAAATGGGATTTGAGCCAGCATATTGCTATTATGCAACTATTTTTATTTCTATTCTTTGCCTTGTTGTTCGTTTAATAATGCTACATAGGATTATAGGGTTGTCTATACGAATATTTTTTAAGGATGTTATAGTAAGGGTTATATTGGTTTCTATATTTTCATTGATATCTCCATATATTATAATTAGTTTCATGACGCAAGGATTAGAACGTTTTATAATACTTTCCTTAGTGTCATTGGTAGCTACATGTATCTTTATATTTTTCAGTGGAATGTTTAAGGATGAACGCACGTTTTTTATAACATATATCAAGAATAAATTTAATAAGAGATATGAGAGAAAATTCTAATATAAATAAAGCATTAGCTTATTATATCGGATATTCGACAGATGACCTTATTCGTTATAAAGCATCTTCGGGCGGTATAGGAACATCTATCATTAAATATCTCCTTTCAACGTCTGAATATGATACCTCTATGACTTTTGTTTATGATAAAGAAAAGTGCGGCTATATTCCAAAATTGATATATGACTTTAATGAAATAAATATCTGTGGTAGTGTTTATCAAGATATCGATATATTCTCTTTTTTAAAAGAGAATATATCGAGTATTAAAAATGGTATTATAGTGACTTGTATGCCTTGTCAAGTTCAAGGAATACGGTCCGTGTTGGATAGGAATAATATTAATAATTTTATTATATCATTCTGTTGTTCAGGACAAACTACTCTTGAGGGAACATGGCTTTGTTATCGGTATATGGGTATTGATAAAAGTCAGGTGATTAATATGCAATATAGGGGAAATGGGTGGCCAAGTGGGATACAAATAGAATTGTTTGATGGTAAAAAAATATATAAAAATAATTATACTAATCCTTGGAGATTAATGCATCAGTCAAAATTATTCCGTCCCAAACGTTGCCTCATGTGCAAAGAAGATATTAGCTATAAGGCGGATGTATCATTAGCAGATCCTTGGTTGGGAAAATATAAAATTAGTGACAAAATAGGTCATACAATGTTTTTAATCAATACAGAGAAGGGATTAGCTTTTATTGAAGAAATGAAAAATAAGTCGTTATTGCGGCTAATAGATTCTTCTGTGGAAGACTATATAGAAGCTCAAGGACATACTATAATGGCCAAAGATAAAGCATCGCTAGAAAAAAAGTTTAATAATATATTATCAAAAATGGGGAATAATATATTATATAAGAAAATCATGACATTATCTCCATTCATGCTTAGATTTCATATGCTTATAATTCGAATTGTTTATAAAATTGTTAAATAAAAATATAATGAAACCATATATTATCATTTCAGGACTTAATTTTAGAGATAATAATAGAGGAACAGCAGCTTTAAGCTATGGCTCACTTTCTTTCTTGAATGAGAGAGAATTGTTATCAAAGGAGACGAAAATTCTAAATTTTCGTTTTGTGAAAAATCTTTTTAAATCAAAAAATAGGGGAACTAATATTCAAAAGATTGATATAGCAGGTGTGAAATGGGAATATTTAACGGTTAATGTTTTTTTTGTAGAAGCTTTGTTGGTTAAATATTTGCATATTTGTTTACCTTTTACTAATTTAGGACGAATGATAAAGCAAGTCGAGTACGTTGCTGCAATTAATGGAGGAGATGGCTTTTCAGATATTTATAATACTACCTCTTTTCTCAATCGGTTGCCTGATATCAATTTAGCAATGAAATTTAATATTCCTGTTATTATTCTTCCTCAAACATTAGGACCATTTAGAGAGAGCAAGAATAAAGTTATAGCTGACCGTATACTTTGTTACGCTAGTCAAATTTTTGTTCGTGATGATAAATATGCTTCTGATTTGGAGGCAATGGGATTGAAGTATGAACAAACGAGGGATTTGTCATACTATATGAAACCGGAACCTTTTAACATTGAAATTAAGGCTAATGCAATAGGTATTAATATAAGCGGATTGGCTTATAGCAATAAATTTAGAACTCTTTCAGGGCAATTCTCTACGTATCCATATCTCATAAATAAACTTATTGTTTATTTCCAACAGAAGAATATTGCGATTTATTTAATACCTCATTCATATAATTATCAGAAAGTAGAAGTTGCAAATGACGATTTGGAAGCTGCACGTGATGTCTATTCTAAATTGCATGATAAGAGCAATATTATACTTATTGATCAAGATTTGATTTCGCCCCAAATAAAGTTTATTATATCTCAAATGAAGTTTTTTATTGGTACACGTATGCATGCTAATTTTGCAGCTATGTATACAGGAGTACCATTGTTTGGGTTAGCATATAGTTATAAATTTCAAGGAGCATTTGAAGCAAATGGCATTTATGATAGTACAGCCATGATAAATGATATCAGTGAAAAGGAAGCAGATGCTATAGTAGAGAGAATAGTTACAAAATATAAAAGCTTGGACTAATTTTAGCCTATATTACAATATCCGCTCTATGGCATTTATTCAATCTTGGTTAACCATTATCATTCTTGTGGCTTTTTTCGTAAAGTTGCGAATAGGTCTGGTTTTGTATCTTGCTTACTTTTTTTTGGTTCCATATTTTAATATAAATTTTTTAGGGATTTCTCTGAGCTGGAATTTTGCGAATATTTTACTTCTTATTGCTTTTGTCATAGATTATTATAAACATCACGGTAAAGTTAGGTTGGATTTGCGTCCATTCTATCCATTTATTTTTTTCTATGTTATGATGCTTATTATGATGCCTTTTCAGGAGTTTGTTCCAACAGATATTGCATTGAATTCATGGCGTGCAAATATGATGACTAATTTAGTATTACCAATAGTTATGTGGAATGTGTCTAGATATGATCCTAAAATCATTAGATATAGTAGAAACTGTATGGTTATTGTAATTATTGTCATCGTTATATATGGAATTTTCTTGTTGACCTTGAATGGATTAAATCCTTATGTCTATTTTATGGCACAGATTAATAATGCAGAATTGCGTGAGGCTCAATTTGGTGAGCAAATGGCTCGGCTTATTATCAAAATATCATCGGTGTTCACTCACCCTATGATTTTCGGTCTATTTTTAGGCTTAGCAATGGTATACCTTTATTCTTTGAAAGATAAAATAAAACCATTATTTGTATATTTATTGATGTTTTTTATTGTTGTTTGTATTTTTCTTTGTGGCATCCGTACTCCGATAGGTGCCATGTTTCTGACTGTTTTCTTTTATCTATTAATGTTACGTCGAATTAAACCGATGATATATGTCGCTGTTATAGGATTTATTGGTTATATTATTATTGAAAATATACCAGAATTATCAGCAACGATAGATTCAATTTTTATTAAAGATAGTCGCCAAACGAATGTGGAAGGTTCTTCTATTGATATGCGTATGGAGCAACTGAATGGTTGCTTCAGGGAAATACAGGATTGTTTAATTTTTGGAAAGGGATATGAATGGTGTGGTTATTACATGTCTATTCATGATCTTCACCCTGTTTTATTAGCTTTCGAGTCTCTTATTTTCGTTGTACTTTGTAATAGTGGTATAGTAGGCTTGTGTGTGTGGGTCATTACATTTGTTTGGTTATTTAGGGGGGTATATAGAATGAACAAGAATGTTAATGTAACATTGTTTGTGATTACATTAGCTGTTTATTACATTGCTTATTCGGCTATTACAGGAGAATATGGTTATATGAAATATTTTATTATTTTCTATACGCTATTATTAATGGAGTCGAAAATATTTATAGGTAGAAAACATTGATTTGAGTAAGCTATTTAGTTTATCAGAAATATGTATATATTATTATTTTACTGAAATTTATTAAGTGTTAATATATAAGATATGATTACAAAAGCAAGAGTTATTGCATTTTACCTCCCTCAATTTCATCCAATTAAGGAAAATGACGAATGGTGGGGAAAGGGTTTTACGGAGTGGACAAATGTAGGAAAAGCTAAACCCTTGTTTAAAGGACATTATCAGCCACGAGTTCCTGCGGATTTAGGCTACTATGATTTAAGGATGCCTGAGGTTAGAGAAGCGCAAGCGGATATGGCACGTGAGGCAGGGATAGAGGGATTTATGTATTGGCATTATTGGTTTGGTAATGGTAAACAGATACTTGAACGTCCTTTTAATGAAGTTTTATCGTCAGGAAAACCTGATTTCCCATTTTGTTTGGGATGGGCTAATCATAGTTGGACGCGTAGGACGTGGAATAGTGATGCCCAAAAACATAAGAATTTAGATTTGATGATACAAGAATATCCTGGTGATGAGGATATTGTACAGCATTTTGATAATGTATTACCTGCGTTTAAGGATAAAAGATATATCGCTGTGGATGGAAAACCTATGTTTTTGATATACGATCCCGAAGCTTTGCCTGATGCAAAACACTTTATTAATATATGGCAGAATTTAGCAAAAAAAAATGGACTGTCAGGAATACATTTTGTCGGGCTCCAAAATGCAGCTGTTAATAGGTATCAAAAGATCTTTGATTTAGGTTTTGACGCATTAGCTCCTTCAAATTTGTGGCATGCGGAGGAACAATGTAAGGGACGTTGGAGTAAGTTACTTCAGCATAAGTTACGTCAAGTTTTTCCTAATTATACCCCTCTTGATAAATATAAATATAGTGATATTATTTCTAATTTTTATACATCTTATGATTATCGGGAAGATGTATATCCATCAATCATTCCTAATTGGGATAGATCACCACGAGGAGGGCGTCGTGCAGTAATTTATACTGATTCTACTCCTGCTCTTTTTGAAGAACATATAAAAACAGCATTAGAGATAATTTCAAAGAAACAGGACGAACATAAAATTCTATTTTTGAGATCTTGGAATGAATGGGCAGAGGGAAATTATGTAGAACCAGATTTGAAGTTTGGACATGGGTATTTGGATGCTTTAAAAGAGTCTATTGGAGTGTGATACTTTTTGTACAAACGAAATTTAATAGAATAACGATGTTATTGACGCATAACTTCCTTTTGTTTAATCTATTGATAACTTGTGATATAATAATATGAAAATATTGGAACTACATTATTCTACTGCAGCTGCTGGAGCTGAAAGGTTAGTAATAGACCTATCTAATGAATTATCTAGAAATAATGAATTAGTCTTATGTACTACAGATGATGACTCAATTTTGGAAAACTCATATTATAAGAATGAGATTAGTGCTAGAATAAAATATATAAATCTAAAGTGTAAGAGTGGATTAGGGGTAAAATCAATCTGGCGTATCTTGAAAATTATAAAAGAAGAAAAGCCTGATATAGTACATTCTCATGCAAATCTGATTACATTATTTTTACCCGCAATATTATTGCCTGGTATAAGATATTTTCATACTATACATAATCTTGCTGAGAGATGTTTAATCAATAAAAATCTAAAATTCATATATAAATGGTTTTATAAAAAGAAAGTGCAGCCGGTGACTATCTCGCAGTTGTGTCTTGATTCATATAAGAAACTATACAATATGGATAACGCTATAAACATAGTGAATGGGCGATCAAGACTCCAGCAAACAACTGATTATGATAAAGTGACTATTGAGTTGAATGAGCTAAGGATACATGATGATGATAAGATCTTCGTACATGTAGCTCGGTGTGCTAAAGCAAAGAATCAAAAGTTGTTAGTAGATACATTCAACCGTTTCTTAAATGAGGGAAATCATGGTATTTTGATATTAATTGGTACAGCGTATGATTCGGAAGAAAATATACATATTCTCAATAATGCGCAAAAAGGAATATATTGGCTAGGTGCAAAAAATAATGTTGGTGATTATCTGTTACAGGCTGATTTTTTTGTGTTATCATCTTTATTTGAAGGACTCCCAATTTCATTATTGGAAGCGATCTCTTGTGGCGTTATACCAATATGTACACCAGCAGGTGGAATACCTGATGTAATCAATAGTGAATCTAATGGATATGTTTCTAAAAGTTTTGGTGCAGATGACTTTTATTATACTTTGAAAAGAGCATTTGATGATGAAAAGTATTTTAACAGAATTCATTTAGAAGAATATTTTGAGAATAATTTCTCCATGCGTCATTGTGCAGAAGGTTATTTTAATGCATTTAGTCACAATGATACAGAGTAGGTTAGAACTTAAACGTTATCTTAAAGAAGATAAAAAACGTAATCCTTTATGTTATCCGTTTCTACAAAAAATAACATATAGTGAGAATTATATAATTCATCGATATCTAAGATTACTACGCTATTACGAATATTATTTAAATAATAGACATTGGTATAATTTTTTGCAATATAGCTATTATTTTATCATGTATAGAAGGTATGTAGTAAAAACGAATATCTGCATATTCCCAAATACTTTGGGAGCAGGATTACAAATAATGCATCCTGGATTTAGGCGTGTTGATATAATGGTTAGGGGAGGAGATAATTGTACTTTATTGCCTCTAGTTTTATTTGGTAAAAAAAGGCCAGGTGAAAAAGGTACAATTATTATGGGAGATAATTGTTATGTAGGAACTGGTGCGACAATACTTGGTCCGGTTAGAATTGGTAGTAATGTAACTATTGCTGCAGGAGCTGTGGTGATTGATGACATTCCTGATAATTGTATTGTGGGTGGGGTTCCTGCTAAAATTATTAAGTATAAATAGTGTAGTACTAAGTGAAAAATCGTATTTATTTTTTTGCAAATTTTGGGGATTGGAGTAAAATACCATTCGGAGGCGGGGAAGTAGGTAATAGAAGAACTCTTGCTCTATTGAAAAAACTCAATTATGATATTGTTCTAATCCCTAAATATATAAGGGTTAATGATCATTCATTAATTAATTCTATTGAGTTGTTATTTAAAATAATCTCAAATATTTTTTTGTTTGCAAAGACTTTAATAAATGGACAAAGAAAGGGAGCTATAGTTCATATTGCTGGCTTTTATGGTATAATGATATATTTTGAATATTTATTAATCGCCATTGCTAAAGTACTTCATTATAAAGTCATTTATGAAATGAGAGGTGGAGGTGCTAATAAATATTATGAAGAAGGGCATTTCCTATATAAATTCTTTTTTAAAAGAGCTATAAGGAGAAGTGACGAAATATTTTCTCAAGGGAAAGAAAATTTTTCTCTAATAAAGAAAATAGATACCAATAAGAGAATCTTCTATTACCCTAATTATGTTCAAGGTGATTTTTACCCTCAGCAGTATCCTCAAAAGCCGAAAGATAAAATTAATTTGATGTATTTTGGACGATTATCTAAAACGAAGAATACCGATATTGTTATTAATACTTTTATTCTATTGGCGAAAGAGTATAATAATGTTTATTTAGAAATTATTGGAAATAGCGAAAGTCAATTCTATACAGATTATATTAAAAATAAAATTAAAGAAAGTAACTTAGAATCTCGTATAAATATTCTTCCTGCTTGTAATCATAAAGAATTGAAAAAACATTTAGTAGATAAAAGTTTTTATATTTTTCCGTCAAAAGAGCCACGAGAAGGCCATTCTAATGCTTTAACTGAAGCTATGGCGTGGGGATTGATTCCTATAACGACTTCACAAGGATTTAATAGAAGTGTTATAGAAAATGATTCACTTATTGTTGAGAAATTAGATGTGAAATGCTTCGTAAATAAAATAAAGTACATTATAGATAATGATTTGATAGAACAGTTTTCATATAATTCTTATAATCGAGTTTTATCAAACTATACGGATGAAATTGTATTGGAGAAACTAAAAGAAGAGTATGATTTCTTATTTAATGTAAAGTTTACAAGTTAATTGAAATAATTGTCAGGTATTATAAATCCTACATACTTATTGGTGAAATATTTAGTAGAGAGATTATTCTCCCTGTACTGAATACTGACATACTTGCTGTCATTACAGACGAGCGACAGCCTTTTATATGTAAATATAGATTTGCATGTTACTCTGAAATGAAAGCAAGAATGATAGAATTGATAGATTAAACAATTTGTGATTTATGAAAATTTTAGTAACAGGTGCTGCAGGCTTTATTGGGTCTAAATTAATGGGTGTATTGGCATCTAGAGGCGATGAGGTAGTGGGAATTGATAGTATAAACAACTATTATGACGTCCGATTGAAATATGGCCGATTATCGGAAATGGGTGTCATGTTGAATGATGAATTTGTATGGAATCAACCGATACAAAGCTCTAGGTATGAGACTTGTAGATTTATACGGATGTCTATTGATGACCGGCATGCCATGGAAGAACTTTTTGAAAGGGAACACTTTGAAAAGGTTGTAAACTTAGCTGCGCAAGCTGGAGTGAGATATTCTATTACAAATCCATATGCTTATTTACAAAGTAATTTGGCTGGTTTCTTGAATGTATTGGAATGTTGTCGTCATTATGAGGTGAAACATTTGGTGTTTGCATCTTCTAGTTCCGTATATGGTCTAAATTCGAAAGTACCGTATTCTGAGGAAGACAAAGTGGATACTCCAGTTAGTTTGTATGCTGCAACTAAAAAAAGTAATGAATTGATGGCGCATAGTTATAGTAAACTGTATGGTCTTGCTGTGACTGGACTTCGTTTCTTTACTGTTTATGGTCCATGGGGACGTCCTGATATGGCTCCTATGTTATTTGCTAGAGCTATTTCAAATGGAGAACAGATAAAGGTTTTCAATAATGGAAATATGATTCGTGATTTTACATATATTGATGATATTGTTGAAGGTACAATACGGACACTGGATCATGTTCCGGTAACACAGAAAAGCTCGAATGGAGTAGCATATAAAATATACAATATAGGATGTTCACATCCAGTAAAATTGATGGATTTTATCCATGAAATAGAATCTGCCATGGGCCATGAAGCTGAAAAAATATTCTTACCCATGCAGCCTGGAGATGTGTATCAGACTAATGCTGATACCTCCATGTTGAAAAGGGAAATTGGCTATGAACCAATGGTTACATTACACGATGGGGTCGCAAAATTCATACAATGGTATAAGTCAGAGAAAAATCCTTTAAAATAATCATTGTTATCTAAAATTTTTAATTATGAATATAGCAGTTGTAGGAACTGGATATGTTGGCTTAGTAAGTGGAACTTGCTTCGCTGAAATGGGGGTAAATGTAACGTGTGTCGATGTTAACGAAGAGAAAATCAAAAGCCTGTTAGATGGTCAAATTCCAATCTATGAACCTGGGTTAGATGAAATGGTATTACGTAATCACAGGGAAGGTAGACTAAACTTTACAACAGATTTAAAAACTTGTTTGGATAATGTAGACATCGTTTTTAGTGCTGTGGGAACGCCTCCGGATGAAGATGGAAGCGCAGACTTAACTTATGTTCTGGAAGTAGCACGTACTGTAGGGCGTAATATAAACAAATATGTATTGCTTGTCACCAAATCCACCGTACCTGTAGGTACAGCTCAAAAGGTAAAAAAGGCTATTCACGAAGAGTTAGAGAAAAGAGGAGTTGATATTGAGTTTGATGTAGCTTCAAATCCGGAATTTCTGAAGGAAGGTGCTGCTATTCAGGATTTCATGAGACCAGATCGTGTGGTAGTGGGAATAGAGTCCGAAAAGGCGAAGGAGCTTATGAGTCGTTTGTATCGCCCTGTTATGCTGAATAATTTCCGAGTAATCTTTACGGATATACCTTCTGCAGAAATGATAAAGTATGCAGCAAATAGTATGTTAGCTACACGTATTTCATTTATGAATGATATAGCGAACTTGTGTGAATTAGTAGGGGCAGATGTGAACATGGTGCGAAAAGGTATTGGAGCAGATACACGTATTGGTAGTAAATTTTTATATCCTGGGTGTGGATATGGCGGTAGTTGTTTCCCTAAAGATGTGAAAGCTCTAGTTAAGACTGCTGAAAATAGAGGCTATGAAATGAGAGTGTTGAAAGCTGTAGAAGAAGTAAATGAAAATCAAAAACATATTGTGTTTAATAAACTTTGTAAGCATTACAATGGTGAACTTCATGGGAAAGTTATTGCAATTTGGGGATTAGCATTTAAACCAGAAACTGATGATATGCGTGAAGCAACAGCGTTAATCACTATTAATCAGCTAATTAAAGCTGGTTGTAAAGTTCAGGTATTTGACCCTGTAGCAATGGATGAATGTAAACGCCGTGTCGGTGAAGGAGTTACTTATGCGAAAGATATGTATGATGCAGTATTAAATGCCGATGCTTTATTGTTGTTAACGGAATGGAAACAATTTCGCTTGCCAAGTTGGGGTGTTTTGAAGCGTACAATGAATAGCCCTATAATCATTGATGGACGTAATATATATGACCCGGTAGAAATGATGGAAAAAGGGGTTACTTATTATTGTATAGGAAGGTAATACTTTTCATTTTAATTCCACTTTAAACTGAGGCGAATATCATCTTTTTTACTTAATAGCACATTTCGAAAGTCCTCAGACTCAGATAATTTCTTATTTAATATATATGAAACTTTGTCTTAAAACAATTATTCTTCTGAAGAATCAGAAGGATTTATCGTCATTACCCGAAGGCAAGTTGCTGATTAATACGATTAATGCGCATTCGTATAACACTGCCTTGAAAGATCCGCTTTTTCAAGAAGCATTATTAAAAGGAGGAGCATTGATTCCGGATGGTATCAGTATGGTGCTTGCTTTTAAATTTCTACGGGGTGAAAAAATAGAACGTACAGCCGGATGGGATTTGTTTCAATATGAAATGAATAAATTAAATCAGAAAGGGGGAGTATGCTTCTTTTTGGGAAGTAGTAAGAAAACATTGTCTTTGGTGTGTGAAAAAGTGAAGACTGTCTATCCCAATATTCAAGTTAAGACTTATTCTCCTCCTTACAAATCGAGTTTTACAGAGGAAGAAAATCGAGAAATGATAAATGCAGTAAATATGGCTAATCCTGATCTGCTTTGGATTGGTATGACTGCACCCAAGCAAGAAAAATGGGCTTATGAGCATTTGAATGAACTTAATGTTCATTGTCATATAGGTACAATTGGAGCTGTATTCGATTTTTTTGCAGGAACTGTGCAGCGGGCTCCTCAATGGTGGCAGAGAAACGGATTAGAATGGGCATATCGTTTATTGAAAGAACCGAAAAGAATGTGGCGTAGGTATATTATAGGAAATGTTTTATTCTTGTGGAATATTTTAAAAGAGAAAAATGGAATGATTATGGATCATAATTAATAGAGAATATTTTATGAAAAAAATAGCATTAATTTCAGGTATTACAGGACAAGATGGTTCATTTCTGGCAGAATTTTTAATAGAAAAAGGTTATGAGGTCCACGGTATTCTTCGCCGTTCTTCATCATTCAATACAAGTCGTATCGAACATCTTTATTTAGACGAATGGGTACGTGATATGAAAAAAGACCGTTTGGTAAATCTCCATTATGGTGATATAACAGATAGTAGTTCTTTAATTCGTATTATTCAGCAAGTCCAACCAGATGAGATCTATAACTTGGCAGCTCAAAGTCATGTAAAAGTATCTTTTGATGTTCCCGAATATACAGCTGAGGCTGATGCTATTGGTACACTTCGTATGTTGGAAGCGGTTCGTATTTTGGGTATGGAAAAGAAGACTAAAATTTACCAGGCTTCGACTTCTGAATTATTTGGTTTGGTTCAGGAAGTTCCTCAAAAGGAAACAACACCTTTTTATCCCCGTTCTCCATATGGAGTGGCTAAACAGTATGGTTTTTGGATTACCAAGAATTATCGTGAAAGTTATGGAATGTTTGCGGTAAATGGAATCCTGTTCAATCACGAAAGTGAGCGGAGAGGTGAAACTTTTGTAACTCGTAAAATTACGTTGGCGGCTGCACGTATTGCTCAAGGTTTACAAGACAAACTTTATTTGGGTAACCTTGATTCTCTTCGTGACTGGGGATATGCTAAAGATTATGTAGAATGTATGTGGTTGATTCTCCAACATGATGTACCTGAAGATTTTGTAATTGCTACAGGAGAGTATCATACAGTACGTGAATTTACTACGTTAGCATTTAAAGAAACAGGTGTTAATCTTTGTTGGGAAGGCAAGGGGGTAAATGAGAAGGGGATTGATGGGGCCACTGGGAGAGTTTTGGTGGAAGTCGATCCTAAATATTTTCGCCCTGCAGAAGTTGAACAATTATTGGGTGACCCTACAAAAGCAAGAACTTTACTTGGTTGGAATCCTCGGAAGACATCTTTTGAAGAACTTATAAAAATAATGGTTTCTCATGATTTGAAATTTGTAAAGAGGCTCTACATGCAAGAGTCGATGAATAGAGAATAATATTGCTGTCATATTAGATAAGAATTTTGAATAGTATATGGTAGAGTATTCTGGTACGGTATTTTTTCACTGTCGTGCACATAGGTGGTATTATGACTAATTTATATCAATCATAACTAAAAACATATGCAGGAAGTCCAACGTTTTAACAAAGTCCTAAAATCTTGTGTCCTTTTGGGGGATCTTATTTTGCTGAACCTGCTTTTATGGGGATTTGAACAGTTTTTTGGTAACCGCTTTTGGTGCGAGAATTGTGGTTCCATCCTTCAAGGTATGGCTTTGATAACTTTATGTTATCTACTTTGTAATATGCACTCCGGAGTTATTCTTCATCGTTCGGTAGTCCGTCCTGAACAAATCATGGTCCGTGTTTTACGTAACATGGTTCCTTTTGTATTGCTTTCAGTCTGTATTTTATTACTTTTTCATTTTGAGTTTTCTCATTCCCGGCTTTTTGGTTTGTTTTATATTGTTCTGATATTGGTAATAGTAAGCTATCGTTTGGCTTTTCGTTACTTCTTGGAACTTTATCGTAAGCAAGGAGGAAATGTTCGTAAAGTGATATTGATTGGAAGTCATGAGAACATGCAGGAGCTTTATCACGCAATGACAGATGATCCCACTTCGGGTTATCGTGTTCTTGGATATTTTGAGGATTTTCCTTCAGACCGTTATCCAAGCGATGTTTCATATTTAGGGCATCCTCAAGAGGTAAACAACTTTTTGGAGCAGAATGTGGGCCGAGTAGATCAGCTTTATTGTAGTCTTCCTTCCGCTCGTAGTGCTGAAATTGTTCCCATTATTAATTATTGTGAGAACCATTTAGTTCGTTTTTTTAGTGTTCCGAATGTTCGCAACTATTTGAAACGTCGGATGCATTTTGAAATGTTGGGAAATGTTCCTGTTTTATCTATTCGTCGTGAACCTTTAGAGTTGCTTGAGAACCGTATAGTAAAACGTACTTTTGATATAGTGTGTTCTACATTATTTTTATGTACTATTTTCCCATTTATTTATATTATTGTTGGAGTTGCTATAAAGATGAGTTCTCCGGGACCTATCTTTTTTAAACAGAAGCGTAGCGGTGAAGATGGAAAGGAATTCTGGTGTTATAAATTCCGTTCAATGAGAGTGAATACTCAATGTGATACTCTTCAGGCTACAGAGCATGATCCACGTAAAACTAGGATAGGGGAGATTATAAGAAAGACTAGCATTGATGAGCTTCCACAATTTATTAATGTGTTTAAAGGCGATATGTCTATTGTTGGCCCACGTCCTCATATGCTAAAGCATACTCAAGAATATTCTCAATTAATCAACAAGTTTATGGTTCGTCATTTTGTTAAACCGGGTATAACAGGCTGGGCACAGGTAACAGGCTATCGTGGTGAGACAAAAGAACTTTGGCAGATGGAAGGTCGTGTGATGCGTGATATCTGGTATATTGAGCATTGGACATTTTTATTAGATCTCTATATTATGTACAAGACAGTGTATAATGCAATTCACGGAGAAAAGGAGGCGTATTAATAAAAGTTAGGTAATTAATTGTAATAAAATAAATAAAATAGATTTATGAGAAGACTTAATAAGAAGTTGGGATTGTTGTTGTTACCTTTTTTGTTGGTAGCTTGCCAATCGTATAAAAAAGTTCCTTATTTACAGGATGTGGAAGTTGTGGAACAAGCAACTCAACAGGAGAATTTGTATGACGCTAAAATTATGCCAAAGGATTTGTTGACAATTGTAGTGTCTTGCACCAGTCCGGAATTGGCTTTACCATTCAATTTGACAATTGCTAGTCCCAGCGGTATAGCCTCTAGTAATTCAACCTTTACCACGGCACAACCAATGCTGCAACCTTATCTGGTAGATAATGAAGGAAAAATTAATTTTCCTGTATTGGGAGAATTGAAGTTGGGAGGATTGACAAAGAAACAAGCGGAACAGATGATTGTCGATAAATTGAAGCCATATATTACAGAAACTCCAATTGTAACAGTGCGTATGGTAAATTATAAAATATCAGTGATTGGTGAGGTGACTCGTCCGGGTACATTTACAATTTCTAATGAAAAGGTTAATTTATTAGAGGCACTTGCTATGGCAGGTGATATGACTGTTTATGGACTTCGTGACAATGTAAGACTCATTCGTGAAGATTCAAGCGGGAAGCAACAGATTATTACTCTGGATTTGAACAAGGCTGAAACTATTCTTTCTCCTTATTACTGGTTACAACAGAACGATATTATTTATGTGACTCCGAATAAGGCGAAAGCTCGTAACTCTGATATCGGTAATAGTACTAGTTTATGGTTTTCTGCGACTTCTATTTTGGTATCACTTGCCAGTTTATTGTTTAATATCTTAAAGTAACGTCTTAAGAGATGAAAGAAAAAAAAGTATATAATGTGGAACAGGAAGCGAATGAAGAGAAAATAGATTTTCAGGAAATTCTGTTTAAATATTTGATTCATTGGCCTTGGTTTGTTGGTACAGTTGTTGTCTTTTTGCTAGGGGCATGGTTGTATTTGCGTATGGCTACTCCGGTATATAATATATCAGCTACAGTGCTGATAAAAGATGATAAAAAAGGGGGAGGAGCAGGTATGGCATCAGAATTGGAAAATTTAGGTTTGGATGGTTTAATCTCTTCTTCTCAAAATATCGATAATGAGATTGAAGTACTTCGTTCTAAGACTATTGCGAAAGAAGTTGTTATAGATTTGAATTTATATATATCTTATAAAGATGAAGATGAATTTCCGGCACAGGATATGTATAAGACATCTCCTGTGCAAGTTAATCTGATTCCACAAGAGGCTGAATTATTGGATGATCCTATGATTGTGGAGATGGCTTTACAGCCACAAGGAAGTTTGGATGTAAATGTAAAGGTGGGAGACGATGAATTCCAAAAGCATTTTGATAAATTACCTGCAGTTTTCCCTACCGCAAGGGGAACATTAGCTTTTTTCATGAGTCCCGATTCTTTGATTTCTAAGGGAACTGAAGATGTTGATTTGGAGAAAAAAGTTCGTAATATAACAGCGACTATAAATAATCCTTTGCGTGTAGCAAGATGGTATTGTAAAAGTATGACTATCGAGCCTACTTCGAAAACAACTTCTGTTGCGGTTATATCATTGAAGAATTCCAGCTTACGACGTGGGCAGGATTTTATTAATAAGCTTTTGGAAATGTATAATATCAATACGAATAATGATAAGAATGAAATTGCTCAAAAGACAGCGGAGTTTATTGATGAGCGTATTGGTATTATATCAAAAGAGTTAGGAAGTACTGAAGAAAGTTTGGAGACTTTTAAACGAAATGCTGGTATTACGGATTTGACAAGTGAAGCTCAAATAGCTTTGACAGGAAATGCGGAGTATGAAAAGAAACGTGTAGAGAACCAAACGCAAATCAATTTGGTAGAGGATTTGCGTAGATATATGAGAGGAAATGAATATGAGGTACTTCCTGGTAATATTGGTCTGCAGGATGCCGGACTCGTAGCTCAAATTGATCGTTATAACGAAATGCTGGTGGAACGTAAACGTCTGTTGCGCACTTCTACAGAAAACAATCCTACAATTATAAATCTGGATACAAGTATTCGTGCGATGAAGATGAATGTGGATGTTACTCTTGACCGTACTTTACAGGGACTACTGATAACAAAAGCAGATTTGGATCGTGAGGCTAGTCGTTTTTCTCGCCGTATCAATGAGGCTCCGGGACAGGAGCGTCAGTTTGTGAGTATTGCTCGTCAGCAAGAGATCAAGTCTGGATTGTATCTGTTGCTTCTCCAGAAACGTGAAGAGAATGCTATTACTTTAGCTGCTACAGCTAACAATGCTAAAATAATTGATGATGCTATTGCTGATGAAATTCCTGTATCACCTAAAGGTAAGATGATTTATTTAATTGCTTTAGTTCTAGGTGTCGGAATTCCTGTAGGTGTCATTTATTTAATCAATTTGACTAAGTTTAGGATTGAAGGTCGTTCTGATGTAGAAAAGCTCACGAGTTTACCTATTGTTGGTGATATCCCATTGACTGATGAAAAACAGGGAGCTATTGCTGTATTTGAGAATCAAAATAATCTGATGAGTGAAACCTTCCGTAATATTCGAACGAATCTTCAGTTTATGCTTGAAAATGATAAGAAGGTGATTTTGGTTACTTCTACAGTCAGCGGTGAAGGTAAATCTTTTATCTCTGCTAATCTTGCTATTAGTCTTTCTTTATTAGGGAAGAAAGTAGTAATCGTTGGTCTTGATATTCGTAAACCGGGTTTGAATAAAGTTTTTAATATTCCGAGAAAAGAAATTGGTATAACTCAATATTTGGCTAATCCGGAAAATAACTTGATGGATTTGGTACAGCTTTCCGATGTCAGTAAGAATCTCTATATTCTTCCTGGTGGAACAGTTCCTCCTAATCCAACAGAATTACTGGCCCGTGATGGATTGGATAAAGCAATTGAAACGCTCAAGAAGAATTTTGATTATGTGATTTTGGATACCGCTCCTGTTGGTATGGTAACTGATACCTTGCTGATTGGGCGTGTGGCTGATCTATCTGTTTATGTCTGTCGTGCAGACTATACTCATAAAAACGAGTACACTTTGATTAATGAACTTGCTGTAAACAATAAATTGCCTAGCCTGTGTACTGTAATAAATGGTTTGGATTTGAAGAGAAGAAAGTATGGTTATTATTATGGTTATGGTAAATATGGCAAGTATTATGGCTATGGTAAGCGATATGGCTACGGTTATGGATATGGAGAACAATCTCATACCAAGGAAGAGTAAATCCTATATAGCAGTCAATGAATTTCAATACAGAATGCATAGGTAAAATCCATTGATGACCAAGATTTTTTTAAGTTAATAATGTCATAGAGTACTTTTAATACTTTACACAAAAGTGAGATGGAACATGTAGGTCCCTAACTTCATGCTACACACATGAAGCCCCTACATTTGTGGTCAGGAAATATACGGCGGTGTATTCCTGATTAACGCCCTCATGTCGGTGTAAATCCGATGTGATTTCTATTATATCAACTGTCTGTGAAGATCGTTGATATTTGAAATGATATTATCACTAGATAATATACAGCTCAAAACGGGAGACAGCATTTTTTGTTGTCTGCCGTTTTTTATTGATTATAAATACTGGGATGTTTGTTCTGAATCATCCCAATGTTTGAATACGATCTATGAGATGTTTTTTTCAAATCTCCCATAGATTTTCAAAAGGACAAAAGGACAGATGTGACTGTTTTACTTTCTTTTTTTATGTATTAAGTGAGATGTGATTGATTTATAATCAATTAGGAGGTTTGAAATGTGACTGACCTTACGTATCTTAATATTGAATTTTACGCGACTTATATTTTGTCCTTTGTAGTGAAGATATCTGGTGAATTGTTTAATATATCGGGAATAATAATAAACAACTTATAAGGAAAGACTATCGAGCTTTTACGAAATTATTCACCTATCAATCATCTTTAATCGTCTCTTCACAAACTTTGAAAGTACCATATAGTCTTTTTGTCCTTTTGTCCTTTTGAGTAGATGGGTTTGTCTTGTTCCAAGAATTGGAAACTCATTAGGCTATTTATTGATAATCAGTGATTAATATGAAAATTAATTCTTTGGAAATAAAACTAGATAGTTCCATATAAACCGAAAGTCCGCGTAATGCATTTAGGTGAAGTAATAGTATTGACAGGATTTGTATACCATTTTTTCAAGTCAATATGTTGCTATTTGATAGTTGATGAATAGAGGAAAATATAGGACGAAGTGAATTTTGTTTTTTTCTTCTTGCGAGATATCTTGAATCAACTTATATATATCATCATAAATTCTGTTTTTATTATGGTAGGTAATCCTGAATTATGTGATGGCTGATTCATTTGTATATTTCTTTGGATATGTTATTTAAGCAAATATAGGTGGAGGTATTTTTCATGGCAAAGGATATAGGATTGTGGGGGTAAAATTGACTAAAAATACACTTCTCCATTGGATAACTTTTAATTGCTATCCAATGGAGAATTTTTATTCAATAGGTCTGGATAGACTGAAATTTAAAATAATATTTTATATTTGCCGATACTTAATTAGATGAAAAGGAGTTTGACGATTAAATTTGTAAAGTATGAAAAACGCAGTTCTTACTCTGTTATTTTTATTAATAACCTTATCTTTTTCTGCTGCCAACCCTAATCTGACTAAAATTGATGTAACCAATTTGAATGTTAATTCCGGCTTGGCAAGTAATGAGGTGACCTGTGTACTACAAGACAATATGGGTTTTATGTGGTTCGGTACAACAAATGGGTTGTGTCGGTATGATGGGTACCAGTTTAAAACCTACCGTTCCGATTATTTATCTCCTTCTCTTTTTATTTCTAATCATATTTTACTGATTGAGAAGGATCATGATGGAAAAATGTGGGTAGTGACTGCTAAAGAAGTGGTTATTTTTAATCCTGTGACAGGACAAACAGTTTCGGTAAATACAGATCCCCAAATTTTGAATAAAATAAAGAGCATATTGATAACCCAAAAAGGAGATGTTCTTTTAGGAACAACAACAGGTCTTTTTATATATGATAAATCCACATCAAATTTTGAATTACTAAGAAAAGGTTATGTGCGTTCTTTGTATGAGGATTCGAGAGGATATATTTGGGTAGGAACATGGGGAAGTGGCTTTTTTACGCTAAATATAAAAACGATGGAGGTGGCTACTTATGATCCGATATGCCAGGATAAAGGATTGAAAGTGACGGATTTTGTGGAAGATGGAAATCATCGTATATGGGTCTCCACATGGGATAATGAGGGGATGATTCGTTTGGAAAATCCTTTTGACCCTCATTCCTCTTTATATAAATTTTATCCATCGTCCGGGCAAAGCGGTGCGTTGCCGAGTGCTGTGTTGTACAAATTGATCTATGATCCTCATAATAATGAAATATGGGTTGCTACGGCTAAAGGGTTGGCCGTGCTTACAGATTTGGACGCAACAAATTCTTTTACTGTGTATGATGCAGAGGAATTGGGTGGAGATGAAATTTGGACAATTTATAGCGATGGTAAAAATATATTATGGGCTTCTGCTTTGGGAGGAGGAGTCAATAAAGTAGTGAAGCGGAAAGTAGCTTTTAGGCATGATGTTTTGTCTGCGGGTACAGCTGGGAATGGGATAATAACAGCTTTGTATGAGGATGAATCGTCGATGGTGTGGGTAGGTGCGCGTTCTGATATATTATTGCTATGGGATAAAAAAACAGGAAAACAGTATTCATATAAAGAACTGGAAGTTTTAAAAGATATTAGTAGAGAGGGAAATGCGGTTCAAGCTATAATAAAACATCGGAGAACTGGCAGTATATGGTTAGGAACCCGTTACGATGGAGTATATGTAGTTGAATGCGACGAGGCGAAACCTGTGTCGTTGATGAGATTGAGAGATGAGTATCCTTCATTGAGGAATATCAATGCACTGTCACAAGATACGGTTGGGCGAGTATGGATCGCAACAGAACAAGGGCTTTTTATTGGAAATACAGTGAATAGCCGGAAATTTCTGGTGCAACCGGTAGAAATACTAAATGATACTATCAATCATGAATGTGTGCAAACACTGCTTTGCGATAAAAAAGGTATTTGGATCGGTACAAAAAACTATGGCGCTTTTCATTTATCTGTGGACGGTGAATTAACTGGCTATAATTTGGCAAATGGTAAGTTGAATTATGATAATGTGCTTTGTTTCTATCAGGATTCCAATGGTCAGTTATGGATTGGTACACAAGGAGGAGGATTAAGCCGATATGATGAGAAGGCTGATCGTTTTGAAATGCTGGAAACTATTCATATGTTTTCAGACAACGCCATCTATTCAATAGTGGAGGATAACCATTGCAATTTATGGCTGGCTACAGGGAAAGGTTTGGTTTGCATGAGTCTGGATCAGGAAGATTATGCCAAGCTCTACACACAAAGTGAAGGGTTGGGTAATACCCAATTTATGAAGTCGTCATCTTTGAGATTATCCGATTCAGAAATATTATTTGGCGGATATAATGGCATTGATTGTTATATCCCCAGTCAGAATGTGATAGATTCTATTGTTCCCCATACAGCTATTGTAGATGTTTCTATTATGAATGTGCCCTTGCAGGAGTTAATTGATAAAGGGGAGATAGAGAAGTGTCTTTTGCCACCATATACGAAAGAACTCTTATTAGCTTACAATCAGAATAATGTTCAATTAAGTTTTAGCAGCCTTTCTTATACAAATCCGCAAGCGAATCGTTATGCATATCGTTTGAAAGGAGTGGATAAAGACTGGATCTATGTAGATGCTAATAACCGGCATATATCATATAATAACTTGAATACAGGAGAGTATGTATTTCAGGTCAGATCGTGCAATGAGAATAGTGTTTGGTCAGAACCGGTAGAGATGATGTTAACGATTTTGCCTCCTCCATGGCTCACCTGGTGGGCTTACGTGATTTATATTTTTGTGATGGGTGTAATTGCTTATACGGCTTTTCGTATTATAAGAAAACGTATTCTGTTACAGAATGCGTTGAAGATAGAACAAATCGAGCATAAGAAGTCTGAAGAGGTGAACCAGGCTAAATTGAAGTTCTTTACAAATATATCGCATGAATTGTTTACTCCGCTTAGCGTGATGCAGTGCTCGATTGAGAGCTTAAAGCAGGACGGACAGGCGGACGGGCAAACTTTAAATATTATGAAATTAAACCTGAAACGTCTCCAACGGCTTCTACAACAAATTATGGAGTTCCGTAAAGTGGAGAGTGGTAATTTGAAGTTGAAGGTAAGTTATAATAATATTGTGACATTTGTAAAAGAACTGTGCGAGGAGAACTTTTATCCTTTACTGCAATCAAAGAACATTACTTTGAATTTCCAAACGGAACAGGACGTTATAATGGCCTATTTTGATGTTGATAAGTTGGATAAGATAATTTATAATCTGTTATCCAATGCTCTGAAATATAACTATCAGGATGGAATGGTTTCTATATCCTTGTCACAGGTGGTTCAGAATGATCGAAGATATTTTATGCTCAAGGTAGAAAATACGGGAGATGGAATTCCGGAAAGTAAATTACCGTTATTATTCAAACGTTTTTATGAAGGAGATTATCGTAAATTTAAAACGAAAGGGACAGGAATCGGACTTTCATTGACAAAGGATTTGGTAGAGTTACATCATGGAACGATTTCTGTACAGAGTGTATTAAATGAGACAACTGTTTTTACAGTCATGATTCCTTCAGATAAAGATAACTATACTGACGATCAGATTGATGAAGAGGCTGGGAGAGTGGAAAATGAAAATATAAAAGAGGAAGTAGTACCATTTTCTGAACTTGAAGTGAAGGCGGAAGGCATGAATGATGAACGGACCCATTTGCTTTTGGTGGAAGATGATGTGGATTTACTGACTGTCATGACTAAAGTGCTGGGTAAATTATTTAAAGTGAGTACAGCTGTTAATGGAAAAGAAGCTCTTGAACTGTTGAAAGAAAATGAGAATATCGATCTTGTCATAACTGACTATGTGATGCCTGAAATGAACGGAATCGAGCTCTGTCGGGTAATAAGAAATGATATTACTTTGAATCACCTGCCTATTGTAATGCTTACTGCTAAAACGCAGGCTGAATATCATTTGGAAGGATATGATGCAGGAGCGGATGCTTATATTACCAAGCCGGTAGAGATGGTACTGCTCACTGCACAGATTAAGGCTCTGATAGCAAACCGGAAATTACTGGTTCAAAGATTCCAGCAGCAAGATACACTGGATGTTCAGGAACTGGGCTTGTCCATACTTGACCGGGAATTTTTGGATAGAGCTATTTCAGTAGTCGAACAACAAATGGAGGATAGTGAATTTTCGAATGATGTATTTTGTGATATGATGAACATGACGCAGTCCACCCTTTACCGGAAATTAAAATCATTGACAGGAATGTCGCCTAATGAATTTATTCGTGATATCCGGATCAAAAAAGCTTGTATGCTTTTGTTGCAACGACCGGATTTACAGGTGGCCGATGTAGCCTATATGGTTGGTTTTACTGATCCGAAATATTTTAGTTTGATATTTAAGAAAGAGAAAGGAATGTCCCCAACAAAGTACCTGGAAGCACAGAGAATCGGATTTTGACAGATTTTTGCCCTCTCTTTGACTAAATTTTATCCAGTGTATGATTGATGGAAGGTCTACTTTTGTAGCAGATAACTATTAATCATATACATCATGGAAAAACATAGCCATAAATTACGGAACTTATTCTCATTTATTAGCCTGATTGCTTTGAGTATGTTAGTACTTTCTTGTGCAGATGATAATAAGGAAGACTTGACCGGGCTAATCACTTCTTTTAAGGTAAAGGTAAATAATGAAGTTTTAGAAGGGAATATAGATGAAGACGCTTGCCAGATTTCTTTTCAGGGCATTAAAAATCTCAATGCTATAACTGATGTTGAATATCAGTTGAAAGAGGAGGCCAGCATATATCCTGATCCTAAAATCCGTCTTGCCCAATGGCAGACCGAGGAGCGTTTTATAGTGACTGTAGGTGGGGCTAAACAGGTTTATACAGTGATTATGCATATACTTTCCGAACCCGACCCTGATCCCGAACCGGAAACAGATGCAACAATTTATCCTGAACAGTACTATGGAAAGGTGATAAAAGATTTTTTTCTTGATTTGAAAGGTAATTTGGGAGGAGTAGGGTCTGATAAGGCTGCTAATGATTTTTTTGTCTTAGATGGAATGAACGGTGTTAGAATACCGGTTTTAGGAAGTTCGGACAGACCGACTCATCCGTCTGCCGGTGTTGTGGATGATTCAGAAGGGTACTATGCCAAACTGATTAACTCTATAAACCGGGCGAAAAAGGCTCGTGGAAATAATGAATTTATCATTTTTGCAAGCAAAAAATTGAATGCAAAAGAGTCTTTTCCAGATTGGGTGAAGGATAGCAATGGGGTAATCCCGGAACAATATGCCATTATGCTGGCCGACTTTCTTTCTTATATGAAGGAGAAAAATATTATTATAGATGTATTAGGTATAGATAATGAAGAAAATTTCAATGAAGGAAAGATTACTCCTAAAAAACATATACAGATAGTAGATAAATTAAAAGCTTTAGCTATAGAGAAAGGTTTTAAGATGCCGTTAATAGCAGGTCCGGATCGTTATCAGCCTATGGGAGATGTGGATAACTGCTGGATGAAACAGTTTGTTGCGGAGAATAGAGGAGACTGTCTTGACATTTATGGAATGCATTATTATCCGAAACATCGTGAAATCTTTGATGCTTTGAAGTTCGAGCTGTCTTTGATTGGCGACCGTCCATTTTGGGCTACAGAGCCACATTGGGATGCAAAAGACGGTGAAAATGATATGCTGGATTATGCGGAGACTGCTATTTGTACCTTATGGGATCAGACAGATTTGGGTATGGATGGATTTATGTGGTGGAGCTATAAGCGTACGGGGGATTTACGGGGGAATTTGATGAGAATTATTTCTGTTCCTATTAAGGATGCTCGTCCGATTGTAATGGACGATCACGACGGACGTGATACAAAGGAAAAATATAAGTTGCAGACACGTGCTTTCAGAAAAGGGAATACAATAAGTGTCTATGTCATTAATATGTGCAATAAAGATGATATTGCTACGGCAAAAGCTTATCAGGATTATGTATTTGGTCTCAAGACCGGAATGATTGATGGCGAGGTGGAATATATGCAGTGGACAGATGATACTCCTGTGGAAGGTGTACAAGGAAATGCACAGAAAATAGATGACAGTAATTTTTCATTGACATTACCGGTTCGTTCGATTACTTATTTCCAGTTTTATTTGCAATAAAGGGATGAAGAGTCAAAAAAAGGAATGATGAAGAACACAATATATTCAATAGCCATAGTCTTGGGAATATATTCTCAAGAGATGGAGGCAGAAGAAAAACAGCCTAATATTGTTTTTATAATGGCGGATGATTTGGGATGGACTGATTTAGGAGTGATGGGAAGTGATTATTATGAGACTCCTAATATTGATCGTCTCGCTTCGCAGGGAATGCTTTTTACGAATGCGTATGCTTCGGCTGCAAACTCTGCACCTAGCCGGGCTTGTCTGATGACAGGAATGTACACGCCGCGTCATGGCATTTTTACGGTAAGTCCTTCTGCCAGGGGAGACAAAACAAAACGTAAATTGATTCCGATTCTGAACACGGAAGATGTTCGCGCAGATTTTATCACTATGGCGGAGGCACTTCAAAAGTGTGGATACCAATGTGGACATGTAGGTAAATGGCATTTAGGGGATGACAAAGAAGGTACCGGGCCTTTATCACAAGGCTTTGTTTTTAATATTGCCGGTGAAAGGGCAGGGACTCCTTATTCTTATTTTTATCCTTATTGTAATCCTACAAAAAATAAATGTCATTTGGGATTGGAGGAAGGAATACCGGGTGAATACCTGACAGACAGATTGACAAGTGAGGCTATCGGTTTCATGGGAGAATATAAAAAAGGACCGTTCTTTTTGTATTTGGCTCATCATGCTGTACATACTCCTCTAAGGGCTCCTCAACATTTGATTGAGAAGTATGAGAAAAAAACAAGAGGTAAATATCATACAAATCCAGTATATGCGGCTATGATAGAGAGTTTGGATCAAAATGTCGGCCGGGTATGTCATGCTATTGATTCGTTAGGGATTGCCAACAATACAATTGTTGTTTTCTTTTCGGACAATGGTGGCTCGGAGCCTGTAACAGATAATTATCCGTTGAGAGAAGGGAAAGGGGCACCGTATGAAGGGGGAACACGAGTTCCCCTGATTATTAGATGGCCTGATAAAGTAACTCCCGGAACCACTTCTTCTATTCCGGTGACAGGAGTTGATTTCTATCCTACTTTTGTGAATATTGCTAATGGAAGACCTGCTTCCGACTTGGATGGAAAAGATTTATTTTCTCTTTTGCAGAAAAATGAATATGGTCGTGATTTATATTGGCATTTCCCCGCTTATTTACAATCCTATAAAAAAAGCGGGAAAAATTGGAGAGCTACTCCTTATTCCAGCATTCGTTCGGGCGACTGGAAATTAATTTATTATTATGAGGATAAATCGGTTGAACTGTTTAATCTGAAAAATGATTTAAGTGAAGAGCATGATTTGTCACAGACTCACTCTGATAAGAAAAAAGAGCTATATACAAAGTTGATGGATTGGCTTCGACAGACTCGGGCACCGATACCTACCCAACCAAATCCTGATTATGTAGCTGAAAAATAATAAATGACATATAATAAAATTAGTTGATATGATAAAACTTAGAATGACCATTGTATTCCTGGCTTTATGGGGAGTTTTGAATGGCTGGGGGCAGGGATTTGGAAATCGTGAATTGATAAATGTGGATTGGTATTTCAACTTAGGGGATATTAAATATGGCGGAGCCGAGTTTTTCGATCATTCTGAATGGAGGAAACTTGAATTGCCTCATGATTGGAGTGTGGAATCGGTGGCAAGCCCGAGTTTGGCTAGCTGTACCGGATATTTACCGGGTGGAATAGGGTGGTATAGGAAAGATTTAGATATTCCCAAAAATAAGGAAGGAAATAAGGTATATGTTTATTTTGAAGGAGTTTATAACAATAGCGAAGTTTTTATTAATGGTAAATGGATTGGAAAACGTCCCAACGGGTATGTTTCTTTTATGTATGACCTGACTCCTTATCTGAATTTCGGTGGGAGGAATGTGCTGGCAGTGAGAGTAGACCATTCACAGGATGCCGATTCAAGGTGGTATACCGGATCAGGCATCTATCGGGACGTTTATTTGGTTTATGCAAATCCGGTACATATCGGATTGTGGGGAGTGAGTTATTCGGCAAAGGTGAATCAGAAGAATGCTGTTTTATCTGTTCAGGCGGAAGTGGAGAATACGGATAAAATGCCGGTAACGGTTAAAGTGTTACATGAAGTATTTGACCGTGATGGAAAAAAAGTAGGAGCCGGAAGCCGGGACTATTCATTGAAGGCTGATGAAATGGTTAAGAAAGAGCTGACTATTTCTGTGGCGCAACCTAAGCTGTGGAGTCTGGAAAATCCATATCTTTATACCATCAAGACGACATTGTCCAAAGGGGGAAAGGTAATTGACCGGACGGAGACACAGGCGGGAATACGTTCGCTGACATTTGATCCGAATAAGGGATTTGCACTGAATGGCAAGTTGATGAAAGTGAAAGGTGTCTGTATTCATCATGATGCCGGATGTTTGGGAGTAGCAGTTCCAAAAGAGGTTTGGCGCCGCCGTTTGTTACAGTTGAAAGAGATTGGATGTAATGCTGTCCGGATGAGTCACAATCCCCAGGCAACTTGTGTGTACGAGCTTTGTGATGAATTAGGAATATTGATCAAGGATGAAGCTTTTGACGAATGGGAATATGCTAAAAAGAAATGGATTACCGGATGGAATAAAGGTAAACCCGGTTTCCAGGGATCGGCTTCTTATTTCCGGGAATGGAGTAAAAAGGATTTAGCGGATATGATTCGCAGAGATCGGAATCATCCGTCAATTATCATGTGGAGCATAGGCAATGAGGTTGATTATCCGAATGATCCATACTCTCACCCGGTACTGGATCAGGCGGAGATTGGACAACAACACGTGAGAGGCTATCGGAAAGAGCAGCCTCGGGCGGAGCGTTTAGGAGATATTGCCAAAGAGCTTGTGGAAGAAGCCAAGAAACATGATTTGTCACGTCCGGTTACTGCTGCTTTAGCGGGTGCTGTAATGTCTAATGAAACAGATTATCCGGCAGCACTGGATGTGGTAGGCTATAATTATACGGAAAACCGGTATCAGATCGATCATGAGAAGTATCCTAACCGGATATTGTATGGCAGTGAGACAAGGCACGACCTGAATGCCTGGAAAGCTGTGCGTGACAATGATTTTATTTTTGGACAGTTTATCTGGACAGGTTTCGACTATTTAGGAGAAGCAGGACCGTGGCCTTCCAGGGGATTCACTACCGGAATGATTGATTTGGCTGGAAATATAAAACCGAATGGATATTTTCGCCGTGCCTTGTGGCTGGAGTCACCTACGGTTTATGTAGGAACGCATAAGATAGAGAGTGCAAAGAAGAAACCCTCTGCCAATGCTTCAGCTGTCTGGAATTATGAGCCAGGAGATATTATTCGTGTAGTAGCATACACAAATTGTGAAGAAGCAGAACTATTGTTGAATGGCAAAAAGGTAGGAGAACGCAAACCGTATGATGATAGTACTGCCATTATTTATTGGGATATTCCTTACACTCCCGGCACCTTGGAAGTAGTTGCTTATAACCAAGGGAATATGGTTGCGAAAGATAAAATCCAGTCGAGTGGATTGCCTTATGCTATTCGGACGTCAATGGATAAAACACAGGATATAAAGGTGGGAGAGGTGCTGCATCTGATGATTCAGGTTGTGGATGAAAATAATATACCGGTAGTATTGGCTGACAATCAGATTACATGTAAGATTGAGGGAGAGGCCGATTTATTAGGATTGGAAAGTGGTGACCATAATGTGGCTGACAATTATCGTGATAATAAACAACGGTGCAAGAATGGTAAGTTGTTAGGATATGTAAAAGTGACCGGGCAGGGTAAGGTGAAGATACGATTGACCTCTCCTTTATTACAACCGGCTATTTGGGAGTTGAATGTGGAATAGTATAACTTATTCAGAAAGTATGTTCAATAATAGAAGAATAAAAAGGGTGGGCTTTATTTATGCTGCATGTTGTGTGACATCGTCTATGTCATACGCAAAAGAAGCTCCCCACGAACGTCCGAACTTTGTCTGGTTCATGGCAGAGGATATTTCCAAACATTATTTGAGTTTGTATAATGATGGGAAAGAGGGGGTTGCTACTCCTAATGTAGAAAAGTTGGCTGCAGAAGGAATAGTGTTTAATAATGCTTATTGTAATGCTCCGGTGAGTTCTGCTGCCCGTTCTACCTTAATTACAGGATGTTATGCTCCTCGTTTGGGAGTCAGCTTTCATCGGAAACTTCAAAAGATGCCCATGCCGGAGGGACTGAATATGTTTCCTTCTTATTTGCGAAAAGCCGGTTATCATACTTCAAATGCGACAAAAACGGATTATAACTGTTTTTTAGATAAAACGGCATGGGATGTAGTGGAAGGGAAAATAGGCGAATGGAGAAACCGGCCGGACAAAAGGAAGCCCTTTTTCCATGTTTATACAAATGCAGTTACACATGAAGGGAAATTGCAGTTTAAAAAGAATGCTGTGAAAGAAGTGCCCGTACATAATAATCCAGCTTCTGTAACTATTCATCCTTATCATCCGGATACTGAATTATTTCGATATACTTATGCAACTTTTTATGATCGGATTCAGGATTCAGATACTGCCTTGGGTGAACTGATAGAAATGTTGAAAACAGATGGTGAGCTGGATAATACATTTGTCTTTTACTTTGGAGATAATGGAGGATCTTTGCCCGGAACGAAAGGATATACAACAGAGGGAGGGTTACAAGTTCCTTTAGTGGTATATGTTCCCCGGAAATGGAGGGAATTTCTTCCGGTGAAAGTGGGGCAGCGTGTCGATGGCTTTGTTAGTTTTATGGATTTGGGACCAACATTGCTTCATTTAGCTGGTATAACTGTTCCTGAAGGAATAGACGGTACACCGTTTCTGGGAGAAGATATTTCACTGAAACAGTTGAATGACCGTGATGAAGTATATGGATACGGAGATCGTTTTGATGAACTGTATGCATTCAATAGAACTGTGCGTAAAGGGAGATTTAAATACTCGCGCAATTTTCAACCTTATCATTCCAAGTCGTTGTATGCCTTTTATCGGTATAAGCAGGCTGCTTTCAGAGAATGGAAGGAATTGTATGCAAAAGGTATGTTGAATGAGATTCAAAAAAGATTTTTTGAGCCGCAAGGAGCGGAGGAGCTGTATGACTTGTCAGTAGATCCGTATGAGACAAAAAACTTGGCAACTGTTCCTGTGTATCGCTCAACCTTGGAGAATTTGAGAATATTACTAAAAGGAAAATTACTGGAAGAGAATGATCTCGGATTTTATCCAGAGTGTGTATGGCTCGAACAGGGAAGTCAAAATCCGACAGGCTTCGGTAAAAAGAAGAAAGATAAGATAAAAATCTATTCTGACATTGCTGATTTGGAAATGGCTTCTTTTAAAGATGCTAAACCTGCTATTAGCAAAGCACTGAACTCTTCTGATCCGGTAGAACGTTATTGGGGTGCTACAGTGTGTGCGTCTTTTGGTGGAGAAGCGGTATCCTTGTATAAGGAATTGGAACTGTTGACTGTGGATACACAAGCCTTTGTGAGAAGTCGGGCGATTGTAGCCTTAAGTAGAATGGGAAAGGTGAATCCTGTCCCCTTGATGAAAGAGGCTTTACAGATCGCTGGAAGTGGTGCTGAATCTCTTTTGATTTTGAATGATATTACCTATTTGCAAGAGTCGAACTTAGGAGTTCATTTTAATTTGCAAGAGTCGGATATTCTACAAAAATGTAGTGTTACTGACTGGCGTTTGAAATATTTAAGTGCGAAGTAATTTTCTTTTTCCAAAGAAAAGGTAAAAAAAGAACGGAATACGTGTTAAAAGCCATTCTTGACTGTTTTTTACCCGGCAAATGACTTAAATTTCTCCCTTGTTTATGTATGTATTGCTCTATTTTTGCCTTAGAAAAAGCAAGTGTTTAACTTTAATTTTACAGAAAGAATGAAATCACAAATGGATATTATGAACAAACTATTATTGGCATCCGGTACACTGATGCTTCCTTTAATTTCCGGACAAGCCCAAAAGCAGGATTCTCCATCTAAAACTCCCAATGTTGTATTTATTATGGCTGACGATTTGGGAATCGGCGATTTGGGCTGCTACGGTCAGAACCGGATTAAAACTCCGGCTATTGATGCCTTGGCTGCACAAGGGATGAAGTTTACTCAACACTATTCAGGATCTACGGTCAGCGCACCTTCCCGATGTGTGCTTTTGACTGGTAAACATACCGGCCACTCTTATATAAGGGGTAATAAAGGATATAAGGCGGAAGACGGCCGTTCGTATGACTTGAATCTGGCAGATGAAGAGATTACTATAGGAGAAATGTTTAAAACAAAGAACTATGTGACTGCTTGTGTAGGCAAGTGGGGGCTGGGAGGTCCTTCTGCCGAAGGGCATCCTAATAAACAGGGATTTGATTATTTCTTCGGATATCTAGGGCAGGGAAATGCACATAATTATTATCCGGTACAATTATTTGAGAATAACACTCCGGTTATGCTGAATCATAAGGTATATTCGCATGATATGATTATGGATAAAGCTTTAGAGTTTATAGATAAGAATGCGGACAAACCTTTCTTTGTGTATCTAACTCCTACCATTCCTCATGCGGATATTATTGTCCCGAATAATGAGCTTTTTGATTATGATGGTAAGTTTGAAGAAGTACCTTATCCAGGGAAAGGATATCGTCCGCAGGAAAAACCTAGAGCAACTTTTGCAGCCATGGTGACACGGTTGGACCGTGATGTGCAGCGGGTCATTGATTTGTTGGCTGACAAGGGAGTACTTGACAATACGATTATCATCTTTACTTCTGATAATGGAACACATAAAGAAGGAGGGCATGATCCGAGGTATTTTGATAGTAATGGCCCATTCCGGGGGATGAAACGCGATTTGTATGAGGGGGGCATACGTACGCCTTTTATTGTGAAATGGCCGGGAGTGATTCCTGCAGGAAGTGTTTCTTTCCAGGTTTCTGCTTTTTGGGATTTTATGCCGACAATGTGTGAATTGATAGGCGCTCCTGCTCCTGCCAATATAGATGGTCTTTCATATTTGCCGACACTGACAGGTAAAGGGAAACAGAAACAACACGATTATTTGTATTTTGAATTCCATGAACAGGGAGGCAAACAAGCTGTAATAAAAGATGGCTGGAAGTTATTGCACTTACAGGTTAATAATCCGCAGAAAGAACATTATGAACTGTATAATCTGAATGCTGATCCGGGAGAGAATGCTAATGTCTTGAATCAGTATCCACAGAAAGTACAGGAACTTGAGAAAATAATGAAAAAAGCGAGAACAACCAATGAAAATTGGAAGTTCGCCTTTGAGAAATAATACTTTAATTTATCTTATATGAAAAACATGAAAGTCAAGTATCTACTTGCTTTGCTGCTAATTGTATGTTCGGTTGCCACCGGATATGCCCAGCAAATTACCGTGAAAGGGCAAGTGTGGGATGAGGTTCTGAATGAGCCGTTGATTGGCGTGAATGTTTCTGTAAAAGGAACAACTAATGGGGTTATAACTGATGTGGATGGTAATTTTACTATTAATGTCCAGAAGAATCAGGTATTGATATTCTCGTTTATCGGTTATAAAGATGTAGAAATCGTAGTAAAACCTAATCTGAATTTGTCTAGAGTGATTATGTCTGAAAGCCTGCAGCAGATAGAAGAAGTTGTAGTTGTAGGTTATGGACAACAAAAGAAGGCATCCAGTGTGGGAGCCATCGCGACAACTAAAGGAGAAGATCTATTGAGAGTGGGTAGCGTGACTTCCGTATCTGAAGCTTTACAGGGACAGATGCCCGGTGTGACGGCTATCAACACCTCTTCAAAACCGGGTGCGGATGCAGCTGATTTGTTTATTCGTGGTAAGGCGACTTGGGGAAATGCTTCTCCGTTAGTGCTGGTAGATGGAATGGAGCGTGACTTTAATGATGTAGATGTGAATGAAATTCAGTCTATATCGGTGTTGAAAGATGCTTCTGCGACTGCTGTTTACGGTGTAAAGGGAGCAAATGGAGTCATTCTTCTGACTACCAAACGTGGAAGTAATAAGAAGCCTGTGGTGAATTTCTCTGCTAACTTTGGTTTTAAGCAACCTACCACAAAATTGGAATGGGCTGATTATCCCACAGCTATGAAAATGTACAATGAAGCAGCCGCTAATGATGGAATGTGGGATAAGGTTATTCCAGAATCAACCATTGCAGCCTGGCAACATGCTTATGCAACGGGTAACTATGGACCTTATAATGATTATTTTCCCCAAGTGGATTGGTGGAGCGAAATGGTGGGTAATTTTGGATTTCAGCAGAATTACAATCTGAATATCACCGGAGGTACGGAGCGCATGTCTTATTTTGCTTCTATCGGTATGTTGAATGATGGTGATATATATAATACAAAGAAACAGGATGAATTCGATCCTCGTTTTTATTATAAGAGATATAACTGGCGTACAAATTTCGATTTTAGGTTAACGAAATCTACTTTATTATCAGTGAACATTGCAGGAAAGATGGGATATCGAAATCAACCGGGATATCGTGATGCCGGTAATGGTGACTCTTATATATTCAATCCTTTCATTCAGACACCCACCAATTTATTTCCTATCAAATATTCCGATGGAGAATGGGGAGCTGATTTGCAGGGAGATGGTAATATTGTGGCTCAAATGAATAATCAGGGTCAGAGAAGTTATAAATCCTTTCAGGGCTTTTATGACTTTATTTTGAAGCAAGACTTGGATATGATAACAAAAGGTTTGTCTGTCAAGGCCACAGTTTCATATAATACATATTCGGAAAGACAATCTAGTATCTTTAGAGCCCGTATGTACGGAATAGATGATTCGGCTGCTTCAAAGAATGGTATTATCCGTTATTATCGGGAATATGATTATTCGAGTCCGATTGTGAATGCCGATGGAACGATTGATTACCCGATGGTCAGAGAAGAACGTTTCCCTGACTGGCAGGTAGAGGAAGAACGTCCGGTAGGAGCTAGCAATGATAATTTTAGAAATTACGGTCGTAAACTGTATTATGAGGTCGCCTTGAACTATCAGAGGAGTTTTAATGACCATAATGTGACAGCATTGGCAGTTTTTAACCGGAAAATAACAGATAGTACAGACTCCAGTAATAATAGTAAAATGTCGTTTGCTTCTTATGAAGAAGATTGGGTGGGACGTGTCACCTATAATTGGAAAGAACGTTATTTAATGGAAGTGAATGCAGCATATACCGGTTCGGAAAAGTTTGCTCCGGGTAAGCGTTTTGGTTTTTTCCCTTCTTTCTCTGTCGGTTGGAGAATCTCTGAAGAACCTTTTATGAAGAAGATTCAGGAAGCATGGCTGACTAATTTGAAGGTTCGTTATTCTTATGGAGAAGTAGGTAGTGATAAGGGAGCTCCTCGTTTTAATTATATTCAGCTTTTTGAATCGGGTGATAATGTAACTTTTGGTAAAAACCAGAATGTGTCTTATGGTCCTTTGTATACAGAAGGCAGTCTGGCTTATCATGATGCCACTTGGGAAACAGCTGTAAAACAGAATTTAGGTATCGAGATGACCTTGTTTAGAAAGTTGACAGCTTCGATTGATTTATTCAAAGAAGATCGTACCGGTATTTTAATGTCCCGCAATTCTTCTGCTCCCTGGATGGGAGCCGGGCTTCCTTCTGTCAACATAGGTAAAACAAAAAATCATGGGTTGGAATTAGAACTGGGCTGGAATGATAAGGTGGGAAAGGATTTTTCCTATTTTGCCAAATTTAATTTCTCTACCAGTGAAAACCGGGTTGTTTTTAAAGATGATCCAAATCGTCTGGATGATTACCTGAAGGCTGCTGGTAAACCGATCGGATACCAGAACAAGTATCTGGTTTCGGGTAACTTCGGATCCATAGATGATATTTTTAATTATACGCAAAGCGGTATCACGAACGGTTCACAGAATAAACTGATTCCGGGAGATTTGATTTACCTTGATTATAATGGAGATGGAGTCATTAATGAAAAGGATATGGCACCTGTTGCTAATCTGAATTATCCCTTGACTACTTATGGCTTGACGTTAGGAGTTAGTTATAAAGGATTTGGGATTAATGCCTTATTCTATGCTGCTACTGGTGTGTATAAAGAACAGATTGCTGATTATTTATGGGATTTTCCGAAAGGTAATATAAAAGCCCAACCTGATACACAAAGTCGCTGGACTTCAGATGATGCGAATGTTGGTGGAATTACCCGTCCTTCGGTACATTTGGTCAATGATTATCATACAGTGGGTAGTACGTATAGTTATACTAACCATTCTTATCTGCGATTGAAGAATTTGGAGGTGAATTATGCTTTCCCGAAAGAGTGGATTAAGAAAATGAATATCACCAGTTGTCAGCTATATGTGAATGGGAATAATCTCTTTACTATTTCGAGTGTGGACGATAGAAGAGACCCAGAGACATCAAGTAGCACTGTTTATCCTATTGTACGAAGATATAATGTAGGAGTAAGACTTTCATTTTAGAAATACTAAACTGTCAGAAACATGAAAATAAGAAATATAATAGTTGGGATACTGACTTTGGGAATACTGAATGTTTTTTCCGGTTGTGAGGATTTTCTGGATAAATCTCCTGATATGGGATTATCCGAAGACGATGTATATAAGGATTATACTTCCATGAGAGGATTTATGGACAGGGCCTATAATTTCCTGGATAATTTTCACTCTTATCAGAATTGCAATAACGGGCGTACTCATATTGGAGCGATCTCCGATGAATTTGCATCTCTCTTTAATTCTGCAGAATCGAAAGTGGTGAATTCGGGGAATTGGCTGTCCAAAGATGGTACGGATTTTGAAATAGGGAATGGTAGTAACGGAAACGGTACGTCGATTTGGAAAGCATATAAAGGGTTACGAATAGTTAACCGGGTTATTCGTGATATTGACTTGGTTCCTGGGCTCTCGGAAGGGCAAAGAAATGAACTGTTGGGACAGTCGCACTTTTTAAGAGCTTGGTTTTATTTCCAATTGATAAAAAGATATGGAGGAATGCCTATTTTTGATCAGCTTTTCGTAGGAGATGGTGATGAAGATTTACCTCGTAAAACTTATCATGAGTCGCACGCCTGGATGATGACTGACATTGAAAAGGCGATCAGTATGCTTCCGGATGTATGGGATGATAACAATACCGGACGTCCTAATAAGATTGCTGCTATGGCTTTTAAATCAATGTCGCAATTGTATGATGCAAGTCCGTTGATGCAAAACGATTTGGCATCTGTGCAAGTAATGGAGTATGATAAGGAGAGAGCGAAGTTAGCTGCTCAATCTGCTAATGCAGTATTAAAATACATAAAGAATCATCCGGAAACGGAAAATCGTTTGATGTCGAAAGACGAATATACTGATATTTTTTATTGGAAAGTGCCTCCTTACACACAGCCGGAATATTTATGGTATAATCGAAAACAAAATACTCCCGGAGCCAATTATAATGCGAATGAAGCTTTTACCAGATATGTACGCGCTTTTTGGTTGTCATCAGAATATGCACAGGGAACAGGGAATGATGCTGCGTCTTATAATGCTCCGACGCAAAATATGGTAGATATGTATGAAAAGCAAGGTGATGACGGATTATATTATCCAATCTCACATCCCAATGCTAAATATAATGACCAGAAACCTTATGAGAAGCGGGATCCTCGTTTTTATAATAATATTCTGTATCCGGGGAATAAATGGGGAGCTAATGCGAGTGGAGCTGCCCAATATATAACGACGTATGTGGATGGTAACATGTATAAAACGGTTGTAAATAATAATTTTACCAACAAGCGTCAGCAGACCGGATATTTGTGTAAGAAGTTCATTTGGGAAGGAGAAGATCAATGGAAGAAATTGTATGGTCTGAACCGGGTAATTACGGTGTTTATTCGTGTGTCACAGGTTTATCTTGATTTGGCAGAGGCTTCTTTCGAAGCAACGGGAAGCGCTACGGCAAAGGTGGAAGGATGTGACTATTCTGCTTTGGAAGCTTTAAATGTGATTCGTAACAGGATTGGGATAGGAAATGTGCCAAGTGTTATTTATAATGATGAAAAAGCCTTCAGGCAGGCCATCCGTCGTGAACGTGCAGTGGAACTGATGTTTGAAGATCATCGCTGGTGGGATATTCGTCGCTGGATGGTTGCCCACGAACTTTTCTCGGAACAATATCCGATTAAGGGAATACAAGCTACACCTAAGAATGCGAATCATGCTAACGTAAAGGATAAGAGTACATTGGAATTTACTTTTAAAGTGATAGATGTGGTTCCTGAAGAACGCATATTTGAAATGAAGAATTATTGGTATCCGTTCTCCATGAATGATGCTGCGTCATTGAATAATTTAGTACAGAATCCTGGCTGGTAAATTAGTTTTTTAGGATCATTAAAAAATAGAGCAATGAATAAATATATATTATATACAAGTTGTTTGATGTTGTCTTGGGGGATGGGTTTGAGCACTCCCTGTAATGCCCAGAATAAGAGGAATGCTAAAAGGGCAAAGACAACGAAAGCTGCGTTGATTGTGAATATCAACACAACGATTGTTGATGAGGACAATCGGCCGATAAAGGATGCAGAGATTATTACCAGTGAGGGTGCGATTACGCACTACACCGATAAAGAAGGTAAGGTCTCCATCCAGTCAAGGGCGAATGGGATTATTCTGGTTGAGGCACTGGGATATGAAGATATAATTGTTGATTTGGCAAAGGAGCAGTTTCCTAAGGTACTAAAAATGAAGAAGACGGAAATGCTAGCTTCCGGAAAATATAAAATAGAACGTCCGGATGGGGGAGTGACCTATCAAAAGAATTTGGTCGGTGCTATTGGAAGTACTACGGGAGAAGATTTATCGACTTATCCTGATTTCTCGTTGTCGAATACTTTGCAGGGACGTGTTCCCGGATTGGTGGTACGCTCTAATGTGAATGGTTTGGGAAATAATACTGCCACTCTTTATGTACGCGGATTACACGGATACACGAATAATGATGCTATCGTAATTGTGGACGGGATAGAACGCAGCATGGACGATATAATTCCTGAAGAGGTGGAAACGATCGATGTGCTAAAAGATGCTACAGCTAAGATTCTTTATGGTGCCCGTGCTGCCAATGGCGTTCTTGTTGTGACTACCAGGAGGGGAGAAGCTAACAAACGGGTGATTCGCGCATCTGTAGAGGCTGGTGTGATGTTGACTACCAGGTTGCCTAAGTTTCTGAATTCTTATGATTATGCAACCTTGTATAATGAAGCTCGGCGGAATGATGGTATGCCGGATTTTTATTCATCCGATCAGTTGAATGGATATAAGAACTCTTCGGGAGTGAATGACTTATTATATCCGAATGTAGATTACTATGATTACTTTCTACAAAAACAAAGTATGTATCGGAAGGCTATGGTTGATTTGAATGGAGGAAACAATAAAGTGAGATACTCTATGATTGTCAATTATGTAGGTGGAAATGGTTTTGAAAAGATTGGAGATCGTCCTGATCTGAATCGGTTGAATGTACGTGGAAATCTGGATATAAAAATAACTGATTACTTGAGTGTCGTTGCAGATGCGGCAGCACGTCTTGAATTACGTGATTGGAGTAGTGTAGATGGAAGTACTACATTTTCTAACTTGTCGACATTGCGTCCGAATGAATATCCTCTGACTATTTCATCAGATGCTTTGGGGTTGGAACCGGATGCGAAAGGTGTTCCTTTTTTCGGAGCAAGTATTCGTCAGCCGGAAAACTTGTTTGCTAATATGGAATATGGAGGGTTCACTTCCGAAAGATATGTGACTAGTCAGACTAATATAGGACTGGATTTCACATTGGATAAATTTGTGAAAGGACTACGTGCAAGTGCATTTATGACTTTTGATAACTATAATTATTTCCGGCAGGGACAGGTAAATGTATATCCTACGTATGCTATCAACATGATTAATGGAGAACCGGAGTTTCGTCAGATGAAGCAACTGAATTTGCAGGATGACCAGTCCAGGTTAGGAGAAGAAACTCGTCGGACGTTGGGTTGGCGTGCTAATGTCGGTTATTCCAATCGTTTTGGAAAACATGATGTGGCAGCGATGCTGGCTTATCATTATTATCAGGATGAAGTGAAGGGAGATGCACAGGATGTGAAGAATACCAATACCACATTACGTTTGAACTATGGTTTCGATAACAAATATGTGTTCGAAGGAGATTGGGCATTAATGGGAAGTAATCGTTTCGAGAAAGGGAACCGGTATTTTTTATCTGGTGCCATTGGAGCCGGTTGGATTCTTTCGAATGAAGCTTTTCTAATAGATTGTGATGCTATTAATTTCTTGAAAGTAAAAGCAAGTATGGGTATTCTCGGGTATGATAGAAGCACCGATTTCTTGTTGTATAAAACTGCTTGGCAGAATGGAGATAATTTGTCTTTAGGTGAGCAGAATAAATCTACTTATCATACCACTCAACTTCTACGTTTGGGTAATAAAAACTTAAAGTGGGAGCGTTCTACAGAATGGAATATCGGTGTGGAAGGATTTTTCTTGAGAAATCGTCTGAAAGCGGAAATCAATTATTTCAATGAATTGCGCGATAACATTATCGGAATTCAAGGTAGTGCTTATGCTGATGTATTAGGTAACTTCGTCAGCTATCATAATATTGGTAAGGTACGCAATAATGGTATTGATGCTTATGTACAGTGGAATGACCGGAATGGTGACTTCTCCTATCAGGTTGGTGTCAATATTACATGGTCTAAAAATAAACTGTTGAAATGGGATGAAGTGAATTTCCCGGATTCATATTTAAAAACTGTGGGTAAACCGACCGATGCAATGATGGGGTATCAGGCGTTGGGATTGTTTGGTAAAGACGTGTCTTTAGGAAGAAATATACCTCAATTGTTAGGGAACTATCAGGATGGTGATATAGCTTATGTTGACTTGAATAATGATGGTGTAGTAGATGCGCGGGACAAAAAAATGCTGGGAAATTCGTATCCGAGAACGGTGTTGGGTATAGATGCCAATTTACAGTATAAGAACTGGGGATTATATATTTTAGGTACCGCCGAACTAGGTTTGAACGTATGGAAGAACAATGCTTATTATCAAAATAAGGGAGAGGGCAAATATTCAGTACTGGCTTTAGACAGATGGCATCCGGAAAACAACCCGAATGGAACTTATCCCCGGCTTACTACTACGGAAGGTGAAAATAATTTCGTTAATTCCAGTTTTTGGTTAGGGAATGGTTCTTATTTCCGGCTGAAGAATGTGGAGCTTAGCTATACCATTACCAATAAGAAAGAAAATGCTTTGGCAAAGAAGATAAAGATATTTGGTCGTGGTACAAATTTGTTTTCCTTATCTAAAGAAAAGGACTTGGATCCGGAGTTGATAAATGCAGGAATTAATAATTATCCTGTCTACCGGACATTGACAGGTGGAGTAACTGTAACATTTTGAGTAACTTAATAGAACTGAATTATGAAAAAGGTTAGATTGATATATATACTTCCATTGCTTTTGGGAACATTAAGTTCTTGTAGTGATGTATGGGATGAAAAGACGAATAATGAATGGGAACCGAAATATATCTGGACTGTATCGGAAGTGGCCCAGGGAGTGCTGAATAATGCATATCGTGCTATTCCTAACCGACCGGATAATTATGGTAATAATTTCTTGGATGCAGCAACAGACAATGCGTTGACCAGTCTGTACAGTTCTTCTGTATACAAATTGACTACGGGTAAATATTCTGCGATAGATAATCCGTTGGGAATTTGGAGTACTTGTTATCAACAGTTGCAATATATAAATAGCTTTCTGGAGAACGGACTGGGTGACGAAACAAAATATGATAAGATTGATGCTGATAAAGATGCTGCTTATAAGAAGCGCTTGAAAGGTGAAGCTTATTTTTTACGTGCGTTTTGGGGATTCAGAATGTTACAACAGTATGGAGGAAAAACCGATGATGGAAAGGCGCTTGGTTATCCGCTTGCTTTACATCTCATAACTGAAGAGGAAGCTGCAAACCTGACCTCGTTTGAACGTGATACCTATCAGAAATGTGCAGAACAGATCATGGCTGATTGCGATATGGCAATTGAATGTTTACCGGCACAATATTCAGGAGATGATCCTGTGCTTGGAGTTACTGAAGTAGGGCGTGCCACTCAATTAGCTGCTGCTGCTTTGAAAAGCAGAACAGCATTATATGCTGCAAGTCCGGCTTTTCAACCGGACGCCTTGACAAAGATAAATGAAATGGGGGATTTTACGGTGAAGGATGTTGCAGCTTATACTGAAAAGTGGGCAGCTGCCGCTATGATTGCGGATGAAGTATTGAAAATGGATGGTTTTGGTAACTTCTATGGTTTGAAAGCAACTGACTTGGCAGATGCTGGTAATACAACGCCTGCCGAGTTCCTTTTCCGTACTTATTTTAATTCCAGAGATTTGGAAAATAAACATTTCGCTCCTTATTATTTAGGTAAAGCTAATACGGTTCCCTCGCAGAATCTGGTGGATGCTTTTCCTATGAAAACGACCGGTTATCCTATCTCTGATACTCAAAATTCAGCTTATGATCCGGAAAATCCGTATGATGGGAGAGACAATCGTTTCTATTTGAATATTTATTATCAAGGTGCTGTATATGGTAAGACGGGATTGCCGGTAGATGTTGTTTATGGCGGTAAAGATTCACAGTTTTATGATCCTTTTGCTTCCCGGTCGGGATATTATCTGGCTAAATTCCTGTCAAAGAATGAGGCAATGTTAGATCCTTTGGCTTCTACAAATGCACAGCATTATTATCCGATTTTTCGTAAAGCGGAAGTCTTTCTGAATTATGCAGAAGCAGCCAATGAGGCTTGGGGACCTAAAGGGAAAGATCCGGACGGTATCTGTAAGTTTACTGCTTATCAGGTAATCAAAACGATTCGTCAGACTTCCGGAGGAATTACCGATACGAAGTACCTGGATGAGATGGCTGCCAGTAAAGAGTCTTTCCGAATATTGATACAGAATGAGAGACGTTTAGAACTGGCTTTTGAAAATCAGCGGTATTATGATATGCGCAGATGGCTGTTGCCTCTGAATGAAGCAGTGAAAGGAGTGGTGGTGACAAAAGAAGGCGATGATTTGATTTACACTTCTCAAAAAGTGGAAGATCGCAAATTTGATGGTATTCGTTACTATTATTCTCCACTTCCTTATTACGAATGTGTGAAGAATCCTAATTTGGTTAATAATCTGGGTTGGAAATAAGAATCCTAAAAAGACTGTAATATGAAAAAGATAAATATACTATATTGTGTTTTGTGTGTAATACTCATGTCATCTTGTTATGAGGACTATACGAAAGACTACAACTATTCTACTGCTTATTTCGCTTCTCAAAAACCATTGAGAACAGTGATAGCCGATAGAGATATGCAAATCAGAGTGGGAGTGGCTATTGGAGGGAAGAGAGAGGTAGATATGAATGACTGGGCAGAATTTGAAATTGATCCGGCTTTGTTGACTGGGACAGGGTTGGAAGTTCTTCCGAAAGAGTATTATACATTGTCGGATAATAATCTATTCCGAGTTTCTAAAAATACATTGGCGGTTGCAGATGTCGCTATTACTTTCACCAATACTTTTTATGAGGATGTAGCTTGTACAGAAACTCATTATGCCTTGCCATTCAGAGTGAAATCCAGTTCGTTGGATAAAATATTGGAAGGACAGGATTATAGTATTGTAGCTGTCAAATACATAAGTACATATCACGGAACGTATTATATAAAAGGTAAAGTCAGTGAACTGGATGCCTCTGGTGGAATAGTGAGCACAGAGTCGTATGGCAAGACTGATTTGTCTAAAAATGACACGCGTGAAGTAAGTACGTTAGCAAAAAATGTATTGCTACGTCAAGGGGTAGGTAATAATGCTATTGCTACTAATGAAAAGGTAAAGATGACATTTCAAAGCGATCATAAGGTAAAAGTGGAAACGGCTGATGGTGGCATTGAGATAACTGAAGGCAGCGGCACGTTTAATGATTCAGGAGAGAATCTGGAGATTTCATTGAAGTATCGCTATACAAAATCTGGGAAAAAATATGAAGTAGAGGAAACATTGATTCGCAGACAGGATCCATTGAAGGATTTACGTTATGAAGAATGGTAATAGGTGAAAAGTGATAAAAAGAGCATTAGTTTTTTAAAGAATAAAGGTATGAAGAATGTTTATCTGTTAGTTTGTATGGTACTATTTGTAGGATGTACTTCTTCGGATAGTATAGTAGTAAAACCAAATTTATTGGTTATTATGGCAGATAGTTTAAGCTATGTTGATATTGGGGTGTATGGTCAGGATTCTGTTTCTACCACTCCCAATATCGATAAGCTGGCACAAGAAGGAGTTTGTTTTACCCATGGATATTCTGTTTCATCCAATTCAGTCTCCGGTCAATATGCTTTGATGACAGGAAAATGTCCATGGAAGAAGGCGGTGGAGGAAGAAACAATTACTTTACCTGAAATGATGAAGAAAGTGGGATATAAGACTGCGGCTATCGGTAGTTGGCATTCGGAGGTTGAACAAATGGCTGAAGAATCTGCCCGGCAAATGGGATTTGATTATTCGGGTGGTGAGGTCGACATGAACCTGCCGGATTGTTCTATATATGAGGCAATGAATCTTATTTCACAATTCAAGAAAGAACCTTTTTTCTTGTATTATGGTTTGGGAGGAACGGCTGTGTCTTCTACCCATGAAGAAATAGATGAATATATTGGAAAGTTGTTATCTTGCCTGGCGGATAGAGAGATGCTGGATAATACATTGATTGTTTTTTCCAGTTATCGCAGCTCGGTTGATGATAACAACCATGTCCCATTTTTTGTGTATTGGAAAGGCAAGATTTCTCCGGTAGTGTCGGATGCTTTGGTCAGTCCGGTGGACTTAATCGCATCCTTAGGCAAACTGGTGGGTGTTTCTGTGCCTGAAGGGTTGGATAGTCATGAATATGTAAATGCTTTTATGGGCAAATCTTTAGAAGCCCGTGAAGATCTTGTATTGGAGGTTCAGGGGGAAATGAGGAGGATTTCTGCCAACTCTAATGGTAGAACGTAATTAATAAAATAGATATAATTATGGAAGGGAAAATTAGTAAATACCTTTTGAGAAGTATATGTTTATTTGTTGGGGTATTTATTGTTAGTGAAAGTCTCTGGGCATGTAGTTATGAAGAGAAAGAGGATCGGACTAATATCAAGGCGGATACAGTTCTGACATATCTTGATTATCCTACGGGTAAATTATATATTTATAATTCTGAAGGAACAAAGAAGCTAAACAATCCAGCCATTGTTTTCTTTTTCGGGGGAGGTTGGAATTCAGGTTCCCCAAAGCAGTTTGAGCCGCAAGCAAAGTATTTGACGAAGTATGGAATTACAGTTGTACTAGCTGATTATCGTACCAAAAATAATGCCGGAACTACTCCCAAGGAAGCATTGATGGATGCAAAATCAGCCATGCGTTTTTTAAAGAAAAATGCAATATCCTTATGTATTGATCCTGAAAAAATATTGGCGGGAGGTGGATCAGCAGGCGGACATTTAGCGGCTGCGACTGCATTTTGCGGTAATATTAATCATCCGAAAGATGATCTTTCTGTTTCATCGGTTCCTAAAGCTTTGATTTTGTTTAATCCGGTTGTTGATAATAGTCTCGAAGGGTATGGATTTAATAGGGTGAAAGATTATTATGAAGACTTTTCTCCCATCCACAATATAAAGAAAAATGCTCCTCCTACTATTTTCTTTCTAGGTACAGAAGATAATATTATTTCAGTGGAAACAGCACAGAAATTTAAGGAGAAGATGGAAGCTGTGGGTGCCCGATGTGATTTATTCTTATATACAGGACAGAAACATGGATTTTTCAATTCGCAGCATAAAGAGTATTTTGAGAAAACAATGGTTGAGACTGTGACTTTCTTGAAGTCTTTGGGATATATTGGTGATTAATAAATACAGCAACACATGATGAATAAATCTATATTATTAATGGGCACATTGCTGGTTTCTACTTTTGTGGAAATTGCGGCACAAAAGAATAGCGAAAATCCCAATATTATATTTGTCCTGGCTGATGATATGGGAATCGGTGATTTGGGTTGCTATGGCCAAAAGAAGATAAAAACGCCGAACATAGATAAGTTGGCAGAAAAGGGGGTGCTGTTTACTAATCATTATTCAGGTTCTACTGTGAGTGCTCCTTCCCGTTGTAGCTTATTGACGGGAAAACATACTGGACATGCGTATATTCGTGGAAATAAAGGAATAAAATCAGAAGAAGGATTTTTTGATCTGCATTTACCTTCCGATGAGGTGACGGTAGCGGAAATTTTGAAAAGAAAGGGATATGCCACTATGTGCGTTGGTAAATGGGGATTAGGAGGGCCTCATACAACGGGAAGTCCTGTTAGAAAAGGGTTTGATTATTTCTTCGGTTACTTGAGTCAGGGTGCAGCTCATCGTTACTACCCGGAATATTTGTATGAGAATGAAGACAAAGTGATGTTGAATAAAAAAGTGTACAGTCATTTTTTGATAATGGAGAAAGGATTGGATTTTATCCGGAAAAATGCCGGACATCCCTTTTTTGCTTATTTTGCTATAACACCTCCCCATGCGGATTTGGATTATCCGGACTTGAGTCAATATGAAGATGCTTTTCCGGAAACGCCATATATCAACAATAAGCAGAAGGGGTTTAAAACGCAAATGAAACCGAAAGCGGCGTATGCATCCATGGTGAGCGAAATAGATAAGAATGTAGGGCAGATCATTCAGTTGCTGAAGGAAAAAGGCATTCTGGAAAATACGATTATTATTTTTTCATCTGATAATGGAGTGCATTGTGTCGGTGGGCATGAACCGGATTTTTTTGATAGCAATGGACCATATCGTGGATATAAAAGAGACTTGTATGAAGGAGGAGTACGGGCACCGTTTATTGTCAGTTGGCCAAAGATGATAAAAAAGAAGAGAACGGTGGAACATATTACCACATTTTGGGATTTCTTACCGACTGTAACCGAACTTGTCGGAGCTGATATGGTGAAAGGGATTGATGGTATCTCTTATTTGCCTTTGTTGACAGGAAACGGTGAAGTATCTCATAGCCATGAATATATATACTATGAGTTTTATGAACAGGGAGGGAAGCAGTCGATTCTGAAAGATGGGTGGAAACTGGTTCGATTAAATATGTCGAAACCGGAGAAGTTGAAAGAAGAGTTATATTATCTTCCGGATGACATAGGGGAGCAATATGATTTGCTGAAAGAGAATCCTCAAAAAGTGGAAGAATTGCGAATATTAGCAATGAAGGCACGAACCGAAAGCCTACATTTCAGTTGGAAATCGGAGAAGTAATGTGAATCAGAAAAGCAGAGGAAGGCAGACAAAAGTGGAAGAGGGGGTTGTCAGGATGCTAGATTCTACCGAATTATGACAAAAGTGTTCTGTTTTTCTTGTAGATTTGGACATTTTGAAGTACCTTGCACACCTATTTTAAAGAATATTTTTTTAACAGGAGAATAACAGGTATGGATAATCATGTTGTAATAATGGCTGGTGGCATAGGGAGTCGCTTTTGGCCGATGAGCACTCCGGAATGTCCTAAACAATTTATTGATGTAATGGGATGTGGCCGGTCGCTGATTCAGTTGACGGCAGATCGTTTCGACGGTGTTTGCCCCAGGGAAAATATGTGGGTCGTAACTTCTGAAAAATACATTGATATTGTTCGGGAGCAGTTGCCGGAAATTCCGGAAAGTAATATTTTGGCGGAGCCTTGTGCGCGCAATACTGCACCCTGCATTGCTTTTGCTTGCTGGAAGATTAAGAAAAAACATCCGAATGCTAACATTGTAGTAACTCCTTCGGATGCATTAGTCATTGATACGGGAGAATTCCGTAGAGTGATGGAGAAAGCCCTTCGTTTCACAGATGATGGCAGCGCTATTGTAACGATAGGTATCCGGCCAACTCGTCCGGAAACCGGATACGGATATATTGCTGCTGCCGATCAGCTCCAGACAGATAAAGAGATTTATACAGTAGATGCTTTTAAGGAAAAACCGGATAAAGAAACTGCCGAAAAGTATCTGACAGAAGGCAATTTCTTCTGGAATGCGGGAATCTTTGTATGGAATGTGCGTACTATTACTTCCGTGATGCGTGTATATGCTCCGGGCATCGCACAAATTTTCGATCGCATTTTCCCCGATTTCTATACAGAGAAAGAGAATGAAACAATCAAGAAGTTATTCCCTACTTGCGAAAGCATTTCTATCGACTATGCAGTGATGGAGAAAGCGCAGGAGATTTATGTACTTCCCGCTTCTTTTGGCTGGTCAGATCTGGGTACATGGGGAGCACTTCGCGGTTTGCTTCCACAGGATAAGTCTGGAAATGCAACCGTAGGAACCGATATCCGTTTGTATGAAAGTAAAAATTGTATTGTGCATGCCAGCGAAGAAAAACGAGTAGTTATTCAAGGCTTGGATGGATATATCATTGCAGAGAAAGATAACACATTATTGATCTGCAAGCTGGAAGAAGAGCAAAGAATTAAGGAATTCTCGAAATAAAATTTATTTCGAGAATTGATATTCATGTGGTGTCATTCCTGTCATTCGCTTAAAGAACTTCGAGAAAAAAGAAGGATTAGGGAAGTTCAATTCATCAGAAATTTGATAAACAAGCAGATTGCTATGTTTTAGCAATACTTTAGCTTCTAATATAATGGACTGGTTTATCCAGTCCATTACTGTTTGTTGACTGGTTTGGCGGATGATCGTATTAAGATAACGAGGAGTGAGACATAGCTTATCCGCATAAAAACTAACATTACGTTCTTTCTTGCTATAAGCATTGACTAAAGAAATGAAACGCTGGAAAATCTCTTCCTGATGTGTCTGACAGCTCTGTTCTTTTTGATTGTTGTTTTTGACAAGATATTCTATATTGCACAAAAGACTGATTAGTAGATATTGAATAGCTTCCCGTCGGAACGTTGGTTCTTGTAATATATTCCATATTAAAGCAAAGTAGCTCTTAAACAAATCGTATTCATGTGAGGTCAGAGATAATATGAGATTTTTCTGTAACTGTGAAAGATGAGTGAAAAAATTGTCTTTTCCGGCTATAGAAAGAAATTCTGCGTCCATGCCTACCATCTGCATATCAAAATCCGGAGAGACTTCTATAATCTGAAGAATGGAATTCGGAACAATTACTAATAGCTTGTCCGGCTGAAAAGTTTCTTCTATCAGGTTGATTAATACGCGTGCATATCCCTGTTTGATGACTGCGATACGTCCCTCTTTGATACGGTAAGGTTGATCCACTGTGATAAGATTGGATTCTATTTTGGCGAAGCTGTTTACGAATCCGAAATGCGGAGATATAAAACGAAATTCGTTAAATCGGACGACATCCGGATTTACTAAGATTTCGAGACCTATGTTCAATGGTATTTTCTTTTCCATTTCTATCTGTTTTTCCGCCAAAGATAATAAAAATCAGCAAATAGCCTTTATTCTTTCTCTTTATCGAACTATTGGGACATTTTTACTAACTATCGGAATGTGAACGTATCTTTGAAACCTCTATCTTTGTCTTTTGAAGAAATTAAAGAAATGATGTGTATGAAAAGAATGGTTTTCAGTTTCTCCTTTTTATTGTTTGTATCGGGAATAAATGCGCAGATAACGTTGGAAGAATGTCAACGGAAGACGCAGGAAAATTATCCGTTGGTACATCAGTATGGCTTGGTGGAGAAAACAAAGGAATATAATCTTGAGAATGCGGCAAAAGGATATTTGCCACAGTTTGCCCTTTCGGCTAAAGCTTCTTATCAGAGTGAGGTAACGGAAATTCCGGTGAAGCTTCCCGGAGTGGATTTGAAAGGACTGCCGAAAGATCAGTATCAGGTGATGTTGGAGTTACAACAGAAAATCTGGGATGGTGGAGGAATCCGGACGCAGAAGAAACAAACGACTGCGGAAGCGGAGATAGAGAAAGAAAAACTGAATGTGGATATGTATGCGCTAAATAGTCGTGTAAATGACCTTTATTTTGGGATTCTTTTGTTGGACGAGCAACTGAAACAGAATGCATTGTTGCAAGATGAACTGGAGAGAAATTATCGCCAGATTACTGCCTACGTGGAAAATGGCATTGCCAATCAGGCCGATTTGGATGCTGTGAAAGTGGAGCAGTTGAACACAAAGCAGAAAAGAGTTGAACTGGTTTCGTCGCGTATGGCATATTTGAAGATGCTTTCACTTCTGGTAGGAGAGAAGTTGTCGCAGGAAACGGTTTTGGAGAAACCTGTTCCTCAAGATGAGATTTCGGCTGTCAGTGAGATTCGTCGTCCGGAATTGTCTTTGTTTAATGCGCAAGGAGTCGGATTACAAGTACAGGAGAAAGCTTTGAATGTACGTCATCTTCCACAGTTCGGATTGTTTGTGCAGGGAGCCTATGGAAACCCCGGACTGAATATGCTGAAAAATGAATTTTCTCCTTACTATATTGCGGGTGTTCGCCTTTCATGGAATTTCGGTAGTTTGTACACCTTAAAGAATGACCGGAAGGTAATTGAAAATAAACGCCGGCAATTGGATAATAACCGGGATGTATTTCTTTTTAATACAAGATTGGAGATGACACAACAGGATCAGGCTATCCAATCATTGGAAAAGCAAATGCAGGATGATGATGAGATTATCCGTTTGCGTACCAATATCCGCAAATCGGCAGAAGCCAAAGTGGCGAATGGAACATTGACGGTGACCGAGATGCTTCGGGAATTGACCAATGAGAGTTTGGCACGTCAGTCGAAAGCGTTGCATGAAATTCAACGGTTAATGGGAATTTATCAATTGAAATATACTACGAATGATTAATATAACTTCTTTAGATATGGAACGAATGACAAAGATAGGAATGGTTGGAGTGGCATTGATAATGTTGGCTGCTTGTGGTAAGGGAATACCCAGCTATGATGCAACCGGCACGTTTGAAGCCACAGAAGTGATAGTCTCTGCCGAAGCTGCCGGAAAGTTGTTGCGACTGGAGGTAGAAGAGGGGACAAGACTGAAAGCAGGTGAGGAGATTGGACTGGTGGATACGGTGCAATTGTATTTGAAGAAATTACAACTGGAGGCCAGTATGAAATCAGTGGAAAGCCAACGTCCGGATCTTGCTAAACAGATAGCTGCTACCAAACAGCAAATAGCAACAGCTGAACGTGAAAAGAAACGCGTGGAAAACCTGCTTGCTGCTGGAGCGGCGAATCAGAAACAGTTGGACGACTGGGATGCACAAGTCAAATTGCTTGAAAGGCAGCTTGTCGCACAGGAATCATCATTGCAGAATAGTACAAATAGCCTGATAGAACAAGGAAATTCGGTTGCCATACAGGTTGCACAGATGGAGGATCAGTTAGCTAAATGTCATGTCCAGTCGCCTATCGAAGGTACAGTATTGGCAAAATATGCAGAAGCCGGTGAATTGGCGGCGATAGGTAAACCGCTGTTTAAAGTGGCTGAAGTGGATCGCATGTATTTGAGGGCTTACATCACCTCCGAACAGTTGTCGCAAGTGAAACTGGGAGATGAGGTAACTGTGTATGCTGATTATGGAAACTCGGAGCAGAAAGCTTATCCGGGGGTAGTGACATGGATTTCCGACCGTTCGGAGTTCACTCCCAAAACGATTTTGACGAAAAACGAACGTGCTAATTTGGTATATGCAGTGAAAATTGCCGTGAAGAATGACGGAGCATTGAAGATTGGTATGTACGGAGGAGTGACATTGAAAAATTAAAAATTGAAGATTAAAAATTAAACGCAAGGGAATGGCAAAGGGAGAACCCATAGTGGTTGTGAAAGAAGTCGGCAAGAACTATGGAACAGTGGAGGCGCTGAAAGACGTTTCTTTCGTTGTGGAACGAGGAGAAATCTTTGGTCTGATAGGGCCTGATGGTGCCGGTAAGAGTTCCTTATTCCGTATTCTGACTACTTTGTTGCTGGCGGATAAAGGAACGGCCATGGTTGCCGGGCTGGATGTGGTAACGGATTATAAACAGATTCGTACGAAAGTGGGATATATGCCCGGTCGTTTTTCACTTTACCAGGATCTTTCGGTAGAAGAGAATCTGGAGTTTTTTGCTACCGTGTTCCATACGACAGTTCAGGAGAATTATGATTTAATTAAAGATATCTACCAACAGATAGAACCGTTCAGGAAAAGAAGGGCAGGGGCTTTGTCAGGTGGTATGAAGCAGAAACTGGCATTGAGCTGTGCTTTGATTCATAAACCGAATATTTTATTCCTGGATGAACCTACTACCGGAGTAGATCCCGTGTCACGTAAGGAATTCTGGCAAATGCTCCGAAACTTACGGGAACAGGGTATTACCATTGTTGTTTCTACTCCCATCATGGATGAGGCCCGGCAATGTGACCGGATTGCTTTCATCAATCATGGACAGATTCATGGCATTGATACTCCCGAACGTATTCTTCATCAATTTGCGTCTATCCTTTGCCCTCCTTCCTTGGAGCGGGAGGAAGTGAAGCATGAAGTAGCTCCGGTCATTGAGGTGGAACAGTTGACAAAATGTTTTGGAAATTTTACCGCAGTAGATCATATCTCCTTTCAGGTGAACCGGGGCGAGATATTTGGCTTTCTGGGTGCTAATGGAGCAGGAAAGACGACAGCTATGCGTATGCTTTGCGGATTAAGTAAACCGACATCAGGCATCGGAAAGGTGGCAGGATATGATATTTACCGGGAGGCCGAACAAGTTAAGAAACATATCGGATATATGAGCCAAAAGTTTTCGCTATATGAAGATCTGAAAGTGTGGGAGAATATCCGTCTGTTTGCCGGAATTTATGGCATGAAGGAACAAGACATAGAACGGAAGACGGAAGAATTGTTGGATCGTTTGGAGCTTACTGCCGAACGGGATACTCTGGTGAAGAGCCTTCCGGTGGGATGGAAACAGAAATTGGCTTTTTCAGTATCAATATTCCATGAACCGAGAATCGTTTTTCTGGATGAGCCGACCGGTGGAGTAGATCCTGCTACGAGAAGACAGTTCTGGAAATTGATCTATCAGGCAGCTGATCAGGGTATTACCGTGTTTGTCACTACCCATTATATGGATGAAGCAGAATATTGCAACCGGATATCTATCATGGTGGACGGTCAGATAAAAGCACTTGATACACCTGCCCGTCTGAAACAACAATTCGGTGCGGAAACGATGGATGACGTTTTTCAGAAATTAGCCCGCGGTGCGGTGCGCAAAGCAGATTGATTATGAGACAGTTTATAGCTTTTATAAAGAAAGAGTTTTATCATATTTTCCGTGACCGGCGAACCATGCTGATTTTGTTGGGGATGCCTGTTGTGCAAATTATTCTATTCGGTTTTGCTATCAGCACGGAAGTGAAGAATGTTCGGTTGGCGGTGCTCGATCCTTCTAATGATGTGGTAACGCGAAAAATAATTGATCGTTTGGATGCCAGTGAGTATTTCACCGTTACTGCACGTTTTCATTCGCCCCAGGAAATGGAAGCTGCTTTCCTAAAGAATGAAGTTGATATGGCGATTGTCTTTAGCGAACGGTTTGCGGATGATCTCTATACGGGTGATGCTCGTGTACAGCTGATAGTAGATGCAACAGATCCCAATATGTCGACTTCGCAAGTTAATTATGCGACAGGAATCGTTTCTATGGTAGGCCAGGAGATGATTCCCCCGAATATGTCGGCTGCCCGCCTGACTCCTGATATCAAATTGCTCTACAACCCGCAGATGAAGAGTGCTTATAACTTTGTTCCGGGAGTGATGGGCTTGATCCTGATGCTGATTTGCGCCATGATGACCTCGATTTCCATTGTTCGTGAGAAAGAAACAGGCACGATGGAAGTATTATTGGTTTCACCTGTGAAGCCGCTATTTATTATTTTGGCAAAGGCTGTACCTTATTTTGTGCTGTCGTTCGTCAATCTGATAACGATCCTTTTGCTTTCGGTCTTTGTGTTGGATGTTCCGGTGGTAGGAAGTTTGTTCTGGTTAATCACGGTATCTTTGCTGTTTATCTTCGTATCCTTGGCATTGGGCTTATTGATTTCATCAGTCACACGTACACAGGTTGCGGCCATGCTGGTTTCCGGATTGATGCTGATGATGCCCACAATGCTTTTATCGGGCATGATTTTCCCTATAGAGAGTATGCCGGTGATACTTCAATGGATCTCGGATATACTTCCGGCACGTTGGTATATACAGGCTGTGCGTAAACTGATGATTGAAGGAGTACCAGTTGCATTGGTGTATAAAGAGATTGGTATCTTGTTATTGATGGCGACGGTACTTATTACGATCAGTATCAAGAAATTTAAGTATAGATTGGAATAATATGTCGATATGCCAATTGGTTGTATGAATAGTATACAGTGTGCTAATGGGCAGATTGATAAATGGAAGAATTATTTATGATAAAGTTCCTGATAGAAAAAGAGTTTAAACAATTGCTTCGCAATTCGTTTCTTCCGAAATTGATTCTTGTATTTCCATGCATGATTATGCTGTTGATGCCTTGGGCGGTAAACCTGGAAATCAAGAATATACAGCTGAATATTGTGGATAATGACCATTCGGCTATTTCACAACGTTTAGTCAATAAGATTGCCGCCTCTACCTATTTCCGTCTGGTGGAAGTGCCGGCTTCGTATGAAGAAGGCCTACGGAATATTGAAATTGGAACGGCGGATATTGTGATGGAAATTCCGCGGCATCTGGAACGGGATTGGATGAATGGAGAAGATACCCACATACTGATAGCAGCCAATGCTGTGAATGGGACAAAAGGAGGGCTGGGGAGTTCTTATCTATCTTCTATTATTAATGATTATGCAGCCGAGCTGCGTTCGGAATATCCTGCAACTGCTACAGTCTCCGGTGCTTTCCCTTCGATAGGCATTGATACACAGGGGTTGTTTAATCCGAATCTGAACTATAAACTCTATATGATTCCGGCATTGATGGTCATGTTATTAACTTTGATTTGTGGTTTCTTGCCTGCATTGAATATAGTTAGCGAGAAGGAAGTAGGAACGATTGAGCAAATCAATGTGACGCCGGTTCCGAAGTTTATCTTTATTTTGGCAAAGCTCCTGCCTTACTGGTTGATTGGTTTTGTGGTGCTGACTGTATGTTTCATATTAGCCTGGTTAATTTATGGCATAGTGCCGGTCGGTCATTTTCTATTGATTTACTTTTTCGCAGTTCTTTTCGTTCTGGTAATGTCCGGTTTCGGACTTGTTATTTCCAACTACTCGGCAACGATGCAACAGTCTATGTTTGTTATGTGGTTCTGTTTGTTGGTTGTAATTTTGATGAGTGGTTTGTTTACTCCCATTAGCAGTATGCCGGAATGGGCTCAACTAATTACCAGGCTCAATCCTTTGAGGTATTTTATGGAAGTGATGCGAATGGTGTATTTAAAGGGGAGTGGTTTCTTTGATTTACTGCCACAGTTTGGAGTATTGTTGTTTTTTGCAGTAGTGTTTAATAGTTGGGCAGTGATTAGTTATCGGAAGAATAACTAAGGATAATAATATAAAAACAGCTCGTTTCCCTTTCAGGGAAAGAGCTGTTTTATTACTTCTTATCACCGTTTCCGGTGAACAGCAAGTGGTTACCGTATTACTTTATTTCGATTTGCCGATTTGGCTTCTTCACTTCTTCTTCAGAGAGTTTCGGAAGTTCGATGTTTAAAACACCATGTTCTACGGATGCAGCAATTTTTTCTTTGTCCACATTGTCCGGTAGAATCATTGTTTGCTGGAACTTAGAGTATGAGAATTCGCGACGCAGATAGCGACCGTCTTTCTTTTCCTCCTTGTTTTCAGTCTTCTTCTCCATGCTGATAACGAGGTTGTTGTCTTCATCAATGCGAACATTGAAATCATCCTTCGTCATACCAGGAGCAGCCAATTCCACTTTGTACTCTTTTTCTGTTTCCAAAACATTAATTGCAGGTGCAGTAGCATTTGCTTTTACCATCCAATCGTTATCAAAGAAATCATTAAAGATACTTGGTAACCAACTTTGAGTTCTTCTAACAGGCATCATAATTTTAGTCTCCTATCTTTAAGTTAAACATTCAATTAATAAATTTAGAACTTCGGCATTTTCACTTCCGATGGTATCGGTTATCCCGCCTTCCATCGTCCGCTCTCGAACCGTTGTTCGCTTCTATAAATGCAAACCTTATGCCAAGAGATTTTAGAGACTAAAATTGTCTATTTGTCATTTTTATAATGTCATTTTTGCAATATAAATGACAAAATGTATCCTGTTTTTATTTATTTTATATAAGATAGATATTAATTTGATAACCTGTTTACTTCTTCTCGATCAGTTTGAACCTTATTCTTAGTGTTTGCCTTTCTTCGTCATAATCATAACTAATGATTTTGAAGGTACCCACTTCAGAAGTATGGGATACATGCAATCCGATGCAGGCGCAGGCATCATAATCTCCAATGCGGACAATGCGAAGAGTTTCGCTTGCATCGGCAGGTAGCTTACTTAAATCTACAATATCTTTGGCCTGTTCATGAGTCATAAACTCAACAGTCACAGGTAGGTTCTGACTGATTACCTCGTTCACTCTATCTTCAATAGACTGGATTTGTTCCGCTGTCGGACATGACGAAAGTATATAGTCACATTTGCTTTTTTTTCTTTCGATGTGGGCATTGCGAGAACGTGGGCAGCCAAAGGTTTTCACCATGGTGGCATTGAGTAAATGCTCTGCTGTATGCATAGGAGGGTATTCCTGCTTGTTGTGATCGTTGAGTTGAATTTGTTGTTCCATAAATTATTTCAAAAACTTTTTATTTTTAATATCTTCTAATATGCTCATTTGTTGAATTGCTATTTGATTTAATTTGATGAGTCTATCCTTTTGTGTCAAACCTTCGTTTATGAAAACTGCATTTAAGTTTTCCATATTTGATAAGCAGATAAGTTCGTTGATTGAGGCATAATCGCGGATATTTCCTTTTAAATTAGGGTGTGTATCCCGCCATTCTAAGGCTGTCATTCCAAACATGGCTACATTAAGGACATCAGCTTCGCTGGCATAAATCATAGATGTTTGCTGTGAAGTGATTTTTTGAGGGATAAGATGCTGTTTGATTGCATCAGTATGAATATGGTAATTAATTTTAGATAATTCTCGCTTTGCCGACCAACCAAGTTGAGCTTGCTCTTGCTCTTTGAGACGTTGGAATTCTTTTACTATGTATAATTCAAATTCAACGGAAATCCAACTTGCAAATTTGAATGCAATGTCTTTGTGAGCAAAAGTGCCTCCATATCGTCCTGATTTGGATATAATTCCAATAGCACAGGTGGTTTCTATCCATTTTTGAGGGGAAAGAGTAAACGCATTTAGTCCTGCTTCTTTTTTAAACCCCTCGAATTCGAGGGGTTTAAAATGGGGGTTGTACAATATCTCCCATAATCCTAAATATTCAATGGTCATTCTATTACGTAGCCAGTTGGCAATAACAGCATTGGCATCTGTCGTCTTGTATTTAGCTATGTCGGTTAAGGAAATGTAATCTGTATCGTTGATTTTTAGGATAGTAACATCTGTTTTCTGAACTGTAATCTTTGCCATATTCTGATTTTTCAGTAAAGGTAGAGCTATATTTGGGAATAAAGAAACGTATATCACTTTTTATTCAGAATATGTTAAACTCACTTCCATGCATCGGAGGTATCTCGCTTATTCAATTATTATTTTCTCTCCCAAGAAATGAGGTTGTTTATCTATACCTAAATCTATAAACATTTTGACTCTTGCAAGTAATTCCCGGATGTTAGTTTTCAGTCCGGCATAAGCATTTACATTTGGGGCGTTGTACCCGATGGCGTCTATTCCATTTTTCTCTGCAAGATAGATCGCTCGTTCGTTATGGAAACGTTGTGAGATGATGGTCAGACGATTCTGTCCAAACACTTCTTTGGCACGTACAACAGAGTCGAGAGTCCGGAATCCGGCATAATCTAAATAAATGAATTTTTCAGGAATACCTTTTTGTATGAGTGCTTTCTTCATTTCTTCCGGTTCATTGTAATCCTCTTTACGGTTATCGCCGCTGATGAGGATATATTTAATTTTCCCGGCTTTATATAACTCTACTGTTGCAAGAATTCGATAATCGAAATATAAATTGTTATTTCCATTTTTCAACTTGGGAGAAGTTCCGAGAAGTAATCCTACATTGTTGGAGGGGATAGTATTTACTTCCGTATATAGTTTGGAGACTGTGTGTTTCTTGATCGTCCTGTTACATACAAGTATGCTGATTACACACAGAATAGCTATTATTAGAGTGGTATAAAGTAGTTTGCGTTTCATGTTTCGGATAATAATTGTGACTTTACAAAAATACCATTCTTTTTTAGGAAATCAAGCATATAGACATAAAAAAAGGAGCAACGCCTTGCTCCAACCTTTGTTAACCTTAAATCTAATACTATGAAAAACACAATGCAAAGATACGGACTGTTGTGAAATTAGCAAATAATCCAAGAAAAAACGCATGTTATATAACATAGATTAAGAAAAAGTACCTTCGCCTTAACGGTTATTCGATATTTTGGACAACAGATAAATGCGTATGCTTCCATTTTTCTTTCTTCATCAACTTTTTTAATAATTACTATGAACTGATTTAATAGCTGAATTTATTCGAAAAAAGCAAAGCTACAAATAAATTTTAGCACATGCGATTTGCGTTATAAAGATTCAAAAATAGAAAAATCGAACTATACATTTTAATATATATAGTTTATTATTTATATATTTATAATAATACCGGTAAGTGTTCAAGGGGGCTTTTTAGGAAGGCGTAACCAGTTGTCATATAGTGAGTTATCTGCCTTTGGAGAGTGTTCCACTATGCGTTCGGCAAAAAGGCGCTTTTTATTCCCTAAATGGAGGCTCTAAACCCATGCGGCAGAGCCTCTGTTTGATACATTCAGAGGCTTCGTTTCAGGCAAATGAAGCCTCTAACTTTTGCTTCCCCAAAGACAGGTTATTAATATGCGAACGTATATGACTATTTAGAACCGAAACCAACTGAAAAGAACCGATGAATTTAGAAGCTCCCAGCGTATGGCGTATTTTTGCTGGAAACCTGAAAACAATAACAAATATGTAGAAAAAATCTCTCGCGTCTGACATTTATCAGCACATTATGGCATGGAAATGCACAAAAAATGCCCGTACAAAGTATGGTGCATCGCTTTTCTTTTTATCTTTGCATGAAATATAATATTACTAATACTTAATATAAACATGGATAAAAGAAGATGGGGCCAATGGATATTATTGGCTGTTGTTTGCTTGAGTTTCTCGATAGGAGAAAGCTATGCGCAGAAAAATGATTTTGCTAATCTACGTCGTTATTCAAAAGAAAATGCTGCACTTCCACAAGCGACAAAGAAAGACAAACGGGTTATTTTTATGGGAAATTCCATTACGGAAGGATGGGTAAGGACTCATCCGGATTTTTTCAAATCAAATGGTTACATTGGCCGTGGAATCAGTGGGCAGACTTCCTATCAATTCTTGTTACGGTTCCGGGAAGATGTGATTAATCTTTCTCCTGCTTTAGTGGTGATTAATGCTGGAACAAATGATGTCGCTGAAAATACACAAGCGTATAATGAAGATTATACATTCGGAAACATTGTTTCTATGGCGGAACTGGCAAAAGCAAATAAAATAAAAGTAATTTTGACTTCCGTATTGCCTGCTGCTGCATTTAAGTGGAGAATGGAAATAAAAGATGTTCCGCAGAAAATAAAATCTTTAAATGACCGGATAGAGGCTTATGCAAGAGCAAATAAAATTCCGTTTGTTAATTATTACAAGGCAATGGTGGTTGACGAAAATCAGGCCTTGAATCCTCAATATACTAAAGATGGAGTTCACCCAACGAGCGAAGGGTATGATATTATGGAACCGTTGATTAAAAATGCCATAGAGAAGGCTCTTTGATTTATCATCGCTTGAAGTAGGAATAATCCAACTATAAGAAATGGGAGGATTGCATGAATAGATTCAGTCGTAATGAACGATCAGTCTATATCTGCAATCCTCCTTAATTTATGCTTTAGAGAGTGGTACATTATGTCTTTTCAATTTTATATTTTTCATTGAAGGTGACGTATAGACATAAAAAAAGGAGCAACGCCTTGCTCCAACCTTTGTTAACCTTAAATCTAATACTATGAAAAACACAGCGCAAAGATACGGGATTCCGGTAACTTTGCAAATTATCAGCCCTTAATTGGTGTTTTTATAACACTAATTAATAGACTAAATGCGAAGTTACAGGTTTGTTAAGAGTTTCAGCCCTTAGCAATCAGGCTATAATAGGTGAACAAAGGGGAAATTTTATCCCCATTTCTCTTTCATCAAGTCCTCCAGTTTCAATAATTCGTCACGATATTGTGCGGCTTCGATAAATTCAAGTTTCTTGGCTGCTTCCTGCATCAGTTTGCGGGTACGCTCGATACTCTTTTCCATCTGCGCTTTACTCATATACTGCACTATCGGATCTGCTGCGATATTCGGAGTAGAAGGTTCTACATAAGCATGTCTTTCTTTCAACAGCTCATCTGCCTCTTTTGCATTACCGAATACAGACAAGTTTCTGGCCTTTTTAATCTGTTGCGGGGTAATTCCGTTTGCCTCATTGTATGCCAACTGCTTTTCGCGGCGACGGTTCGTTTCATCAATCGTCAGTTTCATACTATCCGTCATCTTATCAGCATACATGATTACCTTACCGTTCACATTACGCGCGGCACGTCCCGCAGTTTGTGTCAACGAACGGTGGGAGCGGAGGAATCCTTCTTTGTCTGCATCGAGAATAGCGACGAGAGACACTTCCGGAAGGTCGAGACCCTCACGAAGCAGGTTGACCCCGATAAGTACGTCATAAACTCCTTGCCGGAGATCATCCATAATCTTCACACGTTCCAGTGTGTCGACATCACTATGGATATAGGTACATCTTACATTATTATTAAGAAGATATTCTGCCAGCTCTTCTGCCATTCGTTTGGTTAGTGTAGTGACGAGTACGCGTTCTTCCTTTTCAATACGGAGCTGGATTTCTTCCATTAAATCGTCAATCTGATTGAGACTCGGACGTACTTCGATGATAGGATCAAGCAGACCGGTAGGACGAATCACCTGTTCCACGACAATTCCTTCCGACTGAATCAATTCATAATCCGCCGGTGTAGCACTGACGTAGATTACTTGTTTTGCCATCTCCTGGAACTCTTCAAATTTCAGCGGACGGTTGTCCATAGCGGCAGGCAACCGGAAACCATATTCCACAAGATTGATTTTTCGCGCACGGTCTCCTCCATACATTGCACGGATTTGGGGTACGCTCACGTGGCTTTCGTCGATAACGATCAGGAAATCATCCGGAAAGAAATCGAGCAAACAATAGGGGCGGGTACCGGCAGCACGGCCGTCGAAATAACGGGAATAATTCTCAATTCCGGAACAATGCCCCAATTCCCGGATCATTTCCATATCGTAAGTTACTCGCTCATACAATCGTTTGGCCTCGTATTCCTTGCCGATAGATTCGAAGAAAGCTACTTGCTTGGTCAAATCATCCTCTATTTCATGAATAGCACGGAGAGTAGCCTCTTTGGTAGTCATGAACAGGTTGGCCGGATAAATCTTATAGGCGTCAAATGGTGCGATAGTGACTCCTGTGATAGGGTCTACCTCTTCGATGCCGTCAATTTCATCCCCCCAGAAGGTGACGCGGAGCAGGTTGTCGGTATAAGCCAGATAAATATCCACCGTGTCGCCCTTGACCCGGAAATTTCCACGGTTCAAGTCGATATCATTGCGGACATACAAACTGTCTACCAAACGACGTAGAAACACATTGCGGTCCATCATCCGTCCCCGTTCTATTTCGATGACATTTTTGTAGAAGTCCGAAGGATTTCCCATACCGTAGATACAAGATACGGAAGAAACCACTACCACGTCTTTTCTTCCGGAGAGTAGGGCGGAAGTGGCAGAGAGTCGGAGCTTGTCGATTTCGTCATTGATGGCGAGATCTTTCTCTATATATGTATCACTGTTCGGCAGATAAGCTTCCGGCTGGTAATAATCATAGTAAGAAACGTAATATTCTACCGCATTGTTTGGGAAAAAACCTTTAAACTCACTGTAGAGCTGGGCAGCCAGTGTTTTGTTATGGCTCAAAATCAAGGTGGGTTTATTGATATTGGCGATCACATTGGCAATGGTAAATGTTTTTCCCGACCCGGTCACTCCCAATAAAGTCTGTGCGGGAACTCCCTGAAGGACCCCTTCAGTAAGTTGTGCTATAGCTTCCGGCTGATCTCCGGTAGGTTTATAAGCTGATGTTAGTTCATAATTCATAGTTAAATCCTAAAAAGTGGAGCAATATTCGGTAAAATAATCGAGATAACAAATCATTTTTCCAAATAAATCCTTTACTTTGCAACATATTAATATCAAAAAACAGATTCATACAACTAGTAATACCAGAAACACATGATTTGGAATGAGAGCATTGAGTGTATGGACCGCGAAAGTCTTCGCAAGATTCAAAGCATACGACTCAAGAAAATTGTAGATTACGTTTATCACAACACGCCTTTCTATCGAAAGAAGATGCAGGAAATGGGGATTACTCCCGATGACATCAATAGTATTGATGATATTGTAAAACTACCGTTTACCACGAAACATGATTTAAGAGATAATTATCCGTTCGGACTTTGTGCCGTGCCGATGAGCCAAATTGTACGTATTCATGCTTCTTCCGGAACAACCGGAAAACCGACGGTTGTCGGATATACCCGTAAGGACTTGTCTACATGGGCGGAATGTATATCGCGTGCGTTTACCGCTTATGGAGCGGGGCGTTCTGATATTTTTCAGGTATCTTATGGGTACGGACTGTTCACGGGCGGATTGGGAGCACATGCAGGAGCCGAAAATATCGGTGCTTCTGTTATTCCGATGTCCAGTGGTAACACGGAAAAACAGATAACCTTGATGCATGATTTCGGATCGACAGTGCTTTGTTGTACTCCTTCCTATGCGCTTTATCTGGCAGATGCAATCAAAGATTCCGGTTTGCCGCGTGAAGAATTCCAACTGAAAGTCGGTGCTTTCGGTGCAGAACCCTGGACGGAAAATATGCGTCATGAGATAGAAGAAAAGTTGGGAATCAAAGCATACGATATTTATGGCTTGAGTGAGATTGCCGGACCGGGTGTCGGGTACGAGTGCGAATGTCAGCACGGGACTCACTTGAATGAAGACCATTACTTCCCGGAAATCATCGATCCGAATACGTTGCAACCGGTTGAGCCCGGTCAAACGGGCGAACTGGTATTTACCCATCTGACCAAAGAGGGTATGCCGTTGCTCCGTTACCGTACGCGTGATTTGACGGCTTTGCATCATGATAAATGTTCCTGTGGCCGTACATTGGTACGTATGGATCGTATTTTGGGACGTAGTGATGATATGTTGATTATCCGCGGTGTGAATGTATTCCCGACGCAGATTGAATCAGTCATTCTTGAAATGGAAGAGTTTGAACCGCATTATTTGTTGATAGTAGGTCGTGAAAATAATACCGATACAATGGAACTCCAGGTTGAAGTACGTCCGGAATTCTATTCGGATGAGATCAACAAAATGCTGGCTTTGAAGAAGAAACTGGGAGGACGTTTGCAAAGCGTACTCGGACTGGGAGTCAACGTGAAACTGGTAGAGCCTCGCAGCATTGAACGCAGCGTAGGTAAAGCGAAACGTGTAATTGATAACAGAAAGATTTAATACTTAAAACTTTACGATAATGGTAGCAAAACAACTTTCTATTTTTTTGGAAAATAAGTCAGGCCGTTTGACGGAAGTGACCGAAGTGCTGGCGAAAGAAAATATCAATCTTTCTGCCTTGTGCATTGCCGAAAATGCTGATTTTGGTATTTTGCGTGGAATTGTATCCGATCCGGATAGAGCATACAAAGCTTTAAAAGATAATCATTTTGCAGTGAATGTGACTGATGTAGTAGGTATAAGCTGTCCCAATATACCAGGTGCTTTGGCAAAAGTGCTGGGATATTTATCAGAAGAGGGCGTATTTATTGAATATATGTATTCGTTTGCCAATAACCATATTGCAAACGTAGTGATTCGCCCCAGCAACCTGGATAAGTGTATCGAGGTATTGAAAGAAAAGAAAGTCGATCTATTGGCTGCAAGTGACTTGTATAAGCTGTAAATATAACAGTGAGCAATAAATAATGAACGGTAAACAGTTGTGTTATCCAATTCAAGGACAGCGCAATTGCTTACCATTTTTACTATAAATATAGTGACGCTATCCGGTGAAGATAGCGACGGTATATGCCAACGATACCGTCACTATCCTGAACACATACCGTCACTATTGTGATTCGTTTATAATCTGCTGTTTATAGTTTGTCGTTTGTATTTCGACGTCATTTTCTCTCCTTTTGTCGATGTTTAACGCCTTTTATGTATTAAAAAACACAGATTAATTGCTAAATTCCCAGCGAATAAGTAACTTTGCGCATTATTTTTAAATAGGATGAAGAAAAATATCATTATAACTTTGCTTGCGGCGGCTACTCTTACATCATGTGGGGAGTATAATAAATTGCTGAAAAGCACCGATTACGAATACAAGTACGAAGCCGCCAAAAACTATTTTGCGAAGGGACAGTATAATCGTTCAGCTACGTTGCTGAATGAGTTGATAACCATTCTGAAAGGAACCGATAAAGCGGAAGAATCTTTGTATATGTTGGGAATGAGCTACTATAACCAGAAAGATTATCAGACAGCTGCCCAGACATTTATCACCTATTTCAATACATATCCTCGTGGCACTTTTACTGAACTGGCACGTTTCCATGCGGGTAAGGCTTTATTCCTGGATACTCCGGAACCACGTTTAGATCAGTCAAGCACTTATCAGGCTATCCAGCAGTTGCAGATGTTCATGGAGTATTTCCCGAACAGCACAAAGAAGCAGGAAGCACAGGATATGATTTTTGCTTTACAGGATAAGCTGGTTTTGAAAGAGCTTTATTCAGCAAGGCTATATTATAATCTGGGTAATTATTTAGGCAATAACTATGAGTCATGTGTAATCACAGCTCAAAATGCATTGAAGGATTATCCTTATACTGATTATCGTGAAGAACTTTCCATTTTGGTTCTGCGTGCAAGACACGAAATGGCTATCTATAGCGTTGAAGACAAGAAGATGGATCGTTACCGCGAAACGATTGATGAATATTACGCTTTTAAGAATGAATTTCCTGAAAGTAAATATTTGAAAGAAGCCGAGAAGATATTCAATGAATCACAGAAAGTAATTAAAGACTAAATTTAAATAGATTTATGGACTACAAAAAAACGAATGCTCCTGCTACAACAGTAACCCGTGATATGATGGAACTCTGTGCTGATACAGGTAATGTTTATGAAACAGTTGCCATTATTGGTAAGCGTGCTAATCAGATCAGTGTAGAAATCAAAAACGATCTTTCTAAGAAACTGGCAGAGTTTGCTTCTTACAATGACAATTTGGAAGAAGTGTTTGAAAATAGAGAGCAAATCGAAATTTCTCGTTATTATGAGAAATTGCCGAAACCGGACTTGATTGCTACGCAAGAATACATCGAAGGGAAAATATATTATAGAAATCCAGCTAAGGAGAAAGAAAAACTTCAGTAATTTATTTTCTGACGAAGAATTTGATAGTCAAGTAGTAAGTGGGATGATTATCCCTGCTCCTTATTGCTTGGCTATTATTGTTTAACTCAACTACTATTTAGAATACTTATGATTCAACGAATTCAAACTGTTTATTTATTGATTGTTGTAGGATTGCTGATTACAGCCATGTGTTTGCCGATGGGTTACTTCATTGACGCAATGGGAGAACATCCTTTTAAGGCATTAGGATTGGAAGTAAACGGTGCTATTCAGTCTACATGGGGCTTATTCGGAATTCTGATGGTTAGCACCATCGTGGCTGTGGCTACTATCTTTTTGTATAAGAACCGTATGTTGCAGATTCGCATGACAATTTTCAATAGCTTATTATTGGTAGGTTATTACATTGCTGCCCTTGCTTTTTATTTTGCATTGAAGAATGATGAAAATATGTTCCGTATAGGCTGGGCATTGTGTTTGCCGCTTGTTTCTATCATCCTGAATATACTGGCTATCCGTGCTATCGGACGGGATGAGGTGATGGTAAAAGCTGCGGATAGATTGCGATAAAAAGGACTAAAGTCCCCAGAAATAGAAATCCCCGCTAATTCGTTTAGAGTTAGTGGGGATTTTTTAGTTCGTTATGAATGGGATTTTGTTTATAAATAAGAGGTTTTAATCTCTTCCTCCTTGAAAGAGGGGTTATTTCTTCAAATCAAATAAATATGTGAGCTTTATGGTAATGGTTCCATGCGCTGCACGGGCGAAATAATCTTTTTTAGTAGTGCTGTAGAAATCAGACAGGGCAAAGTAATAACGGCCTTCAACGATGAAGCTACCAGCTTTCTTTGTCCTAAGTTCTACACCACCGCCACCAGCAATACCATAGTCAAACTTATTTTGAATCTTAACTCCGTACAGGGCTTTCTGTGTATCAGATAAGCTATTCATATCAATACCTTTTATTGTTTCCGATTCACTGATTAGAAAGCTGATTTGAGGACCTGCATGGACAAAGAATTGCAATCCTCTGTCTCGTCCGAAAGCAAGGTGAGCGAGGAAAGGAATATCTATATAAGTCATTTTGCGAGTGTAAGTTTTAGTAGGGTCCTTCGAAGTGACTTCATATCCGTTGGCGTCCAGTGATATTGTTTCAAATAATTGGTCCCAGCCTCGTTGCGAGACATTCAACTCGACCTGTGCGCCACAAATCATGGCAAAATACTTCTCGGATATATAACGTGCTGTCAAACCTCCGGTAATTCCCATCAGGCTATTTTGCTTGATACTAGAAGTAAAAGAAACACTGTTTAAATTGACACCTCCATTGATACCTACCGATAAATTGCTTCGTGCTTCTCCGATTTGAGCGACAGCAGGAAAGGCAAATCCTGTAAGTAGGAGTGTTGCGATCAAAAATGGTTTTATCTTTATCATTTTCGTATTATTCGAAGTCAAGTTTTACTAATTCAAAATTCTTAGTGAAACGTATGAAGAACACCTTTTTATTAATAAATCCTCCCCAGTTGTTTACACGCTCGAATTTGAATCCGGTCTGGATAGGAGTCAGGTTCATTTTAGGCAGATTGTTTTCCAGTTCCGAGCCATAAAGCGATAATCCTTTCAGGAAGAAGAAGCCGGTGTCAAAACCCAGCATTGCGTAATTAGGGTATTTGCTTGCCAAATCTTTGCTATACCATTTATGGTAAGCATTGGTAAACTGCACAGCTGCCGGGAACAACGTATTCGTATAGAATGAAGAATAGAAATATACATCCAATTCAAAGAAGTTTTCCAGATGATCTCTGGTATAGGTCTGCCATTCCGGATAGCCGAACAGATGAATATTCTCTGCAGGATTCTCTCTGACTAACAGCGTCAGTTGAGGAAGTATCTTAATTAGTAAGACATTGTTGCCTGATGTCGGAATAAAGATGTTTTCTTTATCACTGCGGAGCGCTGCTTTCAACGTTTCTTTCGTTGCGCTTTCACTGACGGTTCTCATTGGAATTCCTTTACTTTTCAACTCTTGTTTCAAGCCGCTGATAAATTCCGCTTTCTCCTTATCAACGCTCGCCGGTTCTATGAAGATAACGTTTGCATTGGGGAATTGACGGGTGAAGTGTTCATAAACCTCTGAATATAAGTAAGATTGAGGCGTGTTGATCTGATAAACAGCCGGGTTGTTGAATACCTCTTCTCCTTTTTGAGAGAAAGGAATCACCAGGCGTATGTCGTTCTTCTCTGCGAAGTCGGACAATGGTTTTATTTGATTTTGGTGCATCGGACCGAAGATGATATTCATACTTTTCATCTCGTTCTTGGCAAGAATCGTATTTAATGTAGAAACATCTTTTCCACAATCATATACATATAGATCAAGAGAAATACCTGTACGTTTCAGACTGTCTACTGCCATCAGGAAACCTTCGTAGTATTCCACCATGCGTTTGTCTTCCTGGAAAGGCAACAATAAGGCTGCTTTAATGGTAGACAGCTTTTGGGGAGTCTCTTTACTTTTGCGGAAAAGCTCGCTATTGCTGGGAGGAATAGCGTAAGGATCTTCCTTCTGTGTAGGTTGCACGGTCGTTGCTGCCGGGTAAGGGATGCAAAGGAATTGTCCCTTTTTCATGCCTTTTTTCAGTTCCGGGTTAGCTGCAATTAACTCCTGCTCGCTGATTCCATATTCACGGCTCACGCTAAAAATAGTCTCTTTGCGTTTTACCTTATGCATATCCTTGCATTTCGGAACAACAGGACCTTGAATGGTGGTCTGTTCGGTAGGCGTTTGAGTTGCAGTAGCAGTTTGCTCTTCTTTTTTCTGTGGAATCAGGATGACCTGTCCGATGCGGAAATTTTCGGCACTCAAACCGGGGTTTGCTTCACAAATATCTTTGGCGGATACATTATACATGGTTGTCAGTTTGTATAGTGTTTCTCCGGCTTGAATCGTATGGAATGTTTCTCCCTTCTGACTCTCTTTTCCCGTAGGAATTTTGATTGTCTGTCCGGCATAGATCTTTTCGTCACAGCCCGGATTCAGACGTATGATGTCTGATGTAGTGACATTATACATCTTGGAGATGGAGTATAAACTTTGTCCTTTTTCGATGGTATGCAAGAAATATGATTGGTTTTCTTGTGCATAACTGATAGCATATGAAACGCTTATAAAAAGCAGAAATAAGAATATACGGTTTATCGGTTTCATCAAATTATAACTATTGGTTCTTGAAATCAAGGAACAAAGGTACAAATAATGCCCTATATCTTCATAAGATTTGAGTTAAGAAAATAATATTGTGCTTTTTTAGGAGCATATTTCGGGCGGAAACATTAATTTTGCAACATTTATGGAAGGATATGAATATGCAGGAAACAGAATATATTAATGTGTACGGTGCGCGCGTGCACAATTTAAAGGATATTGATGCCGAAATTCCCCGTAACAGTTTGACTGTTATCACCGGATTGAGTGGTAGTGGAAAATCTTCTTTAGCCTTCGATACGATTTTTGCCGAAGGACAGCGTCGTTATATCGAAACTTTTTCAGCGTATGCCCGTAACTTCTTGGGCAATCTGGAACGTCCGGATGTCGATAAGATAACAGGTTTGAGTCCGGTTATCTCCATTGAACAGAAAACAACGAATAAAAATCCCCGTTCTACCGTAGGAACGACTACGGAGATATATGATTATCTCCGTTTGCTGTATGCCCGTGCGGGAGTGGCTTATTCGTATCTGTCGGGTGAGGAGATGGTGAAATATACCGAAGAGCAGATTCTGGACTTGATTCTGAAAGATTATAAAGGAAAGAAAATATATCTGCTGGCTCCGCTAGTTCGTTCACGTAAGGGACATTACAGGGAACTTTTCGAACAAATACGTAAAAAAGGATACCTGTATGTACGGGTGGACGGTGAAGTGCGTGAAATAACGCATGGCATGAAACTCGACCGCTATAAAAATCACGATGTAGAAGTGGTTATTGATAAATTAGTGGTAGCGGAGAAAGATGACCGGCGCTTGAAACAGAGTGTGGCAACCGCTATGCGCCAGGGAGATGGGTTGATGATGATTCTGGATGCCCAGTCTGAAAGTATTCGTCATTATAGTAAACGGCTCATGTGTCCTGTCACCGGATTGTCTTATCGTGAACCGGCTCCGCATAACTTCTCATTCAATTCACCGCAAGGGGCATGTCCGAAGTGTAAGGGATTGGGAGTAGTCAATCAGATTGATGTGGACAAAGTGATTCCTGATCGTGAACTTTCTATTTATGAAGGAGCGATAGCACCTTTGGGAAAATATAAGAATGCGATGATTTTCTGGCAAATCGGTGCTTTGCTCGAGAAGTACGACGCAACACTGAAAACTCCGATAAAGGAGTTGCCGGACGATGCGATTGATGAAGTATTGTACGGTTCTGACGAACGGATTAAAATCAAGAGTTCGCTGATCGGTACTTCCTCCGATTACTTTGTTACTTACGAAGGAGTGGTGAAGTATATTCAGATGTTGCAGGAAAAGGATGCTTCTGCAACAGCACAGAAATGGGCGGAACAATTTGCCAAAACAACGGTTTGTCCCGAATGTAAAGGGGCTCGTTTGAATAAAGAAGCTTTGCATTTTCGTATCCATGATAAGAATATCAATGAGTTGGCGAATATGGACATCAACGAGTTGTACGACTGGTTGATGAAGGTGGATGAGTTCCTGTCCGATAAGCAGAAGAAAATATCGGTGGAGATTCTGAAAGAGATTCGCACACGTTTGAAGTTCTTGCTGGACGTGGGTCTGGATTATCTGGCATTGAATCGTAGCTCTGTTAGTCTTTCCGGTGGTGAGAGTCAGCGTATCCGCTTGGCTACACAGATTGGTTCGCAATTAGTGAATGTACTTTATATTCTCGACGAGCCGAGTATCGGTCTGCATCAGCGTGATAATCTGCGTCTTATCAACTCGTTGAAAGAACTCCGCGACATGGGGAACTCCGTGATTGTAGTGGAACATGATAAGGATATGATGTTAGCTGCCGACTATGTCATCGATATGGGTCCGAAAGCCGGACGTCTCGGAGGCGAAGTCGTTTTCGCCGGAACCCCGCAGGAGATGCTGAATACAGATACAATGACTTCGCAATATCTGAATGGCAAGATGAAGATAGAAATCCCTGCCAAGCGTAGAAAAGGAAATGGGAAATCTATCTGGCTGAAAGGAGCGAAGGGGAATAACCTGAAGAATGTAGATGTTGAATTTCCGTTGGGTAAACTGATTTGCGTAACTGGTGTATCAGGAAGTGGAAAATCCACCTTGATTAATGAAACTTTGCAGCCGATTCTTTCACAGAAATTCTATCGTTCTTTACAAGATCCTTTGGAATACGATTCGATTGAAGGGTTGGAAAATATAGATAAGGTAGTAGATGTGGATCAATCACCTTTGGGACGTACGCCACGCTCCAATCCTGCGACTTATACCGGTGTGTTTTCTGATATCCGTAACCTGTTTGTGGGTCTGCCGGAAGCTAAGATTCGCGGTTATAAACCGGGACGTTTCTCCTTTAATGTTGCAGGTGGGCGTTGTGAAGCATGTACGGGAAATGGTTATAAGACGATTGAAATGAATTTTCTTCCTGATGTATATGTGCCTTGTGAGGTTTGTCACGGTAAACGTTATAACCGGGAAACACTGGAAGTACGTTTCAAGGGAAAATCAATTGCCGATGTACTTGACATGACGATCAACCGTGCTGTGGAATTCTTTGAAAATGTGCCGCAAATCTTGAATAAGATTAAAGTCTTGCAGGATGTCGGACTCGGATATATAAAACTGGGACAATCTTCTACCACTCTTTCCGGTGGAGAAAGCCAGCGTGTGAAACTGGCAACGGAGCTATCAAAAAGAGATACGGGCAAAACTCTTTATATCCTTGACGAACCGACTACCGGACTTCATTTTGAAGATATCCGTGTATTGATGGGAGTATTGAATAAGCTTGTAGATAAAGGTAATACTGTTATCGTCATCGAGCACAATCTGGATGTGATTAAAATGGCGGATTATATTATCGATATGGGCCCTGAAGGTGGTAAGGGCGGGGGAGAACTCCTTAGTTACGGAACACCGGAAGAAGTTGCGAAGAGCCCTAAAGGATATACACCTAAGTTTCTTCGCGAAGAGCTGGGTCTCTAATTTAAATCATAGAGTGCCAACTTATCGGACAATCTTCGATGAGTTGGCACTTATCATATCATATTCTTTATTTATCAGATATAGAACTTATAAATACAACGAAAATGAAAATCAATAAAACAAATGCCGTACGGCTGTTAGATAAAGCTAAGATAGCCTATGAATTAATTCCCTACGAAGTAGATGAAAACGACTTGAGTGCTGTTCATGTGGCAGCAAGTTTAGGAGAGAATATCGAGCAGGTCTTTAAAACGCTTGTTCTGCACGGCGATAAAAGCGGATATTTTGTCTGTGTCATTCCGGGAGAACATGAAGTTGATTTGAAACTGGCAGCTAAAGCTTCGGGTAACAAGAAGTGTGAGTTGATTCCCGTAAAAGAACTTCTGCCACTTACCGGATATATCCGGGGAGGTTGTTCGCCGATCGGTATGAAAAAGCATTTTCCTACTTATATTCATGAAACCAGCCAACAATTTCCGTATATTTATGTAAGTGCCGGTGTACGGGGACTTCAGATAAAAATAGCTCCGGAAGATTTGATTCGTGAATCCAGGGCGGAAATTTGTCGTTTATTTGAGGAGTAGTTTAACAAATCATTGTGCAAAAACTCGAGAAAAAGTATATATTTGCAAGAAATATTTATTTAAATCAATCAATTATTAATTCTAAAAACTTATATCTATGTTCAGTAAACACCCTAAAGGTCTGATTGCTGCAGCTTTAGCTAATATGGGAGAGCGTTTTGGCTTCTATATTATGATGGCGATTTTGACATTGTTTATTTCAGCGAAATTTGGATTGTCCGAGACAACTACCGGATACATTTATTCCGCGTTTTATGCTTCCATTTATATTTTAGCTTTGGCGGGAGGTGTTATTGCTGATAAGACGAAAAATTTCAAAGGCACTATTTTAGTAGGGCTGATATTAATGGCTGTCGGTTATTTGATTATTGCCATTCCAACTCCGACTCCTGTTCCTAGTATGGCTCTTTACTTGGGATTAACCTGTTTCGGGCTTTTGGTGATTGCTTTTGGTAATGGTTTATTTAAAGGAAATCTTCAGGCTTTGGTCGGTCAGATGTACGATGATCCCAAATATTCCAATCTTCGTGATGCCGGTTTCCAGATATTTTATATGTTTATCAATATTGGAGCTGTTTTTGCACCGTTTATTGCTATTGGTGTGCGCAACTGGTGGTTGAAGGTGAACAACTTCGATTATGATGCTACTTTACCTGAATTGTGCCATCAATATTTAGAAAAAGGAAATGATATGGCTCCACAGGCAATGGAGAATCTGACAACTTTGGCTAAGACTGCTGTTCTCGATGGAACTCCTGTAACCGATATGGGTATGTTTGTGAATAGCTATCTTGACGTGTTTAACCGTGGTTTCCAGTATGCTTTTATGGCTGCTATTGGTGCTATGCTTGTTTCGCTGATTATTTATATGGCAAATAAGAAACGTTTCCCGGATCCTGCGACTAAAATGGAAACTGGTAAAGGGACTGCGACTGTGAACAAGGAAGAAATCCAAATGAGCGCTACTGAAATAAAACAGCGCATCTATGCTTTGTTTGCAGTATTCGGTGTTGTTATTTTCTTCTGGTTATCTTTCCATCAGAATGGTTATTCTTTGACCTATTTCGCCCGTGACTATGTGGACTTGAGTGTGATTAATATTGACTTAGGTTTTACGCAGATCAAGGGAGCTGAAATATTCCAGAGCGTTAATCCGTTCTTCGTTGTATTCCTGACTCCCTTTATCATGTGGATGTTCGGTTCAATGAAAAAGAATGGTAAAGAACCTTCTACTCCGATGAAGATTGCCATTGGTATGGGTATTGCCGCGTTAGCGTATGTATTCTTAATGGTATTCTCATTTACATTGCCTTCGAAAGAGGTGTTGGGTACTATGAGTGCTGCTGAAATCAATGCTATTCGTGTGACTCCGTGGATTATGATCGGCCTGTATTTCATTCTTACGGTTGCCGAACTGTTCATCTCTCCTCTGGGATTATCATTTGTATCTAAAGTAGCTCCTCCTCATTTGCAGGGGCTGATGCAAGGTTGCTGGTTGGCTGCAACAGCTGTGGGTAACTCACTGTTGTTTATCGGTGGTATTCTTTATACAACTGTGCCTATTTGGGCTTGTTGGTTGGTATTTGTAGGAGCAACTGGTGCTTCCATGATTGTAATGCTTTCAATGGTAAAATGGTTGGAACGTGTAGCGAAATAAAATCCTGTCATTAACTAAATAACCAAAATGCCCCGGAACATTTATAATATTTATTCCGGGGCATTTTTGTATATCAAATATCTAGTCCCATAATATAATCATTCATATAATACCCGTTACCAATCGGGAAATCACCTTCCCGCAACTTTCTCATTCCCATGTGCTCGTAAAACTGCAAAGCCTTATTATTACGATTTACGTTGAGCTCCATCAAACAAGGTTCCGGGTGTATTTCTTTGATACACTTGATTGCTTCCTTGAATAAAAAACTGCCGCAATGCGTGCCCTGAAAACGGGGGAGGACATATATCTTCTGAAGATGGAATACATCCTTTTCCTGTTGTTGAATGGAAACGTATCCGCATGGTTCATTCTCTTTATAAGCAATGGAGTACACATGTCCCTCTTCCTCCATTTGTTTGCGCACATTGGAAGGTGCATACATCCAGTCCATCATATAATCCAGTTGTTCGGGAGATAAAATTTCCTTGTAGGTGGCGGGGAATACCTCCTTTGCCATCTTATGAATAAGCTCGCAATCGGCTACTGTTGCTTTTCGAATTGTAAACATATCTATTATCTATTCTTGGTTTAATGGGCACAAATATAGCCATTATTTCTTTTTATAATAAGGTGGAGAGTCTCTAATGTTTTAATTATTATTAATTTATAGTACTTTGCAATGCAAGGTACTAAAGTAATGCATATATTTGTGCATCTAAAAGAAGTGAATAATGAAAGTAGACAATGTAAAATCACAGATGAGGAAAGGCATGCTTGAATATTGTATCATGCTTTTGTTGCACAAGGAGCCCGCTTATGCTTCTGATATTATTCAGAAATTGAAAGAAGCCCAACTGATTGTAGTGGAAGGCACCTTGTATCCATTGCTTACCCGTCTGAAAAATGATGACCTGTTAAGTTATGAGTGGGTAGAATCTACCCAGGGACCTCCCCGTAAATACTATAAACTCACTGAACAAGGAGAAGTCTTTTTGGGAGAGCTGGAAATTTCCTGGAAAGAACTTAACGATACAGTGAATCATATAGCCAATAGATAATCCGAAAAAGAAGAAATAAAAATGAAAAAGACATTGACCATAAATTTAGGAGGAATTGTCTATCATATAGATGACGATGCCTACCGATTGTTAGATAATTATCTGTCTAATTTGAAGCATTACTTTCGTAAACAGGAGGGTGCGGAAGAGATCGTAAACGATATTGAGATGCGTATTGCCGAACTGTTTGCCGAGAAAGTAACTGAAGGAAAACAGGTCATCACAGTTTCGGATGTAGAAGAAATTATCGCTCGTGTCGGCAAACCGGAAGACTTTGGAATTGCTGATGAGGATATGGACTCACAGAAAAGAACGGAACAAACATCGTCCGCTAATCAAGGCAGTACGCAAACCGCTGCTCAACGCCGCTGGTTTCGTGATCCGGATAATAAATTGTTGGGAGGCGTAGCGGCAGGGTTGGCAGCTTACTTCGGTTGGGATATCACATTAGTGCGTATATTGATGATTATCCTGGTATTTGTACCTTATTGCCCGATGATTATACTTTATATTATCGGATGGATCGTTATTCCGGAAGCCCGTACTGCCGCGGAAAAATTGAGTATGCGTGGAGAAGCAGTGACCATTGAGAATATTGGCAAAACAGTGACAGACGGTTTCGAACGTGTAGCGGACGGAGTTAACAACTATATGAACTCCGGCAAACCTCGTACCTTTCTTCAAAAGATAGGCGATGTATTTGTTTCCATTGCTGCTGTTCTCTTTAAAATATTTCTGGTAGCTCTTGTCATTCTCTGCTGCCCTGTCTTGTTCGTACTGGCCGTTGTACTGGTAGCACTGGTGTTTGCAGCAATTGCCGTGGCAGTTAGCGGAGGAGCACTGCTTTACGAGATGCTGCCTGCCATCGACTGGATGCCGGTTGCTTCCGTATCTCCAATGATGACACTGCTAGGTACGATTGCCGGAGTTGCCCTCATCGGCATTCCGTTAGGAGCTTTCTTGTATACTATCTTGCGGCAATTATTCCATTGGTCACCGATGGGAACGGGTTTGAAATGGTCGCTATTGATTCTATGGATATTGGGTGCAGTCATAATGATTATTAATCTTTCAGCTCTTGGCTGGCAACTGCCTTTGTATGGCTTGCACTGCTCTTAACGAAGTCTCATTCTATTAAAAAAGGATAATATTTATTCCTTTATAAGTAAATGTACCCCGATAGTGTGTCCGGGGTACATTTTTTGTTTACTCTAATTCATCGTAAATCGAGAAATTTTTAGTAAGTTTGTAAATACGTATTCAGGAAATAAAAATGGGTGAACATATATGTTTTAGGAGAAACGAACGTTTAGCGACAGTCAACCCTTATTGGAGAGGAAATCCGATGGTGCGCGGGCGTTTTTTTAATCGGCAGCATCGCTTCCGTCCGGGGATGGGGAGTGTACTGAAATGGCGTCTTTCGCCCAATCCCCAACGCAAAGAGAAGAAAACGGTGAAATGGGATCCAAAAGTTTGTTATCTCCGTTCATTGGATGCGGTGGTAGGAGATTCCCTGATATGGCTCGGACATAATTCTTTCTTTCTCCAGTTAGCAGGTAAACGAATCATGTTCGATCCTGTGTTCGGTAGTATTCCTTTTGTGAAGAGACAGAGCGAGTTTCCCGCTAATCCTGACATATTTACAGGGGTTGATTATCTACTTGTCAGCCATGACCATTTCGATCATTTGGATAAACAGAGTATAGCCCGTTTACTGAAGAATAACCCGCAAATGAAACTCTTTTGCGGCTTGGGAACCGGTGAGCTGATTCAGGGATGGTTTCCCGAAATGAAAGTGATTGAAGCCGGATGGTATCAACAAATGGAAGATGAGGGATTGAAGATTACTTTTCTACCGGCACAACACTGGAGCAAACGTTCCGTACGTGATGGTGGCCAGCGACTGTGGGGAGCTTTCATGCTGCAAGGAAATGGAATTTCTCTTTATTATAGTGGTGACACAGGATATTCCAGTCACTTCCGTGAGATTCCCGATCTGTTCGGAGCACCGGATTATGCTTTGTTAGGCATCGGGGCATACAAACCTCGCTGGTTTATGCGTCCCAATCATATATCGCCTTACGAATCATTGACTGCCGCCGAGGAAATGCATGCTGGGCTTACCATTCCCATGCATTATGGCACATTCGATTTGTCTGACGAGCCTTTGCATGATCCCCCGAAAGTCTTCGCAACAGAGGCTAAGAAACGGAAGATTCCGGTGAAGATTCCCTATTTGGGAGAGATTGTGAAATTGAATAAACAGAAATAATTAGATAAGTACCTGCCATGAATTAATCGTTATTTTTCTAGGTACGGATTTCACGGTTTTTAGTGTTGTTATTGTTGCAAAGTAACCGTGTTAATCTGTGTAATCCGTGCCTAAATTATTATATAAACTAATTATGAATACATATTTACGAATAAAGAGATGAAGAAATTAGAAGTAAAAGATTTGAAAGAAAACTTTTTCGAAGCGATCGGAAAAGAGTGGATGCTGGTTACAGCCGGAACAAAAGAGAAGTTTAACACGATGACAGCAAGTTGGGGTGGCATCGGCTGGTTGTGGAATAAACCGGTTGCTTTCGTTTTTATCCGTCCCGAACGGTATACATACGAGTTTGTAGAGAAGAACGATTACCTGACACTTTCTTTCTTAGGAGAAGAAAATAAGAAAATTCACGCTGTTTGTGGCTCCAAGTCGGGACGTAATATAGATAAAGTAAAAGAAACCGGATTGAAACCTTTATTTACAGAAAAAGGAAATGTCCTGTTCGAGCAGGCACGTTTGAGTCTGGAATGTAAGAAACTTTATGCTGACACTATCAAACCGGAATGTTTTCTGGATAAAGAATCAATAGAAAAGTGGTACGGTGGTGCTCATGGAGGTTTCCATAAGATGTATATTGTAGAAATTGAAAATATTTATTCGGAGTAAATTTAGCGAACTTTTTTATAATTTTAGCCGATTTTGATGAATGCAATGGAGAAGCCCCTGAACTCAAAAGATTGAGAACAGGGGCTTCTTTTAGTTTACTATGTTTATTCTACTATGTAATTAACGTAAAATTTTATTTAGACGGAGCTTTCTTCACCCATTTGTCCAACCATTCAAAGAATGTGCGCTGCCATAACACTCCATTCTGTGGCTTCAATACCCAGTGGTTTTCATCCGGATAAATCAGCAACTCTGCAGGAACACCACGCATCACGGCAGCATCAAAAGCAGCCATTGCCTGATTAGCCAGGATACGGTAGTCTTTTTCTCCATGAATACAGAGAATAGGAGTATCCCATTTCTCTACGAATAGGTGAGGAGAGTTGGCAAACGTACGCTGTGCCACCGGATTCTGTTTTTCCCAGTATGCGCCTCCCATATCCCAGTTGGCAAACCATTTTTCTTCAGTTTCCAGATACTGCATTTCCATGTTGAAGATACCATCATGAGCAATGAACGCTTTGAACCGTTTGTCGTGATGTCCGGCCAACCAATATACGGAGAATCCTCCGAAACTGGCGCCTACGCATCCCAGACGATCTTTGTCCACATACGGCTCTTTTGCCATTTCATCGATAGCAGTGAAATAATCCTTCATACACTGGCCACCGTAGTCACCACTAATCTGTTCGTTCCATTCCACACCGAATCCCGGCAAACCGCGACGGTTCGGAGCAACGATGATATAATCATTAGCTGCCATAATCTGGAAGTTCCAGCGATAAGACCAGAACTGGCTTACCGGACTCTGCGGACCTCCTTCGCAGAACAGTAAAGTCGGATATTTCTTGTTCGGATCAAACTGTGGAGGATAAATCACCCATGTCAACATCTGTTTACCATCTGTTGTTTTCATCCAGCGACCTTCCACTTTACCCATTTCCAACTGGTCATAGATTTGTTTGTTCTCCTGTGTCAGTTGAGTGGTAGAACCATCCAGTGCCACAGAGTAAATCTCATCCCCCATACTCATTGAATGACGTTTCGCAATCAGCTTATCTCCGAAAAGAGCTACCCCTTCGTAATCATACATTCCTGAAGTAATAGCCTTTACCGAATCATTTGCCAGGTCAAGCGCATAAATTTGTGATTCTCCATGCCATACACCTGTGAAATAGATCACTTTAGCATCTGCTCCCCAGACAAAAGCATCCACATTCGATTCGAATGCCTTACTCACAAAACGCTTCTCGCCAGTTTCCAGGTTCATGATGAACAGACGGTTCAGATCAGCTTCGTATCCGTCACGTTCCATGCTCTGCCAGGCAATATACTTGCCGTCCGGTGAGTATTGTGGGTTGGTATCATATCCTTTGTTCTCTTCAGTAATATTTTCTGTTTTCTTAGTATTCAAGTCATAGATATAAATATCAGAGTTGGTAGAAATCGCATATTCCAGTCCTGTCTTTTTACGGCAAGTGTAAGCCACTTTGTCCGAAGTCATATTCCAGGCAAGTTGCTCAATGCCACCCCAAGGCTTCATCGGACTTTCATACGGTTCGTCGTTCAGAATATCCACGATATTGGAAATGCCGTTACCATCAAAGTCGGCAACAAAAGGATGCGGAGCGGTCGTCACCCATTCATCCCAATGTTTGTACATCAGGTCGGTAACGATGATACCGGTAGCTTTCGGCAGGTCCGGATACTTATCAACAGTGCTTTCTTTCGTCTTTACTTGTGAAATAAACAGCAGTTTTTTGCCATCCGGTGAGATGGAATATCCTTCAATATCTCCGTCGTAGTTGGTCAGCTGCTTGCGCCCGCTACCATCCGGATTCATTTCATAAAGCTGGCTGCTTCCGTTGTCATTACTTAAGAATGCCAGTTTAGTGCCTCCCTTAATCCAAGTCACCTCATTTTCCTGATACGGGGTATGAGTGATTTGTTGATTTTCGCTTCCATCTGCGTTCATCACGAAAACTTCGCGGTTACTCTTGTTTTCCGGTACGCTGTAATACGCTACCGTATACGCAATTTTCTTTCCGTCGGGCGATACGGCGAATCCGCCGATACGTCCCATAGCCCAAAGTGCTTCGGGAGTCATGCGCTTCCCTTCGATCTTAATATCCGATTTCTCGATAAGCACCTGATCTGTCTTGCCTGCGTCTTTGGTTCCTCCGCAGGCAGCTAACAACATTGCTGCCGACATCATAATTAAATTAGCTTGTCTCATATATTTTATAAAATGTTTATTTTCTTGCGAAGATAGTGAAAAAAGGATTTAAATCTTCTTTTTCTGCCAGTTTCCTTTCTTCATATACCAGTAGCAGAACATCAGCGTGAAAATACCATATACGCATTCCGTTGTCCAGGCAAATGCGACGTCCATCCGCAGGTACATGATGAAATATGCAGAGTATGTGACGTAGATAGCCAATACACAAAGTTCCATAGCCAGTGCAGTCCGCGTATTCCCTGTACCTGATACCGATTGGAAATAAACATTGGCAGGCACCAGCACCAGATAGGCAGAACACAATACCCATAGTGAAGGCACGGATGCTGCTCTCAAATCCGGCATATCTGTATAAATACGTAGGATCAGATCCGGAAATAGACAGAAGAATATCAGAATTGGCAATACAAATATATATCCAATGCGAATGTGCTGCCTGATAGTACCCCGTACACAATCCTGTTCACCTGCACCGATCAGATTGCTGACCAATGAACCACAGGTGGATGCAAATGCCATTGCAATCATAAACGGGATTCCCGACACGTTTCGGATAATGTTCGCGATTGCCAAAGAGCGCTCTCCCAAATGTTCCACAAATAGAAAGAACATAAACCAGGTAGACAAAGAAACAAAGTTCTGAATCATTGTCCACACAGAAACATTCAGTATTCGTTTCAGTGTTTTCCCTTGGAACTTAGGCAGTATATTCAATGCATACTTCCTGCAGTCAATCCGTTTCCAGGTATAGATAATAAAGAAAATCACCGATACCATTTCAGCCAGCGAAGAGCCGATAGCGGCACCGGCAATTCCCAATTGCGGGAAACCGAATTTTCCGAAAATCAGGATATAATTGAATACCACATTCGAAAGTACCATCACAATAGAGTTCAAAGTCAGCGTCTTGGTCTGCGTCGTACCTACAAAGAAGGCGCGGAACATCACCATGACAAAAGAGAAGAAGAACCCGTACACACGCCAATGAATATAACTCTCGGCTGCATCGTAAATGTGAGGAGACGAAATGATATTCTTGAGGATATATGGTGAGAATACGATGGAGAACGTGAATAAAATCACTGCCATGGCAAGCAGGAAATATATGCCCTGATAAAAAATGGGTCCGATTTCCTTGTAGTTTCCTTCTCCATTGCGACGCGCAATTAATATCTGGGCACCGATGCTGAAACCGAATGCCATCATGAAAATGGCAAGGTAATATACACCTGCAATGGCGGAAGCACCTAATTCGATTTCTCCGACACGTCCCAGAAAAGCAGTGTCCGTCATACCAATCATCTGTTCCATAATCAGACTGATTAGGATAGGGTAGGAGATTGTCCAGATTTGTTTATAAGAATATTTAGTTTTCATCCTATTTTATTTTTTAGAGAAAGAAAGCCGGGCAACCAAAATAGGATGTCCGGCTTTCTTAGAATATGATTCAGGAATTACTCCTTATTTTTTATTCTGTCTTTGCTGCTGCAATTGCTCTTGTTGCTTTTGCATCGCCTCCAGGCGAGCAGCAAATCCGGTCTTTTTCATTTGTTTCGGGTCTTTCTTTTTCGCTTCAAGAATAGCCAACAATTTAGTTTCGTCAGTCGTTCTACGAAGCAGAATCATAGTACCCACACTAATCAGCGTTGACACGAAGTAGTAATAGTTCAAACCTGACGGATAATCGTTCAAGACGAACAAGAACATAATCGGCATCAGATACATCATCCATTTCATAGCCGCCATTTGTGGCTGCGCTCCGGTATCCTGCATAGACATTGTGTACTTTGTGTTCAAGATGTTTGTCAACGTCATCAGCAAGCAGAACAAGCTAAGGTGATTGCCAAGGAACGGGATATGGAACGGGAATGTGATGATAGCGTCATAAGTAGAAAGGTCGTCCGCCCACAAGAAACTCTGTTGACGCAGTTCGATAGCACTCGGCACGAACATAAACAAAGCCATCAGGATAGGGAACTGCAATAACATCGGCAGACAGCCACCCATCGGGCTTACCCCGTATTGGCTGTAAAGGCTCATCACCTCCTGCTGTTTCTTCATTGCATCTTCCTGCTTGGGATATTTCTTGCTGATTTCATCAATTTTCGGTTTCAATACACGCATCTTGGCAGAAGACATGTACGTTTTCCAGGTAGCCGGATAAACCAGCACTTTCACCATAATAGTCAGAATCAACAGAACGATACCCATGCTCAATCCCCAGCCGGACAACCAGTCGAATACGTTGATCGTGATAAACTGGTTAATCCAGCGAATCAGCGGCCAACCCAGGTAAACCAGTCGGTGAAGCTCCCATTTCTCGTCACGTCCTTTATCCAGCGCTTTCAGCGTCTTGAAGTGGTTCGGACCGAAGTAGAAGTACATCTCTGTCGGTTCTTTGCCTGACGGATCAAAGAAAGTATTCATTTCAGCAGAATAATCTTTGATATATCCGCTTCCCTGTTGTTCCATTTTTGACTTAACGGAAACCTTGTCGAAATCCTGTTCAGCGATAAATACAGACGAGAAGAACTGATTCTTGAAAGCTACCCAATCAATGCGTCCCGGCAAATCCTGACTGTCATCTTTGGCAGCAGACAAGTTGTCTACATTGTCACCTGTTACTTTATAAGTCAGTTCCGACAGACGATTCTCATAAGTGAATCCTTTTTCCAGTTGGCGGGCACGTTGTGACCAGTCGATGTCCACATACTTAGTACTAGCCAACTTGTCTTCCATGCCTGTCGCTTTGATTTCAAAGTTCATCAGGTAGCTATCCGGTTTCAGCGTATAGATGAAATCGATATAGCTTGCGCTATCCGCAGCCAGGCGCATTGTAACACTACTGTCCGTCTTGTTCACAGCTTCAAAGAAATAATCTTTGGTCTGGATGGCTCCTGCCTTGTTGTAAAAGTTGAAGTTCATCGAAGCATCGTCACCGTCGAACAACATGACCGGCGTCTTTTTGTCTTGTGCCATATAATCTTTCAGCATGGCTGAATAGACACGTCCGCCTTTGGTTGTGAAAGTGATTTCCGCTACATTATTCTGGATGCTGATTTTAGAGTCGGTTCCATGCAAGGCATTGAAAAACAAAGCAGAAGAATCGGCAGCCGATGCCACCTCTTTTTGACTGTTAGCCAGTGCAGCTTCCGTTTTAACCTTCAACGCTTCCTCCTGTTGCTGTACCACGGCAATAGAATCGTAGTATTTCTTTTGCGCAGCTATCTGTTCCTCGCTTGGACGGCTCAAAAAACTGAATCCTACCAATAATATACCTATCAGAACGAGACCTGTGATGGTGTTTTTATCCATTCTTATTTTAATTACAAATTATATAAATTACAAACTACCGGTTGTTTACCACGTATCGTTAGCCGTTCACCGTTGCTTTTTCGTTTTCGATGGCAGCTTTCACAAATGCAACGAACAACGGATGAGGGTTCAGTACCGTACTGCCATATTCCGGATGGAACTGTGTACCGACAAACCATTTCAAAGTCGGGATTTCAACGATTTCTACCAGATCCGATTCCGGGTTGATACCTACACATTTCATGCCGGCAGCTTCATATCGGTCTTTATAATCATTGTTGAACTCATAGCGATGGCGGTGACGTTCCTGAATATGTTCCTGTCCGTAAGCCTGATATGCTTTCGAACCTTTCTGCAATACACATTCGTAAGCACCCAGACGCATCGTACCACCCATATTGGTGATTGCTTTCTGCTCTTCCATGATATCAATCACGTTGTGCGGAGTCTTTTCATCCATTTCACGTGAGTTGGCATCTGCGTATCCTAGTACGTTGCGTGCAAACTCAATAGCAATACATTGCATACCCAGACAAATACCGAAAGTCGGAATGTCATGTGTACGTGTATATTTGATAGCGACAAACTTGCCGTCGATACCCCGTTGACCGAATCCCGGACCAATCATTACGCCCGCCATACCTTTCAGAGCTTCACATACATTTTCGTCTGTCAGCTTCTCGCTGTTTACGAAATGAACTTCCACTTTGCGGTCATTGTAAGTACCCGCTTGCGATAAAGCTTCACGGATAGATTTGTAAGCATCCTGCAAATCGTATTTTCCAACCAGTGCAATATTGATCGGTTCTTTAGTCTCTGCAGCGTGACGACGTTCCAGGAATTTACGCCATGGGCCGAGTCCCGGAGTTTCTCCTACCGGCAGTCCCATCTTTTCGAGGATAGTGCTGTCCAGCCCTTGCGCTTGCATCAGGATAGGTACTTCGTAAATTGTTTCCGCGTCGATAGACTGCACAACGGCTTTATCGTCTACATTACAGAATTGTGCCACTTTCTTACGCAATCCGTCACTTAGCGGATGCTCGGCACGCAGTACCAGTACATCCGGCTGAATACCCACACTTTGGAGTTCCTTTACAGAATGTTGCGTCGGTTTTGTTTTCAATTCTCCGGCAGCAGCAAGATAAGGAACATAGGTCAAGTGTACGCAAAGAGCGTTCTTACCGAGTTCCCATTTCAACTGACGGATACTTTCGAGGTAGGGGAGTGATTCGATGTCACCTACCGTACCACCGATTTCAGTAATCACAAAATCAAACTTGTATTTATTACCAAGCAGTTTAACATTCCGTTTGATCTCGTCTGTGATGTGAGGAATCACCTGGATCGTTTTACCCAGATAATCTCCACGACGTTCCTTGTCAATGACGCTCTTGTAGATACGTCCCGTAGTAATGTTGTTCGCCTTTGTCGTTTGTATACCCAGGAATCGCTCATAGTGTCCCAAGTCGAGGTCGGCTTCGTGTCCGTCTACGGTTACATAGCACTCTCCGTGCTCATAAGGATTCAATGTTCCCGGGTCGATGTTGATATACGGGTCAAACTTCTGGATGGTTACATTATAACCTCTTGCTTGCAGCAACTTACCGATGGATGATGAGATGATCCCTTTTCCTAAAGAAGAGGCAACACCACCGGTGACGAAAATATACTTTGTTTCTCCCACAGCTATAACTGTTTTAATAATTGTTTACTTAGTAGTATTCTTACGAACTTAAAAACCGCAAAATTATAAAAAAAAGAGGAAGATTACAGTCTTTCGTCTCCACAATTTTATTAAAAAATGCAATTTTAAAAGAATCCTATGATTTCTGAACAAAATAATGTAGCTTTGCACTCTAAACCATAGACAAATATGATGAGAATTACTACTTTATGTTCAGCGTTTATTCTGTCAATCTTATCGTTATCGCTTTTTGCACAGGAATCTGTCGATCCCTCTCCACTTCCGACTGACTCTCTGCAGCCTGCTCCTGAAGCGATTAAACCTGCCAAAACGGTTAAATCTTCAACAGTTGTGGCAAAAGCCAGAGTCGTGAAAGCAGATACGCTTTCGGCGGAGCTTCAGAAATATTTGATGCTCAAACTGAATATGTCGGGGCCGACTCCGAAACTGGATACCGTTTCTTATTTATATAATAAGTATGTCGCGCAATTAGATTATTTGAACGATCTGTCTGTGCCGCCACGTTATATTCCGTCTGATCCCGATTATTTTCGTCTGTTCACACCATTGGCATATTATTATGCTCCGATGGCACAATATTCGAAATTGGAATGGAAGCCTATGCAATGGGACACCACTCCTCAACTGACAGCGGAACTTCTGCCTTATGATACCCTGGCATTTACCAAAACCCAGCGTGCCGAGAAAATAGTGAACAGTGCATTGATGGATCTTTATTTGGAACGTCCGAACTTGGTTGTCACTACAGAAGACCGCATCATGAGTCGTGATGTATTCCGTCACGATGTGAAGCCGAAAATATCTCCCAAAGCAAACGTTATTCATCTGTTTCAACCGGAAAATATGGATGATAATGTAGGGAAAGCCAATATGAAGATTAGTCGGCCGAACTGGTGGGTGACCGGAGGTAACGGATCGTTGCAGATTAGCCAGAACCACCTTTCGGATAACTGGTATAAGGGAGGTGAAAGTAACTTCTCCGGATTAGCCACTTTTCAGATTTTTGCCAACTATAATGACAATGAAAAGGTGCTGTTTGAGAACCAGCTGGAAGCTAAAGTAGGTATGACTTCCACTCCGTCAGATGAATACCATAAATATCTGTTCAATACAGACCAATTTCGTTTGTATAATAAATTAGGTTTGAGAGCTTTCAAGAATTGGTATTATACCATTTCGTCCGAGTTTAAGACACAGTTTTTCAATGGATATAAAGCTAACAGCGAAGAATTGGTTTCATCTTTCATGTCTCCGGCAGATTTGGCGGTCAGTGTCGGTATGGATTATAAATTGAGTAAGAAGAAATTTAATCTTTCTGTGTTTATGGCGCCGTTGACTTATAACTTGCGTTATATCGGTAATTCTGAAGTAGACGAAACAAAGTTTGGCTTAGACAAAGGAAAATGCTCTAAAAACGACTTTGGTTCCCAGTTGCAATCCACATTGAACTGGACCATCATCTCTGCAGTAACTTTAGAGTCTCGTCTCAATTATCTGACCAACTATCATTGGGCACGTGTAGAATGGGAAAATACATTCAACTTCGTTTTGAACCGTTATCTTTCTACCAAGCTCTATATACATACCCGTTTTGACGATAGCTCGAAACCGACTGAAGGAGACAGCTTCTTCCAGTTGAAAGAATTGCTTAGCTTCGGTATCAATTATAAGTGGTAAGTAAATCGAAAGAATAGAAATCAGGCGCGGAATTTCCGCGCCTGATTTGTTTAGGGATGTTGTACAAAATATGGGTGGTAAAATAGAACCAATGTGATAGCGGATTTTTCACGTCCAAGATAGTCTTAACTGTATATTTCTATTTGTATGTAAAAAAAGAAAGCGTTTTTTCTTGTTTACTATTTATAATTTTATCTATCTTTGTCACCGAATTCAATCCATTGCCTAAGGGGTATGGAAAAATGAGGGGTAAAAATACATGATCATTAAGAAAAATGACGATCGAAATCTTCTGCCAACAGATGTGATTGGCAGCAGCGTAGCGCGCTCAAAACGTTGGTTGGTGGCAATCGTACGTATTTGTCACGAGAAAAAAACGGGTGAGCGGCTTACGAAAATGGGGATCGAAAATTTCCTTCCAATTCAACAAGAAGTCCATCAATGGAGCGACCGCCGTAAAATTGTCGACCGGGTACTGCTTCCGATGATGATTTTCGTTCACGTTGATCTGCAAGAACAAAAAGAAGTCCTGACTTTATCTTCTATCAGCCGTTACATGGTATTACGTGGGGAGAGTACTCCGGCTGTTATTCCTGATCAACAAATGTTGCGATTTAAGTTTATGCTCGACTACTCGGATGAGACGATTAGCATGAGTACATCGCCATTGGCTCCGGGAGAGAAAATACGGGTAATCAAGGGACCATTGGCAGGATTGGAAGGGGAATTAGTACATGTGAATGGGAAATCGAAAGTTGCTGTTCGATTGACAATGTTAGGGTGTGCATGTGTAGATATACCGGCTGGGTGTGTAGAGCCGGTATCTGAAAATGGGGATTTACGTGATTGAGTAATCAATCTATTTTATAGGGGTATGGGGATTTTACTGCAAAAATGTAATGAAAGTCTGTAAAATAGCAGGCAGTCTATCTGACATCGGTAACCAAACAGTGGATATATTTATCGATGACCTCTCTCAAAAATAAAAATCCATAAAGTATTATGAATTATATCTTTACAAAAGATATAGTGTAGAAATGTATGTCCGTATCGAAAGATGAAGGGATTCTCTGTTGGGCTACACCAACATGGAAATCGTAGTCATAGTCCTTGTACTGATCATAATCAATCAGATAAATCAAATTTCGAAATATTATTTTATTCATTTATACTATAATGGAAAAAACATTGAAGGGCATAGTGCAATATGCCCGCAAAAATTATTTCAGTTATTGGGTTATTTTAGGTATTGACACGGCAATTTCTGTATTATGTTCGTTGGTCGCTTATGCGGTAATTCACTATATGGCGCATGTTCCAATGACCGACTGGATGCTTTGTAAGTTTGCTTGCGTTTCTTTGGTGGCAAGTGTTGCGGGCTCTTTATTATTCCATACTTATCGTAATACAATTCGTTTCTCACAGGCACGTGAACTTTGGCGTATCATGTGTGCCGTTTTATTTAAAATTACCTGTTTGGTCATTATTTCTTTTGGAGTTATATATGAGACCCAATTGCCATATAATTATAAAATATCCTATCTTCTATTTGATGGTTTATTGACTTTAGTGATCTTGACAACCTTCCGTGTATCATTGATAATCGTCTATGATTTTTTATTGGATTGGGTGAATAAAAAGAACACACGTATTCTTATTTATGGTACTAATGAAGAGAGTGTAGCCTTGAAGTTACGTCTTAGGGATAGTGCACATTATAAAGTAACCGGTTTTTATGTATATGGTAAAAATAACAGCCGACGCCGATTGGCAGATCTTCCCGTTTATTACTTTGAAAATGAATCGGATGTTGATTATATCATGCGGAAGCGCGGAATTAAGGGGATTCTGTTTGCCCGTTATGAAGATACCCGCCTGGAAGAAAAACGACTTTTGGAATATTGTAAAAACAATGAACTTAAAACATTGATAGCTCCTACTATCAGTGAAGCGGATTCTGATGGAAACTTTCATCAGTGGGTACGTCCTATTAAGATTGAGGATTTGTTGGGTCGTGCCGAAATTAATATCAACCTTCGTCAGGTTGCAGAAGAATTCAGGGGAAAAGTGGTGTTGGTGACTGGTGCGGCAGGCAGTATTGGTAGTGAACTTTGCCGTCAATTAGTGCAGATGGGAATTCAGAAACTTATCATGTTCGACTCTGCAGAAACACCTCTGCATAATGTCCGTCTTGAGTTTGAGAAAAAATATCCAAATATAGATTTTGTTCCGGTGATTGGTGATGTGCGTGTGAAGGAACGCGTTCGTATGGTATTCGAATTGTATCATCCTCAAATTGTTTTTCATGCCGCCGCTTATAAACATGTGCCTTTGATGGAAGAAAATCCTTGTGAAGCTGTACTTGTCAATGTGACCGGTTCTCGTCAGGTGGCTGATATGGCTGTGGAATATGGTGCTGAAAAGATGATTATGGTGTCTACGGATAAAGCTGTAAATCCTACTAATGTAATGGGCTGTTCCAAGCGTTTAGCTGAAATCTATGTTCAAAGTTTGGGATGTGCTATCCGTGAAGGAAAAGTGAAAGGTCATACCAAATTTATCACCACCCGCTTTGGTAATGTATTGGGTAGTAACGGTTCTGTCATTCCTCGTTTTAAAGAACAGATAGAGAATGGTGGGCCGGTAACTGTTACTCACCCCGATATTATTCGTTTCTTCATGACCATTCCCGAAGCTTGCCGTTTGGTAATGGAGGCCGCCACAATGGGTGAGGGCAATGAGATCTTTGTTTTTGAGATGGGAAAAGCTGTCAAGATCGTTGATTTAGCGACTCGTATGATTGAATTGGCTGGCTATCGTCCGGGTGAAGACATCAAAATAGAATTCACAGGATTACGTCCGGGTGAGAAGCTTTATGAAGAGGTGCTGAGCGATAAAGAAAATACGATCCCGACAGAGAATAAGAAAATTATGATAGCTAAAGTACGTCGGTATGAATATGCAGATATCCTTGATACTTATGCAGAGTTTGAAAAGTTGTCGCGTGCGGTAAAGATCATGGATACCGTGCGGTTGATGAAGAAAATAGTTCCGGAATTTAAGTCAAAGAATTCTCCGCGATTTGAAGTATTGGATAAAGAATAAATAGGAAATAATCAACAAAAGATTCTATAAATAAATTATCATTTAATATGAATAAATCATTGCGCACGCATTTGAATGTACGAAGCTTGTATGAAAGTCTGTTTTCTTGCCTGATAGCGGTATTTCTGCTTGCTTCCTGTCAGTCTTATAAGAAAGTACCTTATTTGCAGGATGCGGGAGTTGTAAAGGATATCAATCAACAGGAAAATTTGTATGATGCAAAGATAATGCCTAAAGACTTACTTACTATCGTGGTGTCGTGTACTAGTCCGGAACTTGCAGTTCCATTCAATTTGACTGTAGCGGGTCCTGGCAGTGTGGCTATTGGGAATACACAGTTGACAGCTCAGCCTGTCCTACAGCCCTATCTGGTGGATAATGAAGGAAAGATCAATTTTCCGGTATTAGGCGAATTAAAAGTGGGCGGTCTGACCAAGAAGGAGGCCGAGCAGTTGATTGTCGAAAAACTGAAACCTTACATCAAGGAGAGTCCGATCGTCACCGTGCGTATGGTTAATTACAAGATTTCCGTATTGGGAGAAGTAGCCCGTCCGGGTACGTTTACCATCAGTAACGAGAAGGTAAACCTGCTAGAAGCCTTGGCTATGGCGGGGGATATGACCGTCTGGGGCGTCCGTGACAATGTCAAGCTGATTCGTGAGGGTGCTGATGGCAAACAGGAAATTGTGACATTGGATTTAAACAAGGCGGAGACAATTCTTTCTCCTTATTATTGGTTACAGCAGAATGATATAGTTTATGTGACTCCTAATAAAGCAAAAGCCCGTAATTCCGATATAGGTAACAGTACTAGCTTGTGGTTCTCCGCTACTTCTATTCTGGTATCATTGGCAAGTTTATTAGTAACAATCTTCAAATAGTAATATAGATATGATTGAGGAAAAAAGAGAGAACCGGGGTGAGCAACCGGAAGAGCTGGTGAATATTCAGGAAATCCTTTTCCGTTACCTGATCCACTGGCCCTGGTTTGTGGTTTCTGTAATAATCTGTATCGCCTGTGCATGGGGTTACCTGCGTCTGGCCACTCCTGTCTATAATATATCCGCTACAGTCTTGATCAAGGATGACAAGAAAGGCGGTGGTGCGAGCATGTCCTCCGAACTGGAAAAGATGGGACTGGACGGCTTCGTTTCCTCGTCGAACAATGTAGACAATGAAATCGAGGTGCTGAAATCAAAGTCTCTTGCCCGTGAAGTGGTCAACAATCTGGGACTGTTTGTGACTTATAAGGATGAAGATGAGTTTCCTAGTAGGGAACTTTACCGTACCTCGCCCGTAGTGGTGAGCTTGACTCCACAAGAGGCGGAAAAATTGTCTGCACCAATGGAAGTGGAGATGACTTTATTTCCCAATGGTGGGATGGATGCGTTGATAACAGTGAAAGACAAAGAGTATCGGAAACAATTCGAACAATTACCAGCTGTTTTTCCGACGGATGAGGGGACGGTCGCCTTTTTTGAAAGCAAGGATACATTGGCGGTTAATCAGGCTAAGGAGGAAAGTAAAGAGCGTCATATAAAAGCTTTTATAAACCGGCCGATGTCTGTGGCCAAAGGATATATCCAGTCCTTGTCGATAGCCCCTACATCAAAAACCACTTCTGTAGCTGTTCTTTCGTTGAAGAACTCAAATACCTGGCGTGGCAGGGACTTCATCAACAAACTCCTTGAGATGTACAATATCAATGCCAATAATGACAAGAATGAGGTAGCCCAGAAAACCGCAGAATTCATCGACGACCGTATCGGCATTATTTCCAAGGAACTTGGAAGTACCGAACAAGACTTGGAGAATTTCAAGCGTAGCGCCGGAATTACAGATTTGAGCAGTGAGGCTCAAATAGCCTTAACCGGTAATGCTGAATATGAAAAGAAGCGTGTGGAAAACCAGACTCAAATCAATTTGGTGATGGATTTGCAACGCTATATGCAAGGTAACGAATATGAGGTCTTGCCAAGTAATATTGGATTACAGGATGCAGCATCAGCAGGTGCAATAGACAGATATAATGAGATGTTGGTTGAAAGAAAGCGCTTGCTGCGTACATCAACCGAGAATAATCCGACGATCATAAATTTGGATACCAGTATCCGTGCGATGCGGAGCAATGTACAGGCTACGCTGGATGCTACATTGAAAGGGTTGCAGATAACCAAAGAAGACCTTGCCCGTGAGGCGAACCGCTATTCCCGTCGTATTAATGACGCTCCGACCCAGGAACGCCAGTTCGTAAGTATCGCCCGGCAGCAGGAAATTAAGGCCGGCCTTTATTTGATGTTACTTCAAAAACGTGAAGAGAATGCCATCACTTTGGCAGCTACAGCAAACAATGCCAAGATTATTGATGAAGCGTTAGCAGACGACAATCCGGTTTCTCCTAAGAGGATGATGGTCTATCTTGCCGCCTTGGTGTTAGGAGTAGGATTTCCGGTAGGTATCATTTATCTGATTGGCTTGACCAAATTTAAGATTGAGGGCCGTGCTGATGTTGAAAAACTAACTTCTCTTCCTGTTATTGGCGATATCCCGTTGGCGGATGAAAAGTCCGGTTCTATAGCTGTATTTGAGAATCAGAATAACCTGATGAGCGAGACATTCCGTAATGTCCGTACCAATCTTCAGTTTATGCTTGAAAATGGCAAGAATGTGATTCTGGTGACATCTACCGTCAGTGGTGAAGGTAAGTCTTTTGTATCGTCTAATTTGGCTATTAGTCTTTCTTTGTTAGGTAAAAAAGTTGTGATAGTTGGTCTTGACATTCGCAAGCCTGGCTTGAATAAGGTTTTTAATATTTCCCAAAAGGAACATGGTATTACCCAGTTTCTGACCAATCCGACAAAGAATCTGATGGATTTAGTACAGCCTTCCGATATAAACGAGAATCTGTTTATTCTTCCGGGCGGATCAGTTCCTCCCAATCCAACGGAACTGTTGGCCCGTGACGGCTTGGAAAAAGCCATCGAAACGTTGAGGGCTAATTTTGACTATGTGATTCTGGATACGGCCCCCGTGGGTATGGTAACTGATACCTTGCTGATAGGTCGCACAGCTGATTTGTCGGTATACGTATGCCGTGCTGATTATACCCGTAAGGCAGAGTTTACTTTGATCAATGAGCTTATGGAAAACAACAAACTGCCTAACCTCTGTATCGCCATTAACGGCTTGGATCTTCAGAAAAAGAAGTACGGCTATTATTATGGTTATGGTAAATACGGCAAGTATTATGGCTATGGCAAGCGTTACGGTTATGGCTATGGAGAAAAGCATACAAGTCGGGAGGGTATATAAACTGCTATTGATAAAACCAAATCAAACATAATATGCGTGATTTCAAAGAGATTCGGGTCGCAGTAGCCGGCACCGGCTATGTGGGACTGAGCATAGCGACACTGCTATCACAACATCATCATGTAACTGCCGTGGATGTAATCCCGGAAAAGGTGGAGAAACTGAACAACAAGGTTTCCCCTATCCAGGATGATTATATCGAGAAGTATCTGGCTGAAAAGCCGCTTGATCTTGTTGCCACTTTGGACGGGAGGTTAGCCTATGCTGATGCCGACTTTGTGGTAATAGCCGCTCCTACAAACTACGATCCTGTGAAGAATTATTTCGATACGAGTCGTGTGGAGGAAGTTATCGATCTTGTGCTTGAAGTGAATCCCGATGCCGTAATGGTCATCAAATCGACAATTCCGGTGGGATATACCCGTAACCTTTATGTAAAATATGCCCAGAAAGGAGTCAAGAAGTTCAACCTGCTGTTTTCACCGGAGTTCCTTCGTGAAAGCAAGGCCCTTTATGACAATCTCTACCCGAGCCGTATCATCGTAGGTTATCCGAAGATCATTGACGGTCCGGAGTTTGCTGAAGAAAACAAGGCGATCCGGTCTGTCACGGATGTCACTATGTTACAGGAAGCAGCTAGGACATTTGCCGCCCTTTTGCAGGAAGGGGCTGTCAAAGAAAACATCGACACGCTCTTTATGGGCATAAAAGAAGCGGAAGCAGTCAAGCTCTTCGCCAACACCTATCTGGCTCTCCGTGTCAGCTACTTTAACGAACTTGATACATACGCTGAAATAAAGGGATTGGACAGCAAAGCGATCATTGAGGGCGTAGGCCTTGACCCCCGTATTGGGATACATTATAATAATCCTTCATTCGGTTATGGCGGTTACTGCCTGCCGAAAGATACCAAACAACTCCTTGCCAACTATCAGGATGTTCCTCAGAACATGATGTCCGCAATCGTGGAATCAAACAAAACCCGTAAGGATTATATAGCTGATGCAGTGCTCCGCAAGGCAGGTTATTATACGGGAAATGGACAATGGGACGCATCCAAGGAACATACTTGCGTCATCGGTGTATACCGCCTGACCATGAAATCGAACTCTGACAATTTCCGCCAGTCCGCCATTCAAGGTATAATGAAACGTATCAAGGCGAAGGGTGCGGAAGTGATCATCTATGAACCCACGCTTGAGGACGGGACTACATTTTTCGGCAGCAGGGTTGTTAACGATCTTGCTGGATTCAAGGTGCAGAGCAAGGCTATCATAGCCAACCGTTTTGACAACAGTCTGGAAGATGTGGAAGCTAAGGTTTATACACGTGACATTTTTAGAAGGGACTGACCATGTTGCCATATAATGTAGAGCTGGACGGAAAGACTGTGCTTGTAACGGGTGTTGCCGGTTTTATTGGGAGCAACCTTGTCATGCGCCTTTTCCATGATTTCCGAAATATCAGGGTAATCGGTATTGATTCCATCACCGATTATTACGATGTCAATATCAAATATGAGCGTCTCAAGGAAATAGAGTCGTTAGACCGTGACTGGACTTTTGTCCGTGCCTCGATTGCCGATAAGGATGCGATAGAAAGAATTTTCTCTGAAAACAAAATTTCCGTTGTCGTAAATTTTGCGGCCCAGGCAGGTGTCCGTTACAGTATCACCAATCCTGATGCCTATGTCCAAAGTAATCTTATCGGTTTCTATAATATCCTTGAAGCCTGCCGTCATTATGAGGTGGAGCACTTGGTTTATGCTTCTTCATCATCAGTCTATGGCAGTAACAAGAAAGTTCCGTATTCAACTGATGACAAGGTTGACAACCCGGTCAGCCTTTATGCAGCAACAAAGAAGAGTAACGAGTTGATGGCTCACGCATACTCAAAACTTTATAATATTCCATCCACAGGCTTGCGTTTCTTTACGGTTTATGGTCCTGCAGGTCGTCCGGATATGGCGTATTTCGGGTTTACCGACAAGCTTGTAAAAGGCGAAACTATCAAGATATTCAATTATGGTAATTGTAAACGTGATTTTACCTATGTGGATGATATTGTGGAGGGAGTAGTACGTGTTATACAACACGCTCCGGAAAAAGAGAATGGGGAAGACGGACTTCCGATTCCACCATACAAAGTATATAATATCGGTAACAGTCATCCGGAGAACCTGCTTGAATTTGTAACTATTCTTCAGGAAGAATTAGTCCGTGCCGGTGTGCTTCCGAAAGACTATGATTTTGATTCCCATAAAGAACTTGTGCCTATGCAACCGGGTGATGTGCCTGTAACTTATGCTGATACTACTTCATTGGAACAGGATTTTGCTTTTAAACCGGGTACAAGTTTGAGAGATGGTCTAAGAAACTTTGCAGAGTGGTATGTAAAGTTTTATAATACGGAGAAATAAAACAATAAAACTATGAGCATTTTTGCGGGTAAAACCCTAATGATTACCGGTGGAACAGGTTCTTTCGGTAATGCTGTCTTGAATCGTTTCCTTCGTACCGATATCGGTGAAATTCGTATATTTTCACGTGACGAGAAGAAACAGGACGATATGCGCCACGAATATCAGGTTAAGTATCCTGATGTGGCAAATAAAATAAAATTCTTTATCGGTGATGTACGTAACCTCCAGTCTTGTAGGAACGCTATGCCGGGAGTAGACTATATTTTCCATGCTGCTGCCTTGAAGCAGGTTCCGAGTTGCGAATTTTTCCCAATGGAAGCTGTCAAGACGAATGTAATCGGTACTGACAATGTATTGACGGCTGCTATTGAGGCGGGTGTTGGTGCCGTAATCTGCCTTTCCACGGATAAGGCTGCCTATCCAATCAATGCTATGGGTATCACCAAAGCTGTTGAGGAAAAGATAGCAGTGGCAAAGAGCCGTTACTCCGGCAAGACCAAGATTTGTTGTACACGTTATGGCAACGTGATGTGTTCTCGTGGTTCAGTCATTCCTCTTTGGATAGAGCAGATCCGCAATGGTAATCCTGTAACATTGACCGAGCCTAAAATGACGCGCTTCATCATGTCATTGGAAGAAGCGGTGGATCTCGTATTGTTTGCTTTCGAACATGGTCAGAATGGTGACATCCTCGTTCAGAAAGCTCCGGCTTGTACCATCCGGACTCAGGCGGAAGCTGTCTGTGAGCTCTTTGGCGGCAAGAAAGAAGATATTAAGGTTATCGGCATTCGTCATGGAGAGAAAATGTATGAAACATTGCTGACCAATGAGGAATGTGCCAAAGCAGAGGATATGGGCAATTTCTATCGTGTACCGGCAGATAACCGCGGATTGAATTACGATAAATATTTCAAAGAGGGTGAGACAGAGCGTAACACGCTTACAGAGTTCAATTCAAACAATACGCGAATCCTTAACGTGGAAGAAACCAAAGCCAAGATTGCAGCTTTGGACTATATAAAGAAGGAGTTGAGTGGTGAGGGCAACTTCGTACAATAATAAAATTATGAAGATATTAGTAACCGGTGCCAAAGGTTTTGTAGGGAAGAATCTTTGTGTCCAACTTAATAACATCAAGGACGGTAAGGCTCGTTGTTATGGTGAACTGAAGATTAGTGACGTATTCGAGTACGATCTTGACTCTACTTCGGAACAACTGGATAATTGGTGCAAAGAGGCCGATTTCGTATTCAATCTTGCCGGGGTGAACCGCCCTAAAGACAATGATGAATTCATGAAAGGTAACTTCGGTTTTGCAAGTACACTACTTGACACCTTGAAGAAATATCATAACACTTGTCCCGTCATGCTTTCCTCCAGTGCGCAAGCCTCGTTGACCGGTCGTTTTGGTAACAGTGAATATGGTCGTAGCAAAAAGGCGGGTGAAGATCTTTTTCTACAATACGGCAAAGAGACAGGAGCCAAGGTTTTGGTCTATCGCTTTCCGAACCTTTACGGTAAGTGGTGCCGTCCAAACTATAACAGTGCCGTAGCCACTTTCTGCAATAATATTGCCAATGATTTGCCTATACAGGTCAACGATCCGAGTGTAGAACTTGAGCTACTTTACATTGATGACCTTGTGGACGAAATGATTCATGCCCTGAAAGGGGAGGAACATCATTGTGAGTTCGAAGGGCTTGACGTACAACCGAAGGCTGACGGCAGATATTGCTATTGCCCTGTCACCCATAAGGTGACGCTTGGTGAAATCGTGGGTTTATTACATCAATTCGCGGAAATGCCTAAGACACTGATGATTCCGGAAATCCCGGCTGATTCATTTGCCAAACGTCTGTACAGTACCTTTTTGAGCTACTTACCAAAAGAAAAAGCGATCTTCGACTTGAAAATGAATGTAGATCAACGTGGCAGTTTCACAGAACTTGTACATACCTTGAATTGCGGCCAGGTAAGCATTAATATCTCCAAACCAGGTGTAACCAAGGGTGAACACTGGCACAATACCAAATGGGAACAGTTTATTGTAGTCAGTGGGCATGGTCTTATTCAACTCCGTAAGGAAGGAACAGACGAAGTGCTTAACTATGAGGTGAGCGGAGAGAAAATACAGTCTGTCATCATGCTTCCCGGTTATACTCATAACATCATCAATCTTTCTGATACGGAAGAGCTGGTGACAGTGATGTACTGCAATGAGATATTCAATCCTAATAAGCCGGATACATACTTTGATAAAGTAGAAAAATAATATGGAAAAACAACCTAAATTTGATTATTCAGATATAAAATTCAAGGATAATGGTAAATTGAAGCTGATAATCGTTGTCGGCACTCGTCCCGAGATTATCCGTTTGGCGGCTGTCATCACCAAATGTCGTCAGTATTTCGATGTGATTCTTGCTCATACCGGTCAGAATTATGATTACAACCTCAACGGCATATTCTTTAAAGATTTGAAGTTGGCAGAGCCAGAAGTATATATGGATGCCGTAGGTGATGATTTGGGAGCTACTTGTGGTAATATTATCAATTGTTCATATAAACTCTTTGCTCAGACAAAGCCGGACGGAGTTCTTGTACTTGGTGATACCAACTCATGTTTGAGTGTAATTGGTGCGAAGCGGCTGCATATTCCAATTTTCCATATGGAAGCAGGTAACCGTTGCAAAGACGAGTGCCTTCCGGAAGAGACCAACCGTCGTATTGTTGATATCATCAGTGATGTAAACATGGCGTACTCGGAACATGCACGAAGATATCTTGCCGATTGCGGTTTGCCCAAAGAGCGTACTTTCGTTACGGGTTCACCTATGGCGGAAGTACTTCACAATAACCTTGCGGAAATTGAAGCGAGTGATGTGCATCAACGTCTGGGTCTGGAGAAAGGAAAGTACATTCTACTCTCTGCACATAGGGAGGAAAATATCGATATTGAGAAGAACTTTATATCACTTTTTACAGCTATTAATAAGATGGCAGAAAAATATGATATGCCGATTCTTTATAGTTGCCATCCTCGTTCACGTAACCGTCTTGTAGCTTCCGGTTTTAAACTTGATTCTCGCGTACAAGTACAACAACCACTTGGTTTCCATGATTATAATTGGCTTCAGATGAATGCTTTCGCTGTAGTAAGTGATAGTGGTACGCTTCCGGAGGAATCTTCATTTTATGCTTCCATCGGCAAGCCTATCTCAGCGGTATGCATCCGTACCAGTACAGAACGTCCAGAAGCTATTGATAAAGCATGTTTCATCCTCTCTGGGATTGACACTAAGGGACTTCTCCAATCGGTTGATCTTGCTGTTCAAATGACAAAAGATGGCAACCATGGTATTCCTGTTCCTAGCTACACAGACGATGTATCTAACAAGGTTGTTAAGATAATTCAGTCATACGTTGGAGTTGTCAACAAGATGGTTTGGCGTAAGGAGATTTAGGCTTTAGCAATCAACATTTGCCAATATAAACTTAATCTGCAGCAGTATTTGTGTGAAGTCTTTCGTCGGTTAAAGAATACTGTGGAAGATGAATTCGTATATCTTCTTCTCCATAAATGGCAGCCATAACTTGTTATCACACGAGGTCAATATATGAATAATAAGAACAAATGTTTCCTCCCCCCCCCTAACTGAACTAAAGTGAGTACTTAGTTTGAACGAGTTTGAGGAGAAGTGGATGTTTACCGTTTATTTAAGTTAATGTCAGACAGATCATCACATAATAAAAGAATAGCAAAGAATACCCTCTTTCTCTACTTGAGAATGGGATTGGTACTAGTGGTGTCGCTTTTTAGTACTAGGGTAGTACTACAGGCTTTGGACATTGAGGATTATGGAATTAATAATGTTGTCAGTGGCTTTGTGACAATGTTTGCGTTTTTGAATACCTCAATGTCTAATGGTGTACAGAGGTTTTATAACTTTTCTCTTGGAAGAAAGAATGGATACAGCATTAAAGATGTATATAATACAGCTCTCCAGATACAGGCTATTTTAGCTGTAACCTTATTGGTTCCTCTTGAAACATTTGGTATGTGGTATATCCATACTCAGATGGTTATTCCAATAGATCGATTTGCAGCTGCACAGTGGGTATTTCAGTTCTCTGTGCTATCACTGGTACTTCTTGTTCTTCAGATACCATATAGTGCTGCTATTATGGCGTATGAAAAGATGGATTATTATGCATACCTCAGTATCTTTGATGTGTTGGCAAAGTTAGGCATCGCTTATATAATCAAGTATACAACATTCGATAAACTGATTCTCTATGGAGCTCTCAATATGCTTGTATCGTTAATCTGCTTCTTCTTGTATTATGGTTATGCCAAATCTCACTTTCAAGATTTAAAGTCGGATTTTATTATCAGAAAGCAACTTTTTAAACCTATGTTGTATTTTTCTGGATGGAATGGGTTTGGTTCGTTTGCTTACATGATAAAGAGTCAAGGTCTAAATATGCTCCTAAATGTATTCTTTGGACCTGTAGTTAATGCAGCTCGTGGGGTTTCGAATATGGCGATGAGTGCCATTCAAGGATTCCAATCAAATATCGTAATTGCTTTCCGTCCACAATTGATACAATCTTATGCAACAGGAGACAATGAGAGGGTATTAAAATTATTTTATAATTTGTCAAAGGTATCTTTTATTCTTTTGGCTATGCTTTCAATTCCAGTTATTATAGAGATAGAATATATTCTTCATCTATGGCTTGGTGATACCATTCCTGACTACACTATTCCTTTCACAATATTAGTACTTGTGAATATGGTTATCAGTAGTTTGAATACTCCTGTTTCTCAGGTTGTTCATGCAACAGGAAAGATGAAGAACTATCAGATAGGAACCTGTTTGATGGTTTGCAGTATCCTACCAGTTTCGTGGGTGTTTTTGAAATTAGGCTTTGATCCTGTTGCAGTTTACTGGGTAAGTCTTATTATTACTATCATAAATCAATTTGTATGTAATCTGCTGCTGAAAAAGGTTTATCCGTATAGTTTGAAGGAATATTGCAGAAAAGTAATTATCCCGTGTGTGGCCTTTGTAATCCTTGTACCTTTGCTTCCATTGGCTATTACAATGATATTCCCTGTTTCCTTCTTACGTTTGCTCCTAACTGGGGCTATTAGTGTCTTGATATCTATTACAGTTTCATATATTTTAGTCCTTGACAAGTCTGAAAGGACTATGTTTTTGAACTTCATTAAACGAAAGGATGATAAAAGAATTATTGACTAAATATTTAGATACCCAAAAGATTCAATATGAGACTCACGTTGATCTTAAAAAGAGAACGTGGATTCATAGAGGTGGTATAGCGGGTATATATATATCGCCTGCAAGTGCAGATGAACTGGAGACGATTGTGTCTTTCCTTTATTCGGAAGACATTTCATTTTTGTTAATAGGGCACACTTCCAATCTTTATATTTTGAATGAGTGTAATATCCCTGTTGTGGTCTCTACTGCAAAGTGCAGGTATTTCCAAATAGAGGATGGGCAACTCTTCTGTGAAGCCGGTGTGGGAGTAATAAACCTCTCCAAGCAAATGATAAAGCAAGGTATCAAAGGCTTTGAATATCTAACAGGACTTCCGGGTACTATTGGAGCAGCACTTGTGAATAATAGCTCATGTAGAGAGAATAGTATTTCAGAATTACTTGTGAGTGCAAGAGTTGTACTGAAGGATGGCTCCATTAAGATTTTTCTCCCTGAAGATTTCAAATATGAATTTAGAAACTCAGTATTCAAGAAACATGAAGTTGAAGGCACTATCATTTCTGCTGTCCTCAAGGTGACTCTTGGTGATGCTGCCAAGATGCAACAAATGGCAGAAGAAAACGATCAAGATAGAGCTAGGCGATTGGAAGGACATACCAAAAATCTCGGCTGTACTGTAAACCGATGCTTCATTAATGGGAGGATGGCCTTGTGGTTAAGAATAGTCTTATTTGTAAATGGATTATTCGCTAGGCTATTCATAAAAACGGAAGATGGAAGAAGCAATCAAAGAAAAAATTTGATTTGCACTCTCACAGGATATAAATCTATATCCCCCTATGTAAGCCCAAAGAATCCAATTATTTTTAGTTGGATTGATGAAGGTGCCGATACCGCATTTCCCCTTTACCTTGAGTTTATGAGGAAGGTGTACAAGACAGATAAAACGGAAATTGAAATAATACGATAATATGACAAAAGTAAATCTTTTGACTATACATTATGGTAAATGCTATGGTGCTGTTATGCAGACATTCGCTACTTGCAGAATGTTAGAGCAAGCAGGTCATACTGTTAGGGTAATCAATCTGATCAATCCTTCTCAAAAAGGAAATTGGAAGAGTATCCACTATTGGATGGATTGTGTCCGAGAATTTCAGTTCTGGCTTTTCAAGAAAAAGTATTTTTCGAAACTTACAAATAAAGCATATTCTATTAAGGACATCAATCTACCTAAATCGGATGTTACTGTTGTAGGAAGTGATCAAGTATGGAATCGTGACATTACAGGTTGCTTTGGAAATCCTTTTTTTCTTGATTTTGCAAATGATCAACGAAAAGTTGCTATGTCATCAAGCTTTGGAAAAGGGATATGGGACGAGGACAAAAAGTATACAGCGGCTGTGAAGGCTTTGCTTTCGCAATTCAGTGTTATCTCTGTTCGCGAATCTTCTGGAGTCAAGATAATCAATAACATAATGGAACTTGAAGCAATCAATCTTCCTGACCCTACAATCGGATATGGTAAGTTTGAGGATCTGGTTCTAAATCACAAACCTTTGCATCAAGTGTTTTCATTTCTTCTTTTGGATGATAGTAAGGCGAAGGAGAAAGCAAATCATATTGCAAACACTCTTGATTTGCCCTTGTTTGTACACTCTTCTTTTTCTTCTAGGATTCTAAATGGTCCAAGACACTGGCTTACGCGAATTAGAAACTCTGAATACGTTATTACAGATTCATTCCATGGATTGGCTCTTAGCCTCATATTCAATAAACAGTTCTTTGTGTTCTGTGCATCAGAAAAAAAGTTTACTCGACTTCGCTCGCTATTACAGCTATTTTCGCTGGAATATAGGTATGTAGAAAGCATTGAAGATTTCGAAAGAAGAAAAGAGGAACTTCTTTGTCCAATTGATTACGTTCACGTAAATACAGTCTTACAAAACGAACAAGAGCGTTATCGTACCTTTATTCAGAACTCAATATGAAAAAAATACTAATAGTAGTACCGGGGTGTCGAACTGGTGGAGTGTTGTCTTCATTGATTGCATTACTTAATTCGACATTTGTTGAGAGATACGATATCCATCTTTTCGTGATGAACACCTATGGTGAACAACTACAATCAGAACTTGCCAAATTCTCTATTGGAAAGAATCTTGGTACATCTTTGCTTAATGCCAATGTAGTAAATAGTTCTGGCATTCGGAAGTTGATATTGATATTATTTAAACTAATATTGCAAATGCCTTTTTTGGGGAAACTTTTCTCTAATTGCATAGAAATATCAACCATAAGGAGTATAGAAAAGGACAGCTATGATTGCGTTATCTCTTTTCAGGAGAGTGCGTCACTACCTTTTGTTGCTAAGTTCTCTAATCCCAATAAAATAGCATGGATACATTGTGATTACTCGAGAATATTTACAAATAAAATGTATGAATTTGCAGTATTTTCGAAATATTGCAAAATTGTAACAGTTTCAGAGTATACAAGAGTCTCATTTTGTAAATTACTTCCATCTCTTGAATCGAGAGTAGTGGTTATTTATAATATAATGGACTCGAGTGCGATTATCCAGAAGTCAAAAGAACAAATGGATGATGATCGTTTTAGTATAGAAAAATTTACAATAATTTCCGTTGGCAGAATATCTGCTGTTAAACAATTTAATCTTATTCCTTCAATTGCATCAAGTCTAAAAACAAGAGGTCTTGCTTTTAAATGGTATATACTTGGAGGAAAGCATGAAATAGAGCCATATCAGAAACTGATGCAGGCCATTTCAGATTATTCTGTAGAAAATGAGGTCATTTGTTTAGGTAATAAAACTAATCCATATCCATACTTCAAGGTGGCAGATTTGTTAGTTTCAACATCCAGCTCAGAGGCATGCCCTATGATTTTTAATGAAGCTAAGATATTAAATCTTCCAGTAGTGACGAATAATTTTGGTTCAGCGCATGAATTCATTGTAGAGGGACAAGATGGGCAAATATGTTCATTAACGGTAATGGCAGATGTTATTGATAATATCATTCGTACACAAAGAAGATTTAATCCGCATATTTCTACTGATTTTGATGAACAGCATATATTATCACAAATTGACAAACTTTTGATTTAAAAATACATGAATGAAACAAGATACTATAAATATTATTTCTTTTTGCTGGTAATATTGTGTACATGGTTCAGTACAATCGTTGCTCCTCCTATGCCTATTCGACTGGTGTATTTGGTTGCTCTAATTATGCCTGCATATTTGTATGCACCCAATCTTTTAGTGCCGGTATTGGCATGTTTCACAAGTGTAGCAGCATATGGATTTTCGTGCTCGTATATGCCAACAGAGTTACATTATTATTTAATAATAATGTTCCCTTTATTGGGTTTTGGTTTGCAAAAAAACTTGAAAACACAACGCCCGTCAGTCTTGTTTACCTGCTTCTGTTTATATGTTTTATGTATTGATCTACTGAAAGGAGGAAAGCTAGAGAACATTGATTATAGCATACTGGTTGTATTAATATCTTTCTTTTTCGTGAGTAAAGATGGGCATGAGGAAAGCTCTTATATTTTAAGCTTTATTATGGTATCTCTGATTATATGTCTATATTTCTTTACTTATGGACAGAGTGGAGCTGTAGAAGTTTCTGAAGATGGTCGGACAGCTTGGAAGGATTCTAATTATCTTGGTAATGTATGCGGTATGGGTATTGTTCTTGCCTATAACGTACTTGTAAATAACCTTTATACGAACAAAAAATTTAAATATCTCTGTTTGCTTACCGTTATTGTTGGGGTGATGATGATTGTTCTTAATGCCTCACGAGGAGCATTCCTTTCAATGACCGTTGCAATTACGATTATCACGCTATTCGCGAGAATCAAAACGATTTCAAAATTTGGAATAGTTATAGCTGTTTCTTTGAGTGTTGTTACAATGTATAGTTTGGGATTATTTGAGGTACTTGAAGAGAGAGTTATGAGTGATGATGGTACTGGAAATGCTCGAACAATTATTTGGGCAGCGAAGTTAGATGCATACTCACACCTGTCTTTACTTGAAAAAGTATTTGGATCAGGATATAGGAAGGGTTTTGAACTTGCAATTCCTGGAGGCTTTGGCTTTCACTGCGATTATATTGCATGGTTGGTTGACTATGGCATTGTTGGCTTGTTGTTCTTTATATCCTTATTAATATATCCTTTAAAGCTAGTATGGAATCGACAATCACAAAGACCAATTGTTTTATCATTGATACTCTTTTTAGTGACTTGTTGTTCTACATTAGAACCACTGACTGCTGGGCGATTGGCATATTGGTATTTCTATATGCTTATAGTTCTGTTTGCTCGTTGGAGCAGTCAACAAGCTAATTAACATTGATAAATTATGTATAGGCAAAGGTCTGCTTCTTTCTACGGGCTCAATGATTACTGGTGGTGAAGTGTTGGGTAATCATATCGTTGTTGCTACCAGTTCGGTTGTCACAAAGTCTTTCCTAGAAGGTAATGCTTTGTTAGTCGGAATGCCTGCGGTAAAGAAGGTAGACCGACCAGACTACTATTTATTGTTTAAAGGTGAGAGCAAACAAAGAGTCGATGCGATAGAGACTCTCGAAATCAAAATGGAATTTGAATAAATGAGTAAAAAAGGAAAATTCTATATACTAAACTGGATTTTTAGTTATGGTTCTGCCAGTAGTAATAGATTATTGGCGTACGCTAATAGTGCTGCTGAACTGGGATATGATGTCGAAATTGTAGCGTTTTTGAGGCTTGACTTGAGGAATTGTCAACCCAGAAATGGTGTAATTATTAGAGGACTTAGGCCTTGTAAAGTGGAGAGTAAAGTTTTCTCAAAACTTTTATCTTTCTTCACCACGATTTGGTTCTTGCTTGCAGATGTGAAGAAAGAAGACAGATTGCTGTTGTATGGAGCTGCTGAATATCTGCCATTACTGGTGTGGATCAGACGTAAACAGACCTATTTTGAAGTGACAGAATGTCCTGATTTATTCAAACCAAGGACTTATCCGTGGAGATACTACAAGAGCCTGTGGAAACGATTGAACGGGATCTTCGTTATCTCAGGCAATTTAAAGCAGTACTTTGTTGATTATGGGGTCAGTCCGTATAAGGTTCATGTCATCAATATGATAGTGGATCCAAAGCGCTTTGAAAGCGTTCAACGTAACCCTAATGCAGAGAAATACATAGCGTATTGTGGAAATGTAAACAAGGATAGCAAGGATGGTGTAGGTGACTTGATTGCCTCTTTTGTCAGATATCATGAGAAGTATAGTGATAGAAAACTTTATATCATTGGACCAATCGTTTCGCAGGAACAAAAGCAGGAGTATGAAGAATATCTGAGACTATACAAAGCTCTGGATAGTGTGGTATTTACAGATTCTGTATCTCCTACCACTATTCCGCAGTATTTCGTGGATGCAGAAATGCTTGTTCTTGCTCGTCCAGACAATATTCAAGCTAAGTACGGTTTCCCCACTAAATTGGGTGAATACTTACTATCAGGCAGACCTGTTGTACTTACTGACGTTGGTAATATTACAGACTTCCTAAAAGATGGCGTCAGCGCCTTCATAGCTAAACCGGGGGATATTAATTGTATTTCTGATAAGATGATGGAAGTATCTGCAAATCCGGAAAAAAACGATTCTGTTGCCATTGCAGGAAAAGAGGTGGCTATGAAGGAGTTCAATAGTTCAACAGAAGTATTGAAGATTATTAATTTGATGTATAAATAATGAGTATATTATGAAAGTCGTTCTTCTCGCCGGAGGCTTCGGTTCCCGTATCTCTGAGGAATCTCAATTCAAACCAAAGCCAATGATTGAGATAGGTGGCATGCCTATCCTTTGGCACATTATGAAAGAGTATGCCTACTATGGCCATACTGAGTTTATTATCTGCGCTGGTTATAAGCAGGAGTATATCAAGGAATGGTTCGCTAACTACTTTCTGCACAACTCTGACATCACCTTCGATTACCGTAATGGTAAGAACGAGATGACCGTTCACCAGACCAATATGGAGCCATGGAAGGTGACTGTGGTTGATACAGGATACAACACCATGACCGGTGGGCGTATCAAGCGCATCCAGAAGTATGTTGGCGATGAACCTTTCCTCATGACCTATGGCGATGGTGTATGTGATGTGGAGATTGACAAGCTCATCGAATTCCACAAGAGGCATGGTAAGCTCGCCACCCTTACTGCAGTCAAGATGGCGCAGGATAAGGGCATACTGGATATCACCAAGGATCAGGCTGTACGTGCGTTCCGTGAGAAGAATGCTGCAGATGGCGCTCCTATTAATGCTGGTTATATGATTCTCGAACCTTTGGTGTTTGATATGCTTGAGGGGGGGGACACTTGCGTCTTTGAGAAGACCGTTCTTGTGAAATTGGCAGAAATGGGCGAACTGATGTCATACGTTCACACTGGCTTCTGGCAATGTATGGATAACATTCGCGAGAAGTCATTTCTTGAGAAACTTCTTGCAGAAGACAAGGCTCCTTGGAAGCGTTGGGATCGTTCTGTTCCAGACATCCCTGATTATGCAAAATAAGCAAAGGTAGCAGTTAATAAGTTAACATTTAACAATGGAAAATATATACGAATTCTATAAAGGCAAGCGTGTGTTTTTGACAGGTCACACAGGTTTCAAGGGCTCTTGGATGTGTAAGATGCTTGCTAATGCTGGTGCTATCGTAACAGGCTATTCGTTGGAAGCACCTACAGAGTCTTCGCTCTTCAAGATTGCCAATATCGAGGGCGATGTGTATTCTGTGATTGGCGACATTCGCGATATGGCAGCACTCAAGAAGGCTTTCGATGAAGCACAACCTGAGATTGTACTTCACCTTGCAGCTCAACCTATCGTACGCGATTCATACAAAGATCCTGCTTACACTTACGAAACCAACGTGATGGGTACAGTCAACATCCTTGAATGTATGCGACAAAGCAATTGTGTGAAGTCTTTCCTCAATGTGACTACCGATAAGGTGTATCTCAACAAGGAATGGAACTGGGGCTATCGTGAGAACGAGGAGTTGGATGGCTATGATCCTTACTCAAATTCTAAATCATGTTCAGAGCTTGTTACCCATTCCTACAAGCGCTCGTTCTTCACCGATAAGGACGGATTGCCAATTATCCCTATCTCTACTGCTCGTGCAGGTAACGTGATTGGTGGCGGCGACTTCGCCACAGACCGCATCATTCCTGATAGTATTCGTGCGGCTGCAAAACATGAGGATATTGTTGTTCGCAATCCTTATTCTACTCGTCCTTATCAGCATGTATTGGAGCCTCTCTATGCTTACCTTGTGATTGCTATGAAGCAGTATGACGATAGCAAGTATGCTGACTACTACAATGTAGGTCCTGATGATGTCGATTGTTTCCAGACAGGAGCGCTCGTTGATCTCTTTGTCAGCAAGTGGGGCGAAGGTATGAAGTGGGTGAATAAATACGATGGTGGCCCTCATGAAGCAAACTTCCTTAAACTTGACTGTTCAAAGCTGAAGGCTACTTTCGGTTGGACTCCACGTTGGAATATTGATGAGGCAATGGATAAAATTGTTGAGTGGAGCAAGATCTGGCTCGCTGGTGGCGATGTACGTGCTTGTATGGATAAGCAGATTGCAGAATTCTTAAATGCGTAAATGAACATGAAGAACGTAATAGTGACAGGCGGCAATGGCTTTATCGGCAGTTCGCTCATCAAGAAGTTGGTGGCGAATGGCGTTAATGTGGTTGCTGTAGATATAACTTTTGCAGGCGACCGTTTGCCTGAGTCGGAGTTCATTACAAAGATTGAGTCTGGAGTAGACGTTTCACTTGCTAAGAAGATACCATCTGGCGAGTATGATGCTTTCTATCATCTGGCTTGGAGAGGTGTGAATGGTGCCGATAAGGCAGATCCTACCGTTCAACTTGCAAATATTCAGATGGCGGTGGATTGTGTCAACATCAGCAAGCAACTCAATGTGAAAAAATATCTTTGTGCAGGTACCGTAGCAGAGAATGCAACCTTCAGTCTCCCTAACCTGGAGAAAACCTCTGGCGGTATGATGTATGGTGTGGCAAAGCATGCTTGCCGACTTATCCTTGAGGACTACTGCAAAAACATCGGACAGCAGTTTGTATGGATGCAGTTCTCGAATATCTATGGCGTAGGTAACAAGACTGGAAACCTTGTGAGCTATACTTTGGGTGAGTTGATGGCAGGTAAGGAAGCAACTTTTGGACCTGCTCTTCAGCCATATGACTTCATTTATGTGGATGATCTCATTGAGGCAGTATATCGTCTTAGTGCCAACGATACCAATAAGGCATTCTACTATATCGGTTCTGGTACTCCTCGTATTCTAAAAGAATATCTCTTTCGCATTGGTGAACTTGCTGGTTGTGCAGACAAGGTAGGTGTGGGTATCCGTCCAGACGATGGCATCAAGTACTCGATGGAGATGTTCGATAATAGTGACCTTGTGGCAACTGTTGGTGAGTATGTCTCTACAGATTTTGATAATGGTATCAACAAGACTATTGATTGGTTGAAGACTCTTTAACCTTTTACCCTATTAAACTTTTACAAGAATGATTCAGAAATTTGAATTCAAGGAGCTTGAAATGAAGGGAGCCTACGAGATAACTCCCTTCTACGCTACCGACGAACGCGGTGGCTTTGTCAAGGATTATAATATTGATATGTTCAAGGCTAACGGCATTGAGCATGAGTTGAAGGAAGTATTCTACACTATCTCTAAGAAGGGTGTGATCCGCGCAATGCACTTTCAGCTTGTGAAGCAGCAGGCAAAGCTTGTCCGATGCATCAGCGGACATGTGTATGATGTAATCATCGATCTCCGACTAGACTCTCCGACCTTTGGTAAGTGGCAAGGTTTCGACCTTACCGGCGAGAATCAGAAGACTCTCTACATTCCTCAGTTCTTCGGTCATGGCTACCTTGTACTTGAGGACTCTGTAGTCAGCTACAAGTGTGGAGAAGTGTTTTATAGCGAGGGAGATGCTGGCATCATGTACAACGATCCTGATATGGCCATCGAATGGCCTTTCGAGAAGATCGGTGGCATCGATAACGTGATTATCTCTGAGAAGGACAAGAATCTGATGAGTTTGAAGGAGTATCTAGAAAAAGTGAAGTAAAACTTATGAGAACAATAACGCTCATTTATGATGGTACGTTCAATACCTATCGTTGGCTGAAAGCCATGATGTGGGCTCGTAATGAATTTCACGATTTAGGATATAAAATAAAATATGCCAGCATTTTTGACTATGTTCCTTACCCTAAATCTACAAAAGTTCCTTATGAGGGAATAAAGTTGAAGTGGGATACAATAGGTCGTTTTGATATAGTTTTTCTGGCTTTTCATCATTCTCAATCCCTTATTGGCCAAAATTCTGAAAAAAGAATAGCTCTCGTAAAATTCTTAAAACAGAAATGCAAATTGTTGTGTTGGCTAGATACAGCAGATAGTACAGGAACATGTCTTTTTGATGTTCTACCTTATGTGGATTTGTATTTCAAAAAACAACTGCTGAAGGATACCAATCTTTATACAAATGAGTTTTATTGTGCCCGTCTCTATTCTGATTATTACCACCAAAAGTTGGGATTAACAGATGAATCTCTTGCTTCGATTCATTATCATACAGCTCTAAAAGAATATCTTCACAAATTACGTGTTTCATGGAATGTTGCTTTTTATGACAGAATGGGTGGAAAGACTTGGATATATAAGCATCCTTTTAAGTTTGCAGACCCTAATGTTATTGAGAGTGATTCAGAACGGACTATTGATGTTCATTACGGAGGGTCAAACCCAAAAGTGTATGGCGATGTAGTTGGTTACCAACGTAAAAAAATGCTTGAATTGATAATGAATCTTAGGGACATCACACATCCTGATGTATATAAGAAAATATCAAGAGAAGAGTATTTGGAGGAACTTAAACACTCTAAGTCGATTGCATCTCCATTTGGATGGGGAGAGTGCTGTCTGAGAGATTTTGAAGCGTTTTACAATAGGGCAATTCTGTTGAAGCCTTCTATGGAGCATTGTGTTACCTATCCTGACTTATACAAACCATTTGAAACCTATATTCCGATAAATTGGGATTTTTCAGATTTCGAGAATATTATCAAAGAGGTTCAAATAGGTAAGTATGATTATGTTGCAATAAATGGTCAGCAAAATTATCAAAAATATCGCATTGGTATAAATGCAAGGAAGTTGTTTGCGGAGCATGTAGTAGACCAGCTTCAAATATCATAGTAATTCAAGCATAGTGTATTTGTAAACAATGTTTCAATTTAACGTAAACGATATTAGTAAATACCGTACCCAACTAATGGGGATTGCCACGCTTTTAGTGATATTTGGTCATTCTGTTGGCAATGGTGTTGTGATGCCAAGGTGGATGGAGTCGCTCTGCGGGCTTGCCTCCGTAGGAGTGGATATTTTCCTTCTCGTGAGCGGCTTGGGCCTTTGGTATTCATTAAAAAGTATTGATAGTCAAGTAAATTTGTGGGGGGGGTAAAGTGCTGGTATATAAGAAGATATAAACGTATTCTGGTTCCGTATTTTATCATTGCAGGCATAGGAAATATTCTTGCTGTAATGGGAGGCAGAACTATTGCGGAAGCTGTGCTTAATATATCCACAATCAGTTATTGGCTTGAACATAAAGGAGCTTGGTATATTGCAATGCTTATACCGTTGTATGCTATTACCCCGGTTCATGATGCGATATGTAAAAAGATAAAAAATCCAGTATATTACACGCTGGTTATTGTTATTATAATAGTGGGCATTTCGAGTTTGCACTTTGAATGCCCGAATGTGGGCTTATCACAATTTATAGAAAATGTAAGACATGTGTTTGTTCATCTTCCTGCATTTTTCATTGGTTTTATGTTGGCTCCTATGGCTAAAGAGGAAAAGTGCATTTCGTTTCTGTGGATGATAGTTGTTCCATTATTTCTTGTTATTATGATGAAGTATTTGCATTTTGGGTATTGGCCTGGTTTTTTGGTATTTTCATTTGTCCCTTTACTTTGCAGATTGTTTTGCTACAGTGGAAAGACTTTTATGAATGTACTTAGTTTTTTTGGTAAAATATCTTTGGAATCTTATTTGTTTAATGGAATCGTGGGTTCTTGGATTATTGTATACTTACCTTGGATTTATGAATCGCCAGTGAATAAAGGTTGCTATTTACATTATGCTTTGGTTATCATTGTTGGAACAGCGTTGGCTTATTGGGTGAATAGATTTTGTGAGAAGGCTTTGAAGAAAAATTAGATAGGGTAATTATTGCTTGATTACTCATAGTTATATCATTGGCTGTGAAAAATGGTAACGAATATAGGTGCTCTGTTTACCAAAGTAATAACTGGATAAGGAGAGTATGTTAAGATTTTCAGTAAGACTATTCTTGCAAGAGGTATGATGAGCTTGGTGTTGAGACTGGAAAACAATTCTAAATAATAAAAAAACAATATGTCAATAAAAAACTTTTTTGTAGTATATTCTCCTAAACGTATGTGGTGGAAGATATGGCTGGGGCTTGCTTGCTTTCCTATGTTACCGCAACATAGAGCTAAGTTATTGAAAATGGGGGGGGAAAATGTCTTAGGTCGAGCATTGATATATGGTGGTGTAGGCATTGATACTGTTGCGCCAAATAAAATATTTATAGGTAACAATGTTGCCATTACTGCTGGTACTAGAATTTTAACCCACTATCTTGATCCATCGCGTTCAGGAAGAATGTTTCGTATCGGTGAAGTTCATATTGAAGATGATGTGTTCATAGGTGTAAATGTTGTCATTTGTAATTCTGTAACTATTGGCAAGGGAGCAATAGTAGGTGCAGGAAGTATAGTAACAAAAGACATTCCGCCTTATCAAGTATGGGCTGGGAATCCTGCAAGGTACATTAAAGCTCGTGAACATTAATACGTAAATGATAATGAAGAAAGTTTCTATATTAGTTTCGACAATAGATTCTGGAGGGGCAGAGAAGCAGGCTGTATTGCTTGCGATTCAGCTTTCAAAGCATACGGATGTGAATCTGATTGTGCTTTATGGCGGTCACACTGAATATAAAGGAAATGTAGATTTGTTAACCAAGAGCTCAGTTAAGGTTCATCGACTGAACGGCAGCATGCTTTTAAAGACTATACGGATTAGAGAACTTTTGAAGGAATCTCATACTGATGTGCTTCTTAACTATCTGACAATGCCAGATCTTCTTGGTTCATTTCTTGGTAAGAGATTAAAAATAAGCGTATATAATGGTATACGTAACTCTAGACTTCCAAGGAGTAAGATGTTGATAGAGAAATGGGCTCATAATCATTGGGCTACAGCGACCATTTACAACTGTTATTCTGGGGCTGATTATTTTGAGAAGTTAGGTTTTCGGAAAGACAAGAATATTGTCATTCCTAATTGCTTCCCGGATATTGCCGAACCAATTATAAGAGACAATCATTCTCAAAGGACAATCATTACAGTTGGTCGCTTCGACCCTCAAAAAGATTACGAAACTCTTATTAAAAGTATTTCATTGCTTGATAGAAAAGATTATCGCCTCTGTATTGTAGGCTATGGAGTGCTTGAAGCGCAGATTCGTGAATGGGTTGAACTGTATGGCATCAAGGATAGAACTGATATCCATATCAAACCGAATAATGTATCAGAACTTGAACGTAATGCCGACATATATATATCTACTAGTCTATTTGAGGGTACAAGCAATAGTATTATGGAGGCTTTGAATTGGAGTTTGCCGGTGGTTGCTACTAACGTTGGAGATAATAATCATTTAGTAATTGATGGTGTGAATGGTTACTTGCATCCAACTGGTGATGTTACGGGACTAACTACTTCTTTATGTAAGTTGCTTGATTCAGTAGAACTCAGGAATCAAATGGGAGTGAGGAGCAATCAGAATCTTCGCGAGAACTATTCTATGGAGATTTTCGAGAAACGATATTTGGATTTGATAGAGGGAAAATAATAGATGAGAACAGTATTCATAGGTGCACATGAGGAACCGAACGGAGTGAATTCATATACTTATAATTTGGCTCTTGAACTGAAGAAAAGAGGCTTTGAGTCGTTTGTGATAAGTTTTGGCTCGTGCAATAAGGTAACAGATTACAAAGGGGTGAAAATTAAGCAGTATAGGACTTGGGGAAATACGATGACCAGTATTCCTGTTTTGTATCTAAAATCATTACCATATTTGATCAAGCATAGGAAGGAAATAGATATGGTAATGTATCAAACGGTTACATTCTCAGTGATTCCTTCACTGATTGTACGTTTGTTTGGTATGAAATCAAGTGCTATTATTCATAGCCTTGCGGAAGATAGCCCGAAACATGGAAAGATGATGAAGAGATTTCTTATGGCTTCAATGAGGTTAGCTTTGGCTTTCACTAAAAATGTGGTTACCATTAGCTGTACTAAAGCAAAAGAGGTGTACAACAGGTATCACAAAAGTTGTAAGGTTCTTCCTTGTGGTGTATTCTTGCCCATAAATAAAGAATTAAATACAGATATTCTTGAAAAAAATGAAATACAAGTTGGAAAATTCTTTCTAACTATCGGTCGCATTGATCCGATTAAGAACTATGAGGTCCTAATTGATGCATTCAAAAAGCATAATCATGTAAATTATCAGTTGGTTATCGGTGGAGATATTAATAATGCTTACGGTCGTACCATTGTTGAACGTGCAAAGGGATGCAAAAATATTATTTTTCCTGGAATTGTATATGGAGATGCTAAAATAGCATTGCTTAAAAATTGTATGGCGTATTGCCTTGTGTCTTCGTCAGAGGGGCTTCCGATAGCATTGTTAGAAGGAATGTCATATGGTAAGATTCCTGTAGTCACACGTATTCCGTCAATTCAAGAGGTACTTGAAAAATACAAAATTGGGCTTTGGAGTACGGTAAAGAATGTGGAGGAAGTAACCGCTAATATGATAGCGATTGAAAAGGATTTTAACACACTGAAAGTTCAGGGTAAAACTGCACGTCAAATCGTTGAAGATAATTATACATGGCCGCAGATATGTGACCGATATCTGGAATTAGTTAAAGAGTTTTAGTTATGAATATCCTCATTACCGGAGTCCACGGTTTCGTCGGCTCAAATTTAGTGAAAGCGCTTTCGCCTGAGAATACAATATATGGTCTGGACATTGTGGCTCCAGAGAAGGACGGTATAGTAAAGACTTTCTCATGGAATGATCTGGGTGGCATTGATTTGCCGCAGATTGATGCTGTTATCCATCTTGCTGGTAAGGCACATGACACTCGGAACAAGAGTGCGGCGGATGTATATTTCAAGGTAAATACAGGTCTTACTCAGCGTATTTTTGATTGGTTTCTTTCCAATGAATCTGCAAAGAAGTTTATATTTTTCTCTACCGTAAAGAGTGCTTCTGACAAAGTGGAAGGCAAATGCCTTACAGAAGAATGCGTTCCCACTCCCGTAGGTCCTTATGGAGAGAGTAAAATTAAAGCGGAGGATTATATAATCGGGCATTTCGCACCTGAAGCTCTCAAACGTCCTTATCACAATTTTGATGATGGCGACTCTCTTGTAAAAGGGAAGAATGTGTACATTATACGCCCTTGTATGATTCACGGTCCTGGAAACAAGGGTAACCTCAATCTTCTTTATGGAGTAGTGAGCAAGGGGATTCCATGGCCTCTTGGTGCTTTTGAGAATCGTCGTTCGTTTACCAGTATTGGAAATCTTTGTGTAGTAATTGACGGATTTTTAACTAAGAATGTACCTTCGGGCATTTACCATATGGGAGACGATGAAGCTCTTTCAACTAATGAACTCATTCAGGTTATTTGTGAGGCTCTTGGTAAGAAAACTCATATATGGTGCATTCCGAAAGGTCTGATGAACGGAGTTGCAAAAGTGGGTGGGTGGTTTCATCTTCCGTTCAATCCTCTTCGGATGCAGAAGCTCACAGAAAACTATGTAGTGAGTAATGCCAAGATCAAGGCTGCTCTTGGCATTACGCGGATGCCGGTAAGAGCGAAGGATGGATTGATGGACACTATTAGAAGTTTTAAGCAGTAGAATGATTATGAATGCATACTTGACTTACGGAATTATTTTTGTGATTCTATTGGCATTAGAGTTATGCTATTTCAAGGTGGCTGACCACTTTAACATTATCGACAAACCTAACGAACGCTCATCGCACTCTACGATTGTATTGCGTGGCGGAGGTATAATCTTTTTAATTGGTATCTGGATTTGGAGCGCTTTCTTCGGATTTCAATATCCCTGGTTTCTGGCAGGCCTGACGCTTGTGGCAGGCATCAGCTTTGTAGATGACATCCATTCATTGCCGGACTTAGTAAGATTGGTCGCTCAGTTTGCAGCTGCCGCGATGGCATTCTATCAGCTCGGCATATTGCATTGGTCAATGTGGTGGATAATATTACTGGCACTGATAGTCTATGTCGGTGCCACGAATGTGATCAACTTCATGGATGGAATCAATGGTATCACAGCAGGATATTCTTTGGCTGTATTGATTCCGTTGGCTCTGGTGAATACGAATGGTATTTTTGTAGAACAGAGTTTGATTATATCAACGGTTCTTGCTTCATTGGTGTTTTGTATTTTCAATTTCCGTCCGAAAGGTAATGCGAAATGCTTTGCCGGTGATGTCGGCTCTATCGGCATCGCTTTTATCATACTGTTTCTGTTAGGTAATGTGATGATCAAGACAACGGATATTACCTGGCTGATATTCTTGTTAGTATATGGCGTGGATGGCTGTCTGACCATTGTACATCGTATTATGTTGCACGAAAATTTGGGTGAGGCGCATCGTAAGCATACTTATCAGATTATGGCTAATGAGTTGAAAGTAGGTCATGTAAAAGTTGCATTGCTGTATACGGTTATGCAGTTAGTGATTTCTCTTGGATTTATTTATCTCTGTCCCGATACAGTGTTTGCTCATTGGTTATATCTGGTGGGTGTATTAGCAGTATTGGCTATCGTATACATATTGTTTATGAAAAAATACTATCATTTACATGAAGAATATCTCATATCATTGAAACAATAACGATTATGGAATTTGATAAAGAATTTTTAGATAAGTTATTTGAGCAAGCTATGGAGAATCCACGTTTGCGTCAGAACTTCGACCTACGCACTTCATCTGCCGATACCAGTCAACGTATGCTAAACGCATTGTTGCCAGAAACTAAGGTGCCTATCCATCGACATGAAGATACTACCGAAACAGTAATCTGCCTGTGTGGTAAGTTGGACGAAGTAATTTATGAGGAAGTAGTTTCGTATGAGAAGGATACGGATGATTTTCATAAGGGGGTGAATGTACAAGATGTAGCTCGTAAGGTTGAGTATCGAGAAGTACAGCGTATCCATCTCAATCCTACAGAAACCAAGTATGGTTGTCAGATACCTAAGGGTGCATGGCATACTGTGGAAGTGATTGAACCATCTGTCATCTTTGAGGCTAAAGATGGAGCTTATGCTCGTTAAACGATGAAAAACAGATGAAATGAATAGGAAGTACTGAAAGTGCTTTTTAATACGTTATGTTATAATTGAATATTTACAATGAGATGGAAAAATGTAGGGATTCATGTGACAAACATGAATCCCTACATTTAGTAGATTAGGAGCAATATAGTGGTATTGTCCTAATCTCGCTCTTCATATTAGTGTTAACACTAATATGATTTCCAAAAATACCAACTGTCTGTGAAGATCGTTGATATTTTTTTATACAATAAGCTGTGGTGGAAATCTAAAAGGAGCTATTTTTGATAAGAAATTATTTGGGAATACTCTTTCACCGCATCAAAGCACGGACATCCTTTCATTGGATTCAAGTCCCGGTGTCCCACAATCAACGCTTTCGGAAACTGCCTTTTCAACTCCCTCAACAAAGCAAGCAAAGCTCCTTTTTGTTCCAGTGTACGCGTATCTTTCGGTTTTCCGTTCGCATCCAGTCCTCCCTCATAACAAACACCAACCGAATGGGCATTATGATTACGGCAGTGTGCCCCGACCTTTTCTAACGCACGTCCCCGGTGAATCTCCCCATCACGAGTGATGTAAAAATGATAGCCAATATCACGGAAACCACGGTGCAAGATATGATCCTGTCGGCAAGCCTCCGCCGAAAGGGACTTTCCTTCCGGCGTGGCACTGCAATGAATGATAATTAATGTAATAGTCCGCATGGGGTTACATGCAACTTTGTATTCCGAACACACCTCCGATGGCGGTGGCTACAGTGATAACGATTTTGAGAACTAAGCTCCATACAGAGCGGGAAGATGATGATTTACTCATACAATAACAGGTTTTAAATAAATTAATAATAGTTTTCTTTTACCACAGATTTACTGTAGGTTTGCCATAGGTTTACCACAGATCTACACAGACTCACACAGATAAATAATCGACTACTTTACAACTACCAATTCAATATAATCTGTGGAAATCTGTGTAGTCAGTGGTGAATCTTTTAGGCAGCCGGGTCAGGCGCTTCACCACCTCCATCCGGTTTTGGATCAGGGTTGTCACCCGAATCAGAACCTCCTCCGGCAGTTGTCGGTTTCTGATATTCCGCCTGCTGCTTCAACTGGCTATCGAGTTTCAGATTATTGGTCGACAGATTACCGGTGGCACGGGCTTTCAAACGCATGCCGCTAATATTCTTCTCCAACGAGAACTCTTCCAGCGTATCGGCTGCCTTACTGCGAATACCCACACCAAAAATGGCAAGATCATCAATTTTCACACACTTGCCGTCTAGCAACAATTCCTTGATGCAATCTACCATATCCGAAAGCACACCTTTGATGACACCACCGGAATACGGTGAATTGTGCTTCGACATATGTTCGGCAAGCTTTGCCAAATCAAACGTCTCGTCGCTTACTGCACGGGCGAACCACTTACCCGCATTCAAGCCTTTCTTCTGCTGGTTCTGATAAATTTTGTAACGAATCATAAAACAATAAATTAAAGGGTTAAACATATTGTCCGGGGATTCTTTTCCCTTTCGACGATACAAAAATACTACTCCGGATCTCCCGGAAATCAGCTGTGCACGGTTGTGTCTGGTAGCGGTCGGTTATTTGTCATTATAGTCGGTTATTCAATGGAAAAACGTTGGCTATATAGTCGTTTTTTGTTATTTTTGTAACAGTAAATCAGAAATATATCTATCATGAGTGAATTTAAAATACGTGCTTACGGGCGCATGGAACTGGCGCAACTCTATTCTCCGCAACTAACTGACATCGCTGCCTATCGAAAGATGAAGAAATGGATCTCTTTGTGTCCCGGACTTCTGCAACGCCTGTACGACTTAGGTTACGAATCAAAGCGACGCTCATTCACACCGTTGGAGGTGAGAGTCATTGTGGATGCTTTAGGAGAGCCCTAAATTAAGCGTCGCTTTATGGTGTATAAAGCACCGCTTTACGATGTCTAAAGCTTAGCTTTACACCTCCTAAAGCGATGCTTTATGCATGACAAACGATTGTTTCAGTCAAAACGGATGTGGTAATTGAAATGACTACTGCATCCGTAAATAAAACGGGTACAGTAGGTACACTTTTTCCGGTTCACTCATACACACACGCACGCGTATACAACCCTTTACCGTCCATACTGATTAATTTTCCGTGTTTGGTGAGCCGTTTCAGCCAAGTGAGGGCTGTGTTTTCTTTAATTCCCATGGCAACTGCTTCTTCCAGTAACTGGGTACGAGTAAATTCATCACCCAGTTTCTGGAAAAGATAATCACGATCGGCATTAGGACGGTGGCTGATTTCTGTATTGGGGAGGAACGATAGAATATGCGTGGCATGACAGTAGAGAGGTTCCGCAAGACTAAGCACAGCATGAAAGTCTTCCTGTGAAATGGATACATCCCAACGAGTGATGATGTCATCTTTGCGGTTGTCCGCAGGAATCTCCTTGTCCGGTGTGAAAGGAGAGGTGGGGGAGGTCTTGAAGTCGTAGGGCTGCGGGCTTTCGAGGGCACGCAATACAGCTACTTCCGACATGATTCTGCATAGATTGACAGCCAGACGTGCCACAAAACTATACATTTCCCTTCCATTAGCTACACTGGAGCGTTCAAACAAGTCGGAAAAGACGGTGTCGATTTCTTCTTTTTGTTCATCCGTGAGTTGCAGGGTATGAATGCCGTGCGTTTTTATCACGCTCAACTTTTCTTTCCATTCCAGTCCCATAGCGGTGAATATCTCCTCCCAATCTATCTCGTTGTCCATAAATTGGCTGATCCATTTACTGATTCCGCACATGTAATAATATAATTGGCGGGAGTATGATCCGTCTTCTGCCGTCGGAATGAAAGTTTGCACCTGCGACGGCGTACCCGAAATCAGGACGGAAAGATAGCTTTTCTTCACTTCCCGGTATTCCTGGTCGGTGCGGCGGTTGTAGGACAAGCGGTCGTGGTCGAACGCTTTGCGCAGGGTATCGCTCCAATGACCGTGGTCCGATCCGATGGCGGTGGAAAGGGTGTCCGCTTCCGCTTCGCAGATAAGTCCGGTTCCGTCGGAGTCCATGATGTTTTGTAGGATACCCGTACCGGTGTTGTTGCCCGAAATGAGGAACATCCTGTTAGGGGGCATTTGTGGAGCCTCCTTTTTGGTTCGTTCTTTTCCCATTGCATCGTACTCGGCTTTCTCTTTTTTGTATGCTTTCATCTGTATGGTCACTTCTTTGCGGATCTCGTCGTGGATAGGTTCCACGAGTAAGCGGATGTAGGAAAGGATACCTTTGCCGGAAGCCGAAGGAGCCACTACGAAACATTGGAGGCTGGGGTGATGGTATTTGCCGCCATATAGGCATCGCACGTGGCGCGACATACAAGCACCCAGGGCAGTGAGCGCTCCCAATAACATGATGTCGTGTTGTATTGGGCTGCTCCCGGCTTTTATGATACGTTGCAAGAATTCCGGCCAGTTGTTTTTCGGAAAAGTGGGCAATTGATGTTGCGGTTCACTGCCCGGCAATAGTTCTTCTTCCCCTTCTCTTTCTTCGGAGATATTGTCATTCCCTACCTTATTATACGCGCCCGTGTGTGGGGGAAATTTGCGTGCTGTACCTGCTGTACCTTTTGTACCTGTGGGATGTTTGGGCATTTCTTCTATGCAGATGCTTACTCCCGTCGCTTCGGCCAGGTGGAAAGCGGTGCCCAAGTGCACTTCTCCACGTTGGGTGTGGAGTGCGTTGGAGAATACCCGTTCGGCATGTTCGCGCTGATACTTGGGAGACACCCGGCACAGGCGATGAAAAAAGTCACGTCCTGCTTCACCGCAATCCGTTGCGATGGCGAATGACAATTGTACGTATTCAAGATAAGTGGGAGCAATGTCCGCTCCTGCCGCTTCGACTGCTTCGGTGAGACGGCATAAAGATTCAATATCGGTCATGTTTTGATTTTTATAAAATAATGTTTAATTATTCTCGTTTACTTGGTTCTGAACAATGCTTCCGGGTCGTAACTAAGGAAACAGGATCTCACGAGGTCTTTGCCGGAGAAATCTACTTTGGATTTCGTTTCGGAAGAAACCGCTGTTACCGTATTGTATGCCGTCTCTACGTACCGCATCGCCCAACTCATGTTTTCTGTGATATTTTTTGTATCATTTGTCGTGGAGGAATAATGGCAAGGAACAAATGCCTTTACACCCAGTCCGCTGGGGCTGATAAAGGTGAGTACAGGTTGTAGGAGAGGATCGTCATAGAGCATACGTCGCATTTCTACTGCTTCCTGATAAGAGTGGAGACCGTCCACATCTACTATCACCAGATGAGACGGGGAGACGAAATCCTTACAGCTACGGCGGGTGAATGTGCCGCAAGGGGTCACATACGGAAGCAATGATGCTTTGGCGGCTCGTATATCTGTGGCATTCCGTACTTGTGCGGTCAGGGTTTTGAGATTCTCATTGCAAGTAATCATTTGGAAAACTTGTTCGATGGAGACTTCGCAGAAGGGGATAAGCGTGGGAGGAGTCATCAGTCGGCCTTGTTTGTCTTTGATGGGAGCGATAGGTGGCATAAAATAGGACATTCTGTAGTTGTTTGACATCATTTTCTTTTTGTTATAAGTTAAAATGTTTATTTTTGCAAAAAATATGAGTGTGTTTCAAAAACACGGCATGAAGGTAGTAATAACAAAATAGACTCTACCCTGATATGTGAGGATAAAAGTTAAAATATTTAATTATTAAAGTGTGTATTTAACAACAAAAAACAAAGATGAAAAAGAAAACGGTTTGTTGCAGTGATTTGGGAGCTTATATTAATGAGTTGCTTAAACGTGCGAAATTGAAAAATGAGTATGTATGCGAGACCCTGGGTATGGGACATGATGTTTTGAATGGCATAAAAAAGGGCTAAATCTCCCATTGAACGATTATATAAAAGTAATGAATCTCTGTTTGAATGCCTACAACGAAGAGGAGATTGAACTGATTTTGAATACGTTGGTGAGAATGTATCTGCGCTACTACAAGAAGAGGATAGTGGAGTAATCCGTGAAATAATTGATAGAAAATCCCGGCTGAATAAATAAAAACGGCCGGGATTTTTTTGTTTAGGATGTCTATTTGTCATTCTTGGGAAATATCAAATGGTAGCCATACCTTTTCCGTGTGCGATAACGAAAACACAAAAAATAACATTTTATTAGGTAGAAAAAGTTTGAGGAATGCTTCGTAGTTCACAAATAATGATTAAATTTGCCGCGATTTGTAATGCGGAGTTTGCAAAATGACGAATAATACTATAAAGCATCTAGGTATTGTGGAAAACATACAGGGTTCTCATCTGTCGGTGAGGATTGTCCAGACATCGGCTTGTGCGGCATGTAGCGCAAAGGGGCATTGTTCCTCGGCGGATAGTAAGGACAAAGTCATAGATATCATAGATACCGCAGCTTCTTCCTATCAGGTGGGAGAGAAGGTGATGGTGGTCGGCGAAACGTCGATGGGCATGATGGCGGTAGTGTTGGCTTTCGTACTTCCTTTCGTACTTCTTATATTTTCGTTGTTTCTTTTGATGGCATTGATAGAGAATGAACTGTATGCAGCTCTTCTTTCTCTGGCTGTCCTTATACCTTATTATTTCGTTTTATGGCTTAACAAAACGCGACTCAAACAACAATTTTCATTTACTATAAAACCAATAAATAACTAAAAACATTATGAATTTGATTCTGATTGCAGTGATTTCATTGGGAGCTATAGCGCTCGTGCTGGCCGCTATTCTTTATGTGGCTTCCAAGAAATTTGCCGTGTATGAAGACCCGCGGATTGCCCAGGTGGGAGAAGTGCTTCCCCAGGCTAATTGTGGTGGATGTGGCTATCCCGGTTGTAGCGGCTTTGCCGACGCTTGCGTCAAAGCCGGTTCGCTGGATGGTAAATTCTGCCCCGTAGGCGGACAGCCTGTCATGGCACAAATTGCTGATATCCTAGGGCTTGCAGCCGGAGAAGCTGAACCGATGGTAGCAGTGGTAAGATGTAACGGAACGTGTATGAATCGTCCGCGTATTAATCAGTACGACGGTGCGAAGAGTTGCGCTATTGCCGCTTCGCTCTATGGTGGGGAAACGGGTTGTAGTTACGGATGTCTGGGGTGTGGTGACTGTGTGGCTGCCTGCCAGTTCGATGCCATCCACATGAATCCTGAAACAGGACTTCCGGAAGTGGATGAAGCGAAATGTACCGCTTGCGGTGCCTGTGTGAAGGCTTGTCCGAAGGCGATCATCGAAATCCGTCCGCAAGGAAAGAAATCACGCCGTGTGTATATCTCTTGTGTGAATAAAGACAAGGGAGCTGTGGCACGCAAGGCTTGTACGGTGAGTTGTATCGGCTGTGGCAAATGCGTGAAGACTTGTCCGTTCGAAGCTATCACGTTGGAGAACAACTTGGCTTACATCGATCCGCACAAGTGTAAATCTTGCCGGAAATGTGTGGAAGTCTGTCCGCAGAATACCATTATCGAATTGAATTTCCCGCCGAGGAAACCGAAAGAAGAAGCTCCGGCTGCTCCAAAACCGGCTGCTGTTTCTAAAGAAGCGGTGGAAACTCCTGCACCGGCGGCAAAAGTGGAAACTCCTGCTGAAAAGGCTACAGAAGCTCCGAAAGTAACAGAATAATAACAGAATAAAATACAGAACTGTATGTTAAAGACATTTTCAATTGGTGGAGTTCATCCACACGAAAATAAATTGTCGGCACATCAACCTATTATCACAGCGGAAGTTCCTGCAAAGGCTGTTATTTTGCTGGGGCAGCACATTGGTGCGCCTGCAAAACCGGTTGTAGCGAAAGGGGATGTGGTAAAGGTAGGCACTAAAATTGCTGAACCTGCCGGCTTTGTTTCGGCAGCAATTCACTCTTCGGTCAGTGGTAAAGTGGCGAAGATTGATACTATTGTCGATGCCAGCGGTTATGCGAAACCTGCTATCTTTATCGATGTGGAAGGCGACGAATGGGAAGAAACAATCGACCGTAGCGCCACACTGGTGAAGGAATGTGAGCTTCCGGCAGAAGAGATCGTGAAGAAAATTGCCGATGCCGGAATCGTTGGTCTGGGTGGTGCTTGTTTCCCTACACAGGTGAAACTTTGTCCTCCTCCTTCTTTTAAAGCTGAATGTGTGATTATCAATGCCGTAGAATGTGAACCTTATTTGACTGCCGACCATCAGCTGATGCTGGAACACGCGGAAGAAATCATGGTAGGTGTTTCCATCCTGATGAAAGCAGTGAAAGTGAACAAGGCATTTATCGGAATCGAAAATAATAAGCCCGATGCTATCGAACTGATGACTAAAGTAGCTTCCAGCTATGCAGGCATCGAAGTCGTTCCCTTGAAGGTGAAATATCCGCAAGGAGGTGAAAAGCAGCTGATCGATGCAATCACCAAACGTCAGGTGGCGAGCGGTGCGTTGCCTATCTCTACGGGAGCAGTCGTGCAGAACGTGGGAACGGCGTTTGCCGTTTATGAAGCTGTGCAGAAGAATAAACCGTTGTTTGAACGGGTGATTACCGTGACGGGAAAGTCGGTTGCGAAGCCGTCCAACTTCCTGGCTCGTATCGGTACACCGATGAAACAGTTGATTGACGCTTGCGGTGGTTTGCCCGAAGATACGGGTAAGGTGATCGGCGGTGGTCCGATGATGGGTAAGGCGTTAGTAAATATCGAGGTTCCTACTGCGAAGGGCAGTTCCGGCATCCTGATTATGAACCGGAAGGAAGCCAAACGTGGTGAAGCTCAAACCTGTATCCGTTGCGCGAAGTGCGTGAGTGCCTGTCCGATGGGACTGGAACCGTACTTGCTCGGAGCTTTGTCCGAAAACGGAGATTTTGAAACAATGGAAAAAGAAAGAATCATGGATTGCATCGAGTGCGGCTCTTGCCAGTTCACTTGTCCTGCCAACCGTCCGCTGCTCGACTATTGTCGTCTGGGTAAAGGCAAAGTGGGAGCTATGATTCGTGCACGTCAAGCTAAAAAATAACGAATATGGAAAATAAATTAATCGTATCACTATCGCCCCACGTTCATGGCGGAGACAGCGTACAGAAAAATATGTATGGCGTGCTGATTGCACTGATTCCGGCTTTTCTGGTGTCTCTCTATTTCTTCGGACTGGGTGCCCTGATTGTCACGGCTACTTCCGTTGCGGCTTGTTTGTTCTTCGAATGGGCGATCGGAAAATATTTAATGAAGAAACCGACCACCACCATCTGCGACGGCTCTGCCATCATCACAGGTGTGTTGCTGGCATTTAATTTACCGTCTAACTTGCCTATCTGGATTATCATCCTCGGTGCACTGTTTGCTATCGGTGTAGGCAAAATGTCTTTCGGCGGATTAGGCTGCAATCCTTTCAACCCGGCATTGGCAGGCCGCGTATTCCTGCTGCTTTCTTTCCCGGTGCAGATGACCAGCTGGCCGGTAGTCGGACAGTTGACCGCTTATACGGATGCTACCACCGGTGCCACTCCGCTGGCCTTGATGAAGCAAGCCATTTACGGTGACACTGCCGCTTTAAGCCAGATTCCGGACGCATTGACCTTGCTGATCGGACAGAATGGCGGATGCTTGGGTGAAGTGAGTGCGCTGGCTCTGCTGATCGGACTCGTTTATATGCTCTGGAAGAAAATCATCACCTGGCATATTCCTGTGTCTATCCTGGCTACTGTGTTTGTCTTTGCAGGCATCATGCACCTGGCAGATCCGGAAAAATACGTTTCTCCGGTATTGCAGTTGCTTTCCGGTGGTCTGATGCTGGGTGCTGTCTTTATGGCAACCGACTATGTGACTTCTCCGATGAGTAAGAAAGGGATGCTGATCTATGGTGTATGTATCGGTCTGCTGACGGTAGTTATCCGTCTGTTCGGCGCCTATCCCGAAGGCATGTCGTTCGCCATCCTGATTATGAATGCGTTCACTCCGCTGATTAACACCTATTGTAAACCAAAACGCTTTGGGGAGGTAGCGAAGAAGAAATGAAAAAGTTAGAATCATCTTTAAAGAATATGTTGCTGGTACTTACGGGAGTGACTGCTATTTCCGTTGCGTTGCTGGCTTATGTAAATGAACTGACAAAAGGCCCCATTGCCGAAGCGAACGCGAAGACACTGAACGAGGCCTTGAAAAAGGTTCTTCCCGAATTTACCAATAATCCGGTAGCGGAAAGCGATACGATCTTCAGCGAGAAAGATGGAAAGAAGAATGTTGACTTTATCGTTTATCCGGCTAAGAACGGTGAAGAGCTTGTAGGTACGGCTGTTGAAGCTAAATCAATGGGATTTGGCGGTGAACTGAAAGTGCTGGTAGGCTTTAATGCCGAAGGAAAAATCTATAACTACTCTCTGTTGGCTCACACGGAAACTCCGGGATTGGGCTCTAAAGCCGACAAATGGTTCGGAGCGTATGATCCTGCGAAAGGAGAAAAGGCAGTATCTCACGAAGAGAGTACGAAATCTATTTTGGGTATGAATCCGGGTGAAGCTCCGTTGACCGTCAGTAAAGATGGGGGAGCAGTGGATGCCATCACAGCTTCTACCATTACTTCACGCGCTTTCTTGAATGCCGTGAATGCTGCTTATCAAGCCTATAAGGCCGAAGGCGGGGAAGTGAACGGGGTAACCGGTGCTTCTCAAAAAGCGAAAGGCGCGGACGCAGATGCTGCTGACGCTGCTACGGGAGCTACGATCAAAGTTGAACTAACTGATTCAGTCAGTGCTAAATAAGAAAGGAGACAGATATGAATAACTTTAAAGTAATGATGAACGGGATTATCAAAGAGAATCCTACGTTTGTACTCCTGCTCGGTATGTGTCCTACATTGGGTACTACATCATCGGCTATCAATGGTATGGGTATGGGACTGGCTACCATGTTCGTATTGATCTGCTCGAATGTGGTGATCTCTTTAATAAAGAACCTGATTCCGGACATGGTGCGTATCCCATCGTTTATTGTGGTGATCGCATCCTTCGTGACCTTGCTTCAAATGGTGATGCAGGCTTACGTGCCGGGACTGTATGCTACACTCGGTCTTTTCATTCCGTTGATTGTAGTGAACTGTATTGTGTTGGGACGTGCCGAAGCCTTTGCTGCCAAGAATAACGCAATTGCTTCTATGTTCGACGGTATCGGTATGGGGCTTGGCTTTACCATCGCCCTGACTTTACTGGGTGCTGTCCGCGAGTTTTTGGGAACCGGTAAAATCTTCGATTTGACCATCATGCCGGAAGAATATGGAATGTTGGTGTTTGTATTGGCTCCGGGCGCTTTCATCGCTTTGGGATACCTCATTGCGTTGATTAACAGTTTCAAGAAAGCCTAATTCAATTAAATAAGAAAAGAATATGGAATATATATTGATATTTATTTCGGCAATCTTTGTAAACAACATCGTGTTGTCGCAGTTCCTGGGTATCTGTCCGTTCTTGGGCGTATCCAAGAAGGTGGAAACTGCGATGGGTATGAGCGCTGCGGTTGCTTTCGTGTTGACCATCGCTACCATCGTCACTTTCCTGATTCAGAAATTTGTACTGGATGTTTTCGGACTGGGATACTTACAGACGATTACATTTATCCTGGTGATTGCCGGATTGGTGCAGATGGTGGAAATCATCCTGAAAAAGGTGTCTCCGGCCCTGTATCAGGCGTTGGGTGTGTTCTTGCCGCTGATTACAACGAACTGTTGTATTCTTGGTGTCGCTATCCTGGTGATTCAGAAAGACTATGACCTGCTGACAGGTGTTGTATACGCATTCTCTACGGCTATCGGCTTCGGTCTGGCACTGGTGCTTTTTGCCGGATTGCGCGAACAGATGAGCCTTGTGAAAATTCCGAAAGGAATGCAAGGAACTCCGATTGCTTTGATTACCGCCGGTTTGCTTGCTATGGCATTCATGGGATTCTCCGGCGTGGTGTAAGGATTTACAGTTGATAATTAAATAGGGGATTGGAAGCTCTGCTGTGTGGCGACATACAGGTTGGAGTTTCCAATTCTTTTTTATACCTAAATGCTACCAAATCGTACCTTAATTACTTTTCAGCAAATAAATTTGTGGCAGATTATTGCAATTCCATTTTATTTCCATACATTTGTAACTCAAACAATAATAAGCCGAGAAACTAACCATTTTTTATAAAGTATATGAAAGAAAGAATTTTAGTAACAGGCGGGACAGGATACATTGGGTCTCATACTGTTGTAGAACTACAAAACAGTGGATATGAAGTAATCATCATCGATAATTTATCAAATTCAAGTGCCGACGTTGTTGACAATATAGAGAAAGTTTCCGGTATTCGCCCAGTTTTTGAAAAGCTGGACTGTTTGGACTTTGCCGGTCTGGATGCAGTATTTGCAAAATATAAAGGAATTAAGGCAATCATTCACTTTGCAGCTAGCAAAGCAGTAGGAGAGTCGGTACAAAAACCGTTGCTTTACTACCGTAATAACCTGGTTTCTTTGATTAACCTTCTCGAACTGATGCCAAAACATGGAGTAGAAGGTATTGTGTTCTCTTCTTCTTGTACAGTATACGGTCAGCCGGACGAGCTGCCGGTAACGGAAAAGGCTCCGATTAAGAAAGCGGAATCACCTTATGGAAATACCAAACAGATCAATGAAGAGATTATTCGTGATACGGTAGCTTCAGGTGCTCCGATCAATGCGATCATGTTGCGCTATTTCAACCCGATTGGCGCGCATCCTACTGCATTGCTGGGTGAACTGCCTAACGGGGTTCCTCAAAACCTGATTCCATATCTGACCCAGACAGCCATCGGTATCCGTGAGAAACTTAGCGTGTTTGGTGACGATTATGATACACCGGACGGTTCTTGTATCCGTGACTTTATCAATGTCGTTGACTTGGCTAAAGCACACGTGATTGCTATCCGTCGTATCTTGGAAAAGACACAAAAAGAAAAAGTAGAAGTATTTAATATTGGTACAGGACGTGGTGTTTCTGTATTGGAATTAATAAATGGCTTTGAAAAAGCCACTGGCGTAAAATTGAATTATCAGATTGTCGGACGTCGTGCAGGTGACATTGAAAAAGTTTGGGCTAACCCGGATTTTGCTAATAAAGAGCTGGGTTGGAAAGCCGTAGAAACTTTAGAAGATACTTTACGCTCTGCATGGAACTGGCAGCTGAAACTCCGTGAAAGAGGGATTCAATAAAAGAGAAACTTGTTTTAAATAACATAAAAGTTTAAACAAATCGTGCATGCGATTTGTTTAATTGATGCTAATCGACCTGAAGCTGTTTATGAGTATGTGAATATACGTAGATAGTACTTATGCCTCCCCGGCATAGACAGGAAAGATTGCATAGTAGTTTTGTCGTGTTTTATTTTGTGTTTGTGTTGTGACGGTACTACGACGTGAGTCGTGGTACCGTTTTTTGGTACGCCCAGCATGGATGTTCTGTTTTATAAAATATTTAGCACTAATTCTTTTGTTATCCAAAATTATTTTGTAATTTTGTATCAAATGAATAAGATATGAGAGTAGTATCACATAAGAAATTGAAAGATTTCTACGAGACGAAAGGGTGTGAAGATTCACGTGTTGCTTTAGAACGTTGGTATGATATAGCGGAAAAAGCAGAATGGCGGAATTTGTCTGATATAAAAGCGGATTTTCTATCGACTGATTATGTGGGCAATCAACACTATGTTTTTAATATCAGAGGGAACAACTATCGGCTGGTAGTGGTTGTTAAATTTACGGTGGGATACATTTTTGTCCGTTGGGTGGGAACTCATAAAGAGTATGATAAAATAGATTGTTCAACTATATAATATAATAGATATGACTAAAATAACGAAAGAACAATACGAATTTGCATTGGCAAGAGTCGAAGAACTTCTGCCTTTGGTGGACGACAGCACTCCTGCAAATGACAAGAGCATGGTGGAGCTTTCTGTTATGTCTGATATAGTGATTGCGTATGAGAAGGAACATTTTCCTATAGAAAAACCAACCGTAGCAGAATTGATAGAATTGTCCCTTGAAGAAAAGGGGATGACACAAAAACAGCTTGCCAGTGAAATAGGGGTTAGCCCTTCACGCGTGAATGATTATATTTCGGGTCGCTCGGAACCTACTTTAAAAATAGCTCGCTTGCTTTGCCGGGTACTCAATATACACCCCGCTGCCATGTTGGGATTTTGAAAAAATAGTCAAAACATAATTGTTAGTGAGATTTATTTGTTTAATGTACCTTTGAAGCAGAATACATCAGTTCCCCAATCAATTTCCGGTAAGACGAATCCGGGAGCAAACAGCCCGAATACGGATGAGCCGGAGCCGCTCATGGATGCGTAGATTGCTCCTTGATGATAGAGTTCTTCTTTGATTTCTCCAATGACGGGATGTTGCGGGAATACACTTGCTTCGAAATCATTGATTAACGTATCCTTCCATTCTTGTACAGGACGCTGGATTGCCTCCCTAACCGGATATTTCGGACGATGGGGATGAATGTTTGAAAAGGCTTCCCGGGTGGAAACAAAAACATTCGGTTTTATAATCATGATTTGGTAGCCGTTTAATGAAAGTTCGACCGGGGAGAAGATGTTTCCAATTCCCTCGGCAAATATCGGTCTGTTTTTGATAAAGAAAGCGCAGTCTGCTCCCAAAGTGGCAGCGTATACTTCCAATTGTTCTTCGGATACTCCCAGCTGATAATGATCGTTGAGCAACTTTAGCATGAAAGCGGCATCCGATGATCCTCCTCCCAGTCCGGCTCCTGAAGGGATGTGCTTGTATAAGTGGATTTCGATAGGAGGGAGATGAAATTCCTTATCCATCAATAAATAGGCTTTTACTACCAGATTGTCTTCAGGGTTACCGGCTATTTCCATTCCATGTTGGTGGAGAGTGAATTTTCGGTCAGCGTTAGGGGAGGTACGGATTTCCAGTGCGTCTTCCAGAGCCACCGGATAGAAAACTGTTTCCAGATTGTGGTATCCGTCCGGGCGTTTTTCCGTGATGGAAAGTCCCAGGTTTATTTTGATATTGGGAAAAGCAATCATATTTCTATTTACTATTTTACTATTTACTATTTACAGTGCTTCACATTACAATTAATCATAGCTGGATAATGTGAATCGGGAGCAAAGTTACTAAAATCTTCATTTTTCCTTATTCATTCTTCGTGATTATATTCTATCTTTGTCGTCTCGACTGGAAGAATTCCGTGATAAATGTGATAATAGAGTCTGTCCAGTCGTAAAATAATAAATAGTAAATCGTAAAATAGTAAATATCTCGATGGCCGAACAGAAAAGAAATACCCGCAATTCAAAGTCTACTAAAATACAACCGGTAAATGATTATGGTCGTATTCAGCCGCAGGCGCCTGAACTGGAAGAAGCAGTTTTGGGAGCTTTAATGATTGAAAAGGACGCTTATTCATTGGTGAGTGAAATTCTTCGTCCCGAATCATTTTACGAACGCCGGCATCAGTTGATTTATTCTGCTATCGTCGATCTTGCGGTGAACCAGAAACCGGTGGATATTCTGACTGTAAAGGAACAACTTAGTAAACGCGGAGACTTGGAAGAGGTGGGAGGTCCCTTCTATATTACTCAATTGAGTAGTAAGGTGGCTTCATCCGCACATATTGAATACCATGCCCGTATTATTGCACAGAAATCGCTGGCGCGTGAGTTGATAACGTTCACGAGCAATATTCAGAGTAAAGCGTTCGATGAAACGCTGGATGTGGACGACTTGATGCAGGAAGCGGAAGGTAAGCTTTTCGAGATCTCACAGCAGAATATGAAAAAAGATTATACGCAGATCAATCCGGTGATTGACGAAGCCTATAAACTAATTCAGAAAGCTGCGGCTCGAACCGATGGTTTGAGTGGTCTGGAGAGTGGTTTCACGAAACTTGATAAGATGACTTCGGGTTGGCAGAATTCCGACCTTATTATTATAGCTGCCCGTCCTGCTATGGGTAAGACTGCTTTCGTTCTTTCAATGGCTAAGAATATTGCGGTGGATTACCGGAACCCGGTGGCGTTGTTCTCTCTTGAAATGAGTAACGTTCAGTTGGTGAACCGTTTGATTGCGAATGTCTGCGAGATTCCGAGCGAGAAAATCAAAAGCGGGCAGTTGGCAAATTATGAATGGCAACAACTGGACTATAAACTGAAGAATCTGATGGATGCACCGCTTTACGTGGATGATACGCCGTCTCTGTCTGTGTTTGAACTTCGAACCAAAGCGCGTCGTTTGGTACGCGAACATGGGGTGCGAATCATCATCATTGACTACCTTCAGTTGATGAATGCGAGTGGGATGGCGTTTGGTAGCCGTCAGGAAGAGGTTAGTACCATTTCCCGTTCGTTGAAAGGATTGGCGAAAGAGTTGAGTATTCCGATTATCGCACTGTCACAGTTGAATCGTGGTGTGGAAAGTCGTGAAGGTATTGACGGTAAACGACCGCAGTTGAGTGACCTTCGTGAATCGGGAGCCATCGAGCAGGATGCCGATATGGTGTGCTTTATCCACCGTCCGGAATACTATAAGATATTTCAGGATGATCGTGGTAATGACTTGCGCGGTATGGCGGAAATTGTAATCGCCAAGCATCGTAACGGTGCGGTAGGCGAGGTGTTGCTCCGCTTTAAGGGTGAGTTTACCCGTTTCTCTAATCCGGAGGACGATATGGTGATCCCGATGCCGGGCGAGCCTGCAGGAGCTATGTTAGGATCGAAAATGAATACAGGTAATGCTGGTTCCATACCTCCTCCCGCACCTGATTTTGCACCGCAGACGGAGAATCCATTCGGAGCACCGGGAGATGGACCGTTACCATTTTAGTTAATAGTTGATAGTTGATAACTGATAGTGAAAATGCTCTGCGCAACATTTCTTCTATCTGTATGTTATTCCGCATGGTAACTATCAACTATAAACTTTTTTATCTAACCTTCTCGGTCAACCGAAAAATCTTATTAACTTTGCAAATCTTTTTGAGAAACAATAAAAAATTAAATATATGAATATCTCTTATAACTGGCTGAAAGAGTATGTCAACTTCGACCTGACGCCCGATGAAACGGCTGCTGCGTTGACGTCTATTGGCTTGGAAACAGGTGGTGTAGAAGAAGTGCAAACCATTAAAGGTGGTTTGGAAGGACTGGTGATCGGTGAAGTGCTGACCTGCACGGAACATCCTAATTCTGACCATTTGCATATTACTACTGTCAATCTGGGAGACGGTGAACCGGTACAGATTGTTTGTGGTGCCCCGAATGTGGCTGCCGGACAGAAAGTGGTGGTAGCTACTTTAGGTACAAAACTTTATGACGGTGACGAATGTTTTACCATCAAGAAATCAAAAATCCGTGGGGTGGAATCTACTGGTATGATTTGTGCCGAAGACGAAATCGGTATCGGTACGGATCATGCAGGTATTATCGTATTGCCGGAAAATGCTGTTCCGGGTACGCTTGCCAAGGATTATTATAATATCAAGAGCGACTATGTGCTTGAAGTGGACATCACGCCTAACCGTGCGGATGCTTGCTCTCACTATGGGGTGGCTCGTGACTTGTACGCTTATCTGATTCAGAACGGCAAACAGGCTACTTTGCAACGTCCGTCGGTAGACGGCTTTAAAGTGGAAAACCATGACTTGAATATTGAAGTGAAGGTGGAAAACAGCGAAGCTTGTCCGCATTATGCCGGTGTTACGGTGAAAGGTGTCACTGTGAAGGAAAGCCCGGAATGGCTGCAAAACAAATTGCGTCTGATCGGGGTGCGTCCTATTAATAATGTAGTGGATATTACTAATTATATCGTTCATGCTTTCGGTCAGCCGTTGCACTGCTTCGATGCCGGAAAGATAAAAGGCAATGAAGTAATTGTAAAGACAATGCCGGAAGGAACTCCGTTCGTTACGCTGGATGAGGTGGAACGTAAATTGAACGAACGCGACCTGATGATTTGTAACAAGGAAGAGGCCATGTGTATTGCCGGTGTATTCGGCGGACTGGACTCCGGTTCTACGGAAGCTACGACAGATGTATTCATTGAAAGTGCTTATTTCCATCCTACATGGGTGCGTAAGACAGCCCGCCGTCATGGCTTGAATACGGATGCTTCTTTCCGTTTCGAACGCGGTATCGATCCGAACAGTGTGATATACTGCTTGAAACTGGCTGCTTTGATGGTTAAAGAACTGGCTGGCGGTACGATTTCTTCTGAAATAAAAGACGTGTTCACTACTCCTGCACCCGATTTTATAGTTGATCTGGCTTATGAGAAAGTACATTCTTTGGTAGGAAAAGTAATTCCGGTAGAGACGATCAAGAGCATTGTGACCAGCCTGGAAATGAAGATCACTAATGAAACGGCGGAAGGGCTGACATTAGCTGTTCCTCCTTATCGTGTAGACGTGCAGCGTGATTGTGACGTGATTGAAGATATTCTTCGTATCTACGGATATAACAATGTTGAAATCCCGACTACACTGAACTCCAGCCTGACTACCAAAGGTGAACATGATAAATCGAATAAATTGCAGAACCTGATTGCAGAGCAATTGGTGGGCTGCGGATTTAATGAGATCCTGAACAACTCATTGACGCGTGCTGCTTACTATGATGGCATGGAGACTTATCCGTCCAACCACCTGGTGATGTTATTGAATCCGTTGAGTGCGGATTTGAACGCTATGCGTCAGACTTTGCTGTTCGGTGGACTGGAAAGTATTGCTCATAATGCAAATCGTAAGAATGCTGATTTGAAGTTCTTCGAATTCGGTAATTGCTATCATTTCGATGCTGACAAGAAGAATGAAGAGAAGGTATTGGCTCCTTACTCGGAAGATTATCACTTGGGCTTGTGGGTAACCGGTAAGAAGGTTTCCAATTCATGGGCACATGCAGATGAGAACAGTTCGGTATATGAATTGAAGGCTTATGTAGAAAATATATTGAAGCGTCTGGGACTGGATTTGCACAATCTGGTTGTCGGTAATCTGACGGACGATATTTTTGCTGCCGCACTTTCTATCAATACGAAGGGTGGTAAGCGTCTTGCTTCCTTCGGTATCGTGACTAAGAAGCTGTTGAAAGCATTTGATATCGACAATGAAGTGTATTTTGCCGACTTGAACTGGAAGGAGCTGATGAAAGCTATCCGTTCTGTGAAGATCAGCTACAAGGAAATCTCCAAGTTCCCTGCTGTGAAACGTGACCTGGCATTGTTGCTTGACAAGAATGTGCAGTTTGCCGAAATCGAAAAGATTGCTTACGAAACAGAGAAGAAGCTGTTGAAAGAAGTGGAACTCTTCGACGTGTACGAAGGTAAGAATCTGGAAGCAGGCAAGAAGTCGTATGCGGTGAGCTTCCTGCTTCAGGATGAGAGCCAGACTTTGAATGATAAGATGATTGATAAGATCATGTCGAAACTGGTGAAGAACTTGGAAGATAAGCTGGGTGCCAAACTTAGATAAACTTAAAATTTCAATCTAAAAATATAAACCAATGGGAAGAGCATTTGAATATAGAAAGGCCGCTAAACTGAAAAGATGGGGCCACATGGCTAAAACATTTACAAGACTGGGTAAACAAATCGCGATAGCTGTAAAGGCAGGCGGTCCGGAACCTGAAAATAACCCGACTTTGCGTTCGGTGATCGCTACTTGTAAGCGTGAAAATATGCCGAAGGATAATATTGAACGTGCTATCAAAAACGCAATGGGTAAAGACCAGAGCGACTACAAGAGCATGACTTACGAAGGATACGGTCCTCACGGTATTGCTGTATTTGTGGATACGCTGACAGATAACACAACCCGTACGGTGGCTGACGTTCGTTCGGTATTTAATAAGTTTGGCGGTAATCTCGGTACAATGGGATCTCTCGCGTTCCTGTTCGACCACAAATGTGTATTCACTTTCAAGAAGAAAGACGGATTGGATATGGAAGAACTGATTCTGGATCTGATCGATTATGATGTGGAAGATGAATACGAAGAGGATGATGAAGAAGGAACAATCACTATCTATGGTAATCCCAAGAGCTATGCCGCTATTCAGAAACACCTGGAGGAGTGTGGCTTTGAAGATGTCGGTGGAGACTTCACTTATATCCCGAACGACATGAAAGAGGTGACTCCGGAACAGCGCGAAACATTGGATAAGATGATCGAACGTTTGGAAGAATTTGACGACGTGCAGACTGTTTATACCAATATGCAGCCGGAAGAGGGAGAATAAGACAAGGTTATGGAATATGTGTATAGAACCCAGGGAACTTGCAGCACCAACATCGAACTGAATGTGGAAGATGGAGTGGTGAAAGAAGTTGCTTTCTGGGGAGGATGTAATGGTAACCTTCAAGGTATTTCCCGCCTTGTGAGAGGAATGAAGGTAGCGGATGTTATCGCAAAACTTGAAGGAGTGCATTGTGGTGGCAGACCGACTTCATGTCCTGACCAATTGTGTCGTGCATTACATGAGATGGGATATTAATCGACTTCTTTTATTTTTGTAAAATTTGATATTTTTCAAGACCTTCGGCAATTTATTTTGTCGAGGGTCTTTTTTTTGCGGGAATCCATAGGGGGCCGGGCGTTGTTTACTTACTTGTCGGTATTTTGAACTAAAATTGACCTTCACTCGTTATTTATAAGTATATTTGTAAGGTTAAAACTATTATGCAAAAATGAAGAATATTTTTCAAGACTTAAAACGCAAAGATCATAAACGCTATCTGGGTGGACTGGATGTTTTTAAATATATTGGTCCGGGGCTTCTGGTTACGGTAGGATTTATTGATCCGGGAAACTGGGCTTCTAACTTCGCCGCCGGTTCCGAATTTGGCTATTCCTTACTTTGGGTGGTTACATTGTCTACTATTATGCTGATTGTGCTTCAGCACAACGTTGCCCACCTGGGGATTGTTACCGGACTTTGCCTTTCGGAGGCGGCCACTAAATACACTCCCAAATGGGTGTCGCGACCTATTCTTGGTACGGCGGTATTGGCGTCGATTTCTACTTCTTTAGCGGAAATTCTGGGAGGTGCCATTGCGTTGGAAATGCTCTTTGATATTCCTATTATATGGGGAGCTGTGTTGACTACGCTTTTTGTCTCTATCATGCTTTTCACTAATTCGTATAAAAAGATAGAGCGTTCCATCATTGCATTTGTCTCCGTTATCGGGCTTTCGTTTATCTACGAACTGTTTCTGGTGGAAATAGACTGGCCGGCTGCGACAGCAGGGTGGGTGACTCCTTCTTTTCCGAAAGGAAGTATGCTGATTATCATGAGTGTGTTGGGAGCGGTAGTGATGCCTCATAATCTGTTTCTTCATTCGGAGGTGATACAGAGTCACGAATATAATAAGAAAGATGATGCTTCTATTAAGAAGGTTTTGAAATATGAGTTGTTTGATACTCTTTTCTCTATGATTGTCGGCTGGGCGATTAACAGTGCCATGATTCTTCTGGCTGCCGCTACTTTCTTTAAAAGCGGTATTCAGGTAGAGGAACTGCAACAGGCTAAGTCATTGCTCGAACCTTTGTTGGGAAGTAATGCTGCCATCGTATTTGCACTGGCATTGCTGATGGCGGGTATTTCATCCACCATTACGAGCGGAATGGCGGCAGGTTCCATCTTTGCGGGTATTTTCGGTGAATCGTATCATATCAAAGACAGCCATTCGCAGGTAGGAGTCCTTTTATCTCTGGGAATTGCCTTATTGCTGATTTTCTTTATTGGAGATCCTTTCAAAGGATTGATTATTTCGCAGATGATACTTAGTATTCAATTACCTTTCACGGTATTTTTGCAGGTGGGACTGACGTCTTCCCGAAAGGTGATGGGAGATTATGTCAATAGTCGTTGGAGCACGTTTGTGTTGTATTCGATTGCCATTATTGTTTCGGTACTGAATATCATGCTTTTGTTTTCATAAAATGAATATAAATCAATACATATAGATCGATGAAGATTATTACTTATAATGTGAACGGACTACGTGCCGCCGTATCTAAAGGTTTGCCGGAATGGCTGGCGCAGGAGAATCCTGATATTCTTTGTCTGCAAGAGACGAAACTGCAACCGGACCAGTATCCGGGAGAGGTGTTTGAAGCGTTGGGTTACAAGTCTTATTTGTATTCGGCGCAGAAGAAAGGATACAGTGGAGTGGCCATACTTACCAAGCAGGAACCGGACCATGTGGAATATGGGATGGGAATGGAGGCTTATGATAATGAAGGACGTTTTATCCGGGCGGATTTCGGAGACTTATCGGTAGTCAGTGTTTATCACCCTTCGGGAACGAGCGGGGACGAACGCCAGGCTTTTAAAATGGTGTGGCTGGAAGATTTTCAAAAGTATGTGATGGAGTTGCAGAAGTCCCGTCCCAATTTGATTCTTTGTGGTGATTATAATATCTGCCATGAGCCGATCGACATTCATGATCCTGTCCGGAATGCAACAAACAGTGGTTTCCTTCCTGAAGAACGGGAGTGGATGACACGTTTCCTGTCTGCGGGGTATGTGGATTCTTTCCGTACGCTTTGTCCCGAAAAACAGGAATATACCTGGTGGAGCTATCGTTTTAATTCGCGTGCCAAAAATAAGGGTTGGAGAATTGACTATTGCATGGTTAGTGAGCCGGTACGCCCGCTGTTGAAACGTGCGTATATCCTGAATGAGGCCGTACATTCCGATCATTGTCCGATGGCGTTGGAAATATTATAGGATAGTAATACTCAATTTACGGGTGTCTCCTCCGTCGCGAAATTCGCAGAGGTAGACACCTTGCCATGTTCCCAGGTTCAGGCGGTGATTCTTGATGGGGATAGTGACCGAGCTTCCTATCAGGGAGGCTTTTATATGGGCGCTCATATCGTCGGGGCCTTCGAGGGTATGGATGAAATAGGGGGCACCGTCGGGAACCAGTTTATTAAAGAATGTCTGGAAGTCATGCCGTACGTCCGGGTCTGCATTTTCGTTGATAGTTAGTCCGGCAGAGGTGTGTTTGATAAAGATTACCAGTAGGCCACTTTCGGGAAGTGCTGGTAGTTGTGAAATGATATCACGCGTGATTAAATGAAATCCACGCGGGTAATGAGGGAGTTGAATATCGAATGTTGTAGCCATTGTTTTATCTCTTAGAATTTGGAGGGTGGATTCAGGTCCACATAGGGGTCGTTGATAGCTGACGCCATCATTGCATTGACGGCAATTCCTGCATCCTCTTTATAATTTCTTCTCTTGTTCCATTCACGTACATCTTTGAGAGTGACATCACGTTTCTTTCTGTTTTGGGGAAAACCACTTTTTCTTTTCCTGTCAGCATATTCATCCTTTCTGGCTGCGCTTATCATAGCTTGGATGGCAATGGCTGTCGATTCTTTATATGAAATAGTTTTGTTCATATTTTCTTTTTTTTGATTTTAATCTTTACGCCCTATCTGATGCAAAGATACTTTTTTATATTTTTGTGCGAAATAAAAATGCAAAATAGTTTATGGAAGATAGAATACAGAAAGCAGTGGAGCTTTTTAAGAGCGGATATAACTGTTCACAGTCGGTAGTAGCGGCCTTTGCGGATATGTATGGATTTACACAGGAACAGGCGTTGCGTATGGGTGCTTCCTTTGGTGGGGGGATAGGACGAATGCGTGAAACGTGTGGAGCTGCCTGCGGCATGTTTTTGGTGGCGGGCCTGGAAACCGGCGCTACGGAAGCGACAGACCGGGAAGGAAAAGCTGCCAATTATGCGGTGGTGCAAGAACTGGCGGCTGAATTTAAGAAGCGTAACGGCTCGCTGATTTGTGGCGAATTGTTGGGATTAAAGAAAAAAGATCCCGTTTCAACGATTCCGGAAGAGCGTACTGCTCAATATTATAGCAAGCGTCCTTGCGCTAAAATGGTGGAAGAAGCGGCAAGAATTTGGTCTGAATATCTCGAAAAGCATCCTAAATGAAAGAAAAAATGCTTTTTTATTACAAAAACGATAAAAAAGTGCTCAATAAAGTGTTATATAACATAAAAATAACTATCTTTGTCCCCGAAATAAAATCTGAAAGTCTTTTTGACCGGATGATTTTAAGCATGTCTAACTAAAATTGCAAAGCAAATGTTGAAAGAAAAAGCTGGTGTAATTGCAGGTACTATCTGGAATGCACTGAACGAAACAGAAGGAATGACTGCCAAGCAGCTTAAAAAAGCAACTAAATTGGTTGACAAAGATCTGTTCCTCGGCCTTGGCTGGTTATTGAGAGAAGACAAAGTCTCTGTGGAAGAAGTTGAAGGTGAACTCTTCATCAAATTGATCTAAGCGAGTAACTCACTTAAGCAATAAAAAAATGCGTTGGTACATGATCATAATGTTATCAACGCATTTTTTTTTATTCCGCCATTTACGTATCTTTGCACACCAAAAAGCTAAAATAATAAGAATTCAGAATGAAGAATATTCGCAACTTTTGCATTATTGCTCATATTGACCACGGTAAGTCAACGTTGGCCGACCGTCTGTTGGAGTTTACTAACACCATTCAGGTGACTTCAGGGCAGATGCTTGATAATATGGATCTGGAAAAAGAAAGAGGGATCACTATCAAGAGCCATGCGATCCAGATGGAATATACTTATCAGGGGGAGAAGTATGTCCTTAACCTGATTGATACTCCGGGACACGTGGACTTTTCGTATGAGGTGTCACGTTCTATCGCTGCATGTGAAGGGGCATTGCTGATTGTCGATGCTTCGCAGGGAGTGCAGGCGCAGACGATCTCGAATCTGTATATGGCCATTGAACACGACCTTGAGATTATTCCGGTTATCAATAAATGCGATATGGCGAGCGCCAATCCCGAAGAAGTGGAGGACGAAATCGTTGAACTGTTGGGTTGCAAGCGCGAGGAGGTAATCCGTGCATCCGGTAAAACGGGTATGGGAGTGGAAGAGATACTGGCTGCTGTGATTGAACGTATTCCTCATCCCGAAGGGAATGAAGAGGCGCCGTTGCAGGCTTTGATTTTCGACTCTGTATTCAACTCTTTTCGTGGAATTATAGCTTATTTCAAGATTGAAAACGGCACGATTCGCAAGGGCGACAAGGTGAAGTTTTTCAATACGGGAAAAGAGTATGATGCCGATGAAATAGGGGTGTTGAAAATGGATATGGTGCCTCGTAACGAACTTCGTACGGGGGATGTAGGATATATAATTTCCGGTATCAAAACTTCCAAAGAGGTGAAGGTGGGAGATACCATTACACATATTGCCCGTCCGTGTGACAAGGCTATTGCCGGGTTTGAGGAGGTGAAGCCGATGGTGTTTGCCGGAGTGTACCCGATTGAGGCGGAAGATTTCGAAGATCTTCGCGCGTCTTTGGAAAAGTTGCAGCTGAATGATGCGTCGTTGACTTTCCAGCCGGAGTCTTCATTGGCTTTGGGTTTTGGTTTCCGTTGCGGTTTCCTCGGATTGCTCCACATGGAGATTGTGCAGGAGCGCCTGGATCGTGAGTTTGATATGAATGTGATTACTACGGTACCGAACGTGTCCTACCATATATATGATAAGCAGGGCAATATGAAGGAGGTGCACAACCCCGGTGGTATGCCCGACCCGACGATGATTGACCATATCGAGGAGCCGTATATCAAAGCATCTATTATTACAACGACTGATTATATCGGTTCGATTATGACGCTTTGTCTGGGTAAACGCGGTGAATTGATTAAACAGGAATATATCTCCGGTAACCGGGTGGAAATCTATTACAATATGCCTTTGGGAGAAATTGTGATTGACTTTTATGATAAGTTGAAGAGTATTTCTAAAGGGTATGCGTCGTTTGATTATCATCCGAATGGTTTCCGTACTTCGAAGCTGGTGAAGCTGGATATTTTGTTGAACGGTGAGCCTGTGGATGCACTTTCTACTTTGACGCATATTGACAATGCTTACGATATGGGACGCCGGATGTGTGAGAAACTGAAAGAGCTTATTCCGCGGCAGCAGTTTGATATTGCCATTCAGGCAGCTATCGGGGCTAAGATTATTTCCCGTGAAACGATTAAGGCTGTTCGTAAGGATGTGACAGCGAAGTGTTATGGTGGTGACGTGAGCCGTAAACGTAAACTGCTTGAAAAGCAGAAAAAAGGTAAAAAACGAATGAAACAAATCGGTAACGTGGAAGTGCCGCAAAAAGCCTTCCTCGCCGTACTGAAGCTGGATTAAAAATACTGCCGCAAGCAATTTTTCAGAGATATGTTCTGAACAAATTGACTTGCGGTTAGTTTTTAATACACCAGGTGATTGCCTTCTGTCTGCAGAGCTTTCCTTGGCAATTACTTTTTAGCAACAAACAACTATAAATATGAGAAAAGTTCTGTCTTTTTCGGGCTTCCTGATGTTGGGGCTCGTGGTTTCGCAATTCCTGCCGATGATGGCAGGAGATGGGTATGGAGCTGTTAAATCCATATCGAATGTACTACTCTATGTATGTCTTAGTTTTATAATGATTAATGTAGGCCGTGAGTTCGTCCTTGATAAAACGCGGTGGAAAAGTTACGCTCAAGATTATTTTATTGCAATGGCTACGGCTGCTTTACCGTGGTTTATGATTGCCATTTATTATGTGTTTATTTTGCTTCCGCCCGAGTTTTGGAATAGTTGGGAAGCGTGGAAGGAGAATTTATTGTTAAGCCGTTTTGCTGCACCTACATCAGCCGGTATTCTGTTTACGATGTTGGCGGCTATCGGACTGAAGTCCAGTTGGATTTATAAGAAGATACAGGTATTGGCAATTTTCGATGACTTGGATACGATTCTTTTAATGATTCCTCTTCAGATTATGATGATCGGGCTGCGCTGGCAGTTGATTATTGTGGTGGTGATTGTGTTCTTGTTTTTGTCGATCGGCTGGCAAAGATTGAATAAGTATGATTGGCGTCAGGATTGGAAGGCTATCCTCTTTTATTCAGTGATTATATTTCTGGCTACTCAAATACTGTATCTGGGGAGTAAAGAATTGTATGGGGACGAGGGAAGTATTCATATTGAAGTCCTGTTGCCGGCATTTGTTCTGGGTATGATTATGAAACATAAGGAACATGACACACCTGTGGAACGAAAGGTGTCTACCGGGATTTCATTTTTCTTCATGTTTCTGGTGGGAATGAGTATGCCGCATTTTATCGGAGTGAACTTTGCGGAGACTCATGCAGGTTCTTATTCTGTAACGGGATCGCAGGAGATGATGTCGTGGGGAATGATTATGTTTCATGTGGTGATTGTCTCTTTATTGTCGAATATAGGAAAACTTTGTCCGATGTTCTTCTATCGTGACCGGAAATTAAGTGAGCGACTGGCTCTTTCCATCGGTATGTTTACCCGTGGTGAGGTAGGGGCCGGAATCATTTTCATTGCATTGGGATATAACTTGGGTGGTCCGGCATTGGTTATTTCAGTGCTTACTCTGGTATTGAATCTGATTCTGACGGGTATCTTCGTTCTTTGGGTGAAGAATTTGGCTTTGCGGAGTTATGCGGATTGATGTGATATGGAAATGTTGTAGAGCATTTTCTGTTTAGTGTCGAGGTGTGTCGAAACACTTTCTTTGATTTTTTAGGCACGGATTATACGAATTGCACGGATAAGTTTATTTTCTTTCCGTGTTTATCGTGTAATCCGTGCCTAAATAATATCAGTTAGTAATCTGTCAAATCGTCCTCTACGTCAATAGGGAGAATCTTTTGGCTTTCTTCGTGTGGCAACTGTTCCACTTGCCGCAGTTTGCGTTCGATGGCACGTGTTCGTTTTCCCATGACTTCTTCGAGTTGGTCACCAGCGCTTTGCAAGTTCTTTTGTACTTTTTCAAGTAACCCTCCGAATTTACTGAATTCTGTTTTGACAGCTCCCAATACGGTCCAGACTTCTCCGGTACGTTTTTGGATAGCAAGTGTGCGGAATCCCATCTGGAGACTGTTGAGGATGGCGCCTAATGTTGTCGGACCTGTAACTACAATCTTATACTCCTTTTGGAGTGTTTCGATGAGACTGGTACGTCGGATTACTTCGGCATATATGCTTTCAAACGGGAGGAACATGATGGCAAAATCTGTGGTAAAAGGCGGGTCTACATATTTATCATGGATGTCTTTTGCCATCTTTTTGATTGTATTTTCCAATTGCTTGCCAGACGATTCCATCAATGCTGCGTCTCCCGCTTCGAATGCGTCATAATATTGTTCGTATACATCTTTCGGAAATTTGGCGTCGATGGGGAGGTAGACGGTGCTGTTGGCGTCATCTTTTCCCGGAAGTTTGATGGCAAATTCTACAAATTCGGTTCCGCTCTTTTTGGTTTTGACATTGGCGTCGTACTGTTCGGGGCTCATCATTTGTTCTAAGAGTGCACCCAGTTGGACTTCGCCGAACGTTCCTCTCATCTTTACGTTGCTCAATACCTTTTTTAGTCCGCCGACATCTTGAGCAAGAGATTTCATTTCTCCCAGTCCTTTTTGCACGTTCTCAAGTTGCGAACGGACGATTTCGAATGATTGGCCGATACGTTCATTCAGGGTTTTCTGGAGCTTTTCTTCCACCATCAGGCGCATATCATCCAGTCGTTTCTCGGTGGATTTCAGTAATGCTTCCTGCTGGCGGGCCATCATGTCGAATTTCTGTCGTTGCAGTTCTCCGGTAGTCATCATATTCTTGTGCAGAACATCTTGGAGCTGTTGCATATTCTGGTTCAGCGTTTGCGTCATTTCCATGCGAAGTTCCCGGATGCTGCGGTTCAGTTCTTCCCGGTTTTCCTGCATTTGCTGGCGCAAGGCTATTTGTAATTGTTCTGCTTGAGTTTGATTGTTGCCTTTGGTTAGTGATAATACAAGTAGGACTATCATTAACACGGCAATAACAATAAGTAGAATCAGTTCCATTAATATGTCAGAATTTCGTTTCCGGTTTCAGTAATCAGAATCATATTTTCCCATTGGGCGGAAGGCAGTCCGTCGTCGGTACAGACAGTCCATCCGTCGGCATCATCTACAAACACTTCGTAGGTTCCCATATTAATCATGGGTTCGATGGTGAAGGTCATGCCCGGCACAATCATCATGCCTGTGCCCCGGCGTCCGAAATGTTCTACGTCCGGTTCTTCATGGAATTGCATCCCTACACCATGTCCGCAGAGATCACGGACTACGCTGAATCCGTTCTTTTCTGCATGTTCCTGGATGGCGGCGCCTACATCACCCAGCTGTTTCCAGGGTTGTGCGGCAGCAATTCCTATTTCCATACATTCTTTGGTTACCTGTACTAACTTTTGCATATCAGGGTTGACGTCTCCAATCATAAACATACGGGATGCATCGGAAAAATATCCTTTGTAAATGGTGGAAACATCTACATTGATAATATCTCCGCTTTTCAGAATCTCATTTTTATTGGGTATTCCGTGACACACTACATCGTTGATGCTAGTACAGACACTTTTGGGAAAGCCTTCGTAGTTGAGTGGGGCAGGGATGGCACCGTGACTGGTAGTGAAATCATACACTAGCACATCAATTTCTTCGGTGGACATGCCTTCCCGGATATTCTCTGAAATATAGTCCAGCAGTGCCGTATTGATTTTGGCACTTTCCCGGATACCTTCCAGTTGCTCGGGAGTACGGAGTACTTTGCGCGGTGGAAGTTTATAACCTTGCTTTCTGTATTTCTGTATTTTTGCTTCTACTTCTGCCGGATAATTAGAGGGGGTAAACCGGAATCCCTTGATAAAGTTCTTCATTATGATAGCATATTTAATCGTATGACAAAGGTACGAGAATAAATGGAAAATATGCTTTCTTGTTTTCTAAAACTTTTCGATTCCTGATTGTCGGCACGGGTTACCATTCGTATGAAACACTAATTTGAGGTATCCATTCCCATCTTTTGCGGAGGACATTGTATTGGTATTGTACCCCTGTTTTTATTTTCCAGTTTTTACTTATTTTGAGAACAACATTACTACCCAATTGGGTGGGTTCCACTTCGGAAGGGAGGCCCCGGTGTTTTCGGGTATCAAGGTTTTGTACGCCATATATGTTGAGAGACCATTTGGGAGATAAATTATATTCTATTTGGCTTTGGATATGAAAGCAACTGGAATTTTCTGCAAAATTACTTTTACTGTGCAGCACAAGATTCTTGTTTATTCTTAACCAGGAGTAAGTGGGTAAAAAGGTGGAACCCGGTTTTAGGAATGTCTGATAAGTGCGAATGGAAGGTTTCGAAAAAATCATGGAAGATTTTAAAGTCGGTAGTGTGGGATCAAAATCTACAAATGGTTTTCGAGAGTACATGTTTTGCTCTACTTTTTCGATAAACTTTCTATTTATCTTGATCTCCTGACCGGATTCCAGCATTTGCTGAAGTCTCAATGAATCCTGTTTGTTCCATTCTTGTCCTGTTGCGGATAAGGGGAACAATAATAGGCAAAAAATATTGAATTGATATTTTCGAATGTCCATACACTGTGCTAGTAAAGTTTATTGTATGGACGGTGGAAAACAGGAAATGCTGCTCTAAACGATCAGCGACTAATAATAATTTCACATAATATGAGAATACTTTTCTTTTATTTATGATAGTTTTTTAGCCTTGAAAACCGGTTGTATCTTCTGAATCTCCGACTCAAAACCAAACCAGTAACCATGTCCTTCTTCATCGGTGGGAAGGAAACATAATCGTAGATTCTCGCGATATGCTCCGTATTCTATTTCCCAGTTTTCAGGTGGTAGCTGTCTTTTGGTTCTTACTTTTTCTGCCGGAGCTTTTTTTAATGACATACCCGCTTCTATCCATGCAATGCTGACTTGTGTCAGGTAGTCGGGATAATGATTCTTGCAGAAGTCATAGAGGATTAATCCTCTTTTTTCCAGGCTAAGAGGGGTGTCAATCACATCTGTTTGAACTAAATGATCGAGTAACTCATGTATAAAATGAGGGTTTTCGAGAATGAGTATCCGTGTGATGCTTCGCCAAGTTGGGGTATTATAGAAACCGTCTAACAGGCGGGACAGATAATGTGCTGTCTGTAATTCATCTACGGTGATCTCACGAGTTTGAAGAACTTCGTATGGAGGGAGTGGAGAGTACTGTATACCTAATTCGTCCGCTCTTCTTTTCATTTCGGTGCCCGGAAGTAATTTGAGGGATTCCAGTTGGATTTCTCCTGCGCCATACTCTGCTAAAGTACGGACATCATCGAAAATTTCTGATAGATGGTAGAGTGGGAGCCCTGCTATTAAGTCGGCATGGGTTTCCATGTTTTCAAGGGAACATAGATACTTGAGTCCGGCCAAAGCATCGGAGAGCTTGCCTATTCTCCGGCTTTGTTCAAGCACGTTTTCCCGAAGGCTTTGGATTCCGGCTTCCAGGTGCAGCAGTCCTTTAGGAAGGGTGGCTAATTCCTGTTTGAGTTCATCGGAAAGGAGTGCAGGATGAATTTCCAGATGAAAACAGATATCCGGGTATTCGCGGAATAGATTTAGTAATTCTTTTGCCCGTTTGTTGTTGTAATTGAAAGTGCGGTCCAGTACCCGTACATTCTTGATTCCGTGTTGGTGTATCACGTCAAGACGTTTCCGGGTTGCTTCAAGAGATAGGGTGCGAACCGGTTTTTCACCTCCACTGACACAAAAGGCACAGGTGTTAAAACATCCGCGGGTAGTTTCTAATTGCACAAAGGGTTTGCTCCAATTGAAGAAACGGCTCTCTTCAGGAGGGACTAATTCGGAAAAGTTCATGACACGGGCGAGCCCGTTGTCATGGTATGCTTCCGATTCATCCAGATAGCAGAGTCCTGTGATTGATTTCCATTCTTTTCTTGGCTGATTCCACACTTTTAACCATAAAGGAAATACTTCTTCGCCTTCTCCGCGAAACACTCCGCTTACAAATTTGTTCTTATATAAGAAAGCTTCATTATCTCCTAAAAACTCGGGACCTCCGAGTATAACACAGCAGTGAGGTAGTAACGCTTTTGCGCGTGAAACGATGTGCAGGAGTTGCTCGTGATTAAATAGCCAGTTGGTAGCTGCAATGATGTCCGGTTGATGGCGGTAGATTTGATTGACGACACTACCGGTATTTTCATTGATAGTGGCGGAGACCGTACACCATTCAATGTCTGTATTATTTGCTATCTGGGCATGTAAGGCTGGCAATGCCAGCGAAGAATGAGCGTACGAACTATTTAAATCAAGCCAAAGAAGTTTCATGTGGAAAATTTAATATTATCTTTGCAAAGGTACAAAAAACTTGTGGCTTGTGATGTATAGTAAATATAAAATGCTAATTTTGTATTAATAAACGCAATAAACTAGAGAATTATGAAAATGATAAAGAGATATGCAGGTATCTTGATGATGCTGACTTTATTGGTTGGCTTTACTTCGTGTGAAGACGATGAAGATATTTATGATGATTTGATGGGACGCACCTGGGTGGGTGATTTGTGGTTCGGTTCTGATTATAATCCGATAGAAAGTGGTATTCGCTTAGATAATAATGGACTGGGAATAGACTATCAGGTTTATGATTATGATGGTAGACCTGCAGGTGATTTGCCTTTTCGGTGGTGGGTTGATTATGGCACATTGTACCTTGATTATGGACGTGATTTTGCCTTACGTGAGATAAGAGGCGTTCGTGTTAGAGGACGTTATTTGCAAGGTGACTTGTATCTTGATGGAGAATATATTGATTATATTGAGTTGCAGATGCAATAGAATAAGATATGATTTTAAAAGAAAAGGAGTTAAATCAATTGATTTAACTCCTTTTCTTTTTGAACGTATTTTCTTTATTTTTTCAGAAACAACTTCTTAAACTCCGCCGGATAAGGCGTCTCGAACTCCATCAAATCTCCCGTTACCGGATGGTAGAAACAAAGTTTGAAAGCATGGAGTGCCAGTCGTCCGATAGGGTTGGGAGCATCTTCTCTTCCATATCTTCCATCACCGATAATAGGATGTCCTAAATCTTGCATGTGTACACGAATCTGATTCTTTCGGCCGGTTTCCAAATCGAGTTCCAACAGAGAATATCCGTTGGCACGTTTGATGGTCTTATAGTGGGTAATAGATTTTGATCCACCGTCATCATATTCACTGGAACTTACATAAAGCGTTTTATCAGTCAGCCAGGAAACGACTGTATCATAATCTTTTTCCATACTTCCCTCCACCACAGCTACATATCGACGGTCAGTCACGATATCGTGCCAGTTATCACGTAGTGTCCGCTGTGTTTTTTCGTCTTTAGCAAACATCATCAGGCCGGAAGTGTCCCTGTCCAGGCGATGAACGATAAACACACGGAATTGACGTCCGGAACGTTGCACGTATTCGTTAAGTATTGTATAGGCTGTGCGCTCTTTCTGTCTTTCTGTATTGACTGATAAAAGTCCTTGCATCTTTTCGACAACAATGATATATGCGTCTTCATACACGATTTTCAGCAGTCTGTTATTAAATTCTTTTTTTCCCTTTTGTTTGCTGATTTGCACTTTCATGCCCGCTTCAAGAGGAAAGTTGAATTGTGTGGTTATCACATTATCAACAAATACAACCCGTTTGCTTAACAACGATTTTAATTTCGTACGACTTGCGTCCGGCATCTTGGCAGCCAGGAACTCCATTAGTTCCATGGGTTCTTTCACTGCATAATTGGTATATTGAGCACGTGCTTTTTCAGCAGGAGTTCTTCTAGGTCTTTTTCCCATTTCTTTTTTCTTTTGAAATTCTATTATCACCACGGATTATCGAAGTTCCAGCAACACCACATTTTCTACGTGGTGGGTGTGAGGGAACATATCTACCGGTTGAATGGCTTTCACCTTGTATTTCTCATCGAGTAATTGCAAATCCCGTGCTTGAGTAGCAGGATTACAACTTACATACACAATCCGTTTCGGTTCGGCAAACAAGATGACATCAACTACATCCTGGTGCATACCGGCACGAGGAGGATCAGTAATGATTACATCCGGGCGTCCATGCTGATTGATGAAATCCTGCGTCAGTATATCCTTCATATCACCGGCATAAAACAATGCATTCTTGATATCATTGATTTCTGCATTTACCTTTGCGTCTTCGATAGCTTCCGGCACATATTCGATACCGATTACCTGGCGAGCCTGGCGTGATACGAAGTTGGCGATTGTTCCCGTTCCTGTATAGAGGTCATATACCAGTTCGTTGCCTGTTAATCCGGCAAATTCACGGGCTACTTTATATAAGTTATAAGCCTGTTCCGAGTTGGTCTGATAGAATGATTTCGGTCCTACTTTGAAACGCAGTCCCTCCATTTCTTCAAAGATGTGATCTTTCCCTTTAAATACATGCACATCCAAATCATTGATTGTGTCGTTGCACTTATTATTAATAATGTATAGAAGAGAAGTGATTTCAGGGAAAGAGTCCGCTACGAACTGGAGTAACTGCTTGAACAGTTCCATTTCGTGATCTTCTGTAATCTTGCAAATGACGATTACCATCAGTTCGCCAGTTGAAGAGGTGCGTACAATCATATTCCGCAGCATACCTTCCTGTGTGCGCAGATTGATGAAAGAGTAATCGTGTTCGTAAGCGTAGTCACGTACAGCGTTGCGGATACGGTTGGATATATCATCCTGTAACCAGCATTTCTCAATAGCCAGCACCTTGTCAAAGGCTCCCGGAATGTGGAAACCCACCGCATTCATCTGGTCATACTTCACATCCTGACGAACTTCTTCGTTTGTCAACCAGCGTTTATTTGAGAAGGTGAATTCCAGTTTGTTCCTGTAGAATTCCGTCTTGTCAGAACCGAGAATCGGAGAAATTTCGGGAAGTTCGATTTTCCCGATACGTCTCAAATTATCTTCCACTTGCTTTTGCTTATATCTGATCTGCTCCGAATAGGGGAGCACTTGCCACTTGCAGCCACCGCATACGCCATAGTGTTGGCAGAAAGGAACAGCGCGATTGGGCGACAGCTCGTGAAACTTCACCGCTTCAGCTTCGGCATATTTATTCTTTTTACGCTTGATTTGCAGGTCTACGACATCACCCGGCACTACATAGGGAACAAAAATCACCAGGTCGTTTACTTTTGCGATGGCTTTTCCTTCGGCAGCCACATCCATGATTGTTACCTTCTCCAATAAGGGAAGCTCTTTTTTCTTTCTTGCCACTTTTACACCAGTCTAATAATTACTTTGCAAAAGTAGGTATTTTTTTTGGAAAAAATTCGGGTATACAGAAATATTCCGGATTGTAATGTCGAAATTGCATTTTGATAGAAAGTTTTTTCGCAAAAAGTTTTCAAGTTTGCGAAATATCCTTAGATTTGCGAACAGAAAAAAATCATAATGTAACTTTAAACACAATATTATGGATAAAAAAAGAGTTTATACCTTTGGTAATGGTCAGGCAGAAGGAAAGGCTGACATGAAGAATTTGCTCGGTGGTAAGGGAGCCAACCTTGCAGAAATGAATTTAATCGGAATTCCTGTCCCTCCCGGATTCACAATAACTACAGATGTTTGTACGGAATACAATACGTTAGGACGTGATAAAGTGGTTGAGCTGCTGAAAGATGAAGTGGTAAAAGCAATCACTCACGTGGAAACGTTGATGAAATCTAAATTCGGTGACGTTGAAAATCCTTTGTTGGTGTCTGTACGTTCCGGTGCGCGCGCATCTATGCCGGGTATGATGGATACGATTCTGAACTTGGGATTGAATGACGAAGTGGTAGAAGGTATTATCCGTAAGACAGGTAATGCACGCTTTGCATGGGACTCTTATCGTCGTTTTGTGCAGATGTACGGTGACGTAGTATTGGGCATGAAGCCTACCAATAAAGAAGATATCGACCCCTTCGAAGCAATCATCGAAGAGGTGAAAAAAGAGAAAGGGGTAGAACTGGATAACGAGTTGAAAGTGGAAGACTTGCAGGAACTCGTAAAGAAATTTAAAGCTGCCGTAAAGGAACAGACCGGAAAAGATTTCCCGACTGGTGCATACGAACAACTTTGGGGAGCTATATGTGCCGTATTTGATTCATGGATGAATGAACGCGCTATCCTTTACCGTAAGATGGAAAGTATACCTGATGAATGGGGTACAGCTGTCAATGTACAGGCTATGGTGTTCGGTAATATGGGTGAAACTTCGGCTACTGGTGTTTGTTTCTCACGTGATGCCGGTACGGGTGAAGACCTTTTCAATGGTGAATATCTGATTAACGCACAAGGTGAAGACGTAGTGGCCGGTATCCGTACTCCGCAACAGATCACCAAGATTGGTTCTCAACGTTGGGCTGTATTGGCTGGTGTGACCGAAGATGTTCGCGCAGCGAAGTTCCCTTCCATGGAAGAGGCAATGCCGGAAATCTATAAAGAATTAGATGCTCTCCAGACTAAACTGGAAAATCATTATAAAGATATGCAGGACATGGAGTTCACCGTACAAGAAGGTAAACTCTGGTTCCTTCAGACACGTAACGGTAAGCGTACAGGTGCTGCTATGGTGAAGATCGCTATGGATTTGCTCCGTCAGGGCATGATTGACGAAAAGACTGCTTTGATGCGCGTGGAACCGAATAAACTCGATGAATTGCTTCACCCTGTATTCGATAAGGATGCTTTGAAGAAAGCCAAAGTGTTGACTCGTGGTCTTCCGGCTTCTCCGGGTGCTGCAACCGGTCAGGTGGTGTTCTTTGCTGACGACGCTGCTGAATGGCATGCTGCCGGTAAACGTGTGGTAATGGTTCGTATCGAAACTTCTCCGGAAGACTTGGCCGGTATGGCAGTTGCCGAAGGTATTCTTACGGCTCGTGGCGGTATGACTTCTCATGCTGCTGTTGTGGCTCGTGGTATGGGTAAATGTTGTGTATCAGGTGCAGGTGCATTGAATATCGATTATAAAAACCGTACCGTAGAAATTGACGGTGTTGTGTTGAAAGAAGGCGATTATATCTCTCTGAACGGAAGTACAGGTGTAGTTTATAATGGTAAGGTAGAAACACAGGCTGCAGAACTTTCCGGTGACTTTGCCGAATTAATGACGCTGGCTGATAAGTATACTCGTCTGCAGGTACGTACGAATGCAGATACTCCTCATGATGCGGAAGTGGCTCGTAACTTCGGTGCAGTAGGTATTGGGCTTTGCCGTACGGAACACATGTTCTTCGAAGGTGAAAAGATCAAGGCAATGCGTGAAATGATTTTGGCGGAAAATGCGGAAGGACGTCGTAAAGCATTGGCTAAGATTCTTCCATATCAACAAGAAGACTTTAAGGGTATCTTTAAAGCAATGGCTGGTTGTCCGGTAACGGTTCGTTTGCTCGATCCTCCTTTGCATGAGTTCGTTCCTCACGATTTGAAGGGACAGCAGGAAATGGCAGATACTATGGGTGTGAGCCTGCAATATATCCAGCAACGTGTAGAATCATTGTGTGAGCATAACCCGATGTTGGGTCACCGTGGTTGCCGTCTGGGAAATACTTATCCTGAAATTACACAGATGCAGACACGTGCCATCTTGGGTGCTGCACTCGAATTGAAGAAAGAAGGAGTGGAAACTCATCCGGAAATCATGGTTCCATTAACTGGTATCTTGTATGAATTCAAGGAGCAGGAAAATGTAATCCGTGCGGAAGCTAAGAAGTTGTTTGAGGAAGTAGGAGATAGCATTGACTTCAAAGTGGGTACAATGATTGAAATTCCGCGTGCCGCTTTGACTGCCGACCGTATCGCTTCTTCTGCCGAGTTCTTCTCATTCGGTACAAATGACTTAACGCAGATGACCTTCGGTTATTCTCGTGATGATATAGCTTCTTTCCTTCCTGTTTATCTGGAAAAGAAGATTTTGAAAGTAGACCCGTTCCAGGTTCTCGATCAGAATGGTGTGGGACAGTTGGTACGTATGGCTACAGAAAAGGGCCGTGCTATCCGTCCGGATCTGAAATGTGGTATTTGTGGTGAACATGGTGGTGAGCCTTCTTCAGTGAAGTTCTGTCACCGGGTAGGTTTGAACTACGTTAGTTGTTCTCCATTCAGAGTGCCGATTGCCAGATTGGCGGCGGCGCAGGCAGCAATAGAAGGATAGTCAAATACGCTGGTTAGGTACTTAACTATCTGATAAATAGACTGTAAATACTTGTGAAAGTATTTGCAGTCTATTTTATTTTATGCCTGTTGGGTATTGATGTCCGTTTACCACCCAATATTTATTTGGTATTTATTATAAAAAACTAACTAAATGTTTGTTTAATCATAAAAACAGCTTTACATTTGCACCCCAGAAATCGACCGAATTGGGGTCTAACGTTTAATTTAAAAAAACAAAGAAAATGAAAAAGGGTTTATTATTGGTAGTTGTAATGTTAGCAACTATCGCTGTAAAAGCACAAGACATTTACGTAGGCGGATCTTTGAACGTTTGGCGTAACAGCACAGGCAACACTACTTCTTTTAAAGTTGCTCCGGAAGTTGGATACAACTTTAATGAAAGATGGGCATTAGGTGCTGAATTGGATTATTCACATAATTATAATGGTGGACTAACAAAAAATTCAGTAATTGTTGCTCCATACATTCGTTGGTCTTACTGTGAAACCGGTGCGGTTCGCCTGTTTCTGGACGGAACTGCTGCTCTCGGCTTCGTGAAGGTTAAAGACGGAGACACTACTAAAGCCGGACAAGTGGGACTTAGACCGGGTATTGCTGTTAAATTGAACGATCACTTCTCTTTCATTGCCAAGTATGGTTTCCTGGGATATCGTAGAAATATAAATACGCTTGGAGATTCTTTTGGTCTTGAACTTACTAGTGAAGATCTTTCAATTGGTTTCCATTACGCATTCTAATAAGAAGAAAACAAATCAACAAATTAGGAAAGGGAGTTCTCAAAAATAGGGAATTCCCTTTTTTTATGTATAATCTCTATAAATTGCGCACTTGTTAACGAAAAAGTTGTTTAATACAAATTACAATTATACATTTGTATTGTTAAACAATGAGGTCAATAGAAACCTTTAGTATTAATTTAAAACTTTAAAATTATGAAGAAGAGTGTTTTGTTTGTTTTATTTGCACTGATTTCAGTGGCAGGTTTCTCTCAAATTACAGGTTGGAATGCCAAAGTAGGTATGAACTTTAGTAATTACACCGGTGATCTTGATCTGAATGCAAAGGTTGGATTCAAACTTGGTGGAGGTTTTGAATATGCTTTTACTGATACATGGTCACTGCAACCTTCATTATTCTTAACTAGTAAAGGTGCAAAGAAAGATGGCAATAGCATTAATGCAATGTATTTGGAATTGCCAGTAATGGCTGCTGCACGTTTCAATGTAGCAGATAATACTAATCTGGTGGTGAATGCAGGTCCTTATTTTGCTTGTGGTATTGCCGGTAAAACAAAGTTTGACTTAGGTAATGACACAGAACGTAAAGTCGACACTTTTGGTGATGATGCTTTGAAGCGTTTTGATGCAGGTCTTGGTGTAGGAGTTGCATTGGAATTTGGTAGAATCATTGCAGGCTTGGATGGTCAATTTGGTCTGGTTGATGTGGAAAAAGTTGGTAATCCTAAAAACATGAACTTCTCTATTATCGTGGGATATAAGTTCTGATAAGAAAACACCGAAAATACAGAAAGCCGTTGCGGAAGACAATTCGCGGCGGCTTTTTTATTTTATGATTGAGAAAGTCATTTCCTTTATTGGATATACAATAGGAATGTACAGTCAGTTTACTATCGGCTTTTTATTAATCTGATAGCTTTTTCAACTTTTTAAAGTGCTCGATTACGGCTAAATAGTTCTGATCTTGACAGGCGTCGAATTTGTTCCAAAGATCTCCTAAAACGACAGCCCCTCCGAAACCGAAATCTTTAATCTCCAATAAATTGTCTTCATTGATACCTCCCAATGCCATCACTTTCGAGTCGATAATCTTAGCTCTTTGTGCTTCGCGTAATTCTTCGGCAGTGTATGTTGAATAGTAATTCACTTTAGAGATACTATCATAAATAGGACTCATAAAAACATAGTCGTAAAAATGCTTTCTGTTTTTTACCTCCTCCACTGAATGGCACGAACAGCTGATGTGACCATAATAATCATGCGGCTCTTTGGGATTACGTGCATTCAGGTGGATACCCATCAGATTAAATTCTTCTTTCAAATAGAAATGTTCATGCGTGACGATACGGCGGTGATATTTATCCGGAATAAGTGTCAATAGCCGTTCCGAATACATAGCCGGAGTTTCCGGCTTCCTAAGATGTAGGACATCCAGCCCCTCTTCGAAAAGAGCGGTAATAATCTTATCTTCTTCGACGAAGAAGGTAGGGGTGGTAACTACAATTAGTTTCATTTCTTTTGTTAAAATTGGATTGCTTAGCAAAGTTACTAATTAACTATGTCAGAAACCAACCTTTATAGTGAAAATTTGTTAGATTGCCATGTCCGCAGGTCGATTGTCCATAGTTCGCCGGCTAAAACATCTCCAAAATCACAGATTATTTTCAGCACTTCCGTAGCTTCAACACTTCCTACAATGGCAGGAGTAACTCCCATCACACCTTTAGGCGGAGGAGGCATCCGTTGCATTTCTTCTTCGTCAGGATAAAGATCCCGGTAGTTCTTTTTCTGGTTTCCGTAGTTGAATACAGAAACCTGTCCTTCAAAACCGCAGATAGCACCATATACGTAAGGCTTTTTCTGCTCTATGCAGATATCGTTAATCAGGTAACGGGTGGCAAAGTTGTCACAGCCGTCGACTACTATATCATATTCCTGAATGATATGATAAGCATTTTCTTTTGTCAACCTGGTAGAGTAGGGATGTATTCTGATCTCGCTGTTGAGAGCGGAGAGCCGTTCCGCTGCACAGATAGCTTTCGGTTTACCCAATTCTTTTTCGGAATAGAGAACTTGTCGTTGCAGGTTAGTGATGCTTACCAAATCGTCATCTACCAGTCCGAGACATCCCACACCGGCGCCTGCCAGGTAGAGAGCGATGGGAGAGCCTAGCCCTCCCACACCTACAATAAGCACTTTGGCTTCCTGCAGTTTCTTCTGACCTTCTTCTCCGATTTCGGGAAGTATGATTTGTCTATCGTATCGCATCTGCCTATCTTTTAAAATCAAAAGACTGATCCCAATCCTTCCAAACCGGTTCGCGACCCAGTTTCTTCAAGTCACGTTCCACTTCAACCGCCTTTCGCTCATCACTTACGTGAAATTGTTCCAGGGTTTGAGGATAACTGTAATATCCTCCCGGTTCAGTTTTACTCTCCGCACTCATGGTTGTAACACCGAGCGTTGCCATGTGATTTCGGATTTCTGCACTTTCACGGGTGGAATAGGAGATATCTACGTCGTGGTCGAAGATTCGCATCGCGAATGTAAGTTGAGCCAGTTCCCGGTCGTTCATGACTACATTCGGTTGGAATCCGCCATTTTCAGACGGACGCATACGCGGGAAATTTACGCTGTATTTTGTTTTCCAGTAATGCTTCTGCAGATAACGCAGATGATAAGCCATCATCGTTACGTCTGTCCGCCATTCCTCCAAGCCGATCAGGACACCCATGCCAATCTTATGTACACCTGCCTGTCCCATGCGGTCGAAGCCGTCTACACGCCATTCGAATTTAGACTTCATGCCTCTCGGATGATACGTTTTGTAATTTGCTTTATGGTAAGTCTCTTGAAAACAGATCACTCCATTCAGACCATGATTAGTCAGTTCCTGATATTCTTCTGCTTTAAGGGGCATTACTTCAATTTGCAGGTTGCTGAAATAAGGTTTTGCCAAATCCAGCGCCCGGGCAATGTAGGGAACACCTGCTGCGGCAGGGTTTTCACCGGTTACGAGCAGTAGATTTTCAAAAGGAGCCAGTCGTTTGATGGCTTTGTATTCGTTGACAATCTCTTCCTCTGTCAGTATCGTTCTCTTCATCGGATTGCTGATGTGGAAACCGCAATAGACGCAGGAGTTGGTACATGAATTAGTCAGGTAGAGCGGTACGAACATGGAGATAGTCTTACCGAACCGTTCCATCGTATATTTCTGACTAAGGCGTGCCATCACTTCCAGATAAGGAGTGGCGGCAGGTGAAATCAGCGCCATAAAGTCGTTGACATCCAGATGCTCTTTTTTACCCAATGCACGGCGTACGTCGGCATCTGTTTTGGAATAGATGGCTTTTGTCGTCTCTTCCCAGGATATTTTTTCTAATTCGTCGGAGAACATTCTTATTAAATTGAGAATTAAAAATTGAAAATTGAAATGAGGGGAGGGCAGGTTCGGTCAGTGGGCTGACTTTCTGTTTCTCCCCACTCATTATTTGTTGGTTTTAGCGCTTTTCTTTAAATCGCGTGACAATCTCATTGCACAGAAATTAGGTCCGCACATCGTACAATATTCTCCATCGATATGATGTCCTGCACGGAAATAGGTCTGCGCCCGCTCCGGGTCGAGAGACAGGTCGAACTGATCTTTCCAGCGGAACTCATAGCGAGCTTTACTCAATGCGTTGTCTCGTACCTGTGCACCCGGGTGTCCTTTTGCCAGGTCAGCGGCATGAGCGGCTATCTTGTAGGTAATGACTCCTACGCGTACATCCTCTTTGTCGGGTAAGGCAAGGTGTTCTTTCGGAGTGACATAACAAAGCATAGCCGTACCCAGCCATCCGATTTGTGCGGCACCGATAGCAGAAGTGATATGGTCGTATCCGGGAGCAATATCCGTCACCAACGGGCCGAGTGTATAGAATGGGGCGTCATGGCATTTTTCAATCTGACGTTCCATGTTCTCTTTGATTTTATGCATCGGAACGTGTCCGGGGCCTTCAATAAATGCCTGAACATTCTTATCCCAGGCACGAAGCACTAATTCTCCCATGGTATCCAGTTCGGCAAACTGCGCTTCATCGTTCGCATCGTAGATAGAACCCGGACGAAGTCCGTCGCCTAAAGAAACGGCTACATCATATTGTGCCAGGATATCACAAATATCATCAAAGTGATCGTATAAGAAACTTTCCTGATCGTGTACGAGACACCATTTACTCATTATGCTTCCTCCACGGCTGACAATACCGCACAACCGCTTATCGGCAAGATGAACATTATGGCGGCGGATCCCTGCATGAATGGTGAAGTAATCTACACCTTGTTCACATTGTTCAATCAATGTATCCCGGTAGATTTCCCAGGTGAGATCTTCCACTATGCCGTTCACCTTTTCAAGTGCCTGATAAATAGGAACCGTGCCGACGGGTACGGGACAATTACGGATAATCCATTCGCGTGTTTCATGAATATTTTCTCCTGTGGAAAGATCCATCAAGGTATCGCCACCCCATTTGCAGCTCCACAATGCTTTCTCCACTTCTTCATCTATGCTTGAGGTAGTAGCCGAATTTCCGATATTCGTATTGATTTTCACAAGGAAGTTGCGTCCGATAATCATCGGTTCAGCTTCCGGGTGGTTGATATTGGCCGGTAATACAGCACGTCCTTCTGCAATCTCCTGACGGACAAATTCTGGAGTAATGTGGGTCTTAATTCCCAATTCCTCGCAATTCATGTTCTCGCGGATTGCTACATATTCCATTTCAGGGGTGATAATCCCTCTTTTGGCGTATGCCATTTGAGTGATTGCTTCTCCTTTTTTAGCGCGATAGGGCAGAGCGATGTGCTCGAAACGTAAGTGATCGAGACTTTTATCGTCCCTTCTCATTTGTCCGTATTCCGAAGTAATTTCGGGAAGTTGTTCCACATCACCACGGCCTACAATCCATTCTTCACGCATACGGGGCAGTCCTTTTTTAAGATCAATGCTCATATCTGCATCGCTGAACGGTCCGCTGGTATCATATACATATATCTCCGGGTTCGGTGTTGCTATCTTTTCTTCGCCTTCAAAGCTGACACTGGGCACTTGTTCCACTTTCCGCATCGCTACACGGATATTCGGATAAAGTTTACCGGGTAAATAGACTTTCTGCGAGCGGGGGAATTTTATTTTTTGTTCCATAGTTTATTCGTTTTTAATCAAGAAAAGCCGTTAGAGGTGAACTTGCTTCTGCCACGAAGTCGACGGCTTGTAATCCTAATCCTGCTTCGTAAGCCTGTCTTCCGGCTTCTGTAGCCGCTTTGAATGCTTTTGCCATTTCTATCGGATTTCCGGCAACGGCTATTGCGGTATTAACTAATACAGCGGAAGCTCCCAGTTCCATTGCTTCGGCAGCATGACTGGGTGCACCGATACCCGCATCTACGACTACCGGGATACCTGCCTGTTCGATAATGATTTGCAGGAATTCTTTGGTCTGCAATCCTTTATTGGTACCGATTGGTGCACCGAGCGGCATAACGGTAGCTGCGCCCGCTTCTTCCAGACGTTTGCAGAGTACAGGGTCAGCCTGGCAATAAGGCAACACGATAAAACCCAGTTTTACCAGTTCTTCCGTAGCTTTCAGTGTCTCGATAGAGTCAGGGAGCAGATAGCGTGGGTCCGGGTGAATTTCCAGTTTCAGCCAGTTTGTTCCAAAGGCTTCACGAGCCAACTGTGCTGCAAAAACAGCCTCTTCTGCATTACGTACACCGGAAGTATTGGGCAATAGCTGAATATTCGGATGAATAATATGTTTCAGCATGTCATCCTCTTTGTTGTCCATGTCGATTCGTTTCATGGCAACAGTAACCATTTCCGTGCCTGAAGCCAGAATAGCTTGTTCCATTACTTCATTGGAATTGAATTTTCCTGTTCCCAGGAAAAGACGGGAGTTAAATTCGCGTCCCGCAATTACTAACTTTTCCATTCTATATATATTATAAATTAAATTACTGATTGTACATCATTGCTTTACGCATGATTCAGGATTCTACGTGTTTCTTCTACCGGATTGTCCGCTCCGAGAATGGTTCCCGACAGGGCTATTCCATTGACTCCTGTGTGAAGTATGGCAGGAATATCCTCATAAGTGATTCCTCCAATCGCTACTACGGGGACTTCGATATTCGCCTCTTTCATCTGTGAAAGGATGGAGGAATAGCCTTCCAATCCCAGTACAGGGCTTAAATTCTTTTTAGTGGTAGTAAACCGGAAAGGACCGATGCCAAGATAATCGGCTCCGGCACGATAGTGCTGTACAACATCTTCGAATGTATTTGCAGTGCCGCCGATAATGAAAGCCTCTCCAAGAATTTGGCGGGCCTGGTCGATAGGCATATCCTTTTTGCCCAGATGCACACCGTCCACTTCCAGCTTTCGCGCCAGTTCAACGTGATCGTCCAGAACCAGGATTGCTTCGTGCTCTTTACAAAGCGGTTTCAGTTGCAGGGCTACTGCCTCCACTTCTTCGAGAGGAGCCTCTTTCATGCGTAGTTGGATCCATTTGCACCCGCCTTCGAGTGCCATACGTGCCGATTCGAGGTACGAATACCGTTCGGTCTGATGCGTGATAAATTGTAGGCTGACCATTCCCTTATCCTCCGCAAGCAGCTTTGATAATCACCAGGTTATCGTTCTCATGCAATATGAAACCCTCCCATTCGGTACGGGGAATCATTTTGTTGTTTACGGCGATAGCAATGCCTTGAACCGGAAGTTCGAGCTGTGCTGTCAGTTGTGTAAGGGTAGAGTCGGGAGTAATTTCCACCTCTTTGTTGTTCACTTGTACTTTCATTGTCCTATCAGAATAAATAAGTTGAAAGTAAATACAAAGAGCGTGCTTGAATGGAAAGGCGATAAGAAGAAACACAATCCCTACGTCAGTACTAACTGCCTCAGGTTCCTAGGGTATAATCTCAGCCCCTCATGGGGCACCCCTTTGTCTTTACGGGGGCAAAGTAAGTGAAAAAGAAACAGAAAAACACTAAATCATTCGATTTTTTTTCATTTTTCTGTTGATTCCTGTTTTTTGATAGGATGAGAAAAGATAAACCGGGCACCATTTTTGTAATTCTTGTCAATCCAGATATCACCTCCCATATATTGGATGGTCAGTTTGCAGATAGCCAGTCCCAATCCTGTACCCTGTACGAACTCGTTCAGCTTTTCGAAACGTTGGAATACCAGCTCCTGTTTATCTTCGGGGATTCCGGTGCCGGTATCAGTTACCGAGAACAGCATACATTGCTTTTCTTCGTCCACTTCATAATCCAGCGTAATGCTTCCTCCGGCAGGAGTGAATTTCAAGGCATTGTTCAGCAGATTGATAATAATCTGCTGCAGGCGCAAGGGATCTGTGTAGAGCATGTAAGGCTCTTTAGGCATTTGCAGTTTAATGTCTACATCCATTGTCTTGTTCCGGTTGGTCAGAGTAATCATATTCTGGCAATGGTTCACCAGCTCACACCATTCATAGTTGAATTGCAGTTTTCCTGATTCCAGGCGTGATATATCCAGTACATCACTAATCAGTTGGAGCAACAGATTGGAGTTGGTCTGGACAATATCTGCGTATTCTTTCAGTTCGTTATTCTGCTCTACCGAACCGATAATCAGGCTGGAGAAACCGACAATAGCATTTAGCGGAGTCCGTATCTCGTGGCTCATATTCGAAACAAAGGCACTTTTCAGTTGGTTAGCTTCTTCGGCGCGCTCTTTAGCATCACGCAATTCGACTTCAGACTCTTCCAGTTTCTTTTTATCTTCCCGTAGTTGTTTCGTAGTTCTTTCAAGGTGATTCTTCAGGATTTTAGTCCGGTAATAGTAATACAGCGAAATCATTAGACTTCCTACTAATACGAGAAATATAATCAGGATGAATTGCACTTCTGTCTTATAGGCCACAAAGAACGGGATGGGCTGATTGATTACCATTGAGTTAACAGGTAACTTCTTGTTTTCAAATCCCCATTCCTTTAGTTTCTTCGCATCAAATTTATATCTGTTGGGTAAGATATTGATACTGCTGATATCAGTTTCCTTCTGGTCTAAAAAGCGGTAGGCATATTCTCCCATGCTTTTTCCCACTCCTTCATATTGCGGGACATATCCTCCGATAGCCCAGTAACCTATTGCGGTAGAAGTCATGCTGAACATAGGCAGGAGAGGATTGGCTTTGGAAAAAGCATAAACGGAGTTATTCATATAAGTAATGCCCCGGTTGTCGATTCTCCAGATGCCAAGCAACATGACTGTGTTTCTGGGAAGATTGCGCAATTGACTGGCAGCCATATCGAGTGTATGGATGCGGCCATCGACGTAGGTGATAGACAACTGTGGGAAATGTTGCAGGTTTTTCTTGAACCATGCCAGTTCGGCAAGTCCGTTGTATGTGTTATCCGATACAAATACAAGGTGTTCTGTTTCCGGATAGAAATCCTGTATCATTTCAATATCTTTTTTAATGTCATATTCGTATGTGCTACAATATCTTACGTTATATTCCTTCATGCGTTCCATTAAGTTAATGCTTTCAGGATTATAGCTTCGGATGTCGGTCGAATCCTCCGGAATACGTATTCCGTTGCGTGATGCCATTGCACAGAAAACAGGAAGCTGCTTGTACTTTTCATCTTCGAGATGGAGGAAACTGCTCCATGCTTCACCACCCAGGAGAATAACTAATTTGGCTTTCGGATGTTTGTCCAGAATATCGGTCAATGTTTTTTTCCATTGATGCGCCTGCGTTAAGTCTGTTGCATTCATATTTTCTACCATGGTCGAATATTTTCCTCCCAATTGGGTGTAGGTCTCTATAAATGTGCTGATGTTATCGTAGGTATATTTAGTGTCAGAATTATAAGAGGTGATAAACAGGATTTCTTCCTCAGATTCTTCTGTGGTGGCAGCATTGCCAACATTGCTAAAAAAGGGGAGGAAAAGGAGTACGGCAATGGAGACAATAAATCGTATTTTTTTTCTTTTATACAGTATCATAATTGTTTGTTATGTTGTTTTATGAGTTGCAAAAATACAACTAATGCATCTGATATACAATAAAAGTCTGTTCTTTTTAATCTGTAAAAAAGGTCGCTGTGAAAAACACAACGACCTTTTCCATAAGTATAGTTTAGCTTGTAAATTTGATTACATTCTTTTTTCAACCACATCCCAGTCGATGATATCCCACAGGGCGTTTACGTGGTCGGCACGGCGGTTCTGGTAATCCAGATAATAGGAGTGTTCCCAAACGTCAAATCCAAGAAGTGGTTTCAAACCGGCACGTACTGGATTGCTGCCGTTCCCCTCTTTAGTGATTTTCAGTTTACCGTCTTTATCTACGGATAGCCAAGCCCATCCTGAACCAAACAATCCGACTGCTGCTGCATTGAATTCTTTCTTGAAGTTTTCAAAGCTGCCAAAGTCACGTTTGATGGCTTCTCCCAGTTTACCGGCCGGTTCTTTCTTCGAAGGTTTCGGGGCAAATTGCAGGAAGTACAGGTTGTGGTTCAATACTTGTCCGGCGTTATTGAATATAGCTCCATCCGGTGCGGCTGCAACGATTTCTTCTACCGTTTTACCTTCATATTCTGTTCCGGGCACGAGGCTATTCAGATTATTTACATACGTTTGTAGATGTTTTCCGTAATGGAAATCTATTGTTTGCTGACTGATTACAGGTTCCAACGCATTGTTAGCGTAAGGAAGTTTAGGCATTTCGTAAGTCATGGTCATCATAATTAAAGACATTAATATAGTATTCATAATGTTACAAGTTTTAATCGGCTTGTTATACTATAATAACAGAAGCCCTTTGCAAAATGTTCACAGCATCTTACTTTATTTGTAAATGTACTGTATGCGTTCCACTTCTTTCGGATGCTCACGGTCGGTCCGGCAGATCCATTGGCCCGTATTATCATATTCATAATAAGAATTGCTATCGATCTGGTTTCCGTATTTATCGTACAGGCAGGTCAGGCATCCCGATGTTTTCTGGTTATTGCCTAAAATCCGTTGGTAAACGATTTGTGTCAGATAACCGTATTTATCGTATTCATAAGCATCTTTTTGTGAAATAATCTGATCCGAAGAATTGGCAAAAAGCAGGTTTTGATGTTGGGATGAAATCAATCTGCCTTTATCATCATATTTGTTTGCGGTGTACGCCTGAAGTTCTCCATTCTTATTATACTCTTTGGTTTCGGTCAATAACCCCTGTTTATTATAGGAACTTATGATGACTCTTCCATCTGTATACTTGAGCGAATCACTCTCGATACTTCCGTCCGTACCGATACGGCGTGTCCGTCGGTAGAGATCCGTTTTGGTTTTCGGATTCGTTTGCACTTCAAAGATGCAGTGACCTTGCGGATCGTATAATCTGTTCGTTTGTATTTCATTGCTTGGCTGACCGTTCTTTACGGTAAGCGACAATGTAGAAATGAGCTGCCCCTTATCATCATACGAATAAGTGGTCGAGGTATTTCCCGTACTGTCATTTTCCGCAGACTTAATCAATCGTCCTCCATTATAGTATTTCACGGAAGTAGGAGTGGATATGATTGTTTGCAGAATAAACGGTGTCCGTAGTGCATTGGCCTGGTCACGAAATTCCTTGTATCTGTGTGTGCAAAGAAAATCCTGCAGCATACTCAAAGATTCGGAATTGACAATGGCAGCTTTTAAAAGCTCAAAATCAGCTTTTTCACTAAGATATTCAAGGTCGTCCAGATGAGTACGTGCTGTGGAAGTCAGGTAAGGTGATTGCTTATACTCGTCAATAATCTGCCGGATGGCTGTTGCGTTTCCTTTCTCCCGGAGGCTGTCGATTCCTTGAAACAGAAAATCATCGTATAACGCGCGAACTTCCGGAAGGAATGGACGCGTGTCTTTATCCGTGAAGAATTTCTGCATGTTGGCGTTATCAAAAAATGCCTTGAAATTCGCTGATGTCGGATTACTCTTTACAATCTGGTAAAGCCGTTTGTTTTCCGCAGTGTTGATTTGAGAGATAAATTTGCCGTTCGGATATTCCGTGATGTACGTTTGATAAATATTCAGCGTAGGTGTTTTCAGCATACCTTCCAGTAAAGCCATTTCACGGATGTCCCGTACCTTTTGCAAGATGGTAGAATCTCCCGGATAACCGCTTGACTGGATACTGTCCATCAACGTCTTGCTAAAAGGGATTTGATCTTTCGAAGCTTCCAGAATGGAGATAACAGCCAGTTCCGCTTTGTTTTGTACGTTGGAAAGTTGTATTTTCTCTTCTTCACAGATATTGGGAAAATAAGCTTTCGTTGCCCTTTCGTAGCATCCGAAATAGTTGGTGGCAGCCTGTTCGCTTTGCTCGTTCCACAATCCGTTGAGCACATCCAATAATGCCAGTTCCTCGGCATAATAGGTTTGTGTCTCGTCATCTATCTTATCACGGTTTTTCTGCCATTTGTCGGCGTCATTATCGTTCAGATACCTTAGCAGCTTTTCCAGGCGGCTCTGCTTTTGTGCCATTGCCTGTGGAATGCAGGCGACCAGAAACAAACTCAAAATAATCGATAAAAATATACTTCTTTTCATTGCTTTTTGGTGTTAGGTTAAAATAGTTAGTGATGAAAATTCATAAAAATACCTTCATTCTCGAATGAATATTATACTTTTGTATTGAGAACAAATTTGAATGCCAAGGGTTTGTTAAAAATCCACATTGTTTTTATAATGCTGTTATGAATACCAATTATATAGATGAATTGAACGAGAGTCAGTGTGCTGCAGTGACTTATAATGACGGTCCTTCGCTGGTGATAGCCGGTGCAGGTTCGGGGAAGACGCGCGTATTGACTTATAAAATCGCTTACTTGCTGGAACAGGAGAACGGCTACAATCCGTGGAATATTCTTGCACTGACCTTTACGAATAAGGCGGCGCGCGAGATGAAAGAGCGTATTGCCCGTCAGGTAGGTATGGAACGGGCACGTTATTTGTGGATGGGGACTTTCCATTCCATCTTCTCACGGATTCTTCGTGCCGAAGCAACATTTATCGGGTTCACTTCCCAGTTCACCATCTATGATACGGCTGATAGTAAGAGTTTGCTCCGTTCCATTATTAAAGAGATGGGATTGGACGAGAAAACTTATAAACCGGGAGCGGTACAAGCACGTATCTCCAATGCCAAGAATCATCTGGTCACTCCCACGGGGTATGCTGCCAATAAAGAGGCTTACGAAGGAGATATGGCTGCCAAGATGCCTGCTATCCGTGATATCTATACTCGTTATTGGGACAGATGTCGTCAGGCAGGTGCAATGGATTTCGATGATTTACTGGTGTACACCTATATTTTATTCCGTGACTTTCCGGAAGTGTTGGCACGCTACCGGGATCAGTTCCGTTATGTGCTGGTAGATGAGTATCAGGATACGAATTATGCGCAGCATAGCATTGTCCTGCAACTGACTAAAGAGAATCAACGTGTCTGTGTGGTGGGAGACGATGCGCAAAGTATCTATTCTTTCCGTGGGGCGGATATTGATAATATTCTCTATTTTACGAAAATCTACCCTAATACGAAAGTCTTTAAATTGGAACAGAATTATCGTTCCACACAAACCATTGTTTGTGCTGCCAACAGCTTGATTGAGAAGAATGAACGCCAGATACGGAAAGCCGTGTTTTCGGAGAAAGAAAAGGGGGAACCTATCGGCGTATTTCAGGCGTATAGCGATGTGGAAGAGGGAGATATTGTAGCTAATAAGATTGCAGAGCTACGACGGGAGTATCGCTACGGATATGCTGATTTTGCTATCCTGTATCGTACGAATGCACAAAGCCGTATTTTTGAAGAGGCTCTTCGGAAACGGAGTATACCTTATAAGATTTATGGAGGACTTTCGTTCTACCAGCGAAAAGAGATAAAAGATGTGATTGCTTATTTCCGTTTGGTAGTGAATCCGAATGATGAAGAAGCATTCAAGCGAATCATTAATTATCCGGCTCGTGGTATTGGAGATACGACAGTCGGGAAGATTATATCGGCGGCTACCGATCATGGTGTAAGTCTTTGGGCGGCACTCTGCGAACCATTGAGTTACGGACTGGATATAAATAAAGGAACGCATGCGAAACTGCAAGGCTTTCGTGAATTGATAGAAAGTTTCATTGTCGATCAGGCAGATAAGAACGCTTATGAAATAGGAACGAATATCATCCGTCAGTCCGGCATTATCAACGATGTCTGTCAGGACACATCCCCCGAGAACCTAAGCCGTCAGGAAAATATAGAAGAGTTGGTGAATGGAATGAATGACTTCTGCGCTTTGCGGCAGGAGGAGGGTAACCCGAATGTGTCTCTTACCGATTTCCTTTCGGAGATTGCATTGCTTACCGATCAGGATTCCGACAAGGCGGATGATGGGGAAAAGATAACGTTGATGACAGTTCATTCGGCTAAAGGATTGGAGTTTAAGAATGTATTTGTGGTCGGTCTGGAAGAAAACCTGTTTCCCAGTGGGATGGTAGGAGATTCTCCCCGGGCACTGGAAGAAGAACGTCGTTTGTTCTATGTAGCTATTACTCGTGCGGAGGAACATTGTTATCTGTCTTTTGCCAAAACCCGTTTCCGTTATGGAAGGATGGAATTTGGAAGCCCCAGTCGTTTCTTGCGTGATATCGATGTTCATTACTTGCAACTGCCGCATGAGGCAGGAGTGAGCCGGGCTGTCGATGAAGGTGCAGGACGTTTCCGTAGAGAGATTGAAGGAGGATTCACCCGTTCAGCTTCTCCGTCGCGTGCCCCTTTCGGAAGTACATCTTCCGAACAGCGTGAACGTCCGAAAGCACAGATCATTGCTCCCAGCGTACCGAGGAATTTGAAGAAAGTTAGTACTGTTAGCCCAAGTAACGGTGTACAGGCAACCTCTTCCACTTCAGCATCGATAGCAGGAGTACAGGCCGGACAGATGATAGAGCACGAACGTTTCGGATTGGGTGAAGTGATTAAAGTAGAAGGAACGGGAGACAATGCGAAAGCAACTATTCATTTTAAAAATGCGGGAGACAAACAACTATTATTACGTTTCGCTCGTTTTAAAGTGGTAGAATAAATAATAACACTAAATAGAGAGACTCATGAAGAAACAACTAACAGTAATTTTGCTTTCCGCTTTGATTTTGAGTGGATGTGCGTCGGGGCGTATGGGAAATCCGGGAGCTATCATGGCAGGTGCTTCTATCGGAGGTAGTCTGGGAAGTTCGATAGGCGGACTTATCGGAGATAATAATCATGGCTGGAGGGGCGGTTACCGTGGTTCTGCTATTGGGAATATTGTGGGAACCATTGCCGGTGCGGCTATTGGAAACGCGTTGACGGCGCCGAGACAAGAGCAAATAGAGGAAGATGCGTATATTCCTGAAGTGAGGGAAGTCCGTGTGCAAAAATATAAGAAGCAGCCGGTGCAGCAGCCTATTTCTCAACTGAAGTTGCGCAAGATCCGTTTTATAGATGATAATCGCAGTCATGTGATTGATGCGGGAGAAAATAGCAAGATAATTTTTGAGATTATGAATGAAGGGAGAAATCCTGTTTATAATGTAGTTCCTGTGGTAGAAACGGTGGGGAAGGTGAAGCATCTCGGCATTTCTCCTTCTGTGATGGTGGAGGAAATTCTTCCGGGTGAAGGCATCCGTTATACCGCTTCCATTCACGCAGGTGAAAAATTGAAAGACGGTGAAGTGACATTCCGTGTCGCAGTGGCGGACGAGAATGGAGTGATTTGTGATTCGCAAGAATTTACCCTGCCTACACAGCGCGGAAACTAGAAATAACAGCCCGAATATCCGGTTTAAACATAGTGACGGTATATGCCTGGAATAGTGACGCTATCCTAAGCATATACCGTCACTATGTTGGTGGGATAGCGTCACTCTTTTCGGAGTATCTTTTTCTTTTCATAAGCAGTGCTGACTCACTTTTTCTGCAATAATATTATTTCTGTCATGATGTATAATTATTAGGGCATCTATTAGTATCATGAAATCGTAATATTATTATCTTTGTTGGTAAATGATAAAAACCTGAAAAACAGGAGGAAAAAGATAATGAATAAATTTTATTTTATCTTATTGTTGTGTTTGTTTTCATCCTGTAGGATAAACAAGACAAACCATGTAGAAACATGCAAAACTGAAAATGACAGTACAGAACAGTTCTATGACCAGTCGGAGGGTATGGAAATATTGGATACACTGGGTAAGGTTTATGGTAATGAACCTCATATAGCCGGGTTGTCTTTGGAAACTCCCAACTGCCCCGACTTTATTGAAGGTATCTATTTTGATAAAGCTACTCTTGTTTTTCAGGTCACAGGAGATACAGTCAAAGCACGGCAGATATTGGAAAAGGCTTCCGGAAGTAAGAATTTCAGGCTGGAACTTATGGGTGGTAGTAATTACTCGCAAACCCAGTTGCTCGCTATCCAGAAGGAGTTAAATAAGAAAATGGAAGAGTCGGGATATGAGAATATAAAAAGGAATGTAACGGGATATGGTGTAGGATTGCGACATATAGAAATCCGTCTGATTGTGAATACTCCCGAAAAACAAAAAGAATTCCGGGAGAAGATTATGGACTCGCCTGCTTTTCAATTTAGTGGTGTGACAGAGCCGATTATCAATCAAAAAGTGGGTGTGAACCATATAAACGGTATTTATATCCGTCCCGAATATCCGGTTTATTCTACAGCTGCAGAACAGGTAACATTCATTCTCAATAACTACAGCGGTGGAACAATAGAATGTGGAGAACGTTATTATGTTACTTTTGAAGATGAAAAGGGGATCTGGCGGGAATTGCCTATGAATACCGCTTTTGTTAGCATAGCTTATGTTATACAGGATAAGAGAGAACGGGAGATGAGGGCTTCGCTTTATCCGGATGTGCATCCGAATAAAGCCGGACGTTACCGTTATTTTTACGAGGTGACCATCAACAGGAAACCTGTCTTGATGATGGCTGAATTTAGATTGTCGGACAATGAGAAGGAATGGAAAGAGGCAAAAAGAACGCCTTTACCCGAAGGATTATTGACAATGAAGCAGGACAACACTCATCAGACGGTTGGGGAACAGGTGGAAGAACTGGTTTATGATATGGTGGAGGTTATGCCGGAATTTCCAGGAGGTGTACGCGCTATGCTTGATTTCATTAAGAAGAATATTCAGTATCCGGAAATAGCTCGCAAAAATGGCATACAGGGGAGGGTGATTGTAGGAGTTGTGGTTGATAAGAATGGCTCTGTAACCAATCTGACTATCCTCAAAAGCATTGATCCTTATTTGGATAAAGAAGCTATCCGTGTTATCAGGCTTATGCCGAAGTGGAAACCGGGGACACAGATGGATAAACCGGTGAAGGTTAAATATGCTATTCCCGTAAGTTTTAAACTTGCCGATTAAAGATAACAAATTCCGGAGATAAAACTAGGTTGGAGAAGTTGCTTTCATACCGAAATAAGACTATACCTAAAACCATACCTAAAGTTATGCTTTAGCATCTGTAAAGCGTAGCTTTATCTAATCTAAAGCTACGCTTTTCATAGTCTTACCAATTATTTCCGGCGTTACTGCTATTGACCAGCATCTCTACCCGCTGTCTGTATGTATTTGCTCCTTCAGCGATATTCTTTCCCGCATCCGCTGTTCCCATTCCATAAACAACGATAGGAGTCTGCCACACCATACCTGAATGGATAGCACTGCCCTGATAAGGGCGTAAAAGTTCGTCCGTAGTGAAACCATTCCTTCCTCCGCTGCGGTAAGCATCGAATTCGGACCCGGTAGTTGTTACCACTGTCAGCGGTTTACCGGCGACTGCCGGAGTCTTGGATAGGAAAGTAAAGACTTCATCCTGCCATTTCTTTAATAATGACGGTGCAGACATCCAATAGAAAGGAAACTGATAGATCATAGCAGAGGCATCAGAGATGATTTTACTCCATTCGTCTACATTGAAAGCGATGTCAGGCGATAATTCGTAAAGGTTGAATACGGCTACTCCTTCAATGTCACCAACGGCATCAATTAATGCCTTGTTTGCTTGAGATCCTTTCATGTTTGGATGTGCCAGCAGGATCACTACTTTTCTTAAATCTTTATTCATATTCAATCAGGTATTTAGGATGATATAACTACTTATAGATTATAAAGGTGTAAAAATAAGAAAAAGTTCGCGAAAACCAATATCTTAATTAAAAATAAAACAATCCCTCTTTGCTTTTGAATTTGTATTTTTGCATCCACGTTCGTAAGGCGTTATTTTAGATAATAATTTATATATGATAGATTTTAATCAGTTTCCTTCTCCTTGTTATATCATGGAAGAAGAGCTTTTAAGAAAGAATTTGTGTTTGATAAAAAGCGTAGCCGACAGGGCGGGAGTGGAGATCATTCTTGCTTTTAAGTCATTTGCCATGTGGCGTTCTTTCCCTATATTCCGTGAATATATAGATCATTCTACGGCAAGTTCAGTGTATGAAGCCCGTCTGGCACTGGAAGAATTCGGCAGTAAGGCACATACATATTCTCCTGCTTATACGGAACAGGATTTCCCGGAAATAATGCGTTGCAGCAGTCATATCACTTTCAATTCAATGCAGCAGTTCGATCGTTTCTATCCGATGGTGGTTGCAGAAGGAAGCGGCATTTCTTGTGGTATCCGTGTGAATCCTGAATATTCGGAAGTGGAAACGGAGCTTTATAACCCATGTGCACCCGGTACACGTTTTGGGATAACAGCCGATTTGCTGCCCGATACATTGCCGCAGGGAATTGAAGGCTTTCATTGTCATTGTCACTGTGAATCTTCTTCTTATGAGCTGGAACGTACATTGGAACATCTTGAAGCTAAATTTGCCCATTGGTTTCCACAGATTAAATGGTTGAATCTGGGTGGTGGACACCTGATGACTCGTAAGGATTATGATACCGAACATTTGATAAGACTATTGCAAGGATTAAAAGCACGCTATCCTCATTTGCGCATTATCCTGGAGCCCGGTTCGGCCTTTACCTGGCAGACGGGAGTGCTGACTTCCGAAGTGGTGGATATTGTGGAAAGTCGTGGTATCAAGACGGCTATTTTGAATGTTAGTTTCACTTGCCACATGCCGGATTGTCTGGAAATGCCATATCAACCTGCCGTGCGTGGTGCAGAGATGGGAAATGAAGGAAAATATATTTATCGTCTCGGAGGAAATTCCTGTTTGAGCGGTGATTATATGGGACTGTGGAGCTTCGATCACGAGTTGCAAATCGGAGAGCGTATTGTGTTCGAAGATATGATTCATTATACGATGGTCAAGACAAATATGTTTAACGGAATTCATCATCCTGCCATTGCCATTTGGACAAAAGAGGGGAAAGCTGAAATATACAAGCAATTTTCTTATGAAGATTATCGTGACCGAATGAGTTGATAATCAAAATGATTGTTTTGCGGTAGGTGCAAAGTGAACAGATTTCTGTGAAAAAAGTAGGCAGAATGTTTGCAGGTTTACGGAAAATCCCTACCTTTGCAACCGCAAACGAAAAAATGCGGAAATAGCTCAGTTGGTAGAGCATAACCTTGCCAAGGTTAGGGTCGCGAGTT